>Ga0308157_10000023_pt1 | contig 711149 bp, 691 predicted proteins | sample PhyBR1_FD_201035 | JGI IMG/M metagenome (GOLD analysis project Ga0308157, IMG submission 201035) | Phyllosphere microbial communities from UC Gill Tract Community Farm, Albany, California, United States - DLSLB.R1 | ecosystem: Host-associated > Plants > Phyllosphere > Unclassified | place... | reverse complement strand
AAGTATATCAATTACTACAATAACGACAGGATAAGACTTAATCTAAAAGGAAAGAGTCCGGTACAGTACCGAACTCTTTCATATAATAATATTGTTTAATTTTGTCTAAACTTTTGGGTGCAGTCTAGAATTGTCAATGGGATTTTTATTTTGTATTGATTTCAATTATCTTCCGAAGTCGTCCTGCACTCTTACGATATCGTCTTCATCTGAAGGATTGGATACATCCGTATGCTGCCAGATTTCAGCAACTACTCCCCAACCATCTAAGCCAATCAGACGGTGTCTTTCACCCTGTTGCAGCTTTACCTGTTCTTTCGGGTGGTATTCTTTCAGCTCGCCTTCTACATCTGTAGTGCTTCTTTTAATTCCTACCGTGCCTTCTACAACCTGCCAGATTTCAGCTCTGCGATGATGATACTGCCAGCTCAATCGTGCCTGTGGGGCTACGATAAGGATTTTAGGGCTTAATTTTCCGCTTATTTTCAGATTGTTAACATCAATTCCATCAAAATAAAGGTTGGCAAAATCCTGTGCCTGATTTTCATCAATCACAAAGAATCCGCCCCAAGGCCTTGTATCATCTTTTGCCACAAGATTAAAACCCTGTGCACCAAGCATTTTTTCTATTTTATCGAATACTTCTTTTTTCACTACACTCATACTTTTTGTATTGCTTTTAAAATTATTTCCAAAAATAAGTATTGTTTCATTATTCTGTAGACATTGAGTAAGGAAAATCTTTTTCCTGTGAGCCTCTTTCTTTATTCGGCTTATTATCCATCTGAAAATCCAAAACTGCTCCTTTTAGCAGTTCTTTGTGGCTTAACCAATTTCTGGAATATGGCTGAGCATTGACTTTCAAAGATTTCACATAGAAATTCTCCGTATTATTCTCCGATGCTTTTATTTCAATTTTCTTTCCGTTTTCCAGATGAATTATGGCTTCCTTAAATAAAGGTGCTCCTAAGACATACTGATCTGTAGCAGGAGTTACAGGATAAAATCCTAAAGCCGAAAATACATACCATGCAGAAGTCTGTCCGTTATCTTCATCTCCGCAGTATCCATCTGGAGCTGCCTGATACAGTTTGTCCAACACCTGTCTTGTCCAATATTGTGTTTTATAAGGTGCTCCGGCATAATTGTACAGATAAATCATATGCTGAATCGGCTGGTTTCCGTGGGCATATTGTCCCATATTCATGATCTGCATTTCCCGGATTTCATGAATAACGCTTCCGTAATAACTGTCATCAAAAATCGGAGGAAGAGAAAATACTTCATCCAGTTTGGCTTCAAATTTCTTTTTACCGCCCATCAGTTTAGAAAGCCCTTCAATATCCTGGAAAACCGACCATGTATAATGCCAGCTGTTTCCTTCTGTAAAGGCATCCCCCCATTTGAACGGGTTGAACGGAGCCTGAAAATTTCCATCTTTATTTTTACCTCTCATCAATCCGGTTTCAGGGTCGAAAAGATTTTTATAATTGTATGCTCTCTTTTTGTAAATATCAATTTCTGAAGCTGGCTTTCCTAAAGCTTTTCCCAGCTGGTAAATTGCAAAATCATCGTAAGCATATTCTAAAGTCCTGGCCGCATTTTCATTGATCTTTACATCATAAGGAACATAACCCAGCGTATTGTAATATTGAACTCCTCTACGTCCGACTGCATCAATAGGACCTTCGTTATTGGCTCCATGTTTAACGGCCTGCCAGAGGGCTTCAATATCATAACCCCGAATGCCTTTTATATAAGCATCTGCCACTACTGATGCAGAATTATTTCCCACCATAATGTCAGAATATCCCGGGCTGCTCCATTCAGGCAGAAAACCTCCTTCTTTGTAAGCATTAGCTAATCCTTCCTGCATTTCTGCATTGATGCCCGGATATACCAGGTTCAGGAATGGATATAAAGCACGGAAGGTATCCCAGAATCCGGTTCCGGCAAACATTCTTCCATCCAGAATTTTGCTGTTGTAAGGACTCCAGTGTTTTATTTTATTATTGGCATCGATTTCATATAGTTTTTGTGGAAAAAACAGTGTTCTGTACATAGAAGAATAGAATGTCCGCATCTGCTGATCGGTTCCTCCTTTTACTTCAATTTTTCCCAGTGTTTTATTCCATATATTTCTGGCATCTGTTTTTACCTGTTCAAAATTTCTGCCTCCGATCTCTCTTTTCAGATTGAGTTCTGCCTGTTCAAAACTGATGAATGAAGAAGCTATTTTCGCATAAACACTTTCTTTATTTTTAAGCTTAAAACCTACGATGGCTCCTGTATGTTCACTTGTAATTTCCAGTTGCCCGTTTACCAAGGCATTATCTTTCCAAAGCGTTGTCAGATCAAAATCTTTATCGAACTGAACGACAAAATAATTTTTAAAATTTTCATATTTTCCTCTGGCATATTTGGTGGTATAGCCCAGAATTTTTCTTTCTTTTGGGATGATTTTGATATAAGATCCTTTATTTAAGGCATCAATAACAACATAAGCGCTGTCTGTTTTCGGAAAATCAAATTTAAAAAACGCGGCCCTTTCTGTTGGGGTGAGTTCTGTAGTCACATTGATATCTGCCAGATAAACACTGTAATGATAAGGTTTTGCGGTCTCTGCTTTATGACTGAACCAACTTGCGCGTTCTTCTTCTTTAAACTTTGGCTTACCTACACCCGGCATGATGGCAAATGCTCCATAATCATTCATCCATGGAGAAGGCTGATGCGTCTGTTTAAAACCGTTGATTTTATCAGCATCGTAGGTATATGCCCATCCGTCTCCCATTTTTCCAGTTTGCGGTGTCCAGAGGTTCATTCCCCAGGGAAGCCCGATCGCCGGATAGGTATTTCCATTGGATAAGGATGGTTTGGATTGGGTGCCCATCAACGGATTTACATAATCTGCAGGAGATATATTCTGACCTAAGGCCAATGCCTGTAACAAAAGTAAGCAGGCAGATAATATAAACTTCATTGTATCTTTTCGTTTGTTAATTTATATAAGCTTTTTTGCATAACTGGCTGCTCCCAGAATAGCGGCATCTTCAAAGATGGCAGAGATTTTAACCTGCAAGTTAATATTATTCTCCTTTAAGTTTTTTATAAATCTTTTTTCGAAATGAGGATAGGCTTTGGCTATATTTCCTCCTATAACTAAAACTTCCGGTTTATAATGATTTACATGCTGCACAATAAATTCAGAGAAAGTATCTGCATATTCATTAAATATCTGAGCCTGTATTTCCAAAGGCTTATCCAATAAATCTTTTGTTCCTGAGATCTGTTCACCCGTAAGTTCTGCATAGCGTTTCACAAACCAACGTGTTGCCAGGTAATCTTCAAAGATAGACTCTCTGAAAGGCGAATCCCAGAGATCCTCATCAGTGGCAAACTCACCATTGTAGAAGGTTGTTCCCAGTCCTGTACCCAGAGTTACTCCGAACACTTTTCGGAATCCCTGCACACAGCCTCCAAAGACTTCTCCTTCCATAAATGCTGCCGCATCATTCACAAAATGGATCTGCTGCTCTGAAATCTCCAATCTTTTTGCCAGCTCTTCTTTAATATTGACTTGATATATATCGATAAATTTTCCCTGCTGCATCAGGGAAATTCCGCTTTCATAATCGAAAGGTCCCGGCATTGCGATCCCTATTAAAAGATGTTCTCTAACAAGTCCCTGCATACCCTTTTCAATGGCTGAAACCCAGGCTGAAAAAATATCTTCCCTGGAACCGAAAGAGTCTACATGTTCCCTGATATAGGTGGCCGTAATGATTTCACGCTTAGCTGGATCCACCTGGGCCATCGTAATATGGGACCCGCCTATGTCTATTCCTATTATATTCTGCATTATATCTTACTTTATTATAATCAAAAAAACCTGTGACCCAAACGGACAACAAAAGCAAAGTTAAGCACTAATGGATGTCCGTTCTAAGTCTCAGTTAAAAATCCCCTAATTTTTATTTTTTTGTTATGTATTCTATTATTTCTGGTTTTATTTCACCAGCACTTTTCCGGATGTCAGAATCTTCTTATCAGATGAACTTATTTTATAGATATACGTTCCTGCAGACAGGTTATGCGTATTGATGACCGTACCATTTTTATCTATTTTCTGTGTGACCATCAGTTTTCCTGACATATCGTAAAGCGTTACCTCATCTGCTGTGGTGTCGTTCGCTGCAAAATGAAGATCACTTCCTTTTTTAACAGGATTCGGATATAAATAACGGTCTGTTTTCTCTGATCTGCTTTCTTTTACTGATAACTGATCTGAACAGGCTACATCTGTTCTCCAGTTTGTATTGGTCATATTAATCATTGTTACAAAATGGGTATTTGCTGTTGCATCCAGAACACCGATTCCGCTTCCTTCATTCATTTTCCAGTTGGCTTCAAGACCAACGGCATTTGCCGCTACATTACATTTATGATCTAAAATCTCCTGAGCTGTCAATGCTTTTTTCCAAACTCTGAATTCATCCAAAAAACCGTTTAGAGTACGTGAGTTGTCATAGTTTCTTCCCAGATAAAGGATCCCGTTTGCTGTAAAATTACCGGAAACGGTATTACTTGCATCCTCAATCCCATTAACATAAAGTTTCATAGAGGCGCCATCATATACTGCTGCTACGTGATACCATGTATTGGTGGCAAATGCCGTAGTGCTGCTCAGCTTTACCTGAGATGATCCGAAACTTAAAGTAAACTGCAGCTTATTATTGGCAAGATTTCCATCTCCGAATCGCAGGATTGCGGAATTATTATCTCCCACCTCAATTCCGGCTACAGACGAAATATAAGGGAAGCCAGTTTTAAATGCATTTACTTTTACCCAGCCTTCAATTGTCAGGGCATTTCCACTTAAGTTAAACTGTCCGGCATTAAGATATTGGGTACTTCCATTAAAAGAAATCGATCTGGCTCCCGGGCTCTGAACCGGAGCGAAACCGCTGTTAAATGCTGTATCCGCTGAATAAGCGCTGGTATTTCCTGCCCCGCATACGGCCTGTACTCTCCAGACATAATTGGTATTCTCCGTAAGATTCTGAAGTGTGTACGTTGTGGTTGAAATATTCGGAACATCTATCCAGGTTGAAGCCGCAGCTGTTTTATACTGAAGGTTATAAGAAGTTGCAGTTCCTACGGCATCCCAGGATATTTTAGTGGTATTCCCGAGAAAACTCTCAGATTTAATTCCTGCCGGGACTGCGCATCCGTTTCCCGAATTAAAGCGTGGGGCAAACAGATATGTACTGGTGAGTGTTGGAGAGCAGTTGGACTGTATTCTCCAGTCATATTCTGTATTTAGGGTCAGATTATTGATAACAATACTGCTGCCTGAATAATTGCTTCCGGCACTCGTCCAAGTCGTGGAATTGGCTGGCTTATAGTCAATATTATAGGTTTGGGAAGCATTGGAGGTCCATTTCAAAGTAGCTGAAGTTCCAGTAACGTTGGCAGCTTCAAGCCCTAAAGGCGGGTCACATGACTGTCCCTGCGCCCATGAGTAAAGCTGTCCGGTAAGCTGGGTATTTTCATTGTAAAGGATATTGGATCCTGTGCTTAGGTAACTTGCTACATCTGTCGCTCCCAGATCATACCACATGAATACGCCATAACCGTCATTTTTCGTATTGGTAGCCAGCGTTGCCAGTGTAGAAGCTGTTGTAGAATCAGGATTGGTATTACGTATCCATGTTGCTGCAGCAGAAATTTTTGTTTTATCAAGAGGAGGTACAACAGGAGCATTGTACGTTCCGTAGTAGGCATTCCAGCTGTAGTTGATATAATTTCCGGCTGCATCGCCGTTGTAACTTTGTCTTGTCGTTGCCGGGCCTATGTAATAAAAAGTGATCAGCTTATCAGGCATTGCCGCTTTAAGTTCCTGCAGCAACATAACAAATGAGCTGTTGTTGGGTTGTCCCGTCCCGTTGTTTCCATATCCGGCATATTCATCATCTAAATCTACTCCATCTAAACCATACGTATATACAGTGTGGGCAATCTGTCTGGCAAAATCACGGGCTGCTTCACGGTTCGGGAAATTAGAAATTCCGGCTCCCTGGTGATTTCCTAAAATATCCAGCAGCACTTTAATTCCTTTCTGCTGTAATGGTCTCACATAGGTATTGACATCGTTCAGGACCTTGGTAACGTTATTGTTGCTGGAAATATAAGCTCTGCTTTTGGAAGTATCATAATTGATGTTTGCGGCAAAAATAATAGCAACATCAAAAAGCTGTTTACCACTGTTTTGCAAGGTATAGGACCCGGCATTCAGCATATTGCTGTTGTTTACTTCCACGTAGCATATTCCTACGGGATCAAGTTGCTGCGCCTTGAGCAAAGCCCCTGTCTGACAAGCCATAAGCATCAGTGCGGCAAGAATGGAGTTCTTTTTCATAGTATAATTTTTTTGTTTTTTTAAATATGCAGTTTCCTGTGCAGACTGATCAGAGAAATGCCAGTTCTGCAGAAGGGATATCGCAAAAAAGAGTAAACGGAACCTTAAGGATCTGAAATTTTAAGTCAGCAGATCCTGATTTTCGTTAAATGTTTTCCATAATAATTCTCCGAACAATGTGTTTGCCCAGGCAAACCATTCTCTGGTAAATTTCTTGTCGTTGTCCTTGTGAAAGGATTCATGCATAAAGCCTGTACCTCCGTGGGTTTTCTGCAGCGTTTGTATACACCATCTGATCTCATTTTTATCTTTGGTGGTAAGTGCTTTCATGATGATACTCATTGGCCAGATCATATCAAGGCCAATATGCGGACCTCCTATTCCTTCTGCCAGGCTTCCTTTGAAAAAGAACGGGTTGTCTTTTGACCATACATATTTTCTGGTATTAAGGTAAACCGGATCATCAGCTTTTACAGCATCCAGATATGGTAATCCTAAAAGGCTTGGGCAATTGGCATCATCCATCAGGTTATAGCTTCCGAATCCGTTGGTTTCAAAAGCATATATTTTCCCATATTCAGGGTGGTTATAAATACCGTATTTTTTGACTGCTGCATCTACCTCATCTGCAAGACTGTTCAGCTGTGCAGCCAATGTTTTTTCATTTTTAATTTTTGAAACCATTTCCGCGGCCTGGCGAAGACTTACTACAGCAAATAAATTCGATGGAATCAGAAATCCATAGATGGTAGCATCATCACTCGGACGGAACATGGAACTGATCAGTCCTACAGGATTTGTGGGATAGCCATAGCCTCCCATTGGAACTCCGTCTGTGGCCCATGCAGTGGTGCGTTCGAATTTATAAGGTCCGAGATCTTTTTTGCGCTGCTGTTCAATAAAGGTCTGTAAGGTAAGTTTAATCCCTTTCAGCCATTTGTCATCAAAAGGTTTGGTATCCCCTGTTGTTTTCCAGAAATGATAGGCCAGACGAATCGGGTAACACAGAGAGTCTATTTCCCATTTTCTTTCATGGGTTCCCGGTTTCATATCCGTGTGGTCGTATTCTTTCCACTTGCTTATTTTCTTATCGTCGTTATAGAATGCGTTGGCATAAGGATCTTTAAGAATGAACTCTGTCTGTTTATGGATTACTCCCGAGATCAGCTTATGAAGCCTCTCATCTTTTTTAGAGAACTGCAAATAAGGGAAAACCTGGGCGGAACTATCGCGGAGCCACATAGCATCAATATCTCCGGTAATCACATAAGTATCCGGTGTACCGTTGATTTCTTTATAAAATACTGTTGTATCTAATGTATTGGGGAAACAGTTTTCAAAAAGCCAGACTAATTCTTTATTTTTAACGTTCTTTTTGAAGGCAGCAATGGCATTTTCCACGGACTCACTGGTAAAATGTCTCTTGTCTTTAGGTACACGGACTACAGGGAAATCTTCTGTAACCAGGTTTTTAGCAAAAACATTTTGGGTAAACAGCAGTCCGGCTCCCGCCAGTGCGCTTGTCTTAATAAACTTTCTCCTTTCCATTGATACTTTTTATTTCTTTATTATTTATTAGATTTATTGTACAGGTTTGCTTCCCATGATAAATTTCAGCTCTCCTCCGTTCATAATATCGCTGTGATTCAATTCCCAGCTTTTGTATTCTTTTCCGTTCAGGAATATTTTCTGAACGTAGATATTTTTATCGGAAATTTTATCTGCAATAACCGTAAAGGTTTTTCCATTTTCCAGCTGCAGAGATGCTTTCGGGAATTGAGGGGCTCCTATGGCATATACAGGTTTCCCAGGCGTTACCGGATAGAATCCTAATGATGAGAAAATATACCATGCTGACATCTGCCCGCAGTCTTCATTATTCACAATTCCATCTGGTTTTGCGGCATACATATTATCACGGATGTATTTTACCATTTTCTGGGCTTTATGAGGAGTTCCTGCATAATTGTACAGATAAGGAACATGATGTCCCGGCTCGTCTCCAAACCCTAAAGATCCGATAAATCCTGAAATATCTACATGCTGTTCTCCCTGCATATTCAGTTTTTCGGTAAAGGTTTTGTCCAATTTTTCTTCAAATCCTTTTTTTCCGCCATATAGCTTTATCATTTCATCAATCTGATGCGGCACAAAGAAATCATAGGCCCAGATATTTCCTGAAACCCAGTGCGGCTGAAGTTTTTTCCAGTCATTCAGGGCAAAATCAGGTAAGAATTCTCCTTTTTTATTTCTTGGCCAGAAGTGATTATTCTCTTTGTTGAAGGTATTCAGGAAATTCATTGATCGTTTTCTGTATACTTCTGCTTCCTCTTTTTTTCCCAATTTTTCGGCTAACTGCTGAATACACCAGTCGTCATAAGCATATTCCAGAGTTGCAGAAACAGAAGCTCCGTTCTCGGAAGGTGAATATCCTAATTTGATATAGTCATTCAGGCCACCGCCACCGTCGCTACTGCTCATCTTATCAGTTAAAGAAGCATCTTTCATAGCAGCAAATGCTTTTTCGTGATCAATACCGGGTATCCCTTTGGAAATGGCATCCCAGATCACTGAAGTACTGTGATAGCCTAACATGCAAAAGTTGTCATACCCGCATAATTCCCAGATCGGCATATGATCTTTACGGTCTGTATATCTGCTGATGAGAGAATTGGCAAATTCTTTTGTATGCTTCTGGTCCATGATCGTCAACAGCGGATGTGTTGCTCTGAAACCGTCCCAATAAGAATACGTACTGTAGTTGGTAAACCATTTGGTATTCATATTTTCTTCTGCGGCAACGTAATCACCATTGACATCCATATAAAGGTTAGGAGCAATGAACGTATGATAAACTCCTGTATAGAAAATCTTCCTCTGATCATCTGTTCCGCCTGTCACCTGAAATCTGCTGATAAGATCTCTCCACGTTTTCTGAGCTGTTTCTTTGGCTTTTGCAAAGTCAACATTTCTGGCTTCGGAATCAAAGTTTTCCTGTGCTCCTTCTGTGCTTACCGGAGACAGGGAAACTTTCACTTCAATACCTTCATCTTTTTCCGTAGAAAATCTCACAAACGCTTTGGCATCTTTGGCAAGAGCCATTTTTTCATTATTTCTGATCTTCCCTTCCGAATACACCCCATAGGATTTAAAAGGCTTTGAAAATTCCATCACGAAATAGGCAAATCTTTTTCCTCCCCAGCCTGTACTGTAGCTGTATCCTTTAATCTTATTATTTCCTTCTATGCTTACCAGGGTATGATACACATTTCCGAAAATTTTGTTAACCGGATCAATAATAATATTGGATTCTTCACTTTTAGGAAAGGTATATTTATGGAATCCCACTCTTGGTGAGGCAGTCAATTCTGCTTTAATTCCATAGCTGTCCAGCATAACGGAATAATATCCCGGCGAAGCAGCTTCTCTTTCATGGCTGAATGTAGAACGGTATCCTGTTTCTGGTTTATCTTCCGATCCCGGAAGCATTTTGATCTGTCCTACCGTAGGCATCACAAGAATATCTCCAAGGTCTGCCCAGCCGGTTCCGCTAAGGTGATTATGACTGAAACCCATGATGGTCTTACTGCTGTAATGATATCCTGAACACCAGTCCCAATCCCCACTTTTGGTATTTTGGTCCGGACTGAGCTGTATCATTCCGAATGGCGTTGTAGCTCCCGGAAAGGTATGGCCATGGCCGCCTGTCCCAATGAACGGATCTACCCAGGAAAGGACATCATCCTTTCGCTGCTGTGCATTTCCGTTGTGTGAAAGCAGGATTGTTACTAAAAATATAAGCAGTTCTTTTTTCATAATGGTAAGGAAGGTCTCAAATTTTTTTTAAGATAAGAGTTTATTTAGGAATATGAAAATCATAATAACAATACTGTATGGTAAAAGCATAGGTTTTATCGATATTATTAAAGTTTTCAGACCATTATATTGAATTATTTTTCATAAAATCAATGATTTCTGAAATATATCCAAATGCGACAGCAACTACCGTATCGGCAGCACCATAATACACAGCTACCTTATCTCCTTCAGTTAATGCAGCACACGGGAAAATCACATTAGGAATATCTCCCGTAAGCTCATACATTTCTGCCGGAGCCAACAGGTATGGTTTGGTTCTGTACAATACTTTTGAGGGGTCTTCCAGGTCAAGCAATGCAGCTCCCATAGAATATCTGAAGCCTCTGCAGGTATTGATTACTCCGTGGTAGAAAAGCAGCCACCCTTCACTGGTTTTGATAGGTACCGGTCCTGCTCCTATTTTGGTACACTGCCAGGCACTGTCTTCAAAGGGGGTAACTTTCATTACGCATCTGTGTTCGCCCCAGTATTTCATATCCGGGCTGTAGCTGATGTAAATATCTCCAAACGGGGTATGTCCGTTATCACTCGGACGGCTCAGCATGGCATATTTCCCGTTGATTTTTTCAGGGAAAAGCACCCCATTTCTGTTGAAAGGCAGAAAGGCATTTTCGCACTGGAAGAATTCTTTAAAATCGAAGGTATATCCTATTCCGATGGTAGGGCCATTGTATCCGTTGCACCAGGTAATCCAATAACGGTCTTCAATAAAGGTTACGCGCGGATCATATTTGTAATCGGATTCGATCATTTCGGTATTCCCGGCTTTCATTTCAATGGGATCATGGTTGATCTTCCAATGAATGGCATCTTTACTGAAGCCGGCAAAGATATTCATCTGTACGGCTTTGTTATCACACCGGAAAACGCCTGCAAATCCGTCTTCAAAAGGAACAACTGCACTATTGAAAATGCTGTTGGATGAAGGGATTGCATATCTGCTGATAATTGGGTTTTCTGAAAAACGCCACATAATATCGCTGCAGTCTTTCGGACGGTCCTGCCAAGGGATCATTACTGATTGAGATGTCATAAAGTAGTGTTACTTTTTTATTTTTTGATTATTAATTAACTGATTGGTTCTTCTTTGGGTTTTTCAGGATACGGGAACGGAACCAGCAATGTTACAATGAATGCCGGTATGGTGGCAACAAGCACCCAGATGAAAAACATTTTATATCCTATCCAGTCGCTGATCATTCCACTGAACATTCCGGGAATCATTACTCCCAGATTCATAATTCCTGTGGCAAATGCATAATGGGCCGTCTTGTGTTTTCCGGGAGCAATCTGCTGCATCATGTACAGCATCAGTCCTACAAAACCAAATCCGTAACCGAAATATTCCGTTATTACAGCCAAGCCTACTGAAAAAAGATCTTCCGGCTGATAATGCGCCAGCAATGCATACACTACAAACGGTATATTAAATGCACAACAAAGCCAGATCAGGGATTTTTTAAGTCCTCTTGCCGAAATGAAATATCCCGCCAGTACGGATCCTAAAATAAATGCCGCAGAGCCGTATGTTCCATAAATAAGGCCGATATCTGAAGTGGATAATCCTAATCCTCCTGCTGTTCTCGGAGCCTTAAAAAATAAAGGCGCGATCTTAATGGCAAATCCTTCGGCAAAACGGTATAAGATGATAAACATAACCGACCATAATATATTCCGTTTGGTAAAGAAGGATGTGATTACTTCCAGCAGTTCTTTACGGATATTTCCTGCGTTTTTATCTTTTTTGTCCTCTTCATTTTTCTGTTCTTTCGGCAATACCCAATAATGATAAACTGCTAAAGCGAAAAATATAAGAGCATACACCCCCATGATGATCATCCAAGCATGGGTAACTCCTTTTGTTTTTTCCAGAACTCCGGCAAAATAAACCAAAGCACCACTGCTGATAATTTTGGCCAGATTATAGAATGCGCCCTGCCAGCCGATATATCTTGCCTGTTCTTTATTAGAGAGAAAGGTAATATAGGTACCGTCTGCTACTACGTCGTGTGTGGCTCCGCAGAAAGCAACCACTGCAAAAAGAGCAATGCTGTACCTGAAAAAATCATGAAGAGGAAGACTTAATGCGATCAGGGCAAAAAGCACTCCTATGGCTGCCTGAGTAAAAAGGACAAAGAATTTTTTTGTTTTATAGATTTCCAGAAAGGGGCTCCAGAGAGGCTTTAAAGTCCACGAAAGCATAATAAGCCCCGTCCAGAAGGTAATCTTTGCATCTGAAACACCCATGTCTTTATACATAATTCCGGAAACAGCATTAATGGTTACAAAGGGAATTCCCATTGCAAAGTATAATGTTGAGATCCAGAAAATAGGTTGTACTGAACGTGTCTCAGAATTGTTTTTTCCCATATTCAAACTAAAATGTTAAAGAAAAGAAGGCCTCTCGAAAGTATCATCCCGGCGTCAACGAAACTAAAAAAGAATAATCTAAAAAACGAATATGCTAAAGATTTTCCTATACCGGTATGAAAAAAAACCAAATTAAATCTATTTTTCGAGACGGCCTTCTGTTTTCTTTATAATTGATTCTGAAAAGTATTATTTTTTATCCCACCACAGTTTTGTTCCTCCTGTATCAGGACCGCCAAGGTACTGTAGAGCCTGTGCATAATTCAGGGTGTTATTTCTATATTTGGTTGGGATAGGAACTCTTCTGATCATGGCATCGGTGCTAATGGTTCCCTGGCTGTCATTCAGGACATTTTTGAAAATCACAGGATAGCCTGTTCTTCTTTGTTCTGCCCACGCTTCGGGTCCGTCAGGATAAATGCCAATCCATTTCTGGGTTATGATTCTCTCAAGCTTTCTTTCAAAAGAATCTCCATTGTTCCATTTGATGGTAATGGTGCTCAGCATTGGACTTCCTGCCAGAATACTGTTTGATGCATTTTTAGTATCAATATAAGGAGCTTCCACAGAAACGGCATCTTCTATATACGTTGCATATGAAGAGCTTTTTCCCCATTCTGCAAAGGACATTTCAACTCCTTTATTATAATTGGTTCCTGCATCTCCTGCTCCGGCATAGCCTCTGATGGCTGCTTCTGCTTTCAGGAACCAGATTTCTGCGGCAGTCATAATTTTGTTTTTGCCATCAGAATTTGAAAAATAATCTCCGGCGGCAGAGGTGGCAGCTGGCTGGGAAAAGTTACCATAACGGTCTTTACTTCCTCCCATATCAACCCCAAGCCTTACTCCAATGTATTGTCCGTTTACTGTAGGATCAACTGCAGGTTTGGCATATGATGAAATCCGCGGGTCATTAAATCCGTTCATATAAGCCATTAAAGGGGCTCCAATTTTGCAGTCTCCCCATGAATAAATGATATTATATAAAGGAGAAGCACCACCATAACTTACTAATGCATTCTGGCTATTAGTTTCGATCAGACCGGCTGAAGAGCTTAATGCTTCCTCAGCATATTGTTTTGACTTTACCGGATCTGCATAGCTAATCCTCATGGCCAGTCTCAATTTCAATGAATTTGCGAGACGGGCCCAGGAAGCGGCATTTCCACCAAATACAACATCTCCTTTTTTAAGAACTGACTGATCTTCGGTACCGATGCTTTTCTGAAGTGAAGTAATTGCTGATGTAAGATCCTGGATAAAATGATTATAGGCCTCCTGCTGACTGTCTACATCGGTAATTCCATTAGGGTTTGGCGTCAGATACTTACTGTATATTACCGGGCCATGTGCATCTGAAACTTTTTGAGAGGCCATTACTCTCAATATTTGTAAAACGGCCAATGAATGGGAGAAATCTATCCCTGCATAGTTTTTTGCTGAAACGGTGGAAAAATTCTTAATCTGCTGGAAAACATCTTCCAGCTGGGTCATCATTATTCTTTCATTCCATCCGTCCATTATAAAATAAGTGGTATTATTTTTACCTCCGTTATATGCCGTGGCAGTACTAAAAAGACCACTATACATATCTGCATTTAAATTGGTTTGCAGCTGATAAACCCAATCTGTAGGATGTGCCAGATTTCTCTGCATCTGCTTTAGCGGATTTACCAGTTGTACAAAATCAGCATTTAACTGCTCACTTCCAAGACCTGAATACTGAGAATTAATATCTTCAAAATCGCTTGTACAGCTTAAAATTGAAGAGGTTACCAATCCTCCGATTAATATTGTTTTTATTTTATTTTTCATTGCTGTAAAGATTAGAAAGTTGCTTTTAATGAAACACCTAGAGATCTGGTTATCGGCATACCAAACATATCTACTCCTACACCTCCCGGATTTACGCCTGACACCTGTTCCGGATCAAAAGGAGCCTTCTTGTATAAAAAGAAAAGATTAGATCCTGTTACTCCGACCGTTGCATTCTGCAAAAATCCGGACTTCAGATTAAATGTATATGAAATTGAAGCCTGACGTAATCTTATAGCGGTTCCGCTATACATATAAGCTTCCTCAACATTAGAAACTGCTTCGTAGTATTCTTTTGCATCTGTTTTCCCTGTATAGGCCTGTCCATTTTCGGTCACTGCATTATTAATGGTAACCCCGCCATTATCACGGGCATCTGCAGTTACTTTACTTACCCCGTATCTGTCATTCATCATTTGAGTATACCCTAATACCTTTCCGCCAAATCTTCCGTCTATCAGAAAGTCTATATTAAGTTTTCCTATACTGAAGGAATTATTGAGACCAAGCATAAATTTAGGATTCGGATTACCTAAATAGTCTACAGCCCCGGTATCAAATAAAGGAACTCCATGATCGCTTACAATAATCCTTCCTTCCCCATCACGTTTAAAAGTTTTTCCATAAATATCACCAAAAGAACCACCTAATTTCAATTTGTTATATCCTCCTCCTAACAGGGTAAAAAGTTTTTCATCGGAATCATTGAAATATTGTGAAGGGAAAAGTTCAACAATTTTATTCCTGTTGGCAGATATATTAAGTGTTGATGTCCATGAAAACCTTTCTCTTTTGAAAATATCTACCGCCAGAGAAGATTCAAATCCTGTGTTTCGTATTTTACCAGCATTAATATCCAATTTTCCTCCAAAAGTTACAGAAAGGTCTGAGGAAGCCTCAATACCCTGAAGATACTGATGAGAATTGTTGGAATTATAATACGTAAAATCAAGTCTCGCTCTGTTTTTAAATAACCGAATATCAGTTCCTACTTCAAACGTTTTATTTTCTTCAGGCCTTGGAAAAAGTGATTCATAGCCCTCACGAACAACTGGATAGGCGCTATATGTTCCTACGATATTTCCTGCATTAAAAATTAATTGCGGCATGGTAAATGTAGGATCCAAAGCATTACCTACAATCGCATAGGAGCCTCTTACTTTCCAGAAACTAAATAAATCCGGAAGTTTTACGATATCCGATAGAATGGCATTCACCCCTACAGATTCATAGTCGAAAGAAACATTTCCTAACCCGGCTAAAGTAGATGACCAGTCATTTCTGAAAGTCAAATCTAAATATAGCTTATTCTTAAATCCAATATTAGCACTTGCAAAAACAGATTGATCCTGTCTTCTTGTACCCGTAATTGTATAATTTTGTCCATTTCCATTTTGCCCTGTCCATTGCAGATTATTTAAGGTAAACTGATTAGGTACCACCAATAGATTGTTTTCTATACTGGTTACAGAAGCTCTTTTATCACTAATACTTGCGCCCACCGTAAAATCCAGAGTAAAGTTATCTCCGATATGTGGGTTTCCGCTTAATAAAACATCTCCGTAAGTAGATCTGTTATCATACAGGTTTTTGTAAATTTTACCATTATTATTTCCTCCTAATATTACCGGTAATGAGAAAACAGCAACATTTCTCTGCGTATCAGAATCAAAATAGCTGTAGTTTCCTCTGATTTTTGCTGTCAGCCATGGATTAATAGCATAACTTAGCGCTGCTGAACCATAGAAGTTTTTATTCTTGGTGGTAACAGCATTTCTATTTAATATCCAATATGGGTTTTGGGATTCTACGCTGAAGCTTCCATCAGGAGCAACCGCCCACCAATTTTGGGCCGGCAAATATCTTTCCTGATTAAAATAGGTATAATTATCGCCACTAAAATTATCAAAATTAATACCTCTTGGCAACCAATAAAGATTAGTAAGAGGTGAAAAATAAGAACCTGGAGTAAGCCTATTCTTTGTGTTCTGCATAGAGGCCATTACATTGACATCCAAGGTGAGTTTATCATCAAAAAACTTACTGGAATTTCTGAAATTAAGGTTATACTGATCAAAAGAAGAAGTTGGAATTACCCCTTTATTCGTTGTATTACCAAAGGAAAATAAGTTGGTACTTTTTTCATTTCCTGATTGAAAACTGAGACTATTAATCCAGGTCATTCCTGTTCTGAAAAAATCTTTTGTATAATCTTTGGATTCTCCTTTTGCACCCCAGCTTTGCAAAGATCCTGTTGCCCCTGCGGAAGGATTATAAGGTATCGTTTGCAGATAGCTGTTCTGTAATTCAGGCAAAGCATATACATTATCCATCGTCAGACTGGTTGAATAGGTTATATTGCTTCTTCCTGCTTTACCTTTTTTTGTCGTAATCAATACAGCTCCATTACTTCCTTGTGACCCATACAAAGCCGAAGCAGATGCCCCTTTCAAAAAGTTAATACTTTCTATATCTTCAGGATTTATAGTACTCAATATATCTCCTACATCCGGCATAGAAGCATAAAAATCTACATTCGGACCTCCAACACCATTGATAATAGGAATTCCATCAATCACATACAGCGGCTGGCTGTTTCTTGTGGATTTATCCCCTCTCATCACCACCCTCACAGATCCTCCGACCCCACCGTTGGTTTTATTGATTTGCACGTTGGAAACTTTTCCGTTGATGGAATTGAGAAGATTAGGCGTTTTTACCTCCGTAAGCTCATCCCCGCCAATCTGCTGGCTCGAATAGGTTAAAGACCGCGCCTGCCTTTTTATCCCCAAAGAAGTAACAACCACTTCTTCTATTTTGGTTGTTTTAGCAGTATCTGCCTTCTTCGTTTCCTGTGCATGAGCAGATAAAGAAATAGCTAATAAAACCGGTATAACAGTTTTTCTCATAAGGTTTAGGATTAGTTTAGATTTATTTGAGAATTAATTATATTTCCTTAAATAGGATTTTAAAACCTAAAACACATTCGTTGTATTTTTTTCGCAACATTATGTTTTGAAAGCTTCAAATAATTTAAAGTTTGATTAAGATTTAATTCACATTAGCAAATCTAAATTTTGTAAACAGCCAGATATAACACTATTTTATCATAAAACGATATTATTTTTTCAGGTCTATTTAAAAACAGTACAATACCGACTAAAAACCAACAGATTACGACCAAATAAAATCATGAAATTCAGCATGCTTTTTAGTCTGTTTTAGAGCAATTAAGGAGTAAATTTTGGTATTTTAATGCAAAAAATCCGGATACAATGATCCGGATTTTGATAATTAACAGTATAATTTTTAACTTTTTATACTTCTATTCAATTTTTTTCACTCCTTTAAACTGTTCTTTAAATTCAGTGGGTGTTGTTTTCTTTATGGACTTAAAAACCTTGTTGAAATTGGCAATATTGTTGAATCCGGCTTCAAAAGCTGTTTCAAAAACCGTAAGATTCTTTTCCATCAGCCATCGGGCAGCATAACTGATCCTGATTTCATTCAGGTAATTCACAAAAGTTTTTCCTGTTCTTTTTTTAATAAATCTGTTAAAGGTAACGTTGCTCATACTAACCAGTGATGCTGCATCATTCAGAGATATTTTACTTTCAAAATTCTTATGGACAAAATCATGAACAATCTTCATTTTATCATTATCAGCAAACGTCTCCAGTTCTATACTGTACGATGAAAGCAATGTTTTGTCTTCCGCAGTGGCCAGTTCATTCAGAATCTTCATAATTTCAATAAAAGATTCAAAACTGCTCATTTTGGATAGATTAAGAAAAGAATCTTTCAGTTTTTCCGCCAGTTCCGGTGAAAACAAAATCCCCCTGATTGAATCTTTCATCAGATTACTAATGGGCTTCAGAATATTTTTATCCATCATCGACTGGTTAAAAAAGTCCTGATTGAACTGTACGGTAATCTCGTGAGTCTTTCTGTTTTTACACTTGTGATTGGCCCAGCAATGAGGCAGATTCGGGCCTACCAGCACCAGTTCATAATCGCCGATCTCCCCGGTATGGTCGCCAATCATCCGCCGGTATCCTTTTCCTTTATAAACAAAGTTGATCTCTACTTCCGGATGATAATGATAGGGAAAATCAAACGATGCCTTGATACGGTCAAATACAAGAAAACTGTCTTCGGGAGATAACGGTGTTATTTCTCTCAATATATTTTCTAACTTGCTCATGAGTGGGTGAAAAAATTAAGTTATAAATCAAATACAGTACTTTTACAAAATTGATAAAAAAACAATCAACTAATATATAATTTTTATTTTTTATCTGTTTTTTGTTAAAAATTTGAAAATAGCGTATCCGCCAGATAACCTTACGACTTAATTCACCTTAAAAAAGTGGAAATATATTAGCTTAACAGGAGACAAATCTATACACAATAATAACTTTCGGCTTCCTTCTGTCGCCTTCATTTCTTTTCGTATCTTTAAACTAAAGTAATTCTATGCCGCTCATTTTTGAAGATCATTATAAAAAACTGGGGCTTGAAGTGTTTTCGGAAAGAAATCTGGAAGCCGTTCAAAGCAATGCTTTCATATCTGACATTAAAATCCTTTTCATTCCTGAAGGCTATGAACTAACAGTAGATTTCAGCCATTACAAAACTTCAAAACCTTCTTTATTTTTTCTTACCGGACAGCATATGAAGATTGAAAAGGGAAAAGAAGAGGCTTTATTACTCTATTATAATCGTGATTTTTACTGTATCCAGATTCATGATAAAGAAGTAGCCTGCGATGGGCTTTTATTCCATAATGTATTTGAAATTCCATTTGTTGAAATTGATCCTGAAGAAGCAACAGATTTCAAAAAGCTGTTTCAACATATAAGAGAAGAGCTTGAATATAAAGATTCTTCGGCTGAAGAAATGATACGAACGTATGTAAAACAGATTATCATCCGTGCCACCAGAAAATGGAAACAACAAAATCTTGATCATGACACTGTAAAAATTTCAGGTACCGAACTTGATGTTTTCAGAGATTTCAGCAGACATCTGGAAATTCATTTCAGGAAGAAACATAATGTATCAGATTACGCCGAGCTGCTTCATATCGCTCCGAAAACTTTAACGCACAAATTTAAAAGCCTTAGACTCGAATCTCCCAACCAGTTTATCATTAACAGAATTTTGCTGGAAGCCAAAAGGTTATTATTTTATACGGATAAACCTGTTAAGGAGATCGCCTATAATCTGGGATATGAAGATCCAGCCTATTTCAACCGATTATTTACTCAAAAAACAGGAAGCACTCCTTCCAATTTCAAAAAAAATTACACTTCAGGAAAAAAGTACAATATTTAAGTCTTTTTATCTATTGAATCCAGCTATAAACTGCAATACCTTTGTCATATCAAAAAACAATACAAAATATCAATAATAAAAACCAAACATTATGAGACGTAACGCAACAGCCGTTTGGAACGGTACCATCAAAGAAGGAAAAGGACACTTAACTACTCAGAGTACCACCTTAAACGAAACTCAGTATTCTTTTAACAGCCGTTTTGCCGATGGTGTAGGAACCAATCCTGAAGAACTTCTGGCAGCAGCACACGCGGGATGCTTTACCATGAAACTAAGCGCGGAACTTTCCCAGGCAGGTTACAATCCTGAAGAATTAAAAACAACTTCCGTCATCACTCTTGACCCAAGTATCGGAAAAATCACAAAATCTGAACTGACTTTAACAGCAAAAGTTCCGGGAATTTCTGAAGAAGAGTTCCAAAAGTACGCTAAAATCGCTGAAGAGGGATGCCCGGTAAGTGCTGCATTCAATTTTGAAATTACTCTGAATGCGACTTTAGCATAAGATTATATTCAATTTCTTTTTAAACCATTAAAAGTAAGTTTGAAAACATTAGGAAAATGCCTTGCAGTTCCTATTTCTGACTGGTTTTAATGGTTTATTTTATTCTTGCTGATTGAGCTGATTTTTTTGATAATAATAAAACTGATTTGCAGGTGATGAAATATTTTAAGAGAAAAATATACCGATTGGTATATTTCCGTATATTTGTATTGAAAAAAAAGATATAAAAATGTCAAAGGCAGAAAAGACCAGGCAGTTTATTATTGAAAGAACGGCATCTATATTCAATACTAAAGGGTATATGTCTACCTCACTATCAGACATTACTGAGGCAACAGGCCTTACAAAAGGGAGTATCTATGGAAATTTTGAGAATAAAGACGAAGTGGCTATTGAAGTTTACCGATACAATGCCAGCCAATTGAGCAAAATCATGAGCCGGTCTTTCGGGGACGAGTTTCCAACAACAGTGGATAAGCTTTATGCATTCGTAGCTTTTTACAGAAAAAACTGGCGTTCAGTTTTCTCCAACGGAGGCTGTCCAATTATGAATGCAGCCACTGAAGCGGATGATTCTTTTCCTGCATTGAAAAACCAAGTCAAAGAATCTTTTGAAATTTGGACCCATAAGATTTCCGGAGTCATTCAACAGGGGCAGAAAAACGGAGAGCTCAACCCTGATGTTCATCCCGATGAATATGCAGCTCTTTTCATTATGCTCATTGAAGGCGGGATATTGCTTTCCAAAACTACTGATGAAGAAAAATTCCTGAACCTCGCACTGGACAGGATCACCCAAATAATCGATTGCGAACTCATCATCCTTTCATCTTAAAAACAGAGATTATGGAAACAAAAAAAGTGGCTATTGTAGGATATAACAGAATTCCTTTTGCCAGAATCAATACAGCGTATGCAGATCAGGGAAACCAGCAATTGCTGGAAGCTGCACTCAAAGGCCTGATACAACAGTACCATCTACAAGGAAAGCTTTTGGGGGAAGTAGCGGGAGGTGCCGTTATCAAACATATTTCCGAAAGCAACCTCATCCGGGAATCTGTTATGAATACATCCCTAGATCCGGCAACTCCGGCCTGTGATCTTCAGCAGGCTTGTGATACGGGAATTGAAGCCGCCATTTATATCGGAAATAAAATTGCATTAGGCCAGATAGAAAGCGGAATTGCCTGCGGTGTAGAAGCCATGAGTAATATTCCTTTTGAATCTTCACTCCGTTTGAGAAAAGCTCTTTTAAAAGCCAATAAAGAGAAATCAGCATTTGGAAAAATAAAACAGTTATTAAGTCCCAAGCTTAAAGACTGGCTGCCCATTCCTTACAAAGGACAGGAACCCAAAACCGGCCTGGTTATGGGCGGACATACAGAAATTACCGCAAAATATTATGAAATTTCCCGTGAAGAACAGGATGAATTAGCTTTAAAAAGCCACCAGAATATGGCAAAAGCTTATGATGAAGGATTTTTTGATGATATGATTACACCAGCTTTTGGACTGGATAAAGACAATAATCTGCGTCGTGATACCAGCTTAGAAAAACTTTCGCAACTGAAACCTGCATTTGACAAACAGCATGGAACGCTGACTGCCGGGAACTCAACCCCTTTTACAGATGGAGCTTCCGCTGTATTATTGGCCAGTGAAGAATGGGCAAAAGCAAATAACCTACCCGTGCTGGCTTATATTACTTTTTCAGAGGTTGCGGGGATTGAATATGTTGAAAACAAACAGAATCTTCTTTTAGCACCTGTTTTTGCAGCCGACAGAATGCTCAGAAAAGCAGATATGAGACTGGAAGATTTTGATTTTTATGAAATTCATGAAGCCTTTGCCGCACAGGTTCTTGCTACCCTGAAGATCTGGGAACATGATGATCTGGCGAAAAAATTCGGACTGGAAAAAGCATTAGGAAAGATCGACAGAAATAAGCTGAATGTAAAAGGAGGAAGTCTTGCAGCTGCTCATCCTTTTGCTGCCACGGGAGGCAGGATCATTGCTACAATGGCCAAGCTTCTCCATGAAAAAGGAAGCGGAAAAGGATTTATCTCCATTTGTGCCGCTCGAGGACAGGGTGTTACGATGATTATAGAAAAATAGTACAAAATATATGGACAGATTAACACAGCTTCAGCAATTTATAGGAAAAGAATTCAGCCAGTCGCCATCACCCTTTATGAAATGGCTTAATCCAGTTGTCATTTCTGCGGAAGAAGGACATCTTCAATTTCAGTATACGGTAAGGCCGGAATGGCTGAACCCGATCGGAAATCTTCACGGCGGTGTAACAGCAGCCATTATTGACGATATCATTGGAGCTACTATGTTTTCCCTGAATGAAAATTCTTTCATCACCACCATCAATAATGTGATTGATTATTTCTCAACTGCAAAAGAAAATGATAATATTGTAGCCGAAACAAAAATTATAAAAAGAGGCCGGCAGTTTGTGAATGCCCAATGCGAAATATGGAATGCAGACAAGACAAGGCTTATTGCCAGAGGAACCTCCAATTTATTCAAAATTAATAACTAAGTATGAAATCACCATCATTGATTCTTTCAAACAAAAAGATGGTGGCGACTTATGACCCTTAAAAAGATAGATACGTATATATGAAAAGAGTTGTCATTACAGGACTGGGCGCAGTGACGCCTTTGGGAAACAATGTCGAAGATTTTTGGCACAACAGTATTAACGGAGTTAGCGGTGCAGGAATCATTACTCATTTTGACTCAGAGAAATTTAAAGTACATTTTGCCTGTGAGGTTAAAAACTTTGACCCGAAAGTCCACCTCACCCATAACGAAATAAAAAGAAGCGACCTGTTTACCCAATATGCCCTGTATTCATCTGCAGAGGCCATTCAGGATTCAGGGCTTGACCTTCCGAATATGGACCCTTTTGATACGGGAGTGATCTGGGGAACAGGGCAGGGTGGTATGTGGACCTTTGAAAGCGAACTGATGGAATTTGCGAAAGGAGACGGAACGCCAAGATTCAATCCGTTCTTTGTTCCTAAATTCATTGCTAATATGGCTTCGGGAATGATTTCTATGAAATTCGGTCTTCAGGGAATAAATTATACCACGATTTCAGCCTGTGCAACGGGAAATACAGCATTGATGGATGCCTTTAATTATATCCGTCTGGGGAAAGCGAAAGTAATTATCAGCGGAGGTTCAGAAGCGGCCATTTCTCCGGCATCAATAGGAGGTTTTTCCATTATGAAGGCCATGTCCACCAGAAATGATGATCCGGCTACAGCCAGCCGTCCTTATGATGCAGACAGAGACGGCTTTGTTATGGGAGAAGGTGCAGGAGCACTGGTTCTGGAAGAATACGAACACGCTAAAGCAAGAGGAGCCAGAATTTATGCAGAGCTAGTTGGGGCGGCTATGACTGCCGATGCTTATCATATGACCGCACCTCATCCTGATGGTGTAGGAGCCATTAAAGCGATGCAGCTCGCACTTAATGAAGCAGGAATTAATGCTGAAGATATTGATTATCTGAATCCTCATGCCACTTCTACTCCGCTTGGCGATCTTGTGGAATTGAAAGGGATCAGCAAGCTGTTTAACGGCAGTAAAAAGCTCGACATTAGTGCCACCAAGTCTATGACCGGACATTTATTAGGAGCGGCAGGGGCGGCAGAAGCCATCCTATCCATCAAAGCTGTGGAAAACGGAATTATTCCACCAACGATTAACCTTCATAAAATTGATGAAAATATTCCGAAAGATGTCAATATTGTTTTTGGAGAGGCTAAAGAGAAGGAGATCAATTATGCTTTGAGTAATGCTTTTGGATTTGGTGGGCACAATGCCACTTTGATTTTCAAGAAGTTTAAATAAAGGGAGTTTTTATTTTCTCACTGATCTAGCAGATATTAGGGGTTATTATAATATAGAATCTCATACTAATAAAAATAAAAGCAGCCATTAAATTGACTGCTTTTGTTTTTATGCTTATTTTAGCCATTCCGACGAAGAAAGGTATTTCTGGTCGGGATAATAAATAAAGAGAAGATTTCTTCCTTTGATGGTATTAATGATGGGCTGTGTAAGATCTCTCGGAATAGCAGGACATCCCCAGCTTCTTCCGATTCTTTTGTGCGTTGCGGCAAATTGTTCACTTACATAATCTGCTCCATGCATTACAATTGCTCTTCTGTATGCGGCATCATTAAAACCTTTATCCATTCCCAGCAATCTTAAAGAAAATCCGTTATCGCCTCTATAGGTTGCATCTGTGATATAAAATCCCATGCTACTCTGCTGCGAACTTTCCGTATTAGAAAAATTCGTAGCAAATTCTTCGCCGGTATTTTTTCCGTGGGCAACCAGTGAGTTGAACAATACTTTTTTGTCGTTAAGATCAATTACCCAAAGTCTTTTTGTATTAGAGGACATAGAAAAATCGCAGATGGTTAGTAAATGCGACTCCTGATTGAGCAATCCTGCTTTTTTCAGATTTTCAAATCCTGTCAGTGCTTTTGAGAAAACTTCGAAGTTCATTTCGTGATCAGGATCAAATGCAATAGATTGGAATAATGCTTCTGACGAAGATACAGCAGCTGTAGTCTTCTCAGATTTCGTGTCGGTTACTCTTTCAGTTTTTACTGTGGGGACATTCTCATTCTTTACTGCCGGTCTGGGAGAAAGATAGAATGAAGTCGTGACCATGTAAACAAGGCCTAATACGCTATAAAATCCTTTCATTCAATACTATATTAATTCCAAATTAGTGAGGCAAAATTATAAAAACATAATTACCAGCAGGTTATAACTCTAAAAAGTTTAACTCAATTTAAGAAACTTTAACGGTGCGATGATTCATCTATTTGATTATAAACCTCTTTCAGTTTTTTCCAATAACTCCTATTTATCGGTTCATAAATAGGATAAATACATTTGAGCGCAAAAATATCCAACTGACTTCTTGAGCCGAGCCAGCTTATAATATTTTTAACTAATCTTTTTTCCTCAAAGCCAGCCCATTCTCCGGCCGGATCTAATAGATTGAAAAAGAGAACAGGAAAAACTTCATATTGATCTATTTTTCTAATTTCTTCAAAAGTGAAGGGACTTTTAAAAAACGTAAGAGCTACATAATGAAAATCTGATTCCTGAAGTTCCGTATCCAGGTATAATTCGGATAATGCCTTCCAAACCATTTTCCGTTCATCCGTGAGCTCCAGCACTTCCATATCATTCAGTTAAAAAACTATTTTTCAGAATTCGGGACGAATTCTAAACTCACAGAGTTCATACAATAACGCAGTCCTGTAGGTTTCGGACCGTCATCAAAAACATGTCCCAGATGAGAATCGCATCTTTTGCATAGTACTTCTACCCTGTCCATCCCATAGGCAAGATCTCGTTTGTAATAAACGCCTTCTTTATCGGCTTCAAAAAAACTCGGCCATCCGCAACTGCTGGCAAATTTAGAAGTAGAACGGAACAGATGATTTCCACAAACAGAACAATAATATTCCCCGATTTCATCAAATTCATTGTACTTTCCGGTGAAAGCTCTTTCTGTAGCGGCTTCTCTGGCAATAGCATAAAGATCAGGAGCGAGGATTTTCTTCCATTCATCATTGGAAATGTTGAGTTTTGTGGTATCTGTTCTGGAATAGTATGGATTATTTTTTGCTTCTTTATTTTCCATGGAAGTGATTTTAAGGGGTTGATGTTTCTGCCCGCATCCTTGCAGAAAAATTAATATGATGATGTAAACTAAAAATCTCATCATAAGTTTTAAATTCTTGTATCTTACCCACAAAAGAGAGAGGAGATGTAAAAGCACTTCAGATTTTGAAAATCTTTAATTTTCTGCTTATTTGCATTTTTCAGAGACACGTTTCTATCTTTTATGGTTTAAATATTGAATGATTTGATAGTCAAATTTAGTAAATTTGAGAATATGAATGATGACGCAAAAAGAAAACAGCTCAGAAAATATAAAGCATTTGCCACAGGATTATTTGTTCTGATGGCGGTGATTTTCATTGTGACCACCCTATTACAGAAGTCCAATACTTCTCATTGGATCGGCTATGTGCGTGCTTTTGCAGAAGCAGCGATGGTCGGAGCGCTTGCAGACTGGTTTGCTGTTACCGCTTTATTCCGCCATCCTTTGGGAATTCCTATTCCTCATACCAATCTGATTGAGAATAGCAAACAACGGTTGGGAGATAATCTCGGAAGTTTTGTGGTGAGCAATTTCCTGTCTCCTCAGAATATCCGTCCCTATATTCAGAAGCTTAAAATTTCAAACTTCGTAGGAGATTGGCTGGGGAAAGAAAAGAATCAGAATATTCTGATCAGAAATATTTCGGATATTGTTCTTGACATTCTGAATAAACTTGATGATACGACAGTGAGCCAGTTTATCAGCAAAAAAGTGTCTGAAATGACAGATGATATTCAACTCAATAAAGTAGTAGGAAACGGGATCGGTTATATTCTGGAAAAAAATGACCATCAGAGGATCATCACCAACCTTTCAAGACAGATCAAGGAATATATTCTGGAAAATGATGAAATGATTAAAGACCGGGTAAAAAAAGGAAGCTACACGTTTATTCCGTCTTTTGTAGACAATAAAATTGCAGACAAGATTGCAGACGGACTTTCTGATTTTTTCAAGGAAATAGAAGAAAGCCCTCAGCATGAAGTGAGAACGCTGATTACACAAAAAATTCATGAATTTTCTGTTGATCTTAAAGAAGATCCAAAATGGAACGACGAATTTAAAACCATCAAAAACGGACTTCTGAAAAATGATAAACTGGAAGAATATTCCAACGACATCTGGATTTCTATCAAAAAAACGCTGATGAAGGAGTTGCAGGAAGAACATTCTGCATTAAAAAACTATCTTTCTAAAAACCTGAATGAGTTTGCACAGAATTTAAAGACAGATGAAAGTCTTCAGAACAAAATTGACCACTGGGTTCGCGTTACGGCTTACAAATATATTCTTAAAAATACCCATCAGTTCGGAAACCTCATCAGTACAACGGTTGGAAACTGGCAGGGAAAAGAACTGAGTGAAAAACTGGAACTGGAAGTTGGAAAAGACCTGCAGTTTATCCGTGTTAATGGAACTCTGGTAGGTGGTCTGGTGGGGCTTATCATCTATACGATTGCCCATTTCTTCCTTTAAAACTGAAAAACTAGCCATGAAAAAAACGTTTATTGTATTATTCCTTTTCTTTTTTATTGGCTGTTTCAGTCAAAAGATTGAATTGAAATCTGTAACGGATTCATCACAGATTTTCAAAGGCCAGATTGCAGGAATCCCTATTACCATGCAGCTTAATTATGCGGGTATCGCAGATTGCAGCCTGTATCAGTATTTTGTAGATGGCTGGTATTACTATGATAAGTATCAGAAGAAAATCCCTCTGACCGGAGTTTATGATTATGGCAAACTGTCATTGTATAATTTCGGAACTCAGCAAAAACTGAATTCTCAAAAACTTAAAGAGCAGATCACCTCCCCACAGAAAATGGAGAAAACGGACGAACTCGCTCAGGCATTGAATCCTAAAGAATATATTCTCTTCGATCGTGACTACACAAAAAAAAGTATAATTTCCGGCAGCTTTCATCTGGGCAAAAAAGTTCAACCGGCAGAACTTCTTACTGAAAATAACATGATTTATCGTTATAACAATTATCTGTCTCTGCCTAATAATAAAAAGATCAATACCTTCGATTTTATTAACCAGGCTGGCGGGAATGAATTGATTTCCTATGCATCGGGGGAAAACGGGAACAGAGTTTTGCTGTATTTTGAGCATACTTCCAACTTTAATGCCTGTGGAAGATGCGGGGCCAGCGAAGGAGAGAAAGGCTACCGCATTCTTTACTTTACAAAAGACTGGAATTTTAAAAATTACGAAGAGTTTTTGACAGAAAGTTGTCTGGAATCTATTTATGATACCTCAAAAATAAAATCTAAAGACAGAAAAACCATTCAATATAAAGTAGGTAAATCAACGTCTTCTCCTCCTTATACATTTACAGTTGACATAAAGAATTCATCCATAGTAAGATCAAAATAAAAAAGAGAGCCGTACTGACTCTCTTTTTGTATTTATCTTGGCAACCTGCCGGCTCTTTTTAAAAGTTCTTTATTGATCTCGCTGATCAGTCCCGGGCCTTCATAGATAAATCCGGTGTATAGCTGTATTAAGCTTGCTCCGGCATCTAATTTTTCCATTGCGTCTCTCACCGAGTGAATTCCTCCTACTCCGATGATTGGGAACGCACGGTTGCTTTTTTCAGAAAGATACCGGATCATTTTTGTGCTTCTCTCACGGATAGGTTTTCCGCTTAAGCCTCCGTTTCCTATTTGAGCTAATACTTCCGGCGAAGTTTTTAAACCTTCTCTGTTTACGGAGGTATTGGAAACAATCACTCCGTCTATTTTTGTTTCTGCGATCAGCTCAACAATTTCATCCAATTGGCTGTTGTTAAGATCCGGAGCGATTTTCAGTAATATGGGTTTCTGTACAGGTTTTGACTGATTGATTTTTTTCACTTCCGTAATCAGTTCACGCAGATAGTCTACATCTTCCAATTTGGCATGGCTTCCTACATTCGGGCAGCTTACATTCAATACAAAATAATCTACATGGGGATGAAGACCTTCAAAACAGTCCAGATAATCCTGGGTATAGTTTTCCGGAGTGGTATCTGTATTTTTTCCGATATTTCCACCGATGATTATTTTGCCCTTGTTGCCTTTCAGCTTTTCGATAGCCGCTTCAAGACCATCATTGTTGAAGCCCATCCTGTTGATGATTCCACCATCTTCTATTAAACGGAATAATCTTTTCTTAGGATTTCCTGCCTGAGCTCTTGGGGTTACCGTCCCGATTTCTACAAATCCGAAACCTAAGTCCCCTAATTCATTGAATAATGTGGCATTTTTATCAAAACCGGCCGCCAGTCCTACGGGATTTTTAAATTTTAAGCCGAAAACTTCTCTTTCCAGACGTTTATCTTCAATAGGTTTTGGAAAAAATAATTTGGTGAGAAATCCAAAATTTTTAAGCATTGAAAATGTAAAATGATGAACTTCCTCGGGATCAAATTTGAAGAGAACAGGTCTGATGATACTTTTGTACATTGAAAAAAAGTTTTACAAAAATACTCAATTTAAAATTAATCTATGGTTACCCTATGATATTTTATGGAAAAATGTTTTATAAACAGAATCTATAAAAGACAACACCACAATCTGTAGTAGAGAAAATATTGAGACTAAAAATTTTCTCTCGCAGAAGATGCATATTTTTTTGAATCCTTAAATTTTAAAGACCTGTGAAAGAAATATGGGGTAATCAAAATATTTCCCAATGACAGCTAGGAGTACAGGCTCAGGTCAAAGTTTAGGAGGTCTCCTACCCTTTTGAATTCTTCATCTATCGTAGCGTTCAGTATCATTTTTTCGTTGGTAACAGGATGATTGAAAATCAATTGATGAGCATGGAGCGTCATTTTGTTGATACCAAATGTCTGGAGCCACAGCTTATTCTGTTTATTACAGCCATGTTTTCTGCAGCCTAAAATAGGATGCAGAATATGTTTAAAATGTTTTCTCAGCTGATGAAACCGTCCCGTTTCAGGGATCGCTTCCACTAAACAATATCTGGAAGTCTGATGTTTTAAAAAAGGTAAATCAATTTCCGAAGTCTGCAGACGGTGATAGTTGGTAACAGCATTTTGCTTAACTTCATTTTCATTGATTAAATCATAATCGATGGTTTCTTTTTCTTTCGTCCAACCACGAAGAATTGCCAGGTATTTCTTCTCCACTTCGCGTGATGCAAACTGCTCACTCATGATTCTAAGGGTATCTTTATCTAAAGTAAACAGAAGAACACCTGAAGTCTTTCGGTCTAAACGGTGCACAGGATACACTTTTTGCCCAATCTGTTTCTTCAACTCCTGAATAGCATAAGTATCTGCCGCCCCTGCATAAAAAGATTTATGAACCAATAATCCACTGGGTTTGTTGATAGCAATGAGGTGTTCGTCGCGATAAAGAATTTCTAACATTTTGCAAAACTAAGTATAATTAGTTCTACAGCTCTCTTTTAAAGGTATAAATAACGCCATAAAAAGTTCCTCCATAATCTCTACTTTCAGCAGTCACCAGTTCCCAACCCTCACTTCCGTATTGATTTAAAGTTTTATCAATTTCAGCAGGTTCATATTTATTTCCCCAAAATCCCTTAGGCTCAATAATAACTGTTTTATATTCGAATCTTTTTTTCATAATAAATTTCTATTTTAAATGTACAATAAATTTTCGAAACTTAACACGGATTGAGTGGGATGTCTGAGCTCTTTTCGGGTTTTTGGCAGCGGCGGCTCCTAATTCTCTTGTATATAAAAACTTCTGTCTTCCATCCTTCAACTTCCCGCTTTTTCACTATTTTTGCACTTCAGACGTTAAAAAAATTATGGCAAAGCAAGAAGATGTTTTCAAGAAAGTGATTTCTCACGCTAAAGAATATGGTTTTATTTTCCCTTCTAGTGAGATCTACGATGGTTTATCCGCTGTTTATGATTATGGACAGAACGGAGCCGAACTTAAAAATAATATCAAACAATACTGGTGGAAAGCGATGGTACAGCTTAACGAAAATATTGTGGGTATTGATTCGGCAATCCTTATGCACCCAACAACATGGAAGGCATCAGGCCACGTAGACGCTTTCAACGATCCATTGATTGATAATAAAGATTCTAAGAAACGTTTCAGAGCTGACGTTTTGGTGGAAGACTACTGCGCTAAAATTGAAGATAAAGAGAATAAGGAAATTGAAAAAGCGGCGAAGAGATTCGGGGATGCTTTTGATAAGGATCAGTTTGTAGCGACTAATCCAAAAATTCTGGAATACAGGGCAAAAAGAGAAGCAATCCTTTCAAGGCTGGCAAAATCTCTGGAAAATGAAGACCTTGCCGATGTAAAAGCTTTGATTGAAGAACTTGAAATTGCTGATCCGGATACAGGTTCCAAAAACTGGACGGAAGTAAGACAGTTCAACTTAATGTTTGGGACTAAGCTTGGAGCATCTGCAGACAGCGCGATGGATCTTTATTTAAGACCGGAAACCGCTCAGGGGATCTTCGTAAACTTTTTAAATGTACAGAAAACTTCCCGTCATAAACTTCCTTTCGGTATCGCCCAGATTGGAAAAGCTTTCAGAAATGAGATTGTTGCAAGACAGTTTATCTTCAGAATGCGTGAATTCGAACAGATGGAAATGCAGTTCTTCGTAGCTCCGGGAACGGAACTTGAATTCTACGAACAATGGAAGCAGAAACGTCTGAACTGGCACTTAGCCTTAGGACTAGGAAACGACAACTACAGATTTCATGATCATGAGAAATTGGCTCACTATGCCAATGCTGCAGCTGATATTGAATTCAATTTCCCATTTGGATTTAAAGAACTGGAAGGTATTCACTCCAGAACGGATTTCGACCTGAAGGCTCATGAAGAGTTCTCAGGAAGAAAGCTTCAGTTCTTCGATCCTGAAAGAAATGAAAACTATGTTCCTTACGTAGTGGAAACTTCAGTAGGTTTAGACAGATTATTCCTTTCTATCTTTGCTCATTGCTTAAGAGACGAAGTTCTTGAAGACGGCTCAGAGAGAACAGTATTGTCTTTACCTCCTGCATTAGCACCAATCAAAGCAGCAATTCTTCCGTTGATGAAGAGAGATGGCCTGGCAGAATATGCAGAAAAGATCTTCAACGACCTGAAATATGATTTCAACTTATTCTACGAAGAAAAAGACGCCATCGGAAAACGTTACAGAAGACAGGATGCCATTGGTACTCCTTACTGTATCACCATCGATCATGATTCTCTTACGGATCATACGGTAACCATCAGAGACAGAGATACGATGCAGCAGGAAAGAGTTCCGGTTGCTGATCTCAGAAGAATCATTGATGAGAAGACCAACTTCAGAAATTTACTTTCAAAACTATAGACCCAAAGCCCTGATTTATCGGGGCTTTTTTCATGAAAATAAACAGACTGAAAAAGAACTTTCCAGGATATTCCCTATCAAAGATTTGATAACAGAATCAAACTCAGAACGGAAAATAAAATAGTGCATTTATTTTCTCATCTTCAAATTCTTTCCAAAATTATTTTAAATTTGTTGAGGACTGATACTCATACCTCTATGAAAGTATTGAAATATGTAATAGGCGGCGCAGCACTCGGGGTGGCAGCGGCCTATCTTTTTGGATATGACTACTTATTCAGCGGCATTTCCAAAACCTATCTGAAAGGAAAATCAAGTGCTTATATTGATGACGGGAATCTTTTTCCCAGCAACCCTGTTGCATCGGGAGAACCTCAACTCTGGGCAAAAGACTCCGAATACAATAAAAAGGAACTTCCGGAAAACATCACTGAGGATTTAAAACGCTCCAGAACAGCCGCTTTCATTGTCATTAAAAATGGCAAAATTCTTCACGAACAATATTGGGAAGGTTACAACCAACTTTCACATACCAATTCTTTTTCTATGGCAAAAGCGGTAACCGTGATGCTTTTAGGAAAAGCTCTTGAAGAAGGCATCATTAATAATATAGACGAGAAACTGTCTGATTTCTATCCTGAATTTAGAGAAAAAACATTCGGAAGCCAGGTCACACTTAGAAATCTGGCCCAGATGGAAGCCGGACTTGACTGGAATGAAGATTACAATAATCCTTTTCTTCCCAATGCAAAAGCGTATTACGGGAAAAGTCTTGTGAAAGCAGTATTTTCCAGAAGTTTTAAAGAGGAACCCGGCATCCGGTTTGAATACCAGAGCGGCTCCACGCAGCTGCTTGGTTTTGCCCTGAGAAAAGCACTTGGCCAACCTCTCGCCAGCTATTTATCTGAAAAATTCTGGATTCCCCTGGGAATGGAACAAGATGCAACGTGGAGTACTGACAATCATGGTATGGAAAAAACGTATTGCTGTATTCACGCCTGCGCAAGGGATTTTGCGAGACTGGGACAGCTGTTTTTAGATAATGGGAAAGTCGGAGCAACCCAGGTTCTGAATGAAAGATTTATAGAGCAGATGCGGACCCCCACCGAGAAATCAAACGAAATTTATGGTCTGGGACTTTGGATCAATCATGATAATCCTATTAAACATTATTATTTCCTTGGACTTCAGGGTCAGTATATCATTATGGTTCCTGAGCACAATATGGTTATTGTAAAAACCGGAAGCTATTCAAACAATCCTAAGAACGACAGAGGAAGGCCGGATCAGGTAAGATTCCTTGTTAATGAAACCGTACAACTATTTCAAACCTCATAATGGAAAAATACAACGCAAAAGTTGATGAATACATCGAGCAGGCTCCAGATTTTGCAAAGCCGATATTACATTACCTTCGTGAAACAATTCATGAGGTATGCCCTGATGCTGAAGAAGCCATCAAATGGAAATTTCCTACTTTTATGTATAAGGGGAAAACTCTATGTTCGATTACCGCTTTCAAGCAATATTGCAGTCTCGGATTCTGGCTTCATCAGGAAATGAAAACGATAAAGGAACTGGAAACCAACGCTGAAAAAAGCAATATGTTCAGTCTAGGCAAAATCACCAGAATGGAGGATCTTCCATCAAAAATTCTGCTGAAAAAAGCCATTAAGGAAGCCATGGAACTTACGGATATAGGCGTTACAATGAAGAAAGCAGCTCCTTCCAAAATAGAAACTGAAGTCCCTGATTATTTTCAGACAGCTTTAAATGCCAATCAAAAAGCGCTGCATATTTTTGAGAAAGCCTCACCATCATTCAGGAAAGAGTATATCAACTGGATTATGGATGCTAAAACAGAAACTACCCGTCATAAAAGAATGGAACAGGCTCTGGAATGGATCTCAGAAGGTAAAGGAAGAAACTGGAAATATGAAAGGAAGTAGGTTCAAAGGATATTTTTCTTCAGATCATTGATCTAGAAAAAACGTAACTAAATAATCAATGGAATCTGAAGTTCGCTTCAGGCAGAGTATTGTTCTTTAGAAAAGCCTCATACTCCGGAGATAGTTTTGCACGGCCGAATGTATTTTCCCCGCTCATACTTCCGAGGCGGACTTTATCTTTTCCGAATTTTCTGTTCATAGCATCCATCGCTTTCATCACCGGAAGGTGCTGGTTCTGGGTATCTTCTTCAAAAAGGCTGATCAGTCTCTCATTTTCGGGAACAAAGTCATTGACAATTACTCCGGCTCTTTTATAGTGAAACCCCTCTCTGTAAATCGCTTCAAACAATTCATTGACTACCCTTCCTATCAGAATGGAGGAATTGGTAGGATTGGGAAGAATTCGTGTCATGGCGTTCCTGTATTCGGGGAGATCTTTTCTGAAACGGTTGGTCTGTACAAAAACCGTGACCATTTTACAGCAGGTATTCTGCTTACGAAGCCTTTCCGAACAATACATTCCAAAAGTCTCTACCCTTTCGCGGACTTCTTCCTTTTTGGTAAGCATTTCCATGAAACTCCGGGTAACCGCAATTGATTTTTTAGGAGATGGTGTATCCAGCTCCAGCTGGCGGATTCCTTTCAACTCATTAATCATTCTTACTCCGTGAATTCCCATGATCTTTCGTACCCAGATTTCAGGTTTCTGAAGCAGATCCCAGGCTTTATAGACGCCGCTGTCGTGCATTTTGGCAGAAAGTCTCCGCCCTATTCCCCAGACATCCCCTATCGGAAGCCATTTCAAAGCTTTTTCAATTTTTTCAGGAGTATCCAGAATATAAACTCCTTCAAATTGATCGGTATATTTTTTTACAATCCGGTTGGCAACTTTGCACAAGGTTTTAGTAGGAGCAATGCCAATACTTACCGGAATATGCACTTTTTCTTTAATCTCGTTTTTAATCTTCAGGCAATAATCATATAGGTTAACATATTTAAAACTCGTCAGATCTAAAAAGAGTTCATCGATGCTGTATACTTCAAAATCTTTTACATCAACATACGATGTTGCGACCCCAATGACTTCCTGACTTTTAAAATTATACAGTTCAAATTTAGCAGAAAAGCTTTTTACATCATGTTCTTTAAAAAGCTCTTTATATTTAAAAGCGGGTGCTGCCATTGGAATTCCCAAATCCTGTGCCTCTTTACTTCTGGACACCACGCAACCGTCGTTGTTGGAAAGAACCACAACGGGTTTGCCTTCAAGCTTAGGATCCAGAGTCCTTTCGCAGGAAACAAAAAAATTATTGCAATCTACCAGAGCATACATAACGGATGGTGAATATCTAATACAAAATTATCATTTTAAAAGAAGAAATCTTCAGCTTTCTCAATGAAATCGTTTATAAGCTAAATCGCCCTTATTTTGGCGACAAAATCTTCGACAGATTAGTAATAGCGGCCATTACAGGAGTATGATTGAAAAACAGATATACATTAAAAAGCAATAAAAATTGAAAATTATATCGTTAAAACTATTATTAATATTACATTTGCGATACAAATTTAAAAAAAACTTAAATTAATTTACCATGAAAAAAGTCTATCTTATTTCATCTCTTGCATTAGTGATGATGACAAGCTGCAAAAAAGACCAAACTACAAATGTTGATGCAAACACAACAAACGACACTACAGCAATTAAAAAAGAAACTACGGTTGATGGTGCTAACACTGCATCAGCAGAAAAACCTGCAGGTACAATCGATCCAGCAACCGGAAAATTGTCAATATCTGAAAACAAATGGGTTTTATCAGAATTAAATGGAGCCGCTGTAACAAACAATACAGATAAAGATTATTTCATTTCTTTAGATTCTGGATTAGCAAGATTTTCTGGATTTACAGGTTGTAATACTGTAGAAGGAGATTATCAAATAGTTGAAGCGGGGAAATTATTGTTCGCCAATGTTAATAGCACAGAAGTGGCTTGCGACCAAACTAAAATGGAAAATGAATTTATTGCAGCTTTAAAAAGCACAGATAGTTATACGATTGAAGGTGATATGTTACAGCTTCAAAAGGGAAAAACTGTAGTTGCTAAATTTGCAATCAAAAAATAATTATTATAAAAATTTAATTTTTAAAATCCTCTTTTCAGAGGATTTTTTTGTTTAAAACTTAATATGTGTATCCGTAGAAAAGATGATGAATAATATGTTTGGAGGCTGGACCGATATCGGTTTTGATTCTAGTTGTAGTTTGGAAATTTGTTCTTACAATGAATTTTGTTAATTAAAATGTTTAATCTCAAAAAACGATGGATGTTAGAACTTTCTTACCAAAAGTAAATGCTACTTTTCGAAAATTCAGTTCTCTTTCAGGGTTATATCCGTCTGCAATGGGGCTAAATCATCTTTATCCGCTCTTCTTCCAGATCAATCTGATACAGCTGATGGCGTATCAATTCTTCATCAATCGACAGATCTTTGTTGAGTTCTGAAAGAAACCGTCTCTGACTTTCCAGCATTTCAATGAAAACGGCCTTGGTTTTCTCATTCATCCATTCTGTTTCATCAGCTTTATTTTTTTCTTCCCAGTGTTTCAGCATCCGCTCTATTCCGGCATGGCTGTTCAGTCCATTTTCATGTTTATTTTTCAGGAAATGATAAACATGCTGCCTCAACTTCTGCTTGATCTCCTGTCTGGCCTGATTTTCTTTTTCTTCATTGATAAAATCATCAAAAGGGCGCAGATATCTGATTACATAAGGAAGGGTAAGCCCCTGCACCAGAAGAGTAAGCAGTATGACTACAAAAGTAATGAACAGAATAAGGTTTCTGTTGGGAAAAGGAAGACCATTTTCAAGGGTAATAGGAATAGCCAGCGCTGCAGCCAGTGATACTACCCCTCTCATACCGGTCCAACCCAGTACAAGCGGCATCATCAAACGCCTTTTGGTAGAAGATGCTCTTGGAGCAACACCGGGTCTGAAAACAAGAGTAGCAATCATGGCTGCATAAGAACTTACGATCCGTGCTGCGATAAGAATTCCCGTTACCAGAACTCCATATTGAATAGCTGTCTTCAGGGGAATCCCTTCTGAGCGCAAGCCGCCTACAATTTCAGGAAGCTCCAGCCCAATGAGTAAAAAGACAATTCCATTCAGGATAAACACAAAACTTTCCCAGACACTGTATCCTCTTATACGGCTGGTACTGTTTAAGAAAATCATTCGCTTATTCGACATATACAGCCCTCCGAATACTACTCCCAACACCCCGGAACAATGAAACTGCTCTGCTACCCAGTACATGAGGTACGGTTCAATCAACGTAAGCGCAATATCTGATGAAGCGTCTGTAGGAAGCCGTTTATGAGCCTGTACAAAAATCCAGGCAAGCGCTAACCCAATAACAGGTCCTCCCAGCACCATCCATAAAAAATCCAGAGACGCATCCTGCCATACAAACTGCCCTGTCCCTACAGCAACCAGTGCAAAGCGGAAGATAATCAGTGAAGAAGCATCATTCAACAGACTTTCGCCTTCCAGAATTGCTGATGTAGTGTTGGGAATTTTCACAAATTTCATAATAGCTCCCGTACTCACCGCATCAGGAGGAGATACAATTCCGCCTAACAGGAATCCTAGTGCAATGGTAAAGCCAGGAATAAAATAATTAGCGGTTATGGCTACCGTAAACGCAGTGAAAAAGACCACCAGAAAAGCAAAACTTCCGATAATCCGCCACCATCTTTTCATTTCTTTGAAAGAGATTGTCCATGCAGCTTCAAATAACAGAGGTGGCAGAAAAATAAAAAAGATAAGATCCGGATTGATCTTTACAGCCGGAAGACCGGGTACAAAGCTGACCAGCAGGCCGAATACAACCAGTAAAATCGGATAAGCAATTTTCAGTCTGGCAGCCCACATATTCAACAAAACAATTGCAGCCACCATAGCCAGCAAAAAAGGTAAGATCGTGTGCATTCGGTATTATGTTTTCTATCTTTCATATTTACCACTTCTATTTGATTTTTAAAAATTTAGAGATCATTTTTTCTACTATTTTTTTATGTAATCGGATTTCCGGATAAAAAATTTCAGAATTCAATTAAAACACGTCAAGTCCTGTCGCCTACCGTCTATACTTTTGTTTTATAATAATAAACTCATGGATAAAGTAACATCAGAAAGAATCAATAAGCTTCACCCGGAAGTAAGAGAAGAAGTAAGACAGATCATTAGAGAATGTGACGAAGCCCTTACCGGCAGGGCTAAAGTAAGAATTACGCAGGGACTGAGGTCTATGGAAGAACAGGAAAGGCTGTATGCTATCGGAAGGATTACTTCCGGAAAAAAGGTAACCAATGCTAAAGCCGGCCAAAGTATTCACAATTACGGACTCGCTGTAGACATCTGCCTGATGATTGACGGGAAAACGGCAAGCTGGGACACGGCTAAAGACTGGGATAATGACAAGGTTGCCGACTGGTACGAATGTGTAAAAATTTTCGCCAGACACGGCTGGGATTGGGGCGGAAACTGGAAAACCTTTAAAGACCTCCCTCATTTTGAGAAAAAGAATATTCAAACCAAGAAAGGTATGGTAAAAACCAGTTGGAGAAACCTTTCTAAAATGGCAAAGGACCAACAGCAATATGTGATTTTTTAATTTTCTTTTATTTGAAATTGAATAAAATACGACAAGTTCTGTCGCTTCCCCGGTCTACCTTTGTTTCATAGGAAAATGTTAGTTACCTGAGATCTCAATACTAAAACCAGCATCAGCTTTCATCGGCAGATTGTTGGTTTTAGTTATCTCAGGACCTGTTATTAAAAAAAACCAACCAAACATCATGAAAAAGACCACCATTCTTTCTTTGGACGGAGGCGGAATAAGAGGAATTATTACCTGTATTATTCTGCGTTACATAGAGGAACAGCTCCAGCATTATGACAACCCGGGTGCCCGGCTCGGTGATTATTTTGATCTGGTAGCCGGAAGCAGTACCGGAGGGCTGATCGCTTCTATTATTTTATGTCCTGATGAGCACCGGAAGGCAAAATATTCTATTCAGAAAGGATTAGAATTATATGCTGAGAAGGGCGGAGATATATTTCAGGTCTCTTTTTGGGAAAAGCTGGTCAATCCTTTTGGCCTGCTGAACGAAAAGATCTCCCAGGAAGCGCTTGAAAAAAACCTGAATGACTTTTTTGGACACCTTGAGCTTAAAGAATTTATAAAACCATGTTTAATCACCAGCTATGATATAGAGAACAGAAGAGCCAAGCTTTTTAATTCGTGGGAGGCTCATCTGAGCACAGATAATTTTTATGTAAAAGACGTTTGTAGAGCGACTTCTGCTGCTCCTACTTATTTCAGACCAGTACAGATAAAATCGATGTACGGGCAGATTTTCAGTTTGATTGACGGAGGAATGTTTGCCAACAATCCTGCACTCTGTGCTTATGCCGAAGCAAGGAAAATTCCTTTCGCAGAGGTTCTGAAAAACCATCAGAAAGCCAATCATCCAACCGTAAACGATATGATCATTGTTTCTATAGGAACAGGAATTGAGGCGAGACCGTATTCTTTTAAGAAAATGGAGAAAGCCGGGAAGATTGGCTGGGTAAATCCTATCATTGATATTTTAATGTCTGCCAATGCAGAAACTGTAGATTATCAGCTAGGCCAGATGTTTCAGACATTAGGAATGAGGAATCAGAAGAATTATTACCGTCTGAATCCATCTTTAAAAAATGCTTCTCCTGCAATGGATAATGTAAAGAGGTCCAATATTGAAAATCTAATCCAGGCGGGATTAAGTTATATTGATGACAACCGTGAAAGCCTCAATCAGATTGTACAAAAACTGATCAGAAATAAAATATAAAAAAAGTAAAAAAGATTTTTAATGCGTCAAGTTTTGTCGCTTTCCACGGATATCTTTGAAGCATCAACAAAGACAAAAAAATAATCATTTAAAACTTTTAAAAGCCTTTGAATTCAACATCAATTTATACGGGACAACCTGAAATATGCCCGCTAAACCTTAAAGCACCCAACATGGAAACACCAGATCACAACCCGGATACCGCTTTCGATACCGATCTCTATACCATAGAATGGAGCGACATCGAACATGCAGAGATGGATTATGAAAACTATCTCAATGACATTGAACATTTTTTTAAGGAAGATTTTGAAGAAGATATTCTTGAAGAAGATGCACCCAGATAATTTTAACACAACAGGTTCCGGCGCTGTTCATCGCTCTTTGCAATCTCTCGCAATGCCTATAACAGTCTCATTAAACAGCCAATACACCTTTGAAATCACCAATCACAAAATGATGAGCAGCCGGAACCGTGTTTAATAATTGATAGATAAACCTGTATTTCTGATACAGGAAACCATGAACATTTTATTCAGCCGCAACACCAAAAGTTGCGGTTTTTTTTGTAATATTCCACAGACTAAAATAAAACCATGAGATATCCATTCATTTTTTTGCTGTTTATATTGATCGGATGTAAAAAAGAGAATATCACAGAGCTTCCCAAGCCATTGAAAATTAATAAGATTTTCACAGAGCAGACGTATGGTGATGATGCAAAAGCATATACCAATGACAGCCTATTTTGCATCTATCAGGATGATACTCATCTTAAAGTCTGGAAAAACGGAGTTTTCCTGAACGATAACCAGGATATTCTGCCTTTAATTAAAAAAAATGATTCAACAAAGATGTTCAAGACTTATAAATTCCAGTCGGAGCTAATGAATCTGGACTTTAAAAAATATTCTGATAAGGCTGTTAACCGGGATACAAAAGATTATCAGATCAGAAAAAAAGGCGAAGATTATTTTCTGTACAAAAAAGGATATAACGAAATAAAATTACCGGTCCGCCACTATGAATCTATGGATTGGATTACCTTTAACAGCATGGACATCAATAATGACAAAATTCCTGAACTTTTTATATTTAACGAGTACTATAACAGCCGGGAGGATAATGAAGATGGAAAAATGACCGTTTATGAAATAAAATAAATGATCTGTTTTTATGAAAATTATAATCTTAAAAGCATTGTCTATATTAAGAAGTATGGATGTTATTATTTGAAGAAATCCTCCCTTATTTAGACGATTACAGAAATCTTAATCAGATTACGATAATCATTGTTCATGAAAAAAAGAATGAAATAATCAAAATGCTGGAAAATGAAGGATTTGTTCTTGATTTCATATCAATTTCCACACTAAAACCATAATGAAAATGAAAACCAAAATCACAGAACAGGAACAACCTGTTACCACAGAAGATATAGAGCATATTGAAAAACAATTCGGCTTCACTATGCCCGAAAATCTAAAAAAGCTCTATTTAAAATATAACGGCGGTGTTCTGGAATCCGGGGAAAACTCCTATGATTTAGACAGCATAAAGTATGGAAACTCCCGGATGGAAGAAAGTATAGACAGTTTTCAGATTACGGAGCAGCACATTCCCCGGGAATATCTTCCTTTTGCCACTACGCCAATTGGTCATATCATTTGTATTTATACAGGAAACGGGAGCAAAAACGGATCCATCTTTCTTTTCCGGTATGATGAAATGGAACCTGTATTCTATAACCGGAATCTGGAAGATTTTTTAGCCATAGACTCTATTGAAGAACTTTAAAACAATAAACTGAATGATCAATTATATTGAAAGCTTTACTTTAAATTACCATCACAATTATTTTAAGTTTGACAGAAACTTTTATGAAGACCCTAAAAAAAACATCCTTACATTTCCGGGAGATTTTTACCACTATCAATCTGTAATCATATGGAAATATAATAACAGAAAATATATGTACTCTACAGAATTGGTTGGGCATATGCCTTGTCCTGACTTCAATGGCATTGCTTTTATTAGCAGAGTGGACAAAACCAAACTTATTATCTGTAATCCGGACGCCAGCGAAAGGTTTATCCTCTCTCCTCCCGATTTCCTTCAAAAGGAAGAATATGAGAAAAGGGATTTTGGCATTCATTTTTTTAGATTCTCTGCAATTTTTGAACGTTTTGATCATTATTTTGAATATAATGGTAAAAAATATCTGACTGTAAAAATATCCTTATACGAAAACGAATCCTGCCTTTTTGGTATTTCACAATTGCGCTATCTGGATGTAGAAAGCGGAGATTTCTTACCTTTTACAAAAACGATTTTCACAACAACAATGGACTTTGAATCAGGAAATCCTCATGCTGCACCAGTAGAGAAAAAAATAGATCTGTAGGATTTAGCCAAAACTTGTAAGAAAAAGTCTTAAATCTCATTCACAAAAAATAAAATACGACACGTTTTGTCGCATTAAGCACATATCTTTGTTACATAGAACTTTAGCCATTAAGCCCGTTCTGTTAACACGTTTTCTAACGATTACAGAGTAAGCAAAACCTTAAAAATAAACTCATGAAAAAAGATTTTTATCTGACAAGATATGCCTTAATCATCAAAAGATTAGAAAGCTCTCCTGCTACCTACCCTCAGCTGGAAGCATACCTTCTGAACTCTTTTGAATTTCAGGATGCGGAGATCAAAAGCTACTCCATCCGTACCCTTCAGCGCGACATCCGTGAGATATCCGATCTTTTTAACCTTTCTATCCACAACAAGAAAAAAGGCGACAACCGTTATTATATAGAAAGCCGCCCCATCATGGAAGTGGATGAATACAACCAAAAACTGCTGGAATCTTTCCAGGTAAGCAATGCCTTAAACCTTCATCCTGATTTTTCAGATTTTATCTTTTTCGAAAGCAGAAAACCTACCGGAATTGAGCACTTTTATGATCTGTTCTTCGCCATCCGCAATAAAAGAGTGGTTAGTTTTGAGCATTACAACTACAAAAATAAACTGATGACCTCCCGCAAGGTTCATCCTCTTGCTTTAAAGGAATCTAAAGACAGATGGTACCTGATTGCGATGGATACGAAAGATAAAATGCTAAAGTCATTTGGGCTGGACAGAGTTAATTATCTTGATGTAAGCAAAAACAAATTCAGGGAAAAATACAACTACAACTTCAGAGAACATTTCAAAAATGCTTTTGGTGTGATGAATCTTGCAGAACAGAACCCCCAGAGTATTGTCTTAAAATGCAGCCGCCATCAGGGAGAATACATCAGGAGCTTCCCGCTTCACCAGTCGCAGAAAGAAACCAAAGAAACACCGGAAGAGATCTATTTTGAGTTCTTTCTCCACCCTACTTATGATTTTATGCAGGAAATTCTTTCTTATGGAAAAGAGGTAACCGTTTTAGAACCGAAATGTTTAGTTGATGACATCCGCACCCATCTTCAGGAGTCCCTGAACCGCTATCTTGAAAGCTGATCAATAATCATTTCATCTCATATTTTTTAGTTATATTTACATAAATATACCCATCTTGAAAGCATTATTACTCTCTCTCTGCTGTATTATTTCTTCATTTTGCTTTGCACAGCAGAAAGAAGAATTCAGACTCGTGAAGAGCTACTATAATCAGCACAGGATGATGTTGAATTCAGAATTTAAAAAGAAGTTTGATTCAGAGACGAATACTTTTGTAAAAGCCGGCATTAAAAGTGACTATAAGCTTTTCATGAAAAAGATGGACAGCATTGAAAACATTGCACTCATCGGCGCTTTGTTGAAAGTAAGAAACATGGAAGATCTCCAGGGAATCGGTAAGCAGAAGCATTTATCTGATAACAATTCTGACAAACCCACAGACGTTGAAAAAGCCGCAAATTATCCCGGCGGGATTAATATCCTGAGACAGGAAGTGGCTGATCTCTTTTATACAGAGGGTGTTTATACCGAAACGAAAACCGTAAAAACCAATGTTGCTTTTATTGTAGAAAAGGACGGAAGCATCAGCAATGTTCACGCTCAGGGTGATAATTTCACCTTCAACAGGCAGGCAGAAATTGCGCTCTACTCTGTTGCTGAAAAGTTTTCCCCGGCTTTTGTTAAAGGAGATCCTGTGAGGTACCGTTTCAAGCTTCCTTTAACTTTAACTCTTGAATAAAATCTATGTTTACCGACGAATATTATATGAAGATGGCGCTTCAGGAAGCAGAAACCGCCCTGGAAAAAGATGAGGTTCCCATCGGATGTGTGATTGTTTCCAACAACCGCATCATAGCAAGAGCTCATAATCTTACTGAAACATTAAACGATGTTACAGCCCACGCAGAAATGCAGGCGATCACTTCAGCAGCCAATTTTCTTGGAGGAAAATATCTGAAAAACTGTACGCTTTACGTCACCCTTGAACCTTGTGTGATGTGCTCAGGCGCCCTTGCATGGTCACAAATCTCCAAAGTAGTGATTGGAGCAAGAGACGAACAACGCGGCTTCATCAATAAACACCTCACCCTCCATCCCAAAACGGAAATGGTAATCGGAATTATGGAAAACGAATGCTCTGCGATTGTTAAAGAGTTTTTCAAAAGCAAAAGATAAACAAGGGTAAGGAAGATGGTGGCTGGAAGGTGGAAGTTCCTGCAGCCTGAAAACAGCTGAAGATTTATTGTAAGAATTTTCTACTCAATAGAAAAGTTTTCCGGTATAGCCGGAGTTTACCTCATCCATATTCTACTCTACTTTTTCTATTACGGTGTGAAAAAGAGGCCGTAAAGCATTCATTTTCTTCCAGTTTAACTCTTTTGCCCGGATTTCGCCGCTTCCCCAATTAAGAATGATCAGGCTGTCTTTTTTTTCGTAAGAAATATTCATATGAATTTCTTTACCATCATCATCTTTAAGAAGAAATAATCCTCTAGGGCCTGAAGCATAATGAAAATCTCTCATCTGTTCTTTTTTATCCATCAGAATCAGGTAATGATTACGATGAAAGAAAATATACTGCAGATCTGAATTTTCATCTGTATTTTTAAAACCACCATGAATAGAAGGCCTTTCTGATATATCATCATTATAATTCCCGGAGCTGATGTAGGGAAACAAGATGAGGACCAATGATGATCCAAGAAAAGCAGTTTTAATAAATACACCCAGCGGCCGCAACATTCCCTGTACATCCCGGGTTTCATTTAGCTTTGTTTCTTTCTTCAACACTAAAAAATGGAAAATCGGAATCCAGTCATCTTTCAAGGCAAAAACCGTCATCAATAGTAAAATCAGGGAGAATAGCTTTACAGAAATATCAAACCCGATATTGATCGCTACTATATTGATGAAAATACCAACAGCAATCAGCAATCCCAGAACTCTTGTACGATAAATAAGAATCAGAAGTGCTGCCAGAAGTTCTATCCCACCGGTCCATACAGAATAAGACCGGGAAACTCCCATCGTGCTCCAGAAGAGGATATCCCGATCCAGATTTCCAAAGCGGGAATAAAGAATATTGGGTTCCGGAAGATAAAACTGGGCTTTAAAAACTTTATCAAAGCCATATTTCATCAGAACTACAGCCAGATATACAACGATTGCTTCTTTAGAAAAAGAGAGAACCTTTTGAATATATTTCGGGCTGACCAACGTTGTGATACCCAATGACAGTACCAGTAGAATTCCTATGAAAACAAGCATAGAAATACTATCCGAAGAAAAATCAATTCTGACATTTTCCAATCCGAAAACAATATTTGCTATCCATTCTGTAAGATCACCGAATAGAAAAACGGTAATTTCCCTCTGAAAATCCCCCAGAAAATCCAGCGGAAAAAAAAAATATGAAAAGCAGAAAAAAAGTTCCTGCCCAGCTGATAAGCTTATCGCTCATTATTTCTTTTTATTTTTCTTCCAGTTGTATAATCCGGAAATTCCGGAAATCATCAGTACTCCCAATAAAAGACCTCTCGGAGTTTTTTCAGACTTTTCTTTGGCAGGTTTTACTGCGGCAGGTTTTATCGGCTTATAGGTTTTATTTTTTTTATCATATTCCACAAAAACAACACTGTCTACGTCATTAACGAAGAAATAATCTCTTTTCAGAACCTGTTTTACACTGTCTATATTTTTTTTTGAAAAAAGAGGTTTATTCACGATCTCTCTTCCCGGTGTCCATACTTTTCTGCTATCTCTCCTGTCTTTGGGTACCAATTTATCGGAAGAGCTGGTCACCAGAATGGCTTCATTATCATTAAGAATAATCACAGAATCGAGCCTTGCATCCTTTACAAATTTTTGAGGTGCAGCGCCGAGATTAGAAAAATTGGCATCGAAAAGGTCTTCCGAAACCGCTTTGGTAAAGTTTTCAGTACCTCCACTATGGCTTTTAAAAGCAATCAGCTTTGTTTGTGAAAAAGAAGTAATACTGGTGATGAGAGCAAACAACGAGTAAATTATTTTCATGGAAATATTTTAAGATTGGATTCCTTCTTCCATAAAAAGTTAAAATCAGAATTATTTTCTGAAGATGGAATACATCATCACATCGAAATATTCATCATCCTTTTTAAGGTGCTGTTTCAAAAGTGCTTCCTGCTCCATGCCTATTTTTTCCATAATCCTTCCGGAGGCCTGGTTATGAAGGAAATAAGTCGCATAAATCTTATTAAACTGCAGTTCCTTAAATCCGAACTCAATCAACGCTTTTGCAGCTTCTGTAATGTAGCCTTTGTTCCAGAAAGGCCTTCCCATCCAATAACCCAGCTCTGCTTTATCACCATCCCTATCGTGAAGGCCGATAGCTCCTATGATCTGCCTTTCTTTATTACGGACAGCAAATGTATAACCTGTATTCCTATCAAATGCTTCTTCAGACATTTTCAGCCAGAATTCGGCATTCTTTCTTGTGTAAGGAAACGGAATATTAGAGGTAAGATCTGAAAAAATCCGATCCTGAAGATATTCCGTGACAAGATCAAGATCCTCTTCTTTCAGTTTTGAAAGAACAAGCCTTTCTGTTTCTATTTCCGGGAATTCATTGAGTTTTTTCATGATAGGTTTTTATTTATAACTAAAGGTCTTTTCCTAAGAAATAAAGTCCTTTCAGAGTATGCAGCCTGTCCATGACATGGATCTTTTCAGTCAGAGGTTTATAAACATGAGAAACGCCTCCGGTTGCTACAACAAAGCAGTCATCATTCACCTCATCATTGATACGGTCTATAAAGCCTTCGACCATTCCCAGGAACCCGTAAACCATTCCGCTCTGCATGCAGGTTACCGTATCCAGTCCCAGTACAGATTTGGGCTTTTTCAGTTCAATTTCAGGGAGCTGGGCGGTATGGCTGATCAGGGAGTTCAGGGAGGTTACAATTCCCGGGGCAATAATTACGCCTAATGTTTCTCCTGTTTCTGCCACACAGCTTGCCGTGAGCGCTGTTCCGAAATCAATTACAATCTTCTTTCTGTTCGGATACATATTATGGGCCGCTACAAGGTTGGCATAAATATCGGTTCCCATCTGTTTGGATTTGGCCTGTACTCCCGAAGGGGTGGTCCGGTCTACAATAACCGGAAGAATTCCATGGATTTTTTTAATTGCCGAACTGATCACTTTGGTAAGCTGGGGAACTACAGATCCTATGATCACCTTACTGATGTCCTGTGGTTCTATTTTATACGTCTGATACAGCATCAGCATCTGTACATACAGCTCATCTGCCGTTCTGTACGGTTTGGTATTGATCACCCATGAAATATCACAGTTGTCTCCGTTAAAAAGTCCGAATCTTATATTGCTGTTTCCTACGTTGATGACGATTGAATTCATTTGATTTTCTAAACAGTTACGGGTTAAAAAAAGGATTGTAAAAATAAGGCTTTCTGCTTAAAAATCTGTTCGATATTTCTATTAATTTAAGATCGTTGTTAATGCATTTAGCACAATTCTCGTTTCACTTACTAAAAAACCCTCCGCAGTTGCTTATTGAGCTTATTAATTTTCTTTATAGCTCTTTACATTTGAGCATCACTAATCAATTAATCATTATGAAAAACTTAAAAAAACTTTCCAGAAGCGGATTAAAATCTATCATTGGCGGTGATGTTTTATGCCCTATGCCAAGCGGAATACCCGCACGATGTCCCGGAACCGTATGCCCGCCTGACCCATGTAAAGAGCTATGCTTTAGATCCTATAAAGATTGTCATTCATAAGGAATATTATAGTCATTAATCTCATTTTTATCCATTAAAAAAGGGAATATTTTTCAATACTCCCCCTTTTTTAATTTTTGCCGGTTATTTCACCTCAACAAAGTTATCTTCCGGATTAACATCGGCCATTCTCTGGCTGAAATCAACAGCCATGGCGGCTAATTGTGATTTTGTATAAGGAATAGTCAGTATATATTCTTTCTGAGTCCAAGGCCAGTACGGTTGGGTTTTTAAATCACCATAGATGTCCTTTTCTTTCCATGTATGCGTCAAATTCACAGGAATCTGGTAGTTGATAATTTTTTTATCTGCAGTCACAATACTGAAGTCGATCGGCATAGGAACCTGTCCGTTATTGACCAACGTAATCGTTGTAGATTTTGCATCATATTTCACATCCTTAATTCCGTAATCAATAGTTTTTGTTGTATTGATCCAGTAATGATGGAACCACTTAAGATCCATTCCGGAAACCTTCTGTGCAATGTGAAGGAAATCCCTGTCTGACGGATGTTTCAGATGCCATTGATCATAATACTGCTTTAAGGTTTCTGCCAGATTCTCTTCACCCATAATATAACCCAGCTGCACCAGGTATAATTCTCCTTTCACATAAGAGGCATACGTATAGGATGTACCGTTATCATGATGATCTCCCAGCCATACTGCAGGCTCTTCAATCCCCTTCTTCAGGAACTTCCTGTAAGCATCTAATGTTTTATAAAAAGGATTGGGAAGATCTTCAGGAAATAGCTGATGCATCACAAATCCTTCTGCATAACTTGTAAATCCTTCATCCATCCACGGGCGCATCGGCTCATTGGTTGCCAGCATCTGCTGATACCAGGAATGGGCACCTTCGTGGGCCATTAATCCCATTAAATCTTTTATACTTTTGGCTTCTCCTAAAATCATGGTACACATTCCGTATTCCATTCCTCCGTCACCTCCCTGGATAAATGCATATGTCGGATAAACATATTTTCCGAAATGCGTATTCATCATCTGGAAATATTTGGTGATATAGGGCTGTGCTTCCGCCCATACTTTAGTTTTATCATTTTTTTGATAGACCAGATATACTTTCGGGCCTTCCGGAACATCAAAGTTTTCAACAGAGTAGTCTCTGTCTGCGCTCCATGCAAAATCCAGGATATTTTTCGCGGTCCATTTCCAGACTGCTTTTTTATTTTTGTCTGCTTTGATTTTAGCGTCAGCGGTATAGCCTTTCACTTCTGCAGGATTTTCAAGGATTCCTCCTGCTCCCACAACGTAATCTTTATTGATTTTAATCGTTACATCAAAGTCGGCAAACGGAGCATGAAATTCTCGTCCGATATAATCAAAAGTGGCCCATCCGTCATAATCATATTCTGCAATTTTCGGATACCACTGGGTCATGGTCATATCCACACCTTCTTTATTATTTCTTCCGCTCCTTCTGATCTGTTGTGGAATGACAGCATCCCAATCCATTGTGAAAGTTGTTGTGGAATTCGGTTTAATGGGTTCTGCGAGGTATACTTTCATTACCGTTTCCTGGATCTCAAATTTCAGATTTTTACCATTCTGTTTGATCCAGTGAATATTCTGAGCGCCTTCTTCCTCTTTAGGAATAGAAGCCAATCTTGAAATGCCGTCTTTCTGAAGCCTTGAATCTCCGTTTTTTCCCTGACCGACTACTCTCTGATCCATCATAGAATTCGGTTTAAAGGCATTCCAGTACAGATGGAAATACACCACCTTCAGTTCGTCCGGTGAGTTATTAGTATATTCTAAAGTCTGGGTTCCCTGATAGGTAAATTTTTCAGCATTAACATCAATCTCCATTCTGTACTTCGCAGCCTGCTGATAATAAGGGCCCTGTTGGGCATGAAATTGTGAAATGATAAACGCAAAAAGGATTGCAACCGATTTTTTCATTTAAAATTTATTTTTTCTAAAGGTAGGTAAATTAAATAAAAGCCTCAAATAGGAGTTATCCGAGGCTTTATTCTGTTCATTATGGTTTTAGATTGATTTTTATCTGATTTGTTAAATGTTTGTGAGTTATATTTTTTCAGTATTATTCTTTAAATTTCCTTCTCATTCAGAAGCAACTTATACTGTGTCCAGCTCAATTACGAACGCAGTGTATTCGCAAATGGATTTTATATTATGAAGACAGGTGTTCAGCTTTAGATATCAGAAAGCAATTTTCTGATCAGAGTAATCTGTCCCAAATGGTAGTAAGCGTGTTCAATCATCCCGTCTATATTTCTTCGGTAGGTTCCGTATTTTTCATCCACGAAAACCTCATCTATTTTATCATCGGGTATCTGCTCCACCAATAATGCAAATCTTTCCGAATCCGTCCACAATTTATTCAACAGTTCTTCCCATTGCTCCTGAGATTCAATAGGGGTAAGATCAAAACTGAACTGGTCTTTTATTTCGAGTTCACCCCCTTCAAGAACATTCTTAACTCCTGCTATATAATAATGGATATGAAAGGTGAGCATTGCTATCGTATTTAAAGAACCTACTCTTGTGACCGCCTGTTCCCAGCTAACATCAGAAAGCTGGTTTTTATAATTGGTATTGGCAATCCAGAGACCATCCAGCAGGACTTCCCTGAATCTTTTAGCTAATTGTGAAGCTGAGCTCATGATTTTGATATTTTGATTTTCCTAAAGATAAGCAATTAAAGAATTGTTTCTAACTCTATGATTAGGCAGATTATGCAGATTTTTCCTGAATATTTCTTCTGGATCTATATATTAACCCTGTAATTATTTGGATCTAAAAACAAAAAACCTCAAATGCAAAAACATCTGAGGTTAATTTTTATAATTTTAATTACAATTATTTTTTAGCCGAAACTTCTTTCTTTCCGCTTTGTAAAATCTTTTCAAGGATTCTTAAAGTAATCAGATAGGTTGGCTTTACTCCTGTAAGGCCCAAACCTCCTGAAGATAGTGTACTTCCTGTTTCCAAAGGATTATCTGAAGCATAATAAGCATACATTACAAACAGATCCGGTGAAATATGGTGTCTGATCTTGGAAGCTACCTGAATGGCTTTCTGATAATGTGCTCCTTCCATTTCAAGACCAATTGCTTTCCATGAAGTATTCATAAAATAGGAAAGAATATCCCTGTTCTGAAGTGATGTTCCTAAAACCGTGATCATCGGGCCTTCAAAAGCTTTCAGTTCATCATCTATAAAATCATCAAGCTTCAGGGCGTTTTCAAAAGGATAGTTATCTGCTGTACCTTCAAAAATGTGGGACGTAGGAATCATAATATCTCCTTTTCCTCCGGCAAGAATTCCCGCTTTACCCATAATGGAAACAGACTTTACTTTCATCATGTAAACTTCTCCTTTATGCTCGTAAGGCCTCAGCAGCTCATCCATTACTTCATAAGCCTGCTCACCAAAGGCGTAGTCAAAGACCATTACCACATCATCTCCTCCGAATTTAAGATCTCCGAACGGTGTGTTTTTAAGATCTGTTTTGCTTAGGTCAATGATCTGAACATCAATATTACTTCCGCTCTTATCATTAATATAAATCATTCCTTCCTCCAAGGCATATTTGGAAACCTTGTCACGAAGTTCTTTTTTATCGGAAATATCACCGTACAGTTTATAATCTACCTCTTTGGTCTGTTTTTTCTTTAATGCATCATTGGCATACAGCATATTTTTTACAGAGTGCATATTGGCAGAAATAATATGCAGAGGACGCATGTGAAGGTTATTTTCAAACAAAACGTCTTTTACTGTATTGGCCCATTTTTCACCAAAATAATGATGCCCTACTCTTTCCTTTAATATAGCGCTGAAGTGAATTTCTCTTTCTCTGGTTTGTTTAGCATCCTCTAGACTTACTTTACCTAAGTTGTAGATGATTTTAAACAGACGGTCAGGATTCTGATCATCCCCGAACGTATTATAAGCGTTTAATGTTTCGTCAAAAGTTCTTCCTATTAAAGAAGAAAGGTGGATAAGGGCCACTTCTTTTTCTTTTCTGCTGAACTTCTTTTCGCCCTTCACCACTTCTTCAATAATTTTGAAGGCGCGTGTAGGCTTCCAGTTTTCATCCTTGATGAAAGCCAGGTTACGGATTTTATCAGCTTCTATAAATAAGAAGGTAAGGTGGGTAAGAATGTCATAAATTTCGGAACGGCCCAAAAGAACCTCAATATTCATCTGGTGTTCGTCTATTCTATAACAGTTTCTTCTTCTCTTTTTAGGTACAATTGGTTCGAAACTTCCTTTATCAAACCCTTCATCCGATGTAAGATGAATAAAAGCGCATTCTTCAATCCCTTCCGGAAGCCTGTCTAAAACATACATCAAACCATCCAGCTCCAGCTTATTGGGAATATTCATCGTACCGTAAATCTCCGGGTTGATTGTTTTCAGCAAGCTTCTGATGCTCTCTCCCGAAACACCTCCAGGCTTGAAAAATCCTCTATAAAATAAGTGTCTCATAGAGATATATAATCTTTCAATAGCCTCTGTTGTTTCTCTTGCTCTAGAATTTGTCATAAAATAAATTTCACACAAATATACAAAATCTCCGCTCAACTTATTTTAACTATCTTTTAATAAGTTGTTTAAAACGTACTGACAGAAAGACATATTTGAAATATGGTAGCTTCTTCTTATATTTATATTCGGACAGGTCTACTGCAGCAACTCTTTAACTTCATGAAAAACATAATCACTAAAATTTCTCTTTTCTGGAAGATATGGCTCAGTCATATTTTTATATATTATCCCATAAGAGCGGTATTCTTTCTGTTCGAGTTTGAAGAAAAGCCCGATCTCTTTCATATAACTAAAGTAATGCTGTTTGCTTTCTTTCCCGGGATCTATGGAATGTTTGAAAGGTTTCCGTTGATGATTGTCATTCAAATGGCAGTTATGCTCATCATAACGGAAATCATTTCCCTGAAAAAAGTTGCAGCCTATTTAATTACCATTATCATAACCAATATGATACTATACACTTCCGGTACTTATGACACTCATTGTTTAAAGGACTTTATCTGTTCATTTCTCATTTTTCTGACCATATTCCTTTTTATTTTCAGAAAAGATCTTAAAAATTGAATAATGCTCCTATCTTCATACTGATATAATAACAATATATCATTCACACCCTATCAAAAACACCACTATCACGCAAAAATTAAATAAAATTTCAAAACACCCCTTATTTTTTTTAGGGTAAAAACATTTTCAATTCATTTTTTTTGTAAATTTGCCCTACAAAATTAACCTTATTATGTCAACTTTAAGATTCAAAGCGTTAGAAACCCTTCCATTTAAGGACTTCAGAAGAGACAACTCGGTTGAGGTTCCGGTGAAACTGTCAGAATTATTCTGCCAGAATGTTTTCTCAGAAGAAACTATGAGAGAATATCTGACAAAGGAAGCATTCCAGTCTATTATGGATGCTGTAAAGAAAGGAACTAAGATCCAGAGACATATTGCAGACCAGGTAGCTGTAGCAATGAAAGACTGGGCGATGAGCAAAGGAGTAACCCACTATACTCACTGGTTTCAGCCTTTGACAGGAACGACTGCTGAAAAGCACGATTCTTTCTTCACCCCGATTGAAGGAGGCAGAGCGATTGAAAGATTCAGCGGTAACTTACTGATTCAGCAGGAACCGGATGCTTCTTCTTTTCCGAACGGAGGAATCAGAAATACTTTCGAGGCAAGAGGTTATACCGCATGGGATCCTACTTCTCCTGCATTCATCATGGGAACAACCCTTTGTATTCCTTCGATCTTCATTTCTTATACCGGGGAAACTCTGGATTATAAAGCCCCTCTTTTAAGAGCTTTGAATGCTGTAGATGAAGCTGCAACCAGCGTTATGCAGTATTTTGACAAAAACGTAACGAAGGTAACTCCTACTTTAGGCTGGGAGCAGGAATATTTCTTAGTTGACTCTGCATTATACCAATCACGTCCTGACCTTGTGATCACAGGGAAAACATTATTAGGACACTCTCCAGCAAAAGGACAGCAGCTGGATGACCACTACTTCGGTTCTATTCCTACAAGGGTAATGAACTTTATGAAAGAACTGGAAATTGAGTGTATGAAACTGGGAATTCCGGTAACTACGAGACATAATGAAGTAGCACCCAACCAGTTTGAGCTGGCTCCGATGTTTGAAGAAGTTAACGTTGCAGTAGATCACAACTCTTTATTGATGGACATCATGGCAAGAGTAGCACACAAGCACCATTTCCACATTCTGTTTCACGAAAAACCATTCGCAGGAGTAAACGGAAGCGGAAAGCACAACAACTGGTCTTTAGCGACAGATACTGGAGAAAATCTTTTAAGCCCGGGAAAAAATCCTAAGAAAAACTTACAGTTCCTTACCTTCTTCGTGAATACCATTAAGGCTGTATATGAATACGCTGATCTTTTAAGAGCCAGCATTGCATCAGCAAGCAACGACCACAGACTTGGAGCTAATGAAGCACCTCCTGCAATCATTTCCGTATTTATCGGAAGCCAGCTGTTCAGCGTGTTGGAAGAACTTGAAAAAGTAACCAACGGAAAACTGAGCCCGGAAGAAAAAACAGAATTAAAATTAAACGTTGTAGGAAAAATTCCTGAGATCCTTCTTGATAATACAGACCGAAACAGAACTTCTCCTTTTGCGTTTACAGGAAATAAATTTGAGATCAGAGCGGTAGGTTCTTCTGCCAACTGTGCAGAATCTATGACGGTAATGAATACCATCGCAGCCAAGCAACTGAATGACTTCAAAAAAGAGGTGGATGCTCTTATTGAAACAGGCCTTAAGAAAGATGAAGCAATCTTCAACGTATTAAGAGAATACATCAAGCAATGTAAAAACATTATGTTTGAAGGAGACGGATATTCTGACGACTGGGCTAAAGAAGCAAAAAAGAGAGGCCTGAACAACTTAAAAACCACTCCTGAAGCTCTTAAGCAGGAAATGAACAAAAAGTTCCTTGATCTTTATGAAGAAGTTGGTGTGTTCACGCACAGAGAAGTTGAAGCCAGAAACGAGATCAAATTAGAAAAATATTCCACGGTAATTGATATTGAAGCAAGGGTATTAAGTGATATCGCAAGAAACCACATTATTCCTTCTGCTTTAAATTATCAGAACCGATTAATTGAGAACGTTAAAGGATTAAAAGAGATTTTCGGAGACAAGGAATTCAAATCACTGGCAAAAGAACAGATGAGTTTAATTACAAGCATTTCTGAAAATGTTGCTAAAATTAAATTAGGGGTTGAAGACCTTATTAAAGCGAGAGAAACAGCGAAAGCCATATCAGATAGTCAGAAGCAGGCAGAAGATTACTGCAACAAAGTAAAACCATTATTCGATGCGATCAGAGACGCTTCTGATGATCTTGAAATGATGGTAGATGATGAACTTTGGCCAATGACTAAATATAGAGAAATGTTATTTACAAAATAACATCTGTAAAGTTCCATATTAGTTTTAAATCCTCGGTTTTCCGGGGATTTTTTTGTTTTGTTAACATCCTGAAAAATTGGAGTTTAAATTCACAAACCATGATTTATAGAAGAAAATCGATAGCGTTTGTTAAAGAATCTTAATAAAAAAAACCGCAGACTTACCAAAAACAGGCGGTTGCGGTTTGTTTTTCTTTAACATACTTAAATAATATGTTAAATAGTGTTAAAATAAGATCCTGACAATTATCATATCAGGGGTCTTTTGCTCGGAATCTCTACTTTTGTAATGCTTTTGAAAATAAATATTCCTTTTAACACGGATAATCAAATATATATGAAGAAAAGAGTTTTGTTTTATTTAGTTGCTTTAGTTTCTACAGTTTCATTACAGTCTTGCGCTACAAATTATGTAGTTTCACAACCAGCAACTTACACTAAAGAATACAAAACAGATGCCAAACTAGCTTCTATTGACAACAAGAAAATGGAGCAGGATAAGCAGAGACTCATCGATTCTTTCCTTGCTGAAAAAGCGGCATCTATCGCCAACGCGAAAAAGGCTATTAAAAATTCTGAGATTGCAAAAGCAGTCAAATACAATAAAACTATCGACAACATTCTTACAGAAGCTGAAACTTACCTTGGAACTCCTTACAGATACGGAGGAATGACCAGAAAAGGTATAGATTGTTCAGCTTTCGTTCTTTCTGTATTCGGAGCTGCGGCAGGATTAAGCTTACCAAGAGTAGCTGCTTCCCAGGCTCAGGAAGGTGAAAGAATTGAAAAAGAAAACCTTCAGAAAGGAGATCTTATTTTCTTCTCACACGGAAGAAGAATCTCTCACGTAGGTATTGTAGAAAGTGTTACTGAAGAGGGCGAGGTGAAATTTATTCACGCTGCCACTTCAAAAGGAGTGATGGTTTCGTCACTGAATGATTCTTATTGGGGACCTAAATACAGATTCGCAAAAAGAGTAATCAATGAAAACGGAGATGCTTACAATAATTTAGCATCTGCCACTCCAGCAGCCACTGCAAGTTTTTAATTTTAAATAATTGATTTAAATAATGAAGCCGTCAGAAAATCCTGACGGTTTTTTTATTGTGTCTTGCTGAATAATTATAATGTCTGTATTGAGGTTTCGGCTAAAGCCAGGTGAATGTATCTTTATGAATGAATGGAGTAACGCCCATTTCTATTGAATTGAATGCTTAATCCAATTTCCAGACTGTTAATTGCCCTTATCGATTTCAATATCCAGCTTATACAGCAGACCATATACTTCAGACAAAGAGAATTTAGCTTTTTTAAGCCTATTTACGACAGGATCTATAGAATAATTGAACGATGACCGCAAATCGGCTTTTTCAAGGTTAGAATGATCGAAAACGGCTCCGGAAAGATCACATCCTTTCAAAACAGAATTTGAAAGATCACAATCTGTGAAATCTACTTCAATTAATTTTGAATTTTTAAAAAGTGTCTTTTTTATAGAAGTTCCGTAAAACACAGAGTTATTCAGCATACAATCTTCAAACCTGAAGAAAAGGCCAAATCCGTTGCATTCACTGAACTGAAGACCCAGCATTTTACATTCTTTAAAATAAACATTTCGGAAAGCGGTATGGGCCAGCTTTACCATACTGAGATTACAGCCCAAAAATTCACAATCCGTGAACGTAAAACCGGAGAGATCTGTATATTCAAAATTGCAGTTGCTGAAAGTACAGTTTTCATACTCTCCTTTTTCCAATGGAGACTGGACAAGGTCTGTATTCTCGAAGTTTTGGTCAACTGCATATATATCTTTCATAAGTAAACAGGAATTATATTGAGAATAATCTTCCTCAAAATTTAAATATGGATTGTTGTAATTTCTATTGAATAAAAAACTTATTGCTAAACAAGACTATTTTTGTCTGAATAGTTCAGCTTAAAGAAAATAAAAGTCATCATAGAGAAAGCCAGCAAAGAACTTCCTCCGTAACTGAAATACGGGAGCGGAATTCCTACGGTAGGGAAAAGCCCCATAACCATCCCTAAATTGATTGAAAAGTGCATCAGCAGAATCGAGGCAAAACAATAGCCGAACACCCTGTTAAAAGTGGATTTCTGGCGTTCTGCAAGATAGTAGATCCGTCCGATATAGACCATATAACATAAAACCAGCACAGCACTTCCTATAAAACCCCATTCTTCTCCAACAGTACAGAAAATATAATCTGTCTCCTGTTCCGGAACGAATTTCCCCTGTGTTACAGATCCTTCGCGGTATCCTTTTCCGGTCAGTCCTCCAGATCCGATTGCTGTTTTTGAATATAATAAGTTATACCCTGAAGTATCCCGGAATGCTTTTTCTCCTTTATAAAGCACTTCAATTCTCTCTCTCTGGTGCTTAGGAAGCTTTTCCAGAATATAAGGTGATCCAAAGGCTAGTCCGCAAAGCAGAAGAATAGATCCCGAAATACCTGAAATAGAAATCACATCCCATGACATTCTATGGTAGTTCATGGCGATTAAAACTCCGGCAATAATCAATATCGTAATAACGACATACAGAGGAGGAATGGCCAGGGAAACAAGAAATACTCCTGCGAAAATAAATCCAACCCCAAACAGCATTCCGCTAAGTCCTTCTCTGTATAAAGCAATAAAAAAGGCTATAAATACAAGCATGGAACCTACATCAGGAATAGCAAGCACCACAGCCGCAGGAATTCCTATAACAGCAAGTGCTGTCCAAAGGGATTTTTTATTTTTAAGATTAAAGTCTGGTCCGGAAACATAGTTCGCCAGCATCAGAGCGGTTCCTATTTTTGCAAATTCTACAGGCTGCATGGTAAAGCTTCCGAACTTATACCAGTTCTTCTGTCCCAAGATCTCTTTTCCAAAAGGAAACAAACCAATCAGCAGCAGAACCCCGCCTATATAGATTATTCCTGCCATATTTTCGAAGAACTTACTTCTTCCTACAAATATCACAAGCCCTACAAACAAAGAAATACAAAAGAATACAAGCTGCTTTTCTCCCAGCTTCTGATCAACACTGTAAATATTGGCAATAGCAAAAATGCAAAGCAGGAAATACAGTCCGAGACCTAATTTATCTATTCCTTCTGCCCACTTCATTGCTTTATAGGTTTTTTGTTATTTTTAGTTTCTTCGTCTATCTTTTTCTGAAGTTTGGCTTTTTGCTGCTTCACCCGCTCCAGACTATCTTTTATTCTTTTTTGCTTGATTGAATCAGGTTTAGGATCAACATATAAACCTTTACGTTTTAAATCTGCAATCCATTGCCTTTTATACTCAGGCATGAAACTCGAGGTAATCATCTTTTTATACAGATTCTCTCTTTTCAAGTCACCTGTAATATATTTTTCAGCAATTACCGTACAAGCCGGCCCGGCCCACGTAGCTCCAAATCCGGCATGCTCCATTACTGCCACTACAACAATTTTAGGTTTATCAGCCGGGGCAATCAATACAAAAATAGAATTATCTTTTCCTTGCGGAACCTGAGCTGTACCTGTTTTAGCTAATTGTGTAAAGTCGTTGGATTTCAACCCTCTTGCCGTTCCTCTCAGAACTACCGCTTCCATACCTTTCAGAACCGGTTCGAAGTGTTTTTCATCAACCAGGGTTTTATGTTTAACCTTAAATCTTGGATCAGGATTTGGTTTTCCATCAATTGCTTTTACAATATGAGGGGTATAATACCATCCTTTGTTAGCAATAGCTGCTACATAATTGGCCAGCTGAATTGGGGTTACCAAAACATCTCCCTGCCCCATCCCGTTATAAATAGCACCGGTTGACATTTCATCCCAGTTTTTAAAATCAGTTCTCTGGGAACCACTTGCCTTCATGATGGCTTTAAACCTTTTCTCATAAAAGTCTCCTGAAGGGATTCTTCCTTTTGCACCCACGGCAAAATCATTATTCAAGAATTCACCAACTCCAAAACTGCTCATGATCTTTTTCCATTCATCAACACCTTTTGACGGATTTCCCGGATATTTTTTGATGATTGCAATAAACGCATAAGTGAAGAAACAGTTACTGGAAACCTGAATTGAAGGAATCAGCGGATCTGCCCCACCATGACCTTTAATTCTTTTACCTTTATAGAAAAATCCGCCTCCACAAGGAAAAATAGTCTTTTCATCCATAACTCCCATCTGCATTGCCGCCAGGGCAGTCAACAATTTGAACGTTGATCCCGGAGGGTATCCGGCCTGTAAAGAACGGTCAAAAGTAGGCTTGTTTTCGTAAAGAGTATCTTTTGATAGGGCATATAAATTTTTTGACTTATAGGGCCCTGTGAAAAGGTTCGGATCAATATCCGGTCCGGTTGCTGCAACCAATACTTCTCCATTATTAGGATCCAAAGCTACAATTGCACCGTGTTTGTTGACCAACATTTCTTCAGCTGTTCTCTGAAGATCATAATCAATGGTTAACGTAATATCTTTACCTGTAATTACATCTTTATCTAAAGATCCGTTTTTATAAGAACCAATATTTCGGAGCTTGATATCTTTTTGGATATATTTCACCCCTTTTACTCCACGAAGTTCTTTTTCATAAGATTTTTCAACTCCTGTTTTTCCGATGAAATCTCCCGGTAAATAGTATACAGAATCTTTTTTTATTTCACGTTCATTCACCTCACTGGTATACCCCAGAAGGTTTCCGGAAGTAGAAACTTCATACTGACGCTGAGGTCTCGAAACAATGCTGAATGCCGGATATTTGAAAATGATTTCCTGTACTCTTGCAATATCTTCCCTGCTGAGGTTTTTGATAAACGTCATAGGGGTCAGCTTTGAATAATATTTTTCTTTTTTAATAAGATTGATTCTGTTGATAAAGTCATTTTTAGAAATCTGCATAAGCCCGCAGAAACCCAAGGTATCAAAATCAGGCTTCATCAGGGCCTGGGTAAATGAAATTTCATAGGCAGGCTGATTTCCTACCAGGATCTTTCCGTTCCTGTCAAAAATAACCCCTCTCTGCGGGATTACATATTCTGTCTTAATGGAAGTATTAGCTGCATTCAGAGCATACCGGTCTGTAAACAGCTGTAAATAGGCAAGCCTCGCTACAAAAATAAGAGCGATAACAACGAGAATGGAAAAGATTTTTAAATAACGTGTGTTCAAACTTTTTGTTTGATTTTAAATATTAATGCATAAATAACGATAAATATAAAGGAAATTATACTTGTTATCACAACATTAAGTAATATTTCAAAAAACCTGCTAAACTTAAAAAATTCAATATACTGCACTACAAGCTGATGCAGGAAGATACTGGAAAACAGAAACAGCAAAAATTGCGCCCATTGAAGGGACTGAAAAGAAAAAAAGTCTGTAGATGTATCTGTAGAAGTTCTGAAGATTAATGTTCTGAAATACGCAATAAGTGTTGTTGCAAAAGCATTGATTCCCCATGTGTTGAGGAACCCATCTACAGAAAGCCCTATTAAAAAGCTTAGCGCTAAAAACTGAAATTTATTTCTGAAAAAGGGATAAAACATTACAAATACAGGATATAATACCGGAGTATATTTCCCAAAAATAGTAATCCTGTTCAATACAAAAATCTGTAATGCAACAAGAAAAATCATGATCAATATATCGGTAAATAAAGTCCTGCTAATCATTTTCCTTTTTTATTACAGCCTGCATCGTGTCCTGAATTTTCTGCACTTCAGCTTTTTTCAGGTTTTTCACGACATACACTTTATTCAACGCTCCCATTTTTTCACTCAGCTCTACTGAGATATCCCAGAAGCCTGTTTTATTGTCTACTGAATATCCGGCAATAGTTCCTATCGTTACCCCTTTTGGAAAAATAGCAGATTTTCCATCTGTAACAACGGTGTCTCCTATTTTTAAAGCAACATATTTAGGAATATCTGCAAGGTGCATCACTCTGGAATTATCTCCATTCCACGTTAATGTTCCAAAATATCCGGAATTTTTAAGGGCAGCATTAATTCTGATTGTATTGACACTTAATACAGACTGAACCAATGCATAACTGTCTGTAGAATTGATCACAATCCCCGCGATACCCCTAGGAGCCATTACCCCCATTTGAGGAAAAACCCCGTCTCTACGGCCACGATTAATTGTAAAATAGTTATTTCTTCTGTTGATACTGTTGAAAACAATTTCACCATCAACAAAAGTATAGATCTGTCCACCACCTAAAGTATCATGAACTTTTCTGAACATGGGATTCTTTGCTCCTTCCTTACCGTAAAGTTCGGTCATCAGAGCTTTATTCTGTGCTACAAGATCCTCATTGGTCTGTTTCAGCTTCAGATAAGAAACCCCTTCATCAATATAACCGGAAACCCAGGAATTCAGCGCAGCCGTTTGGCCCGCAATCCAGGATCTCTGCATGGCGTTTTTAGAGAATATCAAAATGAGAGCAATAATTTGCAGAAATATAAAGAAGACAAAAAGAGCGTTCTTCGAAAATAATCTCAGCAAAAATCCCATTCAGATATAAAGTCGTAAAAAGTTAAAATTATTTAATTAAGAAATTGAATTTATCCATATTCTTAAGGGCGATACCGGTTCCGCGTACTACAGCTCTCAACGGATCTTCTGCTACAAAAACAGGAAGACCGGTCTTTTTGTGTAATCTGTCTGCAAGACCTCTCAATAATGCACCTCCACCAGCAAGATAAATACCTGTTTTATAGATATCAGCTGCCAGTTCCGGCGGTGTAAGGGAAAGTGTTTCCATTACGGCATCTTCAATTCTGATGATGGATTTATCCAATGCACGTGCAATTTCTTTGTATCCCACCATGATCTCTTTTGGCTTACCTGTGATAAGATCTCTTCCCTGTACCGGAATATCTTCAATATCCACATCAAGATCTTCAACCGCAGAACCTACTTCAATTTTGATTCTTTCTGCTGTTCTTTCTCCGATGTAAAGGTTATGGTGAGTTCTTAAATAATAAGCAATATCGTTGGTAAATACATCTCCTGCAATTTTCACAGATTTATCACATACAATACCTCCTAAAGCCACTACAGCAATCTCGGTAGTACCTCCACCTATATCGATGATCATATTTCCTTCAGGCTTCTGAACATCAATTCCTACTCCTATTGCAGCAGCCATTGGTTCATAAATTAGCCTTACTTCTTTTGCATTTACTTTCTGTGCCGAGTCTCTTACGGCTCTTTTTTCAACTTCAGTAATACCAGAAGGAATACAGATCACAATTCTTAGTGCCGGCTGAATGAATTTACCTTTAATTCCAGGAATTTTTTTGATAAATTCTTTGATCATATGCTCCGAAGCATGGAAATCTGCAATAACTCCATCCTTTAGCGGACGAATAGTCTTAATATCTTCGTGAGTTTTACCCTGCATATGTTTAGCCTGCTCCCCGACAGCAATCGGTCTACCCGTAGAACGTTCAATTGCGACAATTGACGGCTGATCTATAACAATTTTATTATTATGGATGATAAGGGTATTGGCAGTACCAAGGTCTATCGCAATTTCTTGCGTAAACATATCGAATAAACTCATATTTTTCTTCTGATTTTAAGTTTACAAAGATATAAATTTAACACTACTAAAGAAATTTAACGAGCATATAATTTGGTTAAAGTTTTATTAAAATTTACAATCATTTATTAACTTTTGCCCTAATCATTTACAGAGCCTGATTTAAACTAAAATTCATGGAAAGGGGGAGGAAAGGCAAAATCACGGAAAAATTCGCAAATCTGTTCATTTGCTAGGGGCGATAAATTGTTTTTTCAGCTTTCTTCTATTCTATCAATTTAATAAAAAGCACCAATAATCGGATGTAGTCAAATAGTTTTTTACGATAATTATCATATACATTATCAGAGGACGGTTAATGAAAAAAAACGTAAATTTGCGACTGCTTATGTTACAGTATTCCAACATCCATCAAACATCGAATTTTGCAGTGCTTTCCATCAGCTACGAGAAGGCTGATGTAGAAACCAGAGGCAAGTTTGCATTCTTTGATGAGAATATTAAAAACTTCGTTACCCGAATCCACAATGAGGATCTTGGTGATGCTTTTGTGGTTTCTACCTGTAACAGAACCGAAATCTACACCACTTCGCCCAATTATCTTCTGGTGGCAGAGGAATACTGCAAAACTATCGGAGTACATCTAACCGATTTTCTTCAGTTTGCCAATATTCTCACCAAAGAAGAAGCGCTGATCCATCTGTTCAGAGTAGCCGCGGGACTGGAAAGCCAGATTATTGGAGATTTTGAGATTATCGGGCAGATAAAAAAAGCATACAGCCGTTTTAAGAAAGAAAGGCAGAATTCAAACCCTTATCTGGAAAGAGCAATCAATGCTGCGATCCAGATTTCGAAAAGAATTAAAAATGAAACAGGCATTTCCAACGGAGCTGCTTCTGTTTCTTATGCCGCTGTTCATTACATCCTGAACAGTCAGAAAAGGATTACTGAAAAAAATATTCTTCTTCTGGGTGTGGGAGAAATTGGTCAGAATACTGTTGAAAACCTGGTAAAACATGTTTATCAGCCGAAAATAAAGATCGCTAACCGAACTCAGGAGAAGGCTGAAAAGATTTCTCAGAAATATAATATTCCTCATGTTGATTATTCTGATTTTGACAAGGAGCTTAGAAATACGGATATCCTGATTGTAGCAACGGGAGCCAAACACCCCATCGTTAACAAGTCTCATTTTCCCAACGGAAAGGAAACCCTGGTAATAGATCTTTCCATCCCGCATAACGTGGAAAAAAATATTATCGAAAATGAAAACGTAACGCTGATTGATGTGGATGAACTTTCCAAACAGATTCAGGAAACGATTCAGCAACGGGAAAAAGAGATCCCAAAAGCAGAGAAGATCATCAAAGAACTGATGAAAGACTTTATTGAATGGGAGAAAAAAAGAAAACTGGCTCCGAATATTCACCACTTCAAAGCCGTTCTGAAAAACATGGAACGCAATGAAATGCATAATTTTTATAAAAAAAATAAATACATAAACATCACGGACATGGAGCTTTCTGATAAGATGATACAGAAAATCACCAACCGTTTTGCAAAATATATTATAGACAACCCTTTAAAAGCCGAAGAAATTAGTAAATTAATGCACGAAATATTAGTTGAACAACCAAACAACGAATTCAATGAAAAGCATTAGAATCGGAACAAGGAATTCCGCACTTGCACTTTGGCAGGCCAGGGAGGTTGCGAGGCACCTTCAAAATAATAATTATTTAACGGAAATTGTTCCTATCGTATCTTCAGGCGATAAGAACTTAAACCAGCCGCTGTATTCTTTGGGAATTACAGGAGTTTTTACGAGAGATCTTGATGTTGCATTATTAAATGACGAGATCGATATTGCCGTACATTCTCTGAAAGACGTCCCTACACAGCTGCCTCAAAATATTGAGCTGATTGCTTATCTGGAAAGAGATTATCCACAGGATGTTCTTATTCGTAAGGAATCAGCACGAAACAAAGAGTTTCACGAACTTAAACTGGCAACAAGCAGCCTGAGAAGAAGAGCATTCTGGCTCAGAAATTATCCAAATGCTGAGTTTTCAGATATCCGTGGGAATATTCAAACCCGTCTTCAGAAACTGGAGGAAGGTGATTTTGATGCTACCATCTTATCTTTAGCCGGAATCAAAAGGATGAAAATGGACATTGATTATGAAATGCTTCCACTGATGATCCCAGCTCCGTCACAGGGCGTAATTGCAGTGGCCGGACACTCTGACAAAAAAGAAATCAACGAAATCTTAAGGCAGATTAATCATAAATCCACCCAGATTTGTGTAGAAATGGAACGAAATTTCCTGAGCACACTGGAAGGAGGTTGTACTGCCCCTATTGGCGCTTTTGCAGAAATCATCGAAAATCAGATTCGCTTTAAAGCAGCATTATGTTCACTGGACGGAAAGAACTGTATTGCTACTGATGAGAATTTCGAGTACAATGAAACAGAAAACTTTGGAGAAAAGTTCGCAAAAGCTGTTCTTGAGAACGGAGGAAAAGAATTAATGGCGGAAATCAAAAGCCAGATCTAGACTGATTTTACATCATTAATTTCAGTCTTTATTACTTTCTTATCTTTACCTTCCATCATCAAGCTTACCAACAATGAAAATCTTATTTACCAAAAACATAGACCCTGCCGTTATATCCAGAGAATTAGGCCCGGAAATTTCAGCTGACTGTGTTGAAGTAATTAAGACTTCACCGATAAGAATAACACCGTTTGACCTTAAAAATTACTCTTTAATTTTTACAAGTGTCAATGGTGTTACTTCATTTTTTGAAAACGGCTTTAAACCCAACGAAGATTTTACCGTAAAGAACTATAATAAAATCTACTGTGTTGGAGAAAAGACAAAACGGGAACTTAGAAAACATGGTTTCGGCACTTTTAAAGTATTGAAAAACGCTGAATCCCTTTCCGGTTTTATTATTGGAAAATGCCAGCACGAAAAGTTTCTTCACTTCTGCGGCAATCTGGCTATTGATGTTCTGGACAAAGATCTTCCTTTACAGAATATTAAGTATAAAAAGATTACCATTTACACGACAGAAGAACTATATCCTTCAGTATCTGAAAAATATCATGCTGCAGTTTTTTTTAGTCCGAGCGGAGTTCGTAGTTTTGCAAAATTAAATTCTCTGGATGGCATGAAAATTTTTTCGATAGGCGAAACAACTTCCGGAGAACTTAGAAAATATACAAAAGAGAAGATCTTTACATCAGAGGGCAACACTTTGATTTCAATTTTTGAACTGATAAAAAAAGAGCTTTAAAAATCTTCTAAGATCCATCAATAATAACTGCCTGAAAAGACAGGACGACAGTTTTAAGTTTAAATAAATTATGATTAAAAACGACTTATATTTAAAAGCACTCCGCGGAGAAACCGTTGAAAGGCCTCCAGTATGGATGATGAGACAGGCCGGAAGATATCTGCCGGAATTCATTGCTCTTCGTGATCAGTATGATTTCTTTACAAGATGTCAGACTCCTGAACTTGCCGCAGAAATTACCATACAGCCAATCAGAAGATTCCCTCTGGATGCTGCCATTCTGTTCTCTGATATTTTAGTGGTTCCCCAGGCTATGGGAATTGATTTTAAAATGAAAGAATCCGTAGGCCCTTGGCTGGATAATCCTATCAGAACAGCAGAACAGGTTCAGAATATTGAAGTTCCTGATGTAAATGATACCTTAGGATACGTTTTTGACGCTATTGAACTCACTCTTCAGAAACTGGACAATGAAATCCCATTGATTGGTTTTGCAGGTTCTCCATGGACGATTCTTTGCTACTGTGTAGAAGGAAAAGGCAGCAAAGCTTTTGATATTGCGAAATCATTCTGTTTCCAGCAGCCTGAAGCAGCTCACTTACTTCTTCAGAAAATCACCGATACTACCATTGCTTATCTTAAAAGAAAAGTAGAAAAAGGAGTTTCTGCCGTTCAGGTATTTGATTCCTGGGGAGGAATGTTATCTCCTGCTGACTATCAGGAATTCTCATGGCAGTATATCAACCAGATTGTTGAAGCATTAAGCCCATTAACCCACGTTGTGGTATTTGGAAAAGGATGTTGGTTTGCCCTGGAAGATATGACTATCTCCAAAGCTTCTGCATTGGGTGTTGACTGGACGATCACTCCTGAGTTTGCAAGAACTTTAACCAATCATACGATGACCCTTCAGGGAAATTTTGATCCGGCAAGACTGCATTCCACTCCTGAAACAATCAAAAAAATGGTGACTGAAATGATCAACCGTTTTGGAAAAGACCGTTATATCGCCAACCTTGGACATGGAATTCTTCCTAATATCCCGGTAGAAAATGCTGAAGCCTTCATCAGAGCTGTTGTGGACTGGAAACCAAACTCTGAATTTTAAATACAAACTGAATACAATCCTAAATAATAAGCCTCATGAGTTTTAAACTTATGAGGTTTTTACATCAAAAAAACTAAATCTATGGAAAACGAAAATAATCCTAATTTTGAGGACTTTATGAACTTTGTTAATCAAACCAGTGAAGAGAAAAAGCAGGAAATTAATACTGAGTTATATGGCAAAATATCTTTGTGTGTGGATCAGGTTATTGAGTTCCGGCAAAGTAAAGACCCGGGCCTTTTTATTACAACATTTCAGAAGCTTAAAGAAATAGCCTTGGAATGCGATATAGATGAGATTACCAACATCTTACTATACGAAAGAATTTACGCCACCCATTCAAAGGAATACAGCGAATTTTTCTCAGACATTGTGGTCCCTCAAATGTATGGAAAGATTAAAAAAGAAAATTTTCAGTATATCGAAAATATCATATTTACCCAGGAGGACAGCAAAAGAGAGCAGGCTCTGGTTATCTATCTCAAAATAGCCAAAGAACATGGCGAGCATCAGCGAAAGATTCTGAACTTTGTGGAACAGAACTATCAACAATTTTCTAAAAATCAAAAAGTTCTTTATTGTATGCTGACAGATGAAACACTGAGCCACAGCCCACACGCCAATAGAATTAAAAAATTAATGAACATAAAAGAATATTCATTAACCTATGGAGGTGATTACACTCGCGAAAGCAATCAGGAACACAAATCCCTCAATAAAAAATGGTGGGAAATCTGGAAATAAACTATAAAAAAACCTCTGAACATCCAGAGGTTAATTTTTTTATTATGAAAGCATTCGTTGCGCCTTTTTAACACCTTCTACGAGAAGATCAATTTCCTCAAAAGTATTGTAGACTGCGAAACTGGCTCTTACCGTACCTGCGATATTAAAGAAATTCATAATCGGCTGCGTACAGTGATGTCCCGTTCTTACAGCAATACCCATTTTATCAAGGATCATTCCTACATCTGAAGAAATACCCACTCCTTCCAAGTTAAAGGAAACAACACCTGTTCTTTTGGCTTTTTCACCATAAATTTTAATGTTATCCAACTGTAAAAGCTGTCGCTGTGCATATTCCAGTAATGCATTTTCATGATTCTGAATATTCTGTCTTCCTACTTTTTCCATGAAATCGACTGCTGCACCTAAAGCTATATTTCCGCCTACGTTAGGGGTTCCTGCTTCATATTTAAACGGAAGTCCTGCATAAGTAGTTCCCTCAAATGAACAGGTTGCAATCATTTCTCCACCTCCGTGAAACGGCGGCAACTCTTCCAGGATTTCACGTTTACCATATAAAATCCCTGTTCCCATCGGAGCATACATCTTATGACCGGAGAACACAAAGAAATCACAATCCAGTTTCTGAACATCAATATCGAAATGAGGTGCAGACTGTGCTCCATCAATAACAATATAGGCATCCGTATTTTTTCTGGTTCTGGCAATGATCTCTTCAATAGGATTCACGATTCCCAATGCATTGGAAACCTGATTCACAGAAACCACCTTAGTCTTTTCGCTTAAAAACCGATCCAGATAATCCAGCTGAAGAATACCATTTTCATCAATTGGAATAACACGCAGTTTAGCCCCCGTTCTTTCACACAGCATTTGCCAGGGAACAATATTGGAATGGTGCTCCAGATATGAAATAATGATCTCATCATCTTTCTTTAATTTCTGTGTCAGGATATAAGCGATAAGGTTTAAGCCTTCTGTTGTTCCTTTTGTAAAGATTACTTCAAAATCATGTTCAGCATTGATGAATTTTTGAATCTTTCTTCTGGAAAGCTCCATTTCTTCTGTTGCCAGCTGGCTCAATGTATGAATTCCCCGGTGAACATTTGCATTGATCTCTGTATAATATGCATGACAGACTTCTAAAACCGAATTTGGCTTCTGAGATGTAGCTGCATTATCTAAATAAACCAGCGGCTTACCGTTCACTTCCCTGCTCAATATAGAAAACTGGTTTCTTATTTCCTGAATGTCAAACATTTATTTATTTTTTAAATTAAAACGTTCTTATTTAGAACACTTCAAATTTACGGCTTTTTTTCCGAAAGGAGGTACCCGGTTAAGAGGTGATCGTTGTCATTTGATAGAAATATTCAATGATTCCAAGTGAAGAATGCTGATAAATAGAAAATTTAAATTCAGTAATTGTTTATTATCATTCTGTTTTAAGCACAAAAAAACCTGTCAAAAAATTGACAGGTTTATATGGTCTAAATAAGAAATTCTTATTCTGCAGATTTTTCTTCTGTTGTAGGAACATCAGGAGACTGAGTTGCCACTTCTTCTGCTTCTTCTTCATCTTCATCATCCATTGCAGCAGCACCTCCTTTCATTGCATTTCTAGACATCTTAACAGCTACAACAACTGCATTGTCCGGGTGCATGAAAGAATATCCTTCAGTTTTGATTCCTCCAACATAAAGTTTGTTACCAATTCTTAATGGAGTTACATCTACAACGATCTCATCAGGAAGGTTTGCAGGAATAGCTTTCACTTTTAGTTTTCTGAAAGACTGACGTAGAACACCACCAGCAACAACACCTTTAGAACGCCCTGTAATTCTTACTGGAACTTCCATAATAACCGGCTTATCATCAGATAACTGGTAGAAGTCAATGTGAAGAATTTTGTCTGTAATTGGGTGGAACTGAATATCCTGAAGAACAGCTGGAATAGTTTTTCCGTCAACTTCAATAGATACCGTGTGTGCTTCAGGAGTGTATACTAATCCTTTGAAAGCTCTCTCTTCTGCAGAGAAGTTCAAAGGTGCCTCACCTCCATAAACAACACAAGGAACTAATTCAGCATCACGTAAAGCTTTTGTAGACTTTTTGCCCACGCTTTCTCTTTTTGTACCTTGAATTGTAATAGATTTCATTTATAAAAATTTAAAAATTTGTTCTGATTTAAATTTGCAATCCGTTTAAAATCAATTAAATAACAAACTTACTACTAATTGATTGGTGCTCATGAACCATCTTCATCACGTCCGCAAATAACGGGGCGCAAGATAGCACTTTTATTTTAGATGACAAATTATTTTGCACAGGAATTGAATCAGTTACAATAACTTCCAGTAATTTTGATTTCTCAATATTCTCATAAGCTTTTCCTGAAAGCACTCCGTGAGTAGCCATAGCTCTTACTGTTTTTGCTCCCTTCTCCATCAGGATCTCAGCAGCTTTGCAAAGTGTTCCCGCAGTATCAATCATATCATCAATAAGAATCACGTTCTTCCCATCTACATCACCAATAAGGAACATCTCCTCTACTACATTCGCTTTTTTTCTTTCCTTATAAGCAATTACAACTTCTGCACCCAGGTGGCCTGCATAGTTTTTCGCTCTTTTCGCACCTCCCATATCCGGAGAAGCAATGGTAAGGTTATCCAGATTCAGAGATTTGATGTAGTCTACGAAAATAGTAGAAGCATACAGATGATCTACCGGAATTTCGAAGAATCCCTGGATCTGATCTGCGTGCAGGTCCATTGTCATTACTCTTGTAGCCCCTGCTGCTGTTAACAGGTTAGCAACCAATTTTGCCCCTATCGGAGCTCTCGGCTTGTCTTTCCTGTCCTGTCTTGCAAGTCCGAAATAAGGAATTACAACAGTAATACTCTTCGCGGAAGCTCTTTTTGCTGCATCAATCATTAGAAGAAGTTCCAAAAGATTGTCTGCAGGAGGGAAAGTAGATCCGATTAAGAAAACTCTTCCTCCTCTTACGGATTCATCCAGAACAGGTTCAAATTCCCCGTCGCTAAACTCCTGAAAGTTGATTTTTCCTAATTCTTTCCCATAATACTGGGCAATTTTTTCTGCCAAGTCCTTGCTCGTCCTTGTACAAAATAGATAACTTAACTGATCGGCCATTTTTACTTTTTAAAGATTTTGCAAATTTAAAAAAAAACCACAAGATTTGTTCTTGTGGTTTCTAAGTTTTTATTTTCGTGTATGATTACGGGAATTTTATTCCGGAATATTTATTAGGATCTACCTGTGGTAAAGTAGATTTATATCTTGCATTGATTGCTTTAATGAATTCGTTGGCAATCACAGCATATCCTCTTCCTGTCAGGTGAACTCCATCCAGTGAAAATGCGCCTCCGGTTACAAATTTAGCAGTGTATCTCACACCATCCCATGAAATTCCGGATTGCCCACCCAGCTCATTCATTTTAGCATTTGCATCTACGAAAGCAAGCCCTTTTGCTGAGGCAATTTCTTTAAGCGCATCATTATAAGCTTTTGTGGCAGTCATTACTTTTGCCGTTTCTTTTTCTGTAAGAACATATCTGTCTTCTAAAGGAACTGCAGTCCCTGCGCTTATCCCTTGCGGATTACATGTTGCGTCGTAAGGCTTAAGCAGATTTGAAGCTGGTAAAATGATAAAATCATTACTTGTTGTCTGTCTGTAAGACTTCAATCCAGGATTATATACAGTAAGGTCTTTTAGATCTTTATCCAATATTATGGCTCCGTTTGCAGTGGCTCCGGCAGTAAACTTGATCACTCTGCTCTGATATTCAGCATCAGTAATCACTCCCATTGTTTTCATCTGTAAAATTCCGGCATTGTAAGGAGCATAAGCGGTGTTCAGCTGTGCTGCCTGTGCATCGGAAAGATTAGAAATAGGCTTACTAGGCACTGTAGTGAAAAACGGAATTGTCGTTACATTAGGAATGTTTGCCAACACTCCTTTTGCCCCATTAGCGGTAAGCGCAGTTACATAAGAATTGATCGTAGACTTATAAAGTGTAGGGTCTGTAATGTCATTATTCCCATAGGTAAGAGGATTGGGATTTCCTGTTTGATCCACCCCTGTTCCACCACTGGTAGCATAAGAAAGAACATCGTTATTACCAATCCAAAGAGAGAAGAAAGTAGGCGCCTGAGCAACAGCTGCTGCAACCGGACTTACTCCTGTTGAGAATCTTGAATAATAAGGATTTAATGCTCCATAATTACCCAATCCCAAATGGAAAGACTTCGCTCCCGGAACCCCAAGATTCTGGTAAGGTCCGCCGGAAGAAACATTATCTAACGGAGCACCCGGTGCAGATGGTTTTGGAGCCAAAGCATTATTACACCCCACTGTTAAAGTAATTTTACCATAAAAATCACCTGTTGCAGGATTAGCAAGGTTGGTAAAACCTCCGCTATTATTAGGCATCATCGGCTGCTTGAACTCTCCTCCGCCGGCAAGTTTCATCTGAGTAGCCAACATTAATGGATAGGATTCATTCTGCCCGTCGACATAGAGAGCATTATCTCTGAAACCTGAAGTTAATGAGTTTCCAAGGGCTATGTATTTTGAGAAATTCGCCTCGCCATTCGTTACCTTAATATCTTTTACATCAGTATCAAAGTCGTTGTTACAGCTTGTTGTAAAAAGAAGTGCAGAAACAGCAAGTGTTGATATTATAATTTTTTTCATAGTCTTTTAATTAAAAAGGATTATAAGATAAACCTAAACCAAAGTAGAATGCTTTAGCTTTTGCCTGTCCGTAAAAACCAAGATTCGCATTGTTTACGTCTCTCGCCTGAGGTATAGCATATCCACCTGCTATATCAACTCCGAATTGCTTTAATTTAAATCCAAGTCCTCCCGTAATTACATAGGTATTGAACGAAGGAGTCTCAGGAATAAAATGATCATCGGTGTAAGGAGATTCGTCATAGTAAGCACCCAAACGTCCAAAGATCATATTGCTGAATGCATATTGTGTTCCCAATCTGAAGGTCTTGGAATTTCTGAAGTTTTTAGAAGCTACAAGAACAGTAGGATCTGCCTGATTTCCAACCGGAGCGTTTGCAAAATCTAATGTCAGCTTACCATATCTTTCCCATCCATGATAGTTAAAGTCCGCTGAAACTAACCACTTAGGAGTGACTTTATAGGTAAGACCAATTGTGTATTCTTCTACCAAAGGAAGGGTTGCAGTGAATTTATCCTGTCCGGTACTTGGATCCAAACCTAAAAGCGGATAAATATTAGCTGACGGGAACTGGAATGTTGCTGTTCCTTTTTTAGCTTTCATATCTACAGGAGAACGGTAAGCGATACTTACATCCAGCTTAGGATCAGGTCTGAAATAGAATCCGAATCCATATCCGCTTCCACTGGCTTTTTCATCTTTAATATTGAGTTGTCCGCCGAATTGCGTAACGGCTTTATCCCAGTTTACTTTTCCTTTAGCATAGATATAACTTGCACCGAATGACATCCAGGGAGCAAGTTTCACAGATACCATCGGCTGAAAATAAAAACTTTTTAGTTCTAACTTCTGCACCATCTCTTTCCCCTCCCAATCGTTAGGCCATTGAATGGTACTTCCAAAAGGTGTTGAAAAACTAAAACCAACTGATAAATTCTCTATCGGCTTATATGCAATTGCAGCATAGATAGGTGTTCCAAGAGGATTATCAGTTTCCGTACTCTGTAAAGTATTCAGGTTTTGAAAAGTCACCTTATTACTCGCCCCAAATCCTCCTGCAACAATACTCAGTTTAGAAGGAATGAATGACATACCCGCCGGGTTGAAGAATGCCACACTTGCATCTTCGGCATGAGCACTAGTATGTGCCATTGCCAATTGCTTCACCCCTTGCAGAGAAACCCTGAAGCCTCCTGCATAAGCCAAAACACCCGCCAATAAAGCAGTTGATACTAATATTTTTTTCATAGACTATTATTATATAACCCAAATATAAAGTTATTTTAAATACACTTGTTAATAATTCCCAATATTTTAAACAATATCCTAAAAGAAAATTATGTTTAAAATAATACTTTGATGATTATTATCCATAATGTTATAATTTTTAGTGATTTAGGCCTTACAATAATAAATTAAGATTTTAACGTTTAATGTTAAACAAGGATGTTATTGAATATTTAAGTATTTTAGAATTGCGTAAAGATAAATTTACATAAATTTGCAAGATTATAAACAAATAATAGTGATATGAGTTGTGGATGCAAAACATCCGGCGATTCTACACATTCGTGCGGACCTAAAAAGACCGCGAATGGCTGTGAAAATGTAAATACCTGCGGGAATAGTTATAAATTAAGTGTTTTTGACTGGCTTTCTAACATCAACAATCCCACGCCGAACAGGTGTGATTTTGTAGAAGTTAGATTTAAAAATGACAGAAAATCGTTTTTTAAGAATGTAAACAATATTCCTTTACATATAGGTAGCGTAGTAACAGTAGAATCCAGCCCGGGACACGATGTAGGCGTAGTAAGCCTTACGGGAGAATTAGTAAAGATTCAGATGAAAAAGAAGAAATTTCCTGATGAATCTGCACTGAAAATATACAGACAAGCCAACCAGAAGGACCTCGAGGTCTGGCAGGAAGTGCGAAAAAAAGAAGACAGTGTAAAACTTGAGGCCAGAAAGATCGCTCATCGCATCGGCCTTGAGATGAAGGTTACCGATGTAGAGTATCAGGGTGATGCATCAAAGATCACATTTTACTATACAGCAGATAACCGAGTGGATTTCAGGCAATTGATCAAAGACTATGCCGGGGCTTTCAGAACAAAGATCGACATGAAACAGATTGGGTTCAGACAGGAAGCTGCAAAAGTAGGAGGAATAGGATCTTGTGGAAGAGAACTCTGCTGCTCCACCTGGCTTACAGATTTCAGGTCTGTCAATACCAATGTGGCTAGATATCAACAGTTGAGTATTAATCCCCAGAAACTTGCAGGGCAGTGTGGTAAGCTTAAATGCTGTCTCAATTATGAATTGGATAGTTATCTGGATGCTTTGAGCCATTTCCCATCTTCTTCAACCACTTTAGACACCGAAAAAGGACGGGCATTCTGCATCAAAATAGATGTTTTCAAAAAGAAAATGTGGTTTGCTTATGTGGAAAACTCTATTGCATGGTATGATTTTGATATCGACCTTGTAAAAAAACTGATCTCCAAAAACAAACGCGGAGAAAAGACACTTCCTTTAGAAGATCTTAAACAGCCTGATACTTCTATGCAGACTATTGATCTGATCCAGGAAAACAATGTAGATCGTTTCGAAAAGAAAAACAGAGGAAACAGAAACAGAAATAACCAGAATAAGCAAAATAATAACCCACAAAATCAGGGACAGGGACAAAAGAGAAACAGACCGGAAAGGCAAGAAAGACCGGAACGTTCTGAAAAACCTGAAAATCCAAATGCTCATTCAGGAAATCAGCAGAGGCAGCAAAAACCAAACCCACAGCCAAAAGCACAAGTGGAAAAGGCAGAAACCGGAGCTGATGGTGAGAAAAAATCTCAAAACAACAACCCGAACAAAAAGAAATTCAAAAAGAAATACCCGCCAAAAAAAGATAAAGATGTATAAAATTTTAGGATTATTTACCCTTATCCTTTTCTTTAGCTGTACTTCTTCTTCAGGAGAAGAAGTCATCATGAGTTCTGTTAACAATAAATGGAATAAGAAAAGTGAACAGAAATTTAATCTTGAAGTTTCAGATCCGCAGAATCTTAAAAATATTATATTTGTTGTAAGAAACAACAATAGTTATCCTTACAGCAATATAAGATTTATCGTGAATTTCACCAATCTTCAGAACAAGAAAAAGGAAACTGATACCCTGAATTATGTTCTGGCAAAACCAAACGGCGAATGGCTTGGTACAGGTTTTGGTGACACGAAGGAAGTTTTGTTTCAGTATAGAACGAATTATAAGTTTCCAACAAAAGGGAAATATGAAATAGGGCTGATCCAGGCGATGCGGAATGATAACCTTCCGGGAATAGAGGATGTTGGAGTAAAAATAGAAACGGCTAAACCGTAACCATAAATGGAAGACAACAAACAAAATGCAGGAAACAGGGGAAAAACCTTCCCTCTTCCTCCCAAAAATAAGAAAAATAACTCATGGAAGAGATGGGTTAAATTTATTTGGATTGGACTCATTGCGGTAGTTTTAGGAATTTCAGGACTTTTCTTTGCTGTTTCCCAGGGATTTCTTGGGGAAATGCCGGATGTAAAAGAACTGGAAAACCCAGACATCTATGTAGCTTCTGAAATTATTTCATCAGACGGGGTTACCTTAGGTAAGTTTGAAAAAGAAAAAACACAGCCTATCGTTTATAAAGACCTTCCTCCTTATCTTATATATGCTCTTCAGGCTAAAGAAGATGAACGTTTCAAGGAGCATTCCGGTATCGATTTAAAATCTATTCTGAGAGCAGTACGATATGGAGGAGACCGAGGTGGAGGTTCTACCATTACCCAGCAGCTGGCTAAACTTTTATTTACTAAAAATCCATCTAAAAATCCTATTAAAAGAGGGATCCAAAAGCTAAAAGAATGGTCTGTTGCCGTAAGTTTAGAAAAGCGCTACACCAAAGAAGAAATCATTACCCTCTATTTCAATAAATTCGATTTCACCTATAATGCGAATGGTATTGAAATGGCTTCCAAGATTTACTTTAACAAAAAAACTTCGGAACTTACCCTTCCTGAAGCAGCGGTTTTTGTAGCCATGTTAGAAGCTCCTATTGCCAATAACCCTATGAGAAACCCTGAGCGTGCCAAGCGAAGAAGAGATGTTGTTTTGCAACAAATGTTTGAAACAGGATATATAGACCAGTCAACCTATGATAAAGCAGTTAACACACCTATTGAGGTAGACTATCATCCCATTAAAAATATTAATGATGACTACTCGGCTTACTATAAGTTTTATTTAAGAAAGGAAATTGATAAGTATCTTGAAGCCAACGAAAAAGAGACGGGTAAAAAACTGAATCTTTATAAAGACGGACTAAAAATCTATGTAACTCTTGATTCAAAAATGCAGAAGTATGCAGAAGAAGCAATCAAGGAACACTTAACAGATCTTCAAAAAAGATTTGATGCAGAACAAAGAGGCAGAAAAAACAGACCTTTCTATTATTTAACAGATAAGCAGGTGACCAGTGTAATGACCCAGGCAATGAAGAGAACCGGGCGTTACAAACAACTGAAAGCAGCCGGAATTACAGAAGATTCTATTTTATTGGAATTCCACAAGCCCATCAAAACATCACGTTTCACATGGAGCGGAGAAGAAGAAGTTGAAATGTCACCTTGGGACTCTATCAGATATCACAAACAGATTGCTCAGGCAGGTCTAATGTCTATGGTTCCGGGAAGTGGAGAGATCAAAGCATGGGTAGGAGGTATTGACTGGCAGCACTTCCAGTATGACCATATCAAACAAGGGAAAAGACAGGTGGGATCTACCTTTAAACCGTTTGTATATGCCACTGCTATTATGAAACTTGGAATGACTCCATGTTCCACTGTTTCTAACGGAACTTACGACCACAAAGGATGGCACGTTCCGGGAAGAGGAGGAATGCTTACCTTAAAAGATGCATTAGCTCATTCTCAAAACCCGGTAGCAGCGCGTCTTATTGAAATGACGGGTGTAGATGCCGTAATCCAGACAGCAAGAGACTTGGGTGTTACAGAAGACATTCCTAGAAACAATACCATTGCATTAGGTTCATCAGATATTACCATCTATGAAATGCTAGGTGCCTACAGTACCTTCGCCAACTATGGAAACTACAACAAACCGGAGATGATCTGGAGAATTGAAGACGCCAACGGACGAGTGATCAAAGAAGTTAATGTAGAGCCTAAAGAAGTAATGAATCCAATGTACGCGTACACCATGATTGAACTGATGAAGGGCGTTTCACAATACGGAACTGCTTCAGGAGAATTAGGAAGAAGAGGGATTTCAAAAGCTGTGGAAATTGCAGCCAAAACAGGTACTACACAGAACAACTCTGACGGTTGGTTTATGGGAATCACTCCAAAACTGGCTACCGGAGCCTGGGTAGGATGGGAAGACAGAGCTACCCACTTCTACGGAACTGGTGAAGGTCAGGGTGCGAAAATGGCACTCCCAATCTGGGCGATCTTCATGAAGAAAGTATGGGCAGATAAGAGTTTAGGAATTACACCAGACGACAAGTTCACCCGCCCATCAGACTGGAAAGACGGCTGTTCAAATCTTAAAGGACTAGGTGAAGGCTATGGTGATGAAGGAGGTCTTCAGACCATCGATGAGATCAAAAACCCAAGACCTGCCGATCCTACTCCAAAGAATAACACAGAAAAGAAAGAAGAAAATATCAATGAAAACCTTCATTCATCAGACAATGTAGATTTCAATAAATAAATTCTCTTTTATCAATACATAAGACCTTTCATTAATTTGGAAGGTCTTTTCTTTTTTAATTAATACCTTTGATGGATGAATATTGAACAGATCAGACAGCCTTTTACTGAAATATTTCCCGGAGACTTATCCGGCAATACTATACAGAGAAACACTCCAAAGGTTTTATTTGCCTCCACTCAGCCCGCTGGTTTTAATCATCCACAGCTGATTGTCTTCAACCAGAGTCTTTCAGATGAAATTGGATTGGGAAAATATGAAGAAAAAGACCTGGATTTTCTTGTCGGAAATAATCTTTCGGAAAATATTCACCCTTATTCTACCGCTTATGCAGGTCATCAGTTCGGAAACTGGGCCGGCCAGCTTGGAGATGGAAGGGCAATACTGGCTGGAGAAATCACCAATACTGCAGGAAAGAAAACAGAAATACAATGGAAGGGAGCCGGAGCCACACCCTATTCAAGACATGCAGATGGCAGAGCCGTACTGAGATCTTCGGTACGTGAATATCTGATGAGCGAAGCCATGTATCATTTAGGAGTTCCTACTACCAGAGCTTTAAGCCTTGCTTTAACCGGCGAAGATGTCGTTCGGGATATGATGTACAACGGCAATCCCCAACTGGAAAAAGGAGCTGTGGTGATAAGAACTGCCGAAAGCTTCCTTCGGTTCGGGCATTTTGAACTAATGTCTGCCCAGAGAGAATATGATACCCTACAGGATCTTGTTGATTTTACTATAGATCATTACTTCCCGGAAATTACCTCGGAAGGGATACAGAAATATAAAGACTTCTTTGCTGCAGTTTGTACCAGAACAGCAGATTTAATGACTGAATGGTTCAGGGTTGGATTTGTACATGGGGTAATGAATACAGATAATATGTCTATTTTAGGACTGACTATTGATTATGGACCTTATTCTATGATGGATGAATATGATTTAAACTTTACCCCAAACACCACTGATCTTCCGGGAAGAAGATACGCCTTCGGAAAGCAGGGGCAAATCTCCCAATGGAACCTCTGGCAACTTGCCAATGCACTTCACCCGTTAATCAAAGATGAGACATTTTTAGAAGATACACTGAATCATTACGGAACCTATTTCTGGGAAGCTCACGACAAAATGCTCTGCAGAAAATTTGGATTTGATGAACTGCGAAAAGATGATGAAGATTTTTTCACCAACTGGCAGGGCTTAATGCAGGAACTCCAACTGGATTATACTTTATTTTTCAATCAGCTGGAAAAGCTGTTCTTTACTCAGGATACCCGATCTCTTTTTGAAAATGTTTCTTATACTGTGTGGACTGAAGAAAAATTCAGAAAGCTGGAGAACTTTATCAAGCAATATCAAACCAGAATCACTTCCAATACAATTTCAACTGAAGAATCTTTGGCATTGATGAGACGGTCAAATCCTAAATTTACCCTTAGAAACTATCTTCTTTATGAATGTATTGAAGAGATTACCCATGGAAAAACCGAAATGCTGAATAAGCTCACAAAAGCTTTGGAAAATCCTTACGAAGAAATTTATCCTGAATGGTCTGCAAAACGCCCTTCAGCTTATGATGAAACAACTGGGTGCTCTACTCTTTCTTGTAGTTCTTAAATTGATTATTATTAATTAAATATGTTGATATTATGTTTTTTTACTATATTTACAAGTAAATTTAAACGTATAAATCAATGAAAACAAAATTACTCTTCATTTTACTAACCTCTTCAATATTTGGAAATGCACAAATATTATCAGAGACATTTCAAGGAACGACATTTCCTCCTACAGGATGGACAACGGGTTCAACAGTAGCATCCAGACCTTGGGCATTCACAACAGATATGTTTGATGATGAAGGTCAAGCAACATTCAACATCACAGGAGGAAAATCTGCAGCTATCGGATGGATTGCACAAAGCAATAATGCTCATTTAACAAGTCCTTCTTTTAGTTTAGCCGGAACAACCGACCCTGTTCTAAAATTCAACGCTAAAATAGGATATGAGTACATGGTTGCTCCGTTCGCCAACGGAGATTTAAAAGTTGAAGTTTCAACAAACGGGGGAACTACATGGACTCAGGTATGGGTTGAAGAAAATTATGGAGTTTATGATGATTATGAAACATTAGCAATTACTGTTAATTTAACTCCATATGCTGGTCAGGCAAATGTCAAAATTAGATTCCGTTATGTAGCTACCGATGCAGACAGCCTTTCAATTGATGATATAAGAGTCTTAGCAAGTGGAACACTGTCTACTCAGGAAGCAAATGGTAAAGCTAATCACTCAACAAACATCTACCCGAATCCTACCAAAGGTGAAATTAACATAAAGACAGACAAAAAAATCAAATCCACTACGGTATTTGATATGACTGGTAAATCTTTATTAATAAATAATTCTGAAAAAACAGATATTTCTTCACTTCCAAAAGGAATCTATTTATTAAAAGTAGACTTCCTTGACGGAACATCTGTTTCTGAAAAAGTAATCAAACAATAATTTTATTTATTAAATATCATAAACCTCACCCAATCCGGTGAGGTTTTTATTTTTACTTTTGCAAAAAAATAGATCCATGTCTTTTATTAAAACAAAAATCATCCATTTTTTAAGGTTGGCATTCCCGTCCTCTCGTACTGAGCTGGCTGTTTTCCTGTTTTTCTTTATCTGCTATGGAATTCTAGGTACTTACATCGCCCTTAACTACAGAATTATTTTTGACAGCAGGATTCCGTGGGATGCCTATTTTAGCTTTGATAATAAAGCGATTGTAATGTCCGGCGGAAGCTTTGAAAGGCACCCTCTCTCCTATTATTTCTTCAACTGGATAAGAGAGACTGCTCTTTTTATTTCAGGCGGAAAAATGGACGCTAATTTCAGACTAACACTGGCTTGGTTCAGCAATACAGCCATTAGTCTGTGCATGCTTCAAATTTTTAAATATCTTAAAAATATTATCGAGCTGCCGCTTAAAATCAGTCTTCTGATCCTTCTATTTTTTGGATTTTTCTCGACCAATATTATTCTTTCATTCACTCCTGAAAACTTCACTTATACGCTCTTCCTGCTAAGTTTATATAACTATTATGCAGCCATAAAACTTAAAAAAGACGGAAAAATTGCAGGATCCGCGATGGTATTGGCCGGAATTTCAATCGGAGGGCTTACCATCACCAATCTGGTCAAAGTTTTTATTCCGGTAGCCTTTGAAAAAGATCTTTTCAGAAACTGGAAAAAATTTGGGAATGCTGTTTTCAGAGTAATGCTTACGACAGCCAGCTTTGTATTCTTATACTTATTCAGGATTGATTTTAAATACCAGAACATTTTTTCAAAAACCAACCAGCAATATGAAAAGTTCTCCAATGTAGAATCTATTCCGGATTGGGATATGATCCTTTCTTACTTTTTAGGAGGTAATATTCTGTTTCCGAGCTTCATGATTACCGATAAACACAATATGAAAGGATTTGATTTCAAAGGTCTTTTAATGGAACCTTATTCATCCCTGTTTCCTTATATTTTCATAGTCATTCTTTTAGCTCTGATATGTTGGAGTTATTTTAAAAATTTCAACAATAAACTGGTCCAGATCCTGATGATTTCTTTCCTTGTAGACATTGTCATTCACTGCATCATGAGGTTCGGGCTCCACACGTCATATATTTACGGCGGACACTTCGTTTTCGTCTATCCGTTGTTGTTGGGATGGCTTTTTTATGCCTATAAAAAACAGCCTCAGATCGTGACATTTTTAACTGTTTCGACAGGCATTTTATTCATTTTTCTGGCAGTCAATAATACCCTGCGGATGTCAGACTTTTTCTGGTTTCTGAATCGCTATTATCAATAAAAAAAACTCCGGAAATTCCGGAGTTTTATACTGTATTATAATTGGTTTATTTTGCTTCTGAACAGAAAATTCTGTACTGTACTGCAAGAGCCGATTTAAAGTATTCTCTTATTTTCGAAAGGTCAGAGGCTGCACTTTGTTTTGTAAAATAACTTCCCGCCAGAATTTTATAGTTGGGCCTTAAAGAAGCATCCGTCTCCACTTTCAGATTAGGAAATCGCTTTCTGAAATATGCTTTTACCTCATTTGCTTCTTCATTACTTTTCACTGTAGTAATCTGGATCTTAAATCCTAAAATTCTAGGATTTTTACGACAGATTTCCGCATTCGTAAGTTCTCTGTTCGGAACATAAATTTTAGAAGGCTTTGTGGGAATAGTTGTACCACTATCCACAGTATTGTCTTTCACCGTACCTGTAGATACAGTTTTAGAACACTTTCCTTCGATGCCTTCCAAAGCTGCACTCACTTTGGAGTCCATAGTCATGGTAAGCTCAGTTCCCGCAAGGGTATCTTTTTTAACAACCTGCTGTGCCTCAATGGTATAAAATCCGAATAAAGATATTATCGAAAATATTTTGATTAAATTTCTCATTTAAACTTGTTTCCGCAAATTTATACAAATTAAAAAATTATACCAAACATGGTTATTTAGAATCAATACAAATTAAACGTAAATGATATTTTCCCTTTTCCATATACCGTTAAATTCCTGTTAAAAATATTATTTTTGCGGAATTGATTGAATGTTCAATATTTTACTAACATAAGATAATTTAAATGATTAGTTGGAGAAAGCATTATAAACAAACGTTGATCGCAATAGGCTTATTGCTATCAACCAGTGCTTCAATTTACGGGCAAGACGGCGATCCAAAAAATGGTGAGAAACTTTTCAAAGCGAATTGTACTGCATGTCACGCGCTGGATAAACAGGTAATAGGACCTCCTTTGAAAGGAGTTGTAGAACGTGTAAAGACAGAAGGTGGTGTAGACAAAGATTGGCTTCACAAGTGGATCAAGGACAACAAAGCTCTGAGAGCTTCTGGAGACAAATACGCCAATGAAATTTTTGAAAAGTATAACAAGACTGAAATGCAGGTCTTTCCAAATCTTACCGATAAGGATATTGACGACATTTTAGCTTTTACAACTAATCCTCCAGCACCAGAACCGGAAAAAACAGCAGAAACAACTCCAGGAGGAGAGACTGCAGCTGCTCCGGCAGACAAATCCACAACAAACATTGTGATCATTTCTCTTTTAGCAATCGCAGGTTTATTAGTATGGATATTAATTAAACTAAGACAATTGGTTAAATTAGGTCAATCTGAAGACTTAGCCGGACTAAACGAAACAAGAGTTAGATCTTTCAGTGAAATCTATCAGAAATACCACTATGTAGGTAAAGCAGCATTAGGTATCCTTGCTATTTTAGCAGCTTATGGAGTTTGGAACTGGATTATGTGGATCGGGGTTTACAAAGGGTATAAACCAGAACAGCCTATCTATTTCTCGCACAAAATCCACGCTGGAGAAAATAAAATCGACTGTCAGCTGTGCCACTCAAGTGCTAAATACGGAAAAGTATCTGAAATCCCTTCTATGAACGTTTGTATGAACTGTCACAGAACCATTTCTGAATACAACGGTAAATACCTTGAGCCAGGAAAAGACAAAGCATTCTACGATGGGGAAATCCAGAAGATTTATGCTGCAACAGGCTGGGATCCTGCAAAACAACAGTACACAGGAAAAACACAGCCAGTTGAATGGACAAGAATCCACAACATGCCAGACTTCGTTTACTTCAACCACTCTCAGCACGTAGTAGCAGGTGAGCAGGCGATCATCAACTCTTTCAACAAGAAGAACCCTAACAACAAAATTGATGTTGTTTGTAAAGCTTGTCACGGAAAAATCGATACAATGAATGTTGTTCAGATGGCTAACGACTTTACAATGGGATGGTGTATCGAATGTCACAGAACAACTGAGGTTGATATGAACAACGGTTATAATAAAGAGTACTTCAAAAATCTACACGACAAGTTGAAAAAACAATACCCTAAAGACGGCGGTAAGATCACTGTAGATGCAATTGGAGGTCTTGAGTGTGGTAAATGTCATTATTAATAACTAAAAAATTAGAAGTATAAATGGCTTCAAACAAAATACAATTCAGAAGTATTCATGAACTTAAAGATCCGGCTTTAAATAATAAGCTGGCTCAGAAAGAGTTTCAGGAAGAAATTCCGGTAGAAGATTTCCTTGGAGATGCTGAACAGAACGGATCAAGTACTTCAAGAAGAGATTTCTTAAAATTATTAGGATTCTCAACGGCAGCGGTAACACTAGCTGCCTGCGAAGCTCCGGTTATTAAAACGATTCCTTATGTGGTAAAACCGCATGACATCATTCCGGGGGTTCCAAATTATTACGCTTCAACTTATTTTGATGGTTTCGATTTCGCCAGCGTTTTAGTAAAAACCAGAGAAGGAAGACCAATCAAAATTGATCCGAACCCGGCAGCTGGTGATTTAGGTAAAACTAACGCAAGAGCTCAGGCAAGTGTACTTTCTCTTTATGATAACGATAAAGTAAAGCAGCCTAAATTTGAGGGTAAAGACGAAACTTTCGATAAAGTAGACAGCTTCGTTCTTAAAGGATTAGATGAGGCCAAGGCAGCAGGTAAAAAGATTGTACTTTTATCACACTCTTTACCTTCCCCTACTTTCAAAAAATTATTTGCTGAATTCAAAGCTAAATATCCTACAGCAGAATTAGTAACTTATGATGCTTTCCCTTACTCTGCAGCTTTAGATGCTGCTCAGGAAGTATTCGGACAAAGAGCTTTACCAGTTTACGACCTTAAAGGTTCAGAATTGGTAGTTTCTTTCCAAGCTGATTTCTTAGGAGATTACAACGCTGCAAGCTTAGAAACATCTTATGCGGCAGCTAGAAAGCCAGGTCCGAACATGTTGAGACACATTCAGGTGGAAGCCAACATGTCTTTAACAGGTGCTAACGCAGATTCAAGATACAGATTAAAGCCAAGTGCTGTAAACAAAACTTTAGTTGAAGTTTACAATGTAATCGTAGGAGGAGCCAGCACTTCAGATAAAGCAGCTTCTGAGATTGCGAAAGAACTTAATGCAAAAGGCAGCAAAGCTGTTGTTTTCGCTGACGGTTCCAAAGGGGCTCAGGTTTTAGCGCACTTAATCAACCAAAAGTTAACTTCAGTTGCTTTCACAGGTAAAGCTAACTTACTTAAAGAATTTGATAACGCAAGATACCAGGAATTCTTAGGATGGGTAAACGGTGGTCAGGTTGGCGTATTGATCGCGAACAATGTAGACCCTATCTACTCTCACCCGAAAGGAGAAGATTTCAAGAAGTCTTTAACTAAAGTTCCTTACGTAATTGCTGTTGCTGATAAGAAAAATGAAATGTATAAGGCAGCGAAAGCTGTTATTCCGGTAGCTAACTGGTTAGAGTCTTGGGGAGATATTGAGCCTCAGACCGGAGTATATTCATTAATGCAGCCTACAATCCAGAAGATCTACAAATCAAGACAGATTGAAGAATCTCTATTGGTTTGGAAAAATGGTAAAAATAATGCTGCTAACAGCTACTACGATTACTTAAAAGCCAATGCACCTTCAGTTTTAGGAGGTACCTCTTTCAACAAAGCTTTATATAACGGGATCAATACTTCTTCTAACGCTACAACACTAGCTTATACAGGAGGAAATGGAGCTCAGGCTGTTGCTGAATTAGGAAACTTCAAAGCTTCTGATTTAGAATTGGTATTATACACCAAGCCTTCAATGGGTGACGGTACTCAGGCTAACAACCCTTGGCTTCAGGAATTACCGGATCCGTTGACTAGAATGTCTTGGGATAATTATCTGACTATTTCTCCAAAAGATGCAGAAAAGTTTGCTATCGATAACGATCTTAATGCAAGAATGCAGTTAGACGGTTCAATTGTAAACCTTACTGTAAACGGAGTAACAATAAAAGATGTTCCTGTATTCATCCAACCAGGACAGGCAGAAGGATCAGTAGGTCTTGCGCTTGGTTATGGTAAGAAAAACTCAGGAGCAACTGCTGATACCGGAGTAAATGCATATCCTTTATTTGATGGTTCTAACTTAGCTGTTTCAGGAGTTAAGATCGAAAAAACAGGAGAAAGCCATGAATTTGCAGGTATCCAGCTTCAAAATACATTAATGGGCCGTTATGAGATTGCTAAAGAAGTTCCTTTGGCAGAATTCATCAGCGTACCTTTCGATGACGAACACAAAGGATGGAACAAGCCTTTGGAATACCACACCATCAGTGGAGCACTTCCTGCGAGAAAAATTGACCTTTGGGATGCTTTTGATGATACAGACGGACCTCACTTCAACCTATCTATTGACCTGAACTCTTGTACAGGATGTGGAGCATGTATTATTGCTTGTCAGGCTGAAAACAACGTTCCTGTAGTAGGTAAAGAAGAGATCAGAATGTCAAGAGATATGTACTGGTTAAGAATTGACCGTTACTATTCTTCAAGACAGAAGGTAGAAGTATACGAAGGATTGAAAGAAGGAATGGCAGTACCTGAATTATATGGGACAGCATTCGGAGACGGAGGGGCATTGAACCACCCGGCAGATAATCCAGATGTAATCTTCCAGCCAGTAATGTGTCAGCACTGTAACCACGCACCTTGTGAAACAGTATGTCCGGTAGCGGCTACTTCACATGGTAAGCAAGGTCAGAACCACATGGCTTACAACAGATGTATCGGTACCAGATATTGTGCAAACAACTGTCCATACAAAGTAAGACGTTTCAACTGGTTTACATATAACCTGAATGATAAGTTCGACTTCAACATGAACAATGATTTAGGAAGAATGGTACTTAACCCTGACGTAGTTGTAAGAACAAGAGGGGTAATGGAGAAATGTTCAATGTGTATCCAGGAAACTCAGGCAACGATTCTAGCTGCTAAGAGAGAGAACAGAAAAGTAACAGACAATGAGTTCAAGAACTCTTGTGCATGTGCTGCTGCTTGTTCTACCGGAGCAATGACGTTCGGAGATATGAATGACAAAGAGTCTGAAGTTAGAGAATTATACTCCAGCAACAGAAGATATTATTTACTAGAGGAGATCGGAACCAAGCCAAATGTGTTCTATCACGCTAAAGTAAGAAACAGAGTAGAAAAATAAAGTTTAAATAATAAATAGGTAAAAAATGTCAGGACATTACGAAGCTCCGATAAGGGAACCTCTAATTATTGGTCACAAAACTTATCACGATATCACAGAAGATATTGCACGACCTATCGAAGAAAGAGCAGGTAAATTATGGTGGATCTCATTATATGCAGCCTTAGTTCTATTCATCTATGGATTCGGATGTATCGCTTATACTATCGGAACAGGTATTGGAGCATGGGGGCTTAACAGAACTATTAACTGGGGTTGGGATATTACCAACTTCGTATGGTGGGTAGGTATCGGTCACGCCGGGACCCTAATCTCCGCAGTATTATTATTATTTAGACAGAGATGGAGAATGTCTGTAAACAGATCTGCAGAGGCGATGACGATCTTTGCGGTTGTACAGGCAGCAATCTTCCCGGTAATTCACATGGGTAGAGTTTGGGTAGGATATTGGGTATTCCCTTTACCAAACCAATTCGGTTCTCTTTGGGGGAACTTCAACTCTCCTCTACTTTGGGACGTATTTGCAATCTCTACGTATTTCTCAGTATCAACAGTATTCTGGTTCATGGGACTAATCCCTGACTTTGCAATGATCAGAGACAGAGCGAAAACGCCTTGGACTAAAAAGATTTATACATTCCTTGCATTCGGTTGGGGTGGTAAAGCAAAACACTGGCAAAGATTCGAAGAACTATCTTTGGTTCTTGCAGGTTTAGCAACGCCGCTTGTATTCTCAGTACACACTACCGTATCTTTTGACTTCGCAACTTCGGTTATTAAAGGATGGCACTCTACAATCTACCCTCCTTACTTCGTTGCCGGTGCGATCTTCTCAGGGTTTGCAATGGTACAGACGCTATTGTTGGTTGCAAGAAAAGTGTGTCACTTAGAAGAGTACATTACAATGTATCATATCGAAATTATGAACATCGTAATCATCTTAACAGGTGGTATGGTAACTGTAGCTTATGCTACTGAATATTTCATCGGATGGTATTCCGGATCAAGATTTGAAGACTTTACTTATCTTTCTCCAGGTGCTGCTGTTGGACCTTACTGGTGGGCTTTCTGGTCACTGATTATCTGTAACCTTGTAGTTCCTGCTTCATTCTGGTTTAAGAGACTAAGAACGAACATTATCTGGACTTTCATCGTTGCATTGATCATCAACATCGGTATGTGGTTTGAGCGTTTTGATATCATCGTTATCAACCTTTCAAGAGACTACCTACCAGGATCATGGACTATGTTTAAGCCGACGATCATTGACGTAGGTGTATACTTAGGAACAATCGGATTCTTCTCTGTATTATTCTTATTATATGCGAGAACATTCCCTGTAATTGCACAGGCTGAATTAAAATCGATTTTGAAAATCTCAGGTGAAACTTATAAAGCAAAAGAAGGAGATGAGCACCACTAAAATTGTATACGGACTTTATGCTGACGACGACGATTTAATGAACGGCGTTAAGGCATTCAACGATAAAGGAATCAAAATAAACGAGGTTTATACTCCGTTTCCGGTTCACGGACTTGACAAAGCTTTAGGGTTAAAGAAAACAAGAATTTCTGATGCCGCATTTATATATGCGCTTTATGGGGTAACCATCGGTGCTACTATAACATGGTACGTAATGAACCATGACTGGCCGCAGAATATTGGTGGTAAACCAGCTTTTGACTGGGGACACAATATGCCTGCATTCGTAGTTCCAATGTTTGAATTAATGGTATTCTGTGCCGCTCACATGATGTCTTTAACTTTCTTGGTTAGAAACAAAATGTATCCGGGAGCTCCGGCTCAGAACCCAGATCCAAGAACTACCGATGACAAGTTTTTAATGGAATTTGTAACTGATGATGTAGAATCTGTAAAACAGTTGCTTATTGAAACTGGAGTTGAAGAAATAACTGTTAAAGATGCTTAAAATGAAAAAGAACGTATTAAGAATTACAGCAGTTTTAGGTTTAACAACCGTTTTACTTAACTCTTGCGGACCAAAAGAAAATACACCATTAGTATATTTCCCGGATATGTATTTTCCTGTAGCTTACGATCCATTGATGAAAGCTGAGGATGCTTATTCCGATCATGAAAATGAAATTCCTGCTTTCGTTAAAAACAACGGAGCAACCGGACTTTCTCCAGTAGAAGGAACCGTAGCTCAGAACAAAGACGGAGTTTTTGAAGAAAGTCTTTTACCTAAAAATGTTGACGAGTACAATGCAGGGTATGACGCTTCCAAAAAGATTGCTGCCTCTCCTTTGAATCCTGCTAATGCAGAGAAAGATATTGAAAGAGGAAAATTCTTATTTGAGCGTACCTGTGCAGCTTGTCACGGTACAGGAGGAGATGGACAAGGACCAATAGTACAGAGCGGAGCCTATTCAGGAGTTCCAAACTATGCAGATAGAGAAATTACTGTAGGATCTGTTCATTATGTATTAACTAACGGTAGAAACGCGATGGGGTCTTATGCAGGACAGCTAAACCCTGGTGACAGATGGAGAGTAGCCATGTATGTGATGAATGCTTTCAAAAAAGGAGCAGCAGCACCGGCAGCAGCTACGGCAACTCCAGCAGCAGCAAAAACTGAAACGACTACCGAAACTAAAAAATAAGAAAAGAAATGTATAGTTTTTCACCAAAATTAAAATCAACTTCTATAATACTTCTTGTTGTAGGTTTAATTCTATTCGGTGCCGGTTATTTCATGAACCATGGTCTGGATGATGTTAAGATAGGAGAAATGATGGAAGCTGTTCATGCTTCAGGTCATACTGCCCCTACCCACTCAAGTGAAATGGTAGGTCCACAGGATCACCAGGCTCATTTGGAACATGCTAAAATGCAGGTTCACAACCAGCCTTTAGCTTCTCTTCACTTTGTAGCTGTCTTTTTCTTTGGAGTAAGTTGTGCTGTACTGTTTTTCTACTGTATTCAGCACGCAGCACACGCAGGATGGCCAATTATTATTACAAGAGTAATGGAGGCTATTGCTTCTTTTATCCCTTACGGAGGTGCTATTCTGATTATTATGATGATCTTAAATATCACTCATAACGGACACCTTTTCCATTGGATGGATCCGGCTTTAACTGATCCTAAAGATCCTCACTTTGATGTGATCCTATTTGAAAAGAAGAAATTCTTAAATATTCCTTTCTATGCAGTAAGAACTTTAATCTATGTGATTGGTGCTTCTTTCTTCGCTTGGAAACTTAAGGCTCAATCTAAGAAAGTAGACGAAACTAAGTCTAAAGTAGAGTATCAAATGCTTTACAGATGGTCTGTAGGTTATATTGCATTCTTCGGATTTGCATCTGCAGCTTGGGCTTGGGACTGGTTGATGTCTATTGACCCTCACTGGTATTCTACAATGTATATCTGGTATTCAATGGTTAGCTGTCTTTCAAGTGGTATTGCGGTAATCATTCTTTTAAGTGTTTATCTTAAGAAAAATGGTTTCCTTCCACAGTTCAATGATAACCACTTACACGATTTAGGAGTATTCCTATTCGCTACAAGTATGCTTTGGACGTATACATGGTTTGCACAGTTCATGCTTTACTGGTATGCCAACGTTCCGGAAGAGGTGAACTACTTCTTCGGAAGATTCCAGCACTACTCTCCTACTTTCTTACCAATGCTGATCATCAACTTCTTATTACCACTATTGGTATTAGTAAGCAGCAGCATCAAGAGAAATTACAAAGTAGTAACAACAATGGCTGTTGTAGTTATTTTAGGACACATCTTAGACTACTTCAACATGGTAATGCCTGGAACGGTAGGACCATACTGGAAAACTCCTGAAGTATTCTTATTAATTCTGGGAGCTGTTCTATTTGTTGTTGGATTATTTATGTTTACTGTACTTTCAGCTTTATCTAAACTGAAGTTGATCCCTACAGGAAACCCATTCTTACACGAATCTGAAATTTATGAATATCCTTTCTAAGGATTTTGTAACAGAAATAAAGAAAAAAAGACTGATTGTAATGATCAGTCTTTTTTTATGGACCAAAGTCATCAGGCAACCATTCTGAATTTTGTACGTCTATAAAAAAGAAGATATAACCACTAAAAACAATTTCTTATTATGAAAACAAAACTATTAATTTACTCCGTATTCATATTTCTGTTCAACTTTATCCAGGCGCAGACCATTACTTTCGTTTCTGAAAAAACAAATAAACCTCTTCCCAAAGTTTCAGTTTTTGGCAAAGACGGGAGTATTCTCGCCTATTCTGATATTGACGGAAAGATTGATAAAAAGGTGTTGAGCCCGGATCAGGAAAAATTCCAGCTGGTGTATAACAATTTTCCTGTTGCCACTCTTTCTTATGCAGACCTTAGTCAGGAAATAATCAGGATCAATGATCAGGTAAAAGAAATCGAAGCAGTGATCATCAAAAACACAAAACCTGCAAAATATATTTTCATTAAAGGAAACTTTAATGCCTATGTAACAGTTAACAATAAACTTAACAGTTATGCAGACGGTATTGCCACCTATATTTTTGACAACAAAACAAAAAAACTGAAAAGTGCCAATGTTGAGCAATACAGAGTATTCAGACTGACCGATGCTAAAGAAGAGAAAAAACAAACAGCATCCTGGGATTATGGAAGTTCGCTTCAGATTCCTAAGCTAAAAAATGTAGGAAATCCCGAAGAATATAAAACAAAGAAAAATACCATTAAAGAACTGAAAGGTGACCGTAAAGATCAGATTGAAGTAACCGGTGCCGCTCTTCAGGAAAAAGAATTTTCCCTATTCGGATTTAGATTCTTTGATATTAGAACCATCCTGAATATGTCTTTCGAAAAAGAATCAGAAAAAACACTCAAGGATTTCCTGGAATATAACGAAGTAGCCTTTGTAAAATTGAAACATAAGAGCGAACCGGATTATACCCAGATCATTCTTTATAATAATTTTTATCCTACAGAATTTAGCTTCAGCAATGACAATGATATTGAGAAAGTGAAGTTTGATAAAAATAACAGCAATTACAATGCATCCTACTGGCAGGACTCTTCATTCCCTAATATGCAGACTATTTTCAGCAGCTTTTTTAAAGGTGACTTAAAGGAACAGCCTAATAAAAAATAGTGAAAATAGCAGGATTCAGACTTTTGGAAAACATAAAGTAAAATAAAAATCCAGTATTAATAAAGGTTTTACTAAATTTGTAGCAAACCAAATAAAAATGAAAAAGTTTTCTTTGCTACTTATTTTCAGTTTGTTGCTGTTTACAGCATGCAAGAAAGATCATGTAGATGCTACGAATACTAAAACGCTGCAGTCCAGTATCAATGATATGACTTCCAGCCTTTCAACGATTAACCAGATCAAGTTCAATGAAGCTCTTTATATTCTGAAGACCTTTGGTGTGGAAGCTGATGGAGATGTGGAGGAACTTAAAGCCTTAGGAAAACTTATCAATGGTAAAAAAGTACCTGAGATCCTATCCATGGCTGACGGTGTCGCTCAGAAAAACGGCATTGAATGGGCAAGTACAGCCCCGCCATCTCTTGGAGAAATGAATATCTTCGGGGATGACAAAGCAAAAGAAACGGACCCTAATGACGTAAAAGCAAGCTCATTAACGATTACTGCCAATCCAACAGGAGATGACGGAACAGGTGCTGCTACGGCTATCCAGATCGTTCCAAGATTAGTAGATATTGCAGGAAAACCCGTTTCATTCACCGGAGCAGGTCTTGAAGCAACTTTAGAGGTATTCAGCAACGGAGTAAAGCTTGCTACCGCTAAAAACCTGATGCAGGATAATAATTTCAAAGGATTTAATCTTAAATTCTCATCCATTCCTGCTGCAAAAGTGGTAGACAATAAAATTGACATTACTGTGTCTGTAAAAACAACAGCTAAAACTTTTAAAATGTCTAAGATCGGGCTTGATGTAAATCCTTCCGCTCTTAAGGTTCCGGCTGCTCCAAAAACGGACTCTACCGCTGTCAATCAAGATCCAAGTGCTGTTATTGATCCAAATAATCCGGGATCTACAACTCCAGGTACTACTACAGATCCAAATGCAACGCCGACTCCAACAACACCGGCAGCACCTAAACAACCTGCTGCTGATCCGAAAAATACGGTAACCAAGTTCTTAAGCAATGTAAGCTCACAAAACCTTAAAGCGGCTTATGATGCTTCCAACAACCCAGGATGGGGAAGCTATGAATCTTTCTCCAATCCTAATTCAGGATTTGGTTCTGTGAAAAATGTAAGCGTAAAAAACATCAGTACCAATGGAACAACAACCAACAGTGCCAGCGTAAATGCTACTTATGATGTAACGGATAAAAACGGAAAAACAACTTCATTAAAAGTTACTTTCGGACTTAAAAATGTAAACGGTGACTGGAAAATTTCCAGCTATAAAATAAATCCATAAATGGCATCAGCAGAACTGATCACAAGACTTAACGAAACCATTGAAAACATCCCTGATTTTCCTATTCCCGGAATACAGTTCAAGGATATATCCCCCATTTTCTTAAATCCGAAGCTTTATGAGGATGTTATTGCTGATCTTGTGGCTTTCAGTAAAGGAAAGGTAGATGCTGTATGTGGAATAGAAAGCCGCGGTTATCTTTTCGGGATCGCCATTGCGGTTGCGTTAGAAGTTCCTTTTATTCTCATCAGAAAAGCGGGAAAACTTCCTCCCCCAGTAATCTCAGAAAGCTATGATCTGGAATATGGAAGCGCCATCATTGAAACCCGTGAAGGGCAGATAAAACCTGGGCAGCGAATTCTGATCCATGATGATCTTCTGGCCACAGGCGGAACCACAGAAGCAGCAGCAAAACTGGTTGAAAAACAAGAAGCAGTTGTATCCCAATTCAGCTTCCTGATTGGATTGACAGGATTGAATGGTGATGAAAAGCTGAAAAAATTTAACGCAGAAGTTTATCATATTTTAGAATATTAGATCTTATAAAAATATTTTCGGCTCCGCTCAGCATGACAGCAACTGACAAGCATATAAAAACGCAGCATCAGAGAAGTCGTTCAGAGCGGAGTCGATTCGTTTTCAAGGTTCATCATTGACAATTCACTCTATTTATTTAAATAAAATCAATAATACTCACAAAGTATTTTGTAAATCATTCAGAAACAATTAAATTTGCATTTCAATTTTTAGAAATTTATGGCAAAATTGGGAAAGAATGCTCAGAATGAGCAAGAAGGTAAAGAAACCGTTGAGTTTTTTAAAGACCTTGACAGAGAAGCTTTAAACACTGAAAGATTCCTTGAAAAATATTCAAAACCACTAAGTATTGTTTTTGGTGCTTTGGTATTGGGTGTTTTAGGGTTCTTTGCTTACAAGCAGTTTGTAGTAGCTCCTAAAAACGCTGAAGCCGTAAAAAGTTTCCTAGCTGCTCAGAAAAACCAGATGGATGGAAAGGATAAAGAAGCTTTGGGTGGAAAATCTGCAGCTAATCCTGGATTTGTTGGAACATACAACGAATATTCAAATACAAAAGTAGGTAAACTTTCAGGATACAATGCCGGATTATTAAAATTCAAAGAAGGAAAATTCCAGGAGGCTTATGATCTTTTCGATCAGTTTTCATCTGACAATAAAACATTAATGGCTCTGAAATACGGAGCAATGGCAGATGCAAAATCCGGACTTAATAAAAATGATGAAGCTTTAGCTTTATTAGACAAAGCAGCAGGAGCATCAAGTGATCCTTATACAACCTACTATTTCACAAGAAAAGCAGGTATTGTTGCAATAGGATTAAAGAAAAATGCTGAAGCTAAAAAATACTTCTCTACTATTGACGAGAAATATCAGGATTATGACAACGGAATGTCTGATTCTTATATTGAAATGACTAAATACTTTTAAAAAATGGCAACAGTTAATCTTTCCGATTACAAGCCACTTCATATAACTAATGCCGAAGATTTTTCTATCGGCATTGTTTTTTCTGAGTGGAATGATTTTGTAACGTACAATCTTCGTGATGCAGCTTTGGAAATTCTTGAAAAAGAAGGCGTAAAACCAGGAAACGTTAAACTTTTCCCGGTTCCGGGTGCCTTTGAGCTGAATTACGCAAGCATGCAGCTTTGCAAAGAGAGAAAATATGATGCAGTAATCGCTATAGGATGCGTAATCCGTGGAGAAACCCCTCATTTTGATTACGTATGTTCTGCAGTAGCACAAGGAATCAAAGACTGCAATATCATGACAGATACCCCTACCATTTTCTGCGTACTTACAGACGATACCAAAGAACAGTCTGTAGCAAGAAGCGGCGGTGATTTGGGAAATAAAGGTGTAGAAGCAGCCGTAACCGCTCTGAGAATGATCGATTTCAAAAAGAACCTTTCAGAGAAGAAAGGAAACATAGGTTTCGGACACTCTTAAACCTGTTAATACAGCTTAACGATACAAAGGACTATTTTTCAATAGTCCTTTTTTATTGGATCACGTTTAAACATCATGATCTCCAGAACTTTCTCTGCCTTAACATATTTTAAAAAAAATTAAAAAATGGATAAGAAATATCATGTTTTTACTTTTTATCACTAAAAGTTGTGTACAAAAGCTATCTTTGCGAAAATTAACAAAGATTTACACAAAATGTTTTCAAAAAAAATAACTCCTTTTTTGTATTTAGGAATATTCTATCTTATTATATCACTGATACTAAGGATTGTATTCTTTTTCCATCCGATCACAACAGCAAGTTTCGGATTCTTTGAAATCATAAAAGTGCTGGGTATTGGCCTCCTGAATGATATTTTTGTATTCATTCTCGCCAGTTCATTGCTAGCTGTTTACTTCTTGTTTATTTCCGATTCCAAGTATAAAAAACCATATGGTTACCTTATTTTCGGGGCTCTGGTCCTGTTCTTCCTATATATCTGGCTTATTCCTAACAATATTTTCAAGCAATACGGAGGTTCTATTTCAGAAGTCGCTCTTACTTTTGTCGGTATAAAGACACTCTTTTTCGGATTAATGCTTTTCCTTCCGACTCAAAGGATTAAAATACGGAACGTTTTATACTTTATTACCCTGTTTCTGTATGTACTTCTCATCATTTTCAACTGTGTAAGTGAATATTTCTTTTATAACGAATTCGGAGTACGTTATAACTTCATTGCCGTAGATTACCTGATCTATACCAACGAAGTTATCGGAAACATCATGGAAAGCTACCCTATTATTCCGTTATTTTCAATCATCATAGCTCTTACAGCCATCGTAACATGGTTTATCTATAAAAAAACAAAAGGAGAGCTTCTGGATCTCCCGAATATCAAGCAGAAAATGATCCTGTTGGGAACCTTTGTTGTGCTTTGCGGAATCAGTCTTCTTGCCATATCTTCGTTAATGCAGATCCGTTCTGATAATGTATTTGCTGACGAAATTGAAGACAACGGTCTTCCTAAATTTTATTGGGCATTCACCCATAATGAGCTGGATTATTTTCAGTTTTACCAACAAATCAACCAACAGCAGGCAGAAAAAAGCTTCTTAAGCCAATATGCTGAACAGACATTACAGAGAAACATTGTTGCAGAACAGCCTGAACTTAAAAAGAATGTTGTTTTGATTTCTATTGAAAGTCTCTCTGCTGATTTTATGGAACATTACGGCGGAACCAAAAAGATCACACCATTCCTTGACAGCCTGGCAGACCGCTCATTGATGTTTACCAATCTCTATGCTACCGGAAACAGAACCGTAAGAGGTCTTGAAGCCCTTACCCTCTGCATTCCTCCTACAGCCGGAGAAAGTATTATCAAAAGAGATGATAATAAAAACAAGTTTACCACAGGAAGTGTTTTCAAATCCAAAGGATATGACGTGAAGTTCCTGTATGGTGGCTACAGCTATTTTGATAATATGGAAGACTTCTTCGGTGGAAACGGTTATGATATTGTTGACAGAAATAGCTTTAAACCGGAAGAAATCTCTTTTGCCAATGTTTGGGGCGTAGCTGATGAAGATATGGCTAAAAAAGCAATCCAGGTGATGAATGCAGAAGCTAAGTCAGGGAAACCATTTTTCAACCACTGGATGACGGTTTCCAATCATAGGCCTTTTACTTATCCTGAAGGACGAATTGATATTCCGGGAACGGCAAAATCAAGGGACGGAGGTGTAAAATATACAGATTATTCCCTTAGAAAGTTCTTTGAAATGGCTAAAAAACAGGACTGGTATAAAAATACAGTCTTTGTAATCATTGCGGATCACTGTGCTTCCAGTGCGGGGAAAACAGAGCTTCCAATGGATAAATACAGAATTCCGGCTATGATCTTCTCTGATGGGTTCATTCAGCCTCAGAAATTTGACAGGCTGATGTCACAGATCGACGTGATGCCTACTCTCTTCGGAATGCTTAATTTTAATTATAAATCGAAGTTCTTAGGGCAGGATGTTTTCAAAAAAGAATTTCAGCCGAAGGCTTATATTGCAACATATCAGGATTTAGGATTTGTAAAAGATAACCGCCTGACGATTATTTCGCCTGTAAAAAAAGTAAAACAGTACAGTCTGGATCTGGAGCCAAGCAGCCTTGCTCCTGAATTCAAACTTTATTATAACGAAAAATTGCTGAAAAAGCCTGAGCAGAAACTGGTAGACGAAACAGTTTCCGCCTATCAGTCTACGTCATACTGGCTTAAAGAAAAGCAGCTTAACCGATAAGGTGAGGTACAAAACGGCTCTGGTTATTGGTGATTAGGTGAATACTTTCCCTGATCCCGATACCGGCAGGCTCCTGTCCTATGACCCAACTTCCTATGACCGGATAATTTCCTTCAAAAGCAGGAAGATCAAACAATTGCTGATAAATAAAACCTTCTTTACCGTACACTCCTGAATTCTGCTCAACCGGAATATGATTTCTGGTGAGGGTAACGTTGGCTCCTTCTCTTGAATAAATTGGTTTTTTAGCAAAATCTTTCAGATGTCTCTGTTCAAAATAAGCCTCAAGCAGATAAGGATGCCCGGGATACATTTCCCAGAGTACAGGCAGAATCGCTTTCGACGAGAGCAGGATTTTCCAGGCAGGCTCAATCCATTGCGATCTGAAATCGTTTTTCACTAATTTTTCTCCAAAACCGTCCTGAAGAATCCATTCATAGGGGTAAAGTTTAAAAATATATTCCATGATGGAATGGTCTCCGGCAATAAACTCTGCGGCTTCATCCGCCCAGCCGATATCCTGAACAGGAATAAATTCCGTATCAAATCCTGCCTGAGAAGCACAATCTCGCATATATTCCACATTCGTTACGTCTTCAATATTGGTAAGCGAGGCAAAATAAATATGATGCGGATTCATGTATTTTTTAAGATAGCTCCAATAAGCAACCAGTTTTTCATGAATGGAATTAAACTGATCTTTATACGGGTACATCTCCTGAAGCCAGTACCATTGTATCACCGATGCTTCATACAGCGAAGTGGGTGTATCCGCATTAAACTCCAGCAGTTTCAGGTTCTTTCCGTCAAATCCAAAATCAAATCTTCCATATACGGAAGGGTGATCTTCTTCCCAGCTTGTGATGATATACTTCCGGAACCATTCAGGGATATTGAATTTGGCCCAGAGATTTTTTTCAATAATATAATCCACGGCTTCCAGACACATCTGCCATAATTCCGAAGTTGCCGTTTCGATCTTATTAACTTCTTCTGAACTCAACTGATAATAATGGCTTTCATCCCAATAAAGGCCGTCCAGAGAATGGTATCCGAATCCCAGATTTTCCAGCTTATGTTGCCAGTTTTTTCTGAATGGTGACTGAATTCTTTCCATAATTTATGATGATGCTCTGAAACCGCTTTTTCCTAATCCACCTCTTACTACATTTCCTTTATAGGTATTTCTTCCGATATTGGATTTGCTGCTAATTGCATCACTGTAATATCCCGCTTTCTGATAAGAGCCATGGCTGTAAGATCCGTAAGGTCTGAATGCATGAAACAGAAGAAGCCCCGCCACAAAACCATGTGATCTGGAATAAGAAGCTGTAGTATCAGATCTCATATAGACTTTCTTTTCATTCTGATTTTTGGGTTTTTCCTGAGAACAGGCCGCTAAAATTCCTGTTACAAAAAGTAATTTTATAGAACCGGACTTTTTCATTATTGAACCGTTATAAAGAATTCGTAATCTTTTTTCGTCTTCGCAATAGGATTATTCCCGTCATTGTCATCTCCTCCTACCAGTGTATCCCCAAGACTTGGAATAGTATCTTTTTTTATAATCTCTTTAAAAAGCTTATTGTCTTTCCATATTTTATGTTTGGTAACCAAAACATCCGCATTTTCAATATGTTCCACAGAAAGCTGCGTCTCAACAGATCCTTTCTTGTCTACAGTATTCACTTCATCCTCTTTCACTTCTTTACATGCTGTAAGTGACAATATTCCAGTCAACAACAGCCAACATTTAAATTTTTTCACGTAGTTTTTAATTTTTCACAAAAGTAGTCATTTAGTAACGATATTATTTTAAATTTACAATTCAAAAAATTTATTACTATGAGATGGACAGACGACAGAGGCGGAAACGTTGAAGACCGCCGTGGTTCCGGAGGTGGCGGAGGAGGAATGATTGTAGGAGGCGGACTCGGGACCTTAATAATAGCAGCCATTGTTTTTTTCCTGGGAGGTGATCCTTCCGGTATACTGAATTCCGGCAGCGTACAGTCTTCCGGCAGTTCCCAGCAAAGAGAGCTTACAGCCAATGAAAAAAAGATCGGGGAAATGGTAGATATGATGGGAAAATGGAACATCATTACCTGGGATCAGATCTTTAAAGAAAACAATATGGAATATAAAGCTCCGAGGATTGTTCTTTTCGAAGATGCTACCCGTTCAGGATGCGGTCCTGCACAATCGGCTATGGGACCATTTTACTGTCCTGCCGATCAGACGGTGTATATGGATATGAGTTTCTTCAATGAACTTCAGCAGCGGTTCGGGGCACAGGTAACCGAATTTACAGTAGCTTATGTAATGGCCCATGAAGTAGGACACCACGTACAAACTCTACTGGGAACTACCCAGAAAGTAGATCAGTTAAGAAGAAGTGGAGAATATTCTGAAGCCCAGATGAATCGTGTTTCAGTAGCCACTGAACTACAGGCTGATTTTTATGCAGGGGTATGGGCGAAAAGAATAGACCAATCCAGAAAAGTTCTGGAGCCCGGAGACATTCAGTCTGCCATTGATGCTGCCCAAGCTGTTGGAGATGACAATATTCAGAAAAGATCTCAGGGATATGTAAACCAGGAAAGCTTTACCCACGGCTCTTCCGCACAGCGTAAAGAATGGTTTATGAAAGGATATAATACCGGAGATATCAGACAGGGCAATACATTTGATGAGCTTTTGAAATAAAGAATGGAAACTGGAAGTTACAACCCTGCCTGCCACTTCTAACAGCCATCATGTGAATTTGAACACTATTATTCTGAATCACTAAGAACATAAAAAAACCTGAAGGGATCTTCAGGTTTTTATTTTTATTTCAGCTCAATAGGATTACTGTTTTTCTTAGCTTCCTCTTTTACTCTTTCTTCTACTCTCTTTTTCATATCTGCCGGATTCTGATTGCCTCCGCCAGGGCCTCTTCCTCCGCCTCCAACTCTAATTGGAGCAGAAATACCACCGGAACCGCCGCCGCCCTGAGCCATCATAAATGACATCGGATCTGTTTTATATTTTTCCTGCTGCTTCAGATAATCTGCTCTTTTTACTTTCAATACATTTCCAAACTGATTCAGGCTTGGCGATTCAGTAATCTTATAGTTTTTCATCAGGTCAAAAGAATAATCTCCTTTGTCATCTTCAATTTTCACAATCAGTCCCGGAAGTCCTCCAAATTTATAAGGCCCATCCTGGTAAGGTAAATCTGTAGAAAACCAGGCAGTCCATTTTCTTCCTGCAAAATCAGTTTCAGCCTTCTGAACTTTATATTCTCCTATCTTCATCGTTTCTGAAGAAATTTTCCAGTTCAGAGGTCTGTCTTCCTCATAAGAATAAATATCCCTTCCTATTCTGTCTTTAAAATAGGTTTTTTGATTGGCCTTATCTTTTTCAACAGAATAATTGATATTGCTCCTCAGGCCTTCCATCTGCTCTCTGCTAAAGTTTACTCTGTCACCTCCACCCTGAAAGGCTTTCCGCATAATAGAATCTCTTTTTATTCTGTTCTCAGAGTAAAATACAGACTTTTCAGGTGAAATATCAAGATAAGCATTTTCTGTTTTTATATCACTTTTGTTCTCTGCATCCGGTTTCATAGTCACCTGATACACAAACCTATTAGTTTGGGCAGAAATATGCTGCATAAAGAACGCCAAAGCAATGATTCCTAATTTTTTCATGTATATTTTTTTTATTTTAATTCAATTGGGTTTTGACTGACATCATGTTTCATTGTTAAGTTTTCTATTGCGGAACTCTGCATAGAGAGATTACTATTTTCGCCTCCCATTCCCCTGTGCATTCCTCCCGAACGGCCGCCTCCATCTATTCCGCCTCCGTGTCTTCCGCCGGTGAAATTAGTATTCCCGGCTGTCATTGTTCTCCTGTTTTTATTAAACTCTAACTCCAGCGCTGCCTTATCTCCATTAAAATTAATTCTTGTACTTTGTTTGGCTTCTTCATTTACAGCTTCTTCAAATGCATTATTAACCATAATTTTTTTAACAAGATCAAACTTATAGTCTCCTTTGTCATCTTCGAGCTTAACAATCAGTCCCGGCAATCCGGAAAACTTGTATGGGCCGTCTGAAATAGCGATGTCCTTTGTAAACCACGCAGTCCAGGTTCTTCCTCCGAAATTAACAATGGCTTTCTGAGCAGAATATCCATTTTGTTTCTCCACAATATTGGTGATTTCCCATTTCACAGGTCTGTCTTCCTGATAATACACAGGTTTTCCCGCTGCCCTTTCATAATAATGCACTTTCTGTTCCGGAATATCTTTCATGATAAAATACTCAAAAAAAGTGGGTTCAATAGGTTTCTTTAATTTGAGTTTAGAAAAACTTTTCTCCTCTTTTCTGCTGCTTCCCTTTTCTTCCGGTTTAAAAGACGCTAAAAGAGAATCTCTGATCAATTTATTTTCGCTGATAAATAAAGACCGGGCCCCCTTAATATCCAAAAAAGTCCTTTCCTTCTTCATACTCACCAGATTAATGGAGTCCGGATTTACAGATGTTTCATAAATATATCTTGTCGTCTGCCCATAGAACAGTGTTGTTAACAGCACAAAAAAGCCAAGTAATCTTTGTCTCATTACTAATTTTCTTTATAGATGAAAAATATAATTCAAAGTTAAACCAAAACAGAGTCTCTCAGATGACAGGGGAAAAATTTATATAACTTTAACTAAAAAACATGCTATTAAGAACAGAATCATTAAAATAGATATCTTCGATTTGAGATTGCGGAAATTAGTTCGTATTTTTGCATCATTAAATCATTCTAAATAAATACAATGATAAAAGTATCAGATCACGCAAAAGAAAAAGCCATCCAGCTGATGACAGAAGACGGCTTTAATCCTTTTGAAGATTATATAAGAGTAGGGGTTAAAAGTGGAGGATGTTCTGGTTTAGAGTATGTTTTGAAGTTTGACAACCAAAAAACAGATTCCGACCAGATTTTCGAGGACAATAACATTAAAATTATTGTAGATAAAAAATCGATCCTATATTTAGCAGGAACTATTCTTGAATATTCAGGAGGACTGAACGGAAAAGGGTTTGTTTTTAACAATCCTAATGCATCCAGAACATGTGGATGCGGCGAATCATTTAGTCTTTAGAGAAAAGACATAAGATCCTAGATTTCAAGGCTCAGCATGTTTCTGGCCAATGAAATCTAAAATCTGAAATCTAAAAAATAATAATGAGTAAATATACTGAAGACGATTTAAGAGTCGATCTAGAAAATAAAAAATATGAGTTCGGTTGGGAAACCAAAATTGATTATGAAGATTTCCCGATTGGATTGAATGAAGATATCATCCGTGCCATCTCTGCTAAAAAAGAAGAACCGGAATGGATGACAGAATGGCGTCTGGAGTCTTTCAGAATCTGGCTTAAAATGACGGAACCGACGTGGGCCAACATTAAATATGAAAAACCTGATTTTCAGGCTATCCGTTATTATGCTGCTCCAAAAGTAAAACCGGAACTGGCAAGCTTAGATGAAGTAGATCCTGAATTATTAAAGACTTTTGCAAAACTGGGAATCAATATTGAGGAACAGAAAAGGCTTTCAGGAGTTGCTGTAGATATTGTAATGGACTCTGTTTCTGTAAAGACCACTTTCCAGGAAACACTGATGGAAAAAGGAATTATTTTCTGCTCCATCTCAGAAGCCATTAAAAACCACCCTGACCTGGTAAGAAAGTATCTTGGAAAAGTAGTTCCGAGAGGTGATAATTTTTACTCTGCACTGAACTCCGCGGTATTCTCTGACGGAAGTTTCTGTTATATTCCTAAAGGAGTAAAATGTCCAATGGAACTTTCAACATATTTCAGAATTAATCAGGCCGGAACAGGACAGTTTGAAAGAACGCTTCTGATTGCCGATGAGGGAAGTTATGTTTCTTATCTTGAAGGATGTACTGCACCGTCAAGAGATGAGAACCAGCTTCACGCCGCTGTAGTTGAACTGATTGCAATGGATAATGCTGAAATTAAATATTCAACGGTACAGAACTGGTATCCTGGAAATGAAGAAGGAAAAGGAGGCGTTTTCAATTTCGTAACGAAAAGAGGGCTTTGCGAGAAAAATGCAAAAATCTCATGGACACAGGTTGAAACTGGTTCTGCCGTAACCTGGAAATATCCTTCATGTATCCTGAAAGGTGACGGATCGATTGGAGAATTCTACTCTATCGCTGTAACCAATAATCATCAGTATGCTGATACAGGAACAAAGATGATCCACATCGGAAAAAATACGAAATCAACGATTATTTCCAAAGGGATCTCTGCCGGAAAATCTCAGAACTCATACAGAGGTCAGGTAAAAGTAATGCCTTCTGCCAAAGGAGCCAGAAACTTCTCTCAGTGTGACTCTCTGTTGATGGGTAATGAATGTGGGGCTCATACTTTCCCATATATTGAAATTAAAGATCCTACCGCTCAACTGGAACATGAGGCAACGACTTCAAAAATTGGTGAAGATCAGATCTTCTATTGTAACCAGAGAGGTATTGATACAGAAAGGGCCATTGCTTTGATTGTTAACGGTTTCAGCAAGGAGGTTTTAAATAAACTTCCGATGGAGTTTGCCATTGAAGCACAAAAACTATTGGAAATTTCATTGGAAGGATCAGTAGGGTAATAAAGAGATGATAGCTACAGAAAGATTAATTTTAAGAAAACCTGTAAAAGAAGATTTTGAAAGATTCTTTGAAATTAATCATGATCCTGGGACCAATATTCATAATCCAAGCGGACCGATGAGTTTTGAAAAGGCAGAAAGCACATTTGCCAGAATGCTTGAGCATTGGGAAAAGTATAATTTCGGAGGCTGGGTGATTGCAGAAAAGGATATTCCCGAAAGCACAATAGGTTTTGGAGGACTGAGCTATAAACTCTATGGAGAAGAAGAAAAGCTGAATTTAGGTTATCGCCTGGCTTGCGAAGCATGGGGGAAAGGATACGCCACAGAGTTCACAAAGAAAGCTATAGATTTTGGGCTTAATGAGGAAAATAAAGAAGAAATACTCGCAATTGTCCGTCCCAGTAATATAGCTTCTGTTAAAGTTTTGGAAAAGGCAGGTATGATACAAATCGGGACCCTTAATGATGTCCCGGGTCAACCTGAAAGTTTAGTATATAGAATTCAAAAATAATTTGTTTAAGCAAATAAAATGTTAGAAATTAAAAACCTTCACGCCAAAATTGAAGATGGCGCAGAAATATTAAAAGGTATTAATCTTGAAATAAAACCGGGTGAAGTTCACGCGATTATGGGGCCAAACGGAGCCGGTAAATCTACCCTTTCTTCTGTCATTGCAGGAAAAGAAGATTATGAGGTAACTGACGGAGAAATTCTTTTCGAAGGAGAGGAAATCAGCGAAGACGCCCCTGAAGAAAGAGCACACAAAGGAATTTTCCTTTCTTTCCAGTATCCTGTAGAAATTCCAGGAGTTTCTGTAACGAACTTCATCAAAGCAGCTTTGAATGAAAACAGAAAAGCAAACGGACTGGAAGATATGCCTGCTAAAGAAATGCTTGCCCTGATCCGTGAAAAATCTGAAAAACTAGGTATCAAGAAAGACTTCCTTTCAAGATCTCTGAACGAAGGATTCTCAGGAGGAGAAAAGAAAAGAAATGAAATTTTCCAGATGATGATGCTTAATCCTAAACTGGCTATTCTTGATGAAACCGATTCAGGATTAGACATTGATGCTTTAAGAATTGTTGCAGATGGTGTTAATCATTTTAAAAATGAAGGAAACGCAGTACTTTTGATCACTCACTATCAAAGATTGCTTAACTATATTCAGCCTGATTTTGTTCACGTTCTGGCAGACGGAAAGATCATCAAAACCGGTGATAAGTCTCTGGCATTAGAACTTGAAGAAAAAGGTTACGACTGGCTTCTTAACTAAGAAGAAAATATTTTGGAAGGGATTTTATCAAACCTTTCTGAAGATGCGGAAAAACCGCGGTACTATTATTATTTTAAATATATAAATCAGGTGTGATGGCCGAAATATCAGTAATGGCTTTATACGATCAAATTATTGACAACCACGGTGAATTCTTGGAGACTCTTCGTCATAGATTTCTGGATGAAAACAGAAAAGAGGCGCTTCAGAAATTCGAGAACCTGGGTTTCCCTACCAAAAAAGACGAAGAATATAAATATACCAGCTTAAAAGAGATCACAGAGAAAAACTATAATTTTTTCCCGAAAGAAAGTCACAATATCACTAAAGAACAGCTTGACCAGCTTCATTTAGGTGAGGAACATTTTGACTGGATCGTTTTTGTAAATGGTAAACTTCATAAAGAACTGTCCAAAATTTCTATTGAAAATGTAGAGTTCCTTTCATTCAACTATGCTTTGAATGATGAGAAACACAAAGAGGTTTTTGACACTTATTTTAATACAATTGCTTCTAAAGACACTGCTTTCACGAACTTAAACCTTGCTTATTGCAAGTATGGATTCTTCCTGAAGGTTCCTAAAAATGTGGTCATTGAAAAACCAATCCATGTTTTTTACATTTCTCAGAACCAGGAAGAAAACACCTTCTACAATACCAGAAATTTACTGATCGTAGAAGAAGGCGCTAAGGTTGAGGTTATTGAAAGCCACCACAATTTTGACAGCACATATGTTCTGACCAACTCGGTGACTGAAATCTTTACTCATCCCAATGCAAAAGCAGACTGGCATAAGCTTCAGAATGACAACAACACGTCTTATCTTATTGACAATACTTTTGCAAGACAGGAAAAAGACAGCTTAACCACTGTAAATACCTTTTCTTTCGGGGGTAAACTGGTAAGAAACAACCTTGATTTTATTCATAACGGATCAAATATCAATTCATTCATGAATGGGATTACGATCATTGGAAAAGATCAGTTGGTTGACCATCATACAGCAGTGCACCACAACTTCCCTCACTGTGAAAGCTACCAGAACTATAAAGGGATCTTCGATGGCAATGCACACGGTGTTTTCAATGGAAAAGTTTTTGTAGATAAAATTGCCCAGAAAACCAATGCTTATCAGCAAAACAATAACGTATTGCTGAGTGAAGGCGCTTCTATCGATACTAAGCCACAGCTGGAGATTTTTGCAGATGATGTAAAATGCTCTCATGGATGTACCGTAGGCCAGCTGAATGAAGATGCTCTGTTCTATTTAAGAGCGAGAGGTATTTCTAAAAAAGAGGCGCAAGCTCTTCTTTTATATGCTTTTGCTAATGATGCGATGCAAAACATCGATATTGAACCGCTTAAAGAAAAAATATCAAAATTATTAGCGGAAAAGCTTGGAGTAGATATAGAATTTTAATCCATATACAATTGATACATAAAAAGCACTTCAAATGAAGTGCTTTTTTGTTTTTTATGCTGACTGCGTTATTTCTTTAACCATGATTGGTTATCTTTATTATCCGAACGTTTTCTACCATTGTCTATATTATAAGCAAAACCAACTCCCAGTGTCTGTTTCAGCTGGGTTTTCTGAATCTGGTTGTGGTCGTATAGAAGATCCAGCGTAATATTGGTAGAAACAAATTTATTGATCTTCATATTGAGGATTCCGCTGTAGCCAAGAACCAATCTTTCAGGGTGATCCAGGTAATTGGAAAATACAGAAGCTGTATTGATCAAGCTCATATTTTCCATGATTTTAAGCTTATAGATGGCTGTCCCTAAGAAACCGAACTGAAATAAAGAAGAGTCGCCATCGTTTTTCAGACCATAGGTTCCGGCAGTCTGCAGCTCTTTATCCAGAACAAAGGTCCAGCGGGCGTTGGCAGGACGAAGAGTCATGGTAAAGTTATCGTTAGGACGATACGTTACACCAGCCCCCACATTAAGATATCCCGGGGCCATGAAGTTTGAAATTTTCTTGGCATCCGGATTATTTCCATCTTCATAACCTGCTGCAAACTGCGTCTGAAGGCTCATTCCGCCTGAAATATACCAATTTTTAGCAAATTCACGCCCATAGTTCGTGGAAAGATTAATAACATCCTGGGTTTTTCTGGTTCCGATGCCTTTGGTATTATTCTGCCCGTATCCCAGAATGATAATGTTTTCCCAAAGATCTTTACCCTTCTCATAAGTCAGATTGTAATTTACTCCGGCAAGCCAACCAACGTTATTGGCTCCTCCCCCTACCCAGTTAGAAAAGGCAGCCTGGTTCAGCATTAATGTATTCTGTCCCTGGATAGACCAGGCTTTTACGGTATCAGCTGCAGGAGCATCTGTCTTTGTCTCCTGAGCCATTACGCCGATTCCAACAGATATGGAAGCAGCTAATAAAAGTTTTTTCATAATTAAGATTTTTCGATACAAAAATATACATATAATTTTTGTTAAAATACTAATCACTTTGTTTTGAAATACTAAAACTAGTATTTAATACATTAAAAACTTGAATAATACCATAAAAACAACGTACAATATGCCAAATGAACTTATAATATTTTTGTTTCTGAACAAAAAAAGCGCTTCTATAATGAAGCGCCTTTATAGGATATTTAAAAAAATTATTTCTTAAGCCACCATTGGCTGTCCTTACGATCCGAACGTTTTACTCCGTTATTCAGAGTATATCCGAAACCAATGCCCAAGGTCTGCTTAAGCTGTGTTTTCTGAATCTGATTATGATCGTACAACAAATCCAAGGTAATGTTGGACGAGATATATTTATTAACCTTCAGATTTAATACTGCTCCATAGGCAAGAACCAGTCTTTCCGGATGATCCAGATAGTTTGAAAAGACGGAAGCAGTATTGCTGATGCTTACATTTTCCATAAGTTTTACCTTATACAAAGCTGTTCCCAGGAAACCGAACTGAAGCAATGAAGAATCGCCATCATTTTTCAAACCATAATTTCCTGCAAGCTGAAGATTTTTATCTAACACAAAGGTCCATCTGGCATTGGTAGGACGAAGCGTTACAGTCAGATTATCATTTGGTCTGTAGGTGATACCCATACCGAGATTAAGGTATCCCGGAGCCATGAAGTTTGAGATTTTCTTTGCTTCCGGGTTGTTGCCGTCTTCATATCCTGAAGAAAACTGAGATTGGAAGCCGGCACCTAAAGAAAAATACCAGCTCTTAGAAAATTTCCTCCCGTAATTGGTTGAAATATTGATGACGTCCTGTGTTTTCCTTACTCCTACTCCTTTTGTATCATTCTGGCCGTAATCCATCACGATAATATTTTCCCAAAGATCTTTGTCTTTTTCATACGTGATATTATAGTTTACCCCGGCAAGCCAGCCTACATTATTGGCTCCCCCGCCAACCCAGTTTGAAAAGGCCGCCTGATTGATCATTAAATTGTTTTTTCCTAAAACCGACCAGTATTTAACGGTATCTGTCACTACCGAATCTTTTTTCAATTCTTCTTGTGCACTTGTATAGATCCCTATAGAAAAGGAAAGAATCAACAAAAACTTCTTCATTACAATAAATAATTTTCAATGCAAAAATATTAATATAATTTTTGTTTAAAAAAAATTCAGTCTGTAAAATCATGTAGTACTATTGAATTTAAACAGTTAAATGCTATTTCGATTTAGTAAATTCAATGTCAGAATATTACGTTTTCGTGTTAAAATTTAATCCCTTTTGTCTTAAAATAACCGGTTCCGGAAAAATACCTCGACAAATTTTCCGAAATTTATCATTGGCTTTTGATTTGACATATTTTCCGCATGTTTAAAAACGTTGTTTCCAAAAGAGCTGTTCTCTATCCTTTGCTGATGCTGTCAGCCATGTGGTTCGGCTATTTCCTCCAGATGCAGGGCTTTTTCCAAAGCTGTTTCGGAGCTATTATTCCTCTGCTGCCTGAAGGATTGCTGGGAATAATCACCTCACCCTTTTTACACGGAAATATAGATCATATTATAGGAAATTCTATTCCGATTGCTGTCCTGATGTTTCTTTTATACCAGTTTTACCCTCAGGTAGCTAATAAAGTTTTCATTACCGGATGGCTTGCTACAGGGCTTCTGGTCTGGCTGCTTCCTCCTATTGATATTCTCACAGGTGAATATATGTATACCTGTACCATAGGAGCCAGCGGAGTGGTGTATGTATTGGCTTTCTTCCTGTTTTTCAGCGGAGTATTCAAATGGAATATGAAATTGCTTACCATATCCATGCTGGTCGTATTATACTATGGCAGTCTTGTGTGGGGTATGTTTCCTGAAGAGTTGTTCTACAACCTTCAGGAGCCGAGCAGGATTTCATGGCAGGCCCATCTCTCCGGAGCTGTGGTAGGAAGTATTATTGCATTTGCTTTTAAAAAAGTAGGCGAGAAAAAAAAGAAGTTTATTTGGGAGTTTCCTAATTATTACAATGAAAAAGACGACAAGTTATGGCAGGAATATAAAGAAAATCACCCGGAGGACTTCATGGAGCTTCCCTATAAAAAAAGAGACGATATCTGGGATCATCTGGATGAATTAAGGAGAAAATAAAACTTAATTTACTACATTTGATAAAAAACGCATAATGATCTCTGATGAACACCTTTACACTATTGCTCTCCGCGAATGCAGCCTTATTGGTGATATTCTTTTTCACAGACTGATACAAACTTTCGGAAGTGCCGAAGAGGCCTGGAAAAGAGCAAAAAAAGAGTACTCTAAAACGGAAGGTCTGGGCCGGAAAACGGTTTCTGATATCGGAAATAAAGAACATCTGGAATTTGCAGAACAGGAGCTGAAGTTCTGTGAAAAAAACGGGGTACAGATCAGACTGAGACACCTAAATGAAACCCCTTCCCTGCTTAACGAATGTCCCGATGCTCCCGCAATTCTCTACCAGAAGGGAAGTTTTGACGAAAATGCTCCCAAAATAAGTATTGTTGGCACCCGGAATATGACTTCCTACGGCAAACAATTCATTCAGGATTTTTTCGAGGCTACTCAATCTTCAAAATATATATCGGTAAGCGGTTTGGCTTTAGGGGTTGATAAAGAAGTTCATGAACAGTCTGTTCATCATAAAATTCCTACAATAGCTGTGTTGGCTCATGGCTTTCACACCCTGTATCCATCAAAAAATAAAAAACTATCTGAAAAAATTCTTCAGGAAGGCGGTGCATTACTGACTGAATTCAACTCGTCCAGAAAACCTGACCGGGAAAATTTCATCCAGAGAAACAGAATCATAGCAGGACTATCACCTGTTACAATTGTTGTAGAGACAGCATTCGGAGGAGGTTCTATAAGTACAGTAAGCTTTGCCAATGATTATAACCGGGAAGTTTTTGCTCTTCCTGGAAAAATCACAGATCCTTACAGCCAGGGATGCAACCAGCTGATTTCCCAGAACAAAGCCGCCACCATTTCTATGGTAAGAGAACTTATAGATTCTTTGGGGATCAACAATCCCAGAGAGAAAATGGAGGAACTCTTTCCATACAGTGAAACAATCACTCAACTTTCTGACAATCAACAAATAGTATATCAATCCATCAAAGAGAATCCACAGATCACACTGGATGATCTGGCGCAGAAAATTTCCATCTCTTCATACAAAATACTGCCTGTTATTTTAGAATTAGAACTTTTAGGGAAAGTAAAATCATTTTCCGGGAGACAATTTACCGCAATTTAAGAATTAACGATTTCTTAATATTGCATTATTTAAGACATAACATTTAATTTTTAATAAAATTTAAACACAAATTATCAATTTAATAATATTTCGAAACATTATTATTTAATTTTTAACAATGTTAAAATAGAGTGTTGTGAATCTTGAAAAAAAAATTAAATTTGTTGACAATAATATTCAACCTTAGTATATGGAACAATATAATATTGACCAGAAAATCCAGGAGTTTATTGCAAAAATTGAAGCAAAAAATCCTAATGAGCCAGAATTTTTACAAGCTGTAAAAGAAGTTGCTGTAACTGTAATTCCGTTTATTATGACTAAAAAGGAATACACAGGCATGAAACTTCTTGAGAGAATGGCTGAAGCTGAAAGAATTATTATTTTCAGAGTTCCATGGGTTGATGATAAAGGAGAGATCCAGGTAAACAGAGGTTTCAGAATCCAGATGAACTCTGCAATCGGACCATACAAAGGAGGAATCCGTTTCCATCCTACTGTAAACCTGTCAGTTCTTAAATTCTTAGCATTCGAGCAGGTATTTAAAAACTCACTGACGACTCTTCCGATGGGTGGAGGTAAAGGAGGTTCTGATTTCGATCCTCAAGGAAAATCTGATATGGAAGTAATGCGTTTCTGCCAGGCTTTCATGACTGAATTATGCAAGCACATCGGTCCTGAAACAGACGTACCAGCAGGAGATATTGGTGTAGGAGCAAGAGAAATCGGATATTTATTCGGACAGTATAAGAAAATCAGAAATGAATTTACCGGTGTACTTACAGGAAAAGGTCTTGCCTATGGAGGTTCACTAATCCGTCCTGAAGCTACAGGATACGGTGTAGTATATTTCGCAGAGCAGATGCTTAAAACTATCGGACAGAATTTCGAAGGTAAAACAGTAACGGTTTCAGGTTTCGGAAACGTAGCCTGGGGAGTGATCAAAAAAGCGACTGAGCTTGGAGCGAAGGTAGTAACCATCTCTGGACCTGATGGATATATCTATGATAAAGATGGTATCAGTGGAGAAAAAATTGATTATTTATTAGAACTAAGATCTTCAGGAAACAACAGAGCTGAGGATTATGCTAAGAAATATCCATCTGCTGAATTCCACGCAGGAAAACGTCCTTGGGATGTAAAATGTGATGTAGCATTCCCATCTGCAACTCAAAATGAATTAGATCTTGAAGATGCTAAGAAATTGGTTGAGAACGGATGTCTTTGTGTAACTGAGGCTGCAAATATGCCTTCTACTTTAGATGCTATCAACTATTTCCTTGATAATAAAGTGTTATTCTCTCCTGGTAAAGCTTCCAATGCCGGAGGTGTTGCTACTTCAGGTCTTGAAATGACGCAGAACTCTATCCGTCTTAACTGGACTTCTGAAGAGGTAGATGCAAGATTGAAGGAAATCATGATCGGTATCCACAAAGCTTGTAGAGACTACGGAAAAGATGAGGATGGTTATGTAAACTACGTAAAAGGCGCCAATATTGCCGGATTCGTGAAGGTTGCAGAAGCCATGTTAGCTCAAGGAGTGGTATAAAATAAACCAAGGCTGGGAAAATTCCCGGCCTTTTTTGATATAGCCTGTTCCCGGGACAATGGGAAAAAAGTAAAAAGTGAAAGGAGAAAGCGCTGTATTGTACAGCGCTTTTTTTATTTTTAAATAGGCTGCTCTTTATCTGTGAAATGAATGTAATAAAACGAGCCGAAAAGCAGGACAAAAATTATTATTGGGCAATTTTTAATACAAAAGCTGTTTAGACTTTTTTATTAAACGAGCTTTACCATAAAAAAGTCCTGAAACAAGAATGCTTCAGGACTTACTTTCTGTTTGCTGAAATATTTACTTTGATGACTTTGCTTTCTTTTTGCCTTTTTTATCTTCTTTGGTTGCTTTTGAAGGTTTTGTAGCTTCTGTGTTTACTTCTGCGCTCATCGTCGCCTCAGTAGCTGGAGCAGCCGTAGCGGCATCAACGGTAGCTGTGGCTGTAGTGCTTTGTTTTGTTGCACCGGCATCTGTAGAAACGGTTCCGGTAGTTGTAGCTGCAGGCATCGTTGTCTGTGGTTGGGCTGTCGTAGTTTTAGCAGGGGTAGTCTCAGCTGGTTTCTTTGTTTCTGTCTGGGCTGATACGGTAACTATTCCGGCTGCCATAAATGCTGCCGCCAAGATTAACTTTTTCATAATGTAATATTTTAAATGGTTGTTTAGTTTAAACGAAACATTTTTCATTAAATTATCTGTAAAGTCCTTATTTAACGTACTTTATAATTATTTAAGAGGAATTTTGAAAAATGCAGTTGAGATGGAAGATGGAGGTTAGAAAATGGGAGTTATTTGTGGTTAAGCCTAATTATGAAAGCCATTTACAGAACATTGAATACAAAAATTAATGAAATTTTTTGATGAGAAGAAAGGAAGATGGAGGATGGAAGTTTCTCACAGTTAAGCGCACTTCTGAAAGTATTCCAATAGAATAACTAATTGAGGCGGATTGCTCCTAAAGGATTGTTAAAATGACAATCTTTTGTTTTTCAGAATTCTTAAACTTCCTTTCTTCAGGCTTTATCGGCTAATATTCTTCATCATTTTCTCTACAAATTCGTAGGCTGCGGGACAGATTACTGTATTTTTCAGCATCAGGTGATTGATCTGGTAGATCTTTTTCCGGTCGGTATGCGGATATTCGCGGCAGGCTTTAGGCCTTACTTCATAAATTGAGCATGTATTATCACTGTTCAGGAAAAAACACGGAAGATGTTGCAGCACTTTGTCCTGATCTTCATCCACTCTTAAAAATTTCGTTTCAAAATCTGCAGGTTTCATCCGGAGGTACTTCGCAATACGTTCAATGTCCTTTTCGGCGTATAAAGGTCCTGTAGTTTTGCAGCAATTGGCGCATTGAAGACAGTTGATTTCATCAAACACTTCATCATGGGTTTCCTGAACGATATAATCGAGGTTTTTAGGCGGTTTCTTCTTTAATCCGTCCAAAAACTTCTTATGTTCCTTTTGCTTCTGTAAAGCCTGTTTTTTGTAAAAATCTAAATCCATATTCTTTCTGCCTGATTGTTATTTGCCCATGAGGCAGTCTGCTTTTCTTTTGCAAAGATAAAATATTGTTTTCATGAAATTTATCAAGCTAAGGATTGAATTTATCAATTGAATTTACTGTACATTTGGACTATGAAAAAACTGGAATCCCGAGAAGATATTGAACATCTGGTCAATTCATTTTACACCAAAGTAGTTAAGGACGAGACGATTGGATTTTTCTTCAACGATATCGCCAAAGTAGACTGGAACAAACATCTTCCTAAAATGTATTCATTCTGGGAATCGATTCTGTTTGGACAGATGACTTACAAAGGAAATCCTATGGGGGTGCACTTTCCCATCAATGAAATCCAGGCGATGGAACAGAAACATTTCAACCGTTGGCTGGAACTCTGGAAACAGACCATTGAAGAAAATTTCATCGGAGAAAATGCTGATATGGCGGTCTACAAATCCGAAAATATCGCTAAACTGATGGCCTTCAAAATGGAACTGGCAAGAAGACTTTAGCAGACCACAGAATAGATTATTTCTAGCCTATAAATTCAAAAAACCACAATTATACTTCCTGTTTTTAAGGAACGATTACTGTAAAAATATACGCTGCCAGATTCACTAAAAGCACTGTTCCGTAAAGAATATTCGTCTTTCCACGGCTTAATGAAAGCATTACGATAAATACGGAGAGCGAAAGCAGGATAATATCTTTTTTATCCAATCCCAGCACCAAAGGAATATCATACAGAATACACACCGTAGAAACCGCAGGAATCGTCAGTCCTATACTGGCCAGTGCAGAACCTAATGCCAGGTTTAAACTGGACTGGATCTGATTGCTTCTTGCCGCACGAATAGCCGCTACCCCTTCAGGAAGAAGCACTACTGCAGCAATAATCACTCCTACCAAAGATTTTGGAGCACCTATACTCTGAACCATATCTTCAATAGTTCCTGAAAGTCCTTTTGCCATCATTACAACGATTGCCAGGCAGACAACCAGGAATCCAAAGCTTATCACTGTTTTCGTGAATGTCGGGATATAATGTTCTTCCGGGTGTTCATCAGGCACAATAAAATAGCTTCTGTGTCTTACCGTCTGAACCATCAGGAATACTCCATAAATGACAAGACAGGCAATGGATACAAAAACAAGCTGAGCTTCATTATAGAAAGGACCGTTGACACTTGAGGTAAAATTAGGAAGAACCAATGTCAGGATCAGAATAGAAACAATACTTACCAGATAAGTCGTTGCAGATGTTCTGGCAAAGAACTGTTCGTGATATTTTACCCCTCCTACCAGAATACAGATTCCCAAAATACCATTCAGAATAAGCATTACCGCAGCAAAAACAGTATCTCTGGCCAACGTGATGGCCTGATCTCCTCCGGCAACCATAAGTGATATAATTAAGGCCACTTCAATAATAGTGATACAAAGCGCAAGAATAATGGTTCCAAAGGGTTCTCCTACTTTATGAGCGACCATTTCGGCATGATGCACTGCTGACAGAACGCTTCCTGTAAGCAGGATCCCTGCAATAACATCATAAATGACTCCTCCTCCCATCAATCCGGAAAAATAATAAACTACTGCCAGAATGGGAAAAATATACGTGTAATGTAAAAGTTCTTTTAATTTCATAAAGTGTCTACAAAATACAAAAACTATATGAATTTTGAAATATCCTGAGATAATATTAATGATATTTTAATGCCCCATAGATTAAAGTCCTGAAAATCTGTCAACATATGGAATAAAAGACCAACAGCTGCAATCCTGATATTCCCTTTAAAGAACAGCATTAAAAAATAAACAGCAATAGCGTAATATGAATGCAAAAAATGAAACCCAATACTGTTTCTGGACGGATCAAATATAGGATTGGCAAAAAGGTGATCCAGATCCACAAGCATGGTAGCCAGCATAATAAAATAAGCCTTTTTCCAATTTTCACGAAAAAAAACCAAGGCAATAAACACCGGAAACACCAGATGTAAAAAGTAATGAGTGATTTGTTTTATCAATATAATTTCAGAAGGCACCGTCATCTACAAATCGTTTTTATTATAAAAATGATCTCCTTAAAATGAGAGGAAGATCTCCTTTCTTTGCTTTCAGTTTAATATAATGGTCCTGCCCTTTGTTTCCATAAAAGATATACTCTATATCTGACATCAATTTCTTCTCGCGTTCTGTTAAACTTTTTAAAGAGGAATAGAGCAAAGCATTATTTCTGATAAAAATATAATTTTCCTTCTCATTCCGAGACAGGGGTTCCAGATTTCCGGAAGATCTTATGATGACCGCTTTTTGACTTTTAGACACCGTATTCGGCTGAAACGGAATAATCGTCAGCTGGTTCTGTGCATTGATCCATTTTTTATTTTGAAAATAGGCCCATGTTTTCTCAGGATCCGGAGTTAGAAGTGAAATAGCATACTTAGGCTGAACAATCTTCTGATAGCTTTTCTGCTCCACTTCATTGAAATTATCATCATACCCGTAAGTGATAATGGTATCGTTTACCTGCTCCAGATCAGCGATACCTTTCATATGGCTGATCCCAGCTGAATCACTGATGCTTTTATTAAAAAAACGGCTAAGGTTTTTCATATTTCCGGCATCCAATTGCATTTCTAAAAAGTGGCTCTTCCCTTGAAATTCAGCAATAACAGAAGTAAAGTCTGCCGATCCATCAGCATTTTTAATCTCAATTTCATCATCCCTGAGATCAATGGAAAAATTACTGATGTTTTGTCCTGAAATAAAAGAAAAGCTTCCTAATGTTCTGTTGATGAAATGATCTGCATTATATTTTTTCTTCTCTGAAGCCTTAAAAAAATCTGAATCCGTATTTTTTAAAGCCCGGTCAGAAGTCCCGAAGATACAGTAACCCTTTCCGATTTTAATGAAAATCTGGTCTTTCTGATAAAGACTATTCCCCTTATCTTTAAACTTCTGCTGCTTTAAATAGGTTAGAAATTTGGGTTGATCTTTGAGTTCAACCGCAGTGTACCACTCGGTGAATTTCGTATTCTTCAGGTGGAATATCTGCAAAAAATCGGGGATACGAATCCCCGAATCTTTTAAAGCAATATGTTCTTTTTTTTCTTCTGCATCATTAAACCACAACGATGGATGTGTTGTAAGACTGAAAACGTACTGTCCCGCCAGTTTCTTCACATCAATCAAAACCACAGCATCTGCATTTTCCGGGACAAATTGTAAGGTTTTGTCTTTATAAAAAAACACAAAATATATAACGGCGGCCAGCGGAATGATCAGCCAGGCAATCAGTTTCTTTTTCTTCATTTATAATATAGGTGGCTTTTTATCGGCTTCTTTTATTTTATAAATTTCATCGAAAAGATCAAAGAAATACATCAGGCTGTTTTCAGAAGAATTTTTGATGTTATAATCTGCTTCTGTCTGAATGCTGTTGTTTTTCACCTCTGTTTTATAATACACTTCTCCTACATTTTTTCTGATCAGATCCAAAGTCTTTCTTTCTGAAGGGCTCTTGAATTCTCTTTCAAGACCTACTAAAACTCTCTGCAGATCCAGTCTTCCTGACAACGGATATTTAGATGAATCTTTTGCCCATTTTTTAGAAACCTCGGACTGGTTTTTAGGATTGATATTATCTTTAAAAGAAGTAAGATAAACGACACCGTCTTTCACCGTAAAGAACATCTGGTCAAGATAGCCTCCGCCCTTTTCATCTTTAAAAGCATAAAAATCTCCTGTTTTTGTAAACTTTTTAGCCAGATCTTTATTGGTCACCAGTAAATTGAAAACACGGTTCCAGTAGCCTTCATTTTCCGTAGCAAATGCAAAGGTGAAGTTAGGAACCATTACTTCCTTCGTCTTTTTCACTTCTTTTGCATTGTAATCTTCATCGTATTCGTAATCTGTGTAATCCACTGTTTTTGGCTTCAGCTCATTCAGAACGAAAATCCCGTTTCCTGGGGCTATTTTGCTGATCGCCTCTTCATCCAGAATGATCTTCATGGTTTCCATCACCAGTTCCATTTCTTTCTGATATTCTCCTTCTCCTGTATCTTTAAGCAGATCATACATCATATCAAAAGATTTTCTTCCGTTGATATTCATCACGTAATATCCTAAACTTTTATCGTTGATAAGTGCTGCCAGCTTTTTGTTTTTCTTTCCTTTATAAACCTCTGAAATACTCTTCTGAATATCGGAATTTTTATGCTGATAATTATTAATCAGTTTTACTTTATCCTTATCAAAATACAGGTTATAAGCAGAATCCGAGTTGTACGCTCTTCCAAGGAACTGACTGAAATTATATCCTCTCATCATTCTCCCATAAAGCCCTTCATTCACCATTCTTCCGTAGTCTGTATAGATAAAAACATCTGAATTGGCATCGCGGAAATTAAGTTTATCCTTAGGCACTTCAATTTCTAAATTTGAACTGAAATACCGGTCGAATGCATCCTCTGCCAGTTTTTTCACAACCTTGAAGTTTTCTCTTCTGATAGAATCCTGTTCTTTTTGATACGCTGAATCTGCTTCTGCAATAGAATACTCCTCTTCTTCAGTCATTTCGTCTTCCCCTTCATAGTCCGGCTGCTTTTTCTCTTCAGGATATTTATGGTGTTTTTCCAGATACTTGATATCCTTCTGAATTCTCGTAATTTCAGTGTTGCTTTCTTTGATGCTTTCTTTAAGATATTTGATCTGGTCTTTCAGATCTTTTATTTCCTCTTTATAGTTAAAAGGTCTTTCCGGTTCTACTACATAAGCACTGTCTATTACTGCTTCAGCTGTTGAATCTACTGCAATTGCGGCGCTGTCTGCCACTGCTTCTTCTGCCCATAAATCCTTATAAGGTTTGGTATAGCTTACAAGACTCAGTACTGCGCGCTTATCATTCCAGGCAACAAATACATCATCATCCAGATCAACATAAGAGTAGTTATTTTTCTGGGAAACTTCCTGTCCTTTTTTCTTTGTAGAATTAATAAACTCTTTGAATTTATCTTTGTTATCTAAAATAAAATGAGCTGTATAGGTTTTTACAGAATCACTAAAGCAGGCATAATGGTACTGAACTTCATCATATTTGATCCCGGTTTTGGAATAATCATTCCATGAGGCTTTTTCTTTGCTGCTTTTCGTTATTTCCTGCAGTAAAGGATTAAATTTCTCCCAGTTTATTTTATTATTAAGCTGTTTCCCATTGATTTCCATATAAAATACGGCATCTTTAGGAAGCTTCATGCTGTTCTGTGCAAAAGCGAGCGCAAAACCAAAAAGTAAAAAGGTGATCTTTTGTGTTTTTAATAGGATAGATTTCATGGCTGAAAAGTACTTTTTATTGAAAGATAATAATATTTTGCATCTGTTTTTTCTGAAGGATCAGGTCTAAAACATCTGCTTCAAGTTTTACGGCTTTCTTATTGGGAGAAAGCTGGTAAGAACTGTTAGATTGCGATTTTATAGTGTTTTCAAACTGCAAAACAGAAGTATATTTAGCATTATTGAATACTTCTTTATCTGCCTTGCTCATTTTATCGTAGTCTGCTTTAAAAGTGTTTACTTTATTTCTGGTAAACGATTTTTTCTCAAGGCTCTGTCCGTAAATCTGGGTAGGAATCATTTTCCCAAGAATATTTTTTGATTTCAGCTGCTCCAGCCCGGCATTGATGTTTTCAATTTTCTTAAAATTACAGCTTAGCTTAATGATGTAATTATCAAAGTCCATCGTAGTCTTTACATTGCTGATTCCCGGGGTTGCCTTGAAAATTCTGGCCGCTTCACTGATCTTATTTTCAATTTCAGATTTTTTCGGAACTTTTTTCCCATTGATCGTTTCCATTTTAGAGATCGAAGCCAGTCTTGTTTTGCTCTTGCTGGCATTCACAATGATGGTATATTCCCCTGTTCCGTCTGCTTTTACGGAGGCTTTGTCTACAATATCAAAACAGCTTGTGAGCAGCATCAAAGGAAAGCAAAGTAAAAACAACCTGATTACGTTCTTCATAATTGAGTTTTTAAAATACAAAACTACTTAATTTTTTATCGGTGTAAAATACCGGATTCCATTGGTTTTTTTATGATCTGAAGGGATGCCTTTATACTCTCCCTTTCAGATAATCCTGTCTAAGGTCTTCATCAAGTTTTTCAATGGCATATCTCAGGCAGGTTCTTGGCATTTCTTTGTAATATTGATTGAGGTAAGAGATCAGTTCCTGTTCGTTTTTGTTCCCCATTTCCCTTAGCAGCCAGCCATTTGCTTTGTGCATCAGATCATGCGGATGTTTCAGGTTTTTGGTGACAAATTCTTTAGTCAGTTCATACGACCCTTTTTTAACGTAATGCATCGTTCCCACAACGGCTATTCTTTTATGCCACATTTCATCAGAATCTGAAAGGTCTCTCAATAAATTTTCTTTTTGATTTTCAAAAGCATACCGTCCTAATATTTTATAACAGCTTGAGTCTACCAGATCCCAGTTATTGACATGGGGAAGATGGTTCAGGTAAAAAGTAATAATTCTTTCTTTTATTCTGATGTCTTTTGTTTTTTCAAACTTGGTGATCAGCATAAAGAGAGCTGTAAGCCTATGCTCATGATACTCTGATGAAAGCAGTATGCTCAATTCTTCAAGGCTTATTTTATCATAATACTCTTTCGCTACAGACCTTTGATCCGGAACTTTCACTCCAAGAAAGAGATCTCCTTCTCCGTATTCTCCCTTTCCTGTTTTGAAAAATCTGGGAAAGAATTCCGCTTTTTCAGGAATGGACAAGACAGCTAAGGCTTCCTTAATCTCTTTGATTATATTATTGGCCATCTTTAAAACGATATTTATGATGAACAGATCAAGTTATGATATTAATGCTCTTCCAGAACAATACTTTCCTGCTCCTCCTCTTCTTTTGCAATCTGCTTAGGATTGGCCACTTTAGCAATGGTAAGTCCCTGAACAATAATAGAAAAGACGACTACACAATAGGTAATACTTAAAATAATTTCGCTGTATTCACTCTTCGGAATAGACATCGCCAATGCAATGGAAACCCCTCCACGGATTCCTCCCCAAACAAGCACTTTTACAGTCTGCGGACTAAACCTTGTTCTTAAAGACATGAATTTCGTTGGTCCCCAGATCGAAATAAAACGGGCTAGTAAAACCACGATAATAGCAAGAAGACCAGGCAGCATAAAATGCTTAAGATCTTTGATCATCAGAAGTTCAAATCCTATGAACAGGAATAAAACAGCGTTCAGAATCTCATCAATCAGTTCCCAGAACTTAATCAGATAATCCTGAGTAACAGACTTCATTTTGAACCTCACATTGAAATTCCCCATAAACAGACCAGCAGCAACCATCGTCAAAGGTCCTGAAATATGCATCTGTCTGGCGATAAGATATCCTCCCATTACTACAGAAAGAGTTACCAGAACCGAAATAATATAATCATCCACTTCACGCATCAGCCTGGAGGTTATCCATCCCAGAAGGACCCCAAGCAGGATTCCTCCCCCGGCTTCTTTCATCAGTAATAATCCTATGCTTTCAACGCCCAGATCCACTTCTTTTCCAATCGCAAGCTGCATAACTACGGTAAATACCACAACAGCCATACCGTCGTTGAAAAGAGATTCTCCGGCTACTTTTGTTTCTAATGATTTTGAAACTTTAGCCTGCTTCAAAACACTCAGGACAGCCACCGGATCGGTAGGAGAAATCAGGGCTCCGAATACCAGACAATAGATAAAAGGAAGCTTGATCCCTACGAACGGTAAGAGATAAAACATTCCAAATCCTACAACAAATGTAGAAATTACCACACCTACTGTAGAAAATATCAGTACTGGACGAAACTGTTCCTTAAGATCGTTGATATTAATGTGAATTCCTCCTGCAAAGAGAAGGAAGTTAAGCATGGCCCCCATCAGGACTTCTGTAAAATCAATGCTGTTCATCAATTTATTGAGATGTCCGAATGTTCTCGGAAGTACTGTTTCCCCAAACATCACCAGAAAAATGGAAACCACAATGGCAATTACCATAATTCCGATCGTACTCGGGAGTTTCAGAAATCTGTAATTCAGGTAGGCAAATATGGACGCTAGCACTATTAATGCTGAAAATGAATAATATAACTCCACTAAGTGTTTTTTTTATTGAATTTTAAAAGTCTAAATAAAGTATTTTAATATAAAGTTTTTGACTGTCTTTTTCCCAGATATCAAACATTCCGTCTTTGGCAGGTTTTGAACTTCGGGTATAACCATTTCCAATGTTCAGAATGTTCAGCAGAATATATTCGTCTCCTACAGAATTGACCAGGTAAGCTGTTTTTTCGGATTTTCCGTCTCCGGAATCTTTGATGCCGTTAGTCAGTGCCCGAAGCTGGCTCAAATGATGGACAAAGTTATTGGCATCTTTCAGGGAGTCATAGGTACGGAGCAGGATAAGAAGAACGTCCAGATTGGTAGGGTCTTTATCATACAAATCTTTACCCAGCTTGATACAATCTGCAAAATGATTCTGCTTAAAGGCATCCGCAAGGCTTTTAAAACGGTCGTCTGTTGTCGAAATTTTATCATTTCTAAAATTCCTTCCGTAGTAAAGATGCTGGGCTTCGATGCTGTCCAGAGATTTTGGAAATCCTTTGTACTTAAAGATAAGCTTCTCGTAATTGTAAGGAGAGTCCGGATTTTTGAGGTTTTTCTCAATACTTTTTAAATCAATTTTTGATTTCTGGCTAAATCCAAAAACCGAAAACAGAAGGAATAAAAGGAAAAAGTGATATTTCATTAATCGTTGTTTTCTTCGTCGTCGTTATCGAAATATTCGAAAAGAAAATCATTGTATGGGAATCTGGAAATATGAATCTTCATTACCTCATCATAGATCATTTTCTTCATCTCCGGGAAATTTTCTTTCGTAAGAGCAGAAATGAAAACGGTTGGATATTTGGATTTAGCCATCCAGGTCTTTTTCCACTCTTCTAATGAAATATTTTTACGGGTAGAAGGTGTCAGATCATCCTCATCTTTTTTCTCATAGCTGAAGTCATCAATTTTATTGAAAACCATGATCATAGGCTTTCTGTGGGCATCAATCTCCTGAAGAATCTGGTTAACTGACGTAATATGATCTTCAAAGCTTTCATGCGAGATATCTACCACGTGAATTAGTAAATCCGATTCTCTCACCTCATCCAAAGTAGATTTAAATGATTCTACCAGCTGAGTAGGGAGCTTTCTGATAAACCCTACGGTATCCGTCAGCAGGAACGGAAGATTTCCAATCACCACTTTTCTTACGGTAGTATCCAACGTTGCAAATAACTTATTTTCAGCGAAAACTTCTGATTTTGAAAGGGTGTTCATCAGCGTAGATTTTCCTACGTTGGTATATCCCACCAAAGCAGCACGCACCATCTTTCCTCTGTTGTTACGCTGGGTGGCCATCTGTTTGTCTATGGTCTTCAGTTTCTCTTTAAGCAAAGAGATCCTGTCACGGATGATACGACGGTCTGTTTCAATTTCGGTTTCCCCCGGACCTCTCATCCCGATTCCCCCCCTCTGTCTTTCAAGGTGGGTCCACATTCTTGTCAGTCTTGGAAGCAGGTATTCGTACTGTGCCAGCTCCACCTGGGTTCTTGCATAAGACGTTTGCGCTCTTTGCGCAAAAATATCAAGAATAAGATTGGTCCGGTCTAATATTTTGACTTCCATTTCCCTTTCCAGGTTTTTAAGCTGTGAAGGGGAAAGTTCATCATCAAAGATCACTGTTCCAATCTCATGTTCTTTCACATAGTCTTTAATTTCCAGTGCTTTCCCACTCCCTACAAACGTTTTGGAGTCCGGCTGTGATAATTTTTGGGTGAACCTTTTTTCAACTGTTGCTCCTGCCGTGTAGGCAAGGAACTCCAGCTCGTCCATATATTCTTTTAGTTTTTCCTCGTCCTGGTCTTTGGTAACCAAACCTACCAAAACCGCCTTTTCATAATTATGTTCTTTCTTTTCTAGCATTAAGTTCTATCTATGTTTGTGATTTTCACAAGTTACCATTTTTCAGGAAAAAAAACAAAATCTATTTTTAATTAACTGCATTTTTAATGTTAATTTAAGATTATAATATTTCTTTTTTATGAAAAAACACTAACTTTATATTGCAATTTTCTGATTTTAAAACATTTAAATTCAGATTTAAATATAAAACTAACATCCAACAGCTCATGACTCCCCATATCAGATGTATGATCATTGATAATGATGAACTGGACAGATTGGTTCTTCAGCATTATCTCAGACAATACAAAAACATAGAGATTATAGCTTCTTTCGATTCGGCAGAAAAAGCAATTCCTTATCTTGAATTCCCCATAGATCTTTTGATTTCCGAAACGGTTATGAACGGAATGAGTGGACTGGAATTCAAAAAAATAGCCCATAAGATACCCGCCTGCATTTTCATCAGTTCCCACCCCGAATCAGCAGTCAGCGCGTTTGAACTCAATACACTGGACTTTCTTACCAAGCCTTTGAAAATGGAACGCTTTCATGATTCTATGCAAAGAGTTTTTGATTTTTTTGAAACGAAAGAAAAATGTAAATGTTTTGATGCCATTCTCGGTGGCAACTGCATCAGAATAAAAGAAAACGGAAATATCTCCCACATCAGAATAACGGATATTTTATACCTGGAGGCCCTGAAGGATTATACCCGTATCATCACCTACGAAAAAAAACACTGTGTTCTGGATTCGTTAGGAAGCCTTCTTCACAAAAACGTCTTTTCATCATTTGTAAGAATACACAGAAGCTATGCCATCCCACGGTACCTCATCCGTGGAAAAAACTACCACGAAGTAGAACTAACCTGCAATATAAAACTCCCTATCGGCAGAACCTACAAAGACAATCTCTCTTTCTTTGACCAGTAAAATATCTGAATACCAACATTTTTACTCAAAAACGGCGTTGGTCGATTTTTTCTGCCGTTGGTCTATTTTCCCCATATCCGGTTTTGATATGTGGTAATTTAGTAATCCCAAATTTCATTAAAAAAACGGGATAACCTATTAATAACCACAAAATCAATTCATATGAAAAGAACATCTATTCAAGGCTTCTTTCTCATTCTGTTTACTCTTTCCGTCAGCCTTTTAAATGCACAGTCAGCCGTTCTTGCCACAGGAACAGATGCATCAGGAGGCGGAGGCTCAGTTTCTTACAGTATCGGACAGACCGCTTATCTTTACAAAGGCTCCAGTGCCCAGATCATAGAGGGTGTACAGCAAGCCTACGAAATCACAACGCTCTCTGTTTATGAAAATACAGTACAACAGGAAGGTATTCTACTTTACCCCAATCCTTTCAGGGATTACCTGTACATTGATTTCACTTCAGAAAACTACAAAAATGCAGAATATCAGCTATTTGATGCTCAGGGCAAACTGATCAGAAAAGACGTTATTCTACAGATCAAATCTGAACTTAATCTTTCTTCTCTTCCTTCCGCCATGTATATCATCCGGATCAATCAGAGCGGAAAACATTTGAAAACATTTAAAATCATCAAAAAATAATTACCATGAAAAAAATATTACTTTCACTGGGGATCATGCTGGGCTTATTTATGGGCCTTGCACAGGCTCCGGAAAAAATGAGCTATCAGGCCGTCATGAGAAACGGCTCCGGCCAGCTTTTAACTAATCAGAATGTTGCCGTAAAAGTAAGTGTACTGGAGGGATCTCCTGCCGGAACACTGGTTTATTCGGAAAGACTTACCGGAAATACCAATATTAATGGTCTTATCAGCCTTGAAATAGGGACAGGAACTGTTCTTTCAGGAGTTTTTTCAACCATCAACTGGCCTTCAGGAAATTATTATCTTAAAACAGAAACAGATCCTGCAGGAGGAACCAATTATACCATCACAGGAACCAGCCAGCTGTTAAGTGTTCCTTACGCTATGTATGCAAAATCTGCTGGAGGTGGAGGTGGTAGCTTTGCAATTCCCTATGCTGCTACAGTAAATAATGCCGCAACACTGTTTTCATTAACCAATGACGGAGACGGAACCTCTCTTGAAGGTGTTAACAATACTACGACCTCAAGTATTTCTGCTGTAAGGGGAATTGTCAACAGTACAGCTCCCGGCGGCTTTTCTTCTGCTGTCCGCGGTATCAATAATGGTACAGGAGGATTAGGAATTGGTACCTGGGGAAGCCAGAACGGAAGCGGTTGGGGAGTTTATGGGGTTACTCCCAACGGATTAGGGGTTTATGGGAATTCAAGCGCTAACGGAACAGGAGTATATGCCAACAGCAATACAGGAACAGGGCTTACTGCCACCAGTAATAGTGGAATTCCTGCAAGCCTAGCTATTTTCAATAATGCTAACGCCAATAATGTTCTTAATGCTTCCAGTGTAGGAAACGGAACGATAATAAACGTAACCACAACAGGAAACGGAGCCGGAGTTAAAAGTTCAACAGCCAGTGGTTTCAGTATGCATGGAATGACCAGTGCCCAGACTTCAGCTGGGGTTGTGGGAGACAACAATGGCGCCGGAGAAGCTGTAGTGGGAAGAACAACCAGTGATATTGCAGGAGCTGTTGTAGGCCGTAACGATGGAGGCGGATATGGAGTACGTGGATTTGTTGCTACGAATACAGCAGGAACTGCGATCGGGGTTTACGGACAGGTAGGACTGAATAATAGTACCGGACGTGCCGGAAAATTTGAAAACTTTAACCAAACCAACCCACAAAATACTTTCGAAGTGATCACCAACGGCAATGGTAACATTCCGGATAATACTCTTGGTAATGCGTCTTCATTCCTTGTAGACAATACCAATAGTGTTGCAGCAGCGGTAAGAGGCGAAGTAAAAACCATATTCGGAAACTTTGGAGCTGCCGGAGTTTTTGGTGTTTCTTCAGGTACAGGAGGGTTTGCCGGATTATTTCATGCTTCCAATCCTGCCGGAAACGGAGCTTCGCTGGTCTCTATTAACGACGGAAACGGAAATGCTATTACTGCCAACGCCAGTAAAGACGGTAATGGTGTAGAAACTAATATTGACGGAGCCGGAAATGCTCTGTACGCCTGGGTTCCTTCTTTTGCTACGGGAAGAGCAGGAAGATTCAATATTTTCAATGAAGACAACAACAGTGATGTAATTACCGTGACCACCATAGGTAACGGAATCGCCGGAAATTTCAAAGTAGACCGTACTACAGGGACTTCAGCGGCTGTAAAGGGTGAAGTAAATTCAATTTTTGCCAATTTTGGTACCGCTGGTGTGTACGGGCTGTCTTCCGGTACCGGAGGATACGGCGGATTATTCTACTCCAGCAATGCAACAGGAAATGGTCCTGCTTTATTAGCCTTAACGGAAGGAAACGGAAATGGAATGACTGCCAATGCCGGAGGAAACGGTGATGGTATTGAGGCATCATGCGACGGAACCGGCAATGCTGTTTCAGGCTTTGTTCCTAATTTTGGAACCGGTAAAGCAGGAAGGTTCGCCAATTACAATACCAGCAATGGCCAGCCAGTAGTTCATGTAACAACTACAGGTACAGGTTCCGGAATTCTTATTAATCATACGGGTGCTTCAGGAAATCTTGCAGTCTTCCAAAGTGCCAATGCGAATGTTGCCCGAATTAATAAAGCCGGACGGGGATTCTTTAACGGAGGAACTCAAACCAATGGAGCGGACGTTGCAGAAGCCTTTGATGTAGAAGGTTCTGTTTCTGAATATGAAATGGGAGATATTCTGGTAATCTCAACGAATACTGACCGTACAGTTGAAAAGTCTTCAGAGCCATATTCTGATCTTGTGGCCGGAGTGTATGCTACCAAACCGGGAGTACTTCTCGCAGAAGAACATATTGACTCTGACCTTTCCGGTAAAGTTCCAATGGGAGTAATCGGAGTAATCCCCACCAAAGTATGTCTGGAAGGTGGTGCCATAAAAAGAGGAGACTTATTGGTAACCTCATCAAAACCCGGTACTGCGATGAAAGCTGATCCTGAAAAAGTCAGAATAGGGCAGGTCATCGGTAAAGCACTTCAGGATTACAGCCAGAATGAGCCCGGAAAAATTCAGGTATTAGTTAACATCAAATAATAAATTGTCATGAAATCAATATATATTACTCTATTTCTTCTGATAGGAGCTGGGATTTATGCTCAGGAAAACAAACAAGTTTCCCAAACAGAAGATCAAACCCTTGCTTTAAAACAGATTAAAGAATTTGAATCTAAAATGATGAAAGAAGCACAGCTAAATGCTGAGAAGAAAACACCTCAGACAGCTCTTGTCTCTGAACAGGGACTGGAGGTAAAAAAACAGGAGCAAAAGCCTAAAGCTACATCCGGCAATTCAGGAACAATGCTTCCCAATACAGCCAGTCTTGATGAAATTAAAAGATCAATTCCCAACAGACAGGCCTCCAGAAGCACCGCAGTAAAAACACAAAATGCCCGGAACCAGACTGGGCTATCCAATACTGCAACTTTAGCGGAGATTAAAAAGACTATTCCCAAAAACTGATAACCTTCCAGGTTTAAAAAAGTCCGCGTGCTGCGGACTTTTTTCTATTTTCATAATATTTTTTATTTTTAGTGTAGTTTCCCGTATTACTTAATCCCAATCTGCTGCAACAAACTTCATTGAATTCCCGTTCTCATCAGATAAAGTAAGAAAATGTCCTTCCACGGAGTATTTCGTCATTTTGTCAAATTTCTGGATGAAGGCGCTTTCCAGATCCATATTCTGGCAGGCTTTCATTGTGCTTCCCACACCGGAAATTTTTACCTTCCCCCCGTTTTTAAATTCGGAAGTAAAGAACATATTGTTGCATCCCATATAGGCCCCTCCGTGAATTTTTCCGCCTTTCATTTCTGCTGTAAGATTTACTTCTGCTTTATTTTTCATCAATTCTTCTTTTGAAAATTTGTCAAACGAAATCAGCATCCACTGCCTCTGAAGACCCGGATTTTTTTCAGGTATTGATGAACAATTGATAACAACTCCCAGGAGTAAAACTGCAAAAAGTGCCAATAGTATCTTTTTCATGCGGATTATCATTCCATTTTCATACCAATCCGGGACAGAATATCGTAAAAATTAGTAAATTAGCGACACAAAAATTATATTATAAAATGAAAAGACTATTTCTACTGTTCACTTTCTTGCTGGGCTTTGCTCAGATGAGGGCGGATGAGGGGATGTGGCTGTTAATGCTCATCAAAAGACTTAACGGGGTCGACATGCAAAAGGAAGGCTTGCATCTGACACCTGATGAAATCTATTCTGTAAACAATTCCAGTTTAAAAGATGCAATTGTAAGCTTTGGAGGTTTCTGTACTGGTGAAATTGTTTCTGATAAAGGACTTATTTTCACCAACCACCATTGCGGTTATGGTGCTGTAGCAGCAGCTTCTACTCCTGAAAAAGACTATCTTAAGAATGGTTTCTGGGCAATGAAGCAGAAAGATGAATTCAATGCAAAAGATCTTTATGTAAGATTTTTAGTAAGAATGGATGATGCTACCCAAAGAATCACTTCCAAGCTGAACAACAATATGACTGGAGCTGAGAGAAAAGCAATTATTGATGCTGAAACGAAAGCGATCCAGACAGAAAACTCTGAAAATGGGAAATACACTGTTGTGGTAAGAGATTTCTTCAACGGAAATGAATTTTATTATTTCGTATATCAGGATTACAAAGATATCAGATTGGTAGGTGCTCCACCTTCATCATTAGGTAAATTCGGAGGTGATACAGACAACTGGGAGTGGCCAAGACATACTGCGGACTTCACTGTTTTCAGAGTATATGCTGATGCTGCCGGAAATCCAGCAGAATATTCTCCAAGCAATACCCCATTGAAGCCTAAACACTTCCTTCCGGTTTCTCTTAAAGGAATCAAACCGGGAGACTTCTCTATGATCATGGGATATCCGGGAAGAACCAACCGTTACCTGACTTCTTATGGAATCCAGCAGATGGTAAACAAAGATTATCCGGCCTGGGTAGAAGCTTCTAAAATGGCAATGGATGTCATGAAGAAGTATATGGATAAAGATAAAGCAACTCAGCTTAATTATGCTTCTCAATATGCTTCTGTAGCCAACTACTGGAAAAACAGACAGGGAACTATTGATGCGGTAGAAAAGAATGGAACAATTTCTGACAAACAGAAAATCGAAAGTACATACAGAACATGGTCTATGATGGCTGGAAATGATATGTATGACGGTGTTTTAGAAAATATTTCAGCTTATTACAAGCAGGTTTCTGACAGAAATGTTGAGAGAAACTATGCATCACAATTCACAAGAAATGCAAAGTATATGAGCCTAGCTCTTCAGCTTGGTTCTGTTCTTAAAACATACGCTGCCCAGGATATGCAGGGAAGAATTGCAATGAAGGCTAAAACTGAAGCAGCCATCAAAGCAGCTTATGAAAACTTCAATCCGGCTCTGGAAGGAGAAATGCTAGTGGCAATGACTACACTTTACCAGGCAAGAGTAACAAACAAAGACATCGCTTCTGCTACAATCTTAGGATTAGATGCTAAGAATCTTTCTAATATAGCTTACTCTTCAATTTTTGCCAACAAGACATCTGCAACGAATTTCTTATTGAACCCGGATGCATTGAAGCTTGATGCTGATCCGCTTTGGAAAATGTCAAAAGGAATTGTAGCAGATCAAAAAGCAGTTGCAGAAAGCTATGTAAATGTAGATGATAATTTTGCTAAAAACAATCGTCTTTTCTTAGCTGGTCTGATGAAAGCTATGCCTGAGAAAAAATTCTATCCGGATGCTAACTCTACCATGAGATTAACTTACGGAACAGTAGATAAATTACCTATCAGAGAAGACAGAAATTACTTCGGAGTTACTGATAACTATTATACGGATATGGCCGGTCTTGTAGGAAAATACAAGAAAAATGATGAAGAATTTGATCTGCCTCAAAGAGTGATTGATCTTTATAACCTTAAAGATTTCGGGCAGTATGCTGATGCTGCAGGATATATGCCTGTAAACTTCCTTTCTAACAATGACATTACTGGAGGTAACTCTGGTTCTCCGGTAATTGACGGAGATGGAAACCTTATCGGTATTGCATTCGACGGAAATAGTGAAGCATTAAGCGGTGATATCGTATTTGAACCGGAATGGCAGAAAACGATCAATGTTGACGTACGTTTCGTTCTTTGGACGATTGACAAGTATGCTGGTGCAAGAAGGCTGATTGACGAATTAAAGCTTGTAAGAGGAGAAAATACACCTCCTGATACCAAGACTAAAAATTCAGGAACAACTCAAATGCCTAAGAAAGAAAAGAAGAAAAAATAATCTTATCTGATCTATAATGAAACCGTGGAAATTATTTCCACGGTTTTTTATTTTTGATTTAAATAAATGATCATGAAAACTAAAGCAATAGAGTTTAAGGCATTGATTCAGAAAAATGGAGAACTAAACGCTGCATTTGTAGAATTTCCTTTTTCTGTGGAAGAACTTTTCGGTAAAAAGGGACAGATAAAGATCAAAGCCCTATTTGATGGTGTAGTGGAATACCATGGAATTCTGGCCAAAATGAAATCTGACAGCCATATTATTGGAGTCACCCAGGAGATCAGAAAACAGCTTGGAAAAACGTTTGGAGATGAAGTAATGGTTTCTATCATGGAGGATAAAGAAGAAAGAACTGTAGACATCGCAGAAGATATTGATGCGGTTTTCAATGAAAATCCTGATGCAAAAGAGCTGTTTGAAAAGATGAGTTACACGCATAAAAAAGAATATATCCGTTGGATTGAAGAGGCTAAGAAGCCCGAGACCCGAGACAGCAGGAAAGTGAAGATGATCCAGATGATCTTAAACGGGAAGAAAGGAAAATAAAACTGCCCAAAGCATAGAGCTAAGGGCAGCCTAAAAAAGGAAATATTTTTTAGCTGGCTGTTAATACAGGTTTTGTGGGCTCTGTAGGTTCTGTGGGTTTAGTAGGCCCTGTACTTACGCCACAATCATTAACACATGCTATAACGGATGAGTACTCACCTTTGTAAGTCCCATTGCAATAGCAGGCAAAACCACCTTGTACAGATTTCATGTTCTCTCTTGTTAATTTTTTTAGATTTTTCATATTGAATTAATTTTTTTATGGTCCCTACTCTATCAGCTTTTCGGGCAACGCTTTAATTCCCTAAATATAGAAATAAATCTAAAACAAACAACATTTTTAACCTGAATTTTAATTAGTTACGACAAACAAAAAACAATATATCACAAAACCAACACACCCAAAATTGTCATTATCTGCCATCACTAAACAAGATTTCCGGAATTATCCATTCCAAAATTCTCTGTCTAAACTTCTGTATTGTATAGCCTCCGAAATATGTCCGGAAAGTATATTTCTCTCTCCTTCAAGGTCTGCAATGGTTCTGGCAACTTTAAGAATGCGGTCATATGCTCTTGCGGAAAGGTTAAGTTTTTCCATGGCTAATTTGATGAGGGTAAGCGAAGTATCATCCAGACTACAGAAAGCTTCAATTTCTTTAGGTCCCATCTGAGCATTATAACTGATATTCAAATTTTTATATCTTTCATTTTGAGTAAATCTTGCTTTCAGTACCCGTTCTCTGATCACTTCACTTTTTTCTCCTTTTCTCTTTTCTGAAAGCTGCTCGAATTCAACTTTCTGTACTTCAATATGAATATCAATTCTATCCAAAAGCGGTCCTGAAAGCTTGTTCATATAACGCTGCATTTCGAGAGCTGATGAGGTATTATTAGGATCATCAGGAAAAAAACCACTGGGGCTTGGATTCATGGAAGCCACCAGCATAAAACTTGCAGGATAGTTGACGGTAAACCGGGCCCTGGATATGGTTACTTCACGGTCTTCGAGGGGCTGGCGCATCACTTCCAGGACAGTCCTTTTAAACTCCGGCATTTCATCCAGAAAAAGAACTCCGTTGTGGGCAAGAGAAATTTCTCCGGGTTGGGGATAGCTTCCTCCGCCTACCAAAGCAACATCAGTTATTTTATCAAATGTGGGGGTATTTATAAAATTAATTAACTTGCTGTAATACAAAATAATACACCAAAAGCATTAAAATAATTTTAACATTTTTTGTCGTTCCAAAATCGCTCACTAAAATTGCTAAATGAAGACAAAGAAAAACAAAGAAATGTTAAAAAATGAGGAGCAATTTTATTTCAAAAATAAAGGTTGGAAAAGTAATCAACAATTATTATCTGTTAAACATAAAATAAGAAGCTATGCAGGATAATTTGAGAATTTATTTTAAAGACAAAATGCATTTTGAAAGTTTAATTAAGAAAAATAGAAAATTCAATTGTACTATTGACAGTGAGGATCTAAAAAATGATAATCCAGAAGCCTTATACTATCCAATTAAAGGAAAAATTGGATCATTGGTGTATGTCATAAACCCCCAAAGTGCTTATATTGAAAATTCTATACATAAGTATCATAATTTAATTATGACAGGAAAAGAATATAATTATAACGATTTTTCTTATTGTGATATGGTACAAACCTTAGATGAATTATTAAATGAATTTCCTGAATATGATTTCTTAGATACTAAAATTACATCATTGGAATTTGGGTTCAATCTTGCAGTAGATATAAACGTAAAGGATCTGATTGAAAAAAATGTTTTATTATATAATTTTAAACCCCATTATGTTTTTGAAGATAACAAAAATTTTGTACTTAAAAAGTTTAAATCAGGAAATCACATCTTTAAAATTTATGATAAAGGCAGACAAAATAAGCTTGATTATGAACTATTAAGAGTCGAATTGAAGTATAACACGAAAGAGCTAAAGAAATTAGGAATAATCAACTTTCTTGATTTATACGACCCTCATAAAAACTTGGGTCTATTTAATGATTTTATGAAAAAGTTTGAAGATCTTATTATTATTGATGATCGATTTACTGAGGGACTTTCTAAGGAAGAAATTGCAAATCTCGGCAACAAACTGGAATATTCTTATTGGAAAAGAAAAGATTTTTCAGAATCTACAAAAAGTAGACATAAAAAGAAATTGTTGAAGTTTATTGAGGATAAAAAAATGGATAAAAAATTCATATATATAAAAGATTTGATTATTCAGAAATTTAACCAGCTATTTGAAGATTGTAATAAATCTTACCCTCTTCCTATTAATTATTAAAAATGAAGGGTTTTACTATAGTGATATGGATAGTAAAACCCTTCATTTATGATATTAAATCTTAAACATATTTTGATTTATTCAATTTAGACAGTTGGTAAATTAAGTTTCTCAAAAAGGACTTTATTTCTGTTCTTAGAATCTCTTATCAATTTATCAAAACTGATTATTTCCACATATAAATAATAATTCCTATTGTAATTAAAATAACCATCATTATCAGGTAAAACAGTGAAATTTTGATCCTCAGCAAATTTTCTCATATTAGGGGTTAAGTCACAAACTATATATGCATATATTGGAGTTTTATCCTTAATATCAAAAGGTCTCCCGTCCTTATCCAATACTTTATTATTAATAATTTCCCTAACGTAAGTATTTATCTGGTTTATTGGATTTTCACTATCTGTATAATCATTTCTCATTGGTCTTTTAAACTCCACAATTATTATCGATGAATAAGGTTTTTCATCATCTGTTAGCAAGTGAGCTTTGTTGAAAATCAATAAGTCTGTTTCCTTTGTAGATTTTGATTCTGTTCGTTCGTTTGACTTAAAAGTTTTATCAGATGCCAAATAATCATGAAAGGATAATTTATCATCAATCACCCATAAATTGTGTTCATCAAGGGAAATTTCATCTGAAGTTTTACGAAGTGGAAATATTAGATTATGTATAACTTCTTCAGTAGAATATTTATTTTCCTTTTTTCTTAAATTTAATTCAAGCAGATCTAAAATATGTTTCCTATGTAGAATATATTCTGAAAGCTTAGCGTTTCCAACATCCAGAATTTTTTCATATAAACCATCGTTCATTTTATCCTCTTTGTTTTCAATACCCTGCAATTCAACTTTTGTTTCATTTAAAACCTCTAATTCAAGTTTTTGTTGAATCTTAAATAATTCTACTTCAAGTTTTGAATCATCATTTGAATTAGATATTTTGAGAATATCATTAGGCTTATATTTCAATAAATGTCTATATCTTGGATGAGAAGTAACAAAGGTTCTAACCCTATTAAATTTTTTCTCCGAAAACTCAACCAAATGCTCTTTGAAATGTTCCCTAATGATTTCTGCAACACCATCTTTTAAATCTTGAAATGTAACAGCTTCTTCAAACATACTTTCTTCATTATCAAAAATAACTCCTGTTCTTTCTTCATTCACCCTTCCATTCTCGTCAAAATAATCTCCCGAGACATATATGCTGATTGAAAATTTTTGTCCAATTTCATCAACAAAATAATCGGGTATTTCAGGAATTGTATCAGAAATTGGGTAATTTATAACTTCTCTTTTGTGCGCAAGTAAGTGTACTTTATTATCTGTTCTTGTGTTATATAACTTTACTATATCAAGATCAAATTTGTTTGTATTAATAGTAAATGGTTTTCCTTCAACAGCTTTATTAATATACATTGAGAAATAATCATTTACGACAATCGGTTTATTTACATCTTTTAAAACAATTGTAGGACAATTAGAATCTAAAAAAAATGAAAAACAATGCTCTATAATTTTAAATGCAATATCTTCGGAATTATTGTTACACCATCTTCTGTAATTTTCTTTTAAGTTTTTTAAAATTACAATTGTTGACCAAAAATCTTCTTTACTTTCAATTTCAATTAAAGACTCCTTTTCAATTCCTTTTTTAGTTGGTACAAAATTAAATGTTCTTTTTTTAAATACTTCTCCTTCTTTAAATTGGCTTTCAATTATTGCCTTTTCAAAGGCTCTTAGCCAAGTTATACGTCCTATTCCTTTCCCTCCTCTTTTTTCAAATTTATATGATGAATGAGCAAAATTGAAAGAATCATAATTTTCTTCATTAAATCCGATGCCATTATCCTTTATATGGAAATCAATAATAGGGGGTAATTTTTGTAAATCATCATAAGGGAACTCTTCTTGGTTTAATCTTATTAAATCAATTTCAATTAATCCTTTTTCACTTAATTTTGCATCTTCAATTGCATGTATTGAATTAACTATTGCCTCATATAAAGGCAGGAGGACATTATTATGAGCAAGTTTTTTCTCTCTTACTTTTCCAGCAATATCAATTTGCATAATATTAGTTTTTTATTAAATCAGGTGTTTCAAAGATACTAAATTGATGTTCTGAAATAAAACATATTTTCTCTATAAATATCTGACAGTTATTAGTTGTGTAATCTTGTATCTTTATATTTTAATCATTCAGTTTTCAAAGATACCAACCAATCCAAATACATTGTATCAAAAAGCTTTTTAGCCATAGAATGACGAAAATAACAATTTGTATAGTTTTTTCACAATATATTTTAGCATCACGTCAAAACTTGACGTTTTTTATTTTAAAAGTTGAGTCTTTAATAATTCCTCTAAAGGACTTTGAGGTTTGCTCGTAATGACAGTTTTTAAATTTTTTTCAGATAATTCGGCAAACTCAACAGTTTTCAATATGGAGAATGCAACATCTTTTAATCCTAACTTTCGTAGTGCTATCCGAATTTCCTTATCAGTAGGAAACAGATTGTCGTATTGTTTTAAATGGATTTTGTGATTTTTCATATTGGATTTTAATTCTTTTTAGTGTTTATATTTTCCATTTTTAATAGAAGGCTTTGTAAACTCAAATCACTTGAATTGCTCTCCTTTGTATAGTCTTTATTAAGTTGATAAAAAATATTGTGAATAACCTTTTCTGTAAGGCTTTCTTCAATCGAATAACCTTTTGCAAATTTTTCTTTCATATTCAAAGTTTTTATGAAATAGTGATTAATCATATTTTCATAAATAAACTTCAAATCATCACTGTTTTTGTATTTTATTGCTTTTATGTCTTCTTTTAAATAGTTGGAGATTGTATGGTTGAGATCTGAAATTAATTTATTCACATACTTGTCTATGATATGACTTAAATCACTATATATAGGCTGTTGATGATAAGTTTTTCTAATAGTTTGAAATGTTTCACTGATAATAGCCTGTATTTTGATTTTAGAAATTTTGGCAGTCATTGAAATTTCATTGACTGAGGTATTCCAATACTTCTCATAATCCAGAATGAGTTCAAGGCTAGATTTATAGTTTTTCTTACCCATAAATATGTCCTTCAGATCCGCTACAAGACACTTTTCGACCATTTGGCTGATAGTCTCTTTTAATTGTAACTCTGCACTATTTTCCATTATTTTGCCACATTAAAAGGATTTTCCCCTGCACCCATAAAAACTGTCCCCATACGTTTGTATTTCATTGGCTTTCCTTCAACGCAAACGGAATACATTCCATTTCCTTTCTGTTCTGAAATTCTTAAAAAGATTACATCTTTCTCGTTACAGTCATTTTCAACTGCAATATGTTTTCTTAAATCTTCAATAGTAGCATCACCTCGTTTTAACCAAGACTGGATTTTTTTGTCTTGTTTTGGCTCCTGATAATTGGAGGGTAGATCACATTCTTTGACAGTTTGTTTTGGATTTTCTGTTTGTTGTGCAAAAGTTATTGTTGAAACAATAATTACTAATGCTGATAAAAACTTTTTCATGATAGTATTATTATTGTTTAGTTAAATAAAATGCACCTACTGTTGAAGCATAAGGATAATTTACCCATTCAATTGTGGTAGAATTGATCTTTTTGAACTTGTATTCTGCATTTGCAGAACCTGATTTAATCGTAAATTCATATACAGTTTCGGAAATATTTTCTGGAACACTGGAAGAGGCTCCTAAACTTGCACCTTGCTGTAATATTGATTTATAACTTGTTTCGATACTCCCTGCAATAGTATAAAAATCATCATTAGTAAACTTGTAGAGTGCCGTACCGTATTTCTGCCATTTCCCCTGAATCCACGTTGGAGGATGGAAATACTGTGTTGCTACTGGATTGGTTGTTGTTTGTGTGTTTTCATCATCGTGATTTGAACAACCAATAAATGATAATGCTGTAAAAACTGTGAATAATAGTTTTTTCATAAGTGAATATTTTACTCACTCAGTCCCAAAAGTGAAAGGTTATAAATGAAGAAAGCATGGGATCAACCATACTTGCTTATAGAGGTTCTGACAAAACCCAACGATACAAATAGGTATAACCCATGCCATATAGCACGAGTCATCAACTATTTATTTTGTATCGTTTTTTGAAACTGTCAGATTTCTATAAACAAAATAAAAGCTATGCTTCTTTTTTCGATAAAATTTGAATTACAAAGATATAAATTTTTGTAATCTGTGTTTCATAAGCAAAAATTGTTCCTTTAAATGTTATTTACTAGGTATAGTGTATTTATTCTATACTTGCTAACCATCCATCTTGAGCAGCAAGAAAAATTAACTCTTGCATATCTCTGAAACTTGGTATTCTTGCTTGTCCTCTTGCAGCTTGGAGTGTATCATCATCTCTTCTCCATATGAATCTATATCCTTTTTCTGTTGAACCATTATCATAAATATACTCACACCACTGAAAACAAAGTCTCCAATTTCCAGGAGATCCATTTGTAACTTCTCTAATAATTTTTACATTAGCCATTTTTGTTCTTTTTAAATAAATAGTATATTTTATTTTTATCAAGTTCTATATGGTTCGTTGAAATAAAACTTTGAAACTTTTCTTTAGTATTAATTTCATAATCGTGAATTTTTGAATAAAAAAATGTGTCAGATAACTTTCCTAAAAGAATATATTGAAAGTCATTAAAATAGGTTTTTAACAAGATTTCTTCTAATTTCCCATCTGTCTTCACATAACTTTCAATTCCAGAAATTATTTTCTGATCGTTTTCGACTTCTAAAATTACATATTCAACATTTTCAGTATTAAAATAAATATTTTTCATTCTATATTCTTAAATTTATTTCGAAGTAAAATGCCCAGAGTTTCCATTTAGCATCAAGACACTCAAAATATTTGTACTTATAACATTTACAAAGTGATTTTCTTCATCATCTGGAATGAATTGCATATTTTTTAGATAGCCTAACTGTCCTTCTCTACCTTTATAGCCAACAATATAAATTTTTGTAGTGGAAATATTAAATAGCTCTAAATCAACTAGAGGCTCAGAGCTTACCATAACCTTGAAAACAGCTTCTGAATATTCTTTACTTCCTAAATTTTCAATTGTGTCAATTTCTTCATCATTGAGCGAAGTAATTATTCCTTTAATAATATATTCGTTTAAATGTAATTCAAATGTTTTATTAGTTTCTTCCATATTTATTAATTTACCAGCAATTTACAAATTAGAATCTACTTCTAATAATTGAATTGGGTCATTTGAATAAACAATTATCAAAAAATTTTTACCCTTTTTTTATTGGGGTGAAAAAACACATTGGTGAATCTCCTCCTACAAATTCCCCCCTCTAAATATCTCTCAAAAAATCATATGTTACTTTATAGTAGACTTTGTAACAATTTAATACCAGTAAAATTATTTTGATTGTACAGACTCAACCCACTTTCCCCCTAACCATGCCATTAAATTAAAAAAATTTTATATCCCCCCACCAACTGTCAAATCTTTTCTCAAAAGTAGATTTTGTTTTATTTGGTTTTTCTGGATCTGTTTTTATTTTCCACTTACTCTTTTTTAATGATGATATTCTTTTAGACTGTTGGTTTTATAGTTTGATTTTATGACAGTTTTTGTTTGTGGCGGTTTATGCTTGAAAATATTTCTAAAACTTTTATTTTAAAGTTAAAACCTCTGTTAATTGGCATGAATATTGAGTTTATAAATGTATCAAATTTAGATTATACTCTAAATAAAATACGATTTTTACTTAGCAAAATAAGTTAATAAGAGCTTAGTTATGTGTCAAATATACCCACATTAAATTTATCACACTTTATAGTTATTTCAAAATGAAAGCAAGATATATAAGAGTTTCCACTGCTAACCAAAAGACGGAAAGACAATTACAGAAAAGTTACCCTGATGAAAAGCTATACATTGATATTATTAGTGGGGCAATTCCATTTAAGGAAAGAGAAAAAGGAAAAGAACTAATAAGAGATATTGAGAAAGGAAATATAGATTATATTAATGTTCATTCCATTGATAGGTTGGGCAGAAATTTATTTGACATTTTAGCCACTTTAGAGCTTCTTAATGACAAGAAAATTACTTTAAAGGTGGACAACCTCGGAATTGAAAGTTTAGTCAATAAAAAGCCTAATTCTGCCTTTAAGTTAATTATATCTGTAATGGCTAATATTGCAGAAATGGAAAGGGAAACATTGCTTGAAAGACAAAGGGAAGGTATAAAAATTGCTGTTGCTAAAGGTGTTTATAAAGGTAGGCTTAAAGGTTCTGTTGAGACCAATGAGCAAGTTTTAGAAAAATATAAGGAAATTGTTAAATTTTTAAATAAAGGTCAATCCCTCAGAAATACAGCTAAACTATGTAATGTTAGTTTGGGGACTGTTCAGAAGGTGAAAAAAGTGCTTGGTTCTTAAGCCATATATTTACCCAACTAGCAAGAGGTTTATTTTTATATAGTTTATATTCTTCACAAAAAAATGCATAAGAGTCTTTCTCCCTAGCAACTGATAATGTGCTTAATCCTGAATCTTTACATAGTAATTCGGGATTTTTGGAATAAAATTCAATTATTTTTCCAGAAGTCCAATTTTGAATGTTTCCATAGGGATATATAGAGTTACTAATAATTTGTAAATTTTCTCCATTTTGGATATATGGAGGTAAAACAAATTTCTCCTCAGACGGAATAAAGATAATTTTTTCCAGAATTGAACTCTCAATAAAATCTATCATATTTTCCGCTTTACTGTTAAAATACTTGGAAAATAAAAGTTCATTATCTGTAATGGAATAAAGTAAATCTTTTTTTCTAAAGAATAAATAATGTTCTTCTTCTGACTTAATTTTAAATCTTATAATTAAAGAATATACATCTTGATTTTTTTCAGAAGAAATAACTTTTATATTCTGGATGTATTTATTAACTATTTCCTTTTGCTCTAAAAATGAAAGTGAATCTGTAAATTGTTCAAATTCTTCTTCATAATTGTTTATCAACTCATCGCTATTAACTACATTACTTAGTTGTAATTCGTAATCTTTCAATAAAATATCAGCCCCTCTTATTTCCGAATCAATGCTATTTTTTTGCTTTTTTATTTCTTCTTCACTTAGTAACCCTTTTGACACAGCAATAATTAAATTATCTTTCTGCTGTTGCAAATTTGATAATTGTTTTCTTACAGCAAAAATATTTTCTGAAATTGATTCTTTATTATCTCTTTTCATTGAAATATCCTTCTGTAAAAGGTTTAACAAATCGGAACCTTTAAAAAATCTTGACCAAACTATTCCTTCAATCTTATCAATGTTGATACTCCTATTACCGCAACTTTCTCCTTTATATCTTTTTGATGAGCATTGATAAGCATGGTCTTTTTTGTTCTCTCTACTTCTTCCAACCATATTCCTTCCACACTTTCCACAACGGATTAATCCTTTTAGTAAATATCTGTAATTGACCTTTTTACCAGTATTATTAGAGTTGTTAATAAGATTTTCATTCACTTTATCCCATAATTCCTCTGAAATTACAATTGGAGATTCAAAAATTTCATCTTTCCATTTTCTTTGCCCTTTATATATGGTATTTTTTAAAATGCTTCTTATGGTATTTCCTCTCCATTTTGCATCAATTTTTTTTATTTCTTTAATCTCACCTGTATATTTATTTTTTGTTGTATATACGCCTTTTCCAATTTTATTATATGATGTTGGAATATTTGTATCATTTAAAACATTTGCAATTGTATCTGTACCTTTCCCCTCCAATGATAAACTGAATATTTTGTGAATAATTTCTTTCTCCTGTTCATCAATAACCAAAAACCCTTCAGAATCTTTTTTATACCCGTAAGGGGGGATTGCATGTACTTTACCCGCCTCTATATTTCTCTTTAATACACTTTTGATTTTTCTACTTCCTATCTTAATGTAGAAATTATTCATTAATGAAATAATATGTGATTGTAAATAGTTTTCATCACTATTAAAATCAAATTCTCCAGTACCATTATAGAAAAGTCTAACTTTCTTATTTTGAAATAAATTGTAAAGCTTTGCCCAAATATCATTATTTCTTTCTAATCTTGATTGGTCGAAAGAAAAAACATGTGTTATTTTATTATCAAATATATCTTCAACTAAGTTTGCTAATCCTGGTCGATTATCAATGTCGAGACTTCCTGAATATCCTTCATCAATATATATATTGTAACTAATCCCTAATTTATTCGCTAAAGATTTTCCCAATTCAACTTGGTCATTAATTGATCTATCTTTACCTTCTTCTTTCTCTTTTGATATTCTTGCGTAAATACCTAACATACAATAATCTTTTATATATTTACAGATATGATGCTTTTAATTGATTAAAATACTTACTTAACAAATATTTTGATAGTTTTCAAACTATATAATCTTAATTTTCAACAATAGCGTTTAATTTTGAAGAAAATCTGTCAAAATAGGCATCGTCTACGTTTTCATTATTTGCGTTTTTCAAGAGAATTAACATATCTTCTATTGTTTTTTTAATTGTATTTGGCTGCATTTTGCTCTTCTCAGAATTTAATACTAACCAAGTTATATAGAAATCTTGATAGGATCTCCTAAAAGACTTAGTTTTTTTAACATTAAAAAAATCATTTATTTCATCTTTTTGTAATTCAGAATTAAATAACTCACCAAATTTCTCTATCAGTCTTTTTGTTTTGTCTATACTATCCATAAACATCTGCTTTTCCATACTGTTTTCATCTAATTTCGTCAAGAAATCTGTTATCGATGATTTATTTTTTATCCTACAGGTAATACGGTCTATTCGTAAAAATAGACCTAACACCTTGTCATAAGATTCGTTTTTATCTAATTGATAGATCAGATAAGACAAAATGGTAATTAACTCTTCATTTTCCATTCTATCAGTTTTACCTTCAGTTCTTTCTTTACTATAAAACCAAGAAATATTTTCCTCTGTGACTTTTTTTATTTTGTTAATTACCTCATTATCTACAGTGGAATTCCACATTTCAAAAGAATTATTATTTATAGGATATGGTTTTTGATTTAAACGAATGAATAAATCCGTTGCCGAGAACTGTTCATTTAAGCTCTCTTCAATTATAATTTCATCAATAATGAAATCCAAAATCTTATCTTTTTCCAAATTTGATAATGCAGAATAATTCATCCCATTTTTATCAAGAATTTTTAACCCCTTCAATTTAAAATTATTATTTATTGAATAAGTTAAATCCCCATTCTCATTAACATAAGTCCTTCCTAGAAATGCTATAATAGATAATAATCTTTGTTGCCCATCTATTACCTCTTTTACATTATCTTTTCTTTTATATATAAATATCGGTGGTAAATTAATGCCTAGTAAAATACTTTCGATAATCGAAGAAGCTTTAAATACAGATATTTTTTCTTGTCTTTGGTAAGATGGTCTTATTAAATATTTATATGAATTTACATCAGATAAAATTTCTTCTATAGGCTTTGAAACTGGGGATGGCTTATTTATCCTTAAATTAGCTAAATTCTTTAATACATCTTGTGCATCACTGTCAGTCTGAAGTAAATCTTTTAATTCATCTTTAAAATCTGACTTGCGTAAATATACTTCAAAATCAAATTTATATTTTTTATTAAAAAATTTCGAAATGTTGCCAAATCTATCAATTATATTCTTATAAAAATATGCACTATCTTCTGCATATATTATTTGATGCTCCTTTAAATACTTCAATAAATCTTGTTGTATCTCAGATATATTAATGAAAATATTTTCCTGTTCTAAAATCCGAATACCCCATAATAATGTTTCATTAATAAATCTATTGTTATGATCAAATCCATTAGTGAGAAAGAAATTATTAATTGCAAACAATTTATTAAGTTGCTTTTTATATACCAAAAATTCTGAATCCAGATCTTCAATTGTATTTACAAATGTCTCATAAAGTATTGACATTATTTCACTCCTTCTAGTTCCCCTAGCGTATTGGGATATTGGAAATTTTGAAAGAATAAATGATCTTCGCAAAAAATCTATCATTTTCTCTATAATATCAGCAGTAGCGTAGTCATTTGCGAAAAAACATTTTTTGATATTTGAATAAAATTGTTGGTCTTTTTTAATTTCTTTTTCAAATAATTTTGAAAGATAGTCCGTGTCATATTTTGCAGCATCAACTTCAACTGAAGTTAGAGAAGTAATACCTGTATTATATCTCCTAAAAATCTCCTTCTTAATCTTGTCTTCCAACTTCTCATCAATTCCTACAATTACTTCAAATTCAAAAATTCTTATATTAGAATTCCAAAATATTTCTTTAACAGCATCATTCAATTTATTATAGTTTTGTTTTGCAAGTGCAGGTAACGACAAAAGTCCCTTCTCTGTTAGAGAAAAATCATTCTCAATAAATCTTTTTAAAGTCTCATATCTTTGCCTACCATCAATTACTTCAATATTAGTTCCCGATTTAAATAAAATTAATGGAGGAATCTCTGTTCCTAAAATTACACTTTCAATAAAGAATGTCTGTTTTACATTATCCCAGACATAATTACGTTGATAATAAGGCTTATAATCAATTCTACGCAGATTGCGTTCACTTAGTAATGTTTTTATGGATATGGTTCTAGGAGTAATCTTTAGACTTCCTTTAAATATATCTATGAAATTTTTTTCAGTTAAGTTACTCATATTATAAATTTTCTAATTTTTCAATAGCAAACAAAAATTCTATAGTTTCATCATCCTCCTTAAAAGAAGCATTTAATTCAGTCTCTGTTGGAGATTGATATTTTGAAAAAAATAGGATTGTATATAAATGTCGACTAATAATTTTCTTTAATAGCTCCCTAGTAAGTTCAGTATTACTATTGAAATCGTCTAATTTAAATGTTACAGAAAATAAGAAGTTATCTGTAATTATTAATTTTAACTCAACATCCAAATTAAATAGTTTAACTAGACTTGATTTATTTACATCTGTTGTAGTTTCAATATTCCCAAAATCTTTTAAACCATCAACTATAAAACTTTCATTAAATTTTAGAAATTGTTCTAGCTTATACTTTTTTATACCACTTAAACCGCATTCAAATTCAAACTTATCCAATATATTTAAGTGTTTTAATAGCTCATATTTAATTACATAAGATCTTACCTTAACTCCAAGATTTGTTTGGTAGTTGTAATTTAGTATTAGCAATTCATCATCTGATAACTGAGATCTTATAAGCTTGAAATATTCAACTTTTTTATAATCATCAATATTGGAGGACTCTACCAATACCATTAATCTATACAAAGTTTTAAAATAAGGTGATAATTTATCTCTATTCTCATTATAAATTTCTAAATATTTTTCACAAATATTTTCAATGGACTTCCCCACACTTCGATCATCTAATATAACATCCTTTAGCTTATCAGTAAGTGTACCAAAAAAATTCTTTGTTTCAATATTAAGAGAATTTTTATAATTGTTAAAAACAGATAGATAAGAAAAAAAGCTTGTATCAAATTGTTGAACTTTGGCAATACCAGACTGCTCCTTCAATTCTCGATTCTGTAATCTATAGAGATTTGTTTGTTCCATAATTAACTTGGTCTGCTCTTCATAAACTTTCCTTGTTTCCACAAGCTCTTCTTTCTGATCTTTAAATTCAAGAACCTGCTGATTCAAAGCATCAGTCTGTAGACCTAGATTCATCTGGTTTATATTAATATCCCTTCTTTGTTCCTTTAATGCCACATAAAAAAGTATTACACCAGCAAGCGAAAATAAACTACCAATAAACCCACCAATAAAATCACCAAATTGTCCCATAATGGCTTCATCAAAGTACCATTCAAAATACCAACTGCCAAAAATCAAGTACAAAAATATTGTTATAGCAATTACAATTAAGCCAAATATGCTTATTCTTTTTCCTGTTTTTTCTGAAAAAAAACCTTCTTTTTCAGTGTTAGAATCGTTGTTTATTAAATCGCTCATATATCTGAATAAAATAATGATTATTAAGATTTTTAAGATAACTGTAGAATTATACTTCTTGCAAAATATTTTATCAATTGTAAATTAATAGACTTTTACTTTACGTGTAATAACAACCTATCTATTAGTTATTATAGTAGATTTTGATAAAATTATGCAATCAAACGCAACGGCAATTTCGAATAATATTAGAAATATCATAGTTATTAATTTTAAAGTTATCAGATTATTAGTTTTAATTTTTTAGCTAAAAAGACGTAATATAAAGCTTTTTCATTTTCTGCAAGATAAAACTTAAAAATTAATTATACCCGATACAAATAGAATAATTTCATTAATGGTTACATTATATACAATAACATCTGAAATGGTATGATGCGGCGATCTGAAAGGCCTTACTGTCATTAAAGATGTTTCTGCTCCCATTTTTCCGGCTACTGAATGGATCTTGGTGGTTTCCAGAGCTTCCTTCAATGTCAGTGGAGGCAGAATACTCGGAACCCTTTTAGCCAGCATCGTTTTTCCGCTTCCCGGAGGTCCGATAAGAATAATATTATGCCCTCCGGCTGCGGCTACTTCCATTGCTCTTTTGGCCGTTTCCTGCCCTTTCACTTCAGAAAAATCAAAGGGAAAATGGGCAATTTTCTCCTGAAACTCCTTTTCTACGTCTAATTTTATCTTCCTGAGCGGCTGTCCTTCGTTGAAAAAATCAATAACTTCTTTTATATTTTCGGCTCCGTATACTTCAAGACCTTCTACAATGGCTGCCTCACAGGTATTCTGCATCGGTAGGATAATTCCTTTAAACCCTTCTTCTTTTGCCTGAGCAGCAATGGGAAGCACTCCTTTAATGGGCTGCAGACTTCCGTCAAGGGAAAGTTCACCCATAATGATATAGTCATGAATATTTTCTGCCTGAAGCTGATCTGAAGCCGCCAGGATCCCAATCGCAATACTAAGATCATAAGAAGATCCTTCTTTACGAAGATCCGCCGGTGCCATATTGATGGTAATTTTCTTTCCCGGAATTTTATAGCCTACATTTTTCAGGGCCGCAGAGATCCTGTAACTACTTTCTTTTATTGCATTGTCCGGAAGTCCCACTAAATGGTATCCTACTCCGGTATCAACATTTACTTCAATGGTAATCGTTTGCGCAGCAACTCCGTGAATGGCACTGCCATAAATTTTGATCAGCATGGTGTGTTTTTGAAGTAAAAATAATGAATATGTTATTTTGAAAATCAGGAGTTTGGGTGGATAGTTTTCTATCAGAAAATGGATGATGGGGAAATATTTTAATAAAAACGTACTGGTTTTTCAAGGTGTGACATAAGCGGAGTTACTTCTTTCTGAGCCGTCACTATACAACAAAACAGGAAAGTTCATCATCTACACAGATCTATCCCTAAAACATTAAGAAAAAACTTCAGCAATTTTGCCGAAGTTTGAGTTATAAAGTTAGTTATTAAGATAATTTCTAATTATCGGTCGCAAAAGAAAAAACCTTAGTCAGGGTTTGTTAAGGAGGTGGAAAAAGATTTTGAGCAACTGCTACAACACCACTTAAGATCCCCACTAGCAAGCATTTGTGCATCTGACATACTAAGGCCACATTGTGATATTTTCCAATCTGTTGTATGCCAACAACAACTACCTCCCCCCAGTATGTTTTTTAATTGTGATCTTGTAAGTACTTCATGTGTACCTGATTTAAATGTTTTAAATTTTTTCATGATTAATAAATTTTATTTGGTTATGTAAATTGTTTTTACTTTTTAAATGAAGCCTCTCTCCGTCTATTCCTGGAATAGTTTTACGTTAAGTCATTTCAGGACGTAAGAATGCGCAATTTAATTATGTTTAAAAATCCTGATTAAAAATTCAGAAGATCATTAGGGCTTAATCAACTGTTTGTGAAATAAATATAATACATTTTTTCCGTTTATCATAATAAAAATATAAAAAGACAGTATAGTCTATCTGAAAGCATAAAATTTCGCCCGAATTTATTTTGATAAAATTGATACTTTGAAAATCATAGGGTTAAGCGGATAATATTCTATGATACAAAGAATAGACGGAAAGATTTTAATACAATGACACAAGTGAGACATTTGAGATTGTGGAGCTAAATTATCGTCGTCTGGAATTATTGCTCTTAAGTTTCATTTTAAGACTCATGTTTTCAACTATGTCTTTAATTAACGAAAATACTTCCAACGCCAACGTTTATTCATTGAGTGGTATATTTATGTCTGATATGAAGTAATTTTGATATAAAGATTCATATTTTTTTTATGGGAGTCAGTGAACAGTCTGCCATAGATTTTGATCAGTATGCTGTATTTTAAATGCGCACAATATGATTATCAAAAATAATCTTATTTTTAACTTTTAAACTGAATAACCATGAAAAAACTATTTTTTGCATTTTGCATCATCATCTTAGGCAGTACTCAGATGGCAATGGCACAATCAAAAGCAAAGTCAACTGACACTAAAGCTTCAATGTTGAAAACAATGCATAACAATCTTGCTAAAGAGACCATGAAAGACGGTACCTCTAAAGAAAAGTCTGAAAAATTTGCGGATTGCTTTACAAAAGATTTAGGTGAAAAATTAAGTCTTGAAGAGCTTAAAGTGTTTTATAAGCTGAATAGCCTAAAATCCGGACAAACACCTCCAAAAGAACTGATAAAGCAGGCTGAAAAAATGGGTATAAAAGAAAAAATGGAAACTGTGGGAGTAGATTGCGGATCTATCTTTCAATAGCATTTAATTCAATAGCCCGTACAAGGCTCTAATAAATCCAAATAAAAGACACTACAGACGGTACGTTAATTCGTACCGTCTGTGTTTATATCTATCTGATGCATTGTTCATATCTTTGGGTATATATAAGCCTAAAGTATCTGTTGCTAAAATAAATTACCGTTTTCGTGCAGGGTTTATAGATTTTGTAAAACATTATCAGCCAGTTCTTCCATCATTTTTTGTTGTTATTTGCTAGTATAAGTAAACTCAATTTCATTATCTTTAAAAATGAAATACTACTGCCATGGATAATACCTCCAATTTTTCCAACCCAGGAAAACGTAATGTTGCATTACGTTTCCTGCATTTGTATTCTATTGCTTATGTGTACATTTTTATGCTTAGCTCGCAATTTTCACCTTTGGCTGAGGTATATAAAAAAGGAGTACTGTGGTTGTGTAAAAATATTTTTCAGCAGCAGAAGGTAGAATATATACAAATGACCGGCAGCGGCGATACCACATTAGATTATTGGGTAGTACTTATCAATATTGGTTTAGCGGCAGTGGTTGCACTCGTTGTACTTCTTGCTGATAAAAGACAGCGCACCTTTAAAGACCTTCATTGGTTTACGGTGGTAGTAGTACGCTATTATGTAGCCATGATTATGCTTTCATATGGATTTGCAAAGCTGCATGACGGGCAGTTCCCTGCAAACACCGTTGGGAGACTGGAAAAAAAGGTTGGCGATATGTCGCCCATGGGTGTGGTATGGACTATGATGGGTGCTTCCAAAGGATACACCTTTGTTTCCGGACTGCTGGAAAGTATTGGCGGACTTTTGCTTCTTTTCAGACGTACCAAGACTTTTGGTGCCCTTTTTTCCATGACCGTGATGATCAATGTGGCTCTGCTGAACTTTTTTTACGATGTCCCTGTAAAAATATTTTCCAGCCATATTGTTTTATTTTGCCTGTTTATTGTAAGTGGTGATGCCATTGCGCTGTATCGTTTTTTTGTTCTCCATCAGCCATCACAGTTGCGTTTCCAAAAACGAACCGCCGACAAAAGGTGGAAGCGTATTACCCTTATCTGTCTGAAGTGTTTTGTATTTGTTTTTTTTATATTCAGTTTTTCATCCATGTTTTTCTATACCCCTCCTGCTGTACCTATGGAAGGGGCCTATATTGTTAAAAAATTTACGGTAAACAATCGGGAAGTACCGCCCTGCAGCACTGATTCTCTCGGATGGAAAAAACTATTAATCAGCTATGCCGGCCGGGCAAGTATAATTCGTAACAACGATAGTACTAAGGCTTTTCAGGGGATTATAGATACGGGCAAAAAAACACTTACACTCCGTAAAACGGAACAGGACAATATATATGCATCTCTGCATTACAATACTCAGAAAGACATTGTTGTTTTCACAGGAAATATAGGCCGCGACATGGTAAGAATAGAGACAAAAACAAAGAAAAAGGAAGATTACCCGCTTAACAAGCGTGGTTTTCACTGGGTTAATGAATATCCGTTTAACAGATAGTCCGTCAATATAAAGATGTACTCTTCGGAAGTGTATATTTCGCAGAGCATATCCTTTTGTTTTAATCGATTATTGATGGGATATTTCTGCTTTTAATTTGTGTGAAATATTTTGATATTATTCCTTCATAAGAAATCCAAATCCATTGGTATAAGACATTCTATTAAGTCCAATTATTAAAAATTTCAAATTTTCCTGAGTTAAAAGATTCATCCCGACTCTACCCTCTTTCTATAAAATAAATTCAAGACAAAATATTATACGTCAAGTTTTGGCGCTATGCTGTAATACCTTTGATTCAATCACTTAAGAGATTACACCTTATCAAAAGCGCGCAAAAAAAACTATTTATTAATCTTAAAAATTTATTTTCATGGACAAATCATCATGTACTATAAAACCTCCTTTTGTAAAGCTGGAGGATAATGGAGAGGCATCAATCTTAAATTATAACCTGCCTCAGCAAACCACTTACAATTCTGTAAGTTACGTCGGACTTAATATCCGTAAGGAATTATTTAAAAAAGAACAGTATACGCAAACACAATCTACTTACTGGACAGCAATTGATGAGATAAAACAGCTCAATACACAGGGAATCAAAGAGGCTATCAAAACGGATAATAACCTTATTCAGAACTTTGCTGTTCTTGATAAAAACATTAAGCTTCAGGCAACGGAATTATCAGCCATTACCAAAACAACTTTACTGAACAAGTTGCAACAGGCAAAAACTATTTCACCGGAGCTTATCCAGCTGCAGGCTGTAAAAAATGACGGAACAAGAATTGCAGAAGTGAAAAGTATACTTCCCACTGTCAACATTAAGGATATAGTAAAAGCAGAATTCATTGATGATGATTTAATTGCACAAAAACTATCCAAAGGGTTGATGCCTATAGCTGTTGAACGTTTTTCAAAAAAACCGGAAGTCTTGTATATTCCGAGACCCAAGGAGGCCACTCCCACTTTGAGTATGGTTCTGCATCTTAAAATGGCTTCTTATCTTGGAGATTACGGAGCGGGACAAACCGTTAAAACATTCTCATTGCTTCCGGGAGAAAAAACAACCATCACCGTCCGTTCCTATCAGCACGATGAAACCAAAAAAGAACAGTCGCAGAACGTACTGGACAGCTACAGCGAATCAAGTGCAGACGATCTTCAGAATACTGTAGAAAAAGAAACCCAGTTTACAACAGGATCTTCCAAAGAAGAAACCACTTCTAAAACCGGAGGATGGAATGCCGGTGGTAGCATTGGTCTTAACCTTGGATTCTTATCCATCGGTGGTGGCGGTGGCGGACAGGGAAGCAATACCGAAGGATCTACTTTCAATTCCAGCGTACAGACGCAGGTGAGCAATCTTGTAGGATCTGTAAGCCATCACGTATCCAAGGCTGACAGCATGCGTCAGATTGAAGTGAATTCTGAAAGCAGCAGCGTTCGTATTAATGAAAACGAAGAGACTATTGTCCGCGAACTTGAAAACATCAATAAAAGCCGTGTGCTGAACTTCGTTTTCCGCCAGTTATTACAGGAATATTTCAGTATCACCTATCTGTACGATGTTTCATTTGTTTATTATAACGGTTTCCCTGAAAGCAAAAGAACGGTAAAATTGGCTCAGCTTCCGGAACTGCTTAATGAAATATTAGTGGATGACTCTGCGGTAAATGAAGTTAAAAACCAAGTATATAGCTATCTATGCAGCATTTACGATTTCCAAGGTACCCCATCGAGCTTTATTGAAAAAGTTGAAGAAAAGCTTGGAAACTGCATCAATCCTGAAATTCCGGCAAAAACAACGTATTATGTACGTAAGCGTAAAGGCTTAAAGCAGGTTTATAAAGACAAATCGGTAGATGGGATTATACTGGATGTTACCCACAGGGTAATGCGTACTCCTTCCCTTGTTGTAGACGCGTTATTAGGCCAGGGAGAAGCACTGGATTGCTACAACCAGAACTTACAGGGTTCTGCTGTAGAAGCCGCTGAATTAAACAATGAGGCTTTAGGATTACAGAATTCAGGAATGAAATCTTCCATAGAGCAATCTGATAAGCGTTTGGAGATAGAAACCCAAAAATGGGAGCAGGAACAAGAACGAATCAGCCAGGCAATGAAAATCATTAGTCAGATTAACGACGCTGCTGAACAGGCAAAACTGTACAAAAAGATATTCTCAGAATGCTGCGATGTACCCCAAAGCGGAGGATGTGGCTGTAGCCCTACTGCAGAAAAAGTATAAATAATCACCTTACCCGTTATGGTGAAACGCCATAACGGGTTTTCAAAAAAATCACATTACTATGGCAAATAATTTTAAAAATCCCTGGGAAAGTAATACATGGGGACAAGGCAGCGAAGCATTTACCCGATGGCTGCCTGAAGATGCCGCCTATTTTACAGGGGTTAATCCCAATACGGGTGAAAGTGCAAATGATCTTGATTTCTTTTCTCCTGAATCTCAAAGCGGAAGCATTAAAACGATCTGGGATTATGATAAGATTAAAAAGAATTATCAAAAAGACGGACAATTGATATTAAAAAAGGAATATAATGCCGGAACATCAGGTCCTATGAAAGACCGATGGAAAAGCTTATTTGGAGAAAACACCTGTGCTATTAAACTCTCGTGGGCACTCAACAATGCAGGATATTATATTCCTGAGCATACTACCTCAAATAAAAGAAGTACCTGGACAGGCAATATCAACCCCAAACATCAGTATATTCTTTCTGCTGATGAAATGGGAACTTACCTGAAACAGAAATTGGGTACACCGACTCTTAAATCAGACGGACCTATTAAATCGGACGATGAATTAGACACCTTCATTGCAGAAACAAAAAAATGGAAAAGTTATGGAGGTATTATTTATCTGGATTCTCATAATTACGAAGAATACGGTGCAACAGGACATGTAGATCTGGTGTATGAAGATTCAGGCGGTGACGCCCGTATATATGGCATGGATGAAGAACTGGATAACTATATAGACTGGCGTAACGGAGATTGGTTTAACAGTGACTCTCAGCTAGAAGTCTATATATGGCTTCTGAAAGGGGAAAAACGTTAACTTTTTTTTCCGGCTTCAAATTCAGTTATTATATTTTTCTGATAAAATCAAGAGGCTATCTCACTTTTGAGATAGTCTCTTTTCTATTTCATGCAGGAGGTTTTCAAAGAAATAAGATTACCCTTTTGGGGTATTGCGCCAAGCCAGCAAAAATGTAAAATTTGTGATACTAAATACCTCTGTCATGAAAACTAAAATTTTATTTATGCTGCTCCTATGCGTGTACTGCATAATTCATTCCCAAGAAAATACCATTTATTATGATTTTGAAAGATCCGGTTATTTTGTGAAAAATACTAAATCCGAGCTGAAAGAATTAACTCCTCATGAGCTTAAGAATAATACAGAATATCAGCTGAAAATGATCAATATTAATCCGTTTTACTATAAAATATCACTGCAGATAAAGCAGCAGGATAAAATCAAAGAAATTTTTGATTTTCTGCGAAAAGCAATGTCCGGAGATATTTCTCCCGATCTTAAAATTATGAATGTAGTAGAAGGAGAAAGAGATGCAGCCTTTAAAAAACTTTATAATGAGGCAATATTAATAGATGCACTATTGAAAAACTCCTATTTTTCAAAAGATATAAAGACTAAAATCGAAAAATTTAAAAAAGAAAATACTCTGTTAGCGGCTTATCAAAGTTCTGACAACCCCTCATCATATACCTTTACAGACGTTCAAAAGCTCAATTCCCTTATGAACGATGTTTCCTATTTTGTCCATGAGAAGCATTCAACAATGGATTTGGGAAAATTTACAACCGCCGGTACCGATTATACTTTTGAACTGACCTTCACCCCTCCTGAAGATAATTCAATTAAACAGTCTGAAAAAAAAGATGTAACAACTTTCACTTCAAAAAGTAAATTTAAGGCTTACTTCAGTTCCGGGCTATTTCTTGCTGCTCCTGTCAACAGTAAGTATTATGTATCTGATAAAAACGCAAATAATGCCTATACCATCAGGGAAGAAGACCGGGGTAAAATGTCTTTAGGGGCCATGACTTTAGCTCACTTCTTGTATGGTTTCAGGAATTCAACAACCAAAATAGGCTTTAATGTCGGAGCAGGAATTGATCTGGATACACAGCTCAGGTTTCTGCTCGGAGGAACCTTTATGACTAATAACATTACGTTTAATGCCGGTTATAACTGGGCTTTTAAAGAAGTTTTATCTGACAAATTACAGCAGGATAAAGAATATACGGAGCAGCCTGAGATCGCTTATAAAAAAGTTCTGAAAGGCGGATTCTGGCTTGGAATCAGCTACAGAATATTTTAATCAGACTGATATAATTCCCTGTATAAAAAATAAGCCGGTATAGGATTACCGGCTTATTAAGCATAAAAAAACTAACTCAGGATGATCATGTTGATCTTTTATTTTTTGATGAACTTGTTTTTGTAAACATTTCCTTTTGTATCGGTCGAAAGAACGAAGTAATTTCCGGGAACCAATCTGCTTACATCAATTGCTTCATTATACTGATGTCCGTTTTTCTTCAGGACCACTTTTCCGGATACATCAATGATAGAAACTTCGCTGTACGTTTTATCTGATTCTTTTCCGATGTACAGGAACTGAGCTGTTGGATTCGGATAAATTTTCAGATTGTTGTCTTTAGCTTTTGTTTCTCCTGTTCCCAGGTTACTGCAAAATTCAAAATTTCCGAAATTCAGTTTGATGAATGATGCTGTTCCTAAAAACTCACACTGATCCGGACAATATTCTGTACAGGCATAAAAACCGTATTCCCCGGACTCTGTCGCAGTATAGGAATCTCCTGTTTCGCCTTCAATAACACACTCATCTCCCACAGAAGGCGGTGCAATACTTGGAATACATTTGTACCAGGTATGGGTTCCGTATACCACAGGAAACGCATTGCTGAACTGTACGGATGCTCCTGCACAAATGTTGAATTCCCCGTCTCCTATCTGTTCAAAAGTTCCGGGAGTGAATGTGCTGATCATGGAAGGAAGTCCATAAACAAATCCGTCTGCCATTACCGCAGGGCTTTCTGCTGAACAGTCTCCCTGGGTTACCGCTACTTTAAAATAATAAAGCTGGTCATCATTCCCGTTAATGGTGAGGGTTTGTGAAGTTTCTCCCGGAATGGGTTCCCAAGGATTGTTATTAGGCGTCTGCCAGGTCCATGCCTGCTTATACCATTGATAGGTGCCGAATGCCTGTGTAGAAAGGACTTCGTTTTCCGTATTGCAGAACAAAATTTTGTCCGGAAACTTTACGCCAAGCCTCGGGCTGGTGATGGTAGGATTACACTGGGCTTTTATACTCATGGCACTGATGAATAGAAAAGCCAAAAACATTAATTTTGCTTTCATATATATAAATCGTTAAGGGTTAATCAAGTAAACAGGTCAGTCCAGCAGCAGCCTGACCCCGAATTTTACATTGAAGTGTAAGGGTTTTTCTTTATAGATCGTGTTAAGTCCACTATTATCTTTAAAATGATAACCGATTCCCGGTTCTGCATATATTCCGAATTTATCAATCACCTTCAGCTGAAGTCCGGCCGCCGTATTGACTGAAAACTGTATTGGTTTTGAATCCAGGCGTTCTTCTGAGGTTTCCTTTACCTCATCGTTGACAATATATTTTGTTTTGAGACTTCCTGCCACAGGTTTTTCCGCAATCATTCCTCCCGTAACATATCCTGTAAACCTCCCTTTTTTCACCACATTATAATTGATCTGAACAGGGATGCCGATATAATGAACGGTCTGCTCCCCTTTGATATAGTTGGAGCTGGTTCCGGAATGAAGTTCAGACGAAAGCTTGGTATAGTTCACTCCTGTTCCAACGCCCCATCTTTTTCCAAGATTATAGTAGAGCGAAAGGCCAAAAGTAACAGGGATTTTATGTCTTATTCTTGCTTCTACTTCTTTGCTCTGATTGGCCAGTAAAATTTCGGTTAACGGGTCGTCTTCGGTACTTGTAGCACTCCACACTTCATCAACAATCATTGGATTTCCACTCATAGAAGCATATCCCGAAAACTGCTGTACGGAAGAATTTGAAGAAGCATTTCCCGTCAACATACTCAGCATCCATGACCTCTTAGAATGTTGTTTTCCTTGATTGGATTTATCATTTCTGACATATTTCTCCTGTAAAGATGTTTCATCCGCAACAGATACCTCATCAATTTTTTCTTTTTCTTCTTTTGGAGTAAGAACATAATTCTGGCCGGGAATCTCTTTATTTTGCAGTGATCTTAAGTCAAAAACATTCCTTTTCTCTTCTGAAATTTCTTTGTTGATATTACTTTCAAAAGTATTCTTCTGTACTTTTTCATCTATATTTTTCCCTGTGACCATGCCTTTTGAAACACTAAATTTTTCCGGATCTGCGGTTTTGATACCTGGTGCAGTATCCGGGACCTCTGAATGGCCTGATTCCCTTCCGAAATTCGCGATCTGATCTTTCTTTCCAGAGTTGGCCGTACTCCTACTCTCCGTTGTCTCTGCATTCATTTCCAGCAACAGCTTTCCGGTAAAAAATAACAGAACAACAGCTGCTGCAATTCCCGCAATACGATATAGCCAGGCTTTATGGCTTCCGACAGACATATTTTTATTTTCGACTCCATTTTCTGAACCTGAATTAAGGCTCACAGGAATTATATTCTCATTTTTTTCTGAAAACAATTCATCCCTGATATCTTCCCACAGCCCATCCGGAACATCCTCTTCATGGTCTTCCATCTTGCTGCGCAGATCATTGAGCCACCGGTTATTCATATTGTGCTTTTTTGGACATTTTAAATTCTTTAATTTTCTGGACCAGTAGTCCTTTTGCCCTGTGAAACTGTGAAGCTGAAGAGTTTTCTGCTATTCCCAGCAGCTCCGCAATTTCTTTATGGCTTTTTTTCTCAAATACATACAGATTAAAAACAGTTCTGTATCCATCCGGAAGTGCTTTTATCATTTCCATGACCTCTGTCTGTGGAACTTCTTCAAGATCAGGCTCTTCTTCTTCCGGAGTGTCAGGAAAATCGGAAGTCCAGGCTGTGGTCTGAAAACCGGAATTCTGCCTGATATGTTTTAGTGATTCATTCACTGCAATTCTCATCATCCATGCCTTTAACGATCCTTCTCCCCGATATTCAAACGTGTCTATTGACCGGAACATTTTAATGAAACTATTCTGCAAAATATCTCTTACATCATCTTTTTCAGCAATATAGCGGGAGCAGACCCCGGACAGGCTTCCGGAATAAATTCCGAAAAGTTCTTTCCAGGCAGCTTCTTCTTTTATCAGAAGGCGGTTAATCAAAATCTGCTCCTTGTTTTCTTTCATGTATGGCTACAGCGTCCGGCTTTTTAAATGGTAGGGCAAAAATAGACTGGATCTTTTAAACGGTATCTATCTATTTGTTATTTCTATCAATTCTTCAGATGATAAGGGAAATTATAATAAATGATTTCATAGGGATCTAAATCTGTTCCGTCTACTGTGATTCTTTCGGCAGTCAGGCCAAATCTCAACGATCTGTCCAGTCCTGCAAAATACCCTTTTTGCTTAGCAGCTAATGTGATCACGGCATTTTTACTAACTCCGTCAACAGGAATCCGAAATGCCAGTTTTTCAGGAGTAAAAGTCAGTTCTATTACATTTTTATCAGCATACAATACAGAAGTGTAATTCAGATTATATTTCACTTTTCCAATGGCAGCCAGTGCCGCGTCTGCTTTTACAGGGTCTTTTATCACTGATTTTACAATTTCTTTTACCGGAAATTCCGCAAATGTTATGGTATCTTTTTTTGTTCTAAATTCTATTGCCTTTTCTGTTCTGGAGATTCCCTGAACAGTAATCAGCCTTCCTCTGTAATTCCCCTTAAGATCTTCCAGTTTTACGGGGGGAGCCTCAATATCATTATCATCAAGACATGAGGCAAACAGAGTAAAAATTACTCCTACGGCTAAAATGGCCGCAAAAAATTTAAGTACTATCAGATTCTTCATTACATTATTTTTTACTGTATTAAACATTCATTGATTTTGAGTACTCATTAGTAAAACCCGGTTTTTGGAAAATCTTGCATGAAATTTTATAAAAAAGGCCAAACAACACGACAATCACCTGATTTACAGATCATAAATTTTCAATAATATCTGAAAGCCTGTTTAAATTTCTAAATTTGATTTTTTGTATAACATTCACATCTTTATTTAAATCACATTCTTTGAGTATTTTTTGATTAAAAAGATAATATACTGGCGATGTGTTTTTTCCACGCAAAGCTTTCATTTTATAAACTACTGACTTTAAGGGAGCAAAGGCTGTAATCAACTCGGTTGATTCGTTGAAGCGTATGGATAAACATTCCGCTTCATCAGCGATGAAGTCGCATCACTTTGATGACTCAAAATAAGGTGGAATTATTCATCAACTTTGCGTTAGTCTTTTTGAAGACTTGAAGAAATGTAAAATTTAAACCGTCTCTTACAGTCTCCATTATTTTATTTTGAAATACAAGATTTTGAGCTTTCTAATCACCTCTGTTTATCGAATCTTTTCCCATTGAAACTCTCATATACTCTTCCTTCTACCTAATTTCAGGGAGAATAAAAATCCTGATTTTTCTGTATTGTTCGGACAGCTTATCCAGCACTACATTTGCAGGATCAACATTCAAAAGTAGTATTATGAAAATGCAAAAGACAAAACGAATTATTTTCAGTCTTCTTACTGTAATAGCTATAGGAAGCATATCTGTAGCATGTGGTAAAGATGATGACGACCCTTCCAATGCGAAGGCCAATATGAAAATGACCATTACAATAAACGGAGCAGATTCTAACGACCAGGTGGATTTCGGAATAGCGGCAGGAAACCATGATGCCAGCCAGTACGGCTCCCCGGTATGGAAAATAAACGGTGTCACACAGGGAAATGAAGATGATATTATCCTGGGAATAAATGATTTTACAGGTTCCACTCAAACCTATGTTCTTGAAACCGTGAAACCTTTTAATTTTGGAAATTTAAGTGCCCATGTTACCAATCATGACGGAGGCCCTATTGCTGTGAGCTACAAAACTGAGGTAGGAGGAAGCGTAGAAACCAATGTAACCACAACGGTAGTTGCCGGACAAACCCATAATAAGAATTATACGTATGTAGCCAAGTAGGCTTTGTTTCGGAGAGAATTAAATCGATATCAGATATTTTTTTTGCTAATCAGACCGGTAGTTTAAAACTGCCGGTCTTTTTTTAATTCATCTTTCTTGAAATTTTCTCTAATCTAAAACCAAAAAAAGAAAAACCAGCATGGGAATCATGCTGGTTGATTTAAAAGTTTTGAATATTTTCTGAAGCAGTAAAAATTACTGTAGTTCTTCTGGGACTTTGTATAATCCGTTTTTAGTTATAATCTTCAATAGCTTATTTGTCTTTCTATCGACTGTTATAGCAGCTCCAGTTCCAAGAACCGGGGGATTAAAGTTAAAATGAACCGAATACTGAAACTCAATGTCAGGATTCATTTCCAAGATCATAGGATTTATATCTCTATATACTCCAATACTGTTATAATCAGCAAGTAAATCTAATGCTTTTAAAGCTTTAGTTGCTTTTTCTATTATTTCTTTATCTGTCATAGTCCGTAATTTTTAAATCTTATAATAAATTCTGGAATCATTTCCACTCCCAAATTAACTGCTGGTAGAATAATCTTCTCTTGATAGTACAATTTAATATGTTTTAATTCACTCAAGGATAAATTTAGTATTTCTGCATTTTCTAGCAATCTTTCAGCAACATATTTCTCACGCAATATATTATTCACAAGTGCTTCTTTTAAAGTGCCAAAATCTTTTTTAGTGAAAGCTTTTTTTCCAATTTTACAAAATTCTTCCAAATGATAATATTCATGGGCAATTACATAATTAGAAGAACCTTCTTTATACCATATTACAGGTGGTATTTCATGAGCATCAAAATATGCTGCAATATTATTCTTTTCTATATATCTATATGCTGGAGTGTTTTTTGTCGCTAATCTAAACCTCCCCTTTTCCTTAAATGCTAAGATTTTAATTTTTTTATCACAATCTAACAACTCTTCTTTTGTTGCTGGTTTAGAACCTAATTCATCTACATCTTCTAAATTATACTTTCCTCCTCTTCTTTTTCTCTCAAACTTATTCTGAGCTCTCTTTTGCTTCTCCTTCACTCTTCTCTCCGCAGGCGTCAGAGCATGATCCGCTACTTCATCTCCCAATCCAAAGACCTCATCTAAAACTTTCTCTAATTTAGAAAAAATTTCCTTTGTTCCTTTTTTAAATTCGCGAAGCATCATTTTAATGAACTCCAGGATTCTTGTCATGAAATTTCCGGCATGGGTAACGGCTTTGGAAATCTTTTCAAGAGGATTTAATATAAAGCTTTCTACCGTTTTAGCCAGCTTAGCAACCGCAGCTGTTCCGCCGGTAAGAAGCGTTTCAACAACGATGTCTACGATAATCCCAATGATATATCCATAATAGTAAGAAGCTTTTTCAAAAGTCAGCTAAGGGACTTTTTCCTCAATCCATGCTACCAGACGAATAATGGTTCTTATCTGAAAGGTCAGGCATTGTTTAAAAAAGTCCAGATAATCAAAGTTCATAATCCCCTCCATAAGGTCTTCCGTTAGCTCAAGGAACATTTCACCATATTCAACTTTCCGGTCATTCACTCTATCCATAGCAGCAACTGCCTTGAAAATAAAGCCAATGATTGAAAAAATTCCTGCGATAATATCAATCAGACTGTTGTAAATCCCACACAGAAAAGCATTAGTCATCTGATGACCTCTATAGATAATATGCTGCATTCCGGTAAGGGGATCGATAAGAAAACTTTCAATTTTATCTATCTGGTTGAAAAAGAAGTTGATGGATTTTTTAATTCTCTTAAAAATAAAAGCAGGAAAGAAATTTTCTGCATTAGCCAGGAGATTACTAAAATCTGTTTTAACATCATTTATTTTTTCAAACAGGGTTTTTACAATTTGGGCATTTATTTTCTTCTGTCCTTCCAGATTTTCATACGGATTCTTTTGACCTTCATGTTCATAGAATTTTTTAAGTTCCTTATAAAGTGCATCTGGAATAAAAACAGGATCGTATTCACCTTCTTTAGGATAGGGATTCCAGCCATTTTCAGTAATCCTGAGTTTTGCAATATTATCTGCGATACCTTCTATAAAAAAATCAGCAGCTCCTTCTAACATTTCCTGTTTAAAGAAACTAAATATCTTACCGATGCTGGCATCTTTTAATCCCAGAAACCAGCTAATGAAACTTACTTTATTTCTATAAATTTCATTTTTGATCAGCTCTTCAAGTGCTTTTGGAGAAACAGTAACCTGATGTTTTCTTGTAAAACTAAGAATATCGTCAAAGGAATTATTTTTAGTTTTCGTAAGCTCCGCACCTGCCACAGCCCGCATTACCGTGCTGTAATTATATTGATCATTAATTTCCAGGAAAAGAATCAGCTGATTACTATCCGGCAGCGCCTCCATATAACGCTGAAGAAGAAAAGCTCCGTCTTTACTGGCAAAAAGAATCACATCAATTCCTTCAATGGTCTTTCTGTACATACTTTGATAAATAACGACCTCTTCTATATTTCCTCCAAATATGGGATCATCTGTATAGATCTGAAAACCCTTACCACTCAGAGCGGCTTTTCCATCATAATAGGTATTAGCAATTTGTTTTGCTGTAAGCTGTTTCTGTTCGGAAGGTGATTTCAAAACAGGGAAAGAAGGGCTGTCTGTTTTAAAAAAAGAATGTTCGGAGCTGCCCAATAAAGGATTGTTTAATATTTCTAAGCTCATCACGGTATTTTTAATTCGTTCTCCGGGAAAACCATCGTCAGTTTATTTCCTGAATAATACGTTTTGATCCTTTCTTCATCCAGAACAAGAAGATCCACGTAATAATCTTTATCTACCAGAATCTGAGCGTTCTTCAGTTTGTATTTGGTCTGTACCATAACGTCCCAGTCTTTTCCTTCCAGATCCTTCCATTGTTCAAAAGGAATCCGGCCCCTGCTTCCGAAAAGGAATATCTTTTCTACCGCAGTAATCTCACTAATCTTATCTTTTAAGGTCGTGAGGATATAAGGCAGCACTTTATCGTGCTGCCAGATAGCCTCGTGTTTTACACGGCTCATGGGTTAAATTTTAAGGGATTAAACTAGGAATTTGGAAAGAGGAGCTTTATCTGTAAAATCATTCATTGTAAGCTCAATTCTATCTTTATCTAAAACTCTTTCACGGTATTGTTCAGGAGATAAAATTTTAAGGTAATCCTGCCCATCAGTTACAAACTTTAACAAACCATATTCATCATTATCATCTGGTTTTCTGAATGTAAATGTTTTTATCTTATTAACATCTATTTTAAATGTTAATCCATTATTTCCAGTAGGAACAGCTTTTAACCCATCAATTGCGGATAATTCAAATGCTAAACTTTTGTAGAAGACCGTTGAAAGTTCCGTTGCACTCCAGGCAGCATCTCTTTCAATTGTAATAGTATTTCCCATACACTCATATATTCTGGGGAAAACGGAATTATCATCCATCGAATAAATATTAGAATATTTATCCATACGATCAAACGTAATCTCAATCCATTTTTCACCTATACCTCCGCCCAGCAAGCTGTTATCTTTTTCAAAATTGAATTTATCTTCTGTAATCACTTCTGACGGTACTTCAAAATCATCCGGATTTTCTGTACTGAAAGGCAGCGCATGTTTCACTTTCAATCCGATACTTTCTGCCTGAAGGATGTTTAGAGACGTTGGAAGCCTTGTCATCCAGGCTTTTCCTTGTTTCATTCCTTTGGGTTCCTTCATTTCATCTGCAATAGACAGGTATAATTCATCACCAATGACAGGAATTTCGCCTCCGTTCCAGATCTTTCCGGTGGCCAGATAGAATTGTACTGCGTCCTCAAATCCCGGACGTACCGTAACAACAACTCTCGCCATACCACTCTGCATAAAGGCTCTGAACAACGGATCGGTGTCTTCAGCCTGATAAAGATCCATCCAGTTTTCTCTGTTGCCCCAATAATAGGGATACAGGTTATAGGAAAGATTTTCCCACTCAAAAGCCTGTTCCATAAACTTCACAAAAGCGGTGTATTTATCAAGATTGCTGTTTAAAACCGTTTCATAGTCTCTGAAGGAAGAACCGCTGGTCTGCCCTTCTAATCCGTAGCCATGAGTAGAACCGGAAGTTCTGTCTGACAGATATGAAATACAGTTTTTACGCAGAATGGTATTTTCAATCTGACGGTAGAACATCGGGTTTGAACCTTTGATTTCTACAGCCTTATTCTTTTCTTCTCCAAGTTTATTATTATACCCCACCAAAGCATCTTCATAGGCGTCTATAATCGCTTTAAAAACTTTCTGATACCATGCATTTTTGGCTTCGGTTGTTAACTCCAGATCAACCACACAATTCACTGTTCCTGAAAAAGCCTCGTAGAAAGTAGTAGAAATAGGAATGGACTTTGAATAAGGCATTGTAAGAACTTGTCTAGGGTGCATTTCAAGCTGGGACCACCTTCCGTGAATATAGAACGTCTGATCTCCTACCAGAATACACATCGCCGTTGCGCTGCTATCACCTGCCGCACTGTATCCTGCTGCACATTTTACAGCCACATAATTATCCGGAATCTGGATTTCATCTTTAAAGGATGCATTCTGGATGGCACTGTTTTCATTGACAAACTGCCCGCTCATTGATTTTCCAACGCTGTAAGATTCAATTGGCTTTTCTGGAATTTCAACATTATATTTCGCTGTCCAGTACTTGAGAACGTTATCATTCGCCAGATCTCCAAAATGAGCAAGCTTCATTACAGAAGAGGTTCTTGGGTCTTCCGGCTTTACCAAAGTTACCTGATCCGGTTTTTTCTGAGAAGCCATTCCCAACAAATGAAGTTTTGCAGGCTCCGGAACCATAAATTCAAACATCATACGTTTACCGTAGTTGTAGATCTGGTTTTTCATCAGTTTATCTACCCAACGGTACACTCCTACTACATTTTTATCCCCTTTACGGTTATCAAATCCGTGGGAATTGTTTTCTTCAAACTCATCAATGATCTTTTCAATCCGTTCTTCATGAACTTTGGTCACGATTCTGTCCATTGCTCTGGCAGTAATATCCTGAGCCTGACTCACCGCCTGTCTTGTACTTTCATCTTTGGAACGGTGATTGGCATAATTAGCTCCTGCATTCAGAGAGAATAATCCATTAGGGCTTCTATAACTTGCATTAGCAAAGCCGGCAAAATCATTGGATTCCTGCATAATTTTTGATACTTCAGACTGCATTTCGAAGCGGTTAGCCGTAGTGGTATCTGAAAGCTGCTCTCTTTCAGTATCTGAAGAGGAGGTGGTTGTATTTTCGCTTCTTCTTAATCTTCGGGTAGATTTTTCACGGTATTCTCTTGCCATGATATTCTCAATATGAGCTACTTCTCCTTCCACATAAGCATGGGTACTCTGTTCTACTTTCAGATAATCAGCAATCCCTATTTGTTTAAATCCAAATCCTGAAGGGATGAAGTTCTGTTCACCCTCAATGACAACCGGAGGATTTTCTGTTTCTTCAACCAGCAGTTCAAATTGGGAAGAAATACATGATCTTGTGCTAATTCCATTGGTTCTGAACTGAGCCATTCTTCCGTTGGTAAAATAGACTTTAATATCAAAAGAGGAATCCTGTAAAGCAGCATATTCAACACCTTCCTTTAAAAGGTTGTTTAAGAAAATAGTATTTCCTGTTCTTGATTTTACAAACCAGAATCCATCGTTGTCTGCATTCAAATTACCATTGCTTTCAATCAGGGCATATGATACTCCGGAAACATCCCAGGAAGCATCCGGAACATTTAAAGAAAGATCAAGTGCATACCTCTTATATAAAACCCGTGGACAAATCTGGTAAGTAAACGGTACAGAAACAGTTCTTGTTAAAGGAACAATAACCCCTCCAATACTGGTATAAACTTCTGTATTGCTTTCTGTATTTTCTGCAATAATCGTATTACACTTTTCCTCCGTTTCTTTGATCAGAGCATTGATTTCTGAAAAAGTGTTTCTTCCATCCAGTAATTCATTAAGATTCGGAGTTCCAGGAGCTGCAGCACGGTTACTGATTTGATCCTGCGGAAAATCAAACCCAAGAATATCCAATAGCGCCTCCATATTATCAGGCTTAAGCTCCAATTCTAAATTTCCGGCTTCTATTTCCGGGCGGAACTGGAAATCAAATTTTGGAAGGACTGGTTCTGGAACTTTTGGGATCTGCTGGCATGGATCTGCCGGATCATATTTTTCGCCGGGAGCTCTTGTAGGACAGTATTTATCTCTCATTTCAGCTACTTCAAGATTATAGCGCTCAATAATAGGAGCAATTTCTCTTTGATACCCTTCCTGGTAAACTTCATATTCTGTCTGATATTCCCTCCTATATCTTCTTTCTATTGCAGAAAGGTTCTTCTTTAGTCCTGCATATTTTTCAAGTTTTGCTTTTGTTACAGAAACCAGCTGCTGCTTTCTCATTTCCTCTGTAGGAATTGTTTCTTTTGCTTCTCTTGCTCCGGCTTTTGAGAACGTTTCAGACGCCGGAAGAGGTTTGTCATCCAGCATTAATTCTTTAGGAAGAACTACTTTGGCATTTACTAATATCTTTGTTGTTTCCTCATTAACGGCCGGCAGAACATGCATGGCAAGTAAGGCCTGCATCAGCGTTTCTTTAATATAAAAGTCTTTTTGTGTCACGACCTGGTAAATTAGGTTATTCCAGATATCGGCAGGCTCAGGAGTAGGTTGTATTTGCCCGGCAAAATAGGTATTTCTTACAGCAAGAATTTCTTGGGCAGTGTGGGTATCTTTGTTTTTTACAATCCATGCTCCAAATTCACAAACTGCTTTGTAATTTCTTTTAAAATTTGATAAATTATGTAAACTGGCAGGATCGCTGCTAATACATTTTGGACTACTGGCAAAAGCAGCAGCGCATTCAATTAATTTCCTTTGTTTTGAGCCTACTGCATTTACTACAGGAATATAAAATGTATTATCATTTTTATAGGTCTCAGGAATCAGAATAAATCTTTTATTCTGTTCTTTTTCATCAGAAAGCTGGGGGCTTCTTAAGCTTACAAATCTAAACAGGGTTTGAGATGGAATGTTTTCTGCCGGAGTTTCGGCAGCATTGTTTTCAATGTTGTTCATTTTTTGTGATTTTGATTGTTTTTTATTGAATAAATGAATAAGAAAAGTCTTTTTTTCAATAATGACTTTTGATGTAAGCCTTATTTTTTAAGGTGGTATCAGGCGGGATGTCCACCCCTATTTTTTAAGTCTATTTTCATGTTCTGTGTTTTATTGATGCAAATATCAGAGCCGGAAGCGACAGAACTCGACGTATTAAAAACAGGTTTTATATTTTTTTGAAAAACAATCCCCACTAGTAATATTAAGCTTATACAGTTGAGATTTCCTATATTTATTCCATGGCTGTACACATACAATCTTATCATCAATCTGATTTTCCCACAGACCTTACGACAGAAAATTATAGTGTCATTTTACTGAACGGGTCTGGCGTTTTTTCTGTAGATCACATTAATTATTTTTATGAAGACTGTACAGTCCTGTTTCTTTCTCCTTTTCAGAAGTTAAATCTGGTACCACATTCCGGGCAGGAGATTTTTTGTCTTTTCTTCCATGGTGATTATTATTGTATAGAATATCATAAAGAAGAAGTTGCCTGTAATGGGCTTCTTTTTAACAATATCTATTTAAACCCGGCCATACAGCTCACTAAGGAAAATTATGCCTTGATTCTGGAAATTTTTAATCATGTTCAACTTGAAAATTCGGAAGATCATCCGTTTTCAGCATCAATTATTAAAACTTATATTCAGCTGATCCTTGCCATTTGCAGCAAACAGAAAATCAATATAGTGCAGAATGAGATTTACCATAAAACACCCGCTAATAAACACGCCGGAGAATTCCGAAAGCTGCTGGATCTTCATTTTAAGGAGGAAAAGGAACTTGCGTTTTACAGTAATCTACTGTATATCACTGGCGGAACATTAAGCAAAACCATTAAGAAAGAATTTGGTAAAACTCCCAGCCAGCTTATTAATGAAAGAGTCATTCTGGAAGCCAAAAAACTACTTCATCTTACCTATCGATCTGTGAAAGAAATTGCTGCTGAGCTAGGTTTTAATGATGAATTTTATTTCAGCAGGTATTTTAAGAAATCCGTTGGCTGTTCTCCTAAAAAATACAGAGAAAAGGTAGGAATCTCTGTAGTGGCAAAAATGTCCATGTAATATCCTGATATCTCTATTTTTAAGAGGCTTGTGCCTCAATACCTTTGTAGAAAAGCAAATTATGCAGCACAACAGATTACTTAACCGTCTTACGGCATTGGACTCTTACTTCCTTAATTTTCTGAGGGTTTCCATATTCATCGTTATGGCATGGATTGGAGGATTAAAAGCATTTCAGTATGAAGCAGAGGGAATCGTCCCTTTTGTCGCGAATAGTCCTGTTATGAATTTCTTTTATAAAAATGCAGCCAATAAAGTGCTTAATAAGGAAAATAAAATGGTTCCGGAATATACTATTTATAAGAATCCGGAAGGAAAAGTTGTTCAGAGAAATATAGACTGGCACCAAGAAAACGGAACTTATATTTTTTCTTACGGACTTGGCAGTGTGATTGTCATCATAGGGATTCTGGTTGTTCTGGGAGTATGGTTTCCCAAAATTGGAGCGGCTGGCGGAGCATTAACATTCCTGATGTCTTTAGTTACTTTGTCTTTTCTGATTACTACCCCGGAAGTATATGTTCCTGATCTCGGTGGTGATTTTCCCACACCTCAGCATGGATTTCCTTATTTATCAGGAGCCGGACGTCTTGTTCTGAAGGACATTATCATGATGGCTGCCGGGCTGGTCTTGCTTTCAGACAGCTTAAAAAAGATATTCGCCAAAGGCGGAATTTCCATTCCGGATAAAAATGATTAATAAATTCTCTGTGCCCCCCTGTGCTAATTTATTGGCGGTGGCTCCTTCGGAGCCACCGCCAATAAATTTTATTCAAAAATTCATTAATATACAAGATCCTTAGCTGCAATTTTCTTTCCAGAGTTTTCTTCTCCTAAAAATATCCTCCTCCATTTCGCTACAGAATTACGGCTAAGGCTGAAGTGTCTTGCCAATTCACTGTTATTCATGTTATTTTCTTTTTGATACTTCAGGATCTGCAGTATGGTCTGTTTATCGTATGAACGATGTTTCTGATTGCTGATGAGTGTATCCTGCATTACATCTTTCGTAAAAATTAGCTTGTTCAGCTTAATAACATCCATTACTGAAAGATCTTTTTTGGTAAGGATAAATCTGCACTTTTCTTCTTTATCAGGGTATTTTCTGGTGATAATATCACTATAGATTTTCTGGTAGTTTGGTTTTATATACTTTTCCATATACTTTCTTAATGTTTTTGTGTTGTAGCTTTCCGTTTCGGAAAATCAGGAATAGAACCGTTTTCATTCCCCACCATGTCCTCTTTATTTCATAATACCAGATATCATCCGGATAAAAATTGAATCCGTGTCCAAGTTCATTGATGACTTCTTTTTTTGAGAGCCCCAAAAGAAAATCTTTTTCGTACAGTTGCTTGTCTGGTTTCATAAAATCTGGAATTTTTGATTGGCTTATTTTACAGATCTATTCTGAAATGACAGTCATAAATGATTCCCTTACAGGTAGAAATATGTAGACGTCTTTTTAAAATACCAAAGCAATAACGCTCTAATTCAAAAGCATATCTTGAGCTGTACATTCTTACTGTTTTCTGCCCTACAAGTTCTTCTGCTTCTTCAATTGTTTTCCCGATCAGGATCATTTCAGTTAGTATCATTTTATACTTGTATATTAAGTTAACTGGCTGCTTTACTACTGTATTTATCCATCCATTTATACAATGTGGTCTTGGGTATTCTATATTCTTCTATCACCTGATATCTTGTTTTTTCTCCTGTAAGGATCAATTCCATAATAAAATCAATGATCTCCTTTGTATAAATATTCTTTCTGAATTGGGGAAGATCTGATTTCTTCTTGTCTGTCTGTCTGCTCAGATTGGCATTGGCCGGGGGAGAATATAATATAAGATGCTGTGAATACACTCTAAAAAAATCGTATTCCAATAACTTACTCCATTTTAGCATCAGATCAGAGGGCATATCCGGCTGCTGATACATGATTTTCAAATCATCTTCCGTACATTTAAAAAATCTGCATATTCTGAATGTATCAATCTCACATTCTGCCACTCTCTTTTTTACCAGTTTTCCAACATGGATATTTTTAAAATCAGTATTCATTTTTATTCGTCTTTTTTATACTTTCCAGTGAATCTGTAAGGTCTTTTATTTGTTGATTATTAAAACCCGCTATTTGAAGTTTCATTTTGAATCCTTTTCTTTTTTCCGTATCCAGCACAATAACCAGGCTGGAAACCATCTGTCTTTCTTCAAGCACGAAATCTTTGAGGTATTGTCTTGGAAATTCGGCGAAAGGCGACATCTTTTTTCGTTGGTAAAAAGGATGAAATCTTTTAATCGTTATGCATTCTCCTGAGAATTCATATTCAATGCATTTAGCCTTTAGGAATAGTCTCAGCAGGAGAGCTCCCGTAGCGAGAAGAACAAATTTGACAGCTGTATTCCAAGGTGCGCAGGCCAGGACTAAAAAAATAACAAGGATCATGACTGTTAAAACCTTCATGATCATCTGCATTGTATGAAAATTATTAATTTTTGTCATTTTTTTTTAACTTATAAAAGCAGCAGAAGAGGACTATTTCTACCCCTCATTCTGCAGCTCAAAACTAAACTGATGATTTTCTTATTTCCAGTAGCTCCAATTCGTTCCATCATATACAGCCAGCATATCAGAAGCCGTATCATATACCATCGTTCCTGCTACTGAGCTTTTCATAGTCAGATGCGGATTGGTCACTACAGGTAAAACCATTGCCTTTGTTGTAGATTCCAGCACCAGAGTTCCTGGCTTACTTGTTGTTGTTGCTCCGATAATCACTCCGGCTGTTGCTGCTGCATCTGTGCCTGTATTAAATAAAGCATGAAGAATACCTTGTCCCTGATCCGTAAGCGAAGTCCAGCCTCCGGTATTGTTATTGTTTTTTTCCTCCCACACTTCCACTGCTTTATCGGCCGTATTAAAAACAAAAGTCCCTCCTACCGCTCCTGAAGCTGAAGCAACTGATGGTAGTATAATCCCTTTATTTCCCGGACCAAATTCTACCAGAGCACTCGGGTTCGCTACATTATCTTTACCAAATGCTACCTGAGCCTTTATATTATTGAATAAAGCTGCAGAAAAGAGAGCTATTGATGTAATTATTATATTTCTCATTTTTAATTTCATTTTTTTATCCGTTAAAAAGCTGCCAGGATATTTGTTTCCAGCTATCCCGGCAATCTTTAAAAACTTAATCACCTATTGTTATTCGTTACAGCCTCTTTTAATACAGTTCCATCCGGTACGGGAAATATCTACTCCCGGGGTGGTACCTCTGTAAAGCTGAACACATTTTAAATCTGTATTATAAATAACCATTCCTTCCACCGGAACCAGAGCATTTCTCTGAGCGGTGGTCATATGAGTAACCACAAGACCTTTTCCGGCACTATCCAGAACAAGCTGCCCGTTCGGAACATTTTTAGGCCAGTTCGCAGCAGTAATCGATGGTTTGGTAAGAATTCCGATCTGTGCATAGCTGTCCGGCGTACCTGTTGCTCCAGGTTTGATACAATGGCAAGGCACGATTTTCTTTCCTGATCCGTAACCGGTCATATAAGTAGGACCTACCACCACCTGTGTTGCTGTAACGATATTGGCTGATGCTACGTTCCAGGTTATTATATTAAAGGTTGCTCCATTATATAATTCCAAAGGAAATAACGGACCTCCTGATGTCTTACTACCGAATAATGTTACCGCTCCTGTAGCACTGATATTTACTCTTACTGAAGGGGCTGAAGATGTTCCTATGATCTGCCAGATTTCAGGTATTCCACCCGATCCGTAAACAGATCCGTCTGCGAAACGGATATTCGGAACAGCTGTAGAAAACTGAATTTCCTGCGTAGCAAGCTGAGTTCCGTTGATGTTAAGGTTAAAAGAATTATCAAGCGTATAAATATCGAAGACAAAACCAAAATCGGTGGCTGGCTGAGAGAAAGTTACCGGATCTCCGTCTTCTGTACTGAAAGCATTCCCCTGAACATCTTCCGTACATATTGGCGTTGGAGAAAACATTACATTGGCATTATTCAATAAATTGTTACAATTACCTCCTAACCCGTTATTCGCACATTCATATTCTGCATTGGTAGGTGGAACTGCAGGGTTAGGGTTGGTTGCATCCGGGTCGGTTACGTCATTCGGACGAAGTATTCCTGCTTTTACTGTTAAATTTCCCGGTGTTGCAGAAGCAGTAACCGTTACAGTGAATTTATAGGTAATTTCACATCCGTTAGGCAAATTAAGTGCAGACGAATAAGTACGTGTCGCAGGATTGTAAGTTATTGCTGTCGATTCACTTCCGCATCCGTTGGCTGTGAAAACAAGAGACTGCGGATCCAGACCCGGCGGAAGAGTAAAAGTAAACGGAGCTTCCGTAACACCGCTTGGACCGTCATTTTTCACTTTTACAGTGTAGGTAAGCTGTTCTCCTACTGAAACCGCAGATTTATCCGGTACTACCTGGGTTACTTTTAAGTCTGCAATTTTCACTTCCACAGTGGTAGCAATTGTCGCTGCATTTCCTTTGATAAAAGTCCATGTATCAATTGACCTTACATCTCCGAACAGCCCGGAGGTTCCTGATCCTCCTACTCCCCAGATATGTCCGTTAGTTACACTGCTGATTCCTGCACTGTTTACCGGAGGCAGGTGGGTATTGTTTTTAGGGTTAGAAGATGTACCGGTGCTTCCATTTGGAATATCAGTATCATTCCAGTAAACAAGATCTGATGCTACATTACTCAGATTGGTATGATCCAGAAGCTGGATAATTGTTCCATTCCTGTTATACTCCATATCAATGAACGGGAAGTGTACTTCCGCTCCCTGAAGCTGTACCGTTACTTCTGCTGGTACTGAACCTATTGGCAGTGAATTTCCGGAACCATCCTTTCCATCCCAGAAAATAGAATTAACTCCTGCTACAGACGGTCCCGTAAGGGTACGCGTAACAAAAGCAGCCGGATTTGCTGTGCTTTGGATCACAATTTTATACTGCCCGGGAGCCCCTGCGTTAAATTTAATATATCCTCCTTTCCCACTTACCTGTGCTGGTGTTCCATCAACTCCTACCAGCTGAACTCCTGTCACATCTGGTACAATTACTGTGCTTTTAAGCCAGGTAGAACCTCCCGGAACAGCTCCTGATGATGTTGTTGGCAAATCTGCCGCAGGAAGGCTGTAGAACAGTTTATGGGTAATGTGTTTAGAAGTATCGGCTAAATTGGGATTATGTGCTTTTCCTGTTAAAAAAGCGGTTGTGGACTGGTCAAGACTTTTATAAACAGGATTTTGTGTAGTGGGATCTATAAACCCATTGTTATTCGCATAAAAAGTAAAATAAAGTCCATTATTCCCGTTATTATTTACTCTATAAGTGTATCCGTCTTTTGTTAGTACATATACCAATCCATAAAATCCATCAGTAGCTGCAGAAGAGGTTCCGTTGGAAAGATTCAGGATATTGGCATACACACGTCCTTGCACAAATCCTGTATTGCCTGTATTAATAACGGATACGTCCCATGCTGCAATTCCGGCATTGGTACTGCTTTGCGTCCAGTTACTATCTGCACTTACTGTTGTGGAAGGATCTGATGTTGCCCGTCCCACGAACTCAACACGGTAAATACCGGCTTCTGTTACAGGATGATAGATGGGTGTATATCTGCCTCCCCCTGTCTGCCCAGACAGCTGTGGTCCTGCAATTTCTGCACTTCTGCTGGAAATCTGTCCACTGGAAGTATTGTTAACAACCTGTGTTCCATCTGGTGCAAAAAGCCTTATTCTTCCTGTTCCTCCATTCTGTGCACTTGAAGCCAGAGTAATGATTTCTCCTGGTATGGCATATACATAATGCGTTCCTTCATTGGCGAAAGGCCAGCTATCTGTGGTAGTGGTGCTTGATCTCAAAAATGCACGGAGCCCGGTAGCACCTGACGGGTACAAATTCCTGGAGCCGTCTGCCAAAAGCCATCCGCTGCACAACAGACATACAAAAGTTATTACAGCTCTAAACTGTAGATGATACTTCATATTATTTTTCATTAATTCATTCATTTATTGTTCGTTCATTTTCAGATTCAGGCATGAACTTACCTGTGCTCCTGTAAAAGAAGCATGAGAATTTTAGTTAATACGTTAAAAATCAAATAATAAAAGGAGGTGGCCTTATGGCATGGGATTCAGAAAAATGGTGTTCTAAAAACAGCTCATCCAAACTTCCGGAGACGATACTGGTTCCGTATAAATAATTCTGAACATAAAGAACATCCACAGATCTATGAAGTGATGATTTTATTTGAGTTTCTCCTGTTGAAGCAATAAAAAAGAGGTCTTTCCTGCCCGGAACGGACAGGTCACTTCCGGAAGAAGAGTTTTTGGAATATAGAATAGCCGCTGCTTTGATCTGCTCTGTTTTGATCTGCTCTCTTTTATCTGAAGATTTTACAGTTTTCGGTTTCTTATTCTGTCTGATTTTTATTTTCCTGTTTTCTTTAGAAATCAGGACTTGTTTTATTTTTATATTGGAATCTCCAATAAAAATAGTTGTACCCTTGGTTACGTATATTACGTTCTGTCCTAAGCCTTCTATTCGCTCATTATAAGATAGTGCATGGAATTTTGAAGAAACACTGATTAAAATAAGAATACACAGCGTAATCCACTTCCTTAAAGAAAGTATACCCGGCAGCACATCTATTTGCGTTTTTTTATTCATTATTCCTGTGTCAGGATATTATAAACTGCAGACATAAATAATACAGTTTATGAGATTTGATCGGTACAGTGACCACACCCCCCTCCTCTGACAGGCACAAAGATAATGCGCTAAAAACCGCTTTAAAAGGCATTCTATTACCATTTTCCTCAAAATGATAAAGTTCCCGGATGATTATTTCACCTTCTCTTCTTCAAGATGTTTTATAAATAGAGAAGGAGACATTGAAGTTACTTTTTTGAAAATAGTAGCAAATTTATTCTGGGAAGAAAAACCGGCTTCCTCTGCCAGAACTGCAATTTTATATTTCCTGTACTTTGGATTGATTTTCAATTTCTTTATCACATAATAAACTCTGAGCTCATTGATATAGTTATTGAAATCTTTCTTCTTATGGGTATTGATAATAAATGAAAGGTATTTTGTGTTGGTCTCAAAAAGTGAGGCCAGATAAGGAAGTGAAATATTATTATTGGTAAATATATCAGACCTTTCAAATTCGTATAGCTTAATCAGTATTTTTCTTTCTGTGGCAGTGGTCATTGTAACTGAATATTCCTGTTCTGTTCTTCTTTCGTTTTCTTCAATATCTTTTGAAAAAGATTCGGCTTCCTCAACCGGCTCTTTCTCAGATATTCTTTCTTTATTCACTTGTTTAAGGATTTCATTGAACCGCTGTAAGTTTTTTTTGTGTTTTATTCTTGTATAGAGCATAAATCCAACGATAATCAAGATGAGTAGCACAGCTCCAATAAAGATGATAACATCTTTTCTGAAACTGCCTTCCGATATTTCATTGTTCTGTTCATACAGCCGGGTGTAGGATTCGTTAATAAAAGCATTACTTTTTTCAGTGATTTTCTTGTTCACCGAATCCTTTTTTATGGCAACTTTTGTTAAGTTTCTGACATCATTTGTTTTCAGATAATATTGCTGGGCAGTATTGTATACCGCATTTTTCAGCTGAAGAAATCCTGATGTCCCGGAAATTTTTTCGGCCAGATCCAGATATTTTTTGGCATTTTTCAAATCGCCCTTCTCAATACATACCTGAGCAAGGCCATTGTAAATTAAACCGGTGATATGGCTTTCCGGAAGTTCTTTACTAAGCCCCATCGCTTTTTGATAATGGGTCAGGGCTTCATCCTGATTTTTCAGATAATAATAGTTAAGCCCCAGAAGCTGTTCATTGTTTGCAGAAAAGAAATCTGTTTTCTGACCGGATTCATTGAAATATTTTTGGGCTTTAAGAATATACTGATTCGATTTATGAAACTGCTCACGTTCCTGCTCATAATAGGCTAGCTCCTGCATAGCCATTCCTCTGGTCATATTGGCGACTTTCTTATTCTCTATCCTGTCGCAGAGATTAAAGGTTTTCAGGGAATATTTTTTAGACTGGCTATAAAGCTTCAAAAGACGATACTGGGTTGCTAAAAAGCCGGAAACCTTAGCCCTCCAAAGGTAGTCTTCAGAATCCTCGAGTAGTACTTCAGTTTTATGAGCATAACCGATAGATTTTTTGAGATCTCCTGACTGCTGATATAATGAAGCCAAAAGCATCAGGCTTTTTACCTGAAAGTATGGAGATGCAGATACAGTATACAATGAATCAGCCGTTTTCACAGCCTGACTAAAGTTTTTTTGAGAGGTTTCAAGATACGTTTTCGTATAAATTGTATTATACTTTAGGGTATCCTGAGCATTTACGGCTATATACAGCAGTAAAACAAAAGGTAGAAATAATTTATTCATCCAAGTGTACTAATATTCGGAAAATGACAGCTAAAACATAAATCCTACTTATTCCAAAAGCTTAATGACTCCGGAATAAAACATTAATCATTTTTCGGAAATGAAAAATTTAAAAATAAAAGAATTGGAAGGGCAGAAACGCCCGGGTTTGAATACATACCTGCTCATTAAACAGGTACAGTAGCTGATGTATCTTGTTTCATAATTTTTTTCTGGTTATAGGGTTGTGTTTATATTTTTTATTTCCACTTCTTACAATTGGAGTTATTCAGACATCCGTTCAGAAGTTTTTTTCGTTGTCTCCTCTATTTAAAGGATTCAGCTGTGTTTTATCTTTTATTCTGATAAGCTCTTTTGTGATATCACAAAATTATATTTTCATATTTCCGGCATCCTTATCTAAAGCCGCATAAAAATGATAAAAAAGCGAACATCCTTATAACAGATCCCCGCTTTGTAAAAAAGCAAAGAGTAAACTCTGATCTGAGTCTCTTTGCTATTTTTTTTCATTTCATTGTTTTTTAGAATCGCAGCTCTTTATAAACTTGCAGTGCAAAAGTAGACTTCTATCTCCTACTAATAAACTGTATCATTTACCAAATTAAGGAACAAACAATAAAAAAAATCAATACAAATGGATGATTAGCAACAAATTATAAATATTGTTAAATTCACGATAATAATAAAAACAAACCCTGATAAAAAGCAAAACAGACCTTCAGAAGTTGATACTCTCTTTAAACCGGCCCTAGATTTTCTCTAAACTGGCTCGGAGTAAGTCCGGTGTTTGATTTAAAAAATTTCGTAAAATTGGTTACTTCATTAAATCCTAAACTATAGGCAACCTCACTTATATTATATTCTTTACACGCCAGGTTTCTTTTAATTTCCAGAACCATTCTTTCAGCCATCCATTTTTTAGGAGTGCTTTTTTCTATCTCAACAAATGCTTTTTCGAGAGTTCTTATACTTACATTAAGGTGGTCTGTAATATCCTGTATTGTATATTGTCTGCTTAACTTCTGGCTGACAAAAGATTTAAACTTAGAAACCAGAAGCTTATATGGATGGGTATCCAGAATATGGTCCTGCGGCTTATACAACTGATCTGCAATAAGCAGAATATTAAACAGATAATTGTTCAAAATACAGGTTTGCAGCTCACTGTAAGGTCTTGAAAGCTCTTCACTGATAAAATTAAAAAGAGACAACAATTCTTCAAAGCGGCTTTCTACACACACATACGGCATTTTCAAAGGATCGTTGAACAGATTTGTCAATCCAAAAAACTGGGTCTGAATATTATTTCTGCAGAGAAAATCTTCTGTAAAAATCAGCACCCTGCCCTTATAGGAAACAGGATCATGAAACTGAGCAATCTGATTTTGAGATAGAAACAGCATATGTTTTTCTTTAACATCAATGCAATTAAAGTCAACAGAATGTTTTCCCTGCCCTTCACAATAAAAATTAACGGCATAAAATGATATTTTATGAGGCTTTAAAAGTTGTTCAGGCCTGAGCACAAGCAGTTCCGAAATCTCTTTCGTATTGATAGACTTCTGGTTATTTTCTGCGTGTAAAAACGGTTCTATTGAAAATTCTTTCATCTCTGTGATTATGTTATGTTTAGAAATTTCTACACATAAACCGCTATAAATATAATATTTTTTCTAAAATAAAGTGTATTTAATAAATATTATAAATCATAATGCTTTATGAAAGCAGTCAATTTTTAATAATTTAAAACATCTGCTGGATATAATTATAACAAAAAAACCATATTTATAAAAAATATGGTTTAATAAACACAATTGATGAAAAAAAATATTTCTATAAACTTATTCGCAGACTGCGGTAAGAGGCAAGAAATAAAAATTAGAAACATAGAGTGGACTGTGAATTTCTATGAAATCTAAAAATTGGGTCAAAGATAATTCTTTATCCTTCCAATAGATTGATAGAAACCCGCAATAGAATGGTAAAAACACGAACGAACAGAACAGACTGTTCTGTTTTCTCAAACAGCAAGCCTCAATTTCATTTATTTTTATATATCTATTTATAATAAAACCATTATAAATTTCATCCTTATCATTATTTTCTGTTATCCACTTACCAATAAGCCATTTCACTCTAACTTTCTTCATCTGAAATCAGGTTATTTTAATACATTTGTTATAAAACATATTGTTTATGAATTTTGAGCAGATCCATTTACATCTTGATGCTTACAAAGAACATGACCAGATTCTGGATGCCGCCAAATATCTGATCCACTCTTTTAATCTGGAACATGAGAACTTTGCCGGATTTGGATTCAGGCAAGAGCTTTCACCAACCTCAATGCTTCTTACGGCAGAGGGAGTACTGGGGGGGCCGCAAACCGTTATGATTCCGCGGAATTTATTTGATTTTGACCTGGGCCTTGTCCTCAATATGATCGCCCATGAAATGCTGCATGTTCGCCAGAAAGCACCCGGACAAGTAATAGAAGACAAAAATGAAAGAGAGTTTCAGGCGTACTATGAAATGCTTTTTCATACCGTTTTTCCTCAAATTCCGGATGTTTCAGACTTTCATAAGAAATTTTTCGGTGGAAAAGCCCTGGAATATTATAAAAGAATGGGTGAAAGCTCAGAACTACAGCAAAAATATGCAGAACAAAAAACAGAAGTTGAACATTTAATTAATACACTACCATGACCACAAAACCAGATATTACCTGGGCCGATTTTGAAAAAATAGACATCCGTTGCGGAACCATACTTTCAGTTAACGATTTTGAAAAAGCGAGGAATCCATCTTATCAGCTGGAAATAGACTTTGGGGATTTGGGAATCAGAAAATCATCAGCACAAATTACATCACTTTATCAAAAAGAAGAATTAATAGGCAAACAGATTTTAGCCGTTGTTAATTTCCCTAAAAAACAAATTGCCAACTTTTTTAGTGAATGCCTTGTTTTGGGATTGTATGGGGAAGACAAAAAAGATGTTACCCTTCTAAGCCCTTCTCTGCCTACAAAAAACGGAATGCAGGTGGGATAATCAATAAAAAACACCTATGATACAGAATATACCATTAGAAAGAATTTTATTTCTTGATATCGAAACGGTTCCTCAGGCAGGATCCTGGAATGAATTATCTGAAACCGAGCAGCATCTCTGGGACAAAAAAACCAAATTTCAGAGAAAAGACGATATTTCAGCTGCTGAATTTTATGAAAGAGCCGGTATTATGGCCGAATTCGGGAAGATCATCTGCATTACCATAGGAATGCTTGAAAAAAATGAAACCCTGAAAATAAAAAGTTTCTCCGGACATGATGAAAAGAAAATGTTGCAGGAATTCGGGGAAATCTTCAACAGCCCAAGGCTTCGTGACGTGATCCTTTGTGCCCATAACGGAAAGGAATTTGATTTCCCCTGGATTGCAAGACGGTTTCTGATCAACGGTATGCAGCCTCCTGTCCCCTTCCAAATGTTTGGGAAAAAGCCATGGGAAATTCCGCATATTGATACCATGGAACTTTGGAAATTTGGGGATTATAAAAGTTTTGTGTCTCTGGAATTACTGGCTCATGTCTTTGGTATTCCCACTCCTAAAGACGATATAGACGGTTCAATGGTTTCATCAATTTACTACATAGAAAAAGACTTGCAGCGAATAGTGGACTATTGTGAAAAAGATGTCTTAACTTTGGCAAATATTTTCCGGCGCATGCGTCAGGAAGATTTGTTGAAAAGGAATATCAATCTAGATTAAAAAATGAAATTTACTGACGATCAAATTGCTGACATTGGTGAGGAAATCATCAAAGTACTGAAATCCGTATATGACCCTGAAATTCCGGTGGATATTTACGAATTAGGACTGGTGTATGATGTACAGATCTCTGATGACGCTGACGTAAAAATTATAATGACCCTTACCACTCCAAACTGCCCCGTTGCTGAAACTCTGCCACAGGAAGTAAAGGATAAGGTTGCAGAAGTAGAACACGTGAAAAGCGTTGATCTGGAGCTTACTTTCGAGCCCAGCTGGAACAAAGATATGATGAGCGAAGAAGCCAAGTTTGAATTGGGAATGCTTTAAATCTAAGGCAGAGGTTTAACTGTCTTTTACAGACCACTCAAATTCTCTCCCAACCTTCGACTTTCATTAAAATAATAAAACCTCAGAAATAAATCTGAGGTTTTTTGTTTTTCTAAATATCTTTTGCAATTTCTTTCCCTTCTCTACGGCTCCATTCGCTCCAGGAACCTACATAAAGATCAGGAATATTGAATCCTGCATAGTTCAGTGCTAAAATGGTATGACATGCAGTAACCCCTGATCCACAGTGAATAATCAGATGCTCGGGTTTACCTTGTAATAATTGTGAATATTTTTCTTTTAAGACTTCTGGCTTCAGGAAACTCCCAGTTTCATCAAGGTTTTCCGAAAAAGGAATATTGATAGCTCCCGGAATATGCCCTGCCACCAGATCAATAGGCTCTGACTCTCCTCTGTAACGGTATGCATCCCGTACATCAATAACGACAGATGAATTATTTCTCAGCCCATTTTCAACATCTTCAAGGCTTACAACAGGCAAAATCCAATGATCTTTTTCAGTTAATAGAGCTTTGTCAAAAGTTTCCTCTCCTGAAGAAAATTCAATTCCGTTTTGTTCTGCAGCCTGCATTCCTCCGTCAAGAACCTGTACATTTTCAAATCCGAATGCTTTTAACATCCACCACGCCCTCGCAGCAGCATTAGCCCCGTTTTTATCATCATAAATAACAATACGGGAGTCTTCGGATATTCCAAGATCAACAAGAGTCTCTGCAAACCTTTCAACAGCCGGAAGCGGATGTCTTCCACCAAACGCAGCATCTTCACCTATTTCAGCAAGATCGTTATCCAGGTCTATAAAACGGGCTCCTTCAATATGTTTTTCAAGATAGTTCTGACGCATATCTTTTCCAGCTCTGGCATCAAGAATGATGAGGTTTTCTGCTGAAATATTTTTTAATTCGGATGATGAGATTATTGGAGACATCTTGTTTATTTTGGTGTTAATTCTAATTAAAGTAAAGCGGGCTAAAGCCCGCTTCTATTAATATTTTATAAACCTTACAGATCAAACGGATACGTATGCTTGCTAAATCTGTTAAAGTTTTTATCTAAAAATGAAAAATATCCTTTGCTTTATTGTATGAGCTTTCGAAATTCAGCAGATTCAGATTATGATCTACTTTTTCAACACTCATAAAATTGATCACCTGTTCTGTAGGCATATTGCCCACAAGATCATCTTTTGCCATCGGACACCCTCCTATTCCTTTGATTGCACTGTCGAATCTTCGGCAGCCTTTATCGTAAGCCGCTTTTAATTTGGAGTAAGAATCTTCATATCGGTTATGGAAATGTCCTCCAAAATTAATTTCCGGATATTGGGAAGGAATTTTCTCAAATAAAAGAGCTATCGTTTCCGGAGTTGCAACTCCTGTTGTATCAGACAGTAAAACATCTTTAACTCCTATTTCTGAAAATCTTTTCGCCCAGAAATCTACGTCTTCCCACTTCCACATTTCGCCGTACGGATTTCCAAAAGCCATGGAAAAGTAGATATTCAGCTGCTTTCCTTCATTTTTAGTCAGCTCCAGCATTTTAATGATTTCCTCAAAAGCTTCTTCCTGACTTTTATTGGTATTTCTGTGCTGAAACGTTTCCGAAATAGAAAACGGAAAACCTAAAATATCCACAGAAGGATGTTTTAAAGCTTTTTCTGCCCCTCTGTAATTTCCGATAATAGCAGAAACTTTGGTATTGGATAATGATTTATCAATATTTTCAGCAACCTCATAAGAATCAGCCATCTGAGGAATTGCTTTTGGAGACACAAAGCTCAGACAGTCCAATACATCAAAACCAACTTCCATCAAAGAGTTGATATAATCTATTTTTTTGTTGGTAGGGATAAATTCTCCCCATCCCTGCATGGCATCTCTAGGACATTCGGTAAGAAACATTGTACTTTTTGATTTTCTCAAATATAATAAAACTAAATAATTTGATATACACGGCATACAAATCTAAGATTATTTTGATTTTCAACAGCTTACTTCCAATTTATAATTTCAATACTTTATATTTCTTTACAAATAAATTATCCCGGGTATAATATTTCCGGTTATTTCCAGATAAAGAGTACATCAGATCTATTCAACATTAGTATTTAAAAAAGAAATTTTAATAAAAATTTAGTTTTTAAATATTTTAATTATTCTTTATGATTTTGTGATCACTAGAGATCAAATTTTGTGAAAAAATTAAAAATATAAAACAAATGATCTTACTCGCCTAAATTCCATTTTGAAATAACTATACTTTTATATATTTTATTAAAAAAACAGTCTATTATCAGATAAAAATGATATAAATTTGTTAAAAAAAACACACATTAGACGAGATATGAACAATTATGACGATAAAGAGCAGAAAAAAATCATTCTAGGGTATAAACTGATGAAAAAGTTGAAGCCTGTTGCAGAGGTGCTGAGCTTGGTTTTGTTACTGCTGGTGTTATTTTTATTATTAAAAACCTTTATAAAGGGTTCATAAAGAGAGCTTAATAAACTAATTTTCCGGAAAATATCCGAACGCAACATTAGACCGTATTCTTCAATATAGTCTATCTGAATTTATATACAGGCATTCGTGCAAATTATGAACAAATTACATTGTATATTTGTTCAAATTTATGATATCTGATGAGTACAATAGAATTTAGCCCATTGTGGAAAGAGAAATTACTGAACCGTTTTCTCAGCTATGTAAAAATATATTCAACCAGTGATGCTGAAAGTGAAACAACACCTTCAACAGCAAGACAGTGGGATATTGCAAAATATATTACTGAAGAACTGAGAACAATTGGTTTAGAAAATGTCTCAATAGATGACAACGGCTATATCATGGGCTATGTGCCTTCTAACCTTGAAAATGATGACAGACCTACAATCGGGTTTATTTCACATTATGATACCTCGCCTGATTTCAGCGGGGAAAATGTAAACCCTCAGGTTTGGAAAAATTATGACGGAAACGATCTTCTTTTAAACCAGGCTACAGGATTTACCCTGTCTTCTTCAAAATTTGAAAGTTTAAAAAAATATATTGGCCAGACCCTCATTACAACAGACGGAAATACTCTTCTGGGAGCAGATGATAAAGCAGGATGTGCAGAAATTGTAACTGCAGCAGAGTATCTGATCGCCCACCCGGAGATCAAGCACGGAAGAATTGCCGTAGGATTTACGCCTGATGAAGAGATCGGAAGAGGAGCACACAAGTTTGATGTTGCCAAATTCGGTGCGGAATGGGCTTACACGATGGATGGCGGAGAAGTAGGTGAACTGGAGTATGAAAACTTTAATGCAGCAGGTGCTGTAGTAAAAATCCATGGTCTCAGTGTTCACCCGGGATATGCTTATGGAAAAATGGTGAATGCTGCCCTTTTAGCCGCTGAATTTGCCCAAATGCTTCCTGCCGGAGAAACCCCAGCTACCACTAAAGGTTTTGATGGGTTCTATCATTTAATGGACATCAATGCTGATATTTCTGAAGCTAAACTTCAATATATCATCCGTGACCATGATGCTGATAAATTTGAAGGCAGAAAGAAATTCATGGAGGAAAAAATCGCTGAATTCAACCAGAAACATGGTGAAGGAACTGCTGAAGTGGAAATTAAGGAACAATACAGAAACATGAAACAGCAGTTTGAAGGCAAAATGCATATTGTAGATCTTGCAGCCAAAGCGATGAAAGACGCTGGTATTGAGCCTAAAATTAAAGCGATCAGAGGAGGTACTGACGGTGCTCAATTATCATACATGGGTCTTCCATGTCCGAATATTTTTGCAGGAGGAATTAATTTCCATGGTCCTTATGAATATGTTGCTCTGGAAAGTATGGAAAAAGCAACGGAAGTCATCATTAACATTGTAAAAGCTTAGTTTTGATGAAAAGATTCTCAGTGTTCTTATTCATGTTAATCTTTGCTGTCAGCCATGCACAGGTTTCTGCCTTCCTGAAAGCAGACTCTCGGTATGACAGGAAGGTAAAGGCTCTGTACAAAAAATACCCCAAGCCTAATGATGAAAGAACCAAGCAGGAATGGCTTCTTACGGAAGAGAAAATTTCCGCCTATGAAAACGCTTTAGAGAAGATTTCTGAGGAAGAAAAGAAGAAAATAACGGACGCTCCACCTCCTTTTGCACAAAAGGTAACTAAGGAAGCCGAATATGAAACAGGAAAAGCCGCTTTTCAAAAACTCTTAAATGAGGCTGTAGATTTATCTTTTCTGAATTATCCGGCTGGCTCTTATAAAGCAACCTTAAGATTTGCTGTAGATGCTAAAGGAAACGTCTTCCAACCTAAAGTAAAAGGGAATAATGAAGATGTGAATACTTTTGTTGAAGCCGCTTTTTACAAAATCAAAGATAAAGGAAAATGGAAACCTGCTGAAGAAAACGGAAAACCGGTAATGTCAGCCGTTGTCCTTCCTTTAAATCTAAACCTTAAACAATAAAATATACAACCCGCTGAATGTACAGCGGGTTTATTTTTTTCTATATTTACCTGATCACCAATCATTAACAAAAACTTTTTTATTATGAAAACAATGAAAAAACTTTTAAGAAAGGACCTTATTCTGATTCTTGGAAACGGCGGAGGAGGCTGTCATATGAACGGAGATTCTGCCTATTGCTGGTCTGACTGTGAGTGCACTTTTGGAAAGGCCTGTGAAATGGCTGATGACGGAAATCCCGGAACCTGTGTATCTGTTGGCGGCGGAAATCCCGGTGGAGGTGGCGGAGGTTGTGAGCCTATACAAATCTGTGAAGAGCAGCCTTATTAAAAAAATCAACCGGAAGAATATTCATCCGGTTTTTTTATGCTCTATTTATGGCAAACTTTCCTTTTAGTCTCTTCCGGTCGTTAAATAAAAGCTTTTTTACCTGTAAGGGAACGCCAGCCGAACCATACGGCAATCAGGGCAATTCCTGCCCGCATCACCACCATGGGGATAATAGAATCCGATTCTAAAAATCCTGCTAATCCAGACAGCAGGAAAGTAACCATCAGCTGCATAAATCCCATCACAGCAGCAGCCGTTCCCCTACCTTCTTTAAAAGGAGACAGCGCATGGGCAGAAGTAATGGGAAACAGAATTCCTATAGCCAGCAATGACAGATACAGCATCCCGATTTCTAAAGCAACCGAAAGATCTCCAGCTGCAATAAGGATATGAAGACAGCAAACAGACAATAATACAACAGTAGCCATAAACAAAAGCTTAGTGTCTTTTATCCTTTTAACCAGCTTTGGAGTAAGGTATGCTGCCGTAATTAAAGCCAAAGAATTAAACCCGAATATCAAGCTGAATACTCCACTGGAGAAACCGTGAAGTTTCATAAATAAAAAAGGGGCATTGGAGATATAAATGATCAGGGAAGCAAAGGCAATACTCCCGATCATGGTATTATTGATAAAATCCTTATTGGAAAGAATGAATTTCAACTGCTCTTTTAAACTCTTTTCATTTTCTATCTGATCCTGGATTTCTATTTTGGAATTGGTTTCAGGAATATATCTGATCACCATAAACAAAGTAATCATTCCCAATATACCCAAGAAAGCAAACGAACTGTTCCAACCCCAGAATTTAAGAAATACACTTCCCAGCAACGGAGCAACAATCGGAGCAATTCCGCTGATCTGAGACTGCTGTGAAAAAATAGCGACCGACTTTTGTTTGTCATACAGATCGATCACAATAGCCCTGCCGATCACAATACCGGCACTTCCTCCAAAAGCCTGCAGAAAACGCATCACCCATAAAACATAAATATTAGCCGTGAAAAATATAGCAGCTGTTCCGGCAATGAAAAGCAGAAGTCCGCAGTACAGCATGGGTTTCCTTCCTGTTTTATCAGACAAAGGGCCCCAAAGCAATTGCCCAAAGGCAAATCCGGCAAAAAATACGGAAATTGAAATCTGAATATGCCCGATATCTGTTTTAAAAATTTGGGCCATACTTGGGAAAGCTGGCAGATAAAGGTCTATACTAAGGGATTCCAACGTGTTGAGCAGTGCCAGAATAAACACTACCAGATTCAAATTCTTCATAAAAAGCAATAAGCCTTCACAGGCGGTTTTCTGTCTGCAAAATTGATTGAAAAACCAAGACCTTTCAATAAAAGAACTGAAGGAAGACCAGCACAAACTGAAGATTTACCATTACACCCACACCTTTATTCTACCTTTTAAGCTAAAATAAAAGGAACATTCTGAAGATCAATGATCCCCTTGTTTAAATCCCTCAGGATTCTGCCCTGTCTGTTTTTTAAAAAACCGGGAAAAGTAAGAAGCATCACTGAACCCCAGTTTAAAAGCAATTTCTTTAACCGTCAAAGCCCCAAAGCTAAGTTCTCTTTTAGCCTCAAGCAAAAGCCGCTGATTAACCATTTTCTTTACGGTTGTACCTCTTGAAAGACGGACAATATCATTAAGATGATGAGGACTTATCTTTATTTCATCTGCATAAAAACGGGTATCTTTATGAACAATATAATGTTCTTCTATCAGGCTGATCAACTCCTGAATACGCTGCTTTTCCTTAGCTAACGGATTCTGTACATTCATCTGCTCCGTAATGATAATACAAAATGCTTTCAGATAGGTTTTCAGCAGATCAATTCGTGAAGCACCATCATATTCCTGTTTTATGAGTGAAATGATGCTGCTACAGGCTTTTTCACTTTGATTATCTAAAGAAAAAGGAACCGTTCCTCCGGTAAGTACAGGCTCAATAGCACATGCTTCTTTAAATATTTCCCTCGACACCGCAAGCACATACCCCTTTTCACCGCGCAGTTTCATATTAAATACCTGCCCCGGAGCAATAATGCAGACCTGACCATGGCGAAGAATATGTCTTTCAAAATCCAGTTCAAGAAAGCTGTTTTCCTTAATTTCACCGAACCAGATGATCTCAAAGAAATTATGACGGTGAACATCATTAAAATTCTCCGGATGTCCTGTTTCCAGAGTACTGAACTGAAATTCTTCGGAAGTCAGATGATGGACAGGGATTTCTTTTTCTGGTAAATTCATAGATACAGCTGTTCATAAACAAAAACCACAGCAAAAAAGTGCTGCGGTTTTCTACAATATTCAAATTAAATATAATTTTATTGATTTTGCTGGCTGCCTAAAAAAGCATCCCAGCCCTGGGCCGTAAGAGCAACTAACTGATTAGATCCTCTTGCTACCATAAAGTTTCCGTCTTCTTTTTCCACCGCATGACCAATAATAGTAAAATCAGGATGATTTTTAATTTTATCAAAATCATTTGGAGAGATAGTGAATAGCAGCTCATAATCTTCACCTCCGCTTAATGCTGTCATTACCGGGTTTAAATTCATTTCATCAGCTGTAGAGATGGTAAGACTGTCCAGAGGAATCTTCTCTTCATACAGTCTGAATCCTACTTTAGACTGATCGGAAAGGTGAAGGATTTCAGAAGCCAGACCGTCCGAAATGTCAATCATAGAAGTTGGTTTAATACCCAGTTCTTCCAGAATTTGTTTAACATCTGTTCTTGCCTCTGGTTTCAACTGTCTTTCCAGGATATAGTCATACCCTTCCATTTCCGGCTGCATATCAGGATTGGCCAGATAAACGGCATGCTCTCTTTCAAGAATCTGAAGTCCCATATACGCTCCGCCTAAATCACCTGTAACCACAAGAAGATCATTTGGTTTTGCTCCGCTTCTTTTGACAATATTTTCTTCATTTTCAATTCCAACTGCAGTAATGCTCATCACCAGCCCTGAATTAGAACTTGTAGTATCACCTCCAATCAGATCAACCTTGTATCTTGCACAGGCTGCCTGAATTCCGGCATAGATCTCTTCCAGTGCTTCTACCGGAAAACGGCTTGAAACAGCAAGGGAAACCAGAATCTGTGTAGGAACGGCATTCATTGCGGCAATATCGCTGAGGTTTACCACCACCGCTTTATATCCTAAATGCTTTAAAGGTACATAACCCAGGTTAAAATGTACGCCTTCTGCCAGAACATCGGTCGTAAGGATTACTCTTTTATTTTCAGGATTAATAACTGCGGCATCATCTCCCACACCAAGCTCCGAAGATTCATTGGTAAGCGGAAAATGCTCTGTCAAATGCTTAATAAGACCAAATTCTCCCAGCTTTGAGATGGGTGTTAATTCCTCTGATTTATCTTCAAACATATTTTCTTGTATTAATGTTCAGTGTAAAAAGTATTAATAATTGCAAATCAATTCGGAACTATTAAACTCGGAACTTGAACGTTGAATTATTTAGTAAATTCTGCCGGATCAATATTATGCGGATGGAAAGGAAACTTTTTGAAATCTTCTTTGCTCAGCACTACGGTTTCCGGGGTTTTATATTTATTCATTGCTTCCACCACATCATCCGGCGGTGTCGTCATTTTTCTCAGCATCATATCAATCCATACGCCTGTAGCCTCAGCGGTTGCACAGTGTGCCCCATCCGGAGTATAGAATTTGTGAACAAAACGGTAGATGGCTGAATCATCAGAACATCCGTCAATTTCTACGCTTACAATGACCGTCTGATCAGCATAAATTTCTTTGAAAAATGAATACCTTTCGTGCAGGATCACCGGTCCGATTCCCCATCTGCTTAACTGGGTAACCCCCATTTTTTCTTTGGTCATAAAAGCCATTCTGGCCTGGGCACAGTACTGAACGTATGATGAATTAGCCAGGTGCTTGTTTGCATCAAGATCACTCCAGCGTACTTCGAATGTATGGTAGAAAATCATGTAAAAGTCGTTTTTAGTATGATTAAATTATAATCTTCAAAAATACTCAAATAAGATGGTTTATAAAAATTGTACTTTTGGAAAAATAATCTTCAGCATAAGATTACCTATACATGAAAAAGATCATCATTATCGGAGGCGGTGCAGCAGGGTTTTTCTGTGCATCGAATCTTGACGAAAAGAAATATCACATTACGATTCTAGAGCAGAATTCAGACGTTCTGCAAAAGGTAAAGATCTCCGGAGGCGGGAGATGTAACGTTACGCATGCCTGTTTTGATCCCAGAGAACTGGTTCAGTTCTATCCGAGAGGGAATAAAGAATTATTAAGCGTTTTTACTAAATTTCAACCCGGAGATACCATGGAATGGTTTGATCAGCGCAATGTTCCGCTGAAAATTGAAAATGACAACAGAACTTTTCCTGAAAGCAATTCTTCCCAGACGATCATCAATACTTTCCTGAATGAAATCCAGAAGAAAAATATTGAAGTAAAAACAAAATGCACGGTAAAAGAAATTGAAAAACAGGATGAAAAGTATCTCATAAAGACCAATTCCGGAGATTTTGAAGCAGATTATGTAGTTTACACTACCGGAAGTTCACCAAAATCATTGAAAATTGTTGAAAACCTGGGGCACAAGATCGTTCCCCTCGTTCCTTCCCTTTTTACTTTCAATATTAAAGATGAACTTTTAAAAGATCTTCCGGGAACCAGTTTTGAAAATGCCGGCATCTCAATTCCTCAACTGAAAACAGATGAAAGCGGACCATTGCTGATTACGCACTGGGGACTTTCCGGGCCTGCAGTTCTGAAGATTTCTGCATGGGAAGCCATTAGTCTTGCAAAATTGAAGTATAACTTTGAAATTGAGGTCAATTTTGTCTCCATAGCCATAGATGATGCAGAAGAAATTTTCCAGGACTTTAAACAAAATAACCCTAAAAAGTCTATCGGACAATCTAAAATCTTTGATATTACCAACAGATTCTGGCAAAAAATCCTGGATATTTCAAAAATAGACCTCAACAAACAGGTGGCTAATATTTCAGGAAAGGAAATGCAGAAAATACTGGAAAATCTTTGTAAAAAGAAATTTCCGGTGACCGGAAAATCTACTTTTAAAGATGAATTTGTAACCGCCGGAGGCGTTGATTTAAAGGAAATTAACTTTAAAAACATGGCTTCAAAATTGCTCCCGAATTTTTATATTGCAGGTGAGGTCCTGAATATCGATGCGGTAACCGGAGGATTTAATTTTCAGGCCTGCTGGAGTGAGGGGTGGCTGATTGCACAGGATTTAAATGCCTTATAACGATGAAAAAACTATCATTATTACTATTTTTGATCGGATTTAATTTTGTCTTTGCACAGATACAGACAACAGAAACTCCTCCTCCTCAGGGTTCTCTCGGGAAGGGCCAGAAAAGCTATCAATCAGCTGAATACCCCGGAGGAATAAGTAAGCTACGGGTAGACATTAGTGAAAAGATCAATTTAAAGCGATTAAAAGGGCTAAAAGGGCGTTTTTATTCGCAAGCAAAATTTTCGGTTAATACTGAGGGCGAAATAGAAAATATAGTAGTAACCGGGGAGAATATTGATTTCAATAACGAAGTAGAAAGAGCCATAAAATCACTGAAAGCCAAATGGAAACCGGCAGAAAGTAACGGAATGCTTGTCTCTGCCCAATATACAGTTCCTTTACACTTGACTACTGAATAAAGAAATGGACAGTGTCGTAAAGGCTTTAAAAACAAAATGGAAACCAGCAACTAAAAATGGGCAGCCGGTTAAATCAACATATAAAATTCCTATGACTTTAAATCATTTATAAGCTTAACGGATTAAAATGCTATTGGTCAAAAAAAATATTTCTATATGCTTTAAAATCCTTTTACTCATTGGATTTGGATATTTCTTTTGGCTGATGCTGAAGATCACACTGGAATATATTCCTTTGGATCCTAATGTGAGTTTCTTAATGATCAAGCAGACTGAAGTTCACGAAAGACCAGAGTATCTTCCTTTTTTCTATACTCATGTTTATACCAGTATTTTTGTGCTGCTTTCCGGGTTTCTTGCTATTCTCAGGAAGAATTTCGGGGTAAAGAATTTTCATCGTACTGCCGGAAAAGTCTATATTTTTCTGATTCTGATCTGTGCTGCCCCTTCCGGAATTTATATGGGAATTTTTGCGAATGGCGGTATTTTATCAAAGATCTCATTTGTTGTTTTAGGTGCACTGTGGTGGTTTACGACTTATAAAGCTTATCAGCTGGCAAGGCAGAAACGGTTCGCGGAACACAAGCATTGGATGTGGCGGAGTTTTACTCTTACTTTATCAGCCGTCACCCTACGAATATGGAAAGTTATTATCGTATATTTATTCCACCCGAATCCTATGGATGTTTACCAGATCATTGCATGGCTCGGCTGGATCCCTAATATCCTTTTAATTGAATACTTAATCTCAAAAAAACATATATGAAAATCTTACATTACACTCTTGTCTCTTTGCTGGCCGTTTCTTTGGTAAGCTGCAAAAAAGATGGCAAAACTGATGGGAAAACAAAGGATTCCCTGACGGCAAAAAGAGACTCTGCCGTTATTCCCGAAGTTCACAAAGAATACTACGGAATCTACACCGGAGAATTTGCCGGAATGGAAAAAATGACTGATGACGATGGATCTGAATTCGACGGAACTGTTTACAAAAGAATCTCTCTGAAAATCAATAGGATTACAGAAGACAGTGTATACGGACAAAGCATCGTTAATGGAAACCAGCGCCCGATACGAGGTATTTTCAATGAAACCTCAAAGTCTTTCGTTCTGGATGAGCCCGGAAACGATAAAACAGACGGCAGATTTGAAGTAAAACTGGCTGGCGACAGCATGACTGGTAAATGGAATGCTTTCAATAAAAAAGCAGTAAAAGCCCCTTTAAAAACAATCAAATTAGCGAAGAAAGAATTTGTTTACAACCCGAATTTCATGCTTGATCCGGACTCCAATCTTGTAGACTGGAGCAACCCTAAAGATTTTGTAGAAAAATATACAGACAGTGACGGCAAAGCGGAAAGCTATACCATATCCAAAAACAGAGTAGCATCTGAGGCCGTCTTTACCCTGAATGCTTCCAAGCAGAAACTAGCTGAAAAAGATATCAAAAACCTGCGCAAACTGGATCTTGAGATCATTAAAAATTCTGTGTTTGCCAGACATGGTTACTCTTTCAAAAAAGAAACCTACAGAAACTTTTTTGAGCAGACTGACTGGTATATTCCTGTTTCCGGCAATGTAGATAAAGACCTTTCCCCTATGGAAAAAGAGAATGTAGCCCTTCTCAATCGATTTATCAAATATGCTGAAGACAAATATGACAGTTTTGGAAGATAATTTTAACGGCATGAAAAAATACCTGATATTTATGATAATGTTCTGGGCCATTTCAACTTTTGCCCAGATTACTCCGCCGCCTATTGACCCGTCTCCTAAACCGCAGGATACGTTAGCCAATTTTAAAAATCCGGAGTTCCCTGGCGGGCACAGAGCTTTTGTGCAGCAGTTTTTGAAAAACTTCCGCACCTCTATTCCTGCCAAGGAGAATATAAAAACCGCCAAGGTAATTGCTACATTTATAGTAGAGCCAGACGGCAGCATGAGCCAGTTTGCGATAGAATCATCTGAAAACGAGCTTGTAAAAAATGAATTCTTAAGAGCGCTGAAAATGGTAACCACCAAATGGGTTCCCGCAGAAAAAGACGGGGTGAAAGTGAAGGCAAAGATGAGACAACCTCTTGTTTTTGTTCTTGAATAGACAAAAAGGAAGCTGGAAAAGGGAGGATGGAAGTTAAAACCAGTCCTGATGCTTCATACATTCCTGATCTGGAGAACTTCCGCCTTTTTTAGTACAATCTATATTGAACTAATCTCATCTGTTTTTTGAGGCTTATATTTTACAAATAGGTACAGAACCAAGCCTCCTGCTGCATAGCACAGAATATCAATCCATGAAAATGAATTACCTATTATAATATACATCAGGCTTCCAGGACGGAAGCCTAGTTTTTCCGCGATCTTAAAATACTGGGCAAATTCTACCAGACAGGAAAAGATAAGGATTCCGAAAATCAGTTTTTCATTATTTACCCTGATAAAACTTTTTACCAGTGTATACAGAAGTATTACCACAATAACATCTCCAAGATAGACTCTTACAAAGAATATACCTGCCAGTTTTGTCGCGATGAGAATTTCTATCAGGAAGAGAAATAGGGTCAGAAGAAAGTATTTCAGATTGAATTTAAAGTTCATGGTTAGATTTTTGGGGTCATTAAAATTTTTAGCCATAAAAAATCGGTACTCTTAAGAATACCGATCTATAGCAAACCGTAAGGCAAATATATTTATTTCTTTACTTTTATGGTGCACCCGATAGCGACTGTTTTCTGCATTTTTACAGTTCCCTCTTTCAGCAGTGTAGTCACAGCATCCTGTACATAGTATTCTGAAACATCATTCGGGTTATCATAGTTATTGTCAATAGCCCCTATATATTTCACAATATTTTTCCCTTCTTCTTTCTTCAGCACAAAAACATGCGGGGTCTTGGTGGCTCCATACTGTGGATAGATTTTCTGTCCTTCATCCACCAGATAAGGAAAGGTGAATCCTTTCTGCTTGGCCCGGACAATCATTTCTTTATAGCCATCTTCCGGCTGTACATTGGGATCGTTAGGATTGATCGCAATTACCGGATATCCCTGATTTTTAAACTTTTCATCAAGTTCAATGATCCGGTCTTCATATTTTTTAGCATACGGACAATGATTACAGGTGAAAATGACAATAAATCCTTTAGCACTTTTAAAATCGCTTAGAGAAACCATTTTCCCGTCAACATTTTTCAGTTTAAAATCAGTGGCTTCGTCCCCTATTTCATAGCCTTTCACAGCAGAAGGAGCATTAGTTTCCACAGGGCTATTATCGTTATGATTGACCGCGGTGAAGCTTAGCAGCCCCAATCCGGTGATACATGCTGTTAGTAGAATTTTTAAATTTTTCATATTCTATTTTTATTGCAAATTGTCGTTAATTGTTTTTTCCAGCTCTTCCCTGCTCATTTCTCCATCATTGAAATATACTTTTTCCCCGTTTTTATAGAATAGGGTAACCGGAATATTTCCGTCCCAGTTTTTTTCAAACCTGGGAATCCATGTATTCATTCTTTTAATGTCATCCAGAAGAATCACCTCAGCAGTCAGGTTTTTATTTTTTATGAATTTCATTACCCTTTCTTTGTCAGCCAGCCTGTCAAGGGAAATCAGAATCATTTTAAATTTCGGATTCCCTGAGTTTTTGTTATTGATTTCCATAAAATGAGGAAGCTCTTTAACACAAGGAGCACAGGTGGTAGACCAGAAATTAACGACCAGCAGTTGATCATTTTCCTGCTGAATACGCTTTTCCAGTTCTTCATATTTCATTACTTTCAGGTCAGATTGCTGGGCTTTAAATACCGTGAAACTGAGAAAGATAAATAATAGTGTTATCCAATTCTTCATATTCAAAAATAACAAATTAATTCATTGGCCTGAAGTAAATCTTTACAATAGCCCGTTTTTTTACTTTATTACTATTCAGAAGACTGTATTTATTTCTTACACAATAATATTTTAATCACTCCGTTTTGAATTATACACAACCCAATCTAAATAATATGAAAAAATCAAGCATTCAAAAAAGAAAACTCACTAAAAGCGAGCTGAAAGAGATTAACGGAGGAGCCGGAGCATGCGCAGAAGGTTTATGCAAACTCAGAGGTGTAAGTCATTTTCTGATTATCGGGCCGAAAGGTAAAGACGGATACTGCTGTTAGTCTTATTCTCTGAAATAAAAAATGATTGGATTAACCTCCAATCATTTTTTTTATCGAATTCAGTTTCATTAAAGCTTCAATAGGTGTCAGCGTGTTGATATCTATTTTGGTAAGCTCTTCTCTGATATTTTCCAGGACCGGGTCATCCAGCTGGAAGAAAGAAAGCTGCATATTCTCTTCCGTTACCCGTTTGATGCTTTCCGAGGTATTTCCACCTTGAGTACGGCTCGCTTCAAGCGTTTTCAGGATCTCATTAGCCCTGTTGACTACTTTCGCAGGCATTCCGGCCAGTTTTGCCACATGAATACCAAAGCTGTGTTCACTTCCGCCCGGAATCAGTTTTCTTAAAAAGATGATATTCCCTTTATTTTCCTGGATAGAAACGTGGAAATTTTTAACACGGTCAAAATTTACCGTCATCTCGTTCAGTTCATGATAGTGTGTCGCGAACAGAGTCTTGGCCTGGCTTGGATGCTGGTGAAGATATTCTGCAATAGCCCATGCGATAGAAACCCCGTCATAGGTAGAGGTTCCTCTTCCTATCTCATCCAGAAGAATAAGGCTTCTTTCGGAAATATTGTTCAGGATATTGGCTGCTTCATTCATTTCTACCATGAATGTAGATTCTCCGGCAGAAATATTATCAGTGGCTCCTACTCTTGTAAAAATCTTGTCCAGCATTCCGATCTCTGCATGTTTGGCAGGCACAAAGCTCCCGATCTGCGCCAGAAGACATACAATTGCGGTCTGACGGAGGATCGCTGATTTACCAGCCATGTTCGGGCCTGTAACCATAATGATCTGCTGAGAATCTTTATCTAAAAAGATATCGTTCGGAATATATTTTTCCCCTAAAGGAAGGGCATTTTCAATAATCGGGTGCCTTGCTTCTTTAAGGTCTATTGCAAAACCGTCATTCAGAACAGGCTTGGTATAGCTCTCAGAAACAGCAAGCTCAGAAAGACCTGCAGCCACATCAAGCTGGGCAATAATATTGGAGTTCCCTTGGATCTGATCAATATAGATCATCGTTTCTGAACATACATTTCTGTACAGCTCATTCTCAAGAACTCCTATTTTTTCTTCAGCTCCCAGAATCTGGTTTTCATATTCTTTCAGCTCCTCGGTAATGTATCGCTCCGCATTCACAAGGGTTTGTTTTCTTACCCATTCACCCGGAACTTTATCTTTGTGCGTATTTCTTACTTCTATAAAATAGCCGAAAACATTATTAAAATCAATTTTCAGACTGGAAATTCCCGTTCTTTCGATCTCTCGTTGGCACATTTCATCCAGAAAGCCTCTTCCTTTACTTTGAAGACCTCTCAGACGGTCCAGTTCTTCTGAAACGCCCTCCTTAATGATATTTCCTTTTGAAATATTAACGGGAAGTTCTTCGTTGAGGCGGCTTTGCAAAAGTTTAATCAGTTCTTCCAGATCAAACAGCGGCTCCAGCCATGCCAGTACATCAGCATGAGGGTGAAGCAGTCCTTTTATTGTATGAATATTAATAAGGCTCTGACGCAGATATCCCAGTTCTTTTGGAGATATTTTCTCTGCAGCCAGTTTTCCCATCAGACGGTCAAGATCTGAAATGGATTTCAACAGCTGGCTGATCTCGTATTTAAGGCTGTCATTTTCGTTTAAAAAGTCGATCAGAGAAAGCCTTCTCATAATCTCTTCCACCGATTTTAAGGGAAGAATAATTCTTCTTCTCAACAATCTTCCTCCCATTGGAGTAGACGTTTTATCAATGATATCCAGAAGAGACTTCCCCTGAGGGTTGCTTGGATAAACAATTTCCAGATTTCTCAGGGTAAAACTGTCCATCATCAGGTAATCTTCCTGTGGAATGGTTTGCAATTTCGTAATATGGGCGAGCAGATTATGATGGGTATCTTCTACCAGATAAGCAAAAATAGCTCCTGCAGCTGTAATGGCCAGCGGAAGATTTTCTACCCCGAATCCCTTTAAAGAATTGGTCTTAAAATGAGAAGTTAGTTTTTCATAGGCAAAATTATACTGGAAAGCCCAGTCTTCAAGCTTAAAAGCACTTTTATTTTTCAGCTGTTCCGGCATCTGCATACTTCTCTGATAAATGATCTCACTTGGATCAAAAGTATTAACGATATGCAGAAGCTTGTCTAAATTTCCTTCGCTTACCAGAAATTCTCCGGTAGAAACATCTACCAAAGCGATTCCGTATTTTTCCTTTTCTTTATGCAGGGCAAGAAGAAAATTATTCTTTTTTGAATTCAGTACCTGATCATTAAAAGTAACCCCCGGTGTTACCAATTCTGTAACGCCTCTTTTTACAATTCCTTTCACCATTTTAGGGTCTTCCAGCTGATCACAGATGGCCACCCTCATTCCTGCTCTTACCAATTTGGGAAGATATGAGTCTACTGAATGGTGTGGAAATCCGGCCAATTCTATACTTCCATCTCCGTTTGCTCTTTTGGTAAGAACAATGCCCAGGATTTGGGATGTTTTCACGGCATCCTGCCCGAAAGTTTCATAAAAGTCCCCTACTCTGAACAGCAGAAGTGCATCAGGGTATTTTGCCTTGATGGTATTATACTGCGTCATTAGCGGGGTTTCCTTCTTCGTTTTTGCCATAATAAAAAATGAGGTCCAAATTTAAAAAAATAAATTCACGCTTTGTAATTTGTTCAGAAATTAATCGCCATCCGGAGATATTGTTTGATACTAATGTTCTTCAAAACAAAATATTTATCGTATTTTTCAGTAAAATAAACCATAATGATCTATCCGGTATTAGAAACTGAAAGACTTATCTTAAGGCAGCTTACTCCTGATGATGCAGAAGATCTGTTTGAATACTTTTCTCTTGATGAAGTAATGGAATATTATGACCTGGCTCCTTTTAAAACCATAGAAGACGCTCAGAATATCATCACTCATTTCAATGGTGAATTCGAGAAGGGAAAGGGATTCCGCTGGGCATTGGAGCTTAAATCTGAAAAGAGAGTCATCGGAACCTGCGGATATCACAACTGGCACAAAGAACATTATAAAGCTGAGATTGGATATGAGCTGAATCCAAAATTCTGGCGAAACTCATATATGAAAGAAGCTGTTCTTCCTATTTTAACCTTTGGGTTTGAAACCCTACAGCTTCACCGGGTAGATGCCTTCATCGATCCTGCCAATATTGCCTCTGAAAAACTTTTAAAATCTCTTAACTTTAAAGAAGAAGGTTTTCTCCGCGATTTCTTCTTTGAGAAAGGAAAGTTTGTGGATGCCAAAATTTTCGGATTGATTAATGAGTAAGGAAGAGGGAAGTTTTTGAAACCAGAAAAACAAAAGTACTTTTTCTTCAAATTTTCCCTATCTGATATTTAAAATCTATTGCTGCTCAAAAATAATGTTGAGAACAAATCAGAGCTTCCATCCTCCCTTTTCCTTCTTCCTGTCTAAAAAACTATTTCCCTGTTTTTAAATGTTTCTCCAACGCCTCTGAGCTTTTCTCATAGGCCCATTTCTGCTTATAGTTCACCCACTTTTCCTTAAACAGTTTACGCAGAATCTTATCTGTGTAACGCATGATAAAAACGTGGTACAGCATATTGGCAAAAACTTTCGGCTTGTTGGGAAGTGCTCTTAGTGAAAGGGAAAAACCCGGTTCAAGATAACGGTTGAAGTGCCAGAATGCTCCCGGAATAAAAAGGGCATCTCCGTGCTCCATAAAAATTTCATAGCCTTTGGCGTATTTCAATGCAGGGAATTTCTCGTAATCCGGATTTTCGTAATCCAGATCATAAATGGTATGAACAGATAATGGGACTTTATACAGGAAAGGAGACTGCTTTTGATCAAACAGCAGAATTCTCTTTTTTCCTTCAAAATGAATATGCATAAAATCACCCAGATCTACATCATAATGCATCAGAACGTGAGCTTCACTGCCTCCGAAAAACAATGTGGGAAGCCTTTTAAAAAACTTCATCCCCAGATCCGGATAAGTAAAGTTTTTCAGCAGTTCCGGCAGGCGGTCTGTGATAATGTAGAAAAAAATACGAAGGTCGGAGGGTTTGCTTTTAATAGTATCAATATACTCCTTCATTTTCATATGTGTTACCGGAGCGTCTGAACTTTTAGAGGCATCAGCCGGTCTATTATCATATAAAGGAACTTCCTGATCACCTGCTTTTTCACGGATATAGGCAAGATTCCATTTATCGAAAGCATCCCAGCGGCTTGCAAAATTTTTAATCAGAAGCGGCTTCTGCTTCCTGAAATAGTTGTTCTGAAAGTCTTCTTTGCTGATATCGTTTACAACATCTACATTTTCGAGGATCATTTTATTTTTCTGTTATTTAATGTGAAATAAAAATAGTGTTTTTTTAAAATCTGCAGAAACTTAAAGCTAATATTCGTTATCATTTTCCATCAATGACTTTCTCTTATCCTTGAAAACTATAGAATTTATGGGAGCTGAAAGATTATTTACCGAGACATTAAAAAAAATTTATGCCAAAGACACAAAATATTTTTAAAACAGGATGTCTCGTACGGAAAACAGATAAAATGAAAAAAAATTATATTTGTAATACCAAGTAAATTTATGAGAGTCTACAACACCAAACATTTCCTGAAAATCCTTTTCAGCTTACATAAAAGTGACACTTTAAAAATTCTGTTTCCTAGTATGGTTCTTGTAGGGTTATATTCCTGGGGAATTCAGTATTTAGAAGTTGAATATTTCCATTTGACGTCCAAATCCGCTGTCAGCAATGTAGGAATGATTCATTCTTTACTGGGATTTGTGTTGTCTCTTTTACTCGTTTTCAGAACTAACACGGCTTACGACCGATGGTGGGAAGGGAGAAAACTTTGGGGAAAATTAGTGAACGACACCAGAAACTTTGCCATAAAGATCAATACCATTCTTGGGGATAACCGCCAGGATGCAGAACAGATTTCACGATATTTAAAATATTTTCCTCACTTTTTAGCCAAGCACCTTTCCAAAGAATCTACGAGACTGGCTTTGGATGAAGATTATTCTGAAATTGAAAAATCACTTAAAAATCACGGGCCAAGTGAAATTATCATCCTTTTAAGCCATAAGCTGAACCAGTTGAAAAAAGAAGGTAAAATTTCAGAAATTGAAATGCTTTATCTGGACACCCAATTATCCGGCTTTCTGGAAGTATGCGGAGGATGTGAGAGAATTAAAAACACTCCGATTCCTTACTCTTATTCTTCTTTCATTAAGAAGTTCATTATCCTGTATGTATTTGCGCTTCCTATTGCTTATGTAATTACCATCGGGCTTTTCATGATCCCTCTTACCGTTTTTGTATATTACGTGCTGATGAGCCTTGAACTTATTGCAGAAGAGATTGAAGATCCTTTTAATAATGATGAAAATGATATTCCAATGGAAACATTAGCTCAGAATATCGAAAAAAATGTTCATCAGATCATGAGCAAAAAATAAGGAATCAGCCTTAAAGGTTGATTTCTTTGAGTTCTCCGTCCTGTTTTATTTCTACAAATTTACTCTCCCTGTTGGCGGCTGAGTAGCCATAGAAAAAAGTCTGATAAATTGGTGAAGAATACATATACCCTCCCATTCCGTTATAGGTATCTGTTCTTCCCGTCTGTTCCTGATAGCTGGCTGTTGCTGTGAAATTAACGATGGTTTCAAGATAATATTTCCCGGGTTTCAGTTTTTCAAATTTAAAACGTCCGTGATCATCCGTTAAGGCTTCAATTTTATATTTGAAGGCTTCTTCAGACATGTAAACCGTAGTTTTTTTGTTTTCATACTTCTTCCTCATGTTATAGAACTCTTCAAAATAAGGTGTTACAGGAAAAAGCATCACAACGGTTCCTTTGGGAGCATAATGTTTTGTTCCGAATACGGGTTTGATTCCCCAGTTATTTTTTTGTTTAGTGGAAGCAACCCCTTCTATGGTGGAATTTCCGAAGCTGAGCATATCCCGGGCTATCTTTTTATCAAAAAAAACCTGCGGAAAATAGGTATTTTGTGCCTTCATAAAAATAAAACCCAATACCAACAACAGTAAAACGGATATTTTTTTCATACTAATATTTTAAATCAAATATAACTATTTTGCTATTTTTGAAATAAAGTTTCAGTAAAAATACATCAAAGATTAATAATAGGCAAAACGGTTGTAAATAAAGGCTTTACAGCCGTTTTATGATTTTTTGGTAATGAGGTAAAAAGCAGGAAAAAGCAACGATTGGCAAAAGTAAGGTTACTAAAACGTTACTTTTAAACATCAGAAAGAATCGATTCAAAATACTGTATTTCAGCTTTTTGCGTAATTTTTCATATTGTTCCGTGGCTCACATAAGTTTAATTTTATCATTAAGAATTGTGAGTATGGAAACGACAAAAAAATCAACATTTAAGGTGCTTTTCTACCTTAAAAAGAACGCCCCGAAGAAGAACGGAAAGGTTACGGTTATGTGCAGGGTTACCGTAAACGGTAAACAGTCTGCATTCAGTACTAAGCTGGATATTTCCGCAACAAATTGGGATTTGAAGTACGGCAGGGTTTTAGGTAAAAGCCAAGAAGCCCAGGACACAAACGGTAAACTTGATAAAATCCGTTTGGGTATTGAGGAATGCCATTCCAAAATCCTGAAAAGTGACGGAACGGTCAACAGTGATAAGTTAAAAAATGCTTTTCTTGGTATGGAAAGCGGAGAGCTTACCTTTTTCAAGTTCTATGAGCAATTCCTGTTAGATTTTGAGAAAAAAGTCGATAACGGGCTTCGGGCAAGTGGAACACTTGGAAAATATAGAACCCTTCTGGCACACCTTCGTGGTTTTGCGCGATCAAAATATGGTTATCAGGATGTATCTTTCAAAGACCTGAATTGTGAGTTCGTTCAGGAGTTTGACTACTATCTGCGTGACGACCAAAGTTTGACTCATAACACCATTTGGCTGTATATGATTGGATTTACTACGCTTTGCCGATTGGCAATGAGCAGAAAGCATCTTGCTTTTAATCCGTTTAGCGAGTACAAGAATACTAAAAGGGACAAAGACCGTGGGTATCTGTTACGGAATGAGCTGGAACAGCTTGTAAAGTTTAACTGCGACTTAAAGAAAGACGAGTTGGTAAAAGACCTGTTTGTTTTCAGTTGTTTTACCGGTTTATCCTATTCTGATATGAAAGGACTTAAAAACAGCAATATCCAAGAGTTCTTTGACGGCAATCAATGGATTATCGTACGCAGAAAAAAAACGGCTACATCGTCCAATGTAATGCTGTTGGATATTCCCAATATGATTATCGAGAAATATGCAGGATTGTCAAAGGACGGCAAGGTATTTCCTGTACCCTCAAATACGGTCTGTAATGACAGTTTAAAAAGAATATCCAAATTGATTGATTGTCTTAAAGAGAAGAAAGTAACCTTTCACTTGGCACGCCATACGTTTGCCACTTTGTTTTTGAGCGAGGGGGTTCCGCTCGAAAGTTTGAGCAAGATGTTAGGGCATAAAAACATTGCCACGACACAGATTTATGCCAAGATACTTAACGAGAAAGTCGGAAAGGATATGCAAAAGGTATCGCATAAATTTAAGGGTATGGAAAGGTCTTTCATTTCTTAACTCTGAAATTTGATAAAGCAATTAATAGTCTATGTTCTAAGCATTTCCTACGTTAATTTCAAGCTTAATTTAATGTATCAGTAAAGAGCAGCATATTATTTAACAAAAAACAAAAGATGGGTTAAAAAAAATATATATTTGCTTTATCATATACTGTACGGTATATTTGTAAAATGATTAGATCAGAAAAAACACGACAATTAATTATTGAAAAGACAGCTTCCATTTTCAATAAAAAGGGATATACAGGAACGTATTTATCCGATTTGACCAATGCTACAGGTTTGACAAAAGGCAGTATTTACGGTAATTTCAAAGACAAAAACGAGGTTGCAGTAGAAGCTTTTAAATACAATTACAAATTTCAATCTGAAAAAATACTCGCAAAAATAACTCAAATAGATAATTCAGCCGAAAAAATGATTTCATTTTTAGGTCACTATAAAACTGAATTTAAGGCGATATTCCAAAACGGAGGCTGTGCCATTTTGAATACCTCTGTTGATTCGGATGACGGAAACGATATGCTAAAAAAAGAGGTCACAAAATCTATCCAAAGTTGGCACAAGATTATTGTTTCAATACTTGAAAATGGTATTTATAAAAATGAACTAAAAAATATGGAAGTAAATGCTTTTGCATATAGGATGATAGCGCTCATTGAAGGCAGTATCCTGTTGGCAAAAACACTTGAAAAACCTGAAATATTGATAGAAAACATAGATTTCTTACAATCCGAAATTAGGAGTCTGAAAATTGAATAAAAAAAATTTAAACAACGATATACCGATAGGTATATGCAAAAATGAGAAAAAAATGAAAAGAGTCGTTATAACAGGATTGGGAGCAATTACTCCTATTGGGAAAACCACAAAAGAATATTGGAACAGCTTGCTAAACGGAGTATCCGGAGCAGATAAAATAACACGTTTTGATACGACCAATTTCAAAACGAAATTTGCTTGTGAGATTAAGAATTATGAAGCTTTGGATTATTTCGACCGAAAGGAAGCAAGGAAAATGGACAGATTTGCGCAGTACGGACTTATTTCCGCAGATGAAGCCATAAAAGATGCTGCTCTCGATTTCTCTAAATTAGACGTTAGTAGAATCGGTGTAATATTTTCAAGTGGCATTGGCGGTTTTGAAACTTTCGAACGCGAAGTAATTGAATATACAAAAGGGAATTTTCAACCTAAGTTTAATCCGTTTTTTATTACCAAGATAATTTCCAATGGTTTATCGGGTATGATTTCCATCAATTACGGACTTAGAGGAGTTAATTACTGTCCTGTTACCGCTTGTGCTTCTTCTACACAAAGCATTATTCAGGCATTCAATTATATTCGATTAGGAAAAGCAGATATTATCATTACAGGCGGTTCTGAAGCTCCGATTACAGAAACTTCAATTGGTGGGTTTAATGCAATGAAAGCGATGTCTACTGATAATGCAAATTTCCGTAACGCTTCAAAACCATTTGATACGAACAGAGATGGATTTGTAGTAGGAGAAGGAGCTGGTGCGCTAATTATAGAAAGCTTAGATTCAGCTATAAAAAGAGGAGCTAAAATCTATGCAGAAATTGTTGGAGGTGGAGAAAGTTCAGACGCTTATCACATAACGGGAACTCATCCAGAAGGAATCGGAGCATTTTTAGCAATGGACGCAGGAATAAAAGAAGCTAACTTAAAACCTTTGGATATTGATTATGTCAATGCTCATGCAACATCAACAGGACTTGGGGATTTATCTGAAATTAAAGCTATTGAAAAACTATTTTCATTAAATCTTGACAAAATTCAGATAAGTGCCTCAAAATCTATGACAGGACATTTATTGGGAGGTACAGGTGCTATAGAAGCAATTTCAACTTGCTTAACTGTAAAATCAGATTTGATTCCACCTACCATAAATACGACTGAGATTGATGATAATATACCAAAAGAGCTAAAATTGTCTTTGGGAACTAAAGCCTTTTCAAAAACCGTGAATTATGCATTGAGCAATAGTTTTGGATTTGGTGGACATTGTGCAGCTTTAATCCTAAAAAAATACATTGACTAACATCCATCTGTTATTAAGACAATTAAAACTCCATACATTCCTTAAAACGTTACAGATTATTGCTTTACGCAATGGGCTGTTTTTTAAATTAACCGATATGGTTACAATTTTAACGCACCCTTTTAAATCGGCTAGCGCTGATAGTTCAAATTTGGCAACAACTTAGTGGGTAATCTGCGATATTAGTTCACGAACACTTTGTTTCATTCATCTTTCCTTAAGCAAACAAATTATTCATCTATTAAACTAATTAGTTGATTAGTTTAATATTTTTCCATACCTTTGTCCCTGAAAAGCTATTTATAGCATTATAAAGGAACAATATGATAACGAATGTGCAATTATTCAGGGACAAAATATATGAAGAGCTGGCTATAATTACAAAAGCTCTTGGAAGTGCCAAGCGGCTGGAAATAGTAGATCTATTGGCTCAAGGTCCGCTTTCTGTTGAAAAGATAGCCATTCAAACAGATATGAGCGTTGCAAACGCTTCGAAACATCTACAGGTTCTTAAATCTGCGAAAGTTGTTGGTATGATCAGACGGGGGAATTTTATTGATTATTCATTGTCCGGAGAAGATGTTTACAATGCGTGGGCAGCAATCCGCGAGCTGGGCGAAGCCCATAACGCTGAAATTAAAAGCATACTAACAGATTTTCGTGGTAGCAAAAGTGAGATGAAAGGAGTAGCGGCTGAAGAGCTTTTGAAGAAGATTTACAGCGGTGAAGCAGTCATATTGGACGTGAGGCCTGAAGAAGAATACAAAAGAGGTCATATTCATAAAGCGATATCATTGCCCATAGAAGAATTGGAGGAAAAGGTAAAGCACCTATCTAAGCATACAGAAATTATAGCGTATTGCAGGGGCAAGTTTTGTTTCCTTGCAGATGAAGCGGTTAGCTTTTTGAAAAATAAAGGATTTAATGCGAACAGGATAGAAGAAGGGTTTTCGGAATGGGTTATGAATGGTTATCCGGTGGACCGGGAAAAAATATAATGAAACGCAACGCATTTAAATTTGATTTAAAAACAGGACAAAGTACCAATCTCTTAGTAATCAAAAAATATAATAACATAGTATCATCTTAAATGGAAATTACGACAATTTTTTACGCAGTCATTTCGGCTTTGGTATATGTTGGACTTCAATCGCTTTTTATAGTCGGCGTCGGGGTTTCAGCTAAAGGGAAAACAGATAAAATGCCAAATGGGGAGGATTATGATAGCGAAATGATTTTATTCCCGCTGAAAAAATTTCTGACCCGGTCCGAAATGCGAAAGGTATATTTTACAGGGAGCCTATTTGATGACCTCATCGAAAAAATAAGGATACAGATCCCGGAATATGATTTTTCCGTATCAGGCAACGAAATATCGTTAACCAGAAACAATACAGAGTTCGTTCACTTTGTAAACCTCCTGAATGAACGAATGGGAAGAATAGATAAAACTATTCAGGTGGGCTTGACAGCCACGGGAGTATATTTTTATAAAGTATATGAGTATTATAGGTTCAGCAAATACCTCCGGAAACCGATTATTCAATGTCCGGCATGTATGTCATCTATCTGGAGCATTTTCAGTTATTGGATACCGGTTTTATATGTTTTTGGGTTTAGCTGGCCTGTTTTATACTTAGGTATCGTCAACATGTTTATTCTCGTATGCCTCAACTGGCTAATCTTTTCCAGTAGGCCTCATTAAAACCCTGTAAGTTTTACAATTCATCATTTTGGATGAGTATCGTCCTGCTGCCGGTTGTATAACTGAGGCAGTAGCCCTGTTATTTCCCAAACCATAGAAACACATCAGACGAATTAATAACGAATCAAAGCGTTAAGGGCGGGATTGTATAACCGCAACAACAGAAATGAATCAGCATCCATCATCAGCATATGAACAAATATTTAAAAAATATCTTTTTCTTCCTTTTATTCCCGACGATTGCATATAGTCAACAAGTTGTACGAAAAGTTGGAATTGAAGAACTCTTCCACCTGGCAGCGTTAAATTCAAAAGAACTGGATATTTCGCGCCAGCATATTGGTATAAACTCCACCAAAACCAAACAAATTAAAACCGAAAGGCTTCCTAAATTCAGTGCAGGTATTTCCGCCGGATACATCGGGAATGCCACCATACTTGAGCCCAATTTTAATTTCAGCGAGAAAGTGGATGTTCCCCATTTTACCAACAGCTACGAGATAGAAGGCAGTCTCGTCCTTTATCAAGGAAATCGGATTAAAAATCGAATAGCCCAATCCATGCTCGGGGAAGAACTTGCGGTATTGGAATATGATCAGGACGAGGAGCGTATTAAGCTGTTGCTGTTAGGAAGATATATGGAGCTCTACAGCTTATATAGCAGCCAGAAAGTTTATGCAAAGAACATGGAACTGGCAAAAGTAAGATTGAAAAATATTGAAGGTCTTAACCGGCAAGGGATGGTCACAAAAAATGACATCATCAGAAGTCAATTGCAGATAACCGACCTGGAGGTTCAGGCAGACCAAGTTGATAACGATATTGCAATTATAAATAAAGAACTGGTCATTGTCCTGGGACTACCGGAGCATACAATTATAGAAATAGATGAGGAGATGAATACCGAAAATCTAAACGTACTAAGTTATGATGAGTACCTGAAAAATGCCTTTAATAATTCTCCCGCGATCAAGGCTAATGTTGTAAGAAAAAGTGTTGCTGATTATGCTATCAAAATATCCAAGGCAGAAAGGCTGCCTACACTCGACCTTTATGCCGGAAGCGGCCTTAACCGTCCTTTTATGAATAGCTTACCGCCGAAAAACATTTATCTGAACCTGTATCAGGTCGGCATCCGTCTGCGCTATGATGTTTCGTCATTGTATCAAACCAAAGAAAAAATTAAGATGGCAGAACAGCAAAGAGATCAACAACGAACAGTAGCGGAACACATAGAAGAGCAGGTCGAAATTGCCGTAAATTCTGCGTATGTAAAATTCAATGAATCCAGGAAAGAGAGGGATCGAAGAGAAATGGCCAGTTTACTGGCAGATGACAATTACCGTATAATAGAAAAAAAATACCTCAATCAATTGGCTTTGATTACGGACATTCTGGACGCGAGTACTGCAAAAATATCCGCAGATCTAAACCTTGCAATTGCAGATGCCAAGATTGTTTACCAGTGGTATCTTTTACAAAAGGTAAGCGGGAAATTGTAATACTAAACCACGAATCAATCAGTAAACAATCATGGACAAAAAGCAATCGAATGATTACAAAAAAAGAAAACAGCGTATTGTTTTCTTAAACGCAATATCAATAGTTCTGGTTATAGCAGCCATAATATGGGGGATCAGGGTCTTTTTTCATCTGGATGAAACAGCCTTCACAGACGATGCCCAAGTACAGGCCTATATTAATCCCATCAATACACGTGTTGAAGGATATATTACAGAGGTACGCTTTACCGAACATCAATATGTTAAGAAAGGTGATACACTGATCGTGATAGACGACCGCGAACTTAAAATACAGGAAAAAGAAAGCGAAACACAATTATCGGACGCTTTGGCAAACAAAAAAGTAATGGAATCTGGTACTGACGTAGCGGTAAATAATGTATCTGTTGCCACGGCTAATTTAGATGAACTGAGGGCCAAACTGGGAAACATGAAAAAAAACTATTTGCGCTATCAAAATCTCTTAAAAGAGGACGTTGTCACACAATTTCAATTTGATCAGATTGAATCTGAGCTCCAATCAGTCAAAGCCAAATACCGCGCATTGTTATCACAACAAAAGACCGGTATTCTAAAAACAAAGGAAATAGAAAATAAAGCGGAGGTTGCACAAGCGACCATAGAAAATGCATTGACAAAAAGGGACATGGCAAGGTTAAAATTATCGTACACAATTATTACCGCTCCATACGATGGTATTGTCGGGAGAAAGATGGTAGAGGAAGGACAATTACTGAAGTCTGGTCAGCCGGTCGTAAGCATAATACGCGGAGATGCTAAGTGGGTCATCGCCAACTATCCCGAATCAAAAATTTCAAAACTTAGGATTGGATCAAGAGTTGACATCAGGGTAGATGCTTTGCCTTCTAAGCGTTTCACAGGTAAGGTGACAGCTATTTCAGGTGCAACAGGTAGTCAGTTCTCGGCAATTCCGGTTGACAATTCCACCGGCAATTTTGTAAAGGTACAGCAACGCATCCCGGTGAAAATAGAGTTCACGCCGGACAACAGACAGGAAAACCTGCTTTATCTCCGTGCAGGAATGAATGTGGAAGTAAGGCTTATAAAATAGTGTCGATATGAATTACAGATTCTTTCATTCATGGGTACCGCAAAAACTGGATATGTGGTTACTGTTGTTCTTGAGTATTATGCTGGCATTGAACAGTGGCATTCCGTCAACAGTAAATCCATACATTGTTGGGGCAAGAGGTTTTATGCCCGCAGATGTTGCCATGGCCGGCTTTGCTTACTTCTGTGGTATGTCGTGTGTTTTTCCGTTAAGCCTTAGAATAACACACTATACAGCTCCGAAAGGGGTTCTCTGTACAGTTATACCCATAGTTATTTTGCTGAATTATGTTCTTTCAGTAACAGATATACCTTTTATTCTTGTTATGGTGTCCTGGATGATTGGTTTCCTGAAAATGGTCGCGACACTAAGGGTAGTTATCTCGCTTTGGCCGATATGGATGCCGAAAGGGGAAAGATTTCAATTATATAGTTTTTACTATCCACTTGCTCTTATTCTTGGGCCTCTTGCTGGACTATTTGCAGTTTACCTTGCTCAGATGTGGAGCTGGGAAATTAGTATCCATGCACAGAATATCTTTCTTTTTATAGGGCTGTTAATTATCCTATTTCTGGCTTCGCCTGAACATAAGGCCCGAAAAGTTCCGCTTTACCAATATGATTGGTTCGGTACTGCCATTTATTCCATTACTATGCTGCTGGTATGTTATGTTCTGACTTATGGTTTGACGGAAGACTGGTACAATTCACACAGCATTCAGGTGGCCTCCATTGGTATCCTTCTTTTCGGTTGCGCGTTTATAAAGCACTGCCTTACAATCAAAAGGCCTCTTGTCAATTTGCGTTTCATCCGTTACTGGAAACCAATGCTGGGGATCTTCATTTTTTTGTTGCTGGGATTTTTTTCAAATACAAACATCCTTTTTGATCCGTTCATGGAAATAATACATCATAACGATAGTTTTTACAATGCTCAGGTTTATTGTTATGCGATCCCGGGTACGGTTGTGGGCGCATTATTCAGTTATATATATTACCGAAAGTACACGGGTGTTAAGATACCGCTGATTATTGCCAGCCTCTGTTTCCTTATCACGGCAGCCATATTGTATTCACTTATTGGAATAGATACTGCTGGCAGCTTGTTATTCATGCCATTGTTTTTTCGGTCGGTCGGTACTATTGTGACATTCATCGCTGTCGGAGTTTATATCACGAACAATACTCCGGCAAAATATATGAACGATGTGATATCAGCAATTATAATGGTAAGATCGTTTTTATCTCCTCTTTTAGTTACTACCATCTATAGTAATCTTATTTATAGAGGAAGTGTAGGAAAGGTTAATATGCTCGCAGGAGAGATCGATGGACTTAACCCATTTCTGGCAGACCGCGGTGACCTTTTTCAAAGTGTAAAAACTCAGGCATTATTGCTTTCATTGAAAGATCTATACGGAGGTATTGTGTTATTGGCAATTGTTGTATTGCTGTTTGTTATTCTATTCCCATTTCAGGGTAGTCATAAACGCGCAGTGCTAAACTGGAGGAACCCTAAAACAAATAAAGAACTCGCAGGCTCCATTATTGCCTAAAAACCAATGGATATAGTCCATTTTACATTTGAGTATCCAATGATTACCCCTGCTTTGCCAAATGTTGTAAGTTCGGGTCATTCTTAATCATAAAATGTAAAAACAATACAGCCCATTGTTATTAAGCAATGGGCTGGTTTTTGATAGACTGATACGGTTAAAATTCTAAACTTTGATTTAAATCGGCTAACGCTGATAGTTATCTTCCAATACTTTCACAATATCGCTCTCACGAAACAAGATTTTCCGTTCGAGTTTGATAAAGGGTATCAGCCCATCATCTCTGTACTGTTGCAACGTCCGTTTGCTGATGTGTAACATTTCGCAGACCTGTTCGCCAGATAGATATATTTCGCCCTTTAATAATGGTTGAAAATTTTCCCTGATATACAGCAGTTCGTTTTTGATTCCTACCACGGCTTCAAGCAGGGCAAGCATATCCTCGTTTGAATCTCCTATCTGTTTCATCTCTTTTACTTTTTTAGTGGTTGCTGTGTCTGCATAAGCAATTCTACTTCACTTAATTTGAAGTAAGTCTTCCGATTGATCTGCGTTGCCCCGAGGATACCTTTTGCCCTGTACGTTTGCAAAGTTCTTTTGCTGATATTGAGCAGTTGGCAGGCTTCCTGCTGGTCGAGCCATTTCGTTGCCTGTTGCAATGCTTTGTAGGGGGCAGTGATTTCCTTAATCAATAAAGAAACTTCCTTTACTTCCCTGTGCAATGCTTTCAAAATCTGAATGTCTAAAACCGTTATTTCCATAGTCTAATCAATTTAGACTTCAAATATATAAGGTACTTATACAGGGCGTTCCAATGTTGTAGTGAAAGGTTGCATTTGGCATTCAGATGCTAAATACTTGATGTTGGATTATTGATTTTTGGGCGTGTCCCTTTGCATTTTTGCCAACGCTCGAAAACCAACACAAAAAATGCAAACGGGTCGGGCTATCTGCTACAAGTCCTCGCTCTGTTGCACTTCGCTGTGGGCTTTCCGCTTCTATCCCTCACGCAAACCGAAACGCAAAAAACAATAGAGTAGAAAGATTTTCTCAAAACCTGTCACATTATTACCTTTGAAATTGTCTAACTCTAAAATCAAAAAATGGACGATTTAAACACATTGAACAAAAAATTATTTCCTTATGCTTACAACATTTTGGGAAATATTGACGACTGCCAAGACGTAATTCAGGACGTTTTGATAAAATTCAATGAAAAAGAGGTTAGTTCAATCTCTAATCAAAATGCGTATTTGATAAAATCGGTCATTAACCAATCCATAAATCTGAAAAAGAAAAATGACAGAGAAAGGCAACAAAAAATCACATTGCCCGAACCAATCGTTACCAATCAAGGCGAAAGCAAAATTGAATTAGACGAAATACTTAACTATTCAATGTTCGTTTTACTCGATACTTTGAATACCAAAGAAAGAGCCGTTTTTTTACTCAAAGAAGCGTTTGATTACGAACACGATGAAATTGCTGAAATATTAGAAATTTCCGTAGAAAATTCAAGGCAACTACTCACAAGAGCCAAAAAGAAATTGAAGTTGCGAAAACCCGAAATCGCAACTTCGTCTGCAAAAGACCAAAAATATTTAGAAAAATATGTGGACGCAATCCGTAAAGGCGATGTGAAAACTTTGGAACAAATGCTGTCTGATGAAGTGCAGGTTTTGGCAGATGCAGGAAATAAATTACAGGCTATTGCTGAACTGACTTCGGGAATTGATAACACAATTAAATTGATGACTTATGTTTATCAAAATCATCAAAAAGACCTCGAAATAAAAATTGAAGAAATCAATCATCAATCTGCATTGCTGTTTTACAGAGATACGACATTGATAAATTGTCAAATATTTGAATTAAACTCAAACGGGAAAATCACAAGTATTTTTTCTGTCGTTGACCCAGAGAAATTGATGAAAATTTAAAAATCCCTTTACTTTCTGTCACGTTCCGAAATTTGAAATTGTCTTACAAGAAATAATTAAATTTTATAGACAATGAAAGAATTTGTATTGATTTTCAGATTAAAAGACATTTCCGATTTCAGACCAACGCCTGAACAAATGCAGGAACGTATGAATTGGTTAGCAGGAATTTCTTCACAAAGCAAATTAGTGGACAAAGGCAACACGCTTTTGCCATTTGCAGGAAGTGCAAAAACCGTAAAGTCCAACAAGGAAGTAACTGACGAAGTTTACACCGAAAACAATGAATTTGTTAGCGGTTATGTTGTGGTAAAATCCGAAACCATTGATGAAGCGGTAGAAATTGCAAAAGCTAATCCGATTTTTGACCAAGTAGGTGGAAATATTGAAGTGAGGGAAGTTTTGAAAAGAGATTAGCATTTAACAAAACAACAAATCAAGCCCCGAAAAAAAAACGGGGCTTTTATTTTGTATTCTTGTACCAAAAAAAGAACAAAAAGGTAGCAAAAGTAAGGCGGACAGCCACCGCACCGCCCAACCAAAAGCTTACGGCATAATGGCAGGACAAAAAAGGTGGCTTCGCCGAGTATTTTGTGTTGCCCTGCCACCCTTCGGGACTTATTCCGTTTCCTTTTGGTTTTTCCGCTTGTCCGCCTTGTTAAAATGGCTTTCTTTTTTTTCTATTTTTTTCTTTTGGAAACAATTTTTGAGAGTGGGCAAGACTAAGAACTATAATCAGATAAGCAGGACATTTATCGTGTCTATGGAACAGAACTATTAGGGTTAAAGTAATGGTAATGACATAAAAAGATAGGTTGGAAAATCAACCTATCGCTATATAAGATAATAAAAAATTGTTGTTGTAATTTATATCCAATGGTAAGGCTTGTCCTTGCGGTTCAGGTAACAGTACATTTCTTCCTTTTTGAGTTCGGGAAAGAGCTTCAAAGCCTTTTCAATGGCGTAATTAGGTAAGAAGTAGATTTCGTTACTGAGAGCATGGACTACTTTGTCATGACCATAAAAACGAACCAGCTCATCAATTTCATTCTGTCCGCCACGTTCTATGATACGGGCAATAATAGTCTTATAGGCTTTCCTAAAGTCCATTGCTTCAATGTCGAAATCCCAAAAAAACACACGGTCAAGATTTGGAATGTTAGTATGTTGTCCTTTTAATTCCATATAGTAAAGATACGATTTTTTCAGCTGTTCTTTGAATTTTTAACGTCTAAAACCCCGTCCTTTTTTCGGTGGGTCAGGTCTTTGTCCAAATTTCAAAGATGGATTAAGAACAGCTTTTTTTAAGCGTTCACTAATTTTTTCCATATCAGTCTCTTTCCCTTTTAACATCTTTACTTTTGCTTCATGGTCGATATTCTTGTGATACAATAATGCGTATGTAGCCATTGCTGGATTACCACCATATTTATTTTGATATGCTTCTAAATAGGTTCTGAGCGGATGATGTTCTAAAAGAAAGTGCATATCGATAAAATCCTTTATCCGTGTGCCATTTTGAAAGATAGCATGGAGTTTCATTGCCCCTATATCCTCTAAGGAAGCCAAACGTATCCCTTCTTTTGTTTCAACAGGTTTTTGCCAAGGATATTGATGCGAGAGAATATCAACTTTAATCTTATCTATATCAAGTAAGATTGTATTATTAAACATGTCCCTTATCAATACTTCAGGATATTTATTGGCTAAATGCTTTAATAGAGCCATTTCATCAAAACCTTTTGTAGTGAACAGGTCTATATCAATACTTATCCGATGACCAATCTTTAGGTTTAAAGCAGTACCACCAACAAGACTAAAGTCTTTCAACATTTCATCTTTCATCAGCTTTTGGAGAAGTTCCCACATCTCACTGCTTACTGTTTCTTTGTATAACATAATTTTTCGTTTTTCGGGAATTTAATCCCGAAAGCGAAGCCTTTGCTCAAAGTGGCAGTCAGTGGCACTGTTTGGCGCTCATTTGCTATTTGCTGTAATTTCAGACTGACCTTTCAACCTCTAAAGAACTCAAAAAATAGGCTTGTTCTTTTCATTAAAGCTTTCCGTTATCTGCTGTTCAAATTCCTTAAAATGATGATCCAGTAAATTGGACAGATACGCATAGATGGTGATATTGTCATCTCCGATAACCTGAATGATACGTGAGAGCTTTTTATGGTGGTTGGGATCGATATAGACCGATTTCCCATGCCGTGCTGTAGTTTTTACTTCGCTGAAAAATATCTCTTCGTATTCAGCCGTACTGATTCCTTTGGTACGGCTTCGATCTCTTTTGACCGGTTTTTCTTTTTCGGCTTCTTCCATAACTTTTTCCTGTTGACGTTTCTGTGTGGGTTCTTCATCCGAAGAAATTTTCAAACCTTCTTTTTTCACTCCGTCAACCATCAGGTTCATCAACGCCTCTTCATCAAGATCGGGCGTTATTTTCTTTTTATAGTTTCCTTCCATAATTTGTATGTTTTTGCATTTATTAATATGACCAACTGTTTTTTAATATTACTGTATAAATAACTGCACTTGTTTTTGTCCGTAGCTCCGTTATATCGGATATTCCTGCACACAGACGGTGTACTGCAAGCTTGTCTGTGTTTTTAGCCTTTGGGAGCTGTGTACTATTGTAGCTACGACTTTCCGTTCCTCTAACTGACGCATTAACTGTTCGTACAAATAAAAGGAGTTAGGCACCAACTAAAAAACAGTGGCACTCAAAGGCATCATTTGGCGTTCATTGTCGCGATTGTAAATAGCTGTTATTCAAATACTCTTGCCGAAATTTGTAAATGGAGCGACTGATTTTTTCGGCTAACCCGAATCCGTTTGCAAAACGGATTTTTCTGAACCCCTGTTCAGAGCAAGTTATCTTTTGAGGTACTCGAAATGAATTTCGGCACCTCAAAAGCACTTGCCCTTGCAGGGGGCTGGAAACGGCTCCGAAGTCGCCCGTTTGTTTAAAAATTAAAATGGATTATTATGGAAGAGAAAAATAGAAATCAGATTAAAAAGACAGGGCGAAAACCGAAGATTGACCCTGCGGTTCATCGGTATTCCTTTAATCTGAATGATGAGGACAATGCCAAGTTTCTTGCACTTTTTGACCAGTCGGAAATGAAGATTACAGCACATTTTATTACGGCTTGCATCTTTCAGAAGACGGTAAAGACCGTAAAAATTGATATGGATGCGATAGAATACCACGCAGGTTTGACCAAGTTTTTCGGTCAGTTTCGAGGAATAGCAACGAATTACAATCAAATTATAAAGCTTTTGAACGCCAACTTTTCAGATAAAAAAGCATCTGCATACCTCTTTAAATTAGAAAAAGAAACCAAAGAAATGAAAGAATTATTGCAAAAGGTTTTAATTCTTACCGAAGAATTTGAAAAGAAATATCTAAATAAAGAGTAGAAAAATGATTGCAAAAATAGGAAAGGGAAACAATATGTATGGAGCTATTTTGTACAATCAGCAGAAAGTGGAAACGGAAAACGGAGCAGTTCTGTTACTAAACAAGATACCTGATACTATAGACGGCAAGTATTCCACCCAATATTTCAATAAATGTTTTGAGCCGTATCTGTCTGCCAATATAAAAACAGAAAAGACGGTAAGGCATATATCGCTGAACCCAGATCCTGCGGATAAGGTCAGCGATGAGCAGTTTACCGATATGGCTCAGGAGTATATGGAACGTATGGGCTACGGCAATCAGCCGTATATTGTTTTCAAGCATACGGATATTGACCGCACGCATATCCATATCGTTTCGACCTGCGTGGGAATTGACGGCAAGAAAATCCCCGATGATTACGACCATCCACGCTCAATGGCAATCTGTCGGGATTTGGAACAGAAATATAATATGAAAAAGGCAACGGAACAGGAACAGAAACAAGTAAATAAAGTTTTCAAGCCTGTAAATCATAAAAATGGAGACATCAAAAGTCAGATTGCTTCGGTAGTACGGCATCTGCCAAAGTATTATAACTTTTCTACTATGGGTAGTTACAATGCTTTACTATCACTTTTCAACATCACAGCGGAAGAAGTCAAAGGCGAGCGCAACGGTCAGACCGTAAACGGATTGATTTATGTAGCATTGGACGAAAACGGGAACAAGGCAAGCAATCCGTTCAAGGCATCTTTATTCGGAAAAGATGCAGGGATTGCACAGCTTCAAAAACACTTTGAACAGTCCAAAGAGAAAACGAAAACCAATCCTGCGAGGTCTGTACTGAAAAATACGGTAGAGCTTGCCGTACATACCACAACCAACGAAACAGATTTTAAAAAGCAGTTGACCGAGCAGGGCATTAATACAGTTGTTCGCAGGAACAACAGCGGACGGGTTTACGGTATCACATTCATCGACCACGAAAGCCGAAGTGTTTGGAACGGCTCACAATTAGACCGAAATTTGTCGGCAAATATGTTTGAGGATTGGTGGAATAACGGAAATAAACCCGAATTGAAAATACAGGACAATCCTATTACCAAAACAAATGCATTGGATAATCTACCAACGAAAGACCTCTTTGAGTTTCTCTCACAGGAACATTCGTCTAATTTTGATTTAAGTGTGTTCAGCCTGTTACCCGATGCACAAGGAGACGATTACGAGGAAGAACAGTTTGCCAAACGAATGAAAAAAAAGAAGAAAGGGAGGAGATTGTAATAATCTGTTTTTCTTACTATAAAATCGAACAATCCTTGCAAATTCCCGTAAGTACACAATTCACACTTTCAACATTGTAGCCATTGGGAACAGAAAAATGAACCGCTTCGGGTAAACACTCTATTGTCTGACATTTGATACAGCGAAAATGAAAATGATTATCGGCAAAACTTTTTTCATCACATTTTATACATACGGCAAAATATTGTTTTCCGTCTTCGGCTACAATTTTATGCACTAATCCGTCCTCACAAAAACGATTTAATATTCTGTAAATAGTAGCCCTGTCAATTTCTACATCTATTTTTTGTTCAATTGCATCACGGCTCATCGCTTTTCCTGTATTTGCCAACAAGTTAAAAACAATTTCTTTTGACGGTGTATTTCTACGTTTCATCTCTACTATTTTTCTTTGGCAAAGTTAATGCAAATAATTGCATTAACTTATTGCGACATTATCGCAATAATAAAAACTTTTTTATCTTTGCCAAAAGATTTGAATAAAATGACAGCAGAAAAAACCTTAAAATTTGGTGGAATAGAAGTTTTCACTACAAATATCCAAAGCAAAATTCAGGCAGAACGCATTGTACAAATACTTGAAAGCAGTTTTCCAAAATTGAAAATCAATTTTGATTTATGCGAAACCGAATTACCTTATCCTTGTGGACATACGATTTTACGAGTTGAAGACAACGAAATAAATTCAGAAATTATAATTTCAATCATAAAGCAATCGGGGTTTATGTGCGATATTTTAGAAGATAAAGTCTGTAAATAATAAAAAATATGACAGAATTTTGGGAAGAAGCATTTAAAGACAAACAAGAAATGTGGGGCTTAGAACCCGCAAAATCTACCGTTTTGACAAAAGACATTTTTCTTGAACATAATGTGAAGAATGTCCTTATTCCAGGAATTGGGTATGGACGTAATGCACAAATTTTTTTTGAGAACGGAATGACCGTTACTGGTATTGAAATCTCGCAGACAGCCATTGATTTGGCTCAAAAACATTTTGGAAGCGAATTGAAAATTTATCACGGTTCGGTTACAGATATGCCTTTTGACAATAAGTTATATGACGGAATATTTTGCTACGGTTTAATTTACTTGTTAGATAAGGACGAAAGAGCAAAATTGATCCAAGACTGTTTTAATCAATTGACCAAAGATGGATTAATGATTTTTACAGCAATAACTAAGGAGGCTCCAACTTATGGAAAAGGAACACTACTAAGCAAAGACCGTTTCGAAATGTTTGGTGGAGTCAAAATCTTCTTTTATGATAGGCAAACCATTGAAGAAGAATTTGCCGATACAGGACTTCATGAAATAACCGAAGTGACAGAAAACTATCCGTTTTACTTAATCAAATGCAAGAAAAGAACATTATAACGAAGAAGAACTATCCGTTATATTAGATAGGCAATTGTTCTATTGCCTGAATATTTTTTCAGAAATGACAAACTGAACTCAATATAGAAAAATCATTTCCCTTTTATCTTCTTTCTATGCTTTAGTCCAAAATCAATTAAAGCATTGACAACTGTTTCAGTTTCTTTGGCGTGTGCGGTAAGAGCGTAAGAAACGGTAACAGGTTTGGTGTTATTAACCGTTCGGGTAATCAGCAAATTATCTTCCAATTCCTGCAACTCTTTGGATAGCACTTTGGGGGATATTCCCAGAGCCATTTCTTGTAAATCTTTAAACCTCATTGTGCCATAGTTCTGCAAATTGTGCAGGATACAAAATTTCCATTTGCCACTCAGCAGTTCAATTCCATCTTTTAACGCCAATATACTTTCTTTATTGATGTTACTTTTTTTGTCTTCCATAAAATAGTTACTTTCCAAAAGGTAATGAATAGCAAATATAAATCGAATATCTGATAGTTTTGTAGTCAGAAATTATAAAAACAGTTCATTATGAAAATAACAGTAATCGCAAACATTTCGGCTAATGGAAGAATTTTAATAGCCGATAACCCGTATCATCAGCTACCATCAGAAGCTATGGAATTTTACGTGCAATTTGTAAGACAGGTTGGTAACGTTGTGATAGGATTGAAAACCTTTGAAAATTTCCTAAAATTTCCAAAAGAAGTAAAAGAGCTTTTTAACGGCGTTGAAATCATTATATTATCTGATAAACCTTATACAGTTGATGGCTACAAGACCGTAAGTAGCCCCGAAGAGGCTGTTGAATATATGTCTAGAAAAGGTGTGCAGGAAGTTGCCGTTGGAGGTGGAGCAAGTGCTTTCAATGCCTTTATAGACAAAGATTTGGTTACAGATATTTATTTTAATATCAACCCAATAATCACTGGAGCTGGGGCTATTTTAGGAAACAACAACGAGTTAAATTCAAAATTCAAGTATGAAGAACAGAAACTTAAAAACGGTTTTGTTCAACTACATCTAGCTAAAGAAGGCGAAAACATAGCTAGCCAACCACCAATAAACCACTGAATTAAAATCACATAAATAAAATTTACTATTAACTATTTTAGGGGAAGATTATAGCTAGGACGACTATAGCAGTACTTCTTATTTGGTTTTAAATTCAGTAGGTCTCATATTGGTCAGTTGATGAAAATTATTGCTAAATGCCGATATATTCGAATATCCAATTTCATAGGCTATCTCCGTCATATTCAAATCCGTATCTTTAATCAATTCCATTGCCTTGATAATACGTAGCATTTTTAAATATTGAACAAAAGTTATGTGCAGTTTGGTTTGGAATAATCTTGTCAGACTACGCACACTCATTCCCGATTGCTGAGCAATACTATCTAAGCTTAAATTTTCATTCAATCGGTTTCTAAAGCTGTCGATTATGGTATTAAGCCGTTGATCGTCCGTTGTAGGAAGTTGAATGGAGAATTTTTTGAGATTTTCCTTTGATAATACGCATTTAAGCGTTAATAAAAATTCAAATTCCCATGAACCTTTGTAATAATCACCTTGCCATTTCTCGCTAAATGAGAGCATCTCTGCCAGAAGCTTACTTACAGGATAAATACCCAGTTCATCATAAAAACTATCTGCTTTTTCTTCTGGAAAGTAAATATTGATAATGTACAAATCCTGTGTATTAAACATCAGATTGTGCGGATAATTTTTCGGTATCCAGATATAATGATTCGACGGAATATAGAAATCTTTTTCGTCTGTTTGTAAGTAAGCAATCCCTCCATAAACCAATAACAACTGAGCTTTTTCGTGATGATGAGCAGGCAAACGCTGCTCCGTCTGCTGTCGCATCACGAGAATGGAATCGGGATTTTGATCCACAATTTGTATTAATTGGTTAAGAATTTCCATATGGCCAAATATAGTAAATATTAGGCTAATTATATAAAAACATAAATTGGTATGTTGAATAATTTTGCTGTGTTAATAATAGTAGAATCATTATGAAACATAAAATCATAAAATCTGACAAAGATTTTGAACTTGAAATACAGGCTCAAAAATCTAAACAAAAATTATCTAGTACGGATGAAGAAATTAATCAAGCCAACATCTACTGGTTGGCCTGTGCCTATTGCAGTCCTTTTATGCCAATGGTCGATTTAAGCTTTGCTTTTGATGAGTTGAAAAAGATGTTAAAACAATGGTTAGAAAATAGAAATAAACAAATCATTTATAAAAACAAAACTAATGAAACAATATAAAATAGTTCCAATTTTGGGCATACTAATGCTATTATTTGTACCCTCCATTTACGCTCAGCATACAAAAGTCCAACCCTTAAGTTTGGAAGAAATATGGAAGGTTGCTGAAATGAATAATCGACAACTGAAACTATCTGACCTAAATCATCAGCAAAGTAAAATAGAAATATTGGAAGCCAAAGACCGTTTGTTACCAGAACTTTCGGTAGGTGGAGACGTAAAACTCAATTCCAAATTTCTGATTTACGACAATGGATTATTCTCTTCTCCACAGGATGTGCCTGTAAAAGACTATGGATACGGAGTAGGCTACAACTTAAACTTTAATCTTTACAATGGTGGTAAAGACAAAAGGAACATCGCCATGAAAAAGGAAGAAGAGACACGAAAACAATATGAAGTGGATCTGCAAAAGCATAGTGTAAAATATAATGTCGCAGTTGCTTATTTTGATTTATATAAGTTTTTGCATTTCTATGATTTTCTTAATGCAGAGATTGAAGCAGAAAAAAAGCAGTTGAGGTTGATAGAAAGTCTGCATAAAAACGGTATCGTACTAAAGAGTGATGTACTGAGAACCTCCGTGAAATTATCTCAACTGGAACTTAATCTTTCCGACGTTACGAAGAAGATTGAAATCGCTAAACAACGGCTCAATATACTGATGGGGCGTGAAAATGATACTGAATTAGCAATACAACACGAAGATATAATTGAATTAAACGCTATCACAGACGGTGACTACAATGACTATGTAGACATTGCTTTCAACAAATCACCAGAATACAAAATAGTCACTAGTGACATCAAATGGAGCGAATTGAATGTAAAACAAGTGAAAGCTATGCTATTGCCCAAAGTTTCTTTATACTCTAACTATAATTACAACTATCCGCAGATTTCCTTTTATCCGTATTCAAACGACTTGTGGGGATTTGGTCAGACAGGAATTAAAGTACAGTATTCTATTGATAATTTGTACAAAAGCAAACATACCATTGCTCGTGCCCAAGTTGTCAGCAATCAAATTAAAGAAAAAGCAGAAATGAAGAAGGACGAAATCTCTCTTCAGGTAAAAGAAGCTTATTTACAGCAACAGCAGGCTTTGGAGAGCGTGGAAACGGCAGAACAAAATATTATTAAAACCACCGAAACCGTCCGTGTTATCAGAAGTAGCTATTTAAATCAGGAATCACTACTAACAGATCTTTTGGAAGCAGAAAACACTTTATTGGAAGCAAAATTCAATCTGACAACCGCACAAACAAACGTAAAAGTAACCCATATCAGACTATTGGCAATAATAGGAATTCTTTAATACAAAAATTATGAATAAAAATAAAACAGATAAAATTATTGTAAGCCTAACCAAATGGTTGGGAATCGCATTATTCGTAGGAATCATTATTTGGGGAGCTACCTATTTCTTAAAAGGATATCGCTATGAACAGACTAATGATGCACAGGTAGATGCTTATCTCTCACCTATAAACGCAAAAGTGGGTGGCTATATCAGCAAAATATATTACAAGGACAATCAGCTTGTTAAAAAAGGTGATACACTTGTTGTCATTGAATTGGACGAGTATGAACTGAAAAAAGATGCTGCATCAGCAGAACTCATGAGTTCACACGCCAAATTACCCATCTTGACTGCGAACGAAGAAACGCAACTTAAAAGTATTGAGGTTATAAAGGCACAATTGGCAGGAGCTAAAGCGAGATTGAACCAACAGCAAAAAGAATTTGACCGTTATAAAAATCTACTGGCGGATGAATCTACTACACAACAAAAATTCGACAATATAAGTGCTTCTTTATCCATTGCACAGTCAGATTATGATCAGGCTAAAGCTTCTTTACAAGTAGCAGAATCGAAATTGAATGATTTTAGAGCTCAACATAATGCTATACAGGCAGAGATAAAAATTAAAGAAACACTTGTTCAAAGACAGGAATTGGACATTCGATATACGGTTATCACTGCACCTTTTGATGGACAAATTGGTAAAAAGACCATTCAGGAAGGTCAACTGATACAAGCTGGGCAAACATTGGCTTTTTTGGTGAACAAAGCCGAGGAAAAATGGGTGATTGCAAATTTTAAAGAAACACAGATTGGCAACTTCAAGATCGGACAAGCGGTATCCATAGAAGTTGATGCCTTTCCGAATGAAAAATTCAAAGGTACTATCGAATCACTTTCGCCAACCACAGGTTCACGTTATTCATTGTTACCTCCAGATAATGCTACAGGTAATTTTGTCAAAATCATCCAACGTATTCCTGTAAGAGTTAAACTTACTGATACGCCTGAAAAATTAGGAAAACTCTCTGCCGGAATGAATGCCAATGTTTATGTTTTAAAAGATTAATGATGCAAGCACATAAAATACCAATTTTCAAATCCTGGGTATCTGAATGGGTGGCGAGATCCGTCATATTTGCTATTTTGATAACCTGTCTGTTTAGCTTCGCTTTTTACAGTAGTCCGATTGCAACGATGGGATTTTACGGTATACAGCCTACCGATGTACAATATGGTATGGTCGTTATTTATGGTTCTACCGTTGCTTTCTTGGCACTTGATTTTAGAATCGTAAAATATTTTGCCCCTAGAAAATATTTACTGGTTGCTCTTGCCGTAAATGCAATATGTTCTGTGATCTGTTTTTATTTCAAAGATTGGTCATTGTTTGTTATTTGCCAGTTTTTTCAAGGAATTACCTGTGCATTGATGTCAGGCATCGTCTTACAGCTTATTTTTCCACGATTACAGTCTGTACGTGCCCGTGTGATTGCTTTTAGCCTACTGTATGGCAGCATACAGATTGCCGTTCCAATTTATTCTATTTTTACCAGCGTAGTCATTCATTTTTTTGATTTTAACTGGCTATTTTACGGATTTATTATCATACTCATCATTCTAACAATTACTGTATTGCTAACAATGAACAGTAAAGCCAGATTTACCAAAAAAATCCCACTTTATCAGGTGGATTGGATAGGCTATCTGTTTTACGTGTCTTTTATCTTAATCTTAGGATACATCCTTGTATACGGTCGACAATTAGGGTGGCTGGGTAGTTCATTAATCACTACGCTTAGTGTAGTCAATCTAATTGTTCTTTTGCTTTTCATCATTAGAGAATTGAAGCTTAAACGACCATTAATCAACTTGCAGATTTTCAAGACAAAGAATTTTGTCATCGGGCTATTACTACTTTTTACATTTTATATTTTTAAAGGAAGTACAGGGCTTGCTTACGGCTATCTTGAAATGATTTTAGGAAATGACCCATTGAGCACCATTCCTATATGGACGGCTGTAATTTTTGGAACTACACTGAGTATGTTCGTTACTTCCAGATTTGTATTGATGGGTTATAACCTGATAAGAATGATTATTGTAGGCTTTGGAATTATGGCGATTTATTATGCTTATATGATACTATTCGTTTCTGTGCAGGGCGAAACAATTGATTTCATTCTACCGATGTTTATTTATGGTGTAGCAACTGGTGTTTTATTTGTTCCTATTGTTTCATTCACCGCTTCATCAGCACCGCCAGGAATTGCTATCAATGCATCACTTGTTGGCATATTAGCAAGGTTCACTGGTTTTACAGCAAGTCTGGCACTGAATAACGAACTTCAATTATTTGTAAAATCAGGAGTTCGAGAAAAGATTCGGGAATCACTTACGGAAACCAATCCTCAATTGCAGGCTACTTTACTGGATATTCAAAATCAATATATGAATGCAGGAAGCGATATCTATACTTCAAAAGCAGTATCCACAGGCTATTTTAATCGAATGGTAGGTCACCAAATATTGGCTCGTGCTACCAGAGATTATTACGATTTGATGTTAACAGGTGTGATTTTCGTAATTGTTATTTTACTCCTCTTACCTCAAATTCAAAACGTTGTTTTGAGATTAAGAAAAGGTAATATTCCTTACTAATTTTTACTATGGTAGATAATATCATATCACAGTATAATTCATACGACAATCGTAAACATAAATTTTAGGCTAATCGGATGGATCGACTTTCCAATGAGATTGGAAAAGAAGGACATTAAATAAACTAGCAAAATGACATCTTCATTAAATCATATTATCACAGAGATACAGCGAAAAGAAAATGCCATTTCGCTGTCTGCACCTAATGTAATTGATGAAGCATATCAAATGACAATATACCTGAAAGAATACTTATGGACAATAAGAGAGGATATTACAAAGCAAGGTTTTAAAAACCAATGGGAGGAAATCAATTTCTTTCGCAATGTTAAGCCATACATCCTTTCCAAACTCATTTACCACAATAAAATATTTCGCATACAGACAGCTTGCCCTGTTGATAGAGGAAAGATGTATGCAAGTTATTTTTCAGAACAATTGCAGGAATTAAAACAGGAATACAGGGAACATATCTACAATTCAGATTTTTACAGATATTACCGTTCGGGAAGAACTGACCGTGATGAAACCTATTTTACATTAGGTAATATTAATTTCCACGACGGTCTGAACAGTTTTGTCTTTGAAATTGACCCGCTGTTTTCAACCTATTATGATAACAAAGTGGCTCGTATAATAGCCAACGAGCTACTATATAACTACATTCTCCAAAAAATCAATGATGATAAAATGGCAGGTTCTTTTCCTTCAAGGAATATTTCATCTGACGGTGTACTTTGGACGGATACCAAAAATGCCTTGATAGAACTGATTTACGCTCTTTATGCGAACGGTTCTCTTGCTCACGGTAAAATAGGAATAAGAAAGGTCAGTTTGATATTGGAGAAACTTTTTAAGATTACCTTAGGTGATTTGCACCATTCTTTCCATCGAATGAAATATCGTGCCGGCTCCCGAACCGCATTTTTAGACCAACTGAAATCTTCCTTGGAAGAATATATGGACAAAGATTTATAGGGGAACACTTCGAAAATCAACCATTAAGAATAGTCATAATAGGTAATATAGCCTCACTTGGAATATTTGTGTAAATTTGTATAGCTAAGTAATAGAAAAAGTTATGGCAAACATTATCGAACAAATCAAAATTGCTTTTATCACTGATAAAAGCCCAATTATAGATATAATCTGTAACAAACTTATAGCTTCAGGAATTGATGTACTGTTTCGTTCTGAAAACATTGAGGACGGAATATCTCAATTATCAGCATTGGCAGAACTACCCCAAGTCTGTATAATCGACCTTGATTTTTCGGACAGCTATGTTTTGGCACAGCTTCACGAACTAAAAGGAAAATACCCAACCCTAAAAATTATTGTCCATAGTGACGATGATATCGAGCAAGCTGTAATATCCCTTTTGGAAATTGGTTTTAACGGTTATTTGCTTATGGGTAGCGACACAGATGATTTTAATAAAGCAATCGAGGGAATTTGCAATGGCAAAAAATATTTTAGTGCAGGTGTATCGGAAATTACAAGAGAATATTTCAGCAATAAAGAAACTGTCTAACTCAACTGTCTTTTTCTACTCTTTATGTATGTAGATAAAGTTTAGGCAAAAAAACCGTATATTTGCTTATGAGCTAACGGAAACACGTTGAAAAGCAAAGCAATAAGCACCGTTACCAAATCGTTACCTGACTTCTTTGATTATCTTTCTAAAAGCTTAGTATTCAACCAACACAGCTTTTTTCTGAAAACTTTAAAATAAAAAAATCTATGAAATACATTTTTCTGCTATTGATCTCTACTTCAACGTGGGTTATAGCACAAAAACCCTGTGGATTTAAAGACGGTTTACAGGATGGTTCCTGCAAAGATTTTTATGAAAACGGACAGGTAAAGCAGGTCGTGGAATGGAAAAAAGGTAAAATAGACGGAGACGCTGTATATTACTATGAGAACGGAAAAGTAAAGGCGAAAGGTGAAAACAAGAAAGGCTATAAGTCTAAAGAATGGACTTATTATGACCAAAACGGCGTTCTTGCCTCCAAAGAATATTTCAGAAATGGTGAAAAAAACATCTATGACGATAATTCTACAGCTACTTTCTACTCTCCGAACGGAAAAATAAATGAAGTCTCCAATTATAAATTCGGGAAACTGGATGGCGAGAGCAAGCTCTATCATGAAGACGGAAAATCTGTAAAACAGATTGGGTTCTATGAAAAAGGTCTGGCCCAGGGGAAATGGAAGGTTTATTATCCTTCGGGAAAGCTCCAGCGGGAAACGGAACTGGTCAACGACAAACGCCATGGAAACAGAATTCATTACCGTGAAGACGGAAGCATTGAAAAAACAGAAGTCTATAAAGACGGACAATTAATCTCTACAAAATAAAACATTGGTACAAAAATTAAAACTGGAAGAACTTAACAGAATTGATGTGGAAACGTTTAAAAAAGTTAAGAAAATTCCACTCGTTATTATCTTAGACAACATCAGAAGTATGCACAATGTAGGTGCGGCTTTCAGAACAGCGGATGCATTTCTTATTGAAAAAATTATTCTCTGTGGTATTACCCCTCAGCCTCCTCACCGTGAGATTCACAAAGCAGCACTGGGAGCTACAGAAAGTGTAGATTGGGGCCATGAAAGTGACATCAACACAGCGATCAGCGACTATAAAGCCCAGGGATATGAGATTATTGGCATTGAACAGACCTCCGACAGCAGAATGATTACTGATTTCAGCATCGACCCATCAAAGAAATATGCCCTGATCTTAGGGAATGAAGTGGAAGGAATCAGCGATGAAGCACTTCCGAATATTGATACTTTCCTTGAAATTCCTCAGCTGGGAACCAAACATTCTCTTAATGTAAGCGTATGCGGCGGAATCGTGATGTGGGAATTTGCAAAAGCCCTAAAATAAAAAAACTGCATATGTCCTTAGTAGACAGTGCAGTTTGAAATAAATCTAATAAAAAGTAAAAATGAAAGGCGACAAAGGTACCTTTTTTTTCTTTACAAACAAATTTTAATTTCATTTTTTTTATTTTTCCAGAAAAAAAGTTTTGTTTTCAGAAATTATTTCATTTAATTTTTTATAAATTAGCACAATGTTTATCAAGGACTATATCTCAAAGGACTTTCCGTGTTTTAGCCTGACTGACTCAATTGAATCAGCAAGAGATACATTAGAAGATTTTGGATATTCTCATGTTTTCATCAAAAAATCCCATCACTTCTACGGAGCTATCGCCAAAGATTTCCTGTATGAAGCCAATGGAGTTCTGAAAGATCTTGAACACCAGCTTGAACGATTTACGATTCTGGAGGATAGTAATCTGATGGACAGCATCCGTTTGTTCCATACCTTCAACGCTAATGTTATTCCGGTGATCAACAAAAATGAAAAATACCAGGGCTACATTACCAGTGAAGATATTTTTCAGGACCTGTCCCGTTATCCCCTGTTTTCTGAAAGCGGTGCTATCCTTACGATAGAAACCCCTGCAAGAAAGTATTCGATGACGGAAATCGCCAATATTGTAGAAAGCAATAATTCGAAATTTTACGGTGGATTTATCAGTTTTATATCGGATGAAGTCATTCATGTGACCATCAAGATCAGCCATGAAAATTTATCCTCGATAGACTCCACTTTTGACCGGTACGATTATAGAATCGTTGAAAAATTTTATTCTGATGAAAAATCAGATCTGTTTAAAAACCGGTTCGGATTTTTCCAAAAATTTATAGAAATCTAACATGAAGGCTGCCATATACTCCCAGAAAAAAGACCTCGATACTTTTTTATATTTAAGCAAGTTCATTTCTGAGCTTGAAAACAGAGGTGTAAAATCTGTTCTGTACGATGAAATGGCTGAGGCCCTTCAGTTTTCGAAGATATTTGAAACCTTCAACAATAAGCAGGATCTTCTGGATAAGAAAGTAGACCTGTTTTTTACTTTCGGAGGCGACGGAACCATTGTGAACTCGCTTACTTTCATTGAAGATCTTGAAATTCCGATTGTGGGAGTAAATACCGGGAGATTAGGATTTCTGGCAAGCTTTACCAAAGAAGAAGCATTCAAAGAGCTGGATGCCATTTTAAAAGGAGATGTTAAAACAAGCCGGCGTGCGGTTATTCAGGTTGTTTCACCAACATCTGATGATTTTTTCCCATATGCTCTGAATGACGTTACCGTTTCGAGAAAAGAAACCACCTCTATGATTACTGTAGACTCTTATATTAATGATGAGTTTCTGAATGTTTTCTGGGGTGACGGGGTTATTGTTTCTACTCCTACAGGTTCTACCGCTTATTCTTTAAGCTGTGGCGGCCCGATCATTTCCCCGAATAACGAGAATTTCGTCATCACTCCTATTGCCCCTCACAATCTGAATGTGAGACCTTTAGTTGTGAATGACAGGGTGGAGATCAAATTTAAAGTAGAAAGCAGAGTTCCTCAATATTCCCTTTCTTTGGATTCCAGGCTGATTCATATTGAAACTGATAAAGAAATTATCATCAAAAAGGCGGATTTCCAGATCCTTCTGGTACAGCCTAACCATTTAAGCTTCTACGAAACGATCCGTCAGAAACTGCTTTGGGGCAGGGACAAAAGAAATTAGTAATTCCTCAAAAATGATTACCTTTACAGGAATTTAAAAACGCCTAATAATAAAAATAAAAAGTAAAACATGAGCAGAATTTTTCCGGCAGGAGTTGCCACAGGTCAGTTAGTTACCGACATTTTTCAGTACGCTAAAGAAAACAAATTTGCACTGCCTGCAGTAAACGTAATTGGTTCTAGCAACGTAAACGCTACGATGGAAACTGCAGCAAAATTAAATTCACCTGTTATTATCCAGTTTTCAAACGGAGGCGCTGCCTTCAACGCAGGGAAAGGATTAAGCAATGACGGACAGAAAGCTGCTATCTTAGGAGCAATTGCCGGAGCAAAGCATATTCACACTTTAGCAGAAGCTTACGGAGCAACTGTAATTTTACATACAGACCACTGTGCCAAGAAATTATTACCTTGGATTGACGGACTAATGGATGCTAATGAAGAATTCTTCAAACAAACCGGAAAATCTCTTTATTCATCCCACATGCTTGATCTTTCTGAAGAATCTTTAGAAGAGAACTTAGACATTTCAGTTCAATATTTTGAAAGAATGGCTAAACTTCAGATGACTCTTGAAGTAGAGATCGGAGTAACAGGAGGTGAAGAAGACGGTGTTGACAATTCAGACGTAGACAATTCAAAACTATACACACAGCCGGAAGATATCGCTTATACTTACGAAAAACTAAAAGCGATTTCTGATAACTTTACCATCGCTGCTGCTTTTGGTAACGTACACGGAGTTTACAAGCCAGGAAATGTGGTTCTTACACCAAAAATCCTTGACAACTCTCAGAAATATGTTCAGGAGAAATTCGGAACAGCAGACAAGCCGATCAATTTCGTATTCCACGGAGGTTCTGGTTCTACATTAGAAGAAATCAGAGAAGCGATCGACTACGGAGTGATCAAAATGAACATTGATACTGACCTTCAGTTTGCTTATACAGAAGGGGTTAGAGATTATATGGTAAACAACATCGATTACCTGAGATCACAAATCGGAAACCCTGAAGGAGAAGAAAAACCTAACAAGAAATTCTACGACCCGAGAGTATGGGTTAGAAAAGGTGAGGAAACTTTCTCTACAAGACTGGTAAAAGCGTTTGAAGATTTAAATAACGTAAATACTTTAAAATAAGAACTGTACATTTGTATTAATGTAAAAACATCCATCAGGACACGTTTACATTAATACATTTTACATTTATACATTAATACTAATATAAAATGGCATTCGACTGGTTTAAAAGAAAAGCAAAAAACATTACCACCTCTACTGATGAAAAAAAGGATGTTCCTAAAGGCCTATGGCACCAGACTCCATCAGGAAAAATAGTGGAACATGATGAACTGAAGAGAAACAATTACGTTTCTCCTGAAGACGGATTTCATGTAAGAATAGGAAGTGCAGAATTTTTTGAGATCCTTTTTGACGAAGGTAAGTTCACAGAACTGGATGCCAATGTTGAAAGTATTGATATCCTGAACTTCAAAGATACAAAGCCTTATAAAGACCGTTTAAAGGAAGTAAAAGCCAAAACAAAGCTTACTGACTCTATCCGAAATGCAGTAGGAACCGTAAAAGGAACCGAAATGGTGGTTTCATGTATGGATTTCGCTTTCATTGGAGGATCTTTAGGTTCTGTAATGGGTGAAAAGATCAGAAGGGCGGTAGATTATTGTATCGCTAACAAACTTCCGTATATGATCATTTGTCAGTCCGGAGGAGCGAGAATGCAGGAAGCAACGTATTCCCTGATGCAGCTTGCTAAAGTTCAGGCTAAATTGGCCCAGCTTTCAGAAGCCGGACTTTTATACATCGCTTATCTGTGTGACCCTACTTTTGGAGGGATTACCGCTTCTTTCGCCATGACGGCTGACATTATTATGGCTGAGCCGGGTGCACTGATCGGTTTTGCAGGTCCTAGAGTAATCCGTGAAACCATCGGAAGAGACCTTCCGGAAGGCTTCCAGACCTCTGAATTCCTGCAGGAAAAAGGATTTGTAGACTTCATTGTTAAAAGAACAGAAATTCAGGATACTGTAGCAAAAACAGTTAATTTATTAGCCGTAAAAGCATAGTATCTGTAACAAAAACAATACAATCTCTCTCTAATTGGGGAGAGATTTTTATTTATGAGGACTTTTAAGATATTTTTTAATACCATCCGAAGTATGAGCTTTAAAAAGATTATGCGTCTTTTATCGCTTATCCTTCCTCATCCTCTTTTTGCTTTACTAAGCTTTCATGCAACGGTAAAGGCTTTTGCCATCGCGCAGAAAAAATTTCCCGAAACCGCCTCTAATAACGGAATTGGAAACTCTTTCAGACACGCACTATGGTGTTGTTTCATCATGATGTACTGCTGTAAGGTTTCTTCTCCTGAAAAAGCACTGGATTTCTGTAAAAGAATGACCGATATGCATGAAGAACTCTTTCCCAATAAGCCTTTAGAAACCAAAATGGATCTTCATAACAACAAAATCGGTATGGATTATTTTATGGAACTCCTTCCGGGAATTCACCGTCAGTTTTTTGAAAAAAGTTTTTTTATAGATGGCCTAGTTAAAAAAATGGATGAGGCCAAAGTCCTGAAGAACCTTGATGATGATTTTGAAGGACATCTTGTCTACCTGGAAGAGTAAATTACTTTATTTTCACGCATAGAATACGCAAAAAAATCTATAAAACTCTAACGGGTATCACATTAAAACAGATGATTTTCAAAAACTTAAAAGCATTCCTCAACAGAATCCTATTAACTTTATAGAAACATGACTCTTTAAATCTTCTGGGGTCTTTTGCGGTTTAAAGTATTTTTAATAAGTTTAATCAATTAAATCAATCAGATGGTTCTCAGCAGAATTTGGTCGGCTTTTATTATTATTGCCATTGCCATTGCCAGTATAAAATACATTTCATCCAGTCACTACAAGACCATTTTCAACGATATGGTGGTGGGAAAAGGTGGTGATACGGTTCAGATTGCCGCTCAGCCAATGAACAGCCTCTCTCCTATTGTTAAGGACAGCCTGATGAAAAAAAATGATTTTGCAGACAGCAGAATTCATTATAAAACAGATTCTTTAAAACAAAATGTAAAAGTTTACCGCGTTCAGGAAGCAGATGGTGTGATCGGAACCTCCGAAACAGCCGTAAAGATCTGTATTGGATTGATTGGAATTATGACATTATTCATGGGGTTCATGAGTATTGCTGAAAAAGCTGGCGGAATTAACCTTTTAAGCCGTTTTATTCAGCCTTTTTTCTCCAAATTATTCCCCGACATTCCTAAAAACCATCCGGCTTTCGGGCATATGCTGATGAATTTCAGTGCCAACCTTCTCGGTCTGGACAACGCTGCAACTCCTTTCGGCCTTAAAGCGATGGAAAGTCTTCAGACTTTAAACCCGAATAAAGATACCGCCAGTAATTCACAGATCATGTTTCTGTGTCTCCATGCGGGCGGAATGACGCTGATTCCGGTTTCCATTATTGCGATCAGAGCATCAATGGGATCCAAAACCCCGACAGATATTTTCCTTCCGTGTATGATCGCTACTTTTGCCGCAACAATGGCTGCGATGATTATTGTATCCTTGTATCAGAAGATCAACCTTCTTCGTCCGATAGTGATTGCTTATGTAGGTGGAATTTCTGCTATAATCGGGCTTCTCGTGCTCTATCTGGTTCGTTTAAGCAAAGATGAACTGGATGATTTCAGTAAAGTACTCAGCAACGGTCTTATTTTGTTTATTTTCCTTGCGATCGTATTAGGAGCTGTTTATAAAAAGATCAATGTTTTTGATGCGTTTATTGAAGGAGCCAAAGAAGGTTTCACCACCTGTGTGAAGATCATCCCTTATCTGGTAGGAATGCTGATCGCGATTTCATTACTCAGAACTTCCGGTGTTTTTGATGTAATCATCGACGGAATGAAATGGGTAGCGAATACCGCCGGTTTCGATCCAAGATTCGTAGACGGACTTCCTACAGCTCTGATCAAACCTTTATCCGGTTCGGGAGCCAGAGGAATGATGGTAGATACTATGGCCACTTTTGGGGCAGACAGCTTCCAGGGTAAACTGGCAGCCGTGCTTCAGGGAAGCTCAGATACGACGTTTTATGTGATTGCCGTATATTTTGGAGCCGTAGCTGTAAAGAACACGAGATACACCGTAATTGCTATGCTTCTGGCCGATTTGGTTGGAGTTATTACATCGATTGCATTGGCTTATCTGTTTTTTGCTTGATGAGTTATTAAAAACAGGAACAATATAAACTTTTAGGAGGAAAAATAAATAACTTTATAAAATACGTTCAATTAAACTGGCGAACATAACCAGTAACAAATAAAAACATCATGATTACAGATAAAGAATTCACATTAAGACTGATCCGCCAGTTAACTCAGGCATTGGAAAAACTGATTTTGGATAAACCGGAAGAAAGCCTGATGCAGAAAGAGCTTGATTTCGATACGCTGATGAGAGATATTTTCAAAATGAGTTTTACTGAGGTTTCTTCGATGACTAAAGAAGAAATGATCGCTCTTGTCAACGAAAGACAGGAAAGAGATCGCAAAGACTACTACGAAATGCTGGGAAACCTTTTCTATTTTAAAGGAAAACAAGATCAGAACAATGATTTTCTGGATAAGGCCCAAACGTTTTATGAGCTCTATCTTCAGACCAGCGGCATTTTTGCCCTTCCGGTCATCAACAGAATTAATGAAATAAAAAAAGCACTTGAATAAAGTGCTTTTGTATTTTTAGAATGTAATTTTATACGTTCCGGTGGAAGATGTGCTTGCTTTTTCAGCTTTCACATATTTTTTAACCCACGCTACAGAAGTGGAAGAAACACAAGGATCTGAAACTCCTCCTGCTCTTCTCGCAGACACTACATTTCCGGCTTTATCTACAGTGTAGGCAATGGTAATGGAACCGCTGGCTGTACAACTGTGTGAAGGCTGTGCACCTCCTCTTCCCATTGTTCCGGGAATGTAGCCCGTCAGTTTTCGGTCTATTCCTACTTTGCTGTCTCCATTTCCGTCTCCTCCTAAAGGATCTCCTGCATTACCTATTCCTTCTCCTGTTCCCTGACTTCCGGCTTTCGTTCCTCTTCCTCTGATCAGGTTTCCAATAGCTGCATTTCCTTTGCCATCTCCGGTTCCTGTTTTAGAATTGGCTGTTGCAGCCCCTGCTTTTTTAGTAGCCTTTGAAGAACTTGAGCTGGCAGAAGCTTTATTATCAGCCTTCTTAGATTCTTCTTTTTTAGGAACTGCTACTTTGGAATTGTTTCCGGTGATGATCTTCTCCTTAACCTCTGTCTTTTTCGGTTCAGGTGCAGGCTCTGGTTTCACAACTGTTTTTGTCTCAGGAACAGGCGTTTCTACAGGCTCCGGAGTTACGTCTTCTGTTGCAGCAGCCAGGCTTCCCGGTTGATCGGCAGGTTCTTCAATTCCGTTACCGTTTCTGTTATCCCCAAAGTTGACAAGCATAGTGGTAACCACTTCCGGTTGCTGCTCCAGATCGGGTTTCAGTTTATATAAAAAAACAAAAAGAAGGACAGCAGCCCATATCAGAACAGAAAGCAATGCGCTTTTTATCCGATCGCGGTTTTCTTCGTTTTTGTTTACAGTATAACTTCTCATTTTACAATATATTCCGCCGGTATTCCGGCTTTATTATTTGTCTTTAACGGTTGCAATAGCTACATTAAATTTATGCTTTTCAGCAATTTCCATTGCAAATACAAAATCTTTGTGAAGCGTATTTTCATCAGCTCTTATCGTGAAGGATTTATTGGTCTGACCTGTTAATTTACTAACAATGATCTGCTCCAGCTGGTCTTTTGTTACCGGATTATCGTCTACATAATAAGATCCGTCCGGTTTTATGCTCACGGTAAGAGGATTGGGAATATTATCCTCAACAGCTCCCGCTTTGGGCAGCTTTACATCAATAGCACTCTGATTGGCTGCTGATGACGTGATCATAAAGAATATCAGCATCAGCAAGATCACATCGGTCATCGCTGCCAAGCTGAATTCGGGGTTAGCTTTATTTCTTCTCTGAATTTTCATACAACAGAATTATAAAGGTTTGTTGATAAGGTCTAAAAATTCACCTGACATATTCTGAGCCTTCAATACAAATTTATCAATTCTTGTCAAAAGGATATTGTAGAAAAAGTTAGCAGGAATTGCTACAGCCAAACCTACCGCCGTCTGCCCTAATGCAGTATAAATACCTTCAGATAGTGTTTTTGGTGAGAAAGAACCGGTTGCATGAGAAAGATTGAAGAAAGCAATAATCATCCCGATTACTGTTCCTAAAAGCCCCAGCATTGGTGCAATACTCGGCACAACAGCCAGAAGGTTAAGATTCTTTTCCATATTGGCCACTTCTACCTGCGCCTGAGATTCCATAGCGCTTACAATATCAGAAACCGGACGTCCCAATCTCGAAATTCCTTTTTCCAGGATTCTTCCTTCAGGGGAGTTCTGTCTTTTACAGTAATCAGCTGCAGATTCTATCTTTCCTTCTTTGATAAAATCTTCAATATTATCCATAAAATTGGAATCTGTTTTTGAGGTTAGCCTTTTAATAAAGAAGAAACGTTCAAAAAACAGGTATAGAGAAAATACACCCAGAGCCAAAACGGTTACCATCACTATTTTAGCGAAAGCTCCTCCGTGGAACATGATCTTCCAAAATGAAAATTCTAAATCGTCTGTTGCAACTGCAGGTGCAGTAATTTGTGCAAATAAAATCTGAGTAAGTTCCGTTAACAGCATTAATGTGAATTTTTATAAAAGTTTTAACGACAAATGTAGTGGAATATTATGAATTGCTTTCTTAAAAAATGCTTAAAAACAACTTAAATTTGTTATAATACATCAACAGCAAATTTCTTTCCAAAAGAGTTTTTGAAAAGAAATCTGGTATAAAATAAGGATAACTGAAGTGCTTAGTCTTCGTCTACTTCAATGTCGTCCTGCTTAAATTCGCATTTTAATCGGAATGGGATCGGCTGATCAGATCCGGTATAGAAATCATCAATGGTTCCCTTCCAGATGACCTGAAGTTCTCCTTCTTCGTTTTTCTCGAAAAGAAGCTCGTTATCATAAATAAAGGCTTCTTCATCGTCGAAAAGATCTACCTCAGTGTAGGTGTCTTCTTCGGAATCATTGATCATAATGGTCTTTCCTTCTATTTCTGCTGATTCAATCGGAAAATCGAAAACCTCAAGTGAAAGCTGTGGAAAGTTGTACTGCAGTGAATCATCGTCTACATGATCCAGTCCGTCATCCGTGATCACTTCAACCTCTAGAAAGTGCTGCTGGTTGCTGTATACCGCTTTACAATAAGTATTTCTGATATTGTATTTTAGGGTCTCGTCCGGATGGTAAATTTTTAAAATCCCTTTCATTATTTCTTAAAAAAGAGCTGTAATAATATGATTGTTAAACGTTTTAGACAAAGATAAAAAATTGATCTTAAGTTGAAAATATTTTGAAAATTATTTTTTTAAATCATTCATCAATTATTCTGTATATTGCAATAATACTTACTTTTGTTTCCTAAAGATTTTGAAAATGAAAAACATTTTATCAAAAAGCATTTTAGGATTGGGACTGATGATAGGACTTGCTTCGTGCAAAAAATCAGATTCACCCCTGACAAAAGTGACCCCGACCAATCTGGACTCTATTGCAGCCAATTATTATGAACAGGCTCTTAAATTATATCCTCTGGAGGCTACCTCTCAGGGAGATCTGCGATATAATGACCAGCTTCCGATCAACATCGACAAAGATTTTATCTCTGGTGAGATCGCTTTTTATAATTCAGTGCAAAAGCAGCTGGAAAGTGTAGATTATAAAGGTCTTTCGGATGAAGATAAAGTGGTATATGATGTGCTGGATTATACTTTAAAAGATAAAACCGAAGCTTATGCTTATCATCCTGAATATATTCCTTTTACACAGTTTGGCGGACTGCCTCTAACTTTTCCTCTCTATGGAAGCGGTGAAGGAAGCCAGCCATTTAAAACAGAAAAGGATTACAGCGACTGGATGAAAAGAATGGAAAAATTCCCTGAGTGGATGAATACTGCCACGGAAAATTTCCGTGAAGGGATCAGCAATAAGATTGTGCTTCCTAAAAAACTGGTGGTAAAAATGATTCCTCAAATGAAAGCTGAGGAGATCACCACTTCCGATATGGAAAAAAATATTTTCTACGGACCGATCAGAAAGTTCCCGAAAAACTTTACCAAAGAGCAGAAAGATAAGTTCAGTGCACAGTATAAAGAAATCATCACCAAAAAGATCATTCCTGCCTATACCAAAATGGGAACTTTCCTGGAGAAAGAATATCTTCCGAAAGCGAGGGATACCGATGGCTATAACAGTCTTCCTAACGGAAATGAGATTTACAGGTATTATGCAAAAAGCTGGACTACCACCAAGAAAAGTCCTGAAGAAATCAACAAAATCGGGCTACAGCAGGTGGCTATGCTCCGTGCTGAAATGGAAAAGGTAAAACAACAGTTAGGATTTACAGGATCTCTGGAAGAATTCATCAATTTTGTAAAAACAGATCCAAAAGCAATGCCTTATAAAACGTCTAAGGAAGTTCTGGACGGATTCAACGGTATTTTGACGAAGATTACGCCGAAGCTGAAAACCATGTTCAGTGTCACACCAAAAACGAAATTTGAAATCAGACAGACCGAGAAATTCAGAGAAGCCAGTGCCAGTGCAGAATATATCCAGGGAACTCCGGATGGAAAAAGACCGGGAATATTTTATATGCCGCTTCCTGATCCTTCAAAATTCAATGTAACTTCAGGAATGGAATCCCTTTTCCTTCATGAAGCTATTCCGGGGCACCATTATCAGGTTTCTCTGCAGCAGGAAAACACAAAGCTTCCCAAATTCATGAGATTTGGTTGGTTTGGAGCTTACGGTGAAGGCTGGGCTCATTATTGTGAAACTCTGGGACCTGAATTCGGTCTATACACCGATCCTTACCAGAAAATGGGCTATTTAAGTGATCAGATGCTGAGAGCGGTAAGACTGGTTGTAGATACAGGAATCCATACGGGAACGATGACGAGAGAAGAAGCCATCAAATATTTCCTAAGCAATATCTCTTATGACGAAGCCAGCGCAACCGCTGAAGTGGAAAGATATATGGCAATGCCGGGACAGGCTCTGGGCTACAAAATCGGCTCACTAAAGATCCGTGAACTGAGAGATAAGTATCAGAAAGAGCTGGGTACAAAATTCAGTCTGGCAAGCTTCCATGATGAAGTATTAAGCCAGGGATGCCTTCCGCTGGATGTATTAGACAGAAAAATGAAGCTCTGGGCTAAGAAACAGAAATAAAAAATAATAAGAAAATGGGACATTGATGATGATCCCATTTTTTTATGTTTTGTTTAAATGAATGCTCAAATTTTATAATTTTAACAGCAAGTATTTAAAGGAAAGAAATCTGGTTTGATTTTCTTCAATAATTAAAACTCACAATACACTAAAACATGATCGTAGAAAGCCTACAATCTCTTTATAACAGGGATTTAAATAAATTAAAAGCAGAAATCGAAGCGTATCAGCAGGAAGCTGTGATCTGGAAAACGGATCAAAACATCTCTAATTCTGCGGGAAACCTATGTCTCCATCTCATTGGAAACCTCAATCATTTTATAGGTGCACACCTTGGTAACACTGGCTACATCAGAAACCGGGATATTGAATTTTCATTAAAAGACATTCCCAAAACAGAGCTTACTGAAAAAGTTGAGGCAACATTAACCATGATCAATACTGTTCTCAGCCAATTAACTCCGGAAGATCTTGAAAAAGAATACCCTCTTGTTGTTTTTGAAGATAAAATGACTACAGGATATTTTCTGATCCACCTGATTACCCATCTGGATTATCATCTGGGACAGATTAATTATCACAGAAGATTACTTGATAGATAAAATATGAAAAAAGCGTTTACTCCTGTCATTAATACCTCCAGCTTTGAAGAAGTAATTTTGAAGAAACAAGGAAACGAAGGAAACAATACCCTGGTCATCAACACCATTGATGAAAAAATTAAGAATTCGGATATTTATACCAGCTTCATTGCTCTTTGTCGGGAATTCAACATTGAAGTTGAAAGTTTTATACAGGATGATTTCTGCCATGTTGTTCTTTCAACAAACGGCTGGGGATCTCTTTCTATGGAATATGAAGACCCACTTACAGATATCAGTACAGATCTGGCTACTGCTCTCTACAAAGAACTGTTTACACAGATCCTAAATCAGGATTTTGTACAAAAAAGCCTACCAAAGAAATAAATTTTATTGCTCAAACATCATCTTCGTGATAAAATCTTTTTCTCCTTTTCCTCTCGCAGGAGAATATTCTCTGCCATAGAAAATAATCTGAAGATGCAGCTTATTCCATACTTCTTCCGGGAATAGTTTCTTGGCATCTTTTTCCGTTTCCACCACATTCTTTCCTGAGGTAAGCTTCCATTGGGTCATAAGACGATGAATGTGTGTATCTACCGGGAAAGCGGGAAAACCAAATCCCTGGCTCATGACAACAGATGCGGTTTTATGTCCTACGCCCGGAAGCGCTTCTAATTCTTCATAAGTCTGCGGAACGATACCGTTATGCCTTTCCAGTAAAAGTTCTGCCATTCTCTTCAGGTTTTTGGCTTTTGTATTGGATAATCCTATTTCTTTGATCAGTTCCTTAATTTCGAATTCTTCCAGTCTGGCCATTCTTTGCGGTGTTCCGGCTACGGCGAAAAGATCAGGAGTAACCTGGTTAACTTTTTTATCTGTTGTCTGGGCAGAAAGAGCCACGGCAACCATTAATGTATACGGATCTGTATGATCCAGCGGAATAGGTGTTGTAGGATATAATTTTTCTAATTCCTGCTGAACGAGTTCGGCTCTTTGCTTTTTTGTCATGTAACCCTTAAATTTGAACAAAAATAAATCATTATGTTGAAAGTTGGAGACAAATTACCTGAATTTGAAGGGGTAAATCAGGATGAAAAAACAATATCCTCAGCAAAATTAATCGGAAAAAAGCTGGTTGTTTTCTTTTATCCGCAGGCTAATACTCCGACCTGTACCGTGGAAGCCTGTAACCTGAGTGATAATTATACCAAGCTTAAAAAAGCAGGATTTCAATTGTTGGGAGTAAGTGGAGACACTGTAAAAAAACAGAAAAATTTTCACAGCAAGTTTGCTTTTCCATATGACCTCATTGCAGATGAAAGCCATGACATTATTGAAAAATTTGGCGTTTGGCAGGAGAAAAAAACATTTGGAAAAACCTATATGGGAATTGTAAGAACCACTTTTATTTTTGATGAAAATGGAATTTGCACAAGGGTTATTGAAAAGGTGACTTCAAAAACAGCTGCTGAGCAAATTTTAGAATAACACTCTTTCAATTTACAGTAAAAAATTAACAAACAGAACTTTAGAATAATAATTTTTCCATTTAAAATTTCTTCGGATTTATAAAAATCATTCTTTTTTTATCAAAATTTGATTAGATTTATTTCATTATACATAACTATTGTATTTTTAATAAAAACGATTTAAACCTATGAAAAAATTATTATTCTCTAGCCTTATGCTTATAGGGCTTTATGCTAATGCACAGATTAATGTGACTGCCAGCGCAGGAACACCCACTGCAACTTACCCAACGCTTAAAGATGCATTTGATGCTATAAACACGGGAACACACCAGGGAAGTATTAACTTAAGTGTAACGGCTAACACTACAGAAACCACAACGGCTGTTCTGAATGCTGTTACCACCTATTCTTCTCTTACTATCAAACCAACCTCTGCTGCTACGATCAGCGGAGCTGTTGCTTCAAATCCGCTTATCCGTATTTTAGGGTCCAATGTTACCATTGACGGCTCTTCTACTGCAGGAGGAACAACCAGAGATCTTACTTTCAGCAACACTTCAACAACAAGTCCTACAGTGCTTATTATTGGCTCTGCCTCTGCTGCTTCGCCACTAACTAATGTTGTTGTTAAAAATTCGGTTTTATTAAATACAGGTAACTCTTCCACCAATTTTTTCATTGCAGGCGGAGCATCAACAGCAGCCGGATATTTTAATAATATTACCGTTCAAAATAACGATATCAAAAACGGATACAATGGTGTATTCATTAGTGCAGATGCAACAACAGCCGGCAACGGGAACAATCTGTTGGTTACAGGTAATACCATTAACACTAATATTTCCCAAATTGGAATTCAGGTATCCGGGATTGGAGGAACTTCTACAATCAGCAACAACACAATTGCTCTCGTCCGCCCAAGTGCGGGAACCTCTGCTACCCCAGGAGCTTCTATAGGAATTAACATTGCTACAGGAACTAACAATGCTTCAGTATTTGGAAATACCATAAGCGCTAAAAATACCTCAACCTCGACCACAGGTGTTAATTATGCTACAGGAATTGCAATCACCCCCGGAGCCACCAATACTGCCACTGTTGTCCGTAATAATACAATTACTGAAATCAGCGGGATTCTGGCTTATGTAAACAGTGCCGGAGTATACCTTGGAGGAGCGACACCTAATGTCACTATTTACTCTAATAAAATATCCGGTCTTAAAAATACAGGGACAGCAGGAAATCCTATGCAGGGAATTCTTCTGGGGTCTTCATCCACAGCAGCCAATGCCCTGGTATATAACAATGTAATTTCAGACGTCCAGGCAACAGGAGCCGGGCAGGTTTCAGGAATTTATGCGTTTTCCGGAGCCGGATATAAAGTATACAACAACACTGTTAATCTTAATACTTCTAATTCCGAAACAGGAACCTCAAGCGCATTGTACGTTTTAGGAGGTGCTACCAATGTTTCAGCGGCTAATGCCCTGGATGTAAGAAATAATATTTTTGCCAATAATAAAACCAGCGGATCCAGATTTGCTATCTATTCTACGGCAGCCAATACGGTTTTTGGAAATATTAATTATAATGATTATTATACCACCGGAACTGCGCTGGGGTTCATAGGTTCTAACAGAACCACTCTTACAGATATTCAAACCGGATTTGGAGGCAACGTTAATTCACTGAATGTATCGCCCGTTTTTGTAAGCGCTACAGATCTTCATCTGAATTCCAGTTCTAATTCAGGATTAAACAATACCGGCACTTCCCTTCCTGAAGTAACAACCGATTTCGATGGAACTGCAAGGGGAGCCTCTCCTGATATGGGAGCCTACGAGTTTACTTTTGTTCCTCTTGCGGTATCAGAAGTAAATACAGATCAGGTAAAAGTATCAGTTTATCCGAATCCTTTTGTTGATGTTCTGAAAATTTCAGATGTGAAAGGAATTAAATCTATTCAGATTAATGATATTTCCGGAAGAAGTTTAAAAAATCTGGCTCCGGCTTCCGAGCTTGACGTAAGAGACCTAAAAACAGGATTATACATCATATCATTCCAATATGAAAACGGATCTGTAAAAGCATTTAAAATAATAAAAAAATAACGATTAATAATAAACTGCGGCGGCCAAAGGCCGCCGCAGTTATTTTATAAATGATAAAATCTTATTCCGTTTCGTAATACATGAGTTCCTCATCATCCTCAGGAAGAGTTACATATCCTTTGAGCTGAAGTCCTAGTTTTTCAATCAGTTTCTGGGAAGAAAAATTATCTTTCGAAGTAATTGCAGAAATTTTCTTCAATCCGAAATCATCCATTCCTATAGATTTTACTTTTGCTGCAGCTTCATAGGCATAGCCTTTCCCTTCAAATTCTTCCAATAGCGAAAATCCTATATCTACAACATCCAGTCCTTCTCTTTCGAAGATTCCTACCCCTCCTATTTTATTTCCTTCTTTGGTCATCATCAGATAATTTCCATAGCCCAATCTTTCGAACTGGGGAAGAAATCTATTCGTAATATAATTCTCTGCATCAGCCAGGGTCTTAATATGGCGGTCTCCGATATATTGAATAAACTTAGGCCTGTTATAAAGTTCAAAGATGAAATCACGGTCTTCTACACCCATCGGGCGAAGAATCAGCCGTTCCGTTTCGTAGGTATTATTTGTTTTTGGTTGTTTTTTTAGAGTCATCTTTCGGTTCTTCTTTTTTCTGGATTTTCAAAAGCCTTGGGTTATTCGGACATCTTTTATTGTAAAGTTCAATATAAGTTCCGTTATCTTTTATACTGGAAATAACACCTGTGGACTTATTAACAGTCAGGGTGTAATGGGTCTTTTGGTAAGGACATTCTTTGGACGTCAGCTTTCCAAGATCAAGATAATAATTTGAAGAATCTTCATAGTAATTTCCGGCAATATCTGTGAATTCTTCGTCTACCATATAGTCTCCTGCAGTAAGCAAAATAGCTGCTTCTTCGGCATTATCAATTTTTCCCACAAATTTTCGAAGCCCTTCCAGGTCTGTTATATAATTCATTTTTCCTCCCGTAGAATAGGCAATATAATAAAAGCTGGTTTCGCTTGGGAATAGATTAAATCCCGAAAATTGCGGCGTATATTCTATCTTCCCTCCGGATTTTTTTATTTCCTGGTTTTTTCCATAGCTGTTGTAAACCAACACCCATGAATCCACCTTATCATTCGGAGTAACATGCTGTAAAATATTGGAAATACTTGAAAATTTTATTTTTTTTTCCTGGGCGTATCCAAGAATTCCCAAAAACAAAAAAATAAAAGCGATGATTCGTGTTGTAGTTTTTATCATAATCTCAAAATCAACAGAAAGTATACCAACTTATCTATTTTACATGAACTTATCTCCTTTCTTGAAGCTTTTTAAATCAAGAACATAGTCTTTGATCAGCTGATCATTATCTCTGGGACAAATCAGCAGCGCCTTATCCGTATCTACCACTATATAATTTTCAAGCCCGTCAATGATGACCGCTTTATTATTATTTTTCAGACGGATGATATTTCCTTTTGAATTATAAGCCAGTAAATGTTTTAGCTTTACAGCATTTCCATCCTTATCTTTCTCTGTATTTTCGTACACGGAAGTCCAGGTTCCCAGATCACTCCATCCCAGATCAGAAGGGATAACATATACATTCTTAGCCTTTTCTAATATTCCGTTATCGATAGAGATCTTCTGAACTTTCGGGTAAATGATCTCAATACAGTTATTTTCCTTCTCAGAATTATATTCACAGGCCATAAAATGCTGCATCATTTCAGGAAGATACATTTCAAAAGCATGATGAATGCTTTTTACATTCCAGATGAATATTCCGGCATTCCACAGAAAATCTCCGCTTTCCAGGAAACTTTGGGCAATTTCCAGAATGGGTTTTTCGGTAAACGTTTTTACTTTAAAATATTCCGATCCTTTCTTTTCTACAAACTGAATATATCCGTACCCGGTATCAGGTCTTGTAGGAGTAATTCCTAATGTTACAAGATAATCATTCTTTGCTGCCAGGTCGAAAGCCAGCTCAACTTTTTCTAAAAATATATCTTCCTTCAGAATCAGATGATCTGCCGGCAGTACAATCATGGTAGCATCGGGGTTTATTTCAGCAATCTTATTGGCCATGTACAGATTACATGCCGCTGTATTTTTCATCAGAGGTTCTCCCACAATATTTTCTTCAGGAATTTCCGGAAGCTGCTGATGAGAAAGCGCCACGTATTCTTTATTCGTAATCACGAATATATGTTCTTTAGGGATGAGCCTGCTGATTCTGTCGTACGTCTGCTGAATCATAGTGCGTCCTGTCCCTAAAATATCCTGAAACTGTTTTGGAAATTTCTGTGTACTCATTGGCCAGAATCGGCTTCCGATTCCTCCCGCCATAATAACACAGTATCTATCTGATTTTAACATTCTTGCCTACATTTTTCAACCCTAGCCAAAGGCTTGAAAGAATACTTCCTTCCAGTAGCCAGATTCTTACAAAGATAGTTTTTTTTAATCAGACCTTCTAATAAATACTTTTCGTTGCGGTACATAAAAAAATCGCCCTTTTGAAGCTCTTCGATGAAATAAAGCCTATCATCCTGTTTTTCAGTATGAAAATATCTTACAAGATCAGGACTCGCCATAAAATTGGCTTTTGGAGATTTTGAAAATTTTACAATAATTGGTTTCAATTCTTCATCATATACCTCAAGGCTTTCCAGAAGCATATTTCTGAACACTTCTTTCCACTCGCTTCCATGAGGAGAGATTCTTCTTCCGTATTTTTCAAAGGCAATCAAATGAGCCAGTTCATGAGTAAGCACGAAGAAAAAAAGCGGTGGTGTAAGCGTAGAGTTTACGGTTATTTCATGGGAGTTGTCCGGCAATTTTCTGTAATCGCCTAATTTGGAATTCCTGTTGCGTGTTACTTTTATATGAATATAATAATCTGCAAACCAGATTTTTAAGTATTTAAGTGTATTTTGGGGTAAGTATTTTTCTAACGATTGGATTGGCATTTTATAAACTTAATGGAATTCCCGCATAGAAACTCAACATTTTAAGGCTGAAAAGATAGTTGTATTTTGCCTGTGCAACTGATCCCTGTGCGTTTGCATAATTATTTCTGGCAACATTTACGTCGTAAATAGTTGTTCTTCCTGCAGCATAGCTTTTATCGGCAAATTCTAAAGCCAGCTTTGTGCTCTTCTCTGCTTCCACAGCAGATAAATAAGTTTCATAATTGGCATCAGCATCAAACTGGGCCTTCTGAACATTCTGCCTTACTGTCTGTTTCTGCTGATCCAGTGTATTTTTAGCAATGCTTTCATTGATCCTGGACTGCTCTACCTGTAATTTTGTTATTCCTTTATTAAAAATAGGAACATTCAGTGATAATCCAACATTTTGTCCGAACTGATCACTGTATTGCTTGAAAAATCCAGGTTGAACAACACCTTCCTGACCTTTTGATATTTGATAATTATAGAAAGTGCTAAGTCCGGCACTGGCTGTCAGTGTAGGCCAGAAAGCCGTTTTACTAACTTCTGTCTGAGCCTCGGCAGATCTTATCCTACTTTCTGCGGCTTTAATCTGTGGCTGTATTTCATAAGCCGTAGTAAGAACCTCATCTGCTGTTATCAGCTGTGAATCCAACGTTTCAGGAACATTTACGTTTTCCACATCAAAATCTTTATAGTCAGGTAGCTGCAAAAGCTGGGCAATAGCAAATAATGCTCTTCCGACATCAATTTCAGCTTTCTTAACGTTCTGTTTTTCTCTGGCCAATGCAGCTTCGGCTTCTGCTAAAACAGTTTGGGCAGTGGTTCCGACTTCGGTGGTTATTTTGGCTCTGTCATATTGCTTTTGAGCATTTTCTAATGCGCTTTGAGAAATCTTAACAATCTCCCTGTTCAAAAGAGCTGTCAGATATTGTTGAGCAATCTGAAGAGATATATCATTTTTAATCGTCTCAATATCATATTGGCTGGCCTCTACATCAAACTGGGCTTTTCTGACGCTTTTTTCCAGTCTTCCGTTATTATAGACCAATATATCCGCCCCAATTCCCACACTGTTATTGAATCTGTCGTTTCTGAAACTTCCGGCACCTAACGATGCCTGCCCGAAACTTACTCCGTTCGACATATTAGCTGATAAAGTAGGCAGATATCCATTTTTTGCGATTTTAAGGCTGGCATCCTGTGATTGTTTGTTATACTGATTTTGGATAACCTGAAGATTATGCTCTACAGCATAGTCTACACATTCTTTTAAGGACCATTTCTTCTGAGCACTCAGCCCCAGACAGCTTAATCCAAAAACGATAATCCAAACTTTTTTCATATTAAGAATTTTCCATATTAGACGTACCAAATATAAAAAAGTTACAGTTTAAAAAAATTATTGTTTCATGTTATTAAAACTTTTGAGAATTTTGCATCATGACATATGAACAATACCAGGAAGCGGTAGACTGGCTTTTTGTACAGGCTCCCAATTATCAGATTGACGGCCAAAAGGCATACAAGCCCGGTCTGGACAATATCAGCAGGCTCTGTGCCTTCTTCGGAAACCCTCAGGATAAAATACAATGCATCCACATTGGAGGAACCAACGGAAAAGGATCTTCAAGCAACATGCTCGCCTCTGTGCTTCAGGAAGCCGGATATAAGGTGGGATTATACAATTCTCCTCATCTTATTGACTTCACAGAACGCATTAAAGTGAACGGAACCAACTGTGATAAAGAATTTGTTTATGAATTTATCCAAAAGCTTAAAAAGCTCCCGGAAGATATCCGTCCCTCATTTTTTGAGTTTACCACCATCATGGCTTTTGAATATTTTTATCAGAAACAGGTAGATTTTGCCATTATTGAAGTAGGATTGGGAGGAAGACTGGATTCTACGAACATTATAAAACCATTGGTTTCTGCCATTACCAACGTTCAGCTGGATCATCAGGATATTCTCGGAAACACTATCGAAAAAATTGCAGCAGAAAAGGCTGGTATTATCAAAAGCAGTATTCCTGTAATTTCTGGTGACGAAAATGAAACAGTAAAGAATATACTTCAAAATAAAGCCATTGAGGAAAAAGCTCCATTTATTGATGCTACCCCTATACAAACTGATCTCAAATCTGATCTTCAGGGAAACTATCAGCAAAAAAACATCCGTGTTGTACTTGCTCTCGTCTCAGAATTGAAGAAACTAAACATCCCTATTTCCGATGAAAGTATTGAATGGGGTCTGTTAAATGTTCATAGAAATACAGGATTTATTGGCCGATGGTATGAGTTTTCCAAAAATCCGCTTACTATTTGCGATACGGGACACAATCAGGCTGGATTAGAGTATGTTTTTTCACAGCTCAATACTATTAACAAGCATAAGCATGTCATTTTGGGGTTTGTAAATGATAAAAAAATAGATGAAGTGATGACTCTTCTTCCGGAAAATTCTGAGTTTTATTTTGCCAAACCGTCCATCAACAGGGGAAGACATCCCAAAGATTATGAAAATCTGCTTCAGGAGGCGAAAATTTTTTATAAAATTTTTGATTCTGTACAGGACGCGTATCTCGCTGCAAAAGAACGATGTACAAAGGAAGAAATGATTTTTATCGGCGGAAGCAACTTTGTTGTTGGAGAATTTTTAGAAAAAAATTTGCAATTATCCGAATAAGTCGTATATTTGCACCACTCTAATCGAGGAAACAAAGATAAGAGGGTTCTTAGCTCAGTTGGTTCAGAGCATCTGGTTTACACCCAGAGGGTCGGGGGTTCGAATCCCTCAGGACCCACAGAAAAGGAAACGAAACCTTTCAAAAAAATTCGGGTTCTTAGCTCAGTTGGTTCAGAGCATCTGGTTTACACCCAGAGGGTCGGGGGTTCGAATCCCTCAGGACCCACAAAAATCTCTCTTTTACAAGGGAGATTTTTTTTGTTTTTCTAATACGTGAGAATTTTTGAGTTAGTTTTTTAACCCACATCATTAATTTGAAATGGGTTATCTATTTTAAAATCATAATAAAACTGAAAATATACTTTATCTTTAACCAATCTGTATTGAAAATCACCAAAATCCCATATTCTTCCACACCAATGATTATTTTCATCAATCTCAGATTCATTAAAGTACCCTCTATCATTACTGTCTGTTCCTAAATAATCTACTATAATTTTAACCATTTCTTCAACCTCCTTGTAAAACACCACTAGACAATTAGTTAGTAATTCTTTACTAAACATAAAACTAAACAAATCTTTATCTTCATCAGAATTAAATAGATTTATTCTATTAAAGTAACCAAAATAGTTAAAAGTGGAGAAATGAACTTGGTTCACATCATCAGGATTATTCTTATCTGAAATATCATAAAAGTTACCTGTTTTTACAACTTGATTAAACTTCTTCCAACTAGTCATAAAATCAGACTTTTCAAGATTTTCATTATAGATTACACAACAAAATATAACACGTCAAGTTTTGGCGTGAGTGAATATTAGCTTTGCTTTTAGAAACATCAAATAAAATATTAATTACTAAAACACAGCTTATGGAAGAATTTGATGATGAATTTGGTGATTTATCTCAATTCAAAATACTCTCTTTTGAAGAAGTAAATCAAGGATTTACAGGAAACAATGCTTTTGCAAATACAATTATCAACAAAGATGATTCTCCTGATTACAGAAGCCCATTTCATGACTACAGAAATACTCCTTTAGGGTATTCTTATCTTACAGATAATCCTGTATCTGTATTTCCTTCAACTGGTGTAAACGAAAATGGAAAGAAAGGATATGAATACAGAGCAGAAGTGCTGCCTTGTGAGAATGGTTCTCAAGTATTAGGAAGCTATAATGCTAACAAAAGAGAGCCTCAAAGTCTTTTCCTCTTTTATGAGAAGCCTGATTCTAAGAAATCCAACTTTGCAGGAGGCTTTTATATTGCTAAGATGGGAGATTATTTTGTAACTCTATTTAAGAGATTTCCTGAACCATTACCTTCTTCTATTGGTGGAAAATTTTTCAAGGATATTACCTCTATGGAAGATGAGGCTGCATACTTAGCACAGTTAGCATATGCTTATGAGGGAGACAGGATTAATGCCACTCTTGTTCGTGATGCATTGATGAGAGAATATCAATACTACACTGGGGAGAGGAGATTTGAAGAAATCATAGGTAATATTACCTCCATCCCTGCTGATGCTTTTGGGTGGTGTGCAGAACAATTAGAAAGTTTAAAGCCTACAGAGAAAAACTACAATCCAGAAGCTAAGAACTATTCCCCTCTTGTACCTATTATAATTGGTGGAGCTGTAACTCCTATACCTATCAATATGAATAAGGCATCAGAATTCTTTGAAAATCTTGGAAATAATCCTTTTGTTCAGGGAGCAGAAGTTGCTTTTACTCAGGTTTGGGAGCTAGTGAAACAGGCAGCGAGTAAGGTTAAAGATGCTTCTATAGAACATCTTCCTGATGCTTTTAAAGGACTTGTAGAGAAGATTAGTAGTGTCATTAATACTATTAAAAACTTCCTTTCTGAGGTTAAGGATGAATTGGTAGAACTAGCCAAGATAAGTGTAGAAGTTTTGAAACTTGCTAATGCTTTTTACTGTGGTATCAACAGTGGTCTTGTTGGTCTTTTACAGTGTATTTTATATATCCTACAGGCTCTTTTCCAACCAACAATGGCTTTATCTTATGAACAGTATAAAGAGAGAAGAGATTTACTAGAGAAGGCAGAAGATGTATTAGATTGGATTCTTGCAAATGCTCCTGTATTTTTTAAAGGTGTAAAAGACCTGTTCAGTTCAAGTGGAGGAATCTCCAAGTCTGATTTTGAAAGGATGTTTAGCATGCTAAAAAAATATTGGGACAATACCTCTCGTTATACAGTTGCATATTATTCAGGAGTTATCGCTTTTGAGTTCATCATTAATATTTTACTTCTGATTTTCACCGAAGGTGCGGGTAACATCATAAAAGGAACTACTTACGTACAAAAAGCAGCAAGTTTGTTAAAAGTAATTACAAGGGAAGCAATGTCTGCTGTAACATTAGGAATTACAGATTTATTAACATTTCTTGCGCGATTTGTTGTTAGCTTTGGAAAAGCATGTGCAAAAGGATTCAAATCTTTTATAAAATGGATGGAGGAACTATTTTCTGGATTGAAAAAAGGTAAGAGCCTTGATGAAATTTTTGAAAATAGTCATATTGAAGGAATTGGTCGGTATGGAGGTAAAATTTTATCTGAGGTGGAAATAGAAGATTGGGCTAAAATTTTAAAAAAGAAATTCGGAACTAAGCTTGAAAGAGTTGAAAGCTTTGATAATCCTACTGTGTTAGCTGCTTTTGATCCTAATACTAATACTGTAAAATATGTTGATGATGTAACTGAATATTTTATAATCCATGAATCTTTTCATGCAGAAGAAATGTATAAAATTGGATTTAAAGTATATACTAAAAACGCACATGTCAGCAAAACGCCTTGGACTATTGAAAATAGAATACACGAATATATGAGAGAAAAATATGTTTATGAAAGATTGGTACAGTATTCAAAAAAACATAAATTCACTCCAGAAGAGTTAAGCACACCTCCTTTGGGGCATGCTTTCCAGTATTATGACACATTAAAGTTCAAATTACAAATTTTATTAAAAGAAAATAACATACCTTTTCCAAATTAAAAAATATTAAAAATGAAAGAACAAGCACTTATAGAAAAAGTTGAAAACTACCTTTTAGATTCTAGTACAGAATTCGTTAAAAATAGCATTGAATATGTGGGGATTAGAGAAAATCATGTAATTTCTAATGAAAAACCTAAAGATTATTATTTTCTAAGCTATGACGCAGTCGCTGACAAAAACAATCAATATAGTACAAAATCATATTTTGTACTGATAGATAAAATATCTAAGAAGATTTCTTATATATTAGGACCACAATCATTGGAAAAAATTGAAGATAACGAGTAAAAAGTATTTCGATACTGAGAGTATGTCTGTAAATTAAGTAAATGATTAGGCATATTCGTGAAATATAGAGAAGTAAAGATTTTCTAAGCATAAAAAGATAAAGAGCCGGGCAATTTTTAAGAAAACTGCTTGGCTTTTATTTTCTGAGTATTGATTTTTCAAAATTGAGATGCCATTCCCTAGAGTATGAACATAATTCTCACGATACTAATTTTTATATGTATCAGGGTGTTTTCAGGGTGTAAATAATTCTTTGCAGCCTGTCCTAGTGCTTAGGGGTTTTTCAAGTTTATTGAGGAACTATTACAGGGAGCTAAGAATGGAGCTAAAGCTGAGGACTTAGCCATGACAGCAGAAGAAATTGAAGAAGTTGTATTGAGAGGTAGGAAAGTTCAAAGCATTTACAATATTCTTGCTAGCACCAGAATTGGCTTTAAGAAACTGGGTATTGAAATTTTGTCTAAAGCGGATGGTTATCTTTTCAAGTGGAAAGAAAAACCTATATTCAAAGGAGATTTTAAAGAGGTAAATGCTTTCTGGAATAAGATTCTGAAACCTAGAATAGGAACAGGTACAGGAGGAATTTTAAAATATCTTGAAGTTCTTTCCAGAAGCATGATTGCTCAGGAGCATAGTATGTCTTGCGCTGCTGCATGTATCAGACAATTAGCTAAAGATCATGGAATAGAAATGACAGAAGCAGCAATAAGAAAACTAGCAGGTACTACGGAAGAATTTGGAACAATAGATTTAGGAATGGTTTTAGCTTTAGAGGATGTTTTCAAAGGTAAGAATATTGAAGCTCTTTCTTATTTTAAAAATACAGAGGAAGTAATGCCTGATATTTTAAAAAACATTTCTAAAGAAGGAAGCTGGCTAGCATCTATTCATCCATTAAATGGTCAAAAGCACGCTGTTATTGTAGATAAAATTATTGATAGTAAAGTTTACATTAGAGATCCATGGCCTATTGAAGGAATAGGTAAAGGAAATGGTGTAGAAGTTATTGTAAATCTAGATGATTTTGTCTATTCTTGGGTAAAAGCAGGGGCAAATAAATATAAAGTGAAATAAATTAATTATGGACTATAAAGAGATTTCAGAAAAACTAGAAGAATTAGGTTATGCCACTCAGTATCATAATCTTATTAATTCATTAACAGTTGGCATTCCAGAAAATGGAAATTTTAAGCTGGATTCAATATTTAGAATAGAGAAAAATGGTGATAAAATGAATGTTAATTATTTCACTGGGCAAATTCCTGTGAGAAAGAATTTAAAGCCATTGAAGACCTTCTTAAGTTTGTTAGACAAGTTTTTCCAATGCAAGAATAACTAATTTAATATTCTTAAACTGAACCATTCTTGAATTACAGTAAAGAATGGTTTTCTTTTTCATACATTATACATTCTCCCCCACTCAACACCCCCACTTATTCCTAACTCTCTGGAAAAAACTTTATAAAAAATAAATTTCAGAGAGTTTATTCTTACGTGATTGCCCCAAGAGAACACCCCACCTATGTTTGAATGGGGAAATACCCCTTATCTTTAATCCCCCAAAACGGATCCAAGTCTCTTCAGTTTTGAAGAGATTTTCTATCCCTTCATCTTCTTAAAAAGCAACCCAAGCTTATAAACATCAAGATATCTGAGACTGACATTTCCTTTTAAAAGAATTTTCTTTACCATCTTCAATCCTTTATTTCCTAAAAAGATTCTGATAAAAAAAGCAAACGGGGTTTTATAAAGCTGATAATACAATCTGACCAGTTTAACCTCTGCCAATTTGGACCTTAGACTGTCATCCTTGAGCATTTTAGCCAGGCTTTCTACAGATTCATCTACTTTTCCAAGATATACACTATTGCTTTCCAGATCATTATTGAGTATGGCATTATCAATATGGCTGATCTTTACTTTTTCAGATTTTAATTCCATAGCAAAAAGAAGATCTTCATACCCGTATTTTTGAAAATCAGGATTGAAATTCACTTTTTTAAAGATTTCTCTTTTAATGACAAAATTATTCGTCTGAAAGCTTAAATAAGGTTTATTCCGGCGCAGCCCAACCGGCAGATTTTCCCTTTCTACCGCAAACTTCCATCTCAGATAATGTTCAGGGTCTGAAGCCGTTTTTGGAGCATTTCTTCCGCCATAGACAACAGCAGTATCCGGATTTCCTTGTATAAAGCTTATATAATTCTTTAAGAAGTTTTTATCTGTAATCTTGCCGTCGCAGTCCAGAAACAATAGATACTCCCCTGCTGTATATTGATAAAAAAGATTCCGGATTCGTGATCTTCCTATATTTTCTTCAAGGAAAATAAAATTTTCCACCTCATTTTGAAGATTTTGATTAATTTCCCGGTAATGAATATCAGAAGCATCGTCAATCAGGATAATTTCGGCATCAATGTCATTTATTCTGATCTCATTATTCAAATCAGAAACAAGTTGGTGAACATCAAAATTATATACAGGAATACATACTGAAAGCATCATTACAGCTGGATTTTTTCAACAATCTTCTGAACATCAAGTTCTTCAAGACATGCCCAGTCTCCGCGGTAACATTCTTTATCACCAAAAACAGAACAAGGCCTGCAGGTAAGATCTTTAACCTGCACCACATCTTCTTCACGCTGCCCAAAGCCCAGAAATCCTGCATAAGGATGTGTTGCACCCCATACAGAAACACATCGGGTTCCCATTAAGCTGGCCAAATGCATGTTAGCAGAATCCATAGAAATCATCAGCTCCAGTTCTGAAATCTTATTCAGTTCTTCTTTAAGGCTTAATTTTCCTGAAAGGCTTTTAGTATTTGGAATTTCCCTTTCCCACTTTTCAAGGGTTTCTGTTTCTCTTTTCCCTCCGCCAAAAAAGTATATGGTGTGTTTTTGAGCCAATATTTTTGCCAGTTCATATGATTTTTCCAAAGGAAGCATTTTTCCTTTATGTTGGGCAAAAGGAGCAAAACCTATTCCCGATTTCGGACCTGGCGCTGGCCTCAGCTGATTGGAAAGCTGTACAGTAAAGCCCATATTACGGAAAACATCGGCATAACGCTCAACTGTCCTTTTCAATTGTACTTTATTCAGATTCCAGACATCGGTAAGCTCTTCTTTTTCTTCTTTTCCCTTATCTATTTTAAAAACTTTGAGCCCTCGCCTTCTGTAAATCCTGTCAAGGATCTTCGTTCTGATGACATCGTGAAGGTTAGCGATGAAATCAGGATTGAATTCTTTGATTAACTCATGGGCAAGCTTTCTTAAACCCAAAAGACCTTTATAATCATCCAGATTAATTCCTTTGAAAGTCACATTTGGAATTCCTGTAAATAAGCTTTCAAAATTCTTTCTGGAAACCATAATGATCTCCACATCGGGGTTCTGTTCCAGAAATTCTCTGAAAACAGGAGCTGTCATGGCAACATCGCCAAAAGCCGAAAAACGATATGCTAAAATTCTGGTCACGACTAAGACTTTAGCTGATACGCTACTGCATAAAATTTGATCTGTTTCGTCATGGCCATCAGCCCATTCGCTCTGGAAGGTGAAAGAAACTCCTGCAATCCGATCTCAGAAATAAATTCAAAATCAGAATCCAGAATTTCCTGTGTAGAATGACCACTGTAAATGCTTACCAAAAGAGAAACAATACCTTTTGGCAGAATTCCGTCAGAATCTGCATTGAAAAAAAGCTTTCCATCTTTGAATTCAGCATCAATCCATACCTTACTTTGGCATCCTTTAATCAGATTTTCTTCAGTTTTTTTGTCTTCCGGTAGCCCCTTCAATTCTTTTCCAAGATCTATGATATACTCATATTTTTGCTCCCAATCTTCAAGAAACTCAAATTCTCCGATAATTTCCTGCTGTTTTTCTCTAATGGTCATTTTTCACAAATTTCTTAATGCAAAGATACTAAATTTAGAAATTTTAAGTTTTTCTTAAGCTTTTATTTGAAATATTATGCTGATTAAAATCTGCAGACTCCCTAAGACCGGGATGCTTTTTCAAATACCTGCAGCAGTTTTACTTCCTCATTTTCCCAGCACAGAGCATCTGAAGCCTTTTCAAGCTCTTTCTGATAAGATATCCGTCCTTTATTTAAAACAATCTTTATTGCTGTGGCAATATTTTCAGGCTGGTGATCCTTAATAATCTCACCTACATCAAACAGGTTTCTAATATTTTTCATTTCAGGAAAACTGGTCAAAATTACAGGAACCCGGCTTTGAATATAATCCATCACCTTATTAGGCAGTGAATACAGATAGCTGTCTCCCCCATTCTCTTCAATACTCATTCCTACATCTGCCGTTATCGTAATCTTTCTCAAATCATCCGGGTTCAGCTTTCCTAAAAACTGAACTTTATTCTGAAGCTTTTCCCTGATGACAAGCTGTTCATATTCTTTTTTCTGAGGTCCGTCACCCGCAATCTTTAAAACAACCCCTTCCAGATGATGCATGGCCAGAATGGCTTTATCAATTCCGCGAAAAGGATTGATCACTCCCTGATACAAAAATATTTTAAGAGAGTTTTCCGGGATTTTTTCTGTGAAGTCTATTTTTCTCGGAGCATTCTGGATGACAACAGGGTTTACTCCGTATCTATTTTGAAACCACCTGGCATAGCTTTCGCTTGCCGTTATCATCATATCAAGCTTCGGAATGATGCTTTTCTCCAGGTACCTCCATAATTTTTGTGACATTTTGCCCTGAATGGCAGGCATTTCTGAAAAAATTTCATGACTGTCAAATATCAGGGGAATATTCAGCTTTTTAGAAAGAAGATAATTCGGCAGCAATGCATCCACATCGTTGGCATGAAGAATCGTATTGTGATCTGCTTTCTTTTTTAATTCACGGTACAATTTCCAGTTGAATTCAAAATAAGCCGTTTTTAAGCTGCTGGAAACTAAATGTATTCTGGAAAACGGGTAAGGACGTTCCATTTTTTCAGCCCCGTTCCAGTCATTTCCTATCAGTTCGAGCTGATATCCGTTCCCATATAAAGTTCTGCAAACCTTTTCTATACGCTGGTCTGTATATAAATTACTGAATGCAGAAGTGATTATTTTTTTCTTCATTATTTTTTATTTCCGATCATCAGATGGTAGATCTGTATAAAGCAGATCAATCCGTTCGGAATAATAACCGGCCAAAGCCATCCGTTATAGATACCATAAATAACAAAGCAGATACAGCCGATCATATTGACCACCCTAATTTTTCTTACATCTTTCAGAATGAAACTCAGTACGATAAAAACTGAAGCAGAATAACCGATATAGGTTGTGATATTGGAATCCATGGGGAAATTTTAAGGATCACAAACTTAATCATTTTCAATAAGATAATAAAATTTTTTCTGCCATAAAGTCATTAATTGTTTTTTGGTAAAATATTTGTAATTTAGATAATGAATAAATGGCACCGCAGCCTTTATTCTAATGAGATATATTATGGATTATAAGTTTTCACAAGGTTTGAGCCAGGTGTTCAAACAAAGCAAGAGCGAAGCTAAAAGGCTGAAAAGTGAATTTCTTAATACAGAACACCTACTTTTAGGTATTATAAAGACGGAAAACTCTGCAAAAGAAATCCTTCAAAACCTTAATGCGGATTTAACACAAATCAGAAGAAAAATTGAAACTCTAAATACAGCAAGTTTAAATCCTATTTCTGAGGAGGTTACCAATATTTCTTTCACTAAGATGGCAGATCATGCCATTAAACGTGCAGAGCTGGAATGCAGACAATATAAAAGCAATGAAATTAATACCGTTCATCTGCTCTTAGGCATTCTTTATAAATATGAGGACCCTACCTCCAACATTTTAGGAGCTTACGACATTGATTATGAAGGAGTTTCAAGAGAATATCAGACGATGCTTAAAAATTCCGGGCAGGCACCACAAATGAGTGCTTATGACGATGATGATGAAAGAGAGGAATTTGAGCAGATGAGAAAGCCTACAGGAAACTTAGGTTCAGCTAAAAGTAAAACGCCTACACTGGATAACTTTGGCCGTGACTTAACTTCTTTGGCAAGAGACGGAAAATTAGACCCTGTAATCGGACGTGAAAAGGAAATTGAGCGTGTTTCTCAAATCTTATCCCGTAGAAAGAAAAACAATCCGCTTCTTATCGGGGAGCCGGGAGTTGGTAAATCTGCAATTGCAGAAGGGTTGGCTTTAAGAATTCAACAGAAAAAAGTATCAAGAGTTCTTTACGGAAAACGTGTGATTACTTTAGACCTGGCCAGTTTGGTGGCAGGAACAAAATATCGTGGTCAGTTTGAAGAAAGAATGAAGGCTATCATGACGGAACTGGAAAAGAACCGTGATGTGATCCTGTTTATTGATGAGCTTCACACCATTGTAGGAGCAGGAAGTTCCACAGGAAGTTTAGATGCTTCGAATATGTTCAAACCTGCTTTGGCAAGGGGTGAAATTCAATGCATCGGAGCGACTACTCTGGATGAATACCGTCAGTATATAGAGAAAGATGGTGCTTTGGAAAGAAGATTCCAGAAAGTAATGGTGGAGCCTACTTCTATTGATGAAACGATTCAGATCCTGAACCAGATTAAAGATAAGTATGAAGAGCATCACAATGTAATTTATACTCCTGAAGCCATTGCAGCGTGTGTTAATCTTACGTCAAGATATATTACGGACCGTTTCTTACCGGACAAAGCGATTGACGCGATGGATGAAGCCGGTTCCAGAGTATATATTAAAAATATGAAAGTTCCGACTGAAATCATTGATTTTGAGAAAAAGATCGAAGATATCAAAGAACTGAAGCAAAAAGCAGTAAAAGCTCAGGATTATCTTGAAGCAAGAAAACTGAAAGATGAAGAAGAACGTCTTCAGATGGAACTGAATGCTGCCCAGGATAAGTGGGACAAAGATGTAAAAGAGAAAAAAGAAACCGTAACAGAAGAAAATGTAGCGGAAGTGGTTTCTATGATGAGTGGAGTTCCCGTAACGAAAGTGGGCAAAAATGAGCTTGATAAACTCGCTCAGATGGATGAAAAGCTTAACGGAAAAGTGATCGGACAGGAAGATGCTGTGAAGAAAGTGGTTAAGGCCATTCAAAGAAACAGAGCTGGTCTGAAAGATCCTAACCGCCCTATCGGAACATTTATTTTCCTTGGTACAACCGGGGTTGGTAAAACCGAGCTGGCTAAAGTAATGGCAAGAGAATTATTCGAATCTGATGAATCTCTGATCCGAATTGACATGAGTGAATACATGGAAAAATTCGCGGTTTCAAGATTAGTAGGAGCGCCTCCGGGATACGTAGGATATGAAGAAGGAGGTCAGCTAACAGAAGCTGTAAGAAGAAAACCTTATGCTGTGGTTCTTTTGGATGAGATTGAGAAAGCTCACCCTGATGTATTCAATATTCTTTTACAGATTCTGGATGAAGGCCACGTGACTGACAGCTTAGGAAGAAAGATTGATTTCAGAAACACCATCATTATCCTTACTTCCAATATCGGAACAAGAGATCTTAAAGATTTCGGAGATGGTGTAGGATTTGGTACTTCGGCTAAAAAGACTACTTCAGATTCAAGAGCGAGAAGCACAATTGAAAATGCCCTTAAAAAAGCATTTGCTCCGGAATTCCTGAACAGAATTGATGATATTGTGATCTTCAACTCTCTTGTACAGGATGATATCAAGAAAATTATTGATATTGAGCTGAACAAGCTTTACGGAAGACTGGAAAAACTAGGTTACAAAGTAGAACTTACTGATGAAGCTAAAGATTTCATCTCTGAAAAAGGATGGGATAAAGATTTTGGTGCAAGACCACTGAAACGTGCCATCCAGAAATACATTGAAGACCTATTGGCTGAAATGCTTGTCAACAAACAGCTTAATGAAGGAGAAACAGTAATTCTTGATCTGAATGAAGCGAAAGACGGATTGACCGGAAAGGCCTCAAAGCCTAAAAAAACGGCTGAAAAATCTTCTCAATCTTAAAAGTAGATAATTTAATCATAATGAAAAGCATCGGATTTTTCCGATGCTTTTTTGTTTTATTTTTTCGCTTAAATACCAATTCATGAATATTATTCGTTTTTGTTTTCCTATTTTTGTGAATAACTAACTAAAAACCACGAAATATCAAATAAATTATGAAATCAAAACATCTGTTTCTCATATTATTCCCTTCTCTTTTATACTCACAAAACTTTCCTTATCAAAGGGATTGGGCTACTTATTTTGGGGGGTTCAATACTGAAATTTCATCTATTTATGAAGACCCTGGCACTCATTCTATTACAGCAGATGGGATTTCGGGCCATGATGCAAATAATCCTGTGCAGCCTACCCTTTATTACAACCAGTTTGTTACTCCCGGAGGTCATCTTTTTACTCCTTCAGCAACACCGCCTTATACCAATGAATTTTACGCAAAGCTCTCTTCATCCGGAAATATGCTTCTTTCAGAATATCCCTTCACTGGAAAATATGTCCGCTTCAGAGACCAATCAGGAAATATCTATTATATTGAGAGAGCAGAATCAAACTCACCACCACTGCCTTCCGGAGTCTGGCTTCCCGAATCGGTAACAGATGGTGATACCATTCTTTCAAAATATGATGAAAACAACCAGCTTTTGTGGAAAACCTATATCCCCGGCGGAAGCTCATATACTCTGACAGACGATGAACAGGGAAATATATATATTACTGGTACAACGATCTGGCAGAACCTTGGAGATCCCGGAACATTTCAGCCTGCCTTCACCATTGTACCTGATATAAACGGCACATCACTAGCCAATTCTTATCTCGTAAAGCTTAATCCCCAAGGACAGAAAATATGGGCAACTTACACGCCTTCCAAAATCATTTACTGCCTCAATGCTTATGGCAATGATCTTTATATTGCAGGAAGCGATGATCTTGATGAAACGAGTTCTGTTCTTGCAACTCCAGGAGCTTTTCAATCAGAAAAATCAAAGCAGTTTTTTTCTAAAATTGACGGAAATACCGGAAAAAGGATCTGGGGGACTTATTATGGAATTCCTCAGACAGCATCCGGTCAGATTATTGGTATAAAAGCAACTTCTACCGGTATTTATATGGCAGGTATTACCGTAAATCTCAGCACCTATTATGCTACTTCGGGAGCTTATAAACAGCAGTCTACAGGCTGGCTTGATCTTTTCCTGACTAAATTCGATTCAAACGGAAAACGGGCATGGAGCACTTACCTGGGAGGAGACGACCTTGATTTTGTATCTTCCTACAACTTTCTTGATGTAAAAGATGACAAAATACTCATCGCAGGAACTTCGCAGGGAAGTCAGAACATAGCATCACCCGGAACTTTTGTTCCTACCAAGCCTAATCCGACAAGAGATGATGCTTTCTTTTCTATGTTTACCACTTCAGGATCACATCTTTTCACTTCTTATTATGGAGGATTTAATAATATGGAAAATGACGGATATCAATATCTTACAGATATTGGCTGTAAATTCTCAAAAAACACAAATGCATTCTACCTTTTTGGTAACACCGAAAACCCAAATGGATTCAGTTCAGCTAACGGACACCAGCAAAATATTATTTATCCGCCTACTGAAACCCGCGGAAAAGCAGGTTTTCTGGCTAAGTTCAGCTCAACGGTCCTTTCTACTGCTGAAGCCAACTCATCGAAGGATCTGATTCTTTACAACAACCCCAATAACGGAAATTTCAGTTTAAAAGGATCTGTTTTAGAAAAAGAATCCTATCTGATCAACATTTCCGATATGTCCGGAAGACTTGTCTATTCTGCCGCAACTTCAAAAAACAGGGAAGAACATTTCAGGCTTGCCGGTAAACTGGACAACGGCAGCTATCTCTTATCTGTCAGTAAAACAGATAAAACCCCCGTAAAAACCTTTAAACTGATCATTAAGAAATAGCAACAGGCACCGGAAAAACTCCCGGTGTTTTTTTGTTCTATAGCTCTTACAATAGGTTGAAGATTACATCCCTATTACAAAACCAATATTGGGAATCAGGCCGCTTGAAAATACGCTGGAATTTTCTTTCCATAAAACATTGTACATCAATCCGATCTGCATGAAAGAATTCCCTCCTATTCTCTGCATATAACCGCCTCCTAAGTACAAAGCCGTTTCTTCTTCATTGAATTTATAGTCGTAGTATTTATCTTTGTAATTGATAAAATAGTGCTGAAGATTGGCTCCTACATAGAATGATCTTGCAAAATAGTAATTGGCAAACGGCCCTACCCCGAACATTGTTGACCTGTAAAAGTCCGAAGTCTGCCAGGAAACACTTCCCATAACTCCCGCTTCCAGATCATTGGTAAGCCGGTATCCTACTCTGGGTGAAGCCTGCAAATAAAAAGCGCTGTTACTTCCGAAGCCCAGGCCAATTCCGCCCCCAAAGGTCCATTTATTGTTTTCCTGAGCCGGGGTACCTACTGAAATCTGTGAAAACGCAGGTACTGAGAGCATCAGCATCAGAGGAATAATAAACTTTTTCATATACTATTGTTTTTGTCAATGTTTAAAATTATGTTTTTTTTACGAATATTTTTAATTGTATTTTTGCCGGATCAAACTAAGGACTCCCGTTAAGAGTTCCGTAAAATTGAAATAGAATGAAAATAGTAGTAGGCCTCTCCGGAGGTGTAGATTCCAGTGTTACAGCATATTTGTTACAACAGCAAGGGCATGAAGTCGTGGCTTTGTTCATGAGGAACTGGAATGATGCGTCGGTAACTTTAGAGGATGAATGTCCCTGGATTGAAGACAGTAATGATGCGCTTATGGTAGCTCAGAAATTGGGAATTCCTTTCCAGGTTATTGATATGAGTGAACTCTACAAAGAGCGTATTGTAGATTATATGTTTGCTGAATATGAGAAAGGGAGAACCCCAAATCCTGATGTTTTATGCAACCGTGAGGTAAAATTTGATGTTTTTATGAAAACAGCAATGTCTCTTGGTGCTGATAAGGTCGCGACCGGACATTATGCCAGAGTCAACTCAACGTTTGACGAAAACGGGAAGGAAATTTTTCATCTTTTAGCCGGAAAAGACAACAATAAAGATCAATCGTATTTCCTATGTCAGCTGAGCCAGGATCAGCTTTCTAAGGCATTGTTTCCTATCGGGGAACTTACAAAACCACAGGTTAGGGAAATTGCAAAGGAAATCGGACTTGTAACCGCTGATAAAAAAGATTCTCAGGGCTTGTGTTTCATTGGAAAGGTAAGTCTGCCCCAGTTTCTACAGCAGCAATTGGTTCCAAAAGAAGGGGAAATTGTTGAAATTTTCAAAGATTCACCACTTTTTGCTGGTGAAACTCCTGAATTTTCCTCAAAACAGGAAGAGCTTGAATTTTTATCCCAGAAAATCCATTATAAAAAATCTGACGGAAAAGTAATCGGAAAGCATCAGGGTGCCCAGTTTTTTACGATCGGACAAAGTAAAGGCCTAGGTATAGGCGGGCATAAGGAAAGCTGTTTTATCGTCTCCAGAGATATGGAAAACAATATTCTTTTTGTAGGTGAAGGTCACAGCTTCCCGGGATTGTACAGAAAGGCATTAAAAATTGATAATTCTGAACTGCATTGGGTACGGGAAGACATGAAACTTCAGAACGGAGAATCTATGGAGGTAATGGCCAGATTCAGATACAGGCAGCCGTTGCAGAAAGCTGTTCTTTATCAGTTTGATGATGCTTTTTATATTGAATTTGATGAGCCGCAGTCGGCCATTGCAGAAGGACAGTTTGCTTCCTGGTATATTGGGGAAGAGCTGATTGGAAGCGGAGTTATTTCATAAAAAGAAAAATTTTTGATTTTTTTTGTAACGTATTCTATATTGTCATACTTACTCAGTAAATAACAATAAAAAATATCATTATGAAAACGACTTCAAACCATCAGTATGCTGCAGCCAATAGTGTTTTGCTATTCCTTGTATCTCTTTTATTAGGATACAATATTTACCAGGAAATTTACCACCCTGAAAAATCAGAGCTTTTTCTGTGTGCAGTGCTGGTAGCCATTACTGCCGCCATGATCAGGAGATACGGTCTTAAAACGGATCATGAAAATCAGAAGAAATCTTAAATCATATAACCCGAAGCAATCTGTTTCGGGTTACTTTTTTATTTTATTCTGAATAATCAGACCTTAGTCTTATGATTGACATGATACGACATAACAACCATTATGACAATAAATTCCAGGATCAGGATCATTACCAGAAAGCCAACCGGTTTTCCCAGGCTGATTCCTCTGACCAGTTTGATGATTCCGAGAATCAATATAAAAAAGATAAAATACAGTGAAGTTTTCAAAGTTGTTTCTCCCGATCGTTTTAAGAAAAAAGTGACGAGATAGGTTCCCAGTATCAGGATCAGGTAAAACTTCAGGAAGTCCGGACCTTTTGCCATTACCGGATTGAGGGTCTGATTTTCCGTATAAAGCCATATCAGGCCAGTAATTACCGGAACTAAATGAATGAATATATTTTTCATAGCTTATCATTTTTTTAACCACCACATCCGCCGCACCCCCCACAACCCCCGCCGCATCCTCCACCTCCACCGCAGCTGCTTCCTCCACAACTACCTCCGGCACTTCCATCATCTTTCCCTTTAGGATTTTCTCCATCGCTGCCAGAGAATAATGAAATGACAGATCCGAAAATAGTAACTCCCAATAGGGAAAAGAAGATCATTCCTAAAGTGCTCAGAATTTCTCCTAGGCAGGATGACAGTAAGAATGGGATCATAAACAACGGAAGAATCCTGAGTTTCCTTAACCAGTTTTTCCTGCTCTTTTCGGGTGTTTTTTCCTGCCAGATGTCTTCAGGAGCTTCTTTCTGAAAGATGGTTTTGTATTGGCTGAGGGTATCCAGAAACCAGTCCTGGTGTTTGCATTTTTCCTGTTGCCCGCCTTTTGAAGGATGATGATGAAGCTTTCTTCTGAGGATTTCAGGGCAAAATTCTTCCCAGTAATTTTGGGTGTAAATCAGATGCATATGCCATACTTTGTCTACAATCTTACTGGGTGAGGCGCCGTGAGGCAGAATACAGCACAAATAAATGAATTTCTTATACTCCTCTATTGCTTTTTTGGTGAAGTCCAGAGTCCAGTTTTCTTCTTTAGCCAGCTTTTTAGAAAAAGGGAAATCGGCATCGGAAGCATCTAATGAAAATCCCTGTAATCTGTTCCAGAGAGATTCGTCTTTTAATTGCATTGTTGTTTCCATTGTCTTTACTTTTATTTTTCTATTCAAATATCTTTTGATTTTGAAATATAAAAGTCTTTCAATAGTCTTTTTTAGTTCTGTAAAAATCTTAAATTAGTCTTATAAAATAAATTCATGAAAAAAGAAGATATCTTACATCTGGAAAAGCTAATGAATTTTTTAAGTCGTCATTTCTTAAAGAAAAATCATTGGGAGGATGTCACCAAGACCGAATGGGCCTATATCAGTGAGGAACTGAATGAACTGATCTCCGCCAGTCAAACAGAGAAGGGAATCAAAAAAGCACCGGATCTTCTTGGTCTGAATTATCTGTATGAGCACCTGATCATTAATAAACTAAAAAAGTACAGACACAATGAAAATGCAGATTTAAGCAGGCCGAACCTAGCTAAACTGAGCAGTATTGTCAAGGTTTTAGGATATTCAAATTATATTGACTTCATCAATTCCAATACGGAGGCTTTTAATTTTAATAACCTTAAAATCGATCTTAATAATGTCAGTCAGAATACAGCCCTTTTAGACCGTCTTATGGGCTGTTGGTATTCTTATAACAGGAATCTTCCGGAAAACCCTTTACAGGCAAAAGAAGAGCGCATCTGGCGTTCTGCAATGGAAATCTACAAATCTGAAACTACCGGAGAATACTTTATTGAAAGAAGCGGGGGCGACCATCACAAATATTTCGGAAAAGTTACCGCCTATTCAGACTATGTATTCATCATCATGAACAGCAATACCTTCATCCGTCAGCGGCATTTTATCTCAAGGATAAAAGATATCAAGGAAAAGCTCAAAAATCCAGACTATAAGCTCCATGAGTTGCATTTTATAAGTACATGTATCAGTTTTAATCAAGAGCCTATTGCTCTTTTTGAAATATTTCAGAAAGCTGACAGAAAGACTTTTATTTCAGACTCCGTCAGTTTTCCGATTGACAGTGATGAGATTCCCCAATCTATTATAAAACAACTTGAAGATACAGAATCTAACAGGATAGATTACAGATAACTATGTGTTCGTTTTTTAGCTTACCAACCAGTCTTTAAAATCTTTCACCCGGTCACGGCTGACCGTGATTTCTTCCTGCGGCTGAAACTCAAGTTCTACTTTATAATAAGGCGAGGTGTGAATATTTTTAATATGATCTGAATTGATGATAAACTGTCTGTTTGTCCGGAAAAATTTCTTTTCATCAAGGACATCCTCAAGCTCATCCAATGTAAAATCTGAAGGGTAAGTACGTTCTTTTGTCTGAAGATATACGATCTTATTTTCACTGAAAAAACAGCTTATTTCGTCGGTCTGTACGATCTTCAGATTATAACCTATCTTCACCAGAACTCTGGAAAGGGTAGACTTTTCTTTTCTGATAAGCTGTTTAATATCCTCTGAACCCGTTGTATTATCTGATGGAATAAATGATTTAAACTTTTCTACTGCTGTTGTAAGATCTTCATCCAGAATGGGTTTTAAAAGATAATCTATACTGTTCAATTTGAATGCTTTCAGAGTGTATTGGTCAAAAGCTGTGGTATAGATGATAAAACCTTTGGTAGGTACTTTTTCAAAGATATCGAAGGACAGTCCGTCACCCAGTACAATATCTGAAAAGATCAGCTGCGGATGTTCATTTTCTGAAAACCAGGCCACTCCGTCTTCTACCGATTCAATTTTAGCAACTACCTCAATTTCAGGAAAATTACTCAGCATACGTTCTAATTTCCTTGAAGCAGGTTTCTCGTCTTCGATAATGACAGTTTTGATCATAGATATTGAGTTTGGGGTTAAAATCCGGAATAAAATTAGAAAAAAGTAGAGAGAATCTAAAAATCAATTGATTTTTTATTGTTTTTAAAATGTTTTTCCACGATTCCTCTTTCCCATTGATCATCAAAAATAAATAAGTCAACGGCTTTTACAGTCAGGACTATTCCCCAAATGGTAAGCAGCAGAGAGCCTCCTGTTACTGAAAAATCAAGGGTTCCATACTTCATATATTTTCTAAGAAGAAGCACTCCGGCTACGATTGTAAACCATAAAAGGTTTTTATAAAATTTCTTTAGTTTTTCTACTCTTGTGTAGGCATTATTATAGTTCATGGCAGTACGTTTTTTTAGATTAAAATTGAGTTTATAATGTTTTGGTATTTCTTTTTTCTTCTTCCATTAATTGTCTGATCTTCTTTTCCTCCCAGTCTTTTCCAATTCCGAAAACGTTGACTGCATGAGCGGCGATTCCGATTCCCCATCCCAGTGCCGGCCAGAAAAACCATAAGTGATTAGGAGCAGTTAAAAGATTCAGAGCCAATAAAAAAGGAATAACCAGGCAGTATGAGGTAAGATTTCCGTAGAATCCTTTCAGTTCTTTTACTCTTTTAGATGCTTTTTCATAAGCAAGTGTCTCATTAGTGAATGATGTTGTTTCCATAATTTTCTGTTTTAAAGATTGATTTGTTATTTTGTTGAATCAAAGGTAAGGCGGAAAACCAGCCTGATTCAACTTTATATAACTGAACGGTAAATTATGGTGACTGAATGGTAAATGTAAGATACCAAAGACGAGATGGAAGTAGCTTTTAGTTATAAATATTCAAGGTCAAATTAAAATACAAAAAAAGAGATTGAAAACAGGGTATCATTTATTATTGATGATTTTCATAACTTCCCTCTTCCAGCTCCCTGTTACAAACCTGTTTAAATCTGAAATTATAATCCCGAACTAAAGTGATTTTTAATAGATAAACGGAATCAGTTTCTTTGTTTTTTTCCTGTACTCAATATATTCGTTCCCAAACTGTTCGATAAGAGCCTGTTCCTCAATTTTAATTCTGTAGGCAAAAGCAACGAACGGAGGAACAAAAGCCAGTATCAATGACAGCCAGTTGTCCAGATACAGCCCAAGACCTAACGATGTCAGCAGAGAAAAAGCATAAGAAGGATGTCTGAGGTATTTGTAAAATCCTTCTTTTTTGATTTTATGGTCCTGTTTTATCGTAACATCTACCGTAAAATACTTTCCTAATGACCTGATGATCACAAACCGTAAAATAATTCCGATAAGAATAAATGATTCTCCCAGATATAGAATCCAGTTTTTGCCGGTAATGGAAAAATTGGTGAGATTAGACACTGCTATTGAAACAGCAATAGAAAAAGGAATGGCCAGCCACAAAACATTAAGACTGGACTTATCTTTATCCTTCTGGTCATCTTTTGTAGATTTAAGGATTCTCTTGTAAAGAAATTCACTGAGAAACCATGCGGCCATTGAAACGTAAAATATAATTTGTAACGAATTCATATAGATCTATTTTTTGAGAAGGTAAAGCACGAAAAGGTAAAAGGACTAAAAAGCGATTTTTTTTTCCTTTTAGCCCTTATGTATTTCTATTTTTTCATTAATTCTTTGATCTTCTTTTCCTCCCATTTGCGCCCCAGCATAAATCCGGGAAAGAAAACGGTAAGGCCATAAAGTAAGATCAAAATCCCCCAGACAATGGGAACAACAAAATACTGTATTCTCCATATACTTTCACCTGGATTAAGATCTGTATAGTTTACGAACAGAATGAAGAGGTTTACAGCCAGATAAACAAATACAGACATATAAAAACCTTTCAACTTTTTTACTCTTTTCTCTGCTTCTTTATAGCGGATGCTGCTGGTATCTAAATGTTCCATAATCATTATAGATTTATTGTTGGTTTTGTTTTTCTAAAATTTCCCTGATTTTCCTGTCTTCCCAGTTCTTTCCTATCGCAAATACGCTCATTCCGTGGGCGGCAAGCCCTATTCCCCACCCCAGCATCGGAAAGTAGAACCAGATGTGTTTCGGATTGGTTAAAAGATTTAGAAGAATCAGGAACGGAATGACAATACAGTAAGAAATAAGATTGGCATAAAACCCTTTTATTTCTTTTACCCGTTTTTGGGCTCTTTCATAAGCTTTATCTTTATCTTCCGGCTGAATACTGACTACATTAGGCTTAGTAACCAATACCGGAAGTTTTACTTTAAAATAATCCCCGGATTTTTCTATAAATACATTTCTTTTGGTAAGCAGTGAATATCGCTGAACGATATTGGCAAGTCCAATTCCCGAACTCTCTTTGATCTGTTCTCTTACCTGGAGGTTATTTTCTATACACAAGGTGTCATGATCAGAAAATATTTTAATAGCCAGAGGTCTTGAAGAAGTGGCAAAATTATGTTTGATACAGTTTTCCAGCAAAAGCTGTAGTGAAAGCGGTACTACATACTTCCGGTAATCCTCTTTGTTGACTTCAAAAGTGAAGTCTACACTGTCTTCAAATCTGGTTTTTAAAAGTTCACAATAGGTTTTCGCAAATTCTATCTCGTCTTCCACCGTTACCAGCTCTTTATCTTTTTGCTCAAGTACATAACGGTATATCTTTGACATTGAGGAGGTAAACTTCTGAGCCTGCTGTGGGTTTTCATCAATTAAAGAACTCAAAACATTCAATGAATTGAAAAGGAAATGGGGATCAAGCTGGTTCTTTAAACTTTCAAATTGTGCGTTGGCCGACTTGGCAATCAATTTCTGCTCCACCACCTCTTTTTTGGAGGTTTTCTTCAGCTCATCTGCAAAGCCTTTCGCATGTAGAAAAGCAGAGATCAGAAGAGCGATATTGATCATGAACCAGTTCGTCAACCCATATTTATTAGAGAAAAAAACTTCTGGAGTTGCGGCCTTTTGAATCACGACAAAGTTCATGTAATTGCAAAAGTAAACCAGGATAAAATTACTTACTATAATAGAAATAATACTTAAAACAGCTCTGGTTCTGGTTGCTTCAGACCAAGGGAATCTTCTGTCCAGAAAATCACTGATCACCCCGTTTCCAATGCCAATCACAAAAGAATACATCCCTGAGATGAGCAGTGTGATGAAAAAGTTGTAAAAGGTCTTTTCAGAATTAAAAAACAGAAAGAAGAACAAGGCTGTCCCCAGCGATACCCAGAATAATATGATTAGATCTTTACGTTTCATGTTGGTTTTTTATTACTCCAAAATTAGTCCCTATTAAAGATATTAAAAATTATTTCTCACTGAAGGGTAGATTTCCCTTCCTGAATGGTATAAAAAAACCTTCATAGAATGAAGGTTAATTTTATTTGAGACAGGAATAAAGAATCTTTTATTAAAGATAATTTTTCATCCTTTTTTTATTTTACCGGCTGGCTGATAAAATATTCGGCTTCTGCTTTTCCCCAGTTCGGATCTAATGCTGATTTTGGAGTATATGCATTAAACTTTGCCAATGCTTCTTTAAACATCGTTACCCCTTTAGCTTTGCTTCCTCCGTATTGTTTTGGAGTAAAATATACATCTTCTGCTTTAATCAGGGCAATTCTAGGGTTTTCCGGATCCAGCTTTTCTGCGGCTTTCATTTCAGCTTCAGCAATAGCACCAGCTGTTTTATATCGCTGCTGTGGATTAACCATCATTCTTAATGAATAAGCCATTTTTCTAAGAAGGTGGGTTTCTGCATTATCTCCTCTTAATACCCCCGTAGCTCCAGCCAGATACTTTTCTGCTTCTAAGGCTGCATTATCAAGTTCCTTCAGTTTACCGTCTCTCATCAAAACTCTACCTTTTTGAATGTAAGCAAATGCAGCATAATATCCTGGAAGCCATTCTTTGGTTTCTTTGGCATTAATTCTTATAAAGTCATTGGCTAAAGCCTGAAAATCTTCGGCAGTTCTGCATGTTTCTATTTTGGCAATTTTTTCTGTCATTACTTTTTCATAATCGGTCTGAGCAAAAGCTGTTAAACTCATAAAAGCAAAAGCAAAACTTAATAGATATTTTTTCATTACATCAATTTTTAAGATTAATTATATTTTTATCAAAGATATGTATTTCGCAGAAAACATTGTATTATTACAATTTAATTCCCATTATTTTTATAAATTATTATTAATAGCATCCTGTGTTTTATCAACTCCGAAGCTGATAAATGCCCCTACAAAAACAAAGGTATTCACTGGCGGAACGACGGCCGAACTTCTTGCCCCGTCCACAGAAAAATTATATCCATAGACATTTTTCGCTCCCAAAACATTGGAAATACTCAATACAAAGACTGTGAAAGCTTTAGCGTCTTTTTTTCCGATGCTGGGAATATAATTAAAGCTCACGTTAAGTGCATTATAATCTTTCAGACGCCCTTCATTCCTTGTATAGTTAACAGCTCTTCCATCTTCAAAAGAAGAAACAATATCATAATAAGGCCGTCCTTTGGCATAGGTATAAGACAGATTTGCTCCCAGTTTCCACTCCGGTATGAATCTTTTTACCACAGCTGAAAATGTATGTTCTGCAGCAAATCCTGGTTTTAAACTGACCGGATAATTAAGGAAGTCTCTTTTGGAATCCAGAAACGAATAGGTAATCCAGTAATCAATGTTTTTAAATGTTTTATTGTTATCTCTCCAAAATAGCTCTATTCCTTTAGCATAGCCGTATCCATCATTATTTAAAGCCGATTGGGTCTGCTGATTCTGTGAATTTCCCTGTGTGATATTGAATGTTTTTATCAGCTGGTCATATTTTTTATAAAAGGCTTCAAGGCGCAGGGTTCTTCCTTCCGTTCCTCTCTGAAGCTGGAAGACATAATGCTGTGATTTCTGAAAACCCAGATCTGCAGGACCGTTGATATATTTGCTTTCCGGGTTCTGATAAAAGAGTCCGTAAGCTAAAGAGGTCGTCCAGCGGTCTGCAAGGCGATAGGCCAGCGCAAAACGGGGTGCTATATTATTTTTGTTCAGAAAAGAGGAATGCTCTGCTCTTACTCCGATTTTAGCGGATAATGCATTGCTGAATCCAAGATCTGTTTCTGCAAAAACAGAAGAGATAAGGTCTTTGTAATTCTTTCGGATGGCTTCAAAATTCAGTTTTTCATCCGTATTATTCAATTCAAACCCGGCTCTAACAGCGCTGATCCTGTTGATTTTCCGGTCAGCAACTGCTTTAAAATTAATGTAGTTGCCATCTGTCAGAAGTGTGGTCCGTCCCGATTCAACTTCATTTGTTTCTGTAGAAAAGTTAAGATCCGAACTGTTGAAAGAATAAGAAGTTCCTACATTCAGAAGGTATTTCCCGAATTTTTGTCTGAATGACAGATTATGATAGGTATTCTGTCCTTTCAATCTCACCAGTGAAAAATCATATCCGGGTTCCAGACTTTCTGATTTTACTCCCATTTTGTTGGAGGTATACATTCCGTAGTATTTTAAAATTCCTCCTGATTTTGTTTTAATTCTGAAATTAAAATTCCCGTCTAATCCTTTTGGAGCATCGATAAAATCTGTATTGAAGTTGAATACTTTCTGCATCAGGCTCAGAAGAGAATAACTGAAAGAAGCGCCATAAGAATGCTGCTGATCCTTCCCTAATTTTTGAAATCCTGCACTAACAAATATCGGTGAAATCCCGAAATCATATGAACTCTGATCCGGAAGATCAACACTTTCCAGCATCAAAACCCCTGAAAGCGCCTGTCCGTATAATGCAGAATATCCGCCGCTTGAAAATACATTTCCTTTGAACAGTGATGTATTGAACTGATCCCTTCCTGCAATTCCGGGTATGGAATTGGAAAAATAATTATTGATAAGGCTTCCATCCATAAAAATCCTGGATTCTGATGCCGTTCCTCCTCTGATGAAAAGTCCGCCTGTTTCTCCGACTTTCTGAACTCCCGGAAGATAATTTAATGCAGAAGAGATTTGTCCGTCCGCTCCCGCTATGGTATAGATATCTATAGGAGTAAGAAGTGCTGTTGCCCTTTTTTTATCACTGGCTTCGATAGAGCCCGCGGAAACAACTATAGCATCAATCTCACTGATCTGCTCTTTAAGTTCTGCATTGAAAGAGACATTCTGATTGTCAATAACAATAGCTTTTTCAGTCTCCTCATACTTTGGATGAGTAAACGTTAGTATGTGACTCCCTTTTTCTGAGGTTTCAAAAGAGAAATTACCCTCAGCATCGGTTGTTGTTCCATCGTATGTGTTTTTTAAGGTGACATTTACCTCACCTACTCCTTTATTTCTAAAGGTTACTTTTCCTGAAATTTTCACCTGGGAATATCCCGTTATAAAAGTGAGCAGAGCTATCAGAAACAGTATTTTATGTCCTTGTATTTTCATGGAATGTTGTTTTCTGAATCAAAAATAAGATGAAAAATACCTTCCTGTAAAAAATTTATTACTGAAAGGTATTCTTTTATTACTGAATGGTAATTAATGAACAGGAATGCAGAAATCCACGATCATTTTTCCTTCAGGATGTTCTTTAAAGTTAGAATGATAGATCTCAAACGGAAATGTTTTCCGCATTGAATAATGATGTTCATTCATCCATAAAAATAGGGAAACCCAGCATTGTTCAAAATCATTGAGAGTAACCTCCCCGCTTCCTACAATGAACTTTCCGGCCTCAATGGTTTCAGAAAAAATCTGTCCTTCCTGTTCTTTCAGCTTTTCTTCTAAAAGCATACATGCGTGAATCCTGACTTTTTCCGGTGGTGTTACTTTGAAGCTGTCATGATACACAGAGATCATTTTGATATTTTCTCCGGGAAATAGCCGTTTCTTTACAGCCCAGTCAAGCAACACATTATACGATGGCTCTACATTACTCAGCCCGAGGCTCATTACCGCAGCCAGATTCATTTCCGGCAGCTCTTTAACTTCAATTTTTAAATTCATTTTTGTCCAGTTTAATAGGTTTTCGACATTGCAAATGTATGGGCTGAAAACCGTATCAATTTGTCCATTCTTGCTTGGAACGTGTACAATCTTGTGAAAAGATGCAGGAGCAGATTTACGGAATTCTGAAGGAGACATCCTGTAATATTTTTTAAACGTTTTATTAAAAACCGAATGATTGGCAAAACCCAGTTCAAGGTAGATCTCCTTAATATCGAGGTGTTTGTGTACAGCCAGATAAAATGCGCTTTTTTCAGTTTTTTTCCTGAGAATATACTGTTGAAGTGTTTCACCTGTAATAAGCTTAAATATTCTATGGAAATGAAACGGCGAATAGGCGGCTACTTCCGCTATTTTTTCCAACGAAAGGTCTGTGTCAAGGTTATTTTCTATATACCAGATCGTTTTGATAATCCTCTTTTTATAATCTTCCAATTCAAAAAATACTAATTTGTAAAGGTATCAGAATAAAGAAAATTTAAGTTGTCTTTTATTGCGTTTTTTTAATTTCATATCCATCATTTTACTCTTCGTAGAAAGTAAAAAGAAAAAATTTAATTCTGCTATAAAATGCAATGTGCCTTTTTTTATTGGAGACAATTGTAAAAAACGATTGAAATCATAAAGCGCTTTGGAAAATCTTTTATACATTTATCATTAAAATCACTATAAATCATTTAAAAAATGAGAGGACAAACATTAGCATTATTAGCGGGATGTGCGTTTCTGGCAGCTTCTTGCTGTACAACGAAAACGTACTCAGTAAACGCTAAGAGCGGAACACAAACAGGCGGTACTGCCAAATTTACCCAGAAAGGAGATGAAGTTGTGATGAAACTTGAGGTAACGAATCTTACTCCGGGAATTCATGCTGTACATATCCACGAAAAAGGCGACTGTTCTGCCGCTGACGGAACTTCTACAGGAGGCCACTGGAATCCTGCCAAAGATGACCACGGAAAATGGGGAGCCGAGCATTTTCATATGGGAGATATAGGTAACCTGACTGCTGACCAGAGCGGAAAAGCCGTTTTAACCTTTAAGACCAATAAATGGTGCCTTGGCTGTACAGATGAGTCTAAAAACATCATCGGAAAAGGACTGATTGTACATGCAGCAGCTGATGACTTCCATACCCAGCCTACCGGAAATGCCGGCGGAAGAGTGGGATGTGTAGAAATTAAGTAATCTGTTATTCAATAAAAAAAGACCGCCGATCGATGATCGGCGGTCTTTTTTTATGTTATGATTTCATTCCCATATCGGAAACGATATTCATTGCTTCCTGCAGGTATGGATCTTTTTTAAGGTTTTTGATCCACATTTCAGATTTTTTCTTGAATGCTTCGTCTTTTTTCTCCCTTTCAATTTCATTTGGATACATCATGAATTTCAATCCGTTTTCAAATTTTGTTAAAGCTTTGAATTTCTCGATCTGAGATTTTCTCTGTTTCATCAGGTCATTGAATTTATTGATATTCAGTGTAATGCTTTCTTCTTTATCCAATTTTTCTCTCCATTGGGCTGATTCCAGCAATAATTGATAGTTGCTGTTTTTAGCCATTCTGTCAGCGCTTGCTTTTTCAAGAGCCTGGATATTGAAATAGTTCAGTTTCTGGTATTTGGTGGTAGGAATTTTATCCCATGCCAGCGCAAAATCATCATAACGCTCTCCTACTTCCGCGTAGGTAAAGAAGTCTTTCATCTGGATATCGGAAACAATTCCTTTTCTCTGGGTAGATTCTCCGGATATTCTGTAGAACTTCTGAATCGTCAGTTTTAAAGATCCGAAATCATCTTCTGTATTTAAGAATCTATTCAGGTCTACAAAGGTCTGCACAGTACCTTTTCCGAAAGACTGCGGAGAACCGATAATCATCGCTCTTCCATAATCCTGCATTACTCCGGCAAGGATCTCAGAAGCTGAAGCAGAAAGTTCGTTCTGCATGATGACAAGCGGCCCTGTCCAGATTGGTGTTTCATTTTTATTCTTTAAAGTCTGAATTTTTCCGTTTCCGTCTTTCACCTGAACATAAGGTCCGGCTTCCATAAACAGTCCCATAATATCCCCTACTTCTGTAAGAGAACCTCCTCCGTTGTTTCTAAGATCCAGAACAATTCCTTCAATATTCTGCCCTTTCAGCTTGATGATCTCATTTTTAATATCATCGGAGGCATTTCTTCCTTTAGAATCTTCAAAATCAGCATTGAAGCTTGGAAGATTGATAAATCCGTACTTTTTTCCGTTCGGAGAGTTCACAACAATACTTCTCGCAAAAGTATCTTCAATGGCTACTTCTTCACGAATCATTGTTACATCCTTGATGGTTCCGTCTTTCTTCTGAACCGTTAATGTCACAGGAGTTCCTTTTTCTCCTCTGATTAGTCTTACGGCTTCATCAGAAAGCATTCCTACAACGTTTACGGCATCATCTTTCGGCTTTGATTTTACTTTCAGGATCTTATCTCCTTCTGAAAGCTGTTTGGACTTCCATGCCGGAGCTCCGATTGTCAACGCTCCAAGATAAAGATTTCCTTTTTTCTCCTGGATAATGGCACCGATACCGATTACTTTTCCTGTAAACTGGGTATCAAAATCTTCTTTATCTTTTGGAGAATAATAATTGGTATGTGGATCGAAAACTTCAGTATAAGCGTTCATATACACCGTAAACCAATCCATTTTCTTTCTCTTTTTGAATCGGGTAAAGGTATCTTTTACCAGGTCTTTCACCTCATCTGTTGCTTTTTTGATCTTCTGATCCTGGGTAAGCACCTGAAGCTTAATGGTATCTTTCAATTTGAATTTCTGAACGGAATCTTTCTTCTCTTTCTGAGCTTCTTCCTTGCTGTTCATTGATTCAACTTCCTGAAGAATATTATACTTGATGTATTTTTTCCATTCATTATACTGTTCCTGCTTGGTAGTAGGGACTTTTTTTAATTTAGGCTCCAGGGTAAGTGCATCATCTTCCTGAAGATTAATTGGTTTGCTGAAGATGTCCTGAGTAATCTTATCTATCTCATCAACCCTTTGATATAGCCTGTCGATGGTAAGCTTATAGAAGGTAAGATCTCCCTGGTTAATATAATCATCAAGCTTTGTTTCGTGCTTGCTGAATTCGTCCATATCCGACTGCAGGAAATATCTTTTTGCAGGGTCTACCAGTTCGAAATAATGCTTATAAACGTCCTTCGAATAGGCATCATTAATAGGCTTTGGGCTGTAATGCAAATAAGAAAGTGTATTTTTTACGCTCACCATAATCGTCTGCATCTTTTCGTCATCATTCTTTGGCGAGTTGAAACAAAACATTAGACTTGTTAATGGAATCAGGAGTAAAAATTTATTCAGTTTGAAATTTTTCCACATAAACTGTCTTTATTTATTAATTTTTTTTTTAAAAATAAGTATTATAATTAGTAGCAGTAATTTTGGTCCTGTTACAAACGATCAAATTTAATACCTTATTTACAAATATCGAATAGTTTTCCCTTTTTTTATTAAAAGAAGAAAATAAATAATGAAACACCTTTTAATCATCTCCTGTTATTAGGAGCTTTGGTTGGAAATAAGGGAAACTCTCTTATTTCTTTCCGAATGTTTTTATAAAGGAAACCTCAATAAAAAGATACCACAAAAATGAATTTAATGACGTAAAGGCATAAAATATGCTGGTATTTAATTACATAACTTTAAAATGTAATATCATGAGAAGTTTATTATGGTTAATTGCGGTCATCTGTATCGTTGTTTGGCTTTTAGGAATGTTAGGAATAGTACCGGGCATCAGCACAGGCTATTTGATACACATTCTACTGGTTATAGCAATTATTGTTATCCTTTACAATATTATTACCGGCAGAAAGCCTCTTGAGTAATTTAAATTTTGTAAAACCACTTAATTAAATCAATTAGCAGGCTTCAGCAGATACTGTTTTCAGATTTTGCTAAAGCCTGTTTTTTTTAGAGTCTCCGGATTACAATTCTTATCAGCCGGAATTAATTATTCTTTTAATTCCTAATGATCTTCCTACAGTCATTATCAAGACATACCGTATATGTTCCTGATACTAATGAACTGAGATCAAGGATACTTCTATCTTTATTTTTTTCCACTGCAATTATTGAAGAAATATCTCTTCCTGAACGATCATAAACTTTCAGGTTTTTATAAGATTTTTTTATGGAGATAATTGTGACTTTTCCTTTTGTTGGATTCGGATATATGGAAAAAGCAGCATCCTTATTTCCAATCTCCTGAGTTCCCAGAAAAACTTCAGGAATCAAAGTGGTCTGAATCGTAATTCCGTTGATGGTATTAAAGGTAACTTCAGTATTATTTCCTGTAATAGAAATGTTTATATTATTGTTTGGAGATTCCAGCTGCCATTTACCAGCCAGAGTAAGCTTTACAGGGTCAACTTGTGGTATTTGATAAAAACGGGATGCCGTTCCGGATATCTGATTAAAAGTATAATTCTCATTATCACTCAAAAGTCCCAGTGGACTCGTAAGGCTTACCTTTAGTTTATTTCCGCTATTTAGCGTTTGAGTCATTATTATCGATGGTTTATTTACAGAAATCACTTTATCATTTTGGAATACGGATGACGCATCAAAAACAGCATAACCATAGATGTTGTCTTCCACAGATTTCATCACATGGGCTTTATTATCCTGCTGAAAAACCTCAAAATAATTGGAAAAATTATTCGCCATATTCTGCGCACCGGCTGCTCCACCCTGCATAATGATCCCGTAACGGTATTTACCTGAAGAAGGGGCTGTACCATGGTCTATATAGGCCGTAGTATAATCCCCTTGGGTATCCGCAGTATTAGCCTGATTACGGGACTGTTGGGTACTCCTTTTAATTACTACCGAACCTGTATAACCGTCTGAAGGAATTGCAAATCCGTTGCCTACAGCATCCGTAGCCCATACATTTCCTGTACTTTGTGAAAAATTCACATTAAGCCCGGTTTGAACAGTTCCGTTTATATTTGTAGGGGTAGCGGCAGTAGGCAGGCCTGTCTGAAATAGGGTTGTATGAATAGGGTATGTTCCTCCCGCATCTTTGATCTCAGAGCCCAGACACAGCATTTTGTCTTTAAAGAAGAAAACCGTTTTAAGTGCAGAAGCTCCTGTAACGGAATTGGCATCCTTATAATCCATGGCGAATATTCCATTATTATCCAGCGAAGCATGAGCAAGGAATTTTTTTCCACTAAATAATCTATGAGTTCCCGTAGGAAAAGCACTTAATGGTATATTGGCAACCGTTGTTCCGGGAAGATGGCTCCAATCCCATCCGTTATCTGTAACAGCACCATTTGTCCCTGCTACTCCTAAACCATTAGAAAGTCTTGTTTTAAAAGTCCCCGCAGAAAGAATTTCCATTGCTCCGGCGGAAATATATCTTCCGAAAATATTTTCTGTAGCACTGTTTTCGTAATGCCAAATATGATTACTGGTTCCTTTTACAGCAACATGATAACCATTGTATTTGTGAACGCTAAGCCCTCCGTAAGGGAAGCTGAACTGTCCTTCTGTAATTGAGTTACTTGGCAACAATGAAACATTATTTTTAATGTTGATAACAATCTGTCCCATAGACATTGTATTTCCCGTTCCCGATGTAACCGCAGGATTAAATCCACCTCCGGGCATGTTATAAATCTGTTTAAAAAACTGACCTGCTTCCAGGTTTTCAACAGGATCTGCAGCATACAACAAAGCAAAAGCGGATCTGATAGTAAGAAGAGGTGTTGTGGTATTGGGAAAACGGCCAGTCCAGCCCCTGTGAATCTCAAAATCGGCACTGTATTTCTGATAAGCCATCAGTGCATTTTTGAGATTGTTTCTTGAAGTGGCATTTAACTCGTACGCTGTATTTTTAAGAATGTAATTCAATACAGCGGCAACACTAAGTCCATTTGCCCCATATGAATTAGGGTAGGCACCTAAATGATGAAAGGCAGTAAAGTCCGGTTTAATCATATCTGCCCATCCGCTTGCAATAGACAATGAGTTATTCATAAAACGATACAGGAAATTCATTTTCTCCAGTTTTTGCGGAGCAGTATCATCCAACGCCAAGATATAACATAGGCGGACGTGCATCATTGAACGTATCACATCAGTATTGCATCCAGAATACGTAAAATGATAGTTGGGGTTGGAGGGATCTATAAAGGAAGTAAACCCCTCCAAAATTCCCATATGATGTGAAAACTCACCAGCCTGAACCAACTCATCTTTCATAAGGAGTACACATTCTCCTAAAGGAGAACTTCTCAATCCAAAGCTCGAATTCCCCATTGCTATCCGCTCCATAGCAGGTTCCACAGAAAGTTTAAAATTGGTTGTACTGTTTATCCCTTTGTCTTTGATGTATTTAAATACTTTAAGAATTAATTCTTTAAGCTGCGGGCTATGGTATTTAGGATTGGAGGGTTGACCATTCACAATGGGTCCTTTCAGATGGTAAGCCATTACGAGGTAAAAAAGATTGCTGTTTACCAGGCTTATTAATGCACTTTCATCAGAAGAGTTTACCATATTCCAAGCTGCTCCTGGTGAATCAAAGTTATAATTGTTATTAATGGTAGATTCCACACTGTTGGCCTGCTGAATATATTTATTATACAGTGCCTTCACATTATTGTCCGAGTAAGTTGTTATCGAAGCATCCGTAAGCCAGTTGATATACTTTGTCTTGACGTTGTTTATTTCGCTAAGCTGCGCTTTCAGGAAGCCGGAACTTAAAACAATCAAAAATAATAGAACTCTGGGAAACATAATATATATTTTTCTGTTAACTAAAATTTGTATTAAGTCTTCATTTTCTGCCACTTCATCCAATTCTTTGATTATGAAATAAAAGACTATGTAAAAATACATCTTTTCCATCTACATCAATAAATTATTCACTATTCAAAATATATTTTAATGATTTTTTTATCATTTACATCATTTATTAATATGAAATAATTAAAAATGTTTATATTTTATTATAATTTTTACAAAACACGATAAAATATTATTTTAAAAAATCGATCATCTGAAAAGATTACTACAAAAACAATCTGTTTTATAAAATGTCTGTCCTTTATCTTATATTCAGGACATCAATTCTATTCAATTTTGGTAAGAACACCGTTTATTTTTGAAAACTTTTATCTACTTTTGAGGTAAATTAATTTTCTTATTCTCAGAATAAAAGAAAGTTAAATTGCACTATTTGTTAAAATCAATTTTTTTATGGAAAGACCACTTATTCTGGTTACTAATGATGATGGAATTACCGCACCAGGAATCAGAAATCTTATAAATTTTATGAACGAAATAGGGGAAGTTATTGTTGTTGCACCTAACTCTCCTCAAAGTGGAAAAGGCCACGCTATTACAATCAATTCTACGTTAAGCTACGAAGAAGTAACCCTTGACGGGCCGCAGACTGATTATTCATGCAGCGGAACGCCTGTAGATTGTGTAAAAATGGCTCTTGACAAGATCTTGAAAAGAAGACCGGATATTGTCGTTTCAGGAATCAACCACGGGGCTAATTCTTCAATCAATGTGATTTATTCAGGAACCATGTCTGCGGCTGTAGAAGCCGGAGTGGAAGGAATTCCTGCTATTGGATTTTCTTTGCTGGATTTCAGCTGGGAAGCTGATTTTACTCAAGCTAAGGAGTTTATTCAGAATATTGTAAAAAGAACACTGGAAAACCCCATGCCGAAAGGTATTGTATTGAACGTTAACATCCCGAAACTTCCTGCAGAAGAAATCAAAGGAATTAAAGTTTGTAAACAGGCTAACGCCAAATGGGAAGAAAGCTTTGACGAAAGGGTAAACCCACACGGAAAAAAATACTACTGGCTTACTGGTTATTTCAACAATATGGATGAATCTGAAGATGCTGATGAAACAGCATTAGCCAACGGATATATCTCCATTGTTCCGGTGAAGTTCGATCTTACGGCTTATGAGTATATGAAAACATTGGAAGAGGTAATGAATTTCAATTGATTTATATAGCCGGAATATGACAATATCCGGTAAACAATACATTTAAGGGGCGTGAAAGAATAATTTCCGCCCCTTTTCTATTAAAATAAAACTTTATCTTCCCTTCTGAGTTCTTCCAGATATTCTTTCTTTTCATCTCTGTAGAAAAGATTCATCGTCTCAAAAGGAATCAGCTTCAGGTTTTTATCTACAATATGAACGCATGATTTTTTTACCGCTCTTACATCAAAATCATGGGCATCCATAAAATTCATGATGATGATTCTGAATAGATTATCATAATCCAGATCCGGAGCACATACCTCAGGAAGACAGCACAGTAACTGGTTCACCTTAGGTTTTACTTTATCTACAGAAATCCCTGTACTGAAGATATCCAGCAGCTGCATATGAAGTCCCTGATCCTGTTCGTAGACAATGGTATTTCTGGATTCATTGTTCAGGAGATCTGCAGGATTGATATATCTTGTCAAAGGAATGATTTCTCCCTGTAGCTTAAGAATATATCCCATTGCCAAAGCATCCGGATTACAAGGAACCGGAATAATATCATCCCCGTTAAGAAGCGGAAACTGGTTGAGAATTTCCTGTCTTACTTCCGTCAGGGTAATCTTCTCATGAGCAGAATCTTCCCTGTTTCTTCCTGCAATTTCTACAGGCTGGAAAGTAATTCCTCTTACACATTTCTGCTTTAGGGCAAATTCAATGATCTTCCCTATTTCATCAATATTTTTACCTTTCTGGAGCACAATCACCAGGGTGGTGGAAAGGTTAAGCTCATTCAGCTTTTCCAGTGCCTTCATTCTGACTGAGCTAAGGTCTTTACCTCTGAAATCTTCAAGCACTTCCGGCTTAAAAGAATCAAACTGGAGATAGACTTCAAATTCAGGAGCATAAGATGCCAGTTTTTCAGCAAATCCGGGATCATTGGCAATTCTTATTCCGTTGGTATTCAACATCAGATGTTTGATCGGCTTTGATTTGGCAATATCCATAATCTTAAAAAACTCTGGATGAATCGTGGGTTCTCCCCCACTGATCTGGACCACGTCCGGCTCGCCTTCATTTTTCACGATGGTATCAAACATGGCCTCAATTTCTTCCAGACTTCTGTGGCTTCCGTAATGAGGAGAAGACATAGCATAGCACGTAGGACAGGTTAGATTACACCGATCCGTCACTTCCACAATAGAAAGACAGCTGTGCTGCTCGTGATCTACACACAACCCGCAGTCGTAAGGACATCCATATTCCACATCCGTTCCAAAATGCACGGGCATTTCTGATGCTTTGTTGTAATTTCTTATGTTTTTATAATATTGCACATCTGAAGCAATTTTTGTTTTGAAAAACCCATGGTCCGGGCATCTTTTCGTCATGAAAACGGCTTCATCCTCTATAATGATCTTGGCTCCTACCCTTTTAAGGCAATCAGGGCAAAGGCTGATGGTATAATCGTAATAGGTATAATTTCTTACTGGCATAATTTAATTTTAAAATACTCATCCACAAATATATCCACTGATAAGACCACAAATCAGAAGACAGATCAGCATGGTCTGTATAAACTGTTTTTTACTGAATTTTCTCTCATCCTTAGATTCATAGATCATCTTTACGATAACCGTTATGACCAGCGAAATCAAAAGTGCTCCCAGAATGATCAAACCGATGATCATAATCACCAGACCCAACAGGCCTCCTGCTTCCAGAATTGTTAAATTTTTCATTTTGAATATTTTAAATAGAGAGATTGGGTATTTTTAATGGTATAAATGTAGTAAATAATTACACAAATACATACCAGCTGTATCGTTCCAAGTTTTCCGATGATCTCAGCTCTCGGTTTAATAAAATCCAGGAAAAACCGGAATGTAAAATAGCTGAGCATAAATAACTGAAAAACAAATCCTGAAGCGAATTTATTCCGGGTCTGAATATATTTTAAGACAATCCAGAGTATCATTAAAAAAGCAATTTCATAAAGGGCAACAGGATGCCTGAGATATTGATCGCCCAGATGCATTCCAAAAACAGAACTGGTAGGAATTCCATAGGTTTCTTCATAAATTCCGGTCAGGAAGCAGCCTATTCTTCCGATAATGATGGCCAGCATCAGCGGAAAAACAATCAGATCTCCCGTACTTTCTTTATGATGTACTATTTTCTTAGCCAGCTCTACCCCTATCAATCCGAAAGCAAGACCTCCTACGATCGTATTATTAGACCAGAATTTTGTAAAGCTGAAGTTTTCAAAAATAATGTACGGATTTTCCAGATTTCCGATGAGTTTGGAACCGATTAATGCTCCTGCTGTGGCTCCTATCAATACGGCAGCAGAGGTATTGAAAGAAAGCTTCTCACTGGATTTTCTTTTAAGATAAAAATAATACCGCATCCCAAGGAACATTCCTACCGCTTCAAAAAGCGGATGTGCAAGAACCGTACGGCCGAAGATTTCAAAAGTTACAGGAAAATCCATAGGTTCAAAAATAAACCATTTCATATTATTCACTACCTTTATTCTGATAAATAATTACCAGATGCGTATAGAATATGAAATAAAACTGGGGTTCAAGGATGTCATGTTCCGTCCCAAACGTTCAACTTTAAAATCCCGTTCGGAAGTTGATCTGGAAAGGGAATTCACCTTCAGACACACTCAAAAAAAATGGAGCGGTGTTCCGCTGATTGCCGCCAATATGGATACAGTTGGTACTTTTGAAATGGCGTTGGAACTTGCTAAAGATAAAATCATCACAGCAGTGCACAAACATTATACGCCTGAAGAATGGAGTGCATTTCTTAACAGCCAGCCTGATAGCATTCATCAGTATATCGCTTTAAGTACAGGAACCGGAAAGGCTGATGAAGAGAAACTCAGAACGATCATCGAAAAGCACCCGAAAATTGAGTTTCTCTGCATTGATGTAGCGAATGGCTATTCTGAGCATTTTGTGGAGTTTGTGAAGCGCGCAAGAGCTAATTTTCCGGATAAGATTATTATGGCAGGTAATGTAGTAACCGGAGAAATGGTGGAAGAGCTTCTTCTGGCCGGAGCGGATATCATCAAAGTAGGAATTGGCCCCGGTTCGGTTTGCACCACCCGTGTAAAAACAGGGGTAGGCTATCCACAACTTTCTGCAATCATTGAGTGCTCTGATGCTGCCCACGGACTGGGAGGTCATATTATTGCCGACGGAGGCTGCAAGGTTCCGGGAGATGTAGCCAAAGCTTTCGGAGGCGGTGCTGATTTTGTGATGCTTGGCGGAATGTTTGCCGGACATGATGAAAGCGGCGGGGAGATCATTGAAGAAAACGGAAAAAAATACCGCCTGTTTTACGGAATGAGTTCCAAAACAGCAATGGATAAACATTCTGGTGGTGTTGCTGAATACCGTGCATCAGAAGGAAAAACAGTAAAAGCTGCTTACAAAGGACCGGTTTCAGAAACCGTAAAGGATATTCTCGGTGGTGTGCGTTCTACGTGTACGTATGTAGGAGCATCAAAACTTAAAGAGCTTTCTAAAAGAACTACTTTTATCAGGGTACAGGAGCAGGAAAACCAAGTCTTTAAAGATTAAATAAACAAAAGCCAGATCGTAAAGATCTGGCTTTTTTATCGTTTTTTGTTATCTATTAAGTTAACATCCCTCCGTCTACCTGCAATGTCTGTCCTGTAATGTAAGAAGCCATATCACTTCCTAAGAAAACACATGCATTGGCAACATCCTCGGTTTGTCCAAGTCTTTTTGCCGGGATCTGATCTTTCCATCCCTGGATTACTTTTTCATCCAGAACGGCAGTCATTTCAGTTTCAATGAATCCTGGAGCGACAGCGTTGCATCTGATGTTTCTTGAGCCTAATTCTACTGCAATAGACTTTGTAAATCCAATAACCCCAGCTTTAGAAGCTGCGTAGTTCGATTGTCCTGCGTTTCCGCTTATTCCAACAACCGAAGTCATATTGATGATAGATCCTGATTTAGCCTTCATCATCGGTTTAATCACCGCTTTAGTAAGGTTGAACACAGAATCCAGATTTACTCTCATGATTACGTCCCAGTCTTCTTTAGACATTCTCAGCAGAAGATTATCTTTTGTAATCCCTGCATTGTTGATTAAAATATCAATTTTTCCGAACTCCTCCATTACATCATCAATCAGTTTTTGAGCAGCATCATAATCTGATGCATCGGACTGGTATCCTTTAATCTGGGTTACAGAACTTAAAGCTGCTTCTAATTCTTTAGCTTTGTCTACAGAGCCGGCATAAGTAAAAGCTACTTTTGCACCCTGGTTAGCGTACATTTCAGCGATTGCTTTTCCGATTCCTCTTGTAGCTCCTGTAATTAGCGCTACTTTTCCTTCTAATAGTTTCATATCTCTTGACAATTATATTCTTACAATTATTCCGTTTCTGGAAAACGGCAATATAGTATATTTAATTTTATATGGATTAAACAGTGCGCAAAGATATTATAAATTGTTATTCAATGCATTCCAAATCATCAAATTACTTATTTTTTTTCGCTGTTTTTTATCATATTACTAAAGACTGCTGCCGATGTTCTTAAATCTGGTGAAATAAATAACGTCTGTTTTCCTGTCTTTATCAAGCTTCAGAACTTCTTTCTGCCAAACGTATTTATCGTATACAATTTCTTTCAGAGGTTCATTCTGAAAGTTAATTACTCCATATTTGCCGTCTTTTTTTACGATAATTTCATTTTCAGAATTTTCAAATACCACAATATCATCATAGGTGAAAGGAACAATTTCTTTGCCGTTTTCGTTGAGGATGCCATATAAATTACTGCTATTTTTACAAACTGCCGGTTTTGAATACAGGTTCAGGATATTATAAAAATCGGGTTCCTGTTCTTTAATGAAAACAATATCTTTCAGCACAGTTAAAGACCTGTTTGAAACTGAAAATGTGTAATAAACACTATCTTTTTTAATGATCAGAAAATCTGGATAAAAAGCAATGACCTGGGTATTTGCATCCAGAATGTTCTGCAGATCCTTATTCAGAAGCTTTTCTTCTTTTTCTTTTTTAAGATAAATAAAATCTTTTCCTGAAATCTTAAAACTTTTTACAAAATCGTATTCCGGCGCGACTACTGTTTCTCCCGACAGATTGACAACTCCTGTTTTTTTTGCAGAATTGCTGTAAAAGCTGAAAAGATCTTTGGATAAAGGAACCAGATCTTTAAAATTGTTAGGATATAACTTCTTTTCCTTCTTGTTAAAAACAGTTGTTTTCCCTTTTTTCTTCAGATAAATATAGTTTTGGCCACTGAAATATTCTGGTACAGCACCATCAAAGATTTCTTTTGCAAGGATATTTTCTTCGGTGTCTATGATACCATATTTTCCGGTTGACTGTTTTTTTGTAATAAGATAAGGATAGGAATGGATATTAACTATTTGCTTAGAAAACTGATGAAGGGTCTGTCCTTCTGTTCCAATGATTTCACTCTGTCCGTTTTCATTGATGATCAGTGCTCTTTCACCTTCAAAATCATAGTCTTTTTTAAAGCCTCTGCTGCTCATTTGCTTTCCCCGGAAATCATATAGAAACCATTGATTCTCCTTCAAAACGAAAAACCGTTTCTTTCCTGCAAGCCTTATCCTGTCCGAATAAGGAATGATCTGTTTTCCGTTATAATCGTAAACGGCATCTTTACCTTGCTTTGAGGATATGATCCATTCATTGCTGAGCCATGGCATATTGAAACTCTGGTTATCAGATGGGATCATCCTGTTTCCTTTTTCATCGATAACCGCTGATTCAACTACACGGGCGGATTCTTCGGAAGTGAGGATAAACCTGTTTTTTACAATATGTGAAACCCTTTCTTTAGGAGAAGTTTCAAACGTAATATTACCTAAGGAATCGACGATACTTTGAGACCTGGTTTTAAAATCATAAGCCGTCCCATAGCCTCCGGAATAGGAAGTCACTTCTTTTCCTGTCTTTTTTGATAAAAGGATTTTAGTGTACTGAGTGGTCTGTGCCATACATAACGATGTAAAGCATACAAAAACTAATTTTTTCAATGAAATTAAATGGAATTATTGACAATAAGAACGATCTCCCCTTTTAAAGTTTTACTTTTGGAAAATTCAATTAATTCATTGATCGTTCCGCGTTTAGTCTCTTCGAATTTTTTAGAGATTTCCCGGCTCAGGCTTGCTTTGGTTTCTTCACCGAAGAATTCTTTGATCTGCTCCAATGTGGTATTGATCTTATGCGGGCTTTCGTACAGGACAATGGTTTTTTTCTCTTCGGCCAGCTGTTTCAGCTTGGTCTGTCTTCCTTTTTTTTGCGGAAGAAATCCTGCAAACAGAAACTCATTATTTGGAAGACCTGAAACAACTAATGCCGGGATCAGTGCTGTAGCTCCGGGAAGGCAGATCATTTCAATATCATTATCTGCTCCCGCTTTTGCAAGAAGATAACCGGGATCTGAAATTCCGGGAGTTCCCGCATCCGTAATAATAGCGATATTCTGCCCGTTTTTAAGATCAGTAATCACTTTTTCAGTGGCCTGATGCTCATTATGCAGATGATAAGATTTCAAAGGTTTAGAGATCTCGAAATGCTTCAAAAGTATTCCGGATGTTCTGGTGTCTTCACACAAAATATAATCAACTTCCTTAAGGACATTTACAGCCCTGAAGGTCATGTCTTCAAGATTTCCTACGGGGGTAGGAACAAAATATAGGATTCCGCTCAAAATTTAAAATTATAAGAATTTATTTTCTACCAATATCCAGAGCCTTTGGGCGTATTCATCCACCTTGCTCCATTTTCTTTCATAATACAGGTCGCTCAGGTATTCTTTAGCCTCTTCCAGATTTTTGAAGTGATTTAGCTGGGCCACCGTATCATTAAGGTCAGTCTGGCTTCCTCCGAAGAGCATTTTCGAAAAAGCAATCCGGTCATTTAAATCAAGTTTAAATTCAGGTTTTGTTTTTTCTGCTTCCATCAAGTGGGTCGGAATATTGGTTTTCAGGATACTTCCCAAGTCCTCTCTTTCTGAAAGAACCGGTGGTTTTTCCTTAGGTATATCTCTTTCTAAAGGATCATCATCAAAAAGAGATTGTACCGCCTTCAGCCCTTTTATATTGGCCAGACGGATCTTCTTTTCTTCATGATAGGCATCCAGATCTTCAAAGCTTTCATCGGAGGCATGCCTTTCGGTATCGTTTTCCTGAGCATGTTTGTCTATTTCTACAATTTTCCTTCTGTCATGAACTTCGCCAGCTTCAGTTTCTGTACTTTTTTCTTCTGCAGGAAGATCATTTTTTATTTCGCTGAGAATATTCTCTACATTAGAAACATCACTTCCCATTTCTCCCTGCTCCATTATCATATCAGAATTCATGAATTCTTCTGTTTCTTCAATCAATATTTCATCATCCAGCGTTTCTGTATCAAAAATACTTGGAATGATCTCTATTCGCTCCGGAGTATCTCTGACGGCAGTTTTAGTGATTTTCTCTTCTTCATTTTCAGATTCATCAATTTCATTTAACTGATTATTGAAAACTGCTTCCTCTTCTGTTGTTTTATCGGTAAAAAGATCTTCGCTGATATCTTCTTCATCATCAGGTTCTGCATCCGCAAGAATTCTTTCTTCATCTACGAAACTGAAAATAATCTCTTTTTTCTCAGAGGTTTCATTCTCATCAATTTCGTTCAGCTGTCTACTGAAAATGGCTTCTTCATCCGTTATTCCATTTTCGGAATTTTCCTGGGTAGAATCTGTATTTTCTTCTACAAAACTGATGATATTTTCATGAAATTCATTTTCAGCAATCCCTTCAATCTGGCTATTAAAAACACCTTCTTCATCAGCTGACTCGCTGGCAAAATTTTCATTTTCAAACTCATCTATTTCATTCAGTTCATTATTGAAAATAGCTTCTTCCTCTGTAACCTCATTACCGGAATCCTGCGTTTCCTGTTCACCGGAAGCAAAAGAATGGTAGTGATTTTCTGAGGTTTGGCCGGAATGATCCGGTATGAAATAATCAATATTTTTTTCCAGAAGCCGTAGAAAAGAAATCCTGTTGGCAAGCTCATCTACAAGATCCTGCTTGGAAAGTAATTCGTCTACGTTATTTATTTTGTCCAAAATATCAATGATATTCTTGGATTCAAAAAAAATTTTTTCCTTTAAATCTTGGATGTTCTGCATATTAAGAATCTTGTTAAAATTGCTTACTTTTGATCTTAAAAATATACGGCTAATTTAACAAATGTTTTTAGAAAATACAATTAATCATTCCAAACAAAGTGGTTGGATGGAAGTTATCTGCGGCTCTATGTTTTCCGGAAAAACCGAAGAGTTGATCCGAAGACTGAGGAGAGCAGAGATGGCGGGACAGAATGTAGAGATTTTTAAACCCAAACTGGATACACGGTATTCTGATGAGGATGTTGTTTCCCATAATCACAATAAAATCCGCAGTACAGCAGTAGAAAATCCCAATGAAATTCTCCTTCTGGCTTCCAACTGTGATGTAGTAGGTATTGATGAAGCCCAGTTTTTTGATGAAAGCATTGTAGATATTGCCAACGAACTTGCCAACAGCGGGATAAGAGTAGTGGTTGCAGGACTGGATATGGATTTTCTGGGGCGCCCATTCGGGCCGATGCCTAATTTGATGGCTACCGCCGAATATGTTACAAAAGTGCATGCTATTTGCAAGAGAACAGGCAACCTGGCCAATTATTCCATGAGAACCTCACAGGGCAATGACCTTGTGGAACTGGGAGAAACAGAGAGCTATGAAGCCGTAAGCCGCAGGGTTTTTATTGATGAAGTGCTTTTGAAGAGAAAGTAACTTTAAAGGGATCTACAGATTCATTAAATAGAATAATAATAAATGGAAAACGGAAAAGTAAAACTGTAATGTTGCAAAGTAAAACAGATAGATTTTAAACTTTTGCAATTTTGCCTTTTTGCAGTTCCAACTAAAATATAAAGCAGAAGGGGTATCAATGAACTATACAGTACAACAAATTGCAGCCATTACCAATTCGCAAACGATTGGTGATAAGGATCTGGAAGTAAAAAACATAGCTTTTGACAGCAGAATCATCTATTCAACAAAGAATACCGCATTTATTGCAGTAAATACGCATAAAAACTCGGGAGAAAAATTTATTGAAGCTGCTATTGACAGGGGAATTGATATCATTATCTCAGAACATCATTATCCGCAGTTTGAAAATGTAACATGGATCATTGTTGAAAATGCCGTGGATTTTCTTCAGAAATTAGCTAAATATCATTTTGAAAATGCAGCACTGAAATCTATAGGAATTACCGGAAGCAATGGAAAAACCATTTTAAAAGAATGGCTTTATCAGTGCTTGTGGAATGAATTTCCAACTGTGAAAAGCCCGAAGAGCTTTAACTCTCAGATTGGCCTTCCTCTATCGTTGCTGCAAATCAACAGTTCTCATCAACTGGGAATTTTTGAAGCAGGGATTTCCCACCCGCATGAAATGGAGAAACTGGAGAATATCTTCCATCCTCAAATCGGACTGCTTACTCACATCGGAACGGCTCACGCAGCCAATTTTAATTCTGAAGAAGAACTGATTGATGAAAAGATCATCCTTTTCAGACATTCTGAAGTTATTATTTATAACGGAGACAATTCTTTGGTAGACAAAAAGATAAAAGAATTATATTCAAGCAGAAAATTAATTTCCTACGGTCTTAAAGAAAACAATCAGGTTTCCATCAAAAATTATCCTTCAAAAGATGAAAAAATCATTGTGAAATATTTTGATGAAGAGATCTCCTTCCCTGTTCACCAACGAGACGAAGCTACCTTAACAAATGCTCTTGCCCTTGTTACAGTTCTGAAAGAACTTCATATCGACAATCAGAAAATCATAGAAAAGATCAATACTTTAAAAGCCGTAGAAATGCGTCTTGAAGCAATTGAGGGAATTAAAAACAATATTGTCATCAATGATTCTTTTAACCTTGATCTGGATTCTCTGAAAACAGCTCTTCAGTTTCTGAAGGAATATAATAAATCTAAAAAATCATTGGTTCTGACAGATATTGTCGGGGTTAATTCCAATTCTAAAGAACTCTACGAAGAAGTTTCCGAACTCGTGAATGAACAGCAGTTTGATTCTGTATTCCTGATCGGAGACAAAATATCAAAATTCAAAGAATTGTTTAAATCTAAAACGTATACTTTCATCAGCACTCAGGAATTAATTGACAGTAAGCATCTTACTGAAATTGAAAACCAGATCATCCTGCTGAAAGGAGCCAGAAAATTTGAAATTGAGAAGCTTAAAGATATTCTTGAACTCAGAAAACATGATACGGTCCTGGAAATCAATCTGAATGCTATTCTTCATAATATCAACTATCATAAATCCCTGCTGAAGCCGGGAACCAAAATGATGGCTATGGTAAAAGCCAACGCTTACGGATTGGGAAGCTATGAAATTTCAGAATTTTTACAGCATCATCATATTGATTATTTAGGGGTAGCATTTGCTGACGAAGGCGTTGAACTTCGCAAAAAAGGGATTACCACCCCTATTATTGTGATGAATCCTGAGCAACACAGCTATGATGCCATCATTGAATATAATCTGGAACCTGAAATTTACAGTTTCAGAGTTTTGGAACTGTTTTACGATACCGTACAAAAATCAGGATACGACAAAAAATATCCAATTCATATTAAACTGGAAACCGGAATGCACAGACTTGGTTTCAAAGATTTTGAACTGGATCAGTTAGGTGAAGCTTTAAGTAATAAAAACCTGAAGGTTCAGAGTATCTTCAGCCATCTTTCTTCTTCAGACATGCCCGAAGAAAAAGAATTTACATTAAAGCAGCTGGAAGTTTTCGACAAAAATTCTGCTTATTTAATTGAAAAACTAGGGTATGCCCCCCTTCGCCACATCCTGAATTCTTCTGGAATAACAAGTTATACCAACCATCAGTATGATATGGTGAGGATCGGAATAGGAATGCTTGGAGAATCACCAAGTAGTGAAATACAAAAACAATTACAGTCTGTTGTCAGCTTTAAAACCGTTATTTCTCAGATTTCAACTGTAGAAAACGGAGAATCAGTTGGTTACAGCAGAAAATACAAACCAGATCATGCTGCAAAGATCGCAACAATTCCTGTAGGATATGCAGATGGAATTCCCCGAATGATAGGAAATCAGGTAGGAAGCCTGGGTGTAAACAAAGCACTGGCTCCTATTGTTGGAAATATCTGTATGGATATGATGATGATAAACGTAGATCATATCCCGAATGTAAAAGAAGGCGATAAAGTTACTATCTTTAATGCGCAGCCCAGCTTAAAAGAATTTGCAGGCTACTGCAAAACGATAACCTATGAAGTACTAACATCCATTTCACCCCGGGTGAAACGGATTTATATAAAAGATTAGTTATGAGAAAACTCCTGTTTCTATTTTTCATATTCCCTTTACTAATGATCCAGTCCCAGGTAAAAAAGGATCTGGTCATTCCGAAAAATCCCAGAATAGGTCTTTCGCTTGCGGGCGGAGGAGCCAAAGGTTTTTCACATGTCGGAGTACTGAAAGTATTAGATTCCCTAGGAGTAAAAGTGGATTATATTGCCGGAACCAGTATGGGAGCCATTGTAGGTGGTTTGTATGCTTCAGGTTATTCGGGAAAGGAAATAGAAAAAATTGTCATGGACACAGACTTCTATTCTTTAATTATGGATCCGAAATCCAGACAGGAATCTTCTTTTTTCAACAAATCAGTAGACAAGTATCTTTTATCCATTCCATTAAAGAACGGAAAAATGTCACTGCCTTCTTCCATCAGCACTGGGCAGAGGAATGTTTATCTTCTTAAAGAATTATTCAAGAATGTTTCCAATATCGACGACTTTTCGAAGCTTCCCATTCCTTTTATGTGTGTAGCCACCAATCTGGAAAGCGGCAATATGCAGATCTTTGAAAAAGGAGATCTCGTACAGTCTATTATGGCGAGTTCTGCTTTTCCTTCTCTGATGGACCCTGTAAAAATTAGCGACAGTATTTATATTGATGGTGCTATGACGGTTAATTATCCCTCAAAGCCTTTAAAGGACAAAGGAATCGATATCGTCATCGGGGTGGACCTTAACCAGGATCTTTCAAAAAGAGAGGATTTAAGCAATATTATTTCAATTCTGAACCAGGTAATTGATTTCGGAATTAAAAGAGATACGAAAAGACAATATAAATATACAGACATCAATATCAAACCTAATCTGAAAGGAATGTCCGCAACCAGCTATGATGACAAGAAAAAAATTCTTGACAGCGGGTATGCGGAAGGGATGAAATATACCTCAATACTGGACCAGCTTCCGAAACGGCAGTTTGACCGTCTCAGACAACGCATCAATCCAATCTACTCCAATGTGTATAAGATTGACAGTATCGCTTTAGATGGAGGACGTATTTACGGTAAAAACTATGTTTTGGGAAAAATGGGTCTTCGCCTCCCCTCTCTGCAAACTTATGGAAGTATAAATAAAAAAATAGACAGACTGGTTGCCACCAATAATTACAAGTTTATCAACTACGATATCATTTCTGAAAATGATGCAAGCTATCTCAAGCTCTACGTAACAGAAGATGAAGCCCGTCATTTTTTAAAGGTAGGTCTTCATTATGATGAAATATTCAAGACCGGACTTCTTTTAAATTACTCCGCAAAGAGGCTTTTAACCAAAAACTCTAATCTTTCACTGGATGTAGTTGTAGGAGATAAACCAAGATATTATCTTAATTACTTTATTGATAATGGATATATTCCCGGTTTCGGAATTTATTCTTCCGGAATGACGATTGATTTAAAGAACTTAGATAATAATGTAGTGGATAAATGGGAATGGTTCCGAAATGAAGCCTTTATACAGTCTGTCTGGAAGGATAAATTTGCGATCGGAGGCGGAATCAGCCATGACTATTTCGGAGCAGAAATAAACGGCTTAAATAAGCGGTATATGCGTTTTCTGAATCCATATGTATTTTTAAAGAGTGATACTCAAAATGATAAAGATTTTCCTTCCAGAGGTATTTATATTAATACAGAAGGAAAAGTAATTGATCTCCTCAAATCTGAAGTAGAAAAAAGAGTGATCCAGATAAAGGCAGATATCAGACTGAATATTCCTCTGTCTAAGCAGTTCTCTTACCGCCTGAATTTATACGGTGGAATTACCCTTGGTGATGATCTTCCGGAATTTTACCAGTACAGACTGGGTGGAATTTTTGAACAGAATCTGGTTAATTTTAAAAGCTTCGGAGGCTTCTACTTTGCCCAACTGAATGCTAACAATGTGATATTGGTTTCAAACGATGTTCAGTTTAAATTCAATAAAAACTATTTTCTAAGCGGAAATTTCAGCTTTGCCAATCTTTCCAACGATATAAGTTTTGAAGATGCAGCCAAGGTAAATTTCAGCTCACTTGGGCTAACAGCCGGATATAAATCTCCTTTCGGGCAGATTAAAATAAACTTTAGCCATTCATTAAAAAATAATCAAAAAGGCATATTCAGTGTTATATTAGGACACTGGTTTTAATACAATGATACAATTCTTTTACGAAAACTTACCGGAATCTGTAGCTACAGATTACCAGCAATGGCTGGAAGATATTATTCTTTCAGAAGAAAAAAAACTAGGTGAAATCAGTTACATTTTCTGTGATGATGAATACCTTCTTAAGATTAATCAAGATTATTTACAGCATGATTATTATACCGATATCATCACTTTTGATTATGTAAAAGGCAAAACAATAAGCGGTGAGATTTTTGTATCTTTGCAGCGCGTTTCGGATAATGCTTCTACTCTATCCAGAGATTATGAAGAAGAAGTAAGAAGGGTCTTAGCTCATGGAATTTTACACCTTGCAGGATACAAAGACAAGACTGAAGAAGAGGAAAAAGAGATGCGTAGAAAAGAAGATTTCTATTTGAACAAATACTATAATTTAAAGGGTTAGAAATTGAAGAATCACTTAAAGCCCGATTCCTAACTCATTCAATTATAAGCACAATAAGAAATCATCTACAGTGCATTTTCCGAAAATGTTTCACGTGAAACATTCGCGAAATATTAAAATTAAAAGGCTTAAAACAAGCATAACAAAATGATTTCAGAAACATATGATGTAATCGTAGTAGGTGCCGGACATGCAGGTTGTGAAGCAGCAGCAGCGGCAGCCAATTTAGGTTCAAAGACCCTACTTGTTACCATGAATATGCAGACCATCGGACAGATGAGTTGCAACCCGGCAATGGGTGGAATTGCGAAAGGACAGATCGTCCGTGAAATTGATGCGATGGGAGGATACTCCGGAATCGTAGCAGATAAATCTGCCATACAATTTAAAATGCTGAACCTCTCAAAAGGTCCCGCAATGTGGTCACCAAGAACTCAAAATGACAGAATGCTTTTTGCTGAAGAATGGAGACTCGCTTTAGAAAATACACCCAATCTTGATTTCTTTCAGGATATGGTAAAACAGCTTATTGTTGAAAATAATAAAGTAACCGGAGTTGTTACTTCTTTGGGAATTGAGATTAAAGCAAAATCTGTAGTTCTAACTAATGGAACTTTCCTTAACGGATTAATTCACGTTGGAGATAAACAATTAGGCGGAGGAAGAATGGGTGAACCAAGAGCATTCGGAATCACAGAACAATTGGTATCTTTAGGATTTGAAGCAGGAAGAATGAAAACTGGTACTCCACCGAGAGTAGACGGAAGAAGTTTGGATTATTCAAAAATGGAAGAACAGAAAGGAGATCAAAATCCGCAAAAGTTCAGCTATCTTGATACTCCGAAATTAACAAAACAACTAAGCTGCCATATCGTATATACTAATGAAACAGTACACGATATTTTAAGAGAAGGTTTTGACAGGAGTCCAATGTTCAATGGAACCATTCAAAGTTTAGGGCCAAGATACTGTCCAAGTATTGAAGATAAAATCAACCGTTTCGCAGAAAGAAACAGACACCAGCTTTTCGTAGAACCCGAAGGATGGAAGACCGTAGAAATTTACGTAAACGGATTCAGCTCTTCTCTTCCGGAAGATGTACAGATCAAAGCAATGAAACATATACCGGGATTTGAAAATGTAAAAGTTTTCCGTCCGGGTTACGCCATTGAATATGACTACTTCCCTCCTACCCAGCTAAAGCATACGTTAGAAACAAAACTGATCGACAATTTATATTTTGCAGGACAGATCAACGGAACAACAGGATATGAGGAAGCAGCCGGACAAGGTTTAATCGCCGGCATCAATGCCCACAATAAAGTACACGAAAAAGGAGAATTCATTCTTAACAGAGATGAAGCTTATATCGGCGTTCTTATTGACGACCTTATTACAAAGGGAACTGAGGAACCTTACAGAATGTTTACTTCACGTGCCGAATACAGACTTCTTTTAAGACAGGACAATGCAGATATCAGATTAACGGAGAAAGCATACCATTTAGGCCTTGCCAAAGAAGACAGATTAAGAAAAGTAGAAACAAAACTATCTGAAAGTCAAAAACTTGAAGAGTTTCTACGCGAAACTTCTTTAAAACCAGGAATAATCAACCCTATTCTGCAATCTATAGAAAGCAGTCCTGTAGATCAGGCATACAGAGCTGCACAGATCCTCACCAGACCTAATATGACTTTAGAAAAGCTGGATGAAATTGAAGCCATCAAAGAATTCTCATCTCAATACAATGACGAAGTAAGAGAGCAGGCTGAAATTAATATCAAGTACAAAGGGTATATAGAAAAGGAAAAGGAAAATGTTGCCAAACTTAACCGTCTTGAAAATATTAAAATCCCTGAAGATTTTGATTATACCAAGCTTTCAAGCCTTTCTGCAGAGGCAAAACAGAAAATGACCAACGTAAAACCGAAAACAATAGCACAAGCAGGAAGAATCAGCGGTGTTTCCCCTGCTGATATCAACGTTTTGCTGGTCTATTTAGGACGTTAACTATAAAATGTTTCACGTGAAACATTTTTAAAAATAAAGCAAAAATTAAGGTATTTATGAGCTTAGCTAAAACTTATAGATATCTTAATTTTTAATATAAAAAGATAGAGTTTAATGAAAATAAAAGATCATTTTCTTTCACAGGAAATTTTTGAGATTAAGGAAACAGATACAAAAGGTGTTTTTAAAACCACCCCTATCCCATCCAATATTTCCAGATATTATGAAAGCGAAGATTATATTTCCCATCATCAGGATTCAGGAAGCTTAAAAGAAAAGGTATATAAATTTCTTCAGTCTTTCAATTTAAACTACAAAAGAAATATCCTTGCAGAGAGAATACATAAAGGTGCCAAAGTTCTGGATTACGGATGTGGTGCCGGAGAATTTGTAAAGTATATTGAAGACGATTTTGAGACCTACGGTTATGAGCCAGATTCAGATGCAAGAAAAGCAGCCACGGCAAAAATAACAAAAACAACGATTATTGATGATATTCAAAAAATAGGAGATCAAAGCCTGGATGCAATTACATTATGGCATGTATTTGAACACATCGAAAATCAGGATGAGATGCTCAGAATTTTCCATGGGAAATTAAAAGACAAAGGACTTCTTATTATTGCTGTTCCCAATCCTACTTCCTATGACGCCTTACACTATAAAGAATATTGGGCAGCTTATGATGTACCCAGACATATTTATCATTTCTCAAAAAATGGAATGGAAAATTTAATTTCTAAAAATCCGGATTGGAAAATGAGGAAGATCAAACCTTTGATACTGGACTCATATTACATCTCTATGTTAAGCGAAAAATATAAAAAATCACCTCTATTTTGGTTTAAAGCGACTATTTACGGAACAATTTCGAACGTAAAGGCACTTTTTTCGAACGAATATTCCAGTTTGATATACATTATCGAAAAAAGATAGAAAATCGATTTTAAAGGCGTTTATGAAGGTCGTTTTTCAGCATATTAACGTTAAATTTACAAGACTCAGGAAAAAATTTCCTGAGTTTTATTTTTTAAAGGCAGGACAGAAGCTTATGGTTTCTTCGTTATTTAAAATCAAATTAATTTTCTTCCGCACTACCCTATTTAATTTTTACAAAAAGAGACTCAAACTCATAATATGAAAAAATGAAATTAACTGTTCATTAATTAAATTATTAAAAAAAGTAGCATCAGGGAAAATCAAAGAAAATTAAAGCTAAAAAAGTAAAAATAAGGCTTATTAAAAGTAAATTCTTTCAAAAACACAGCATTTGAAGCTTATTTTCTTAATTAACATATAAAACCATGGAAAATTACAGAAAATCGATTTAAACCATGATTCTGAAAGTCATTTTTCCATGCTTTTTCAACTGAAAGCCAAAAATGAATATGAAAAGACTCCTAATGGCAAACTTCATCCTGAAAATAAAAAACAGAGAGAAACTAAAAAATACATATTTTCTCTTTTTATTTAATTTCAATAAAATAGGTTTGGTAAAAAATGACCAGGCTTCCCCCTACTCAATACATAATCATACTTCTGAAAACACAATTCAAAAATTAATGCAGTTCTTAAATCACAGAAATCTGTAACCGAAACAGGAGAAAAATAAATTTTTTTAGTCCTCAGATTTCGAAAAAATAAAATTACGTTCAAAAAAACGAGCAATATATATTTTCATGAGCATTGAGAAATATTTTGTTGAAATTTAAGAACAAACATTAAGTTGGAAGAAAAAAGCAATTAAAATAATAATGGAATAATTTCTGAAAAAAAGAACTTCACAGGATTAATACATATTCCAAATTTAAAACTAACTAAGGGAATCTAAATAAAATTATTTCATACAAATAAAAAAATAGTTTAAATATTAATAATCAAATAATTACAACCATATCACTAATATATGAAATAAATAAAAATCAATATAATATAGATAACTTTAAAACATCAAGCAATGATACCTCAATACTGTGTAAAATAAAATAATTAGTTCCGAGAATAAATTTCAATTTAAACCTTCCTATTAACCTCAGTTTGAAATAAGAAATTCTAACTTAAATAAAGAGTTATAACCTATGATTAATATATGAATTTAATAAAAAATAGGAGTTATTTGAATTTTTAAAAGTGCTCCATAGGAGTACTCTGTTCATAGAAATTAATACATAATCTAAGGTGAGCTCCTACGGAGCGAAAGGATAATAAACCTGATCAATATCTAATTCTCATAGAGTTTTAATACGTACAAAATCCAGAAACAATTTTTCAATGATCTTAAAAAAAACTAACTTCCAGCTCCAGTCCATTATCTTAGTTTCCATAACCCGAAATCAGGTTAAATATATTTTTCAAAAAAAAAGCAAAATACGATCAATAAACACAAAAATAAATCAATCACAATCTATCAAATTATGGTCAAAATATCGAAAAAAAAATGCTAATTTTCAAAGGCGAATAAGAACAAATTATAAATCATACGGAATCAAAGTATTACCCAAGGTATAACCTGAGGTTATATTTAAAACACATTTAAAATCCGATGAATAAAGCATTTTATGAGTAAATTTATATGTAAAAAAACCTGCTAATATAATTAGCAGGTTTCAAAAATATCTATGATCTTTCTATTAATTGTTGATCGCAGCTACACCAGGTAACTCCAATCCTTCAAGACTTTCAAGCATTGCTCCACCACCGGTAGAAACATAACTTACTTTATCTCCGTAACCGAATTGCTTAACAAAAGCAACACTGTCACCACCTCCTACTAATGAGAAAGCTCCCAAACTAGTTGCTTCAGCAATGCTATCTCCAAGAGCAATGGTTCCACCAGCGAAATTAGACATTTCAAAAACTCCGATAGGACCATTCCAAAGAATAGTTCTTGAGTTCAGCAGTACATCATTGAACTGATCTCTTGATTTATGACCAGCATCAAGCCCCATCCATCCTTCAGGGATTGCATAAATATCAGCTTCTTTTCTATCCGCTTCATTATTAAAGCTCTCAGCAATGATAGCATCAGATGGCAGATATACTTTTACATTATGTTCTTTAGCTTTACCTAGAATTTCAAGAGCCAAAGGAAGTTTATCCTCTTCTACTAAAGAATTTCCGACTTTCCCTCCCAATGCTTTAATAAAAGTGAAAGCCATACCACCTCCTACGATCAAATTATCGATGGCAGGAAGTATATTTTCTATAATGGTAATTTTAGTTGAAACTTTAGACCCTCCTAGAATAGCAGTTACGGGTCTCTCGCCACCCTTCAGAACTTTATCTATTGCCTGAAGTTCTTTAGCCATCAGTAAACCGAAAAATTTAGTTGATGAAAAATATTTTGCAATTACAGCAGTAGAAGCATGAGCACGGTGGGCGGTACCGAATGCATCATTCACATAAGCATCTCCTAATTTAGAAAGCTCTTCTGCGAAGGCTTCATCTCCTTTTTCTTCTTCATTATGAAAACGCAGATTCTCCAACAATAAGATTTCACCCGGCTGAAGCTCAGAAGCAGCCTTTTCAGCCTTCTCCCCTACGCATTCTTCAACAAACTTCACTTCCTGTCCAAGAACATTCGAAACCTCGTCTTTTATATGTTTCAGAGAAAATTCATCCTTCACTTCTCCTTTGGGTCTCCCTAGGTGGGTCATCAGGATGACAGAACCTCCGTCCTTAAGAATTTTTTCTACTGTGGGCTTCACCGCAACGATTCTAGTATTATCCGTTACATTAAGCTGATCATCCTGTGGAACATTAAAATCCACACGAACCAAAGCTTTCTTGTCTTTAAAATTGAAATCATTGATTGTTTTCATAAGTAACATTGAATTTTTCGTTTCACAAATGTAAGGTTTTAAACTTTTTCAACAGATTCATTGAAACAAAAGTTTTCAAAAACTTTCCCGAAGTCTCAACATTCATTAATCAACAATTTTTTCTCTTTAAAAAAAAAGAATAATGTCTTTGTTGTTGAGTATTGTTAGTTTCGGGGATAAGTTTTAAACTAAAAATTGATAACATTTAATTTTGATACAATTCATATTTAACTCACAATGTAAAATATTGTAAACCTGTCTTTTCACATACTTATGCACAGTTGTTGATAACTTTGATAGAAAACCATTATTAGTAATTTTTTTATGGAAAAACTTAAGATTACCTGTGAAAAAGATTTTGAAAATTGTGGTTAAAGTTTCCAGATTAATTTTCCATTACGAAATAATTTAATGTTAAAAAATATAAACTTGATAAAAGTTTTCCACAGTTATTCACACGGCTTTTCACAATTAACTCCCGGTTTACTAACATCAATTGTTATTATTCTTACCTTTGTCATGAAATAAAATCTATACAAGACTTAATAAAGGTATTATGAAAAGAAAAATAGCGATTGCTGCAGACCATGCAGGCTATGAATACAAGGAGGTTGTTAAAAACTATCTTTCAGAACGATTTGAAATTCAGGACTTTGGAACGTTTTCCACAAACAGTGTGGATTATCCGGACTTTGTACACCCTGCCGCAACTTCTGTGGAAAACGGGGAAAATGAACTCGGAATTTTAATCTGCGGAAGCGGAAATGGAGTACAGATCACAGCAAACAAACATCAGAAGATTCGATGTGCCTTATGCTGGATGCCGGAGATTGCATCACTGGCAAGACAACATAATGATGCCAATATGATCTCAATGCCGGCAAGGTTTATTTCTAAGGAACTGGCTATTGAAATTGCTGAAAAGTTTCTCACTACAGATTTTGAAGGTGGAAGACACCAGAACAGAGTTGATAAAATCGCAGTTTGCTAAAAATATAAAGGCCTGTAAATCATATTACAGGCCTTATTTATTTTTTATTTTATATCTTTGCACTGCCTTACAGAGTTTACCATTCTGTATTTCCTATAAAATTAAAGACAATTTAATCATAGGTTTCCCCACACTTTCCCCATATTTGTATTGAATTTATAAAACGAAATTTATAGTTTTAAAATAGATTGGAAACAAAACTAAAACTTGAACTTGAAATAAAAATTACCCTTGCATAGACTAATTTTATGAGAATTTATCTGACCTTTCCTTTTCTGTTTTTATTTATTGGGGTATCTGGGCAGCTGGATAGAAGAGACAGACTGGAATGCAGTATAAAAAAATTCAGAACCTATTGTATGGAAAATCCCCGAAAAAATATTTCGGAGATATCATTTTCAAAAGGTTTAAAATTTTTTGGAAGATATGAAGATTTCAAAGATGAGTTTTCAGAGTATCTGATTAGAATGAAGAAGAAAGATATTACATGCTTTTACAAAGACAGTATAAGATATGATGAATATGGGCAATCGAAAATATGGTCTTACAGTGAGAAAGACAGACTGCCGTTTTATTATTCTTACTCCAGAAAATTTTCATATAAAGGAACTGTTGAGAATATAAAGTTTCCGGATTACTATAAATATAATCCTGCTTCCAAAAAGAACTACCTTATTTTCTACAGTAAAGAGCAGGAGAATAATAAAAATTATGAAGTATTTTTTAATTTGTTTAACAATAATGATCAATTAATTTATACTTTTCACCAACGGGAAAATGAGTTTAATGAATTTACATTTCATGAGACTGAAGACGATCCGTTTTATAAAAAGAGCGTGTATAAAAACGGGAAACTCTTCTCAGAGATTCGTATTGCCAAACATTATGAAACTGGATTCAAAAAAGATATTAAGCAGTATAATCTGACGCAGTCTTATATAATTAATGAAAAAGGAATTCCGATTTTAATGCAGTCAAAATTTGTCGAAGAAAACGCAGACTGTAACTGCAACAAAGGATTTATTACGAAAATAAGATACAAACCTGAGGAAGCTTGCAACCGTGGAATAATTCTGGACTAAAAATTGATAGAATAAAATTTTAAAAACTAATACCCAATGAAAATAAAAGCATCTGTACTATTACTTTTAGTTATAAGTTTTCTTCATGCTCAGGAAATAGAAAACCAGGAGGCTTTTAAAAAATGCAGAAAAGAATTCAGCAAAAAAATATGTCTTTCTGATACGGATGGAGATGGGACTCTATTTTATCTGGACAAGTGTCCCGAAGAAGCCGGTCCGGAAGAAAATAATGGCTGTCTTTGGCCGGATGCAGATGGTGATGGTACACCGGATAGAGATGATCTATGTCCTACAGTAGCAGGACCTCAGGAAAACAATGGCTGTCCGTGGCTGGATACAGATGGTGATGGTATTCTGGATAAGGATGATGCGTGCCCAACTGTAAAGGGAACCGTTGAGCTCCAAGGTTGCGCTCCTTATGTTCCTCATTATTATACACAGGAGGAACTTAAAAAAGTTGAAGAGGATTTTACTGCCAGTATAAAGGGATATAATTTTCATGCGCTTGCAGACCTGCTTTTTAAAAAGATTGATAAAAAATCAGTTAAACATAAAATAGTGTATGTGGGTGTTATTAATGTTTTTACAGCAGGATGTGGAATGGACAGAACAGACTATTCTGCAGCTAATCTGGTAAATAGCCTGAAATTCAAATCTTTTTGGGATGAAAGAAACTTTAAGAAATTTGTCAGTCTTTTTCCGGAAAAAACCATTATTCCGATTCCAAGATCTGCAGTGGCTGGTTACTATGGTGAATATTTAGAACAATTGAACTTTAAAGGAGTTCCCCAATCTAAACTGGATTACAGGATTGTTTATAATGCAAAGGGCAATTTTGTGAAAACAGTAAATACGAAAGAATTGATAATCCCTGAGAGTAATTTCATTACTTTGTATATCAATACGGAAGAAAAGAAAAACAAAGCTGAAGTACAGCTGGGAGATCTTATCTGTTATTTTGAATTCAAAAACGGCTCGGTTATTGAAATTTCAAAAGCGGATTATGAGAACTCATAACAATTAAATTAACATTAAAATGTCAAAAAAAAGAAAATATATAAGTCAGAAAAATGACCATAAATTAATGGATATCGGGAGACAAATCCTCCGTTTTATGAATGCTAATTCGTCTAAAGTTTATAATTATAAGCAGATTGCAGACGGAATAGATCATAAGAATCCAAGACAGAGAGAGCAGGTAATTCAGGCTCTTCACAAACTTCAGGCATCTGAAAAGATCAAAGAAGTAGACAAAGGAAAATATATTGTGAACCTGGAAATTGCAGGAACACTAACTGGAATTATCGATTTTAATCAATCCGGGAATGCGTATGTAAACGTTGAAGGTCTGGAAGATGATATCTTTATTCATTCTAAAAATGTAAAAGATGCGTTACAGGGTGATAAGGTTCTGATTATAACCTATCATTTTAAAGGGAAAAAACTGGAAGGCTCAGTACTGGAAGTTCTGGAAAGAACAAGAACTGAATTTGTAGGGACTTTCCAGGTGGTTACCCATAAAGATTTTGGATTTGTTGTATGTGATAAAAAAACAATCAATACCGATATTTTTATTCCAAAAACAAAATTCGGAGGTGCTGAAAACGGGGATAAGGTCATCGTGAAAATGACAGAATGGAGACCGGGTGATAAAAACCCTCAAGGAGAAATTATCCAGGTATTAGGCGCACCGGGTGAGCACGAAACAGAAATTCACTCTATTCTTGCAGAATACGGACTGCCTTATGATTTCCCTGAAGAAGTGGAATTGGATGCAGATAAGATTGACAGAAGGATTACCGATGAAGAAGCTGCAAAACGCTGGGATATGAGGGATATCTGTACTTTTACTATTGACCCTAAAGATGCAAAAGACTTTGATGATGCCCTATCCATCAGAAAACTGGAAAATGGCAACTGGGAGATAGGGGTTCATATTGCAGATGTTTCTCATTATGTAGTGCCGGGAACGATTCTGGATGATGAAGCTTATAAAAGAGCAACTTCCGTGTATCTGGTAGACCGTGTGGTTCCGATGCTTCCGGAAGTTTTGAGTAATGATGTATGTTCACTCCGTCCGAATGAAGATAAATACACCTTTTCCGCAGTTTTTCAGCTGAATGACAAAGCTGAGATCCAGAAACAATGGTTTGGAAGAACAGTAATCCATTCAGACAGAAGATTTACTTATGAAGAAGCTCAGGAACGTATAGAAACGGGCCAGGGAGATTTAGCTGAGGAAATCAATACGCTGGATAAATTAGCGAAGATCATGCGTGAAGAAAGGATCAGAAAAGGAGCCATTACTTTTGACAGAAGTGAAGTGCGGTTCAATCTGGATGAAAATAATGAACCAATTGGGGTTTACTTTAAAATCAGTAAAGATTCCAATCACCTGATCGAAGAATTCATGCTTTTAGCCAATAAAAAAGTCTCTGAATTTGTTTCATTAACGGGTAAAGGAAGTTTATCCAATAATACTTTCATTTACAGGGTTCACGACGATCCGGATCCTGCAAAACTGGAAGCACTGAGAGATTTTGTATCTACTTTCGGCTATAAAATGAATCTGGATAATACCAAAAAAGTGGCAGAATCTCTGAACAAGCTTTTACATGATGTGAAAGGAAAAGGAGAAGAAAATATGATTGAAACGCTCGCTATGAGAAGTATGAGTAAAGCGGTATATTCTACAGAACCTATCGGTCACTATGGTCTTGGTTTTGAGTATTACAGTCACTTCACCTCTCCTATCCGACGTTATCCCGACCTTCTCGCCCATCGTCTTTTACAGCATTATCTTGACGGAGGGAAATCTCCAAGCAAGACAGAGCTGGAAGAAAAAGCAAAACACTGCAGTGCGATGGAAAGACTTGCTGCAGATGCAGAAAGAGATTCCATTAAATTCATGCAGGTGAAATTCATGGAAAAACATCTTGGTGAAACTTTCAAAGGAGTGATTTCAGGAGTTGCAGAATTTGGCTTCTGGGTTGAAATCCCTGAAAACGGAGCCGAAGGGCTTATCAAATTGAGAGACCTGGTAGACGATTCTTATTCCTATGATGCGAAATCACATGCGGTATACGGTAACAGGACCGGTAAGAAATATCAGCTGGGTGATGAAGTTCAGATTAAAGTAGTGAAAGCCAATCTGATCCAGAAACAACTGGATTTTAAGGTTGTTGATTAACGAAACTTTAAATAAAAATAAAAATGAGGTTGTTCCGGACAGGAGCAGCCTTTTTTATATCAAAAAGTATCCCTTATCAATCTTTTTTCTTCTTAATTATCACAAATATTGTTCTTAAGAATGTAAAAACTTCCCCCTTCCATCACCCTGCTTCCATTCCTTCTTGAAAATATAACGGGCTCTAAAACTTAGTTGATATATCACAACTTTATTGAATAATTAAATCATAAAGTATAACTTTGTATAAAACGGAATGAAAATTATTTTTCATTTTAAATATTATTGAATGTTTGAACTCGTACTTTCTGCTATTGTATTAGGATTCATGCTGAGTCTGGTTTTTATAGGACCCATTTTTTTCCTTCTCATTGAAACCAGCTTTTCCAGAGGACCGAAGCATGCTTTGGCCTTAGATCTGGGTGTGATTACAGCTGATCTTTTATGTATCGTTGCTGCTTATTATGCCAGTGCAGATATTGTAACATTAATTGATAAACATCCTGGTTTTTACAGAATTACCTCTATCCTTATTTTTGTATACGGAATCGTCATGATGGTTACCAAAACCAAAATGCATATGCCAGGCGAGGAAAAAATCATCAGTCAGAATTATTTTAAGACCTTTTTTAATGGGTTTTTCTTTAATTTATTGAACGTAGGAGTCATTCTTTTCTGGCTGGTAACAGTAATTTCTGTAAGAAACCAGTATCCTGATACCAGCAGTTTCATTCTGTATATAAGTATCGTGATCGGTACATATCTGTGCATTGATCTGGCTAAAATATTCCTTGCAAAACAATTTCATGATAAATTAACCCAGAAGCTGGCCAACCAGATCAGAAGAATTGTTGGAGTCATTCTGATCGTTTTCAGTTTCTTTATCTTCCTGCAGAGCTTTAAAAAATTCAATCAGTTTGACAGGCAGCTGGAAGAAGCAGAGAAAAAAGAAGTTAAATACCAAAAGACCAAATGAAAAAAATTATCTTTCCGGAACCCCTGAAAAAAGGGGCTAAAATAGCTGTTATTTCCCCTGCCGGAGCTGTAGAGGTTTCCCAACTGGAAAAGGGAATAGAAATGATCAGAAAAAAAGGCTTTGAACCTGTATTGGGTGAGCATCTGTATACCAAGTTTTCAAACGGATACAACTACGCCGGAACAGAAAAGGAAAGAATAAAAGATATCAACTGGGCTTTAAACGATAAGGAAATCAGTGCCATCTGGGCCTCAAGAGGAGGTTACGGATGCCAGCATCTGGTTCAGCATCTGGATCTGAAAAATTTCACCAAAAATCCTAAATGGTATATTGGCTATTCAGATAATACGGTGATCCAGAGTTACCTGTTGAAAAAAGGATTTGCTTCCATTCACGGGCAGACGATCAAAACATCAAGTTTTGGGGTAACAGAGGAAAGCTATGATCTGATTTTTGATGTATTAAAAGGGAAAAAGCTTAAATATGCCTTAAAATCTTATGAATTGAATAAACCGGGGAATATGGAAGGAGAATTGATAGGAGGTAATTTAGCCCTTATTTATGCCCTTCTGGGAACCCCTTATTCTTTCGATTTTAAAGATAAAATCCTGTTTATTGAAGATATCGGTGAAAACTTTTATGCACTGGACAGGATGATCATGAGCCTGGAGCTTGCCGGAGTTTTCAAAAAGATAAAAGGCTTGATAGTAGGAGGAATGACCAATATGGGCGATGAAAAGGATAATAAGGATTACGAAGAAAGCTTTGACGGATTTGCCTATACCCTAATTTCAGAAAGAATTTCAAAATATAAATTTCCGGTTGTTTTCGGTTTTCCGAACGGACACATAAAGGATAACAGACCCCTTTTAATTGGAGGAAATGCCAAAGTAAAAGTGGCTGATAAAGTTAAGATTGAGTTTTAAAAAATGGATGATTTCCTTCTTAAATATAGCTATTCACCAGGTTTTATGGGAGAATTTATATCTAAGAATCTGTCTGTTTCCGAAACTTTTGAGACTAAGCTGGAGTTTTTCTGGTACTTCGATCCCGGCTATTTTCCCGATAATGATGAAGAAAGAAGGCAGCAGAGACGCTTTTCCAGAATAAAAGATAAATTACCCCGGGAATTACAGGAACAGTTGGAAATGATAATGAGATCCGGGCTGAAAGTAATTTTACCTGAAAAGAATACAACAGATAAAATCATTTACTCCCCTTCAGGCTTATCACATGAAAGTTATGAAGTGCGGGTAAATAATGAGAAAAAATATATCAAAATTCCTTATGATGTTTCTACGATTATGATTGAAGATGAAGGAAAAGATCTTTTTCTGGATTTTCATATCCGACTTATGGCATGGATAGATCAGGAATTTGAGCTAGCATCAGAAGGAAAAGCGGTAAGGTTTAATAAATAAGAAATGATTTGTTCTCCAAATGAAGTCTGAAGAAAGTAAAATTACCCCAAACAGGATAAAAGGTTTTCTATATATCATTTTTTTAATTACCATAGGAATCTATTTTATCTTTTTTCACAGAAGCCTGAAGCTTGAACGGAAAGAGAAATGCCCGTGTGATGATAGCTACACTTTATACCAATACCGTGACAGAGGAACGGTTTGGAACAGAGGTAAATTTGATCATACAGATTATAAAACCTATAAACTTGAAAATAAATTGGGTTTTACAGTAGATCAACTGGTTCATATTAATCCGGAAAACTGGAATGATACAATGTATTCCGTTCCCCAAAAATCAGAATTTCAGATTTTCACCCGGCAATTTTCATGGGATTGTAAAAATAAGAGCGTGAAAGTGGCAAAAAATCATACACTATCTTTTAAATAATTAAATAATGGCTGATCATAACGAGTTCGGGAAAAAAGCAGAAGATCTGGCTGTAGATTATCTTTTAAAAAACGGGTATAAAATTCTGGTCAGAAATTTTCGTTTTCAAAAGGCTGAAATCGATATTATTGCAGAAAAAGAGGATCTTATTGTCATTGTCGAAGTAAAAGCAAGATCCACAGATGCTTTTATGCTGCCTCAGGAAGCGGTTACCAAGACTAAAATCAAATCTATTGTATCTGCAGCCAATCATTATCTGGAAGAATTCAATAAACACAATGAAGTAAGGTTTGACATCATCTCCGTACTTCCCGATGAAAATAAAAACTTAATTGTAGAACATATAGCCGATGCTTTTCAGGCGTTGGATGCGAATTAATTGAATAATCTAACAATCTAGCAATGGAACAATGTATGAATTGCGGATATAATTATTGGTAAACTGCTCCATTGCTACAGTAAAAAAATATGAAAACAATACTCATCACCGGAGCTACATCCGGAATAGGAAAATCCACAGCGGAACTCTTCGCAAAACAGGGAAACAGAATCATTATCTGCGGAAGAAGAACGGAAGTTCTTGAAGAAGTAAAAATTGAATTATCCGCATTTGCCGAAATATTTAGTTTAAAGTTTGATGTAAGGAATCTTACAGAGGTTGAAGCTGCTATAAATTCACTTCCTGAAGAATGGAAAAATATTGATGTACTGGTCAATAATGCAGGAAATGCCCATGGCCTTGATCCTCTTTCTGCCGGAAAGACAGAGGATTGGGATTCTATGATCGATGGAAATGTAAAAGGTCTTTTATATGTTTCAAAGATGATTATTCCTTCTATGAAAGAAAGAAATACAGGTCATATTGTAAATATTAGTTCAGTAGCGGCAAGACAGACCTACATCAACGGTGTAGTCTATTGTGCGACGAAAAAAGCAGTCGATGTGATCTCCGAAGGAATGCGTCTTGAACTGACAGAATTTGGGGTTAAAGTAACCAACATCCAGCCCGGTGCCGTGGAAACTGATTTCTCTATGGTAAGGTTTAAAGGAAACCAGGAAAAATCGGCGGCGGTATACGCAGGCTATGACGCTTTGAAAGCAGAAGATATTGCTGATGCCATTGCTTATTGTGTGAATGCTCCCAAACATGTTACGGTTTCTGATATGACGATTTATCCAAGCGCTCAGGCAGAACCGAGAACGATTTACAGGAAATAGTATCAAAATAAAGATTTAAATTTGCATAAAAATAGTTTAGCATTCTGACTATCGGATGATTGCTATACTGTTAAACAGGTACATTATCTTATGAAAATACTATATCTCGAAACCTCTTCTAAAAACTGTTCCGTAGCCATATCAGACAATGAAAAGCTGCTGTGCCTGTGTGAAGAGGTGTCCGAAAACTATAAACAATCAGAAAGCCTTCATGCGTTTGTAGAGTGGGCTCTGGAAGGAGCAGGAATTTCTATGAACGACATTAAAGCCGTTTCTTTAGGAAAGGGTCCCGGATCTTATACCGGATTAAGAATCGGAGCAGCTTCTGCAAAAGGCTTCTGCTACGGACTAAAAGTTCCGCTGATGGCAGTGAATTCCTTGGAAAGCATGATAGAGCCCTTTTTAGGCAGTAACTATGAATTTATAGTACCATTGATCGATGCAAGAAGAATGGAGGTTTATACGGCCGTTTATGAAGGTGTGACAGGAAAAGAAATCTCAGGAACCGAAGCTAAGATTCTTGATGAAAATTCTTTTGAAGAATTCCGGAATAAAAAAGTGATTTTTGTAGGAGATGGTGCTAAAAAAGCGCAGGAAATTCTGAATCTGCCTGATGCTGAATTCAGAGATGATATCTACCCTTCTGCACAATACCTGATCAAGAAAACTTTAGAAAAGCTTGATCAAAAAGATCTGGAAGATATTGCTTACTTCGAACCCTTCTATCTAAAAGATTTTCATGGAGTAAAGAAAAAGAAAAGCGAAGAATAAATCTTCGCTTTTTTTTATTTTTTAGGTTTTACCGGAAGGTTTTCTGTTGGTTGTATTTCCTTCAATTTAGACGAAGGCGTAAACCCTTTATTTTTCATGGGTTTAGGCTGAGAATCACTAGACTGAGGCATTCCGCTGTTTATACTCCCCGGAGGACTCTGTGGCATGTTCCCATTATTCTGAATCTGATCAGGCTGTGCAGGTACTCCCATTGGCTGTTGAGGAACTGCATTTCCTTTATTATCGGTAGCCTGGAAACTTAGTTCGCTTTTCAGGTAATTCAGCATTTCCTTGGCTTTAATCCCTTCAGGGGTTTTGGAATAATTCAGGGCTACCTGTTCCAGTTGGAGAATCATTACTTCCTTTCCGCTGGTTTTTCCCGCATTGAAAGCATTGAGCAGGTAAAACTTGGGAACCAGGGCATCCTTAGGGAACTTCTGAATGGTCTGATCAATCACATCCCTGCTCTCCGTAAATTTCTCGGATTCATAAAGTGCATAGGCTCTTTTATATTCATTTTCAACATCTTCAGAAGATTTTACGAATGAACCGTTTTTCGGATTTCTGGCAAATTCCGCATAAGAAGTATAAGGATAATCCGTTAAAAGAATTTGTTTTGCCCTTTCAGAAGCCTGCGGATTCTTTTCATAGTTCATGGCAAAGATCTCATACAACGCCTGAAGCATTACCTTTTCTTCCGGCTTTACATCTACAAGATCATACAGCGTTTTTGTAGCCAGTGGTGTGTTGGTAAAATAATTCTGGTACATAATACCCAATCCTAATGATGCAGTATCTCTGTCTTTCTTCAGCTGATCCAGCTTACCCTGATCTGTAGGGATCTGCTCAATATAATAGGCTGGTTCAAAACGCCTCGGATTGGGTGCAGCTGCTACGCCCAGCGCTTCATTTTTCATATCCTCAATAGAAGCCATTTTTTTAGAATAACGCCAGTTATCAGCAAGAGCACGGTCTCCCCAGATCTGTTTAAATGAAGAGGTTCCTTTACTTACCGTTCCTGTATTACTGAAATAAAATCCTTTCGTTGTAACTCCAAAATCTTCAAAAGCATTGGAACTATTGGCAAAAATAGAATTGGCACTGTAATCTCCGGAATCAAAACCCTTATTCCTTTCCGCAAGTCTTCTTTCCTGTTCTTCTTTTTCTTCTTTAGCCTTCAGCTTTGCAATGTATTTGCCGAAAAAGTCTGTTTTTTGAGCCTCACTCATCTTCGCTAAAGATAGAATACTGTCATTTTTTTTGATCAGATAGTAATTCTTGGAGATCTTTTTAATATAAGCAGACTGATCCTTTAAAAGGATTTTAGACGGCTCATAAGTCATGGCAACCAAAGCAGAATCATAATAGATTCCTGCCCCGATATAATCATTTTTATCAAGGTAGCTCTTCCCTATTTCGTAATAGGTAAGTCCGCGTACCTGTGGATCAGAAACCTTTTCATGCAGTGATCTCTTGAAAAACTGCTGGGCTTCCTCTTTTTTTCCTGCTTTATTAGCCATTAAGCCTAGAGCATAGTAAAATTCATTTTTCCTTGAACCGTAAGTTCCTTTTTTACTGATGCCTTCAAGATAACTTTTAGCACCATTATAGTCTCCTTTTCCGTTAAAGGTCTTGGCAATAGCAATCTGGGATTTTACCTCAAATTCAAAATCATTGGCATATTTGTAGGCTGCGGTATAACTTTCTCTGGCTTTTTCATTCTGGTTCAGGTTTTCAAGAACCTGCCCTCTCAGATAAGCAATTCTGCTTTTCAATTTTCGGTCAGAATTCAGTTCGAAAGCATTATCAAGTTCTTTTGCAGCTTCTTCTTTTTTCCCCGCATCCAGAAGAGATTCAGAATAATAAATGCTCAGTAGTTTGGCATAGCTTTTACTGATATCCTCCCCTTTCAGCTTGGCAAAAGTTTCATGAGCTTTATGATAATCTTTGATTTTTGCATAAGCGGCACCCTGATAAATTCTCGCTAAAGGAAGTCTTTTATCCTCCTTCATGTGTGTAAAAACATAATTTAAAGCGTCCAGTGCCTCCAAAGGTTTATTCTGGTAAATTCTGGATTGTACAAGAATCATGTAAGCATCAAAAATCTGCTTATTTTTCTCCTCTCCGTTTCTGATAACAGAATATTTATTGATGGCTTTCAATGCTTTGGCTTCAGCAATTTCTAAAGTGGTAGCTCCCTTCTGAGGAGTATCAGAGGAACCGGGCATTCCGGTATTCCCCGGCATTCCCGGAGGCATTCCGGAAGGAGGTCCTCCTCTGCTGTCCATGGGTGCAGGCGTGTTTACCTGTGCCATTTTCATTGAGTTTTCTGCAAAGGCGGTACTCTGTCCCAGATCACTTCCCAAAGGCTGATCTTCATAGGTAAGGATAGGAATATAGGGAGCATAGAAATTATCCTTATGTCCCTTGTCTCGGCTCGTAAACTCACTGTTCAATGCATCTTTTGCATTAAAAAGGGTGTTATAGTATGTGGAAAACCCTTTTAGAAGCTTTGAACGCTGTTCCGGCTTTTTTGTTCTGGTAGCACAGGAAGCAACGATGCACATCACTAAAAGGAATAAAATATTCTTTTTCATTATTCAATTATAACTCGCTAATGCGTTTTTTATTATCAGCAGTTTGATGATTTTGTAAAAATAATAAAATTTTATAATGAATAATATTTATATTTCTTTCAAAATTTTGTAAACCAAATGGGTAGGAAGTCCCATAATGGTATAAAAGCTTCCGGTGATCTTTTTAATCTTGGCCATTCCCAGCCATTCCTGGATACCATAGCTTCCTGCTTTATCAAATGGTTTGTATTTCTGAATATAATACTCTATCTCGTCATCTGTTAATTCATCCAGTTCCACATCAGCTACATCAGTTTCTGTAACCGTTTTATCAGCTTTTTTAAGCGTAATTCCTGTAAAAACCTGATGTGTTTTTCCGGAAAGGCTTCTGAGCATTTTTCGGGCATCATTCTCATCCTTAGGCTTTCCGAGGATCTGTCCGTCAATGGCCACTACCGTATCTGCAGTCAGCAGAATTTCATCCTCAGCCTGGCCTTCAAATGCATCAGCCTTTAATTCTGATAAATAAGCGGCGGCCTCTTCCACTCTGATGATGTCCGGAAGAATTTCTTCACAGTCTATTTTTACGACCTCAAAATCAAAACCTAAACCGGAAAGAAGTTCCTTCCGCCTTGGAGATTGGGATGCTAAAAGTATTTTCATAAGCCGTTTTTATACAGATTGGGTATTATCATCGTGCCAGTTACCCTGAACTTTCATCACCTGCTCGATTACGTCACGTACTGCCCCGCTTCCGCCTTTTTTGGAAGAAATATAATCAGAGATTCCTTTTACTTCAGGAACTGCATTTTCCGGACAGGCTGCAATGGCAGAATTTTCCATGATATGGATATCAGGAAGATCATCGCCCATCGTAAGGATTTCTTCATTTTTGAGGTTGTGTTTTGTTTTAAAGTCTTCAAAATCAGTCATTTTGTTGTGTGATTTTGGATAGTAATCTTCTATGCCTAGATAATTGATCCTATGTTTTACCATTTCATCATTTCCACCAGTGATTACCCCTATTAAATAATTGTTTTTTAAGGCTTTAACTACAGCGTATCCGTCTAAGACATTCATTACCCTGCACATATTTCCTCCGGGAAGAAGATAGACACTTCCATCTGTAAAAACTCCGTCTACATCAAATACAAAGGCTTTAATATCTTTTAATTTCTCTTTATAACTCATACATTTTTTGAATTGAGTGATTCATTATTTTATAAATTTCAAGACTTTCGTCTTTTAACAGCTTTTCATGCAGATCCAGAACTCTAAGGTCATTTCTTACAGCAGGCCCGGTCTGAGCATCTTTAGGTTCAATTTCATGAATTTTCTGAACCGTTTCATCAATAAGCGGAAGGAAATAATCAAAGGGAATTTCCTGTGAATCAGATATTTCTTTGGCTCTTGTGAACAGATGATTCACAAAATTACAGGCAAAAACAGCAGTAAGGTGAATGTATTTTCTCTTTTCATGATTGCTCTCCATCACATTTTCAGAAATCTGAGATGCTAATTCAAACAAAATCTTTTTATCACTTTCATTTTCAGCTTCAATGAAAAAAGGAATTTTTTCGTATTCAAGCTCTTTTGATTTTGAAAAAGTCTGTAAGGGATAAAAGCTTGATTTTCTGTACTCCCCTGCCAGTATTTCTTTGGGAAGAGAACCCGAAGTATGGGCTACAAGAGCATCTTTTTTCGTGATAATTTTAGAAACACTTTCCACAGAATTATCGCTGATACAGATGATATACAGATCAGCATCTTCCAAATCTTTCGTGGAATAAGGAATATTGAGCTCTTCTGAAATTTTCTTCAGTTCCTCTTCATTTCTTCCAAAGATCTGAGCTATTGGAATACCTTTTAGGGTAAAAGCTTTGGCCATATGATAGGCCACATTTCCTGAACCTATGATTACTTTTTGCATCTAACAAAGATAATATTTTACGGTGAGTTCAGAAAAGAAAGGACAAACCGGCAGTCAGGAAATTTTTGATATTTCCTTATAAAGTAAGTGGAGTAAAGGTTTTGGTGTAACCCGCTCATATTATTTGTAATATTTGGACTAAAAATTGAATAAGTAATTTAACTTTCAGTTATTTTTGTAATCCAAAACAGTGAAAGCATCTTATGAAGATCAAGGACGCGGAAATTATTTCGTTGATGCAAAACCCACGGACCCAGGATAAAGGTGTCCGTGCCTTGATGGATGCTTATCAGAGCAGGTTGTACTGGCACATCAGAAGAATTATTGTGGATGGCGATCTTGCTCAGGATACATTGCAGGAGACTTTTATTAAAGCCTACCAGAATTTTCACCAGTTCAAAAATGACAGCCAGCTGTATACCTGGCTTTACAGGATTGCTACCAACGAAGCATTACAGCAGGTCAATAAGATGAAGAAAATGCAGAAAACTGATGAAAATGCAGAGTATCATATGCAGAATCTGGTTGCTGACAATACAGAAGGTGATGCAGAAGAAATACAGATCCTGCTTCAGAATGCTATACAAAGTCTGCCAGAAAAGCAGAAACTGGTATTTATGATGCGGTATTATGATGATCTTCCTTACGAAGAAATATCTAAAATTGTAGATATGTCTGTAGGGACCCTTAAAACAAATTATCATTATGCCAAACAAAAGATAGAAGATTATATTAAAGAAAATTACGAAAGATAATTTTTGAACAACAAAAGATGAAAGAGTTCGACATAGAAAAACTAGAACGCAAGAACATTTACAAAGTTCCGGATGAATTATTTGAAAATATCCAGAACAGGGTAATGAGTGAAGTGAAAACAGAGAAAAAAGCACCTGTTTTCAAACTGAACTGGATGTATGCGGCAGCGGCTTCCGTAGCTTTGATATTTGGAGTTACCTATGTTTTTAATTCTGATAGTGATTCTGCGCTTCAGCCTAAAGCAGCTTATGCAGCAGAAAAACAAGGTTCTGCAACTGAAGGAGAACTTGCTTATGAAACATTGAAATCAGATTTAACTTCTGTTGAAAATACTAATCAAACAGCTGGAAATCAAATGAATAATAACGGTTCTTCTCTTAGGGATAATGGTGATGTAAAAGAAACTGCACAGCCGGTGAAAGCTGTATCAAAGAAAGAAGAAACTCAAATGAATGAGTATCTGGATTCATTCTCCAATTCTGAAATAGCAGAGTTGGCAAGCAATTCAACCCAGGACGTTTATTTGGATCTATATAATTAATAAGAAAAATGAAAAAGATATTATTTGCGCTTTTTATTATTTATGGTTTTGGTCTGAATGCCCAGAGTGCAGATTATGACTGGAAAAAAATGGACCCTAAACAAAGAAAAGAAGTAATCAATAATCTTTCTCCGGAAGAAAGAAAAGCACTTCTTACCAAGTTCAGGAACAATATGGTCATGGATAATCTGAATATTGATGCGGATGATAAGGCTGAATTTACACAGCTTTACAATGAATATCTGGAAAATCAGAAACAGATCAAAAGCCAGTTTGATCCTAACTTTAATCCCGAAACTTTATCGGATGATGAAGCAAAAGCCAAACTTCAGCAGAGTTTTGAGGTAGGGCAGAAGTTGTTGGATAACAGAAAGAAGTATGCAGATAAAATGCAGCAGGTGATTCCTTGTCAGAAAGTACTGAAGCTCTTTCAGTCCGAAGGAATGATGAGAGATAAAATGAATGAAAGAAAGCCTCACAACCATGGGAATGTGAAGCCTAAACAAAACCCATAATAGTTTATTTTTTTAATGTTGGACGGCTCTTACAAGACGATTTGTGAGAGCCGTTTAATTTTCACAGCATCTGTATTTTGGGCAAAAAATTAAATAATTTAATACAATGAATATAAGAGAGATAAAATGTCTTGCTTTTTTTTATCTTTGCAAATTACAACGTTCTTAAATGAAAAACATACGAAATTTTTGCATAATCGCTCATATTGACCACGGTAAAAGTACTTTGGCTGACCGTCTTTTGGAGTATACCAACACCGTTACCCAAAGAGAACTGCAGTCTCAGACCCTGGATGATATGGACCTGGAGAAAGAACGCGGGATTACCATCAAGTCCCACGCGATCCAGATGGATTATGAATATAAAGGAGAGAAATATATTTTAAACCTGATTGATACCCCGGGACACGTAGATTTCTCATATGAAGTTTCCCGTTCAATTGCTGCGTGTGAAGGAGCCCTTCTTATTGTAGATGCGGCACAGAGTATTCAGGCTCAGACGATCAGTAACCTTTATCTTGCATTGGAAAATGATCTGACTATTATCCCGATTCTTAATAAAATTGACCTTCCTTCTGCCAACCCTGAAGAAGTAACCGACGAGATCATGAATCTTATCGGATGCGAATATGAAGACGTATTAAGGGTTTCAGGAAAAACAGGAGAAGGAGTTCATAGCCTTCTGGAGCAGATTGTTGAAAGAATTCCTGCACCGGTAGGAAATCCTGACGGACCGCTTCAGGCTTTGATTTTCGACTCGGTATACAACCCGTTCAGAGGGATTGAAGCCTATTTTAAAGTAGTGAACGGAAGTATCTCTAAAAATGAAAAGATCAAATTCTTTGCAACTGGAAAAGAATATGGAGCAGATGAAGTAGGTACTTTAAAACTAAAACAGGTTCCAAAGAAAACCATTCAGTGTGGAGATGTAGGGTATTTGGTTTCAGGGATAAAAGATGCCCGTGAAGTAAAAGTAGGAGACACCATCACTTCTTTCGAGAAGCCGGCAGACGGGCCTATCGATGGTTTTGAAGAAGTAAAGCCAATGGTATTTGCTGGTATCTATCCAATTGATTCTGAAGATTTTGAAGAATTGAGATTCTCTCTTGAAAAATTAAGACTTAATGATGCTTCTTTGGTTTTCGAACCAGAAAGTTCGGCAGCTCTTGGTTTCGGATTCCGTTGCGGATTCTTAGGAATGCTTCACATGGAAATCGTTCAGGAACGTCTTGACAGAGAGTTCAATATGAACGTGATTACTACGGTACCTAACGTTTCTTATTTCGGATATACTAAAAAAGAACCTGAAGTTCCGATCTTGATCAATAACCCATCTGAAATGATGGATCCTTCCACGATGGATAGAGTAGAAGAACCTTTCATCAAGGCGTCTATCATTACAAAGTCTGACTTCGTTGGTTCAGTAATGACTCTGTGTATTGAAAAGAGAGGAGAGATTGTTAATCAAAGTTATTTAACATCAGAAAGAGTTGAGCTGATTTTCAATATGCCATTAGCAGAAGTAGTTTTCGATTTCTATGACAGATTGAAATCCATCTCTAAAGGATATGCATCTTTTGATTATCACCCAATCGGATTCAGAGCTTCCAAGCTTGTAAAAATGGATATCCTGATCAATGGTGACATGGTAGATGCACTTTCATCATTGATTCATGACAGTAATGCATACTATATCGGTAAAAGGATGTGTGAAAAGCTTCGTGAACTGATCCCGAGACAACAGTTTGATATTGCTGTTCAGGCAGCTCTTGGAACAAAAGTTATTGCGAGAGAAACCATCAAGGCTTTAAGAAAAGACGTTACCGCAAAATGTTACGGAGGAGATATTTCCAGAAAACGTAAACTTTTGGAAAAACAGAAAGAAGGTAAGAAGAAAATGAAGCAGATCGGAAGAGTAGAAGTACCGCAGTCTGCATTCATGGCAGTTTTGAAACTAAATGACTAATCATAAAAAAGACCGGTATTTGTGCCGGTCTTTTATTTTCAATAATTTCTCTGCTTTTCAATCATATTAGACTGAATTATCAGGGCACCGAGACCGAGAATAATTTCGGCAATACCCAATATTCTTATAAGATTGATTCCGCATACAATACATTCCGGTTCAGGGAAAGGTCTTTTCCCTACAACAATGATTAATACTCCGCCTATAATAATAATGACTACTATTAAGGCTGTTAATAAAGTTTTCATGATGGTATAAATTATTTCTGGTTATTTCCGTTTTTATCTATACCAAAGTTGGCTATAACATTTTATAAATCAACAAGTAAAATCACTGTTTCCCGGAAGGTGTTTTTCCTGTATTTTATTTTTTGCGGACAAATTTTATCTCCATTGTTTTCATTTCCTTTCCGGTTTTCCAGTCTGGGCCGTACATTTCCAGCATGTGGTTGTTATCATCCGTAAAGGTGTAGACCTCTCTTACATCACAGTCTTTTTCAGGACGGCTGGGGTCTGTCATTTTTCCTTTAAACTCAATGGATTTTTTAGCAGGATTCCAATCTCCCTCGGCATGCATCATTCCTGTCCCCATATTATCAATCCAAGTGCTTATGAACTTTTTCTTGGCATTATCATAACCCATAATACTCATCCCTTCAAAGGGCATTCCCATAAAATTACCCTTGTAAGTGCTGTGCTGGTAACGTCCGTCAAAAATCATTTTGTTCGTGCATTCAGACTGGCTGGTCATAGGTTGGGCACCTTCTTCCATCCATGTGGTGGTGGTACCGGTCCAGTTTCCGTCAAATTTGGCGAGCATTTTATGCATTTCACCTGGGGTGGCAAATTCCATCCAGGCTTTAGTCGCAGCAGCAGAATCTACAGGCTTCCATGCTGTTGAAGCAGAATCTTTTTTATCAGATTCTTTATCTGTGGTTGTTTTGCCTTTTTCACAGGCGATACATAAAAATGCAACTGATAAGGCGAATAGTAAATTTCTCATAATCAATTAATTTTAAGTGGTTTATATTGATAACATAAAGGTAAGCCTTTTTATTATGCAGTAAATTATTTTTCTCATGTTATTATTAATCGTACCTTTGTGTAATCGTAACGCAAATTAGCCTATATGGAGTCTCCAAAAAAATTACAGGATATAAAAGTAGCTGTAGATGCAGTAATTTTCGGATATTTCGATAAGAAAGATCTTCAGATCCTTTTAATAAAAAGAAATATTGAACCTTTCAAAGGAGGCTGGGCGCTTCCTGGAGGGCTTGTTTTGGATGATGAAGACGTAGATACTGCAGTAAAGCGAGAATTATATGAAGAGGCGGGCATAAAGCCCGATTTTTTGGAACAACTCTATACTTTTGGCAAGGTAGGCCGTGATCCGAGGAACAGGGTAGTTTCTGTGGCTTATCTGGGCCTTGTAAACCCTTCCTATCACGAGCTGTTTGCCGATTCTGATGCTGAAGATGCCCAATGGTTCAGTGTAAATAAACTTCCGTCTCTGGCATTCGACCATAAAACTATAATTGATACCGCATTGCAAAGACTGCGTACCAAAATCCGTTACCAACCGATAGGTTTCAACCTTCTCAATGAAGAATTTCCTTTTTCAGACCTTGAAAACCTTTATAAAACCATCATTGGGCAGGAAATCGACCGCCGTAATTTCCGTAAAAAGATGATGAGCTACGGACTTCTCAACGAAACCAACAACGTTAAAAAAGAAGGCAGCGGAAGACCAGGCAAACTCTTCACCTTCAATCAGGAAAAATATGAGGAACTCGAAAAAGAAGGTTTCTATTTTGAAATCAAATAAATTCTTCATTTCAATTTGCACCTAATCCTATTCAATTTTGAGAACTTTAACCAGAAATAAATAGTAGTTTTCTATTCAATATAAATGGTTAGTTCATAGCCTGTTAATTTATTTTTAGTGGTATTGTCTGGGGTTTAACATGGTGTATATGAAATACAGCCTTCTAATCAATAAAGATCTCTTTATTCAATAGAGGCGGATTTTTCCCGCCTTGAAATTTCAAGATCATATAGTCCGGTACATCTCCATTCCAATTAAAACGATCCCACGGAAATTCCTCCAATATTTTTTATGAATAAAATTTATCCATTGATAATCAGTTGGTTAAATTATTTAGTGTAAAATAAACACAAATAAATTTGGTGTGTAAAATAATTATCCTTTAAATTTGTGTATAAATAACGCAATCATGAATTACACTCTACAGCATATTATTGAAAAATTTCAGAAAAATGAAGCGATACAATTTTTATTCTTCTGGGGACACACAGTAAAAGAGGAACTTACCAAATCATGCTTCAGTCAGTGGTTTCCTGCATCATTTGAAGAAAACGGAATAGAATACCCTACAGCTGAACATTATATGATGGCTGGAAAGGCAAGATTATTTGATGATGAGAAAATACTTGAAAGAATCCTGCAGGCTAAAACTCCGAATGAAGTAAAATCTTTAGGCAGAAAAGTAAAAAACTTTGATCCACAGCTTTGGGATGAGCATAAATATGAAATTGTAAAGAGGGGAAACCTTCTGAAATTTTCACAAAATTCTAAATTACAAGGATTCCTGATATCAACGGAAGATAAAATTCTCGTAGAAGCCAGCCCGTATGATAACATTTGGGGAATCGGAATGCTAGAATCAGATTCAAGAGCGCAGAATCCATCTTTGTGGAACGGAGAAAATCTTTTAGGTTTCGCTTTAATGGAAGTAAGAGATGAATTAAGAAGGTAAAAACACGATCATCAACACAAAATATTAATTATGGAAAAAATAGAATTACATCCGCAGATCTTTTTGATTGAAAGCTTTCTCACCGATACAGAGTGTGATGAATACATTGCCGTTTCAGAGGAAAAAGTCTTTGAAGAAGCCAAAATCACCATGCACGGAAAGCAGCTGATGAGTAAAGGAATAAGAAATAATGACAGGCTGATGATCTTCGACCGTGATCTGGCGGAAAAGCTTTTTACAAGAGCTTATGATTTTCTTCCTGAATTTCATGAAAATTATAAAATTCATGATTTTAATGAAATGTTCAGGGTTTATAAATACACTCCGGGACAGCGTTTTAAAATGCATCATGACGGAAGCTATATCCGCAACGAAAATGAGAAAAGTTTCTATACATTCATGATCTACCTGAATGATGATTTCGAAGGAGGTGAAACAGAATTTGAACGCTTATTTACAGTAGCACCGAAAAAAGGATCAGCATTAGTTTTTTATCATCCGTTAAGACATGAAGGAAAAACCCTGATCAGTGGAACAAAATACGTATTGAGAACCGACGTAATGTACACCAACGTGTAAATAATTCTGCTCAAAAGCAGTGTAAAACTATGTCATTTTCAATTAGCGTTAAAATAACACAAATAATTTAAATGCAGCCAACATGGAAGACGAATTGAAATCAAGGTTCATTGAATCACTACAGAGAAACAATGACCAGATCAGAAAAGACCGTGCACACACGATCGGGGAAGATTCAGAATTAATTTACAGAAGGACGGTAGAAGATATTGAGCTCAGGATAAAGAGGATGGAGCGTGAACAGGAGGGCCTTATCGATATCAGCCCTCTGGATAGGAACAGCTTAACCTTTGCGGATTTTCATCCCGAAGAATTTGTTCAGAAAGACATGGAATTATCATTAATCATTAGAAACTTAAATATTCAGCTGGAAGTAACCAAAAAAAGATTTGAATATTTATTCGGAAAAACAATTTAATTATGGGAGGTACAAAATATGATCTGGACGCTCGCTTTGCAAAAGCCAGAAAAGAAGGATACGGATCAAAATCAGCCGGTGAAATTTTCACTCAGAATGCCAAAAGAATGGCGCACGAATCTATGAATCCAAAAGGAATTTCTTTCAGGGAATCCCGGGATTCTGAAGCCAATCCGAATTCAGTTCCGATTATTTTAGGACTGGATGTAACGGGAAGCATGGGACATATTCCCCACGAATTGATCAAAGAAGGTCTTCCTAAGTTAATGGGAGGAATTATGCAGGGAGGAGTTCCAGATCCCGCTCTTTTATTTTTGGGAATCGGGGACCATGAATGCGACGGTTATCCGCTGCAGGTAGGGCAGTTTGAATCAGGTGATGATGAACTGGATATGTGGCTTACCCGCACCTATATTGAATCCGGCGGCGGAGGTAACGGGGGAGAAAGTTATCTTCTGGCGTGGTATTTTGCCGCTTTTCATACCAGAACAGATGCCTTTGAGAAAAGAAATCAGAAAGGATTACTGTTTACAATAGGAGACGAGCCTTGCCTTAAAGTTCTTCCCGCTTCTGCCATAAGAGAAATTATGGGAACCGGTCAGCATACCTATACCCATACAGAGCTGCTGAAAGAAGCTCAAAAAAGGTATGAAGTATATCACATCAGTGTTCTGCATTCAGGCCAGGCATTAGCTGCGGATAAAGGCTGGAAGGAGTTGCTGGGTAAAAACTGTTTATCTATAACGGATCACACAGAAATTCCGGATCTTATCAAAGGAGTGGTATGTGATAAATTTAAAAACAGTACCTCCGGAACCGGAATTGTAAGCGGGCTGGATAGTATTCAAATGTTTTAAGCAATGAAAAAGGCACAAATAGTAATAGGACTGGGTTTTGGTGACGAAGGAAAAGGAATCACCACAGATTTTCTGGCAAGCCGGAACCCAGATTCTGTTGTCATCAGGTTTTCAGGAGGACAGCAAGCAGCACATACCGTAATGATTGGCAATGAAAAGCATGTGCATTCCAGCTTCGCAAGCGGAGCGCTCCGAGGATTGCCGTCTTATTTTTCCGAACACTGTACCATTCATCCTGTGTTTATGCTGAATGAAAGGGAAGAATTGAAAATGAAAAACGGGAATACCGAACTTCATATTCATCCCCTGGCAAAAGTAACAACACCTTTTGATGTGTGGCAGAACAGAACCAATACGAGAAACCTTGAACACGGAACCTGCGGAAAAGGAATCGGGGCTACGATGAAAAGGCATGAAAGTCCCTATAAATTATTTGCAGCCGATCTTATTGCTTCACGTGAAATGCTGATTGAAAAGCTGAAAGGAATTGCTTATTTCTATGGGTTTATGGATCAGGACCAGATTCAGGAAGAGCTTAATATTTTTCTGGATGCAGTAGATCAGATCGATTGGGAAATCAGGGATTACAGCTATCTGGAATCTTTTGATAACCTTATTTTTGAAGGAAGTCAGGGAATTCTTCTGGATATGGATCACGGCGTATTTCCTAATGTGACCTACGCTCATACCACTTCGAAAAATGCTTATGAGATCTGCAGAAGACTGAACATTGAAGACATAGAAATGTATTATGTGACCAGAAATTATTCCACACGACATGGAAGCGGCTGGATGAGTAATGAAAAACGTATGGATTTAAAGAACAATCAGGAGGAAACTTGTGTTTTCAATGAATATCAGAAAGAGCTCCGTTACGGTAATCTGGATTATGATCTTCTGAACTACGCATTGCTGCTGGATGGAGCTTATATTTCCGGAGCCCGCAAGAATCTTGTGGTTACCTGCCTGGATCAGACAGATTCAGCATTTAAACACGAAAACCTGAAAACAGAATTTGAAGCGGTGTACGGATCATACTCTCCGTATTCAAAAGATTTTAAACAATTGAAATAAATAAAAACACAACTCATGATGAAAAAAATATATGCATTTGGAAACGGAAACCTGTCATGGGAGAAATTTCATGAATTTTATGTCAGTCCGTTAAAAGAAGCCAACCTTGCTGAATGTGAATTCATCATAGGCGATTATTCAGGAGCAGACACCTTAATGATGGAATACCTGAAAAATAAAACCGAAAAAGTAACCATCCTTCATATCGGGATAAAACCAAGATATAAGATCAATACTTTTAAAACCAAAGCTGCCGGCTGGACTTTTTCCGGAGGCTTTCAGTCTGATGCTGAACGGGATGCTTACGGTGTGTCACAGTGCACCCATTTTCTCGGGGTAGATTTTAATTCAGACGCAAAGAGAAAAAGCGGTACCTTGAAAAATATTGAAAAATGCCTGAATTCAGGTAAAATAAAAATAGAATAACCATGAAAATGCACTATATACAAGGTGACGCCACAGCTCCGGAATCTGAAGGAAACAAAATAATTGCCCATATCTGCAACGATATTGGTGGCTGGGGAAAAGGTTTTGTAACAGCCATTTCCAGAAAATGGAAAGAGCCGGAAAGCAAATACAGACAATGGTTTAAAAGCGGAGGAAATTTTTATCTTGGTGAAATCCAATTGGTAAAAGTTGAAGATGAAATCTGGATAGCCAATATGATTGGGCAGCATAAAATCATCACCAACTCCGGCGGAATTCCACCCATTCGATATGATGCTGTCGAAAAATGTCTGGAAAAACTGGCAGAAGAAGCCTTACAGATCAATGCCACAATCCACATGCCGAGAATAGGATGCGGACTGGCAGGAGGAAAATGGGAAAAAATAGAACCCATTATTGAAAAAACACTATTAAAAAATAATCTCGAAGTATACGTTTACGACTTCGGATAAAAAATAAAAGCAATGAAAACAACAACACTTTACAGACCTGTAGGAGAAAAAGAAATGATTCTGATCATGGAGAGCGGATATAAAAAATTCCCTCCAAGATTGGACTGGCAGCCAATATTTTACCCGGTGCTGGATGAAAGCTATGCCTCCGAAATTGCTGAAAAGTGGAATACCAGAGATGAAGCCGGAAATTTTCTGGGCTTTGTAACAAGTTTTGAAGTGCTTAAAGAAATAGCAGATCAATATCCCGCTCAAAATGTAGGAGCCAGAAACCATAATGAGCTATGGGTTCCTTCTGAAGAACTTGAAACATTCAATGAAGCCATCGCAGGAAAAATTAAAGTGCTCAGAGTATTTATGGGAAAAGACTTTAAAAAACCGGCAAACGATGAGGTGGAGAATTTATTATTCAATATAAAAAAACTAACGATGACCAATAAAGGAATGGCAAAAGATACTTTGGAGATCCTTGCCAGAAAATATTATATAAACGAAAACAACGAAAAAATAAACATAGAAAACGAGCTGGAAATCAGCAAAAATGAAACGATTCTGTACTCTTCGGAAATACTTGAGGGATTTACAAAAGTCCGGCTGCCGGAATTTATTTTTGAAACAAAGTTTGAAACTTGGAACTGCAGCTCACTGAAAGCTATTTTACAATTAGCCGAAGAAGAAAATCCAGAGAAGCTGATGTGCCTTAATTTCGCTTCAGCAAAAAATCCGGGTGGCGGATTCATCAACGGAGCAGAAGCACAGGAAGAAAGCTTGGCAAGAACTTCAGGATTATATGAAAGCCTGCTTCAGGCTCCTTACTATTATGAGGCTCATCGGGCAATGGAATCCTGTTTCTATACAGATATGATGATTTACAGTCCTAAAGTTCCCGTTTTCAGAAAAGATAAAGGAGAACTGCTCGAAAAACCTGTTATATGTAATTTCATTACTTCTCCGGCAGTAAATGCAGGCGTTGTCAGGAAACAGGAACCGGAAAGGCAGGATGAAATAGCAGATGCAATGGATGTGAGAATAGATAAAATGCTTGCACTTGCTTTTCATAGAGAAAATGAAGTATTGATCTTAGGTGCCTGGGGATGCGGAGTTTTTAAAAATGATCCCAAAGAAATTGCAGGGTTGTTTAAAAAACACCTTCAGGGAAAATATAAAAATAAATTTAAAAGAGTGGTCTTTGCTGTGATGACCAAGAAAAAAGAAGAAATGCTGAGACCTTTTGAAGAAATATCATGAAACTGACAAGAGGAGAATTGTTTAGTCAGCTTCCAGATAGAAGAATTTGGGTTGAATATGCTGAAAGGAAAATATAATTATCCTGGATAAAGACTACAAAACCGTTGAAAACAGAAAGAAATGAATTTTAAACTTAAAAAATATAAAGAACAATTACAGGATTGGCCTAAGGAAAGGCATCATATCATGGCACAGTACGATGATGAAAAAATTATAGTCTATCAGTCCTATCGTAAAGAAATAGGAGAATTTGCCGTGAGAAACCAATATTTTGGAGGGGCTTTCAGTCTGGAAAGGATGACCTGGATAAAACCCAATTTCCTTTGGATGATGTACCGTAACGGCTGGGGAACCAAAGAAGGTCAGGAATACGTTCTGGCTATTCATCTAAAGAAAGAAGCTTTCAAAAAGTACTTTGAAAATGCGGTATATTCTTCCTATGATGAAAAACTGGGAGTGTCCAGAGAAGAATGGCAGAATCAGGTGAAAGAATCTTCTGTGAGATTACAATGGGATCCGGATCATGATCCTTTCGGACAGAAGCAGGAAAGAAGAGCCATACAGATTGGTCTTAGGAATGAATTTACCCGTTCCTTTGCCCGGGAAGACATTCTTTTCATTGAAAATATTTCAGATTTTGTGAAAGAACAGCATGCATTTGTTGTAAACGGAGATCTGGACAGCCTGATGATTCCTGAAGAAAAACCATTGCTGTTTGATGATGAACATTTAAATAAAAAACTAAGATTAATAACGCCATGAAAACAGACAGGCTCCTCCTCGCTTCAAAATCCCTGACAGGAGTTTCCATCGGTGATGCCTTTGGAGAAAGCTTTTTTGGTGAAGAAAGCCTGATGAAAAGCTATATCCATCAAAGAATTCTCCCTGAAACGGCTCTGGATTTTACTGATGACACCATTATGGCAGTGGCCATTTTTAAATCGCTGGAAAAATTTGGAAAGATTGATCAGGATTTTCTTGCAGAAGAATTTACCAGGAACTACTATCTGGATATTAATAGAGGATATGGGCCTTCCATGCATCAGTATTTCAGGACTGTGAAAAGCGGAGAATATTGGAAAGATGTTTCCCAGGCTAAATTTGAAGGGCAGGGTTCCATGGGAAATGGCGGTGCAATGAGAGCATCCGTAATCGGGGCCTATTTTTATGATAATATAGAACAGCTTAAAAAAAATGCAGAACTTTCCTGTGAAGTAACCCATGCGAATAAAGAAGCTATAGAAGGAACAAAAGCTGTTGCTCTGGCTGCTGCCTTTACCGTTCAGGAAAAACTGGGATTGGCAAAATTTGGACAGCAGGAATTTATCCGGAATATCCAAAATGAGCTGGATGATTCTGATATGAAAAGTAAGCTGAACAAAGTCCTTTATCTGGATGGAAATCCAGGCATCGAAATGTTGGTGCAAACATTAGGAAACGGAGTAAAAATGACCGCTCAGGATACCGTTCCTCTTGTCATCTGGATGTTGTCAAGATACCGGAACAATTTTAAAGAATGCCTGTGGAATACCGTTGCTGCTTTAGGAGACAGAGATACCACCTGTGCTATAGCCGGAGGAGTAAGCATTTTGTGCTGTGAAGAAAATATGGGTCCTGATTGGATAGATGAGGTAGAAAACTGGAAAAAAAGCAGATTTTATGAACATTGAACTGATAAAAGGAGATATTACAAAGATCTATACAGATGCTATCGTTAATGCTGCCAATTCCTCACTGCTTGGTGGTGGCGGAGTAGATGGAGCTATTCATCGGGCAGGCGGAAAACAGATCCTTGAAGAATGTATCGAAATCAGAAACAGGCAAGGAAAATGTAATACGGGAGAAGCAGTAGTTACCTCTGCTGGAAACCTTCCTGCTGATTATGTCATTCACACGGTAGGTCCGGTCTGGAACGGAGACGAAGAAAGGTGCTCAAAACTTCTGGCTGGCTGCTATCAAAATGTATTAAACCTGGCAGAAAGTCTCAACGTAAAAAGTATTGCCTTTCCCAATATCAGTACAGGAATCTATAAATTTCCAAAAGAAATGGCGGGAATAATTGCTGTGAATGAAGTAAGAAAATTCAAATCAGAAAGTATAGAAAAAGTTATTTTTGTCTGTTTTGATGATGAAAATGAAGAAATTTACAGGAAGCTTTTAATCTAGCTTCCGCATATTCAACAAAAATTCGTGCATCAGTGGCAAATAAAATGCTAAGTGAACGAAATAAAACTTATAAACCAATGAAAAAACTAACCATATTAAGCGGCGCAGGAATCAGTGCCGAAAGCGGAATAAAAACATTCAGAGACGGAGACGGGCTCTGGGAAAATCATAATATAACCGATGTGGCAAGCCCTGAAGGGTGGAGAAAAGACCCTGCGCTCGTACTGGAGTTCTATAACCAGAGAAGACGCCAGCTGCATCAAGTACAGCCCAATGAAGCTCATTATCTGCTGGCTGAGCTGGAGAATCATTTTAAAGTTCAGATCATTACCCAAAATATTGATGACCTGCACGAAAGAGCAGGATCTACAGATATTCTTCATCTCCATGGAGAGCTGTTCAAATCCTGTTCATGCAATAATAAAGATCTGATCTATGAGCAGAAGGAGGATATCAATATCGGGGATAAAGCAGAAGACGGAGGTCAATTAAGGCCATTCATCGTATGGTTCGGAGAAGATGTTCCTATGTTCCAGCCTGCCCGGGAAATTGTAAAAGAATCGGATATTTTATTGGTAATTGGTACCTCTTTGCAGGTATATCCGGCAGCCGGACTGATCCACGATATCAAAGATGACTGTCTCCTGATTGTTATCAATCCTAATGAAACCGGATTCGGGTACGGAAAGAGAGCTGTGGTAATGAAAGAAACCGCAACTCAGGGAATGAAACTGCTGTTTGATAAGCTGGTTAATCTTGCATAATGGAAAATATGGTAAAAGCAGGAATTCTGGGGCTTTGCATTGGAGATGCACTGGGAGTTCCTGTGGAATTTAAAAAGAGAGAGGATTTAAAGAAATTTCCTGTGTCTGAATATCTGGAGTATATGTCATGGAATCAGCCTAAAGGTACGTGGAGTGATGATAGTTCCTTAACGTTATGTCTTGCGGATGAATTAACCAAAGGCTATGATCTTGAGAAAATTGGACAGAGTTTTGTCCGCTGGAATAAATACGGCCACTGGACTGCCCATGGAAAGCTTTTCGATATAGGAGGAACAACAAGGCATTCAATCGCAAGACTGATTAAAGGTGAAAGTGCCAGGTTTTCCGGAAATATTTTTGAAGAAGACAACGGAAACGGCTCCCTGATGAGAATCCTTCCTTTAGCATTTTATCTTAAGGATGAAGAAAATATTGAAAAACTATATCAGACTGTAAAAGAAGTATCAGCCATTACCCACGGTCATTTTCGGTCGGTTTTCGCTTGTTTTATTTACATTGTTTTTGCGATTCAGCTGATAAAAGGAAGAACCAAAGAAGAAGCATATGGTTATACACAGGAATTAGCCTTGAAATACGCAGATTTACAGGGTTTTAACTCTGTTTATATTGAGCTTTTTAGCAGAATTTTAAAGAACAATATTTCAAGCTATCCCGAAGACGAAATCAAAAGCAGCGGTTACGTTTTGCATAGTCTGGAAGCCTCATTATGGTGTTTCCTGAATTCGGAAAGCTATTCCGAAGCCGTTCTGAAAGCCGTGAATCTGGGTGAAGATACAGACACCACAGGAGCAATTACAGGAGGAATAGCAGGTATTTATTATGGCTTTGGAAATATTCTGCAGGATTGGATCGCAGAGTTGGTAAGGAAAGATGATATTGCAGAACTTTGCGAAAAATTGGAGAATAAATATTTCCCAATAGTATAATGATTAAGAACATAAGTTATGAACGAAATAGAAAAGAAAAGAATAAGTAAGTTTTTGAGCCTTATTCTGAGGCATCACCCGGAAACCATTCAGCTGAAACTGGATGAAAACGGATGGGCAGATGTAGAAGAACTGAGAACAAAATCAGCGAAGAGAAGTGTTTTCTTTACCGTTGAAGAATTGGATGAGGTAGTAGAAACGAACAATAAAAAACGTTTTGCTTTCAATGAAGATAAAACGAAAATAAGAGCCAGCCAGGGTCATTCCATTGATATTGATCTGGGCGTTGAACCACAAACCCCGCCTGCATATCTATACCACGGAACAGCAGAAACCAATATCGCCTCAATCCTGGAAAAAGGAATTGAAAAAAGAAGCCGCCAGCATGTACATTTAAGCATTGATAAAGAGACCGCAACAAAAGTTGGGATGAGACACGGAAAACCTGTTATTTTAACCATTAGAACAGGGAAAATGGCTGAAGACGGAGTTTTGTTTTACCTCTCTGCAAACGGAGTCTGGCTGACAGATTTTGTTGAGGCTAAATACATCTCAAAGTAAAAGCCAGAGTTTTAAACCGAATAGAGAGAAATGAGCAGAACATTAGCAATAGGAGATATTCACGGAGGGTTGAGAGCCTTAATACAGGTTCTGGAAAGGGCAGAGGTTTCAAAGTCGGACCGCCTGGTTTTTCTTGGAGATTATGTAGACGGGTGGAGCGAATCTTCTGAAGTAATCACTTTTTTAAAGAAGCTCTCAGAAGAGCAGGAGTGTATCTTTATCAAAGGAAATCATGATGCCTGGTGTGAAGACTGGATTGCTTTTGGAAATGAACCGGATGTATGGCTTTTCAATGGAGGAAAAAGCACCGTAGAAAGCTATAAAAACTATTCTTTGGAAGAGCTGGAGGTTCATCTTGAATTTTTTCAGAGCATGAAAAATTTTCATATCGATGAAAAGAACCGCTTGTTTATTCATGCCGGATATTCCTCCATGCACGGTCCTGAAAAAGAAGTCTATTCCAGCAACTATCATTGGGACAGAACCCTTTGGGAAACAGCTGTTTCAATGGATACCAAACTGGAAAAGAGTTCTGAATTGTATCCTAAAAGGCTGCTTTTGTACCATGAAATCTTTATTGGCCACACCCCGACTTTATATATCGGAAGCAAAGAACCTGTCAATAAAGCCAACGTTTGGAACCTTGATACAGGCGCAGCTTTTACAGGAGCCCTTACTATACTGGATATTGATACTAAAGAATTCTGGCAGAGCGATTCCCTACCATCTTTATACCCGGATGAAAAAGGAAGGAATAACGATTAATGTACACCCTAAAAAAACAATGAAAATTTTATTTTAAAATACAGAAATGACAATGCCTCAACCTCATGGACTTCAAAATCCATGAGGTTTTCTTTTTCCAATAATTTTAATCAGAAAATTGATTTTTCTTTAATTGTAGTTCCTTAATTTTGAAGTCCAAATATTGCTTATGAAACTGCACTATATTCTGTTGATCCTAAGTTGTTCCTTTCTATCTGCACAGAAAAACTTTCAGACCCCTTTTGAAAAAGGAAATGGAAATCAGACTCTTACCTATTCGGAAATGAATGAGTATTATCAGGATCTGGCGAAAAATTTTAATACCATCCAATACCTTAAAAAAGGCGAAGATGACAATGGAAAGCCTATTTATGTTGTTCTGTACAACCCTTTTCCTGAAAAAGACCTTGAAAAGCTGAGAAAAGATAAAGCCATTCTTTTCATCAACAACGGAATACATCCCGGTGAGCCGGACGGAATAGATGCCACCATGATGCTGATGCGGGATCTGGCAGTAAAGAAAATAAAAACACCTCAGAACTTTGTTGTTGCAGCGATTTCAGCCTATAACATTAGTGGTATGCTGAACAGAAGTTCTCATTCAAGAGCCAACCAGAATGGGCCGGAACAGTATGGTTTCAGGGGAAACGCAAGAAATTATGACCTGAACCGGGATTTCATCAAAGCAGATTCCAAAAATGCCAGAAGCTTTCAGGAGATCTATCAATGGCTGAAACCGGATGTGTTTATCGATAATCATGTAAGTAACGGGGCAGATTATCAGTATACTTTCACCTATATTTCTACTTTCAAAGAACGTCTTGGAAATGTTTTGGGAGATTATTTTTATAAAAATTATCAGGCAGCCAATCTTGAAGAGATGAAGAAACTTGGCTACGAAAGTACCCCATATGTAAATATTCACGGTGATGTTCCGGATATCGGTTTTGCTTCATTTGAAGATTCACCTAGATATTCTACGGGCTATACTTCTTTATTCAACTCATTAGGAACTGTTCCAGAGACCCACATGCTCAAACCGTATGATAAAAGAGTGGATGCTACCTACAAATACATGCTGGTAAACCTTCATAACCTGGATAAAGACTATAAAAAGATAAAACAGCTCCGGATTGATAATGTAAAGCAATATCAAGCCGGACAGCAATACGGAATCCGCTGGAAGATAGATTCAACCCGATTTTCTACCATGGATTTTAAAGGCTATGAAGGAAGTTATAAACCCAGTGAGATTTCTGGCAAACCACGACTGTATTATGACCGAAACAAACCTTTTACAAAGAAAATAAAACTGTTTACCGAGGCTGTTCCTACAGGATACATTACCATTCCGAAATATTATGTGATTCCGCAGTCTCAGTACAGGGTTCTTGAAGAGTTCAGGAGAAATCGGATCGTCATGAAACCCGTTCAGAAAGACAGTATGATTACAGTTGAATCATATAAAATCAAGGATTTCAAAACAGTAAAGAATCCTTATGAAGGACATTATCTGCACTTTGATACTACGGTAGAATCGGCTAAAAAAGAGCATTCTTTTTCGGCTGGAGATTATATTGTTCCGACCGATCAGCCTGGAGTAAAATACATCATTGAAACCCTTGAACCTGAAGCATTAGACTCTTTTTTCAACTGGAATTTATTTGATGGAATTCTGGCACAGAAAGAATATTATTCAGCCTATATTTTTGAAGATACCGCAGCTGAATTACTGAAGAAAGATAAAAAGCTTAAAGAAGCTTTCGAGGCTCAGAAAGCATCAGATAAAAAATTTGCGGAAGACGGAGAGGCGCAGCTTGATTGGGTCTACAGACACTCACCTTATTTTGAAGAAAAAACATTCAGGCAATATCCTGTTTACAGAATTTTGTAGAGAATCTATTAAGTAATAATTTGAATAAATAAGTTGATATTTTTCGTATAAAATAATTTTTTGATTTATTTTTTTAATGATTTGTTTTAAAATTATTAAATTAGTATAAAATCAATACTTATGAAACAAATTTATCAATTTCTATTGATCATGGGTTTTTTGCCCGTATGCCTTTCAGCGCAGCAGTACTCACAAAGTTTCGATTCGGATACGATGCCGTCAGATTGGACAGTCATTAACGGAGGAGATCCTGAGAAAGAATGGAAAGCCTGGGCCCCGGGCAGTCTCTCTCTTGTTGATTCGCATTCCGGGTCTCATTTCTTAGGACTGCAGTATGGCTCCACAGCACACGATGATTATGCGATAAGCCCTGCCATAACAGTTACGGCGGGAGTATCGGATAAGCTGTCCTTTTGGAGCAGAAACAAAGGATCCAGTTTGGCAGAACAATTTGATGTAAAAATATCAACTACTACGCCTACTGCCGATGCCTTTACGAATACAATGGCTGCCGCAGTGAAGCCGCCGACAGCCTGGACGAAATACAGCTACGATCTTACGCCATATATAGGGCAGACCATTTATATTGCCTTCTATTCTTCAACAAATAATATCTGGTTTATCGGGATCGATGATTTTGAAATCTCTTCAAACAGTCTCGGAACTTCTGAAGCCGCTTTAAGTAAAGCTTCCATTTACCCGAATCCTGTAACGGATATTTTAAACATTAAAAATAAAAACAAAATGTCTGAAATAACTGTTTATGATCTTACAGGAAAAATGCATAAACAAGAAATGGTAAATTCAGATCAGGCAGCTGTAAATGTAAGCGATCTGACAGCAGGAAATTATCTCATAAAAATTAAAGAAGGACAAACTGAAAAAACATATAAAATCATTAAAAAATAACTTTAACTGAATAACAGAAAAAGACGCCTCAATTTGAGGCGTCTTTTTATTTATCTCGGCAGGCCTCTTTTCAGGGCCAGTTCAGCTCTTATAATAGCTTTCTTTTCTTTCCAGTCCATATACTTCTTTTTGAAGTTCTTTTTCATAATATCATCAAACTTACGCTGTACGGTAAGATTCCATAATGAATGAGCTTTTACAGCCCATGATTTGTCCCAGGCTCTCAGGGAGATTGAAAAACTTCCGTCCAGATACTTCATCCAGTGCCACCATCCAGTGGGCATGAAAAGAGTATCACCATGTTCAAGGAAGCATTCAATTCCTTCTATACCGTCAAGGGCCGGGAATTTTTCAAAGTCAGGATTGTCAATATCATAATCTTCCAGTGCATAGGTAGCATAAGGAAGCTGATATAGTCTCTCTTTCCACTTGTATTCGAATAATTTTACATGCTTTCTTCCATTAAAATGAGTATGGAAAATATGGGCCATATCAATATCATAATGAAGGAAGGTTACAGAGCCTCTCCCTCCGAAAAACATAGACGGATATTTATCCAGAAATCCACCCATAAGGTCTTTAGGTGAAATATAATCCTGTAATAAATTTTTCGCGTGTTTTATTGGATCAAAGAAAAAAATCCTCAAATCAGTAGGTTCTCTCTGAATAAGATCTATATAATCACCGAATTTCATCTCGGCAGTAGGGGTATTAATCGGAGCTGCCGGATCAGCCTTTGAACTATCATATAAAGGAACTATTACATCTCCTACCGTCTCCTTCACATAGTCCATTGTCCATTTCTGATAAGCAGGCCATTTTCTTGCCATATTTTTGATGACAACGGGCCTCCTGGGCTTAAGATATTTTTCGTAGAAATCTTCTTTTGAAATATCATCTACAACATCTATAGGCTTTAAAATAATTCCCATTCTATAAATTTTATGTTACAAAATTATTAAATAAATATATATGAATCAGTGTTTAAGTTTTTTTTAATCTATGATTCAAATCATTTTTAACTATTTAGACTAAATAAAAATATATTAAACTGTCCTTTCTTATCATGTTCTGCATTTTTTCCTTTTAATAAGACAATATTCTCCATAAAAGGTTACAGACGGATGAAATAAATAGAAAAACCTAATTTACAAAATTAGGTCCGGATTTTAAAGATTTAATATGCCATAATAGTTATGATTAAAAAATTGAATGTTGAAAATTTTTTTCAGATGAAAAACTATAAATATTGCAAAAAAATAGTACCCTGAAATTTTTTTATAGCTAAAAATTAACTTATTCTTTTAAATGTATTTATTTTATTAATCTGCCTAATAAATACATCATAATTTGCTGGTTTTGTTATACATATAATGTTTTGTTTTTCATGTATTTGTGATATAACACAAATGGGAAAGTCAGCAGAACACTTCAGAACTGCTTGCCTGAAGTGTATTTCTCCTTTTTGTTTTTATGATGCATCATCCGGTTGGCAATCCTATTCTAGAAAAGGTTTCCGTAACTGGGAAAAATTATTTTTTAATTCATTAAAACAAAACTTATGACAAAAAGAATTTTATTTTCCGTCATGCTCGGGATATCCGTGATGGCGTTAGCTGCGGTAAAAGCCGTATGGACTTCTACCTGTGGGTGAAACACTACACAACGTTTCCAGATAGCTATATCTATAATGATATAGCAGAATGGATTGCAACTGCAAATGAACTTGAGTGTGGAACAAAAGTGAAAGTTATAATTAATCCTACGGAATTATCCTTATTATCGAAAGTATTATTTGAAATTTCTAACCTTCTTTCACTATCAAAAAGGTCCTGAATTTTGACATTAAAAATTTCAGTCAGCTTCGGATATACTGCGATTTGATATCCGTAGTTTCGTTCTCCCAATTCGTGCATGTATTCCTGTCTAATCCAAGCATATCTGCAATTTCCTGCTGAGAAAATTTTGTTTTGCTTCTTAATCTTTTGAGATGGGTACCTCTTAATGAGGTTTTTGTGAAAATTTATGTATTTAGTCCTATAAAGAATAAAAAACAGTTTAAAATTTATTCCTTCCAATTAGAAGTGTGCTTAAAAAAATAAATTATTAATAAAAAATTATCACTAGTTTTATAGTGTTAATGAGCGATTTAACTTTTCCTCATAAAATACATCTTTAAAAAAAGTGTAACAAAAAACGCAAGTAGCAAACTAATTAGTCAAATAATAAACTATGAAAAGAAAGATTTCTTTATTTCTGATGCTTTTCTTTACAGTGCTTGCCATGGCACAGAAAACAGTTTCAGGAAAGATTACTGATGAGGATGGAACGGCTATTCCCAGTGCCAGTGTTACCGTAGAGGAACCTGGTAAAGATGCTATTCTGGCATACGGGATTACCAACTCTAAAGGAGAATACAAGGTAACATTCACTTCTTCAGAATCCAATGTAGACCTTAAGGTAAAGGCATTCAACCAGAAATCACTGATTAAGCAGATCAGCAACAGCGATCAGACCCAGAACTTCAAAATGCAATCTGAAGCTACAGAAATAAAGGAAGTACAGCTGAAAACCAGGATGATCACCGCAAGAGGGGATACCATTTCATATGATCTTAAAGCTTTCGGTAGCCAAAATGACAGGACGCTTGCCGATGTAATGAAGAAAATTCCGGGGATTGAAGTCAATAAAGACGGAACCATTCTTTATCAGGGGAATGCGATTAATAAATTCTATGTTAACGGAAAGGACCTTATGGAAGGTGGTTACGGAACCATCAACAATTCCCTGCCAAAAGATGCCGTACAGAAAGTAGAAGTACTTGAAAATCACCAGCCAGTAAAAATCCTTCAGGATAAAGTACCTTCCGATCAGGCAGCCATCAACATCAAGCTGAAAAACTCCGTAACCATGACAGGAAGAGGAGAGGTAGGTTCCGGTTTCGGAGACCCGTGGCTTTGGAATGTAAAGCTTACCCCAATGTTTTTCGGACAGAAAAGCCAGTGGGTAGTCAATTATAAAACCAACAACATGGGGGAGCAGGTTGAAAATGAAGGAAATATTCTTGCATTTGGAAGCTCCTGGGAAGGACGAAGAATTAATGCATCCCAGAATGACTGGCTGAACGTGGAGAATGCCAGCACCCCGAATCTTCCGGTAAAAAGATACCTGATGAACAGTGTACACTATCTTTCGGCCAATTATCTGACCAACATCGATAAAAAGAAAGAATGGGAGCTGAAAGCCAACGCCAATTATACCAATAACGCCGTAGAAAGAGAAGATATTACAGAAGAAGTATTCAGTCCGAGGGACAACAGACCGATGTCAACGGTAGTTACCAGCACCAGAAATAATTTCTATACAGATAAGCTGAAAGGAGAATTAATCTTTACAAAAAACGCGAAGAAGGGGTTCTTTAAAAATACAACCAGCTTCAGCCAGTTCTGGAATGGCGATCGTGCCGTAGCAACCAGAGTGGGAAGGCTTGGAAACCAGGCGGTAGAATCTCCTACCTCTTCATTTCAGAACTCTTTAAGCACCATTATACCATGGAAAGAAAAAATGGTTAATTTTAAATCCTACATCAGTTATCAGGATGACAGACAGACATTAGAGGTTTCTCCGGCTAATTACCTTCAGGTATTATATAGAAATCCTGTTGTAGACTCTATCAAACCTATCATTTTTGCTCCGGGTACATCAGTATTGCAGAGTATGAGGCTTAAAACATTAGAAACTTCCCATTCTGCCAATATCAGCTTTAGTAAAAAAGGATGGACGTTCACTCCACAGGTAGCCCTTGATTTCTCGTCCAAAAAACTGAATACAGACTTTATGGGAACAGCAATTCCTAATCCAACAATTCCGGGAGATATTGCGCCAACCTTTGATGGTCCGGAATATGAAAACAACCTGAGATTCACAGAATTTAATCCTTCAGGATCACTAGGTATTAACTATAAATCTGAATCATGGCTTTTATTTGCCAATCTTCCTGTGAATTTCAATACCATTAAAGCAGAAGATGATCTTCGTAATGTTCATAAATCCCTGAATAAAACGACCTTTACTCCGAATGCTTTTGTACAATATTCATTTGCTTCTTTTTTCAAAGCAAGTGTAAGCGGTAATATCAGTAACAACTTTGGTGATGTTAAAACAGCTTATGCGGGATATACTCTTTTAAGTCCGGGAGGATTTAATGTAATGGATCCGAATAATCCAATTCCACAAACCACTTCAAAAAGTGCAAGCTCAAGAATTGAATACAGAAACCCGCTGAATAATTTATTTTTTAATATCAGCTATGCTTTGGGTGACAGCAAAAGAAACCTTCTTGCATCTCCATTCCTGGATACTAATACAGGTTTCACCTTAACAAGGTATAAAGAGCAGGAAAATCATGCAAAAACCAACAGGTTCGGTGCCGAGATAGGAAAATATTTCCCGAAATTCAAAACCAATATGTCGGTAAGCTATAGCAATACTTTGTCAAAAGCAGATGCATTCCTTGACGACACACAGTATCTGAGTAAAAACAATACACAGGCATACGGATTTAAATTTAACAATACCTATTTCAACTGGATGAGTATAGATTATAACCTTAGCTTTTCCAGAAATAAGCAGGATAACGTAGGATTAAACGCCCAGGGAGGAAGATTAGGTATAAACGAAGGCTTTAACCATAATCTTGGCGCTTATTTCTATCCGATAGAAAACCATACCATAGGGTTCAATTGGGATCAGGTGAATACAGGGGACGGTGAGAAAAAATACAACAATGCCTTTTACGACCTTTCTTATCAGTTCTCATGGTCTAAAAAGAAAATAGATTTCGAACTGAAATGGATGAATATTGCCAACAGAAGAGTATTTGAAACATATAATATCAACCAGGTTACAAACAGTGTATCATACACCAGGGTACAACTTCGTCCGAGCCAGGTGATGCTCAGCGTAAAATTCAACTTTAAATAAATTAAAAAGAGACTGTTCAAAAGACGGTCTCTTTTCTGTTATATCAGTAATCAATATTGTTTCTAAAAACTCGGATGATCTGCAGATGGGCCATAACTTCCCGGCAACGGAATGTCATTCAGCCTGTAGTAAACGCCCAGCTGTGCCCGGTGATGAGTAATCTGGTTCAGGGCATGCCGGATAGAATTGTATTTCGTCCATTTTGCCAGCTCCTGACCATTGTTTTTCAATGCCCACGTATCATTAAGATCGTCTTCTTTGGCATTTTCAAGAGCCTCTTTTCCGGATTTAAAGTTATCATCAAGGGTGTTGAGGAGATCTTCCCTGCCGGAGAGATGTTTCGGTTGAAAGGCTCCACTGGCAAAATCCAGTTCGGACGTTTTTAGCATGGTATTCGGCCATTCAAAAATTTCTGCAAGATGGGTGGCCAGCGACATCATTTTCATGCTTTTCTCATGCGGAGCATAGTCGTTTTTTCCGTCGGGATAAGCGTCAATAAATTTTCTGGTGGTGCGGTACTCGGCTTCAAGCTCGTCTCTTAGTTGTGATAAAGTATCCATAATATTTTGTTTTTAAGCCCATTAAAGGTAAAACTTTTATTGCCTAAAATGTTTTAATGAAATCATAATTTTAATGAAGACAGGAAGTTAGGGGCTGGAAGAGGGAAGTTACCGGAGTCCGAAGTACAAGAAATGCCCTTTTAAAAGTATTTTATAGGAATCAGATTTTGGTAAAATTAGGAAGCGCATGAGGTTGAAAAATAAAGTTGATAAACAGGACTGCTGCTGAGCCCAGACATAATAAAACTTTCCTCTCGCTCTTTAAGCTTTCCTCCAAATCTCAACGTACTTCTAATTTTGGCCCTAATTTTAAAGCAAAGGCATAAAACAAAAATATGTATTTAATGTTATTGATAATGAGATTGTTAAAATAAATTGAAATAAAAAAATATAAAAAAACTGTAACATATTTCAACATTTAATCACTAATTGATAAACGCCACAACAATGAAAAAGCTATTTTCTGTATTCTTAATTGCTCTTTTTGCTTTTGCAGGAGCTCAGGAATCTAAAGAAACGGCCAACAGGTTCTTTTATGAACTGACTTTTAAGCCTAAAAAAGATTCTGCAAAGCTGGATAAGGTGATTACCGTACTGGATATTACAGATAAAAACAGATCTGTTTATCAGGACTACACCATCATAGCACAGGATTCTATTATGAAGGTAGAGTTTGAAGCCATGCAGAAGGCCGGAATGATGAAAGACATTTCAAAGTCAATCAAGACACCAAAAATTTCAGCAAGGGTATATAAATTTTATCCGGGAATGAAAATTCAGTACACAGATAAAATAGCCAATGGGTTTATTCCTAGCAATATAGGGTATAATGAAGATCTGAAGTTTAACTGGAAGATTCTTAACGATAAGCAAAAAATAGGAGAATATAATGCCCAGAAAGCAACCACCGAATTTGGAGGAAGAAAATGGACAGCATGGTTCAGTACAGACATTCCTTTTCAGGACGGACCTTACAAGTTCTGGGGACTTCCGGGGCTTATTGTAAAGATAGAAGATGATCAGAAAAATTATTCATGGGTACTGCAGGGAAATAAAAAAGTAAAAGATTATACAGAGTTTTCATATATCGAAACTTTTGCCCAGGCTACAGGAGGAAAAGTAAGAGAGTTAACAAGAGAGAAATTTGAGAAGACATTTAACGATTTCAAAAAAGATCCTTTTGCAACAGTACGCCCAATGATGACACAGGAAATGCTTTCCAAAACAATTCCCGGTATGGACGGAACACTTGGAGACATGATGAAAAAACAGGAAAAACAATACAAAGACTTTTACAATGCCAATGATAACCCTATCGAGCCGCCATACACAAAGTTAAGTGTAGGGAATGTTGAAAAGGTAGAAAAGTAGGCTTCAGAATAAGCATTCATATCAACTAAATTATATTTTGAATCAACCCAGGTACAGCAATGTATTTGGGTTGATTTCTTTCATGCCGGATCGTTATTTAGATTAAATTTAAATAACGTATATTTGCATTTACTAAAATTTCAGGCTTTGAAAGAGAAGGATTTACATAAATTAAGCGGATTCCCCAAAAATAAAAAAGGGAAGATATTGGGTTATGATAATGATCACCTAAAAATGCCCAACAAGATCATTGAAATGGGACTTCTACCGGAAACCGTTTTCAGGATATTGTATCAGGCTCCGTTTAATGGTCCCATGTATGTGGAATTTGGAGAAGAAAAAAGCCGTATCGCCCTTCGTGAAGAAGAAGGAGAGTATATCATTGTTGAAGAATTGAATTAATGCAGGCAAACAAGAAAAAACAGGTACTTTTAGTAGGAAACCCCAATGTAGGAAAGTCTACGGTTTTCAATGCACTCTGTAACAAAAAGCAAAAAACCGGAAATTATGCAGGAGTCACCGTTGCTAGTCATTCCGGGAATTACACCTATAAGAACGAAGAGGTTGAGGTAGTGGATCTGCCGGGCTCGTACAGTATTTATCCAAGTTCCGAAGACGAAGCTATTTTTTCCAAATTTTTGATAGATGAGCAGGAAAATTATGCCGGCGTCATTTACATCCTTGAAGCATTAAGCCTAAAAAGAGGATTGCTTTTATTCCAGCAGATTCAGGACTTGGGTGTTCCTATAATCCTTGTGGTCAATCAGATTGATCAGGCAGAAAGAAGAGGAATTACCATTGATATTCAGAAATTTTCAGAGGCTTTAGGATGTAAAATCATTCAGACCAATGCTAAAGAACAGCTGGGAATAGAGGAAATCAAAGAAGCGGTTTTGACAAACGATTTTGCCAAAACAGCAAAAACCTCTTTTGAAACTCCGGCCGAACATAAAGATTTTATTCAGAAAATTGCAGCTCACAAAGGGTTTGACAATGAATATAAAGCCTGGATAAGCCTGTCCTCAGGATCCGATCTGGGAAAGATAGAATCTGTAAAGGATCTGATGAACGAGTCGGAAGCTAAAAGTATGGTTCCTAAAAGACTACAGGTTCAGGAAACCGTAAGAAGATACCAGATTGTTGATAAGATTCTTGCAAATGTAATTTCTAAAAAACCGCAATTCAAAGAGCTGCTGACAGAAAAACTAGATAAAATACTGGTTCATAAATTTTGGGGCTATGTCGTTTTCCTTGGAATTCTTTTGGTTATTTTCCAGAGTGTATTCTTCCTGGCTGAATATCCAATGACCTGGATTGAGGATTTATTCTCATGGCTTTCCGCCTTCACGGGAGAACACCTTCCGGAAGGACCCATCAATTCACTTGTCTCCAGCGGAATTATTCCTGGAATTGGCGGAATTGTTGTTTTTGCCCCGCAGATCGGGATTTTATTATATTTTCTCTACCTGTTGGAAGATTCAGGATATATGGCCAGAGTGGTATTCCTTATGGACCGCCTTTTGCGCCCCTTCGGACTAAACGGGAAGAGTATTGTACCATTGGTTTCGGGAACAGCCTGCGCCATTCCAGCCGTTATTTCTACCAGAAATATTGAAAATGTAAAAGAAAGACTGCTTACTATTCTGGTAACTCCTTTTATGACGTGTTCTGCGAGACTTCCGGTATATAGTATCATCATCGGGCTGATTATCTCAGATAATTCTTTTCTGGGAATCAAATATAAAGCCCTTGTACTGATGGGAATGTACCTTTTAGGCTTCCTTGTGGCATTATTTTCTGCAGCAATTCTTAACCGGTTTATTAAAAATAAAGGTAAAACCTATCTTGTAATGGATCTTCCCGCCTATAAAAAACCACTTTTCGGATATGATCTTAAAATGGTCCTGGGAAAAGTATGGGACTTCATTACAGGAGCAGGAAAGATCATTTTCATTGTTAGTATCATTATCTGGTTCCTGAGTTATTTCGGTCCGAAACAAAAGCCTGATGAGATGGTTGCAGCAAACGTTGAGCTGGATCACTCCTACCTGGCAAGAATGGGGAAAAGCATTGAGCCTCTTATTGAGCCTCTGGGCTACGACTGGAAAATGGGCGTAGGAATTCTGACAAGCTTTGTAGCAAGAGAAGTATTCGTAGGAACGATGTCTACATTGTACAGTCTGGAAGAAGACGCTCCTGAAGTGAAAGTGATTGATAAAATGAGAAGAGACGTAAAACCAAACGGTGAGAAAGTTTTCAGCTTTGCCACAGGCGTTTCTGTACTCTTATTTTATGCATTTGCAATGCAGTGTGTTTCTACACTTGCAGCGGTCTACAGAGAAACCAAAAGCTGGAAATGGACTGGCTTTCAGGTGGCGATGATGACAGGTTTGGCATATTTTGTATCAATGATAGTATATCAGATTTTAAAATAATGGACACTTCATTAATCTTTCAGTACATCCTTGTGGCATTAATCGTTGCATTTGCCTGTTACTCTTTATTTAAGGTACTCAGAAAAAACTTTGCACCGAAAAAATTCAGCTCCAAAAGAACAAACTGCGACAAAGACTGCGGTTGTTCTTAATATGCTTTTAAATTCAAATTGAAAAAAATGTAGTAATTTTCGGTCTTTAAACTAAAACCGTTTCAATTTTGAACTTAAAAGCAGTAACTGCACTTCTGTTTTCTTTCGCAGTAACATGGGCTAATGCCCAGACCGATACTACCACTATTAAATCTTATGCGGATCAGGTGATGGTTCGCGTGAACTTTGATACCAATATTGAGAAGTATGTCTTTACGGAAGGACCGGAGGAGCAGGCAAAAGAAACCTCTCTTTCAATCAATAACAAAACCAGAGCTTCTCTATCTCTGGATTACAGGATCATAAGTGCCACCCTTTCATTTGCGCCCAACTTTCTTCCCGGAAACAGCGATGATGATGTGAAAGGAAGAAGTTCCTATACCGATATCAGGTTCAGATTCTTCCCGAAAAAATTCATTCAGACCGTTTACTATAAAAATGTAAAAGGATTCTATATAGACAATATGAAAGACCTGTATCCTGGATGGCAGGAAGGAAGAGATCCGTATCTTAAATTCCCTGATCTGAGAGTGCAGAGCTTCGGAGGATCTACAGCCTATGTTCTCAAGAACGATTTTTCCCTAAAAAGTACCTATACGCAAGGGGAATGGCAGAGTGTAAGCCGGGGAAGCTGGGTACCGATTGTTGATTACGACCTGTCCATTTTCAGAGATGTGATAGATGGGCAGAAATCTAAAGAATACCAATATAACATTGGGGCGAGCATGGGCTACTTTTATAACTGGATAATCAGTAAAAAAGTAAACGTTTCCCCACACGTTTCATTCGGTCTTGGCGGGATGTTTTCCAACAGCCGCAGCTATGAGAGAGACGGAACCTTTACAAAGGAAAATACCCAATATATGACCGTTAGATTTTCAACAGGATTACATATTGGCTATAATACGGACCGATTTTTGTTTGGGGGTAAATTCAATATCAATGCACAGGCTTATGAAGAAAAAGAAAACCAGACTGTACAGAGTAATTCCATGTATGGACTTTTATACATTGGTTACCGTTTTGCACCGCCAAGAGCCGTAAAAAACACTTATGATGCCGTGCAGAAAAAGATCCCGGTTTTATAAGTTAAAAGTCTTTTTAAGTATCTTTGTTCAGGAACAATAAACACAATAACAACTAAAAAAATAATCAAGCAGAATGTCATTAATAAAATCTATTTCAGGAATCAGAGGAACGATTGGCGGAAAAGTGAATGATAACCTGACTCCTTTGGATGTCGTAAAATTCGCTTCTGCATTCGGAACATGGCTTCAGAATAATAAAAATAAAAAAGATTTAACCCTTATCATCGGGAGAGATGCCAGAATTTCAGGGCAGATGGTCTCTTCTCTGGTTACCGCTACATTACAGGGATTAGGAATCAATGTGGTGGATCTTGGTCTTTCCACAACCCCTACCGTAGAAATAATGGTTCCGGAACTGAAAGCAGACGGAGGAATTATTCTTACTGCTTCCCACAATCCGAAACAATGGAATGCCCTTAAGCTTTTAAACGATAAAGGAGAATTCATCAGTGGTGAAAACGGAGCAGAAGTTCTTGCTTTGGCAGAAAATGAAGATTTCAACTATGCAGAAGTAGATGATCTTGGGAAATACGAAACCAGAGACGACGCTTTTGATATTCATATCCAGCAGATCCTTGACCTTCCAATGGTAGATGCAGAAGCCATTAAAGCGAAAAACTTTAAAGTGGTTCTGGATGCCGTAAACTCTACGGGAGGAATTGCCATTCCGATGTTGCTGAATAAATTAGGCTGCGAAACCATTAAATTATACTGTGAGCCAACAGGGCATTTCCCGCACAATCCTGAACCTTTGAAAGAGCATTTGGGAGATATCTGTGATTTGGTTAAAAAAGAAAATGCAGACCTTGGAATTGTAGTAGATCCGGACGTAGACCGATTAGCGCTGATTGATGAAAAAGGAGAAATGTTCGGAGAAGAATATACACTGGTAGCCGTTGCAGATTATCTGTTGAAACATAAAAAAGGAGCCGCAATCTCCAATCTTTCTTCAAGCCGTGCACTGAGAGATATTGCACAAAACCACGATTCAGAATACTTTGCAAGTGCTGTAGGAGAAGTGAATGTAGTGACTTTAATGAAAGAGCAAAACGCAGTAATAGGCGGCGAAGGAAACGGGGGCATTATTTACCCAGACCTTCATTACGGGAGAGATTCTTTGGTAGGAGTAGCCTTATTCTTAACCCATCTGGCAAAAGAAAACAAAACTGTTTCAGAACTAAGAGCCGGGTATCCAAGCTATTTCATGGGTAAAAAGAAGATCGAACTTACTCCGGAAATCAATGTAGATGAGATCCTTTCCAAAATGGAAAAGGAATATGAAAATGAAGAAGTTTCTACAGTAGACGGGGTAAAAATAGACTTTGAAAACAACTGGGTTCACCTTAGAAAATCAAATACAGAGCCTATTATCAGGATTTATACAGAAGCAAAATCCCAGGAAGAAGCAGATCAGCTGGGAGATGCTATCATTGCAAAAATTAAAAGTTTAATCTAAATATAAAGAAGAACGGAACAGAAACAGTTTCGTTCTTTTTTCTTGATATTCATATGTTTGAGCATATTCAGGACCGTTTTCCTTTTCCCAAAGAAAAATGGCGGAAATTTCACCGTTGTTTCCAACGTATGGAAGTTCCGGCCAAAACCCTGCTTCTACAGGAAGGAGAAATATCAGAATATGCCTACTATATAGAAAAAGGAGTGGTAAGAGCCTGGTATAATAATGACGGAAAAGATGTTACCTTCCAGTTTTTCATGGAAAATACCATGTTTTCTTCTCTGGAAAGCTTTAGGAAAGGGCTTCCGAGTATGGTTTCTTTTGAGACGATAGAGCCCTGTATTTTGTGGAAGATCAGTAAATCTGATGCAGAGGCTGTCCTGGAAGAAGTATATGAAGACAAAGAACTCAGGAATATGTTCATGGATTCCCTGTTTGAAAGGGTATTCGATTATATGAAACACTTTTTCTCCTTCATTAAAGATACCCCGAAACAGAGGTACATCAGTCTGGCCAAAGAACGCCCCGAAATCATCCGGAGAATTCCCCAGCATTATATTGCATCCTACTTAGGGATTACCACAGTACACCTGAGCAGGATAAAAAGTGCGATTCTGAAAGAAAAGTAGTGGGGAAGAAAGCCGGGATGATGGAAGTTATGATTTTTCCTAAAATACTATTCTATCCTATAATTATTGATTTGAAAAATCATTAGTTATACCAGGATGGTAATAAACTTCCCTCTTCAAATCTCCATCTTCCCTCCTGAAACTGATAACAAATGTTATTGCACTCTGATATTCGCTAAACCTAATTTTGTACAAAAATTAAACCTAATGAAAGCAGCAGTTGTATTTGAAAAAGAAAGTATTCCTCAATATGCCGATTTTCCGGATCCGGAAATAACAGAGAAAGGGATTCCGGTAATGGTAAAAGCGGCACCTATTAAAAACCTTGACCGTGCCATAGCCGGAGGAAATCATTATTCTGTAAGCAGTGAAGCCCACCAGCCAAGAATTATAGGAACAGATGGCGCCGGATACCTGGAAAATGGGCAGAAAGTATATTTTTTCAGCAAGAAAGGAACCGTAGCAGAAAAAGCGATGGCAGATCGTAATCTTATCGTTCAGATTCCTGAAAGATTAGATTTTGTTACAGCATCCGCACTTCCTAATGCCGTGATGGGCTCAGCAATGGGGTTGAAATTTAAAGCCGGAATGAAGCCGGGAGATACCGTTTTAATCAACGGAGCAACCGGAGTAACCGGGAAAATTGCTCTTCAGATTGCAAAACTGTACGGTGCCGGGAAAATTATTGTGACCGGAAGAAACCAAGAATCATTACAATCTCTGCTCAGTCTGGGTGCAGATGAAACGGTTTCTTTAAAAATACAGGACGAAGATTTCAAAAAAAGAATACAGGAAATTCACAGCGAAACTCCGGTTGATATTGTTTTAGATTACATCTGGGGGCATTCTGTGGAAATGATCCTTGCAGCCATGAAAGGAAACGGAACCTTCTCCCATACAACAAAACTGGTTTCTGTAGGCGGCATGAGCGGTGATACCCTTCAGTTATCTTCACAGATTCTGAGAGGAACAGATATTCAGATCTCCGGATCAGGGCTGGGAAGCTGGACTCCTGAGGAATCAAAACTTTTGTTCTCAGAAATTATCCCGGAAATGTTTCAGGCAGCAGCAGACGGAAAAATTAAAATAGATACTGAAACCGCAGAGATAAAAGACATAGAAACGGTCTGGAATAAAGAAATTCCGGGTGGAAAAAGGCTGGTTATTATCATTTAAAGAAAAGAAGCTGGAAGAGAGAGGCTGGAAGATATTGCTCTGCTTTAAACAAATAATAGTTTTATTGAACATTAGTTTAAAGGATTTCCTGTAATCCCTCATACCTTCATAACTTCCCTCTTCCGGCTCCCATCTTCCCATCTTATCCATAATTTCCTTTTTTTATCCACAATCTTTTCATATTGTTTTCTTTTTTTGCTATCTTTAAAATAGAAATTTACGAAACAGGTAATTCAAAAAAAAGTTGCAACTTTGCATAAACATTTGAAATTCAGTTTCAGAAGTTTTTTATTATTAATTAAAACAAGGTTTGCCGAGGTCTGCAAGCAAATTCAGACATCAGGCCGACAGAGAAGACACTATTGGAAGAGTATTTTGGAAATGAACTGGTAAAAAAGTTCGAGGAAATGATGGAAAATAATGATGAATTCTACTTCGATACTGAGGAGTTGGAAGATATTATTGTTTATTACCTGGAGCTGGGAGATTTTAACTACGCAGACAATGCTGTTAACTATGGCCTTAAGCTTCATCCCAATTCATTAGATATCAAGATCAAAAGACTTGAAATTCTTCTGGAATGGGAAGACTATAATACGGCAAAAGATCTTATTGACGAGCTGAAAGGCTCATCAATGGAAAACACAGACTTCATGGTCTGTTATGCCAAGTATTATTCGAACCTGGGAAATCCCAGAAAATCCATTGAAATCTGTAAAAAAGCTTTAGAACTGAAAGAAGAAGAAAACTTCCTTCATAACTTTATTGCAGATGAATATGTGAACTTAGGAGATCCCTTTAACGCTCTTAAGCATTACAGAAAAGCACTGAAAGAAGATCCTACGGATGAATATTCGCTGGAAAACTGTATGATCTGCTTCAGCGACCTGAATAAGAGCGAGGAGGCTATTGCCTTTCTTAATGAATATTTAGATGAATTTTCCTATTCTGAAATCGCATGGTTTGAATATGGACAGTTCTATTTTAACCGTAAGAATTATGATGAAGCTATAAAAGGATATGATTATCTGCTGGCCATCAATTCAAATTCTGTAGGAGTATATGCTAATAAAGCAGCCTGTTATGAGGCTTTGGGACAATATGACAAAGCTGTGGAGGTCTATGAGGAAATGCTTGAGTTGGAATACACCAAGGCTTTCACCTTCTACAAAATAGGATTGTGCTATAAAGCGCAGAAACAGCCTATATTAGCGCTTAACGCATTTCAGAAATCGTTGAGGGAAGATCCCCAGTTCTATCTTGCCATGATGGAGCAGTCTTACCTTTACGAGGAAATGGGCGGAATGTCAGAGGCCCTTCACTTTGCTAAGGAAGCCACCATGCTGAATGAAAACAATCTTGACTATCAGAAAAGACTGGCTTTCCTGTTCATCGATTCAGGAAAATTTGAAGAAAGTCTTTATTGTCTTAAAAAGCTGGTAGACGCAGAACCATCGAGGTTTTATAACTGGTATGCCTATTCAGAAGTACTGATGCTTTTAGGGGAATATGAAGAAGCGGTAACCCTTTTGAACAGAGCTGTAAAGGCACATGACAGAGCAGAATTATATTATCAGCTAAGTAACTGTTACCTAAATCTTAGAGATCAGGAAAAAGGAGCTGAATCTCTTCAGAAAGCCTTAAGTCTTGATTCATCTCTTGTACAGGATATGCAGAAAAAATATCCTTTCATCAAAGATGAGGTGAAGAAAGCAAGAACAAAGCTGAAAAAGAAAAATTCATAAGAAGAAATTAATGAATAATCAAGCCTGGAGGAATACCTTCAGGCTTTTTATTTTGAGTGAAAGAATATATGAATTAGGCGTAGACTTAGCAAAGTAATACGAAGACTTTGTATTTCAAAACTAAGCGAAGCGGCTTTGTTTACCATTGCGATTAATAAAAAATTATCTTCTCAACTTTTAAAACAGATTTATAAGATATAGCCGAAAAGGTAACTTCAGGCTTCCTTATTTCTTAGGTTTTGCCCTTAAAAAGATCAGTCCTGCAATGATGATCCCAGCTCCTATAAATTGCATTAAAGATAACCTGTCACCGTCCAGAAAACCCCAGGCGATGGCTACAATAGGCATCAACAGGGTTACGGTTGAAGCAAAAAGAGGAGTAGATACTTTCAGCAGTCTGTAATTCATCATCATGGCCAGGCCGGTTCCGAAGACGGACAATAGGCTTACAAACATCAGTCCCAGCATATTGTCTTCAGTAAAGCTGAACGTAGAAAAGAAACCTGTAAATGTTAAAGCAATCACAGAAGGAAAAAATAAAACAAACGAAAATACAAAAGCTGATAAAACGGTAGAGGAAACCTCCATCAGTTTAGATTTTACCGTAGTTGTACTCATGGCATAGCACAAAGTGGCCAATAACAGAAGGAGTATCGGAATAAGCTTAAATTTCCCATCCTCGCCGTCTCCCCCGCCAAAAGCGAGTAAACAGACGCCTGTAAAGCTGATTAGTGTTCCAATAATCTGCTGTTTGGTGGTTTCAAACTTCCAGACCAAGGCTCCTACAATGATGACGAAGATTGGCATCATGGAATTGATGATCCCGGCAATGCTGCTGCTTACCTCCGTTTCTGCGATCGGAAAAAGGAACATCGGGATAAAATTTCCGGTAAATGCAGCTAGAATAAGCCATTTCAGATGTTTTTTAGGGAAAAGTTTATATTTTGAAATGGCAATCGGCATCAGAATAATTCCCGCAATAAGTACTCTGAGCGCTCCTACCTGATACGGACTGAAATGTTCCAGAGACTTTTTAATTAAAATAAACGATGATCCCCAGATAATGCTTAAGACTATCAGAAGGACCCATTTTTCTTTATCCGCGTTCATTGTTTTCGTGTAAAATTTTTAAAAATTCTTTTTTAGGAATCATTACAGCACCTAAACTTTCCAGATGTTCGGTATGCGACTGGCAGTCAATAAGATCAAGGGTTTCTTTATGGCTTTCTACAAAGTGAATGAAGCCTGCTTTTGAGGCATTGCTTACCTTGGCAAACATACTTTCTCCGCAGAATACATTCCCAATCTGAAGCCCGTAAAACCCGCCAACCAGCTCATGATCCTGCCATACTTCGATGCTCTTGGCAAGGCCGTATTCATGCAGTTTAATAAACGATTCCATCATCTCATCCGAAAGCCAGGTTCCGGTCTGTCCTTTTCTGCTGGCTTGCTGGCAGTTTCTGATAACCTCTCTGAAATTCTGGTTTTCTGAAAAGGTAAAAACATTCCGGTTCAGTATTTTCCGCATCGATTTTGATACTTTTATGTCATGAGGAAACAGCACAAATCTGGGATCAGGGCACCACCACAGTATTTCCTCTTCGGGATTATACCAGGGAAAAATACCCAGCTGGTAGGCAAACCATATACGCTCTATAGACAGATCACCGCCAATAGCAATTAATCCTTCATGACCATCGTAAACTTCGGGGTCGGGAAAAGAGATTTCGTTTTCGTCTAGTCGGAACATTGTTGAAAAAAAATCCCACTTGAGAAAGCAGGATTTATATTTGATCTTTATTTTTTAATTAAAATGGCAAATCGTCATCATCGTCACCAGCGAAAGGGTTTTCGTTGGAAACCGGAGATGCAGATTGAGACGGAGCCGCCTGAGTAGGTTCTGAAGCATTATCAAATACTTTTTCTACTCTCCATCCTGTAATAGAGTTGAAGTATTTTGTTTCACCCTGTGGAGAAACCCATTCTCTTCCTCTGATGTTGATTCCTACTTTTACGTTCTCACCTTCTTTAAGGTTATCTAATAAACTGATCTTATCTGATAAAAATTCTATGTTTATCGGCTGTGGATACTGTTCTTGGGTTAAAATAACCATTTCTCTCTTTTGGAAACCGCTCGCAAAAGTCTGAGCATCAAAAAGTTTCTTTACCGTTCCTTGTAATTCCATATTGTAATTATTAACGTTGTAAAAGTAAGAAAATGAAATGTAATATCAGGTCTCACAGAAAAAAAATGTAAAAATTTTAATTTTTTTTCCTGAAAAGTTTGGAGGTAAAGGAAAATGCCCTATATTTGCACTCACAAAAACGAGACAAGCTCTTTAAATTTAAATATAAAATAGCAACATGCGGATGTGGTGTAATTGGTAGCCACGCCAGACTTAGGATCTGGTGCCGTGAGGCGTGGGGGTTCGAGTCCCTTCATCCGCACTATGCGAAAATAGCTCAGCTGGTAGAGCACAACCTTGCCAAGGTTGGGGTCGCGGGTTCGAATCCCGTTTTTCGCTCCACACCATGCCCTGGTGGTGGAACTGGTAGACACGCAGGACTTAAAATCCTGTGCCTCTTTTGGCGTGCGGGTTCAAGTCCCGCCCGGGGTACTAAAACCCTCTGTAACTTCGGTTAACAGAGGGTTTTTTATGTTTAAAAGTTACCTGAAATACGACTGGGTTTAAAATATTTCACTGAATATTATCCCTTTCCATATTTTATACAAAAATTTACAGACTGCATAAAAATCAACTTTTCTCTCATACTTTTGGAACTTAAGAGGTCCTTTTAAGGAAATTTATATCTGTTATTTCCTTCAACTCAATAGATTGGGCTATACTCTTCGAATTCAAATCGTTTTATACACTTATTTCATGATAATATCAACTCTTTTTAATCGAGTTCATATAATACATCTACTTTCTTAAATAATTTTTAATACGTCAAGTTGTGTCGTTTTCAGCATGGATATTTGCAATAAGAAAACACAGAAAATGAAATTAAAGATTATTCTGGATATTTTATTTCCCTTAAAAGGAGCTTTAAAATCAACCTTTTACTTAATTCATTTGAGAATGTTTTCATACTTACCTTTTACTAACCTTAAAACTTGTAAACAATGAGTGATGAAAATTATTATAATGATTTTGATGATTTTGACGAAGAAAGTAAAGAAATACTGAAGTCTTCATATCATAATTTAATTTCCCCGAAAGGCTTTCTTGGCAAAACAGTACAGCCAGATAAATCATTGCAAAAGGACAACGCTATAACGCTTGCTCTGCCTCAGATTTCGGAAGCTGCAGATTGGCAAACGGACGAATATATTAACCTGGAGCTTCTCGTTTCAAAAATTAAATATGCAAATAATGGAATGAGGGACTATATTCTGGAATACAATCCGAAAGATTACAAAACTGCTACTCGAAATACAAGTATTTCTCTTTCAGGAGGCAATTTCATAAGATTGAAAGCTTATCTCAATTCAAAAACAGGAAATGTACCGGCAAAATGGGATCAGGCTCAAATTACTCAGGAAATAGAGGCCGGCAAAGAAAAGATGTATTACAGGATCAGTTTTTTATATGAAGGAATACCCGAGAAAAGTATCATTCTGGAAACCTGTTCATATCAGGAATTTAGGGATCTGAATATCATATTAGGCTATGGTGATATTGATAATTATAAGAACGATTACGAATACTTCCTGAAAAATTTTGCAGATGCTCTCAAAAAACATGAAAATCCTGAAGCGCTGAGATTCATTTATGAAAATATCCCCGAAACGATTTTATCTAACCTTTTTGTGCATATTGACCACATCACCTTTTTCAATCATCTTGAAATACTTTCAAAAGCTGATGATTCAGATATTTTCAGGGATAGCAGCTCTGCAATGATACAGATTTTTAAAGCCATTGGAGACCCAATTCCTGTTCTTAAGTACTTTCGGGAAAATCCGGATAAGCTGAACAGGATTTATTACAATTTAGACGGCAGCACAGAGCATGATGGCAGAATGCAAAGCAACCGGATGATACTGGCCAATATCATGATGTTATTTTCACTGTTTGCCAACAATGATAAGCGAAAAAAAGAAGCTCAAACCTTTACCATTGGCAAAGGGTATAAAATCAACAGTGATATTCTGGAAATGGGAATTTTCCAGGGGAGTAATGACCGGTATAGAGATACGTTTTTCTTACAGCAGCAGAAGGAGGTACAGAAAAGAGTAGAAATAGTTAGTAAAGAGGGCGATCCCAACGCAACCGAAACCGTTACACAAGACCTGGATGAAGGGGCACAATTTCACCCTCTGGATATGGTATACCTCATAGATATTAGTGGAGGGACTGAAGAAACTTACCTGGTTCCGGCCATATACCTGAAGACACTGGCAGATGAAAAGGAATGGGCAGTTGTACATCAGAATATCCGTATTGCGGCCAATCTTGTTGCCATTGTGCTCGGTGTTGCAACATTGGCAACAACGGGAAATCCATACTTTATTTTATTAGCTGCCGCCGATATGTCTCTGGCAGGGGCAGACCTTACAATACAGGCATTTAAAGAAGAAATTGCCAAAATAGGTAAAGACCCTGACAACCCTGAAGCAAAATCTGAAGGAGAAATTTTTTTAGAAAACTGGGAAAAGGTTTATTTGGCAGGAGGTTTTGCATTAGCCGGTTTAACTATTGTTGGCGGATTTTATATTGGAGCAGCAAAATTGCTTGCAAAAATTGGAGACGGAAGTGCCAGGAATTATCTTAAAACTCTGGTTTTGAAAGCAGCATTGGAAACCAATATCTCCAATTTCACAAAAGATACGATAAAAGTAGCAGAGCCTAAAGAAATTTTCCTGAGTTCACAGTACAGGGCAGTGGGAGAAGAAATGGCCGAAAACGGAGTGTTTTTCTTATCCGGAAAAAAGGAGGGAAAATTTGCAGAAAGCTATGCTGCTGTATATAAAGGTGAAGTTATAGACGAGTTTACCAAAGCCGAAATGCACAATTTCTACAGAAAATGGAGTAAATTGCATGGGGGAGAATTAGTAGAAGAGCTAGAACATCTGGGTGGGCATGTCCCGCCAGGCAATTCTATTGTAGAAACAACAATTGAAGCAGAAATAAAGGCTTTTGAAAAAGGGGCAGAACAATTCTCAAAAACAATTGCAAAGCCATTTGATCACATAGAAGAAGCAATGCCTTATTTTAATCATAAATCAGTTGGTGATGCTGTAAAACAAGTAAGTAGAACAAATTGTGGTAATACAGCTGAAGTTTTAGTTGAGTTTCTAAAAACAGGAAAACTACGAACAGCTAAACCATCAGGATACCAAAACTTTGAAGAAGTGTCTCCAAAGTTTGGAGGAGGAAGCTTTCAACCATTAGAGGCAGCGACTATAAATGGTGTTTTTCAAAGTTCATTTGAGAGATTGAAGGCATTACTAAATAATAATGATATAGCGGTTATTTATGGAGTTAAGAAAGTGAATAGTATAACAAAAAGTACAGAGGGGCATTATTTTGTAGGAATAAAAAAAGACAAAAAACTTTATCTATTTGATGGCCAAACAGGAGAGCATATCGTATTTGAACCAACAAGAGAATTTCAAAACTTTCTTCAAAGTAAATATAATAGAAATTATACCCCAGCAGAAGGAGGTGGATTTAAATATTTAAAAGTAAAATAATAACTCATTAAAAAATTAATTTTATGCTAACAGAGAAAGAAATGCTATCAATAGCAGAACGTTATTTAAAAAGACGCGGAGAATTTGGAGGGAGTGAAATTGAAGTAGTTATAGATGATATTATTAAAAAATCTTATGGTAATATTTACCATTATAATTCTAAAGAATACCTTTTGACAGGAAACTTTAATAAGTCATTGGTAGGCAATGCTCCTTTCTTAGTTGAAAAAGAAACAGGCAGGGTGGTTGGTTTTGGTACATCAGGCAGTTTAGAAGATTATTTGGAAGCCTATGAAAATGGTACTTTCACTTCAGCTTTAGATACTTATTGGTACCCAGATGAAGATCGGTTTGATTATAAATAATTTTCAGGTGAAATCATGGTTTATTTTCCAGTAACTTCTCCAGCCTCAGAAAATCCCCGCAGCTTCCAAAGTTTCTCACACTTTTTTGTGTTCCTCTTATGATGGCAAAACGACATTGGTAACATAGTTTAACAACCCCAACTACTTGATGATCTTTCAGGAAAACCAGAATATCCCTGAAAGTCGGAATACAAAAACCTCCGCCGATATGATCACTGCATTCTTTTTCACTGAAAATATCGTTTAATTCAGGATGCAGGGCTTTATCTACAGTCTTTATGCTAAAACCATGATCCGTTAATGTTTTTGAGATAGTATCGTCTGCTTTCTCAGGGTAATTTCCTCTGATGATCTCCCGGAGTAAAGCGTCTTTTTTCTGATTTTTAAACTCCATTTTAGAAATCTCATCGGTGCTTATTTTTATGGAATAATGATCAATCTGATCAAAATCGAAAAAACGGGAATTCTGGTTGTCAGCATGAGAAGATTGTGAGAAAAGAAGATATGGAATAAGGAATAAAGTGAAGGTTAAGAATTTCATATGGAGGAGTTGTTGTACTGTTTTCATTCGGTTTTCAGGCAAAATATCATTTTTTCACCCTCGAATACCTATTCACTATTTTCATCTCAGGGCCACCCTGTTTTATGGTCAGAATATCAGTGTCTTTATCAAAATCAATGGTATATTGGTGTTTTTGATTTCCTTTCTCATCGGGAATAATTTTCCCGTCAATTAATTTATATTTTAAATTTATTTCAGTCAGCATTCCGGCAGACCGGTAAGACTGAATGGTATTTTTACTAATCTGTAACTCAACTGTTTTAAATTGGTTGTATAATTTCTGGCCTTCAGCTTTAATTTTATTCCTTTTTTCTTCAGTATCTGCAAGATTTTTCATGTTTTTTTCAAAATAACTGAGCGTATACTTCTCAGAGTTTTCAATGTACAGAGTATCTGAATCCATAGTATACAGATTCATTTTCCATGTGCCCTCAATTCCGTTGCCAGCTTCTTTTTTCGACATAAAAAGAATGCTTATCAGCATGAACAGGGAAGCCATAATGATTTTCATTGTTGGGTTATTTAGAGTTGATATTTTGTTTTCTTTGTTGTAATAAAATGTACCATAAAGCTATTGTGGGTAGGCTTATAAAGAAAGTCATCAGTACCGCAGCGTTATAAAATCCAGATACCTCATTACCCATTTTACTGCCCCAATAACTTACGTTCATAGCGATGCAGGCAATGATCATGGCTAAAAGTAATAAGGTGCTGATGATGGTCAGTATAACAATTAGAATTCTGGAGAACTTTTTCATGGTCTGTGAATATTATGATGATTTAAGCTTTTTTGTGATCAGCCTTTCGTAATATTTTGCTTTTTCCTGCTTACCCCAACGAGTGTAAATATCAACTAAAGTTTTGAGTTCTTCAATTGAAATTTCATGGTCATCTTTTTTGAGGATTTCAGAAAGGGTATTATTTTCAATTTTCAACAAACGGACTTGCTTTCTGCAAGGTAAGCAATTCACCGGCATTGATTCCATTCTGAATTTTAATGTTTCATACCAGAGTTTTTTTTCTTCTTTAGTAAACTTAAAGTCTGTTCCGCAGGTTCTGCAGGTGAAGTCTGTATCATAGTAAGCTAAATAAGAATCCAGCTCGTTACTTTGGAATATGGGAAATGCAACAATGGCTTTTTTACGGCTTAAACAGTCGTCACAGGCCCATTTATAACTACTGTCAATCAACATTTCGTAAGCATCAGTAGCGGGCATTTTATAGTGTTTGACGATGATCTTTCCAAGAATCGACAGACAGACTGTAATTTCTGTTCTGTGCTTCTCTATGGAGCAGCACGGGCATTTCGCGTATTTTTCTTTTTGTTTTCTCATTTGAAAGCATTCATTCAGATTGTTTTTTCATTTTCAATAAATAACTGGTCGCCATAATCAATGGTGTGAAAAATTGTTGTTCCGTTTTCCAGATGGAGGGTCAGTTGGTCATATTCGTTCTGGGTGAGGTTAACTATTTTCTGTTCTTTAAATGCCAGGTTTTCCGGAAAATACGTCATAAACAACAGTGTTTTTCCAAGATCAGGAGATCCTTTTATGGCTTTTCAAATAGATATTCTTAGAAAGTTGGAGCAGGGACAGCAAATGGGGTTTCATGGCAGCTTTAGTTTTGTAAGATGAAATTTTTTGCTATACTTCAGCTAACGGAAATTTTTGTTTCACATTCAGACTAAATACAGGCTCTTTTTCAATAAAACTAATCTACAAAAATTTATGAAATCCTAACACATATGGTATCAAATACTTGGTATTTTTTATGGAATACTCAGGATTTTTGTTTTGTAAATTTAATTTAAAATCCTATATTTGCCAACAGATAAATCCTGCGGATGTGGTGTAATTGGTAGCCACGCCAGACTTAGGATCTGGTGCCGTGAGGCGTGGGGGTTCGAGTCCCTTCATCCGCACTAAGCCAATAGTGCTTTAAAACTCTCTGTCGATCACGGCAGAGAGTTTTTGTTTTTTAATGATTTAAATAGTTGTAGATAACGGATCTGTCTCAAAAAATGAGATGACTTTTGGTAAGTCTTAAGCTCCTGTTTTTTTTCTTTATTTTCTGCCAATAGTTTTTTCTAATAACTCCAGCCTTTCCAGGATATCCATGAAAATATTTTTTTCCGAAGTAGAAAAAGAGCCTACCACTTTATAGAGGTCTGAATGATCTTCCGAAGCATATTGTAAGTGTCCATCTATAAGGGTAAAAAGAGTGCCGGGCTGGTTGTTTTTATACTCTGCTTTATTCAGAAATAAGATGTCTCCGTAATGGTAAGGTGAAAGCAGGGGGCTCTGAGGAGTGAATTCATACACCAGATCAACAGATGCTAATATTTTTTGCAATATAATGGCGTTGGCTGAGCTATTTTCCGGCTCCTTTGCCTCTTCGACATTATTTTTTATAGCCAGTTCCGGAAAAAACATGAGCTGGTCAATGTCAGAAACACTGGCTAACTGGTTTACCTGTAGGGTTTCAGTCAGTAATTTGTCAAGATTCAGATTAAAATGGCTGGCCACTTTCAGAATTGTTTCAATTTTGGGCTCGGCACGTCCTTCTTCATAGGAGCTGATTACCCCTCTGTTTAAATCAAACAGATCGGCAAAAGCCTTTTGGCTCAATCCTTTAACCTGTCTTATTTTCTTGATATTGGTTCCGAAAAAGCTCATTTTGTCTAATCTTTTTTGCAAATATAGACAAATATCAAACAAATGAATGCTAAAAATATTTGCATTTTGAAAATTTTATTTTATATTTGTGTAAGAATTTTAAACAACTAAAACCAGCCGTCATGAAAAATCAAATATTTAGAACAGTCAAAGAGTGGTTGTTAGATTATGAGTTTAATATCATGCTGGAAGATGAAGCTCAGAGAATTTTAATCATCGAAAAGGAATCCAACGGAATCAAGAATATGATCCTTATTATATCTGATTCGATCCTGATCATGGAGCAGTTTCTTTTCGAAATAAAAAATCCCACAGAAAAAATATACAGAAGCCTGCTTCAGAAAAACAGGGATATTGTACACGGAGCGTTTGTTCTGGACCAAACGGGAAAACGGGTCATTTTCAGAGATACTCTTCCTACAGATAATATGGCGCAAAACGAAGTAATGGCCTCCATCAATTCACTGGGAATTCTCGTAGGGGAATTTGCCAACGAAATGCTTGAAATGAGTAAGTAATTCACAAAAGATATTGTCATGAACATTTTTAAAAGACTATTAACAATAGGAAAAGCAGAGATCCATTCGGTGATCGAAAGCTTTGAAGATCCCATCAACCTAACCGAACAGGGGATCCGGGAAATGAAAGAAGAGCTGGGTAAAAGCATCGAAGCGCTGGCTCAGCTGAAAGCACTGGCTATCCGTAAAAAAAATGCGGCAGAAACAGAAGAACAGGTAGCAGAAGATTATTACAACAAAGCGGTGATGATCATTCAGAAGGCAGAAAAAGGAGAAGCAGATCCGTCTGAAGCTGACCGTCTGGCCAAAGAAGCCCTGAAAAGACAGACTTCCTCTAAAGAAAATGCAGCCTCATTGCAGAAAGAACATGAAAAGCTTCAGGCTGATTGTGAGAAAATGCAGACGAACATCACTCATCTGAAGTCCAGTATTGCCAAATGGGAAAATGAATTAATTACCCTGAAAGCAAGGGTTCAGGTAAGTGAAGCCACCAGAGACATCAATCAGAAAATGACCCAGATGGATACCAGCAGCGCCGTAACCATGCTGGAGAAACTTAAAGAAAGAGTGGTGCAGCAGGAAGCTGTTGCAGAGGCCTATGCCGATATTTCAAAAACAGGAAAAAGTATTGATGAAGAAATAGATGCCATGGTCAGTACTAAAGACACCGAAGCCGAAGAAGCTTTGAACAGGTTAAAAGAAACACTTAAAAAAGGCTAAATATGACCTTTCAGGAATTTTTAAACACAGCATTTTCCCCGGTAAACACCGTATTAAGCGTTTTGCTGATCCTGTCGGTGATATACTGGATATTTACCATACTCACCGGACTGGATATTGATGTGGGAATACACCATGACCTGGATACAGGTACCGATTCTCCGGACGGTCATGTTCATATTGCTGATCACGATGCCTCCGCATGGATGCAGTTCCTGAAATTTCTTAATCTGGATATTGTTCCGATGACTTATTTCCTTACCCTGTCACTTCTGATCGCGTGGTTAGGTTCTTTCTATCTGAACTATTTCATAACAATGCCTACGTGGCTGGGAATTTTAGCCCTATTTCCATTGCTCATTGCAGGAATGCTGTTAACAAAGCTGATCTTAAAACCACTAAACCCGTTTTTCAAAGAGATCAACCATAAAGGAGAGGTAGCCCATGATTTTCTGGGAAGAGAAGGAAGGCTGAAATCCAGCATACAGGATGAAAAAATCGGAATGATGGAAGTCTTTATCGGCAGTGATCCAATGACCCTGATGGTAAAAAGTGAAAACGGAGTAAAGCTGGAATACGGAACGCACGTCATGATTGTAGACGAAGACTATGATAAAAGAATTTACTACGTACGGAAATCAATGAGATATTAAAAAATTGAAGATATGCTTTCTATTTTTATGATTATATTCAGCTATATCCTGGATATCCTGATTCAATATTTTTAGAAAAAAACAAAAAACACATTCACCTATAAATAAACATTAATAAACTATGAATTTACCTTTTATTGCTGGAATTATTGTTGCTGTAGTGGCTTCAGTCGGGTTGGTTTTCTGGATCTTATCCATGTATAAGAAGACCGTTCAGGGAATCGTTATTTTGAGAACAGGATATGGCGGAACGAAAGTATTTTTTAATGCAGGTATTGTAATCCCTATCATTCACCGTATGGAATCTATGGATATTTCCGTAAAAAAGCTGGAAATCGCAAGAGAAGGAAAAGCCGGGCTGATTTGTAAAGATAACATGAGAGCCGATATTCAGGTAGCTTTCTTTATCCGTGTCAACAAATCAGTAGATGATATTGTCAATGTTGCCCAAACCATCGGATGTCAGAGAGCTTCTGATGCAGGTACCTTAAGAGAACTGTTTGAAGCAAAATTCTCAGAAGCCCTTAAAACGGTAGGAAAGAAATTTGATTTTACTGAATTATACGAAGCAAGAAGCGAATTTCGCCAGGAAATCCTTCACATTATCGGAACAGATCTGAACGGATATGTCCTTGACGACTGTGCGATTGACTATCTTGAACAGACTTCAATTGACAAACTTGATAAAGATAATATTTTAGATTCTGAGGGGATCAAAAAAATAACTGAACTTACAGCAAACCAGAATATTAAAGCGAACCAGGTGCGCAGAGATCAGGAAAAAACAATCACAAAACAAAATGTTGAAGCCCGTGAGGCCATCCTGGAACTGGAAAAACAGCTGGCGGAAAAAGAAGAATCTCAAAAAAGAGAAGTAGCCAACATCAAGGCTCGTGAAAATGCAGAAATTTTAAAAGTAGAAGAAGAAGAACGTCTGAGATATGAAACGGTTCGAATTGCTACAGAAGAAAAACTGCAGATTGCAGAAGAAAATAAGCTTCGTCAGGTGGTTATTGCTGCTAAAAATAAAGAGCGTGCCGATCTTGTAGAAACAGAAAGAGTGATGAAAGACAAAGCTCTTGAAGCTACAGAAAGAGAAAGGATCGTTTCCCTGGCACAGATTGAAAAAGACAAAGCCATCGAACTCGAAAAGAAAAGCATTCAGGATGCGATCCGTGAGCGTCTGACCATGGAAAAAACAGTGGTGGAAGAACAGCAGGGCATTAAAGACCTTGAAGCATTCAAAACTGCAGAAAGAAACAAGCAGGTAGAAATTACAGTAGCCACTCAGGAGGCAGAGAAAAAACTGATCGAGGAAACCAGAGCGGCGGAATCCAGAAGGCTGGCAGCAGAAAAAGATGCTCAGAAATATGTGATTGAAGCCCAGGCCAAAAGAGATGCTGCAGAAAAAGAAGCAGAAGCACGTAAAATCATTGCTGATGCCAAAGCGAAAGAAGAAGCAACAGTAGGCCTATCTGAAGCTCAGGTATTGCATGCTAAAGCTGATGCTGCAGAAAGACAGGGTATTGTAGAAGCAGTAGTAATCGAGAAAAAAGCAGAAGCTGTTAAAAAAGAAGGAATTGCTCAGGCAGAAGTAATCAAAGAAAAAGCCTTAGCAGAAGCGGCTGGAATCAATGAGAAAGCAGAAGCCATGAAGAAACTGAACGATGCCGGAAAAGATCACGAAGAATTCCGTCTGAAACTGAATAAAGAAAAAGAAGTAGAACTGGCTCAGATTGCTGTTCAGAAAGATATTGCAGACGCACAGTCGCTGGTATTGGCAGAAGCCTTCAAATCGGCTAAGATTGATATTGTAGGAGGAGATAACACCTTCTTTGATAATGTGATCCGCCAGGTTTCAGCAGGAAAAGGATTGGATAAATTCGTAAATCATAGTGAAAATGCCCAGATTCTCAGAGATAACCTTCTGGGGGATGGTGAAAATATCATTGGCAGAGTGATGGGAATGGTAGACAAATACAAGATCTCAACAGATGATATTAAAAATATGAGCATCGCTTCCCTGATTTTTAAACTGAACGGAGTGGCAGATCAGCAGGAGAGAGGCATTCTGGAAAGAGCTCTGGACATGGCAAAACATCTTGGTGTGGAAAATAAACCGGTAAACAATAACTCTATTTAATACATCATCAAAAAACTCACAATGTATTCTTCAATGAGAGTTTTTTACTTTGCTAAATATAGTTAACGTATTGATAATCAAATTAAAAATACATTATCTGTTTATGAAGCAGACCTTATAGGTTTTCAAAGCCTATAAGGTTTAGATGAAGATAAAAGCAAAGCATTATAAGTTCCACAAAAAGATCTATCGTATTACGATTACGGTAGCCATGACAACCTAATCCAACACTATGTCAGAAAAACTTAATTCCGGAACATACGAAATTATTCAGAACCGTCTGAATGAGCAGAAGAATGATCTGATCCAAAGACTTCAAAAGCTTAATGAAAGCCGTAAAAGTATCTTCGGAGGAATAGATTTTTCTCTTATTGCCAACGAAAGGATTTCTACAGATCACAACTGTATCGCCAAAGATATATTTTCTCTAGGGGATCAGCTCATCTTCGGATCCAATGCGCACCTGGGACTGCAGACGGAAATTAATATTTCAGATGTTTTTTCAATATACACAATCAATAAAAACCGCTTTGAACCTCAGGATTATACCCTGATTAATGATGAGGTTTTTATTGACGAATTCAAAAACCTTTACAAATATTACAGAAATACCTTCTTTGCAAGGTTCGCTTTTACAGAGAATTATCTCTATATGGTTTTCCAGCTTTCAGAGAGTACTTCAGATATCAAGGCTTTCAAATGGTTGATCAAAGATAATCAGCTTACTTATGTAGATTCAAGAAGTGCTTCGGAAACATCATATCCGCAGCAGCACGGCTTCGTATGGACAAAAGCCACAAGAGATATGCAGCGGTCCGGAAAACATCCGCATATTTCTTTGGCAGATAAAGTCTTTGTAGAAAGCATTGGCGGAGACATTACCATCAAGGTAGAAGACAATACAGACACCGGAAAAGGAATCTATTCCGAGGACGTCATCCATAAAGACCAGAATCTCGATGATGCCGAGATCCACTTCTGCGACCTGGATAACCTTGTTTTGTTTAAAATAAAACCTTACCAGGAAACAGAACGCTATTTCATTTATAATCACAAGGAAAAGACCGTTTCGAGGGCAGATGCACTGAAATATTCAGGGTTGCTGCTTCCTGAAAATCAAGGGGTATTATTTTCCAATGGATATGCTTTACAGACCGGAGGGCTGAAAGTAATCTCACAGGATCAGAACAGGCTGTATTACCTGAAAACAGTAACAGAACCCAATGGAGAGAATTTCCTGTATGTGTTCTATGATGATAAAACCAATAATTATCAGCTGATCTCTTACAACATTATCACCCAGACCATAGAAACACCCATCCGGTGTAGCGGCTTCTCCCTTCTGAATGATGGGAAGCTTATTTATCTAAGGGAAAGTATTGAAACCACCAAACATCATCTTGCACAGATCTGGCAGACTCCTTTCTCCAAAGAGCTGCAGCCGAATGCTGAAAAAGCAGACAGCCTGATTTACAAAATCGGAAACAAAGATATTGTAAGGGTAATGGCAGAAAGCCAGGAGCTGATCACCCTTCTGAATAAAAAAGACTCTTACAGCGGACTATATGATGATATTGTCAAACTTTCCACCTTTATTCTGGATACCTATTACTTTTTAGGTGAGAATGAAGTTCAGAACCTGAACCAGCCGCTTAAAGAGATCCGGAAAATTGCCCATTCAGCCATCAATGAGTACGAAAAAGTTGTAGAACAGAGAAAAAATACGGCGGAAGCTTTAGAGAAAATAAAACTTTCCTGCCAGAAAATACTTGATGATACCAAAAGACTTCATTATTCCCAGCTTACAGAATACATTGATGCTCTTTCCCAGATCAGAACGTTAAGAGGTGAAGTAACCGGAGCGAGAGAACTGAAATATGCAGATACAGCGCTTCTGGATTCATTGGAAAAATCATTGGCTGACCGGTATACTGAACTGTCCAATGCCTGTGTAGATTTTCTGCTTCAGGAAGGTGCGTTATTGCCATATGAGGAAAAAGCTCAGCAGATTTCAGAAGAAATCACGGGGCTTCAGAAGGCTGTGGATGCTAAAGTCATTGAAGAGAATATCAATACGCTTTCCGGGCAGCTTGAACTTCTGGTAGACATTGTGAACAACCTTAAAATAGAAGACACCTCACAGTCTACCCAGATCATTGAAAATATTTCCCAGATCTTTGCCCGTCTCAATCAGGAAAGACTGGAACTCGGAAAAAGAAAGCGGGAGATTTCCGGAAAAGAGCTGGCTTCAGATTTTCAGGCGCAGATTACCTTATTTGACCAATCGGTTATTAATTTTCTGGAACTTTCTCAAACCCCTGAAAAATGTGATGAATACCTGACCAAACTTTCCATTCAGCTGGAAGAAATGGGAACAAAATTCGTTGATTTTGACGAATTCATCCAGAAAATCGAAGAGAAAAGGGAAGAGGTTTACGGACACTTCCAGAACAAAAGGGTGCAGCTTACCGAAGCCAGAAATAAAAGAACTCAGAATCTTTTTGAGGCCGCTCAGAGAATCCTGAAATCGGTACAGACCAAAGCCGAATCTTTTGATTCTGAAAATGAAATCAATGGATATTATGCTTCAGACCTGATGGTTGAAAAAGCACGGGATCTTGCGAGGCAGCTGGCTGAGCTGGAAGATTCTGCTAAATCTGAAGAGATCCAGACCCTTTTAAAAACATCCCAGCAGGAAGCCGTAAGAAAGCTGAAGGATAAAAAAGAAATCTATGCGGACGGAGAAAGCATTATTGCGCTCGGCGACTACAAATTTGCAGTGAACCAACAGAAGCTGGATCTTACCCTTGTTCTCAGAAATGCACAATATTATTATCACCTTACAGGAACAAGCTTCTATGAGCCGCTTCTCTTTGATGGCACAGAAGATTTCAGAGAAGTCTGGAATCAGGAATTCGTTTCAGAAAATGCTCAGGTTAAAAGATTTGAATACCTGGCCTGGAATGTATTTTCAACCCATAAAAAAATAGCAGCAGATCCGGAAAATGAAGCGGCAGTACAACAGTTCACTGCAGCACATTTCGGAGAAGGTCTCGTAAAGGGAGTTCACGATAAAGATGCACAGGTGATTGTCTCAAAATTGCAGCAAATGCATAATGAACTTGGCCTGATGAGGTTTTCTGCCGGAGAAAGAGCTCTGGCCCAGTTATTCTGGCTCTTTTTAAAAGAAGAAAGAAAAGAATATTATACCAGACAGTTTGAAGCCGCGGAAATAATTTCCCGTTCATTTGCCAACACTCAGGGATTTGAGTATCTGCTGAAAGAACTATCAGAAGAGATCAGAACCTTTGCTTCAGAGACCAAATTTCTGGATAACACAGATTTTTCGAATGCGGCGTTATATCTGAAACAGGAAAACCGTGAGAGCTTCCTTATCACAGAACAGGCAGGAGCATTGTATGAACTGTTTTTAAAAGAATTAAAAGAAAAAGGTAAAGACCTTGAATTCATAGAACAGATCAAAGCAATGTATATATACCCTTCAGCCTGTTATTACACAGCAGAAAGCGCCCTGAAAGCCTTTGATCCTAATGCGGATGAAAATGTAATCTGTGAAACTGCGGCATTCCTGATCACCCAGAAGTTTGATCCGAAAAATATCAGACATGTTTCTTATGAAACAACCATAAAGGATCTTAAGTCTCTTGAAAAAGATACGGAATATCCTCTTAATTATTTTGAATTTGCATCCCGTTTAGGCCATTTCAATACCGTTACCGTTCCTAAATACAGAAAGTTGCAGGATCTGAAATACAATTGGGTGGGTGAAAAGAAAAAAGCACTGAAGCTGGATACTTTTAAACCTCAGGTGCTCAGCTCTTTTGTAAGAAATAAGCTGATCAATGATGTTTATTTTCCGCTGATCGGGGCCAATCTGGCAAAACAGCTGGGAACAGCAGGTTCAGATAAAAGAACCGACCGTATGGGAATGCTCCTTCTGGTATCGCCTCCGGGCTATGGAAAGACAACTCTTATGGAATATATGGCGGAAAGAATGGGACTGGTTTTTATGAAGATCAACGGACCATCTCTTGGCTATGACATTCTTTCCACTGATCCTTCGGAAGCTAAAAATGCAGGAGCCAGACAGGAGCTTGAAAAGCTGAATCTTGCTCTTGAAATGGGAGATAATGTCATGCTGTATTTAGATGATATTCAGCACTGTAACCCGGAATTCCTGCAAAAATTCATCTCCCTTGCCGATGGGCAGAGAAAAATAGAAGGAATCTACAACGGTGAAAGCAAAACCTATGACCTCCGGTCCAAGAGATTCTGCCTTGTGATGGCCGGAAACCCATATACGGAAAATGGCGAGAAGTTTAAAATTCCGGATATGCTGGCCAACCGTTCGGATACGTATAACCTCGGAGAAATTTCAGGTGCCAGAACAGATCTCTTTGATTTGAGCTTAATTGAGAACTCCCTGATGTCTAATGAATATCTCACCAGGCTTACCCAACCGGGAATTGATAACCTTTACGAACTGTATGAATGTGTGATAACAAATAATCCTGCAGATAACCTTAAAGGAAACTTCAGTTCCAACGAGATCGCAGATTTCAGAGCGGTGCTGGAAAATACCATTATGGTTAGAAACATGATCCTGAAAGTCAACAGGGAATATATTGCATCTGCAGCCATGTCTGATGATTACAGAAATGAACCGCCGTTCAAACTGCAGGGATCGTATCGTAATATGAATAAGCTGATTGCTCAGATCCAGCCGATCTTAAAAAAGAATGAAGTCATTCAGATTGTTCTTGATCATTATCAGAATGAATCCCAGACTTTAACTACCGGTGCAGAAGCCAATATGCTTAAACTTAAAGAACTGATCGATGTGATTTCAGAAGAGGAAAATGAACGCTGGAACGAGATTAAAAAGACATTTGTAAAGAATAAAACCTTAAAAGGACTGGGAGAAAATGACAGGATGTCCCAGATTGTTGCTTTGCTGGCTCAATTCGGAGACGGATTGGAAGGCATCAAAGAAGCTTTGAGAAAAACAGAACAATAACCATGAGATTTTAAATATCACCAGACAGGCTGTTCCAATGAGGAGCAGTCTGTTTTTAATAAATGATCATCTGTAAAATCTACGGTTGTTGTCCGGTTCAGACGAATTATATTCAGTCTGTACCCTTAATATTGTATACTTCTGTATCTGTATCCAATGTTGAATACTCCATAATTTTGTTTAGCTAAAGAATAAAATACGATGGAAACAACAGTTCAATATCAAGAGCAGATTCAATATGCTGAGGTGTATATTTCAGATATGCCTGTGCTGAAGAATATATTTTTACAGAGGCAGCCTGCCCAAGCTGTCCATACAGATTTTGGGGTTCCTTTTCTTTTGGCGAAAAAGCGGAGGCAAATCATCATGTTTGCGAGCCTTGTGATCCATGAAAAGGGAGGAATTACTTTTAAAATTTATCATAAAAAAGAAGCCACAGAACCAGACAAACAAAATTTTTATCTCAAGGCAGAAAGTTATTTTAAGCAAAACACAACTTCTAATTTCCGGAATCCGGAACAGCTGAAAAGCAGCATCAAAAGCATGATCAGCTGGCTGGATTTTTAACAAAGCCTGGAGAAAGTTGTACATTTACTTAAAACCTGAATTCAATGTCTAAAGATGTTCTGTATCTTAAAATAGCCAATTCCGTCACCGAGCAGATCAAAAGTGAAACCCTACAGTATGGGGACAGGCTGCCTTCTTTGAGGAGTGCCCAGAAACTTTATAATGTTAGCTTAAATACGATAAAGCAGGCTTATATGGAGCTGGAAAGCCGCTCTCTGGTAGAGTCGCGTCCTAAATACGGATATTATGTAAGCCAGACTTCCCAACGGAAACTGGCATTGCCTTCAGTAGGCAAAATAAAGGTTTCAGAAGGAGAAAATACTCCGGAAGATCTTATCGGTAAAGTATTCGGAACCATTGCAGGAACAGATGTAACCCAGTTTGCATTGGGAATTCCGGGCAAGAGTCTTCTTCCTGTTGCAAAGATGAAGAAATGCATGATTGATGTGATGAAGAGAAAACACGACAGCGGGACGAATTATGAGCCGGTACAGGGAAGTGAACGTCTCCGTCGTGAAATTGCCAAATGGTCCATCGTGATGGAAGGGAAAATAACGGAAGATGATCTGGTAATCACTTCCGGAGCTATGAATGGCGTTTATAACTGTCTGATGGCCGTTACCCAACCGGGTGATTCTGTTGCCGTAGAAAGTCCGGTGTATTTCGGAATCCTTCAGGCGATTCAGCTGCTGGGACTGAAAGCCGTGGAAATTCCCACCCATCCTATTACCGGAGTAGATCTGGATGCGTTGAAAAAAGTGCTTCCTGACCTTTCAGCATGCTGTTTCGTAGTGAATTACAACAATCCGTTAGGTTTCCAGATGCCGGATGAGAACAAAAAAGAACTGGTGAGTATGCTTACTGAACATAATGTTCCCTTGGTTGAAGATGATGTGTATGGAAATATCTATTTCGGAGCAGGGAGACCAAAACCCTGCAAATTTTATGATGAAGCCGGAATCGTAATGTGGGTAGGCTCAGTTTCCAAGACACTGGCGCCGGGCTATAGAGTGGGTTGGGTAGCCCCGGGAAAATTTAAAGAAAAGATCATCCGTCAGAAATTGGTTCAGACGGTATCAGGGCCTTCTTTATTTTCGGATGTTATTGCTGATTTCCTTGAACATGGCCGCTATGACCATCATCTGAGGATGTTCAGAAAAAAGCTGTATGCGAATTATCTTCAGATTCAGAAATCGGTGACCCAGTATTTCCCGGATAACACCAAAATATCTGAGCCGAAAGGAGGTTTTATGCTGTGGCTGGAACTGGATAAAAAGATCTGTACGGAAGATCTGTACGATGTGGCGCTTAGCCAGAAGATCAACTTTGCTCCCGGAAGAATGTTTTCACAATACAACCAGTATCAGAACTGCATGCGTCTGAATTATGCTTTGGAATGGACCGATCGTGTTGAAAGCGACCTGGAGAAACTGGGTAAAATGATTAAAAAAAGAATTTAATAAAATAACTTCAGTTCGGGATAAGAATATCTTGTAGATGCAGTTTTGAAGCTGGATGAGGGAAGAGGGAAGTTGTGAAAGTCATTAAGAGCAAATATTGATCTGTTTTTATTTAATTTTCTGGAGGCTTTCAATACCTATAACTAAAATTAACTTCCAGCCTCCTTCTTCCATCTTTCTGCCTTTTACATTTAAACTCCTTAACCCGAACCCACATTAAAATATATAGTGATGAGTGATATAAATAATGAAGTAACAATTGTCAATTTTGAGCCTCAGTATAAAGAGACTTTTAAAACATTGAATGAAGAATGGATCAAAACGTTCTTTATCATGGAACCCGGCGATTATAAGCTGCTGGATCATCCTGAAGAACAGATTCTGAATAAAGGCGGTCATGTTGTTTTTGCTTTGCTCAACGGCGAAGTGGTAGGAACCTGTGCCCTGGTAAAAACCAATAATGAACCCCTTACGTTTGAACTTTCAAAGATGGCGGTAAGCCCTAAAGCTCAGGGAAAGAAAATCGGGTATCTGCTGGGACATACTTTAATAGAAAAAGCAAAAGAGCTAAAAGCGGAAAGGGTTTTTCTGGAGACCAATTCAGTTTTGGTTCCTGCGATAAAACTCTACGAAAAATTAGGTTTTCAGCATATGCCGGTTACCAGTCCCGCATATGACCGGGCGGATGTACAGATGGAGCTACATCTGTAGTTTCTGGAATAAAAAAAGATATTAGAACGCAGATAGAAATATCTTTGTTCTAATATCTAAAAAATTAAATCTGATTACTTTACTGTTTTATTTTTTGATGAAGGATTTTGTAAGAGATTCTTTACTTCCGCTGATCCTGATAAAGTACATTCCCGCAGAAAGCCCTTCTATTCCAAGCTTTTCGTGATACTTTCCTTTGGGGGATTTTAATTGTTTTGAAGCAACAGAAACTCCTCTGGCATCCAAAATATCTGCCCGGATTTCTTTATCGTCAGAAGTATAAACAATGCTTATGCTTTCTGATGCCGGATTGGGATAAACGTTAAAATCGCTTTTTATGTCATCATAGGATTCTTTTACCGCTAAACTTTCGTTTGAACAGGCCGGTATACGGTTTATACCATCAATTCCCCATGAAGGCTGAACCGGAATACAAAGCCAGTTGAGTACAGTAGGAAGGTGATCCGTTTCTCTTGTGGTAGAGCCATAGTTGTAGATTTTAAAGGCGGAAGTAATCCCTGTGTTATACGTAGGAGAACCGGTAATGGTCATATGATTGGCATTTGGACCAGAATCGGCTAAAGTATTTCCTGAAGTTTCAGCACATTTCCAGTTAGCTAATAATTGAGCATAGAAAGGGTGGGCAGGTGTAATATCCTGATTGGCCCAGTTGGCAATGACCTCGTTGGGAAGAGCCGATTTCCAGATTCTGACATCTTTATAGGAGGCTGCAAGTTTAGGGTCATAGGTATTGGTGCCATCCTGATTTAGCGTTAACGGGAGTCCTGAGTCTATATTTCCGATGGTATTCATTTTGGCAAAAGTTACGGGAACGCCGTCTTCATACAGGGTGACAAGGCCGTCACGGTCAAAACTTACCGCAATATGTTTCCACTTTCCGGTTTCTGCTTTACCGCCAACGAGGTCAATCCGGTTGGTTCCGTCTCCGATGTTCATCTTAAAGGTCTGCCCGGAATATCCCGAGATAACCACTCCCTTGTTCTTTCCGTTTGCCCAGTTTTTATTACTGATCATCACCGGATCACTTGAATAGGCGGCATTGGGCTTCACCCAAAATTCAATGGTAAAATCCTGGCTGGTTCCGAAGTTAAAAGGCGTCTGGCTGCCAGGTTTCGCATAAGTTCCGGCCGGAAAGCTAAGTTGGTTAAACGTTTTATTAGATTCCAGAACAGTCTTACTGATCTGCTGTGGGGTGAATCCCGGATTGGAATAGATGGTGAAAATATTTCTTTCCGAAAGATTTCCACCACCATGAGAACTATCAACAGCTCCATGATCTGTGGTTAACACAACAAGCCAGTCTTCATTATGATATGAAGCCCTGTTTTTCATTGCAGATATGATCTCTCCAATATAAGAATCTGTAGTCTGGATAGAAGAAACATACTGAGGAACACTGGATGAGAAACCGTAAGAATGTCCGGCATGATCTACATCATCAAAATCAACGAATAAAATATCAGGATTATCATTCTGTAAAGCATTAACCGCTGCATTTTTTACCGCCAGATCTGTTCCGAAATTGGTTTTTACATCTGCGTTCTGAACAATCTTATCATTGATGGGAGTCCAGTGTGCCAGGGAGATTGTTCTTAAATTGGGATTATGGCTTTCGGCTCTGGTGAGAAAATCAGGGTAATTGGCAAAATTGGGACTGGTAAAATTATTGTCCTGTACATTATGCTTCGTATGCCATACTCCTGTAAGCATCGTGCTCCAGCCGTTTCCGCTCCAGGTTGTGGCGGCACATAAACCATCCAGAGAATAAATGGACTGGCTGATGAGGTTTTGGATGTTTGGAATGCCGGAAGACATCATGACATCGGCACGACAGCCATCTATTCCAATAAAAAGGACTTTTTTGGTTTGTGCACCTAATAAACAGCTCATTATAACTGCCATTGAAAATAGTTTTGTTTTCATAGGAAAAAATATTTTTTGAAAGAGAAATGTTTACAAATAGTAATTTATTTTTAATAATTGTAAAATTAGTTTACTATTTGTAAATATATATAAACAAAAAGTTAATTAATTGATAATTAAAAATTTACTTTAAATCACGATTTGAATGGAAAATAGAGATATTAAAAAACACAACGGCACATCCTGTTAATAAAACTTCTGTGCGGCTGTGTTTAAATTAAATTGAGGCTGAATAAAATAAGTACTGTTGAAAGAAAAGTTTAAAGAATGCTTTCAGCCTCAGATATGGTATTAAAGATATAATCAGGTTCTGCCTTTTCAAGCTCTTTTCTGTTCTGTGCACCGGAAAGAACAGCAATGGTCAATCCGCAGCCAGCATTTTTACCTTCCTCAATATCAATGACGGAATCTCCTGCCTTTAAGACGCTGCCAGGCTCAGCGATATTGAATTTCCTCATAGCCAGATTGATCATTTCAGGGCTTGGTCTGCTTTCCGAAACATCATCCGCTGTAATCAGAGCATCAAAATGAATATTTTCTTTCCATTGTAATTTGCTTAGAAGCTGCTGGGCAATTTCAGAAGTATACCCTGTATTAAGCACAACTTTCTTATTCAGGGATTTCATTTTTAATAAGAAATTTTCGGTTCCGTTGATAGGCTTTACATCAAGGTTGTGGTAAGCCTGTTTTAATTTTTCAGAGAAAATTTTAAAAATAATAACGGCATCTTCTTCATTTCCGTTAATTTCTCTCAGCAGGTTGGTAATGGCTTCCAGTTTTTCCATTCCGGCACAGCTTACAAGAACCTTATCTAAACTAACGGTGTAGCCATGCTCATTAACGGCTTCTGTAAGCGTTTTGTAGACTACATTATCTTCATTAATTGTTGTTCCGGCCATATCCAGAACCAGTAATTCTATATTTTTCATTGAAATTTATGCGTAAATTTTTTCTATGTTAAACTTTGAGAAGCCACCGCTTCCCGTCATTCCCTTTCCTCCGATTCCTGTTACAATATGAATATTCGGAGAAGGGCTATGTTCGAAAATATCTTTCGTTTTACACTGTGAATAGACCCCAAACCATCTTCTCTGAATCTCGTAAGTAGGAAGATCTATGATTTTTCTGGCCTCATGGATCATGAATTCATCAATTTCCATATTAAGATCAAAACCAAGGTCGTCTGCATTTTTAGCATCTGCGTATTCATGAGAGTCTCCAAGAATGACTGAGCCGTCCAGTGCCTGCTTGAAAAGCATATGAACTCCGTATTTTTTCTCAAATGAATTGGGGTCTTCTAACGATTTGATTTTCTGGAAAGAAGGACATTCACTAAATGACTCATACCGTCTGATGGAAAGCCCGGTCAGAATATTTCCCTGAAGAGAATAAATTCCCTGAGGTTTGGTCTGAAGCATCTGAAGTTTACTTACTTCCAGATCGCTCTCATTGAATACATTAGGATATAATGTTTTAAACTCATGTCCGCCACAAATAATAATTTTGGAAGCCAGATATTTTTCTCCGTCAGCTGTAATAGCGACACATTTCTGATCGTCTTCATACGTTTCAACAACAGTCGTATTATAAATGATCTGTAATCCCATTTTGTCCCGAAGCAGCTGATGAAGTTTTACAATCATATCAGCAGAATCTACAGACAGTTCTTGTGGGAAAAAGAGACCTCCTTTACAGTAATCCGAGCGCAGTCCATCATACTTTTTGATGCACTCATTCCTGGATAGCAGAACAGAGTTATAATCATTATTCCGATTGATCTCATAGAGTTCCTCAATAAGCTGAACTTCTTCATCATTGGATGCAATATATACTGAGCCATTTTTTCTGATGGTAAGATCTGCCTGCTGATGCAGTTCATTATAAAGGGCAAGGCTTTCCCTTCCGAAATTCTGCCATTTAAGGTCCATTCCGGATGGAACTACCTGTCCGAAATTTCTTACAGTAGCCCCCTGAGGTATTGAGTTTCTTTCCAGTAAAGCTACCTTAAGATTTTTCTTCAGAGCATGATAAGCATGGAATGTTCCTAAAATTCCGCCTCCCACAACGATTAAATCAAATTTTGCTGTCATTTTGGTATAATTTATTAAATTTTCGAAGTATCGAAATTGATGAATGGGTTAGAGTTTGATTTCGGCTTATGCTTTTTTCTGAACGCCAGAAAAGCAATCACCGAAAGAATGAATACGGCGGCTGTAATAATATAATTCAGCCCGATATAAAAATTGAGCCATGAGGTACGGGAAGAACCGAAATTCTTATAAAGCAGCACCAGAACGCTTCCGAGGTACCCGAATGAATCTACGGTATAGATCAGAAAACCAACATTTCCTTTCATTTCAAAAGCCGCAATCATCCGGTCAAAATAAATTCCGTTAAAAGGAATATAGCAGATATACATCCCGAATCCTGAGACCGTCATCCATAAAAAAGGAGACAGCAGGTTCTGTTGGAATAGGTATGTTGAAAACCCCACGGTAAGAATTCCGGCCAAAAGGATATAGTGATAATAAGCAAATGCTTTCTTATTGTTTTTTACCCTTACCATCAGGCTTAAGATCAGCAGTACCATTACTGCGATCGGGATTTCTGTTAATGTGAAAACAGAACTGTCGAATTTGAAATGCATTCCGTCCCAGATTTCACGGTTGAAATTATCCCTGAAGTCCCGCAAAACCGTTAAGCATACATACAGAAAGATGATACAGGTAATAGGAATGAAAAATCTTCGGATCAGTTTCTTTCTCTCAGCGCCGTTAAGGGGCTGCCTTTTATTCTTAAGTAGTATATCCTCTTCAGAAGGCTGCGGAATTTTTTCAAGAAGCAACCCGGAAATAATCAGGGGAATAATAAAAACAAGTCCGGCAGAAAAAGGCATCCAGAATTCTGAAATATGGAACGTATCCATTAAAAACTTCCCGACCGATTTCGTAAATCCGGAAGACACCACAAAACTGGAACATAAAAATAACCCGATGATTTCTGTAGCTTTACGCCCCTCGATATAGGAAAAAACAATTCCCCAGATCATTCCCAATGGGATCCCGTTGAAAAACATAAAGATGATATTATAAGGAGCAGGAACAACAGCAAATCCAAGAAGGGCAAGCCCGGCAGCGGTAATAAATCCGAAGAGATAAACGATCCTTTTTTCCGGTTTCAGTTCAGAAATAAATTTGATGCCAATGAATTTTGAAATAAAATATCCTACTGCCTGGGCAATGATGATCAGGATCTTATAGTCAACCCCAAAATAAGAAAGGCTTTCAAAAGAGGCGGCAGTAAACGGTTTCCTGAAACCATACATGCAGAAGTAGACTCCGAAAGCAGCGAAGGCCGCTTTCAGAATTACCATTGTTTTTTGATGGGAGGTTTTGATCATTACTGTGGTTTAAAAATTCAGTTTAATACCAAGGTTACATCTCACTCCATAATATTCTACCTGCTCAGGACGGTCTTCATTTTTTCCGAAATGATAGATCAGAGGCTTATTCAGAATGTTGTTGACGTCAGCATACAGGGAAAGATATTTGGTAAGCTGATAAGATCCACCGAAATCCAGACTGCTGTATTTTCCATAATAAGAGTCATTAAGATCCTCTTCTGCATATTCTACAGCATATTTTCCTTTGTAATTATAAGCCAGCCTTGCATTGAATCCCTTTTTCTCAAAGAAGAGCTGTACATTATAGAGTTCTTTAGCCTGATAGGGAAGTTTTACTTTTCTTCCGCTGGGTTTTTCCATTTCAGAAGTCATGAAAGTGGCATTGACCTGGGTTCCGAAATACTGAAGGAATCCGGGAAGGAAATCAAACCTTTTATTGATGCCCAATTCAATACCACCCAGCCATGCTGCACTTCCGTTATTCGGAGCAGAAAACTGTACCCCGGTCATTCCATTATAGTTTCCGATAAAAGAATCCTGGAAAATAGGGTCGGTAATGGATTTGTAGAAAATACTACCGCTCAGGATTCCGACATTTGAGAAATAATATTCTCCCATCAGGTCAAAATTCAATGAATACGTTGGATTAAGATTGGGATTTCCGCCTTTGAATTCGTTATCAGCTTCAATATAAGTTCCTCCCGGTGTTAAATCTCCGAAATTCGGTCTTGAAAAAGTTCTTGTTGCTGCAAAACGAAGATTGGTTTTATCATTTAAGGAATATTTCAGGTGGAGCATAGGAAGAACAGCCAGATAATTTTTGGTATGTTCTACAGGAGTCAACACATTATCAATTACATTATAACCTTTTACGCGGGTATTGGTATTGGATAACCTGATTCCTCCTAAAACCGTAATTTTATCATTGATTTTGTACGTTCCCATTCCATAGGCATCGGCATGCTTTTCAAAAACATCAAAGTTTCTTCCTAATGCTTTATTATATTCCAGGGCTTCAGAATCTGCCGTGTTGATTTTCAGGTTTCCCTGGTTGTCATACCAGAACTGATTCATTCCTCCGGCAGAAAGTACAGGCCCAAAGGTGTTTCCGAAATGTACGTTCATATCACTGAGGTATTTAGGGGCGTTGGGCTGGGTGGTGATGTATTGGGCGTAATCTGAAAGAAAAGGTGCTGTTCCATTGCTCCAGGTATAGAAAATATCAGAGAACTTTGCATTACGTTCCTTATCTCTGTACTTGAAACCGTATTTTAAAGTAAGTTTATCCGAAGTATTGATTTCATGATTGAATCCTGCAACGATCTTATCTTTTTCCTGTACAAAAACCTTATAGAATTCAAGATCAGTGAATTTCATTTGTGAAGCGTCCATTTTGAAATTCGGATCACTGTAAAAACCAAATAAAGCATCCGGGTTTTTGTAATCTAATTTTCCTCCATCTGCTTTCCAGTAAGCTCTCGGGCCGTTTCCGCGGTCTGACATATAATCCGCATTAATGCCTACTCCGGACTGTGTATATTTAATCACATAATAAGAATTGTTTTGCTTATCCGGGATATTTCCGTATTTGAACTGATTATCATAATAAGATAAATCCCAGTCAATTTTCCCTTTGTTTAAATTGTGAATTCCGCCTACAGAAACAGAAGTAAGCTGGGTGATCAGGAGATTATGAATATTCTGAAGCTCTACTCTGGCGGTATTGTTCGCTGCACTGAATTTATCAAATCTGACTCTGTGCTTATAGTGCATTTCATTATCAGATAAAGTTCCGTACATTCCTTTCACGTAGAAGGTCGTTTTGGGAGACAGCACATATTCAAAAGCGGCATTGATCCCAGTTGTTTTCCGGACTCCGTTATAATCACGCAGCTCCATTCTGAAAACACCTTCATCACCACTTCTCCGAGCTTCAAAATTATCGGTAGACCAGTTTCTGATGAAGTGGGCAAAATTAAATAAATACCCAAACTTTTTATCCTTTGTTCTTCCGCCGTATAAAAGGCCGAGATTATAAACTCCCTTATCTGCTTTGGCATTATATCCGCTTCCGATCGTTGCCCTGAATTCCGTTTTCATGGGAGGGGTTTTGGTAATAAAGTTTACTCCTCCTCCTATTCCGTCTGCTTCCAGATCGGGAGTGAAAGATTTGTTAACGTGTACGTAAGAGATGAGTTCTGTAGGGAAAAAATCGAAGGCTGTAGCCCTTGAAGTAGTCTCTTCCTCAGCGGTTGGAAGCCTGTTTCCATTGATCGTTGTAGAAGCCCAGAAGGGAGGGAGTCCTCTTAATGAAACAAATCTTCCTTCTCCCTGGTCCCTTTCTATAGACACTCCCTGTACACGCTGTACAGTTTCTGCGGCATTCCTGTCCGGAAGCTTTCCGATTCCGTCGGAGGCAATAACATTGGTAATGTTGATGGCATTTTTCTGAAGATTTAAAGCTCTTGCTTCGGTATTCTTTAAAGTTCCCGTTACTACCACTTCATCAATATTTTTTCGGGGTTGGGAAAGCTTTATCATTCCAAGATCTGCCGTCTCATCAGGCTTTATACTAATCTCTATATCTGCGGTTTCATAGCCGATATAGCTGATCTGTAAGGTGTATTGACCTTCTTTGATGTCATTGATGGTAAACTTTCCGTCAACATCGGTGGTTATATTTTTAGATGAACCTTTTATTTTAACGGAGGCACCTGGTAAAGGCTGGCTGTCATCCAGAACTGTTCCTATAATTAACTGTTTCTGTGCTGAAACAAAAATGATAAAACAGACAAAAACAAGGGTAAGTAATTTCTCTAAATTTGTTTTCATTTTTACATATATTAAATTTTTCATGCAAATCACGCTAATAATTTTAATATATATAAATATTTTATGTTAAGTATTGTTTAATAAATTCAGGCCGTTTGTTACTTCTATTTTACCTGAAAAAGTATTGTAAAAGTGAGATAAGAATTAGAAATTTATTTTAAATACCTTTATATTAAGATGTTTTGGACTTGTTGATAGATTGGTTGAAAGACTTTCGTTTTTAGAAGAAATTCATTTTTTTGTTAATATAAAGTTCATTTTGAATAAAATCAGGATTTCAAAAGTTTACAAATAGTAAACTTTTTGTAAAAATGATTGGCTGGATTTCTAAAGAAAGTGAATATAAAAATGTAATTCTGCCTGAAGAAGTTAACAGAATTTATGTAGGATCAATATCAAACGCTGAGAGAAAGTTTACTTTTATTAAGCAGTATAGAAGTAGAGAACAAGCATTACACAGCTTTCATTACTGATGCTTACCGGAACATGCGGGAATTTACCGTTGAAATATAAAGAATCTCCTTCTTTTAAAATAATTTCTTCATTATCAATGATATATTTTACCTCTCCTTTCAGAATATATTTGAATTCCCAGGCATCGGTAATCACTTTTTCCCTTTTGGAATGAGGTTCAAGAGTTAGTAGCACAGCTTCAAAACCTAAAGAATGAAGGCTTTTACTGAAAATGTGCATATATCTGAAGCCTTCAGCTTCAACTTCTTTTTCTATGACCTGCTGGCTTTCTTTGGGAACATAAATGAATTTAGCATGAGATCTTTTCTCTACACCTTCAAAGAAATAGCTGGCATCAATTTCCAGAGATTGAATCAGGTCAAGTAAAACAGGAAGAGAGGGAATTGTTCTTCCGTTTTCAATCCGGGAAACAAGGCCGTTGCTCACATTGGCTTTAAAGGCCAGTTCATTGATGGTTAAATTATTCTTTTTTCTAATATCCTTTAATCGCTTACCGATACCTATTAAAAAGTCATTCATACTATTATCATTTAACCTGAATTATTTTTTTCACCATAAGATGGAAGACAAAGGTAATATTATTCTGTATAGATTGTGTGGAGGAGATGATCAATTCACTCAAAATTATTATTCAATCGGAGGTTGCTTTAAAACCGGAATCTTAACTTTCTTGTTGTTTGGCTCCCGGTCTCCAGAAAAAATTTTCCTATTTTTGTGGAATTCCTTATTTCAATGAAAAAGATTATTCTCATCGAGGACGAAACCAGTGTAGTATCTTTTATAAAAAAGGGACTTCAGGAAAACGGATACGAAGTTTCTGTTGCTTTTGACGGGCGTACAGGTGTACAGCTGGTACAGGCTAATGATTTTGATCTGGTTATCCTGGATATTATGCTTCCGGAAATGAATGGTCTGGATGTATGCAAAGAAATAAGAAAAACCAATCAGAGTGTTCCTATTTTATTCTTAACGGCATTGGGAACCTCAGAAAATATCGTTCTGGGTCTGGAAAGCGGAGGAGATGATTATCTGGTGAAACCTTTCAAATTCATAGAGCTGGTAGCGCGTGTAAAATCTCTTTTAAGACGAAGTCATAATCATGTGCCGCAGGAAGTAGCAGAACCGGAACCTGATAATGAGTATGTATTTCAGTTTTCTGATCTTGTCGTTAATGATTATACTAAAAAAGTAACCCGTGCAGGAGAAGATATTTCACTGACTTCTACAGAGTATAAGCTGCTGCTGTATTTTCTGAACAATCCTGAAAAAGTGATTTCCAGAGCAGAAATTCTGGATGCCGTCTGGGGTGTTAATTATGAACTGGGAACCAATGTTGTGGATGTTTACGTGAATTATTTAAGAAAAAAACTGGATAGTCACGAGGATAATAAGCTGATCCATACGGTAATAGGAATGGGATATGTTTTGAAAAAGCCTTAATGAATGTTTAATAAAGTTGTCACAAATCAGACCAAAACGATGGTGCTTCTGATGTTGGTTTTTACGGCCATCATCTTGCTGTTCAGCGGTTTGGTTTACTTTTCAATCGTCAACTTTTCACATCAGAGGTTTTATGAGTTGCTGAAGATTCGTACGGCTACTATTGTACAGATCGAAAAAAGTAAAGACCACCTTGATCTTCCGGAAAACTATATTCTCAACAGCCTGAATGACGAAGAACTTCCCATGGAAAGGGATTATGTTTTTGCTGTTCCTTCGGATTCCAATTTCACAAAGATCTCTAAGGAGGTACATATCCCGGATTCTTTTTTCAAAAACATCGTAAAAAAAGGAGAAGCCAATTATAACGATGAAGAGTTTTACTACATAGGCCAGACTTTCAGGTATGATGATAAAGATTACATTGCCATTGCTTCAGCTAAAAACCACTATGTTATTTATTACCTCGGGTTTTTAAAAAGAACACTGATTACCTGTATTGTACTGTCCCTGTTTTTCAGTATGATCTTCTCTTTTTATCTGTCTAAAACCTTATTTAAGCCGATCCTGAAAATTACAGGAAAAGTAAAGGAGATCAGTTCTGAAAATCTTCACCTGAGATTGGAGGCACAGCCTGATAATAAGGAGCTGAATGAGCTGGTGGATACCTTTAACGGAATGCTCAACCGCATTGAAACCTCCTTTGAAACCCAGAATCACCTGATCGGAAATGTTTCCCATGAACTAAGAACACCGCTTACCTCAATTATGGGCGAAGCAGATGTTGCGCTCTCCATCAGCAGAACAGCAGAAGAATACAAAGAAACCCTTGAAATCATTCTGGATGAAGCTGAAAAGCTGGACAGAAAGATCAAAGCACTATTAATGATTGCACAAACCGGTTTTGACGGTAAGATCCAGAAAATGGATAAGGTAAGAATTGATCAGCTGCTATGGGATGTTATCGAAACACTAAGGAAAATAGACTCAAGAAATAATATCTATCTGGATATCAGTATGCTTCCTGATAATCCTAAAAAACTGAAAGTGCAGGGCAACGAACAGCTTTTACACCTCGCGGTAGCCAATATCATCAGTAACGGCTGTAAATATTCCAATTTCCAGCAGGTGAAAGTATCGCTTGGAGCTACAGATACCGATGTATACATTATCGTAAAAGACAACGGGATCGGAATTCCTGAAGAGGAAATGAATAAGATTTACGATCCGTTTTTCAGAGCTTCCAATACCAAAAACTATGAAGGTTATGGAATCGGGCTTCCTCTGGCCAGAAATATCGTAAGAATGCATCAGGGAGAACTGATCGTAAGTTCTCACGAAAACCACGGAACCACCGTACAGATGCGCTTCCCGAATTTTTACAGCATGTATCCGGAAGGGTAAATTTCAAAGTGCCTCTTTGATTTCTTTAAAGCGTATTTATAATTTTAGATGTAGAAACAGCTCCTTTATTTCTTATTGGTGCATAAATCTTAGTAGTTGATTTTCAATAATAATACCGTCTCCTTTTCCGCCATGTTAACTCCCGTTAACAATTTTCTAATCTCATTTTAATCTCTTTAATCACATTTTAATTCCATTCCAAAGATCTTCTAATCTGGCCGTTCTAGTTTTGTATCATCAAAAAAGATCAACACAAAACAAAATCATAAAGAACATGGCTAAAACAATTTTAATTGCAACAGATTACTCTCTTGAGTCTTTAAACATATTGAAAAAAGTACTGAAAGAGAAAGATTCACAGGAAGATCAGAATCAGTATAAAATACTTCTTGTTTCAGGATATGACCAGGGAGATTCTATCAGGGATCTTTTATTCAATACCAAGAGTACCATATTCAGTAAGATAAGACCGGAAGAATTTTGTGACGCCTACGGTATCATCAGGAATAAATACCCGCATTTAGTCGATAAGATCGTCTGTGATATTTTCACTGGAAGCTTTCAGAGAACATTCAACCAATATGTGAAAGCAGAGAATATTGAGGAGGCTTACTATTCTCCATCTATTAAAAGTAAAGGAAAAGGAAAATTCGACCTTATTCCTTATATCAAAAAATGTAAAGAACTGCAGTCTCAGGAAGTTAAAGTAGAAGTTCCTGAAAGGCTTCCGGAAAGAGGAAGACTGGCTGAGATCTTTGTTGAAGCCTAAAAAATAAACCCACGATTTAAAAAAAGAAAAAATGTTAAGAAATTATAGTAACAGCAGAACGTTGGGAGACAACATCAGATTGGGAACGCTGACTGCATTCACTGCAGGTACTATAAATATAGCTTCTCTATTGATTTTCCTCTCATTTACGTCTAACGTAACGGGACATTACGCCATTTTAGCGGCAGAGATCAGTAAAGCCAACTGGACGCAGGTAGCAGTAGTAGGAGGGTGGATCTTCTTATTCTTCTTTGGAAGTTTCCTGTCCAACTTCATCGTCATCAACTTTAATAAAAAAAGTAAATATTTTGCTCATGCAATGCCAATCGTACTAGAGATTATATGTCTTTTGTTCGTAGGAGTATACGGCCAGCTGTATTATCAGAAAACACTGGAAGAAACAGAATATCTGGTCGCACTGATGCTTTTTGCCACGGGACTTCAAAATGGTCTCACAGCAAGTATTTCCAATTTCTCGGTAAAAACAACCCATCTTACGGGAACCACTACCGACCTTGGAATTTTACTCTCCATGTTTACCCAGAAAAAATACCGTAAAAACGGAGAACTGATCGGAAGGGCAAAACTGTTGATGAGTATTATGGCGGCCTATGTTTTAGGAGCGGTATTCTCAGGACTGACCTATTATTACCTCGAGTTTAGAGTGTTTTATGTCATCAGTGTCTGTCTTCTGATCGTCATCGGATATGATGCTTACAAAATTCATGTAAGACACTTCAATACGAGATACCGATACAGCAGAATTTATAAAAAACCGAACATTTTGGCCTATCTGTATGACAAAATTCACGGAATTCCTAACAGAAAGGAAAAAAGAAAGCTTGTCTTTGAAGACTAAATTATAAAGTAAATATCAGTATTATTTTTTGTGTAAACTAGCTGTGAATCAGTCCTCTGTTTGTTATGAGCAATCAGAGGACTGTTCTTTTTTAATGAAGACAGACTGTCAAAGGTTTTCTGCCAGCGGCATTTCCGGCAGGATTGTTGATTTGTTGATAATTTAAATAGTAATTCACGGCTTTAATCTTTTAATTCCCGATTTCATTGACTATTTTTGTAAGTTGATTACACGTTTTATGTCAGATATTATTCAGCTTTTACCGGATCATGTAGCGAACCAAATTGCGGCAGGGGAAGTGGTGCAGAGACCTGCATCCATAGTGAAAGAACTTTTGGAAAATGCTATTGATGCTGGAGCAACTAAAATAGAGTTGATCGTAAGAGATGCCGGCAAGAACCTGATCCAGGTAGTTGATGACGGAAAAGGAATGTCTGAGACAGATGCCAGAATGGCGTTTGAAAGACATGCTACCTCCAAAATCAAAGGAACAGAGGATATCTTTAAGATCGCTACCAAAGGTTTCAGAGGGGAAGCTCTGGCTTCTATTGCTGCGGTATCTCAGGTTGAACTGAAAACCAAACAGAATGATGCCAAAATCGGAACCAATATCTACATTGAAGGAGGTGTTTTCCAGTTTCAGGACCCGGTGCAGACCGCAGACGGCTCCAACTTTATGGTGAAAAACCTGTTTTATAACGTTCCGGCAAGAAGAAAATTCCTTAAAAATAATAATGTTGAATTCCGTCATGTGATTGATGAGTTCCAGCGTGTAGCATTGGCTCATGAAAACCTGGAATTTTCTCTTTTTCATGATGATGAAGCCGTTTTCAGACTGAGAAAAGGAAGCCAGATGCAGCGTATCGTTGATGTGTTCGGAAGAAAACTTCAGCCACAGCTTGTCCCTATTAAAGAAGATATTGTTTGGTGCCAGCTTCACGGATTTGTTGCAAAACCGGAGGGTGCTAAAAAAAACCGGGGCGAACAGTTTCTTTTCGTTAACGGAAGGTATTTCAAAAGCCCATACTTTAACAAAGCGGTTCAGGAAGCTTTTGAAGGATTGCTGTTACCAGGCTACGTTCCTTCTTTTTTCCTTTATTTGGAACTGGATCCGGGGAAAATAGATGTGAATATTCATCCGCAGAAAACAGAAGTGAAATTTGAGGATGAACACCTTATTTTTGCTTTACTGCGTTCAACCATTAAAAGATCTTTGGGAATTTATAACGTTTCTCCAAGTCTTGATTTCGACAGAGATCCGGAGCTGGATGAAATGATGAACAAACCTATCCCAAGCAAAGGCAATGGTGGAGGCGGGGGAATGATCAAGATGCCTGAAATTATTGTTGATAAAGATTATAATCCGTTTCTGGAAGAAAGAAATGTACAGCCGGAAGAAATTCAGAATCTTACGGAAATGTATCATCAGAATATCACTGCAGAACCTTCTAAGATCAATTTGTTTGAAGATGAAGATTTTGATGAAGACCTGATGAGGCTTCCGAACGGGTATTGGCTGTTCAATAAAGGAGATGTGACGCTGATGCTGGATCTGGGAAGAATGCACAGACTGCTGGTTTCGGAAAATAACAAATCCACCAGAAAATCAAATACAAACAGTCATGCGCTGCTGTTTTCTCTGGAGTATCATATGAATGAAATAGAGAAGACAAAATATAATGCTTTCAAAAAATATCTTCCGGAACTGGGGTTCGAAATGAAAATTGCCCATGAAAGTGTACTCAGAATAGATTCACTTCCGGAAGGGCTGAAAGAAACACAGGCGATGAAGTTCCTCGAAAACCTGTTTGAGATCCTGGAATATAAAACAGAAGAAGAGTTCATGCATTATTATCATAACCAATGGAGCAAAATGCAGTCGAAATCAAGATTCGATTTTATTTATAAAAAAGATGCGGAACAGGTGATTAAAGACTTTACAGCATTAGGTTTCCCGGAATTTTTACCGGATGGGAAAAGATGCTTCTACGAAGTTCCGTTTAATGATTTTAAAAACAAATTTTAAAGATGTTTAACAATATACCGCCCATTACAAGAAATATTATCATAATCAATATCATCGTATTTATTGGTTCCTATTTTCTGGGAAGTAAGGCCATAGAATACCTTGCCGGATTTTATCCTTTTTCTCCGTTCTTCCATTCATGGCAGATCATTACCCATATGTTTATGCATGGAAGTATTATGCATATTCTGTTTAATATGCTGACCCTGTATAGTTTTGGGCCTATTCTGGAACAGACCTTGGGAGAAAGAAGATATCTCATCCTTTATTTCGTAAGTGGATTAGGAGCTTTTTTCCTCTTTAACGGATGGAATTTTATTGAAGCACAGCAATATACCCGTGAACTACAACAACTGGGGTTTAATGTAAATGCATATTTGTCGGGCGCAAGCGTTGAATTTTCAGGAAATGCAGAATCTGTCCTGAGACAAAAAGAACTGCTGGAAAACTTCAGAGGTATTGTAGCAACTCCAATGGTAGGAGCTTCTGGTGCAATTTTCGGAGTGGTGGCTGCCTTTGCAACCCTTTATCCGGATTCAAAGATTATGATGATGTTTATTCCGGTTCCTATAAAAGTAAAATATCTGATGCCTATTGTTATTATAGTTTCTGTATACCTTGGAGTTTCCGGAAATGGAGGAGGAATTGCTCATCTGGCTCACGTGGGAGGAGCATTGGTGGGATGGATTCTGGCACGAAACTGGAAGAAGCATCTGTACCGATTCAATTAAAGACCTGCTGTGAAAGTTTTCCGCCTCATCGTACTTATCCTGCATTTGGGCATTTTGTTCATGTTGTTGGGAACCTTAATGAATGCTTATATTCCGCCTAAGATATTTCCGTGGTTCAATCTGCTTTCGTTAGGATTTCCCGTTCTTATTGCGGCTTATATCATCTGTACCCTGTTCTGGCTTTTCAGCTGGAAAAAAAGAACTTTTGCGTTTATGCTGGTTGGGTTGATTTTTATCAGCCCCGTTAAAAGATGGATCAATTATTCCCCTGATAAGAAAAGCAGTTCAGATGATATCAAAGTGGTTACCTTTAATATAAAAGCTGGAGTTCTTGGAGCTCAGGAAATAGAGCAGTACCTGAACAGAATGGATGCAGATGTAATTGTGCTTCAGGAAGATGGAGGACGTGAGTTTACAATAAAAGGGATGTCAAAAGTTAAAATTACACATAATAACGGAGTTCTTGCTTTTTATTCCAGACACAGGATAGTAGATACTAAAAGTCTGATTGAAGGAAACTATGACCTGAATAATGCTTATGCCAGCCAGGCTGATATTGAAATCAGAGGAAAGGTATATCGTTTTGTTAACGCTTATCTGGAACCGTATAAATTTGATAAGTCGATGGTGAAGATGGATGGTGATAAAGAACAGGATGAGAGAAGGCTGCGGGATATTGTAAAAAAGCTTATTCCGGTTTTTAAAAAGCATCAGGATCAGGTGAGTGAAATCAGGACGGGAATTGATCAGTCTCCGTATCCGGTATTTCTGGCGGGAGACTTTAATTCAGTGCCGAATTCCTACGAATATTATCATCTATCTGAAGGGTTGGAAGATGCTTTTATGAAAGCAGGAAAAGGGAGTGCTACGAGCTTCCATGATTACAAATTTCCAATCAGGATTGATTATATCTTTACCTCAAAATCCATACAGCCTATTTCCTATAAAGTAGACCGTACTGTAAAGTTTTCAGATCATTATCCTGTGGTCGCAACTTTTTCATTAAAGAACTAATAATCATAAAATTAGTTAAAATTTATCGGCTTGGTAGGGTTTTTGATTAAAAAAATCCGTACCTAGATCGTTATTTCATGAAGCCGAACCAGATATTGCTATTTCTACATATTGCCGTTGCCGTTTTATTGCTGTGCACATTAGGGAATGCATGGATTCCACCTAATCTTTTGGGAAATCTTAATCTGCTTTCTTTGGGCTTCCCTTACCTGATTATTACTTATATTTTGATGACGCTGATCTGGGTATTTCAAAGAAAAAAAATAGCCATTGTATTTGCTTTGGGAATTTTGGTTTTCTATAATCCAATAAGAAGATGGGTGAATTTTACTCCCAAAACAGCCAATGTAAGAACAATCAGAGATATTAAAGTGCTTACATTCAATGTGAAATACGGTGATTTTGGCTGGGATAAAGTAAAAAAATATATCAAGGATCAGAATGCCGATATTATTCTGGTTCAGGAAAAAGACACGAACAGAGCTATAAGAAAAGATCTTGTAAAATATCCTACCGTAATTCTTAAAACAAAACATAAGATTGTTAGACAGGAAGAATTGATTCAGGATAATTCAAGAGGGAATTCATTTTATGCAGATGTTGATATCAATGGAAAAATCATAAGAGTGGTAAACGTTTATCTGGAACCTTTCAGACTTCATAAATCTATGTTTCAGTTTGATGGTTTTGGAAAACAGAAAGATAAAATTTCAACCCTGCTTTCTCATATGACGCCAACGTTTAAAGCCCATGAAGAACAAATCAGAAAAATCAGAAAGGTTATTGATTTCTCTCCTTATCCGGTAATTCTGGCGGGTGATTTCAATTCTGTACCGAATTCTTATGAATATTATAGTCTGGGAAAAGATCTTCAGGATGCTTTTCTCACCGTAGGAAACGGAATATCTACCAGTTTTCATGATTATAAGGTTCCTCTTAGAATTGACTATATCTTCACCTCAAAATCCATTATTCCTTTAAGCTATAAAGTGGATCAGTCTGTAAAATTATCGGATCATTATCCGGTAATTGCTGAATTTCTGCTAAATTAGTTCCATGAAAAATTTATCTGCTGTACTTTTTATTATATTGCTGTTTATGGCTGCCTGTTCAAAGAAAGAAACTCGCGGTTTTGAAGGAGAACAGGAAGTAAAGATGAATTATGATACAACAGCTGTTGATTCTTTTTCAAATGGAGCAACATCAATAGATATTGTCCGTAAGATCAGGATGTCTTCACAGAAATATCAGGATTCTTTAGTACAGGCTAAAAAACTTCAGGATGAAGAGACAAAACTGAAAGCAGAGCTGGAAAAAGAAAATAAAAAGAAACAGGAAGAAGAGAAGAAAAAGGCCGATGCTGAGAAAAAGCAGAAAGAAACAGCTTCTCCCGCAGCTGAGAACAAAACACAATAGAATATCATTTAACTTTAAAAAATATATAATATGAAAAAACAAGTTTTAGCCGCAATCGTAATGATTTCACTGGCTGTAGTATCGTGTACAAAATCAACAACTAAAACAGAGCAGGTTGAAAATCCGGACGGATCTGTAACTACTACTTCTACAACCGTAACGGAGGGCCCTGGTGTGGATACCTCTAAGATTAATAAAGCCAAAGAAGATGTAAAAACAAAGGTAGATGAAGCCGGAAATAAAATAGACAATGCTGCTCAGAAAGCTAAAGATAAAATTGATGAAACTGCAGATAAAACAAAGCAGGATCTTGATAAAGTAGGAAAAGATATTAAAAGCGGAGTTCAGGAAGCCGGAAAAGACGCTAAAGAGGCCGCAGCAAAAGGTGCATCAAAAGTAGAGGAAGCTGCTAAGAAAGTAAAAGAAGACTTAAAGAAATAAATTAATATAATTTCTATTTAAAACACACAAAAGCCCAATTTTGGGCTTTTGTGCGTTTTATTTTAATAGAATAGAAACAAATTTAAAGGTCAGGGTTTTCAAAATACTCTCTTGGTGTCTTGCCATATTTTTCTTTAAAAGCAGTAGCGAAAAATTCGGGAGTTCCAAATCCAAGATATTTAGCAATTTCTTTTATTTTTTTTTCTTTGAAATCAGTATCGCTCTTTAAAATGCTTTCAAGATGGGCGAAGCGAAGATCACTAATATAATTGTTGAAATTTTTTCCTGTTTTTATTTTAATAACACGGCTCAGGTATTTATCATTCGTATTAAATTTTTCAGCAAGAGTATTTAATCTTAAGTCTGAAGCCAGATATTTATTGGATTTTTCAAAATCAGCTAAGCTTTTAAGGAGCTGTTTAACAGTGTGTTTGTTGATAGGTAAATAAGCTTCATAATCAATTTCCAAGGGATTGTTTTTTTGTTGATTTTGTAAGCTGTAAACAATGGGAATTTCCTCTTCAGGAGCTATTTCTGATGGATTGTTTTCTTCTTTTTCGTAAATTATAGTCGTTTTTAGAGAAGGTATTTCTTCTTTATCCTTATCACCTATTCCGGACGATTCCGTATTATCCAACTCTTCTGCAACATCAGCTTGAATGGCTTGCTGCAGGCTTTTATTCTTTTTGTTCTGATACATGAAAAAACCTGTAGCAGCGATAATTCCTAAGATTCCTACGCTGATAAAGCTCCAGCGTTCTTTTTTCCGGTCGGAGAGCAGGTTTTCTTTTTCTTCTACAAGCCTTTTTTCATCATAATCCGTCTTTAATTTCTGAGCAATATTATTTTGTTCTTCTTTAAATTTTTTCTCGTATTGCAAAAGCTCGTCTACTGAAATGAGCTGCTTTTCTCTGTTTCCTTTCTTCTTATAATAATCTATAAAAAACTCAAATGATGGACGAAATTCTAAAGATATTTTCCCTGTTTTTTTATAATCATCAATGATTTCCTGAAAAAAAGGTAGAGCTCTCTCATCATCTTCTAATTTCCAATAGCACATTCCCAGATAAAACTTTTCATAGAAATGGTTATCAGAATCATTGTATAAACTTAAAGATTTTTCTAATTTTTGAATAGCAGAAGAATATTTTCTTTGCGAATACTCATTAAACGCATCGGATGAGATGAAATCTGCCAAATAAAAAGCAACATCCTGATTGTTTTCAATAAATGAATAACCTTCTTTTAATAGAATAGTATTCTGGCCAAAATTATTGATTGCAGAGTTTATTCTTATTAAAGTATTTAAGGTGTAAATATAGGAAGATCTAATATCAGCGGTGTTTTTCTTTTCCTTTTTCCATTTGTAATATTCATATATTTCATTGGCTATCTTCTGTGCCTCAATATTATCCCCGATTTTATTTTTAAGCCGGGCAATGGTAAACAGCCCTTCATAAGCGAACTCTTTAGAAGTATCATTTTTAAGATAATCATCGGCTATTATCGCCATTTCCAATGCTTTTTTATAGTCGTAATTTTTAAAATTTGCATTGGCGGCACTGGCATAGGCCATACCGATATACCGATTGTCTTTAGTTTTGACCGACTCTATAATTAAACTATCTCCATATTTTGCTTTTTCACTATCAGGAGCATACGTTGTGGCAAATCCATAGCCTGTTATTACTTCTTCAACCTGGTTATTTTTCTTTGCGAGCTCTATATATTTTTGAGTGAGATAAAATGCTTGTTTTCTATCTTTCGAAATGACTGATATTTTGTTTCGGAGACTTTCAAAATCTATTTTTTTTGAAGAGTTATCTTCTTGTTGTCTAAAAGATGCCCCCAATAAGAATATAAGAATATTGAATAAAAGTAAATTAAAATACTTTTTTTCTCTTTTTTTTAATGTTTTCATTTCAAAATAAGGAAATATTTTGTTTACCTGCATTTCTTTTAAAATGTATTGATTATCAATGGTCTATTTTTTTGTTTTTTCTGTCTTCAAAATTATTTTTTCCTATTTGCGAAGCTTTTTGTGGTTTTAAACAAAGATATTTTAATTTTTTGCATACTGCGTAAAAAGGAAAATTTGTTTTTAGAAAACTTGTGATTATATATTTGGAACAACAGAAAGGAATACCATTTTAACCTCAGTTCGGGATAAGAATTTTTGATTTAGAGCTTGTAATCCGGGAGATGGAAGATGGGGGTTCTGAAGGTCATCAATAATAGGTTGCCATCTTTTTTAGCTAATTTGATTTTTACAGACATTTTCGTTATCTATAACTAAAAGTGACTTCCAGCCTCCTTCTTCTATCTTCCAACCTTTTATAAGTTTTAAATAAAACATAATTATATAACATTAAAAAAAATAAACTTTAACGACTATGAAAAACAAATTAATGCTTACAACTACCAGAATTTCAGGTTTGGTCATGCTTGCTTTTATGACAGTATACAGTTTTCTTACTGCTTATAAAAACATAGACCTTCCCAATGGCTGGAAATTTTACTGCAGTGCTTTAGGTTTTATACTGTTTAGCTCCCTTTTAGTACTTACCCTGTTCAAAACGAATAAAAATCAATAACCATGAAAAAAGAAAATATTTCAATGATTGTGTTTGTAGCTCTGTTTATTATTGCTCTGATACGTTTTTTGGATTCGTCCGTCTATACCATGCTCTCTGCGGATAATGCAGGTTTAATACAGGAATATATTAAAAAATCTTTCTCATGGGGAATTTTTTTCGGAGGAAGCATTGCTGCAGGAATTGTTATCGTAACAAAATTATTAAAGAAATCTAAATAGTGATGAATTTGAAAAAACTGATGCTAATAATTGTATTCTTCTCTATCAATTCAGGATTGAACTGTTTCCTCAATTCTGATTATAAAATTACTGGGAAGAGTGGTTTTGTATTAGTGCTAAGCAGTATTTTATTTGCTGTTTTTATGTCTTTTTTTATGAAGAAATCGGATTCATAACTTAAGACAGGCTAATTTATAAAAAACTACCGCAAATTCATTTGCGGTAGTTTTTTATTTATTCATTTCCAGTAAAGGATCGATATATTCCCGGTCATTGCTTAATCTTGGCACTTTATTCTGCCCGCCAAGTTTTCCTTTGGATTCCAGCCAGTGATAGAACAGATTATCTTTAGCAATATGTACAATCGGCCTTTTCAGGGTTATGTTGTTATATCTTTTGGCTTCATAATCAGAATTGATGGTCTTAAGATGCTGGTCAAAGGCATCAATAAAACGATCGAGGTCGTCAGGGTGCCGGTTGAATTCAAAGATCCATTCGTGGGCACCTCCTTCATCTCCTTTCATGAAAACCGGAGCTCCTGTAAAGTCTGCAATAGAGGCTCCTGTGGATTCGCAGGCTTTGGAAAGAGCAGATTCTACATTGGTAATCATGAGCTCTTCCCCGAAAGCATTGATATAATGTTTGGTTCTTCCTGTGATCTTTATTCTGAACGGGCTGATGGAGGTAAAAACAACGGTATCGCCGATAAGGTATCTCCAAAGTCCGCCATTTGTGGTAATAACCATTGCATAGTTTTTCCCGATTTCTACGTCTTCAAGACTAACAACCTTCGGATTTGAAAAATGAAACTGATCCATAGGAATAAATTCATAGAAAATTCCGTAGTCCAGCATCAACAGCATTTCATCACTATCCGAGCGGTCCTGGATTCCGAAGAAGCCTTCAGAAGCATTATAAATTTCGTAGTAATTGATGTTTTTTCCGATGATCTGTTTGTATTGCTCCCTGTAGGGCTTAAAACTGATTCCGCCGTGAAAAAACACCTCTAAATTAGGCCACAGCTTAGAAATGCTTTCCGCATCTGTTTCCTTTAAAACTCTTTGCAGAAGAACCATCATCCAGCTCGGAACCCCAAGGATACTTCCTACATCTTCATTTTTTACTTCTGAAGTAATGGCTTTAAGCTTACTTTCCCATTCAGACATCAGGGAAACTTTTTTGCTGGGTATGGTGGTAATTTCCACCCAAAACGGAAGATTATCAATCAAAATAGCAGACAGATCCCCGAATTTAGTGTTGAAATCTGCATATAGTTCAGAACTTCCCCCAAGGCGTAAATTTTTGTTGGTGAAAAGCTGGTTTTCGGGATGGTTATTGGCATAGATGGAAACCATATCTTTCCCGGCTTTCATATGACAGTATTCAAGGCTCTCTGCTGAAATGGGAATGAATTTGCTTTTGGCATTCGTTGTCCCGGAGGATTTGGCAAAATGCTTGATATATCCGGGCCAGCTTACGTCTTTGCAGCCCTGTCTTGCCTTTTCTATATACGGTTCAAAATCTTCATAAGTTACAATCGGAACCTTGTTTTTAAAGTCCTGATAACTTGAAATCGAATTGAAACCGTGTATTCTTCCGTACTCTGTATCTTCCGCATGGAAGAGCTGAGAGAAAAGTATACCTTTCTGGGTTTCAATAGGATGGTTCATGAAATTCTGTATCTGATCTATCCTTTGGCGGATAAACCAGTTGACTACCGTATTGAAGAGTGCCTTTGTTGCCATTTCAACAAATATAATGATATTTGGATTTTCAGAAAATTTTTATAGCATGAAATAAAAAAACCGCTACAAAATTTGTAACGGTTTATTATTTAGATTATTGTTTCTTAGCAATACTCATCATAAGCAGCCTGAAGATTGGCAGCGATAGCCCCGGCAGGATTACCTTCAATATGATGTCTTTCCAGCATATGAACCAATTCTCCGTCTTTGAAAAGCGCTACACATGGAGAGCTTGGAGGGAACGGAGCAAGGTGTTTTCTTGCTTCTACTACTGCTTCAGTATCATATCCTGCAAAAACAGTCGTTAAATGATCAGGTTTTTTATCTCCTGTCAAAGAATATACTACACCTGGTCTTGCAGCTCCGGCAGCACATCCGCAAACAGAATTGATCACTAATAGGGTGGTTCCTGACTGCTTTAATGCTCCCTCTACCTGAGCAGGAGTTGTTAGATCTTCGAAACCTTTATCTGTAAGTTCAGCCTTCATAGGCATTACTAAATCTGTTGGATACATATATTTTGTTTTTTATCCCTACAAAGTTAAGCAATTCTTTACGTTTGTTCAATACATAAAAACTATCAATGGTTTAGGCATAGAAAATTAATTAAATATTAATAATTCAATAATATTTGAAAAAATATAAAATAAAATAACAAATAATGAAAAATAATTGTTAAATTTGAAATGATTCTGAAAAACAAAGGACCATGAAAAAAACAATTACGGCTTTCCCTCAGGCAAACAAATTATTCAATACAGCCTAAGAGGCAGTTGAATGAGCTCTTTTTCAGTTTTAGATATTATTAAACTGAAATTAATAATCTTGAATATCCCAAAAATGAAGCCCGAAATTAAACAATTTCGGGCTTCTTTAATCAAATCGATATGCAAAGGTTGGATATCCTTATAAATAGGTTGGTGTTTTTCAACGGCCAACTAAGAAAGGAGTTTTTTAGCCATCTCGGAAATACTTTTTCCGTCAGACTTTCCGGCTAATGCTTTTGAAGCTGCTCCCATTACCTTTCCCAGGTCCTTAATAGACTCGGCTCCGGTTTCTGAAATAATATTTTTAATCTCTGTTTCCAGTTCTTCTAAGGAAAGCTGTTTTGGCAGAAACTGCTCAATCACTTTCATCTGTGCTTCTTCTACTTCAGCAAGGTCATTTCTTCCCTGTGCAGCAAACTGTTCAAAAGAGTCTTTACGTTGTTTGATCATTCTCTGCAGAATTGCAATTTCCTGCTCTGCAGAAACTTCAGCACCTCTTGCTTCTGTTTGCAGAAGTAAGATCTGAGATTTTACAGCACGCAAAGAATCCAGAGCAACTCTGTCTTTTGCTCTCATGGCTGTTTTTATAGCTTCACTTATGGTATTTTCTAAACTCATGTTTTATGCTTTTGGCTTCTGGCAGTTAGCTGCTCGCTTTGACGTGACTTTTAAAGCCATTTGCTAGTAGCTATCTGCCATCAGCATTAATCTACGTCTTTATTTAAAAATCTGTTTTCTCTCACCTGCATAGATCCGTTGTTATCAGACAGATAGGTATTGATGTTCTGGTCTGAGGCATTGACTCCGTCGATAGAGATATTTTTTCTTTTGAAAGCAGGAATAGATTCAAATTCGCTGGAGCTGTCAAAACTCTGATATCTTGAATTGAACTCTTTCAGCTTGTTTCTTCTTTCCAATACTCTTTCCTGATCTACTGCTTTATTGACAAACGTGAATTCAGACTCTTCCGTTTTCGGAGTTTCAAGTTCTGTTGTATGCTCAACTGCAGGTTTGATTTCAACTTTTGGTTCTTCCTGTTTTGTCTGGAAGAACGTTTCAGTCTGTTGAACCGGTGTTTCAGTCAAAGTACTTACAGGTGCATTGAATTCTGCCTTAGGCTGCCCGAAATCAGTCTTTGGTTCATTGGATGAAGGCTGGTTTACAAAGAAGCTGAATTCTACAGGCTTTTCTTCTGAAAAAGAGGTATTGAAAGTGCTTCCTGATTGAGGCTCATCTTTTTTATTTTCAAAGTCAAATGAGAAAGACTGGATTTCTAAATCGTTTGGATCTTCACCCTCTTCATCATCAATAGAAAACAGGTTGTAGGCGTCCTGGCTGCTTTCTTCCTCATTTTTCCAGGCCTGTTCAGGAGTATTCAGGGTATCTTCTTTGTCTGTAAATCTAATTTCTGTTTTAATTTCCTCTTCCTCAATGATCATTTTTTTTTCAATAGATGTAGAACCAAACTGTGGAGTGTTATGGTCTTCGTCATCTAATCTGAAAAGATTTTTTCTGCCAAAATCGTGTGTTGCCTCAGGAGCAGATTCTCTTTCTTCTCTTGTTTTGAATGGTGAAGATTTTGGAGCATCAAAATTGTCATTAAGACTGATTCTGATTTTTTCTGTAGGTCCTGCAAATTTTTTGTTCTCATTGGAAAATCCTGTAGCGATAACAAGAACACTTACAGCATCTCCCAGTTCCTCATCTGCACCAACTCCGAAGATGATATCAGCGGTATTTCCTGCTTCTTTCTGAATATGATCCATGATGATACCTATTTCATCCATGGTAACTTCTTCTGCGCCACTTCTGATCAGTAACAGTACATTTTTGGCTCCTGTAATCTTATTGTCATTTAATAACGGGGAGTCAAGAGCTTTTCTTACGGCTTCTTCAGCTTTATTCTCTCCGGAAGCTGTTCCTGTAGACATCAGAGCTGTACCGGAATTCTGAAGCACTGATTTAGCATCTCTAAAGTCAATGTTTACATCAAAATATCCCGTAATAACTTCTGCCATTCCTTTGGCTGCATTGGCTAAAACTTCGTCTGCCTTGGAGAATCCCTGTTTGAATCCAAGATTTCCAAACTGCTGTCTTAGCTTATCGTTGTTGATGACAATTAATGAGTCAACGTTATTTTTTAGTTTATCAAGGCCGTTTTCAGCCTGATCTAATCTTCTTTTTCCTTCAAAGCTGAAAGGAACGGTAACAATACCTACCGTTAAAATTCCCATGTCTTTGGCTACTTTAGCAATAACAGGAGCGGCTCCTGTACCTGTACCACCACCCATTCCGGCAGTGATGAACACCATTTTCGTGTTCTGGCCCATAGCAGCTTTAATATCTTCAATGCTTTCAATAGCTGATTTTTCTCCAACTTCAGGATCAGCGCCGGCACCAAGGCCTTCAGTGATGGTAGTTCCCAACTGTACTTTGTTGGCAACAGGGTTATTATCTAAAGTCTGGGCATCTGTATTGCAGATCACGAAATCTACTCCGTGAATTCCTTTCTCGTACATGTGTTTCAGAGCATTGTTTCCGCCGCCACCTACACCGATCACTTTTATAATGGATGAATTTCCTTTTGGCAAATCAAATGAAAATCCTTGTGTACCTATATTTTCCATAACTATATTTTTAATAATTGATAACTGATAACGATGGCTGATAAATGTTTTATTTAGTTTAAGATAATAAATCTCCTGCTATTTCTGATAATATTTATCACATCTTTTATCATTTATATTTATTCTACTTCTTCAAAGAATTTTTTTACTTTTTCCATGAGTGACTGTCCAAAGGTCAGTTTCGCTCTTTTGTTTTCCTGCTGTTCGGTTAAAACGGGGTTTTCCTCAACGGGAACAGCCTGCTGAACCTGTTGTTGTACCGTTTCTGCCTGTATGCTGTCGGTAACTTCTGTTTTCTGTTCTTCCAAAACAGGTTCTGTAATATCAGCATTTTGCTTCTTGTCCCTGATCTTTAAACTTTCCATAAGCAAGCCGATAGAGGTAGCAAATTCCGGACCTTTCAGGTACTGGTTTTTATCGTTGGCAATATATTCATTGGCAAAACCGATTCTGCTGTCGAAACCTGTTGTGTAATTGGCCAGCTGACGAAGATGCTTCAGGTTTGAACCGCCTCCTGTAAGGACAATTCCTGCAATAAGCTTCTTTTTCTGTTCAAATGCACCGTACGCCTTCAATTCTGTATTTACCATTTCAAGGATCTCTTCTACTCTGGCATTGATGATTTGTGCTAAAGTTTTTAGAGAAATCTCTTTGTCTGGTCTGCCGTGAAGTCCGGGAATGGTAACAAATGTACTGTCTTTTTCCAATTCGGGAACTGCTGAACCGAATTTTACTTTCAGCTGTTCTGCATGTTTTTCGATAATGGAACAGCCTTCTTTGATATCTTCCGTAATAATGCCTCCTCCGTAAGGAATTACGCATGTGTGGCGGATGATATTATCTTTAAAAATAGCTATATCTGTAGTACCACCACCAATATCTACGATAGCAACACCGGCTTCTTTTTCTTCTTTGGTAAGTACTGCTTCTGAAGAGGCTAGAGGTTCCAGGGTAAGGGCTTCCATTTCCAGGCCTGCTTCTCTTACACATCTTGCGATATTTCGGATGCTGCCCATCTGTCCCACTACAACGTGGAAGTTAGCTTCTAAACGCTTTCCGTGCATTCCTACAGGTTCCTGAATTTCGCCTTCGGAATCTACTTTATACTCTTGAGGAAGTACGTGGATGATTTCTTCACCGGGAAGCATAACCAGTTTTTTTACCTGATCTTTCAGTGCTTCAATGTCATCATCTGTAATAAATTTATCCGGATGTTCACGCATAATATAATCGGAATGCTGCAGTGAACGGATGTGTTTTCCTGCGATACCGACTGTGACTTTACGGATGGGAACACCTGCGCTGGACTGTGCCTCAGAAACGGCAGCCTTGATTGAATTAATGGTCTGTGAGATATTGTTCACAATACCTTTATGAACTCCAAGACTTTTGGCCTTCCCTACACCGAGAACTTCTATTTTCCCGTGTGCATTCCTCCTTCCGACAATCGCGACAATCTTTGTTGTCCCGATGTCCAGACCTACTGAATACTCTTGATTTTCCATTTGTTTATATCGATTTGATTTTTTTCTACTTTTTTCCCGATTGGATCTTATCCAATTTTGTGCTAAAATGTCTTTCTGAGACTAGATTTTATTCTATTTTGACCTTTGCTTTGGGCTTTGCCGCTGCTGGCTTTTTCTCTGCTTTCTTCGTTTCCTTTGGTTTGGCCGTTGTTTTTGGCTTTATATTTTCTTTTGGCTTTGCTGAGGATGAAGCCGGTTTCTTTTTTTCAGCGGGTTTGGGTGCTAAATCAGGTTTCTTCGCTGATGTAGGGATTGGGGCTTTTGCAAGCTCCTTATTTCCTGCCTTCAGAATACTGTCATTTTCTTTAAAATAAGGATTTAAAGTGGTTACAATCTGGTTTTGGTATTTCACGGAGACCATATTGTATTTCTGAGGATCCTGATAGACCAGGTATTTTTCTACAAACGCTTTAAAACCTTTTACTTTAAATTCAATATTATCAAGATCACCTATTTCTACTTTATAATTTCCTTCACTGGTCAGGAGATTATAATCGTCCTTGTATTTGGAGATTCCGATAAAGAATTTTTTGCTGAAATTATCTTTGTCTATTTTTTCTACCAATTCAGCCAGCTTCTGATATTCCTCGGGTTTTACATTTCCCGTTACGAGCATGCAAGGATGAGAATAGGTCTTTGAAATAGGAAACTCTGTTCCTTTCTGGTCTACATAAAAATCTCTTCCGTCCTTGTTAAGTCTGAAAACAGGAACTCTTTGTTTAATATCCAAGTTCAGTTTACCATTTAGATTTAAATATACATTAGCACTGTCTACGGCAGGAAGGGAGTTAATCTTCTTTTCCAGTGCGGGAATATTGAGATCTCCAACTTTTCCTGAAGGGTTTTCTTTTTTGACAATGGCTCTTATATCTTTTTCATCGATAAAGTAAACCGGTGTTTTTTCATTCATTTTTACAGAAATCTTTTGGTCCGTAATCTTCTGACCACTGAATCTCTTTAATGAGAAACTCAGCAGTAATCCTAAGATGATCACAGTGACCGCAATTTTTAATATTCTGTATTTTTTTTTCATTTTTTTCTATAAGCGCTATTGCCGCAAGTTTTTTTATTCAGTTTGGATTAAACTTATATTTTTGAAATCCATTCACAAACAGGGTCGTACAGGGTGTCTATATTTCCTGCGCCAACGGTTAGAAGAATGTCAAAATCTTTTTCTTTTATCTTTTCAAAAGCATCGGATAATGCTGATACTTCTTTTTTATCTAAGGTTACTTTTTCCAAAAGCCAGTCTGAGGTAATTCCTTCAAAATTTTCCTGAAGTTCTCTTGCAGGATAGATGTCCAGAAGGATCAGCTCATCAGAATTGCTGAGGCTTTCCGCAAATCCGTCAGCAAAGTCTCTTGTTCTGCTGAACAGATGCGGTTGAAATACCACCAATAATTTTTTATCCGGATAAAAAGTTCTTACTGAACTCATTACGGCATTGATCTCTGTTGGATGATGGGCGTAATCATCGATGTAGATTTTACCGTTTGGATAAATATGTTTGGTATATCTTCTCTTAATGCCTTTAAAATTGGCAATTGCCTTTTTCAGGGTCTCAAAATCTACGCCTAAATTGTGCAGGATAGCCAATGCCGCCGTGGCGTTTTCCACGTTGTGGATACCCGGGATTTCCCAAACGAAATCTTTTATGGTTTCAGTCGGGGTATGGAAATCAAAATAGATTTTATCGTGATCCATACGCAGATTATCTGAATAGTAATCTGCTTTTTCATTAACGGCATAGGTCTGATGCGCTCTGCCTATTTCTAGTCCTTTTCTCACAAACAGCTGTCTGTCTTCCGGAACCAGTGCTGCAAACTGTCTGAATCCTTCCTCAATATGGCTTTTGTCGCCATAAATATCAAGATGGTCTGCATCGGTAGAGGTAATAACCGCCCAGTCCGGAGAAAGATTCAGGAAGCTTCTGTCATATTCATCCGCTTCTACTACTGAATATTGTGTTCCATTGTACAGAAAGTTAGACTTAAAGTTCTCAGAAATTCCTCCTAAAAAGCATGAGAAAGGAAGATCTGCTTCTTTACACAAATGGGAAACCAGAGTAGAGGTGGTGGTTTTTCCATGGGTTCCGGCTACCGCAATACATTCTGTATTTTCTGTGATCAGTCCTAATACTTTGGCACGTTTTAAAACTTCAAACTGGTTTTGATTGAAATAATCAAGGATTCCCAGTGTTTTAATAGCCGGAGTATAGATCACCAGAGTGTCTTCTTTGTGAAGGGAAGTAATTCTTTCGTCAAGAATATCCTCAAAAGCAATATCAATTCCTTCTTTCATCAGCTGTTGAGTCAGTTTGGTATCGGTTTTATCATATCCCAATACTTTTTTGCCTGATGCGTTGAAGTAACGCGCCAGAGCACTCATCCCGATCCCGCCGATTCCGACGAAGTAAAATTTCTGATATGTTTCTAAAATATTCATTTCTTTTTGTATTACTCTATGATGTAGAATGTATTGTTATTACTATTTTCTACAACTTTTTCATTATTTCGTCTACAATCTGTTTTGCGGCATCAGGCTTGGCAAAATATTCCAGATTGTCAGACATTTCTTTTCTTAAATTTTCGCTTTCGCAAATCTCTGATAAGGTGTTCCAGAATTTCTCCTGCATTTCAGAGTCTTTTACCATTCTGGCTGCATTTTTTTCAACCAGATTCATGGCATTTTTGGTCTGGTGGTCTTCTGCCGCAAACGGGAAAGGGACCAACAGAACCGGTTTTTTTGCTACGGCCAGTTCTGAGATGGCAATGGCTCCGGCTCTCGAAACAATAATATCTGCTGCGGAATAGGCCAGTTCCATGTCTTTAATGAATTCACGTATCTGGATATTTCGGGTATCAACATCTTTTGTCTCTTCAATAATATTTTGATAATCGAGTTTTCCTGTTTGCCAGATCAGCTGATAGTCTTTGTTTATGATGTCATTTAAATGCGATTTCCAGGCATTATTTAATGTTCTGGAGCCCAAAGATCCGCCTACGGAAAGGATGGTCAGCTTATCTTTGCTTATTCCCATTTTTTCTTTGGCAAGAGCGGTTTCCGTCATTCCGGTAACGATATTCTCACGAATCGGGTTACCCAGGAATTTTATTTTTTCTGCTGGGAAGCCTTCTACTTTCGGATAGGCTGTAAATACGGCCTTTGCTTTCTTGCTCAGAATCTTATTGGTTACTCCTGCGTGGGCATTCTGTTCCTGAATAAAGATTGGGATTCCCATTTTGCTTGCTTCATATAAGGCCGGACCGCTGGCAAAACCACCTGTTCCGACAGCAAAATCCGGAGCAAAACTTTTAATGATTTTTTTGGATCTGGACAGGCTTTTCAGAATTTTGAAAGGCAGGCCCAGATTGGATAAAAGGTTCCCTCTGTCTATTCCGGCGATATCAATTCCTTCAATTTTATAGCCGGCCTGAGGAACTTTTTCCATTTCCATTTTTCCGTTGGCTCCGATGAACAAAAATTCTGTATCAGGAAATCTTTTTCTGATTTCGTCTGCAATGGCGATTGCCGGGAAGATGTGTCCTCCTGTTCCGCCGCCGGATAATACTACTTTTAATTTTTTGTTCATTTTAATGGGGCCGTGCCCGGTTTTATTTTAATTCAATATTCAAATTTCAATATAATAGGATTTTATCCTATTCTTTGTTAAATCGTCCCTTTGGGACTTTTGTTTTATGCGATATCGTTAATTTCTGCTATGCTTTGTTTTTTGCCCATTCCTTCTTCATCGTAGATCTGTATTCTTGAGCTTATATTTAAAATAATTCCCAGCTGAAGGTAGGTTACCAGCATTGAGGTTCCTCCGTAGCTGATAAGTGGCAGCGGCTGTCCGGTTACTGGAATCAGGTTGACGGCAACGGCTATATTTACTGAGAGCTGTATGAAGATCATTACCCCGAGACTGAGCACCAGCAGCGACCCAAAAAAGGCGGGCATTTTACTGGCTATCATGACAATCCGGATCATCATAATCAAATAGAGGCTTATCAGAAAGGCGGCACCTATCAATCCGTATTCTTCTACGATAACGGCGAAGATAAAGTCGGAGGCAGACTGGGGAAGCATTTGTTTCAGTGCGCTTTTTCCTGGCCCCATTCCGGTAATTCCACCATGAACGATGGCTGCTTTAGCCTGCATTACCTGATAGTTTTTTGCTTTTACGCTTTCGTCATCTACGTCAGCTGTTTTGGCCTTGCTGGAGGTAAATGTTTCGATACGGCTCATCCAGGTATGTACACGGTTTCCTCCGATCATGTTGGTATTCAGTGCAATCAGCAGGAAGAAGACAATGGCTACAAATGATGCGGAGATAAATCCGGCAATGTATTTCCAGTGAAGCTGTCCTATGATGAGAACCACTACGGAAACCATTAGAATCATCAAAGCGGTTGAACCGTTATCCTTGGCTACCAGTACAAATACAAGAAGAATTGGCCCGAAAATGTACATGATATTTTCTATCGGGAGTCTTTCTCTGGTTATTTTCTTTGTTAAATATCTGCACAGGTAAATAATCAGCATTAAAAAGGCGAATGATGACGGTTGGAATGAAATTGGAGTTCCGGGAATTTTAAGCCATCTGGAAGCACTGGCTCCGTCGATGGTTTGGCCCGTAAACATGGTAACGATCAATAGAACAATCATCAGGCCCAGCAGGATGCTGCTGAGTTTTCCGATGTATTCATATTTTACGGTTCCTACCAGTCTCATGATTCCAAGACCTAAGACTACAAAGAACATATGCTTGATAACGTGACCGGTGGTGGTCCCGTTATTGACAATGTATTCGAGATTTGAACTTGCAGAATATACAGGGAAGATAGAGAAAATGGAAATCACAAGAATGACCATCCAAAGTACTTTATCGCCCTTTAGAAATTCAAATCTGCTTTCTGTGTTCTGTTCGTCCATATTTAATGCTATTGGCTTCTGGCTAATGGCCATTGGCTTTTAATACCTGTTCTTTAAATTGTTTTCCTCTGTCTTCATAGCTTTTGAAAAGATCAAAACTTGCGCAACATGGGGAAAGTAAAACGGTATCTCCGTTCTTTGCCAGAGATTTTGATATTCTTACGGCTTCTTCCATGCTTGAAGTATCGTAGATGAATTCTTTTTTGTTTTTAAAGAAGTCTATGATCTTCTGGTTGTCTATTCCAAGGCAGACAATGGCTTTTACCTTTCTTTTCACCAGATCCTCAATTTCTGAGTAGTCGTTTCCTTTATCCAGTCCTCCTACAATCCATACGGTAGGCGTTTTCATACTTTCTAAAGCGTAATAGGTGGCGTTTACGTTGGTTGCCTTACTGTCGTTGATGTATTTTACTCCTTCAATTTCAGTTACAAACTCGAGCCTGTGTTCTACTGCCTGGAAAGTCATCAGGGAATTTCTGATGCTGTCGTTGTTGATTTCCAGTATTTTACCTGCAATAGATGCGGCTAAACTGTTGGCAACATTGTGGTTTCCGAGAAGTGAAAGTTCATCAATTTTCATGGTGAACTCATCTTTCATCTTAACTTCAATTTTATCTTCATTGATAAAACCTCCTTCTGCCAGTTTTTCCTTGGTTGAAAAAGGGATCATTTTGGCTCTGATCTCCAGTTTTTCAAGAATATTTTTGCTCATTTCATCATCTTTATTGTAGATGAAGAAATTGTCATTTTCCTGATTTTCAGCGATTCGGAATTTAGCCAATGCATATTCCTCATAGTTGTAGTTGTACTGATCCAGGTGATCCTGAGACAGGTTCAATAGAAGGGAAATATAAGGTCTGAAGTTCTGAATATCATCTAATTGGAAAGAGCTTACTTCCAGGACATAATATTCATGGTTTTCATCAGCAACCTGTCTGGCAAAGCTGTAGCCAATGTTTCCGCCTAAGCCTACATTCAATCCGTCATTTTTCAGGATATAATAGATCAGGGAAGTTGTGGTGGTTTTTCCGTTACTTCCGGTGATGGCGATAATTTTAGCATTGGTGAATTCTGACGCAAATTCTATTTCAGAGGAAAGTCTGATTCCTTTCTCATGAATTTTATGGATGATTTCTGCCTTTTTGGGAATTCCCGGGCTTTTTACAATCCAGTCTGCGTTTAAAATTCTTTCTTCGTTGTGATTTCCTTCTTCAAATTCAATTTCATTTTCAGTCAGAAACTGTTTGTAGTGATCCTTAATAGCTCCCTTGTCTGAAAGAAAAACTTCCAGACCTTGTTTTTTAGCCAAATAAGCAGCACCACATCCGCTTTCTCCTCCTCCTAAAACAACTATTTTCATAATTAATTTTTTTGTAAAATGTAAATTGTAAAACGTACAATGTAAGGGTGTCTTTTACATTAATACTTTCTACTTTTTACAAAAATTATCTCATTTTCAGTGTGATCAGACATATGATAGCCAGTATTACTCCAATAATAATCATACGGTTCACGATTTTACTTTCGTGGAAACCTTCTTTCTGATAGTGGTGGTGTAATGGTGACATTCTGAACAGCCTATTGTTTTGGGCATATTCCAACCCATATTTTTTCTTTCTGTATTTGAAAACGATTACCTGAAGCATCACGGATAGGTTTTCGATTAAGAAAATTCCGCATAAAACAGGAATCAGTAATTCTTTTCTCAGGATAATGGCCAGAACGGCAATTACGCCTCCCAGCATTAAACTTCCGGTATCTCCCATAAAAACCTGTGCAGGATAGGTATTGTACCAGAAAAAGCCAATTACGGCACCTACCATGGCTACTGCAAAAATGGTGGTTTCTCCCATATTCGGAAGGAACATGATGTTGAGATAATCTGCGAAGATAATGTTCCCGGAAAGGTAGGCGAACAATGCAAGGGTGAGCAGTATGACTACACTGGTTCCTGCGGCAAGACCGTCTATACCGTCTGTAATGTTGGCTCCGTTGGATACGGCGGTTACAATGAAGATAACAATAGGAATAAAGACAATCCATGCCCACTCATGGGCATCTTTATCATTCATCCAGAACAGAATTCCGCTGTAATCGAATTCATTATTTTTAGCAAAAGGAACGGTAGAGACTGTAATTTTTTCTGTAGGCATAAAGTTTTGTTCTACATTGTTCCGGTTCACTACTTTTGCATCGGCATATTTTCTTTTAACGGTAATGTCCGGATGGAAATACATGGTGATTCCGACAATCAGTCCCAGTCCCACCTGTCCGACTACTTTAAATTTACCGCTCAGACCGTCTTTATTTTTTTTGATTTTCTTTAAATAATCATCCAGAAAACCGATTGCACCCATCCATAACATAGAAACCAGCAGGAGAACAATGTAGACGTTGGTGATCCTTGTAAATAGCAGGACCGGAATGATGGTTGCCAGAATGATGATTAGTCCTCCCATGGTAGGGGTTCCTTCTTTCTGCTTTTGCCCGTCTAATCCAAGATCGCGTACCAGTTCACCCATTTGTTTCGTTCTCAGGTAGTTGATTACTCTTTTTCCGTAAACCAGAGCAATGACCAGAGAAAAAAGCACGGCGATCCCTGCACGGAAGGAAATGTATTTCAACATTCCTAATCCGGGGATATGGATTCCATGGCTGGTTAAGTATTCGTATAGATAGTATAGCATGTTGTCAAGTTTTAATTAATGATCGTTTTAAATTCTATTTACTCATTAATTTCCAAAGTTCATTAATCGTTTCTTTATCGTCAAAATGATGTTTTACACCATTGATTTCCTGATAGGTTTCGTGTCCTTTTCCGGCTACGAGAACAATATCTTTCGGTTCTGCAAATTTTATGGCCATTTTGATGGCTTCTTTTCTGTCTGGAATTGAAGTGTATTTGCTGAAGTTCTGAGGTTCAACGCCTGCTTCAATTTCTTTGATGATCTGCGCGGGATCTTCTGTTCTCGGATTGTCTGAAGTGATAATCGCCAGTGTTGATTTTTTGGTGGCAATATTTCCCATTTCAGGTCTTTTCGAGTGGTCTCTGTCACCTCCGCATCCAAAAACAGTGATCAGTCTTTCATTTTTGGTTCTGATATCGTTGATGCTGTCCAGAATGTTTTCTAAGGCATCTGGTGTGTGGGCATAATCTACAATGAAGAAAATTCCGCCATCTGATCTGAATGTTTCAAATCTTCCGGAAACTCTTTTTAGTTTACTTACAGCCTGAAGAACTTCATCCTGCTCAAAACCCAGTTCTTCTGCGATTCCGAAAACCAAAAGAAGGTTATAGACATTGAATTTTCCGGTCAGCGTTGTCCAGAATTCTTTTCCGTTGAAATTTAAAAGCATTCCGTTAAAATCAACTTCAAGAAGCTTTCCATGGTAATCTGCCATCGTTTTCAAAGCATAAGATTTTTTCTTTGCTTTGGTGTTCTGAAGCATCACATTTCCGTTTTTGTCATCAACATTGGTAATGGCAACGGCTGTACCTTCCAGTTCGTCGAAAAATCTTTTTTTGGTTTTAAGATATTCGCCAAAGGTTTTATGATAATCTAAATGATCGTGGGTAAGATTGGTAAATCCTGCCACTTTGAAGTGCAATCCTTCGATTCTGTTTTGTGCAATCCCGTGGGAACTTACTTCCATAAAAGCAAATTCACATCCTTTTTCCACTGCTTCAGCCAGAATTTTATTGATGGTGATCACATCCGGAGTGGTATGGGTGGCGGGAATGATTTCTTCTCCTATTCTGATCTCAACTGTTGAAAGTAAGGCAGAATCATAGCCCATATTTTTGAAAACATCAAAAAGCAGGGTAGAGACAGATGTTTTTCCGTTGGTTCCTGTAACTCCTACCAGTTTTAATTTTCTGGAAGGGTTTCCATAGAAATTAGAAGCGAGATGTCCTAAAGCTTTGGATGAATCTTTTACCTGTATATAGGTTATATTTTCTGCCAATACTTCCGGAAGTTCTTCGCAGACAATTGTTGCGGCTCCTTTTTCAATTGCTGAGGAAATGAAAGAGTGGCCATCAGAAACAGTTCCTTTTATTGCAATATAAAGGGAGTTTTCTGTAGCTTTTCTACTATCAAACACCAATTCGGTAACTTCACGGCTGCTGTTGCCATGAATTGCTGTTACCGGGATTCTGTTTACTAATTCTGTTATTATCATTTTTATTAATAGGATTGCATCCTATTCCTTGTTAAATCGTCCCTTCGGGACTTTGTTTTTCTATTAATTCTGCAGCGATAAATAAATTCTCTGGTTCTTGCTGATCGTAGTACCTTCCAGTGGGAATTGCTCTTTGATCCTTCCAACTCCTTTGTAATCGACACGGTATCCTAAGTTTTCCAGTTGTGGAATTACATTTTTACCAATAAGTCCTACTACGTTAGGCATTTGTTTATCATTAACTGCTACTTTGACGTTAGGTTCAACCATTTTGCTTAGGTCTACCCTTTTGTCTACCAGCATTTCTTTTTCAATATTCTGTGGTGTTTTCAGGAATGTTTTTCCTGCGATTTCCTTAAATACGGGTGCAGAAACGGCTCCTCCATAAAATCCTTTTGCTGTATTGGGTTCGCTGACCATTACATAGCAGGTGTACTTCGGACTATCCGCGGGATAGAAACCAGCGAATGAAGCACGGTATTTCATTGGACCAGGAAGCCAATATTCAAATCTTGCCGTTCCTGTTTTTCCGGCCATTTTAAGGTTCGGGGTGAAGATGCTTCGTCCGGTTCCTTTTTCTACGGCTTTGGTCAGAGCGCTGGTCATCATTTTAATTGCTTTTTCGGAAGCCATTTTGTTGACCATTACTTCCGGCTTGGCGCTGTACATTACTTTTCCGTCTTTCATGATCTTGTCAATGAAAAGTGGCTTCACCATTTTACCACCATTAGCAACCCCATTATAGAAAGTTGTTAACTGTAGTAGATTGATATTTGAGGAGTACCCGAAAGAAATGGAGGCCAGGGTAGCAGCGTTCCATCTCGAGTGCTGCGGGGTCAGGATTTTAGGCTTTGTGATTCCCGGCAGTTCGATATCCATTTTATCGAATAATTTCCAGCGTTTCAGATGATCCAGAAATATCTGTGGTTTTTCTGCATAGTATTTTGTGATCAGTTTTGCGGTACCCACATTACTGGATTTTGCAAGAACATCACTGATGTCGTAGGTTCCTCCACCGTGGCCGTCTGAAATTCTTTGTTTGGCATAAACCCATACTCCGTTTCCTACGTTTACTGTGGTGTTTTCATCAATAAAGCCGTCATCCATTGCGGCAAGCAGAGAGATGGTTTTAAAGGTGGAACCGGGTTCGATGTTATCTTTTAAGGCGTAGTTGTAAGAGTCTTCATATTCGCCTGATTCTGTTCTTTTTAGGTTGACAAGCGCGCGTACTTTTCCGGTTTCTACCTCCATCACGATCACGGTTCCGTGCTTTGCTTCGTAATTGATAAGCTGTTTTTCTAACGCGGAGTGTGCAATATCCTGAATTCTAAGGTCCAGGGTTGTATATACGTCTTCTCCGTCTACAGGCTCCTTAACTTTCCAGTAATCAATTGGTTTCCATTGAGAGGAATTGATTCTCTGCTCCAGTCTTTTTCCGTCGGTTCCGGTCAGGTATTTGGAGAAAGCACCTTCCAGTCCGGATTTTAATTCACCGTTATCCATCCCGATGGTTCCGGCTCCGATTTCTGAAGTGGCTAATTCCCTTTTGTAGTTTCTGTCAACGATAAATCCTCCTTTATTTTTTCCTTTTTTGAAGATCGGAAAGTTTCGGATTCTGTCGTACTGGTCGAAATCTAGCCCTTTTACTAAGGTATAGTATTGGTTTTTTTTCTTTTTCTGCTCATCAAATTTCTGTCTGAATTCTCCTCTGGATTTTCCAAACATTTTGCTCAAAGAATCAGTAAGTGCCCCAATATTGTTGGTGTAGACACTGTCTTTCATAGTTTTAAAATCAAGATAGATGTCATAACGCATTACGGTGGTAGCCAGAATAGAACCGTCTGAGGCGAAAAGGTTTCCGCGGGCAGCTTTCAGGGTTGCTTCGCGATAATTTTTATTAATGTAATCGTCTTTAATTTCCTGAACGTTAGTGTTTTGCAGGATTACAATCCTTGTAAGAAACATTACGAATACGCACAGAGCTGCCACTGCGAAGAGATAGCCCCACCTTAACGTTTTTTTACGTTTGTTGTCGTATTCATTTTGTTTTTGCATCTGTACTGTCTAGTTTAATTAGCAGTTTGTGAGGATGATTTTCAAGGGTCATTAAAGAATCCCTTGCTACTTCTTTCCCCAGCTCCGATTCCATTTTTACTTTGATCAGCTTACTCTGGGCGTAAGCGTTTCTTGATTTATATTCTTCTGTTTCTTCTTTTAAAGCATTAACAATTTTAATTTTTTTGTTGACGAGATGGTTGCTATAAATCATGGCCATCATCAGGATGAACAACAACAGAAAATACTTGTAATGTATTTTGATTTCATCACGGTTCAGAAAATTTCCTTTTATAATGTCTATAAAAGTGAGTCTTTTCTGGGGGCGATTTGTTGTTCTTTTTGCCAATTTATTTGTTTGTCAATTTGCTTTGCAGTGAATTCACTTCGTGGTCAATTGTCAATTTTGTGATGTGAAAAAATCACTATTGACTTTCCACAATTCACTTTTATATTTTAATTCCTGTTCTCATTTTAGCACTTCGGGCTCTGGAATTTTCTTCGATTTCCTCACTGTCTGGGATAACCGCTTTACTTTTCAGAAGCTCAAATGCTTTTTTATAATTTCCGTAGATGTCTCTTTCCGGTTCACCTTCAAACATTCCGTTCTTTAAGAATCTTTTTACCAGACGGTCTTCTAATGAATGGTAAGAAATAACGACCAGTCTTCCTTCCGGTTTCAGAACGTTGTAGGCCTGAACGAGCATTTCTTTTAAAACCTCCAGCTCCTGATTTACTTCAATTCTTATGGCCTGGAAAAGCTGGGCATAGAATTTATTAACCTTATGGGGCGGAATGTAGCTGAATAGCTTTTTCAGGTCTTCCGTGGTATTGATGATCTTCGTTTTTCTGTGATGAACGATTTCTCTCGCCAGCTTTCTTGCTTCTCTCAGTTCTCCGTAGTGGTAGAAAATGTCAGCAAGCTCTTCTTCTCCGTATTCATTAATCACCCGTTTAGCATCAAGATTCTGCATCACGTTCATTCTCATGTCCAGAGGGGCATCACTTCTTGTTGAAAATCCTCTTTCTGCCTCATCAAACTGATGGGATGAAACGCCTAAGTCTGCCAGGATTCCGTCTACCTGAGGAACTCCATACATCAGCAGGGAGTTTTCCAGAAATCTGAAATTCTGGTTTACCAGTGTAAATCTGGGATCATCAATTGCATTTTTAAGAGCATCAAGATCCTGATCAAAACTGAACAATCTTCCTTTGTCCGAAAGCCTGTTCAGGATTTCCCTGGAGTGGCCTCCGCCTCCAAAAGTGCAGTCCACGTATATTCCGTCCGGATTCGTCACCAAATCATCAACACTCTGCTTTAATAAAACGGGGTTATGGTACATGCTTAACTTGTGTTTTTTATCACGCTACAACTGCGTGGTTCTTATTCTTCATCGAAAGAGCCCATCACATCTTCAGCAAGGCTGGCAAAATCGGCTTCGTTGGTTGCGATCACCTTTTCATAGGCTTCTTTATCCCAAATTTCGAAAAGCTCTCCTGCGCTGGTAATTACAGTATCTTTCTGAAGGTTTGCAAAGGTTACCAGGTCTTTAGAGATCTGAAGCCTTCCTGCATTATCCAGTTCTACTGTTTTTACGCCTGCCGTAAACATTCGTATGAAATCAGCATTCTTTTTAATGAATCTGTTTAATTTATTTATTTTGCCCATCAGTTTGTCCCATGCATTCATTGGGTAAACTTCCAGGCAGGGTTGGAACACAGATCTCTTGACTACAAACGCCTTATCGTCGAAGTTTTCCATCTGTTTGATTAAAGATGAAGGAACTTTTAAGCGGCCTTTGTCGTCAATTTTACACTCATATGTCCCAATGAAATTTTTCATTTGGGACAAATTTATATAAAAGTTTCCAAAATTTCCCACTTTTTCCCACTTTTTGACTTAATGTTAATAAGTTTTATTAAAGATTTAGTTTTTAAGGGATAAGTAGCTGGTATCCGGATTGTTGTGAAAAGTCTTATTTAGGCCATACTAAAGTGGTTTTGAAAAAAATGAAGAAAAAGGGGGAGATTATATTATTTTTATTTTAAATTAGGGTAATCAAAATATTTTTGAGGTTTAATTTGTATTTTTGCAAGGCTTTATTAAGGCATTATATGATATTTAGTACAAAAAAAGAAAAGAAATATACTTTTGTAGAGGCGGGAGAAGGACATCCATTGGTGCTGTTGCACGGTTTAATGGGTGGTTTGAGTAATTTCGATAAAATGGTAGATTTTTTTTCGGAAAGAGGTTTCAAGGTATATGTGCCTCAGCTGCCGATCTATGATCTGCCGGTACTCAATACGAATCTTACCACGCTTGCAAAATATATTATCAAGTTTATTGAGAGCCATATTTCAGGACCTGTTACTATTGTAGGAAACTCAATGGGAGGTCATGTTGGGCTTATTTTAACCCTGGCAAGACCGGATCTGGTAAAGAATCTTGTTCTTACCGGAAGTTCAGGTCTGTACGAAAGAACTTTCGGAGATAGTTTTCCCCGAAAGAATGACCGTTCCTATATCAGAAAGAAAACGGAAGAGGTTTTTTACGACCCGGCGATTGCAACAGAAGATCTTGTAGATGAAGTATTTTCTGTAGTGAACGACAGAATGAAAGGAATCAAAACGGTGATGCTGGCAAGAAGTGCCATCAAGCACAACATGCTGAATGATCTTCCGAAGATTAAAACCCCGACTTGTCTGATCTGGGGAAAACAGGATAATGTAACACCACCGGAAGTAGCAGAGGATATGCATAAGTTTATCCCGAATTCAGATCTGTTCTGGCTTGATCACTGTGGACATGCTGCCATGATGGAAAAACCGGATGAGTTCAACGAAACTCTGTACAGCTGGTTAAAAGATAAAGTGTAAATATATACAACATATAAATGACCATTAAGAGCTTTTCTTAATGGTTTATTTTTCTAAAAATATTCGAGAAATGGTTATTAAAACAGCAAATTTTGTAAAGAGCAGCGGAAAATGGCAGGACTGTCCTGAGCCTACACTTCCTGAATATGCTTTTATCGGAAGGTCTAATGTAGGAAAATCGTCCCTGATCAATGCGATGATGAATCATAAAGATCTGGCCAAAACTTCACAGACTCCGGGAAAAACACAGCTGATCAATCATTTTTTAGTAAATGAAAACTGGTATCTTACCGATTTACCGGGGTATGGTTATGCCAAAGTTTCCAAGTCTATAAGAAAGGATTTTGAAAAGCTGATCACCAATTATATTTTAAACAGGAGGAATCTGGTGAATCTTTTTGTTTTGGTAGATTCCCGGCATACTCCGCAAAAAATTGATCTGGAGTTTATTCAGTGGTGTGGAGAAAGCGGAGTTCCTTTTTCCATTGTTTTCACAAAAGTTGATAAGCTGAAACCCAATGTTGCCATTCAGAATGTAGAAAATTACAAGAATGAACTGCATAAGACCTGGGAAGATCTGCCGGAATTATATATTACTTCGGCTGAAAAGAAGGAAGGCTGCGGTGAAATTCTGGATTTCATTGAAAAGACAAACGACTTTTTAACGCTTAATCATGTCACTTTTGATGAGTAATATAGTCTGGAAGATCAAAACGTTTGATGAGTTTACCGTACCGGAGCTGTATGCTATTTTGAAAGCACGTATTGATGTATTTGTCATAGAGCAGAACTGCCCTTATCCTGATCTGGATAATTATGATCAGAAAGCTATTCATATATGGGCAGAGGAACATGGAGATATTCTTGCTTACTGCCGTATTTTTGATAAGGGTATCAAATATGATGAGACTTCTATAGGAAGAGTTCTTACTACTGAAATAGCAAGAGGAAAGAATTTAGGAAAGCAGTTGATACAATATGCTGTGGAGACGATAGAAAACCGTTTTCATACAACAGCAGTAAGAATTTCTGCACAGGATTATTTACTGAGGTTTTACTCCGGATTCGGATTTGAAGATACCGGAAAAAAATATCTGGAAGACGATATTCCGCATACGGAAATGGTCAGAAAATAATAAAAGCGAAGAGAGATCTTCGCTTTTTTGATATATGATGAGTGTTTTTAGTTTTTTTGATTGAAAGCAGGGTGATAAAAGCTTAGTTACACCCTGAGCAATAGGAACGGTCTACATATTGTTTACTGTTTCCAGTGTAATAATAGCAGCCGCCTCTTTTGCCTACATAAAGTTGATTTCCATTATAAGTACAGCCTCTGCCTGAAGAGTAAGAGGTAAAACTTCTGGTATTGCTGCTTTTTTTGCTTTTTGAAGTTTTTTTCTTGGGTTTCCTGTTAGAGAGTTCAGAATTAGCCTTTTGTGGTGCTGCTGTGAAGCTGGCAGGAAGTAGCAATCCTAAGCCCAAAAGGGAGGTGAAGAGTAGTTTTTTCATAGTAGAATTGTTTAAAATTATTAAGGATTGTTTTATGAGGATTAATAATTCTCTAATGTTTTATGGAGTTTCTCTCTGAAATCATATATTTCATCAAGGGTATTTAATAACATTTTTTCTCCGGCATCTTTACCATTGTGGAACGTTTCTATATATTTATTGGTAGTGTTGAAGTGGAGTCTGCAAAGAGGTTTTCTATTATTATCATCCAATAAGATCCCAAAGTAGGATAAGGTGTCTCTGTACGCTATACGGTTTGAAGAAATTTTTTCTCTCATAATAGCCTTTACAATTTGGAAACCTTCCAATTCTTCTTCTGTTGTAACGATTTTAGAGTCATTATTTTCATCAATAGACAGAGCCGTTTTTACTTCATCATCTTGTTTTTCAATCTGTTCATTAATGCTTAGTGCAGATTTAAGTCTGAAGCTAATAGATTCATTGATGGATGTTGTCAGGGCTTTTTTGGTATACTCCTTAAAGGAAATCATTCTGTTGGCGGTAATAGACTTTCCAAAGAATCTGCTTACCAAAAGTTTTACAATTTCATCAGATGGGGTTTCTATTTCTTTTTCAAATTCTTTTCGTATTGCCTTAATATATTTTAAAGCTTCAGCAGAATCGAGAATGTTTTCCAGATTATAATCTTTTTTAGTGAAATTTTCCAGTATTTTTATAGAGCTGTCTTTCAAATCCTCAATATTGATGCTGAAAAAAGGCTTTTCATCCATAATATTAGGTTTTTCCAGATCGGTATAAAAATTATAGATAATCCCATTGGTAAGAACGCCAAGTCTTGTTTTGGAAACATGAAAATATCTGTGAAGCTGTGAATTATGAGCATCCACATTTTCTTTCCAGTGTTTGCATTCAATGATGATGACTGGTTCATCATTGTTTTTAATCACATAGTCCACTTTTTCTCCTTTTTTAGTTCCTATGTCACAAACGTGTTCAGGAACGACTTCAGTAGGGTTAAATATATCGTAGCCTAAAATCTGTATAAAAGGCATTACAAAAGCATTTTTAGTGGCTTCTTCAGTTGAAATCTGATCCTTTAATCCGCCTACTTTTTGTTGTAATTGCTCAAGCTTAAGTTTAAGATCCATGATGATGTTTTATTTATTTTCAAAAGTAATATCCTTTAAAACTCAATCCTTACGGGAATCCGTAAAAACAAAAAGCCTCTCAAAAAATGAAAGGCTGTATGATGAGTATTTGAAATATTAAATAACCCCCAGATCTTTACAAAACGCAATAAGCTGTTCGTTACTGGTTACCTGCAGGTCTTCTTTTAAGCTGTTCAGCTTTTTTTCTACGCTGCTCAGGCCGTTGGGAGTAATTCCTTTTGCTTTAAGGTGATCTGGAATATTCTTTTGAAGAATTCCTTTGGCAAGGAGAGAGACGATGTTGATATCATAGGCTGTAAATTCGTAGCTGTTGAGTTTTTTAACTTCCTGTTTCAGGTCGAAAGACAGATAGTTTTCGTTGATAAAAACAGAAGCAATGGATTTTTTTAATTCTTTTGAGTCATTTCTTGCTTTACGGACGTAGCCATTGATGTGGTATTGGGTAAAAAGGGAGTCTATAACTCCGGATCTATGTTCTGCAGAAAAAACAATCACTTTAATGGAGGGTTGCAATTCCCGGATCTTTTGGATAAGTTCAGTTCCGTTTTTTATGTTTTGCTCACGGTGGTCTTCTTCAAAGAAAAGATCGGTGATGAGCAAATCATACGGATCATTTTCCCGGATGGATTTTTGGATTTTAGCTAATGCATCATCGCAATAATAAACATAATCTGCATTGGTAATATGAAGGTCTTCTAGTGTTTTCTGTACAGAGATACTGCTGCTTTCGTGGTCTTCGGCTATTAAGATTTTTTCGAACATTTTTTTACTTTTTTAAGAAACAGGAAATGAAATATTGATCTTCAGTCCTTTTTCGGTTTTGGTGTCAAAAATAATAGCTCCATGTATTGCTGCCATACGGGAAACCGTATTAGTAAGGCCGTTTTTATGAATGATATCGCCAGGAATTCCAATTCCGTTATCTGTATAGTGTATTTCAACTTGATTTTCGAATCTTTCAAATTTAAAAACGACACGTGATGCCCGGCTGTGTTTTTTCATATTCACGAGCAGTTCGCGGATGACCTGATAGATTTCTTCAAAATGCGATTGGGGTAGGCCAGTCCATATTTCATCTTCATTGCCTACAGTGTAGGTTTCTGTATCATCGTTTTTGAACGAAGCGATAAGTTTGGATATTTTTTCTTTACAATCTTTTGGGCTGCCCATCTGATCCAGTTTATCATAGGAAATGTCTCTTGATTTTTCGTAAACAAATTCAAGTTCATCAAGGGCCTTTTCTTTATCGAAGCTTTCCTGGTTTTCTATTTTGGTCATTACCTGATAGATGCCATTCGCTACAACATCATGAACTTTTTTGGACATTTTGAGCTCTGTGTTTTTGACCTCTAGTTCTTTTTCCTGTTTTAGCCGTATTTGGCGTTTACGATACCATACTATAATGATGATAATGGATATAGCTAGAGCTACAGAAGCAAATTGTTGTTGCAACAATAAAGTCTCGCCTTGTGCATTGTCAAGCTTTAGTTTTTGATTCTCCTCACTTTTCTTTTGACTGTCATATTTAATATAAGCAAACTGAGATTTGTAATTATTTTTATTTTTCTGAATACTATCCGAGAGAGTTTTATATTCAATAAATGCTTTTTTAAGATTTGAGGGATTATCAGTGTATAAAATTTTTTCAAGAGCTTCTAATTTGTCCTCCGGGTTATGACTAATTTTTGCCAGAGATAACATCTTCTTTGCATAATACAAAGATTTTTCTGGATTTTTGACTTTATTAATTTCAACTAAATGAATGTAGTTGGAATGAAGTCCCCAATTATCATTTTCCGCAATTCTTAGTTGTAAAATTTTTTCCAAACTGTCTTCTGCGGGATAACTATTGTCAAATAACCAATTGATATACTCTTTATTATCTCTTACAATGAGAGTGAAATTTTTGTTAGAAATAGAATCCAGAATTATACTGTTTAGAATCTTTATTGAATTTTTATAATTGTGAATTTTAGAAAGAGAGACTGCTTTATTATTAAGAATCTTAGCTTTTGTTTGATAATCTATGTTTTCATTTAAAGCTTTATCACTCCATTCAATAGATGATTTATATTCTTTCTGTAACAATTTTATATTAGCCATTGTACCATACACCGAGAAAAAGCTTTCATCTCCTTCTTTCATATAGGTTAAAGCTTCAACCAAGGTTTCTTCTGCTCCAGAATAATCTCCTTGTATATGTTGAATATTAGCTTGACATATTAATGATTTGGAAATGTTTGGTGAATCATGAGATAATTTATAATATGAAATTGCTTTCTGAAAGTTGGCATAAGATTGAACATCATCTTTTTGAAACAAACTTATTCCTTTATCGTAAAATTGATCTCCGATAGCCGTATTCTTTGTTACCATGTTATCATTTTTACAAGATAACATAAGTATAAAAAGGAAGCAATATTGTAAAGCTTTTATCATAGCCCTAAAATATAAAAAACCACTCAAATTTAGAGTGGTCTTTTGGTCTTTTACTTTTTAGGAGGTAAAATTGGTATTGTTTCTCCGCTGGTATCTCCTGGATTTACACCTGTTCCTCCTCCCGTATCGCTTTGCACTGTTACCGGATTCTGGCCGTTATTATCTGTTACTGTATGGGCATTATTATTTGAGAATGCTAAAGCGATTAGCATTAGAATGAACTGTATCATCTTCTTAAAAATTTAAAAATTTGGGACTTCTGTAGTTGCCCGCGAAACCGATCACAGGTAGAGCTACATGTTTAAAAAAAATTGAAGCGCTTCTAAATTTTTGGGAAGTGAACCTTCAAAAACGGAGGAGAAAACATCTGCTTCCCAACCCGGAGTTTTGCCTCCGTTTTATCTGGTCATTTGAAATCAGTTTCGTATTTTTGTTTTTGTAATGTTTTGTTTGTCACTGATTTCTATGGCAAATTTGGAGAAAATGCTCATACGGGACTAAGACAAAAGACGGACACCAATAGACAGAGAATGGACAGGCGCCGTGTTACGGAAATCCGTAATGTGGTATGAAGAAAAATTACCTATTTTGTAACGGCTGTAAAAAACTAAATATGTCCAAGGTAAAACTATTAATTCATGAGGTTTTTAGACTAGGAAAAGAGGGCTCAGGAAGGGATACGAAAAATGGGATAGCTTTGTATTTAAGTCTATATTTAAGTGATACATTGAATTTTGATATTGCAGATAGAACCTTAGTCAGGTATTATGATGCCTATATTGCAGAGACGGGTGTGGAAGTCAAAATTGAACCTTATAAACTTGATAAGCTTAGCCAATATGCAGGCTATAGAGATTTTTCAGAGTTTTCCAGAACTTTTATTAGAACAGATGAAGCTGCTAATTCCACAACGGTGAGAATAAGTGTGGATAAGGATGAAGAAGCAATTTCAGAGAATCTATCCAAGATCAATATCAATATTACGAATGAGCAGCATTTTAAGATGCCGGATTTTATGAAGAAAAACGGTATGGGTATTATGGAAATTGCTTTGCTCATCTGTCTGGTTACCGGAAATGTACTTTTTTCCAATAATAAGAAAGTCAATAAAGATTATTCGGGTGCCCTTGGGTTTATGTCAATGGGAGGGTCTGTAGACAAGAAATATATGTATTGGGACGGAGAAAGATATATAGGGACTGACAGCAGTTATATCAGGCCCGGATTGACAATAGTTGCCATGAACAGGCAAAAGTTTCTTTTTTTTAAGAAGATTATGAGAAAAGATACTTTGACAGATCTAAATGCCACAGGAAAAACGTGGTATTCGAAATACAATAATGAAGTTGAATTTTTTACGGATGACGGCGTGGATCCGGATACTGGACGGGAATTAAGACGGTCAACATCCTGGATTATCTTCAAATATGCAGGCAAGCAAAAAGATACAATAGTGGCAGAGGAATAAAAAAGAGAGACAAACTTTATTTTATCTCTCTTTTACTATTTTTTATTCTATATTCAGCATTCCCAGTTCTCCATAATGTTTTTTGAACTTCTGGATCTTCGGTCCTACCACTGCACTGCAGTAAGGCTGTGTTGGGTTTTCATGATAATATCCCTGGTGATATTGTTCTGCCGGCCAGAATTTTTCAAACTTTGTAAGTTCTGTAACATAAGTTCCGGTCCATCTTCCCGAAGCTTCAGATACTTTTAAAGCCTCTTCTGCCTTCGCTTTTTCAGCATCATCTTTATAGTAAATAACCGAACGGTATTGGGTACCAATGTCATTGCCCTGTCTGTTCAGCTGCGTAGGATCGTGAAGGAAGAAAAATACATCCATAAGCTGCTCATAAGAAATAACAGCAGGATCATAAGTAATCTGTACAACTTCTGCATGTCCCGTTTCACCGGTACAGACTTCTTCATAGGTGGGATTATCTTTGTGGCCTCCCGAATATCCGGAAACAGCAGACTGTACTCCTTTCAGCATATTAAAACAGCTTTCCACACACCAGAAGCAGCCGCCTCCGAAAGTGATCTGCTCAAATTGATTATTCTCCATTGTAATTGATTATTTTTATTCGTTGTTTTTGAAGGATTGTAACCCCGAAAAACCAATCAAAAATAAGAAAAACTTTGATGGTTTTAAATACAAATAATGTGAATGTTTGCATCGATAAAAACTATAAATTAATGAAATGTTTTATGCCACGGAGGCACGAATTTTTTATTTATTATGTTTTGCAGATTATATAAGTTTGGGCTAAGGCCAGTGGATTGTTTTTCTATTATTTAGGCGGATTAAAGTCCTCCTCTATTTTTCTCTTGCTGATCATGATTGAGCAGATTTTTTGTTGGCTAAACGCTAAAGGACGCAAGGTTTTTAACCATTATGCTGTTTTTAAGGCGCAAAAAAAATCAAAGATTTTTAGCAATTTTTTATGATCTGTTTTCATCATTGAAAGAGCCGAAGGCTGGTCTATCGCTTCATCGGATCAACGAAGTTGATTCTACACTTTGCTCCCTTAAAATCAATATTGCCTATACATGAACTTTGCGTGAAAAAAAGCAAGCTATCATATCAATAAGAATTAAATTTCCCATAGATTCCACAAATCCCACTAATGTGGTTAAAAAATTCATTGTCACAGATACCGAATCATTTTACTCGTTAATGGTTGATAAGAAGATCTTTGTATATGTGTATGAACAAAAAAAGCAGCCATTAATGACTGCTTAATATATATATAAAATTTACTCTGTTATTTTTCCCATACAAGGGCACTTGCTCCTAAGATGGCTGCATCGGCTTCATCCAGTTCACTGAAAACCAGTTTTACTTTATTTCTGAAGATCGGCAGAAGGTTTCTTTCCATGTAGAGTTTGGCCGGTTTCAGGATAAAATCCCCAGCTTTGATTACGCCTCCGAAAAGAAGAATCGCTTCTGGTGAAGAAAACATCACAAAGTTGGCTAAAGCTTCACCCAGTTTCTGTCCGGTATATCTGAAAACCTCAATAGCGATCGGGTCTCCTTTCAAAGCACATTCATGTACTGTTTTGGAGTTGATCTCGTCTTCAGGATACTGATTCAGCATGGATTCCGGGAATTCGGCTCTCATTTTCTTTGCTGTAATGGCAATTCCGGTGGCAGAAGCATAGGCTTCTAGGCTTCCTTCAGATCCAGTACTCCAGTGTTTTCTTCCTCCAGGTTTTACAATGGTATGTCCCAGCTCTCCGGCAAAACCGTCATGTCCGTAAATCAGGCTTCCGTTGGAAATAATTCCGCTTCCAACACCTGTTCCCAGGGTGATCATAATGAAATCTTTCATTCCGCGGGCGGCTCCGAAAAGCATTTCTCCAAGAGCGGCTGCATTGGCATCATTGGTTACCTTGCACGGAAGATTGAATTTAGCCGTCATCAGATCCGTGAAATGAATAACACCTTTCCATGGCAGATTAGGGGCCTGTTCAATGGTTCCTTTATAATAGTTGGCATTAGGAGCACCTACTCCGATTCCGTCAAAGTTTTTTTCTGTGCCGTGTTTTTCGATTAAAGGGCGTACCTGTTCATGCAGAGCATCAATGAAATCTTCTACCTTATCGTATGCGTCGGTTCTCAGACTTCCTTTTTCCAGTACTTCGCCGCGGTGGTTTACTACTCCGAACTTGGTATTCGTTCCTCCGATGTCAATTCCCAGGGCAACTTGTTTTGATAAATCTATTAATGACATTTCTATTTGTAATTCTAAAGGGTTAAAATTATAAAAAAGATTGTATTAATAGATTATTAACAAAACATTTATTTAAAAAAGTTTCAGGCAGTTCTGGCGGGTTTCTTTTTTCTTCTTCCCCACCAGATCATGAATCCTGTAACAGGAAGAGAGGCGCATATTAAACTGACAATGAATGCGATGATCTTAGTAGGTAATCCCAGAATGGCACCGACATGGATGTCATAATTGGCATTGACCACTTTTTCACCGAAATTTTTATCCTTAGGATCATGAGTGTGAAGAAGTTCTCCTGAGTTTTCATCAAAGATCAGGCTGCTGCTCTTATGATAAGAGTAGGAAAGATGCTTTACATACACCTCGAAATTCGGGTGCTCATGATCGTCCATATGTTCGTGCCCAAGGTCGATGGCAAGACCGTAAGAGTCGGGATATTTCTGTTTTACGGTATTGATAATCTTATCTAGTGTTCCTTCTGTTCTCAGCTCAATGGGTGCTTTGGTTTTGATGTGGGAAAAGTCCGGATATTTTGTTTCTCCTCCAGAAAATAGTACATAAATCATGGCCTGAACCACAAAGAAAGCATAGAATAATCCGGTGATGGAGAAAATTAAGGCAAAGATTGAGGCATAAAATCCAAGGATATTGTGAAGGTCGTAGTTCTTTCTTTTCCAGCTTTTAACATTTTTCCATTTGAAGGAGAGACGCTGTTTCCTTGCGGCTTTATTTTTCGGCCACCAGAGCACGATTCCTGTAATCAGCATGATCACAAATATAATAACAGGAATTCCTACAACGTAGGCTCCCCAATCCTGTTTCAGAAGGAAACTCCAGTGGATCATCTTTACAATGTTGAAGAATCCATTCTTTTCATCATAAACCCTCAACACTTTTCCGGTATAGGGGTTGACATACGCCTGCTTATAGATCGGGTATTCGTCAAAATAATTCCAGGCTTTCGTATTATGTTCGTACCAGAAGAACATGTATGACATTTTCTTGTCAATAGGAACATTAACCCAGTGGATAGGGTATTTTTCCTTGACCTGGTCAGCAACGGCCTTTTCCATCACTTTGATCGGAAGAACCTGCTTTTGTTCAACATTCTGTTCGTTATGGTAGATAACATCTTTACGGGTAAAGTTTTCCACCTCGTCTTTAAAGACATATAATGCTCCGGTAATGGAAATTATAAAGATCAGGAACCCAATTCCCAAACCAAACCAAAGATGCAGTTTGGCCGACCATGTTTTAAAGAATCCCGGTTTCTTTTTATTATGATGATGTTTTTTCTTCATATGGGTTGTAAAAGCAAAACAAAGATAAGTTTTACTTTTTATTTAGATTAATTAAAATTTATATTCCAGCATTAAGGTTCCTCTGGTTCCCGGTGCGTTCACAAATTCACTATCTCTGGCAGACCACCAGGCAATAGCAGGCTGGTAATTGATATTGAATATATTTTCAACACCAAGAGAGACCTTCCAGTTTTTGTTGATCTCATAGCTTGATTTGAAATTGAAGACAGTATATTCAGGAACGTAACCTTCTCCGTAAGCGAATAATCCGGTTTTGGTATTAGGCTGGAATCTGTCCTGTTGGAAAGCGTGAAGCATATCAATTCCAAGGGATAGGGCCGGGATGGGTTTTGCCTGGATATAGGCAAGGACTTTCGGAGCAGAAATCCTGCTGTTGTTGATCTTCGCAGAATAATCACCATCGTCTTTTAATGAAGTAATTCCTTCCATCCAGCTGTAGCTTCCACCGAAATTGATCCATTTAGCAGGGGTAATATGTAAGAATCCTTCCACACCGTAAACAATTTCAGGGGATCTCTGAATGGTTAAAGCTCTGTCCGGGCTCTGCACAAATGAAGCTCCTAGTTTTGAAGTACTCACATAAGAAGTGATCTCATAGTTGATCCATTTTGAAATTTGTCCCGTAGCTCCAAATTCATAGTTATTAACGATGATCGGTTTTGTTTCAAGATTCTGGATGGTTCCCTGGGTTGAGGTTCTTAATATCCTTCCCAGTTCATTGATGGAATAGGACTGTGAGAAGCTTCCGAACAGATTCAGGAAAGGTTCAATGTTATAGCGTACCCCAAGATTGGCTACTAGGGCATTGTATTTCAGATTTCCGCCTGTCACGAAAATACTTTGCGTAAAAGTCCCGTCGCTTTTAAGCGTAGAAAGCGTGTTGAAATCACCGACTTTAACTTTCATATTTTCGTATCGGAGGCCTCCTTTTAGGGTAAGTTTCTTTAAAAGATCTACTTTTATCAAAAGGAAAGGGGCAAGATTGGTCATGCTCATGTCTGGGGTCCAGTAGCGGCCGTCTTCAAGCTTCTGTACCGTCTGGTCATTCAGGATATCCATTCCGTACATGATTTCGGCCTGTGAATTCTGAGCATTCCATAATTTGGTGTCAAAATTAATTCTGGCTCCGTATTTTTTGGAAATCACATTAGACTGCCCGCCGCCGAAGAAAGTGTCGCTATAGCCATATACAGTCTTGAAATCCTGCATATACGCATTAAAGTTCAGTGAAGTGCTTCCCCAGAAGATATTCTGGTTGTCATAATTGATTCTGAAATTATGATTTTTTGGTGTTCCCTGAGGTGTAGTTTCAAGGCTTTTTCCCACACCGTCTCCGATGGTTGGAGAAATGCCATACTTTCCGGTCTTTAATCCTAAGTTAAGATCTGATTTTGATGCGTAACCAATGTAGGAAGCTTCAATTCTCTGATCAGCATTGATGTTATATCCCAATTTCAGCATACCATTGTAATTGTTCATTTTGGCAGTGCTGTAAGTCGGGGTAAGATAGATGCCGTCTGCATCTTTCATATAACCTGTTCTTTCGTAGGCTAAAGAAAATACATAATCAAACTTATTGATCTTCCCGGATAAAAGCTGGCTGGCTCTTACCCCAAGGGTACCACCGCCTTCGTAAGGCTGGCCCGTAAAGCCGATCTGTGACAGTCCGGAGATTTTCTTATCAGACTTGCTTCTTCTGGTGATATAGTTGATGATCCCTCCATCTGCTCCGTTTCCGTAAATGGAAGATGCTCCTTTGATTACTTCAATTCTTTCAATAACAGAAGGATCGATGCTTCTTAAATCTCTGGCTCCGTTTCTGAGCGGAGTAGACTGTGGAATTCCATCAATAAGAACAAGAACCTGGCGCCCTCTTAAAGTCTGCCCGGTATTGGACGTTTGTCCGGAATTGGTTCCTAAACTGGGAACGGTATACTGAAGAATGCTTGTAATATCTGAATTGACCGTCAGCTGAGACTGAATCTGTTTTTCAGCAACAACGGTTACAGAGCTTGGTATTTCTTTGATGTTTTCTTTTTTCCGGGAAGCGGTCATGATAACTTCTTCCACATCATTTGTCCGGGTGCTGTCTTTAACTTGTGCAAAAACCGTAACAGACCCTAAACACGCAGCTGATAAAAGCGCTTTTTTCATTATATTTTCTTTCCTTGTTTCTTTTGTTTTCCCCACCATACCAGAAATCCTGTTACAGGAAGTGAGGTACAGATGAGCCCGGTGATGAACCAGATGATTTTCCCGAACAGCCCGAAATAAGATCCTGTGTGGATGTCATAATTGGCGTTCGCGTATTTTTCAGCATTGCTTAACTGCTGATGAGGTTTATTGGCCAGAAGTTTTCCTGAGTATTTGTCGAAGACCAGGGTGTTTCTTTCGCTGAACCTTCCTTCCTCTCCGTAAATCGTTATCGGAATATTCTTCAGATCTTTTCCTTTCTTGTTTTTTCCGCTCAGAGGAATTCTGAAGCTGGCAGATCCTGCATATAATTTTCTCGTTTGTTGTGCCGTAAGATCATATACTGAACTGTTTTTAGCCATCAGCGAATCAGGAGACTTGATTTCTTTGTCTTTGGGAAGGTCTGCCGCTCCGGATAACGTAAAATGAATGGTATTTTTCACATACGGATAAGCGAAATAGATTCCTGTAACACTCATTAACAGGGCAATAAATGAAGCGTAAAATCCTAATACATTATGAAGATCATAGTTTCTGCGTTTCCAGGTCTTTACATTCTCCCAGCTGAACCAGAAGCGTCCTTTTCTCGCTTTTTTATTTTTCGGCCACCATAAAACAATCCCGGTGATCAGCATGATGATAAAGAGAACGGTAGGGATACCTACCACATATTTCCCCCATTCGGAGTTGAGCAGGAGGCTCCAGTGGATGTATTTCAGGATGTTGAAGAAGTTATATTTTTCATCATATACTGCCAAAATTTTCCCGTTGTACTGGTCTACGTACACTAATTTGTTGATCTTTACTTCTTCAAAATAATTCCACCCTTTTTTATTTTTCTCATAGTACAGAAAGCGGTAGGACTTATTTTTATCCAAAGGAATTTCCACAGAATTCAACGGAAATTTTTCATTAAGCTCTGTGCTGACTTTTTCCTTCAGAACATGAATAGAAATGGGTTCGGCTGACGTTTCTTTTACATAAATAGCCTCCTTTCGCAGACTGTTTTGTATTTCGTCTTTAAACACATAGAGAGTTCCCGTCAGTGAAACAATGAAAACAATGATTCCAACGGACAAACCAAACCACAGATGCAGTTTGGCAGACCATTTTTTTGCAGGTGAAGTTTTCTTCTTATGATGATGTTTTTTCTTCATACCAAAAAAGTTAACCCGATGAAGGGCTAACTTTTCATTATTTAAAATTTATATCCTATTGATAGTCTCCAGTTGCGCGGGGCATTGTAGATCCATACGTATTTATCGTCACTTGTATCATTCGGTGTATTGTATCCCGGATCATAGTAACCACTGAACAGCTTTCTGTTCAAAGCATTGTTAAGCATCAGATTGATATCAAACTTCTTAGCCCTGTAGGTGATTCCGAAATTGGTATCAAAGTAATCAGGCAATGACTGGTTTCCGGAATTTGTGCCATACCAGGAAACTCTTCCTCCCTGATACTGATAACCGGCAGATATACCGAATCCCTTTAATAAGCTGTCGCTAAAGTGATAAGAAACCCAGGTATTTTGTACGTTTTTAGCATTCCCCGGGGAAGCCGCTCCAAGAATTTCCGGATTAGTGTCTTTAATGGTTTTGGCGTCAGTGTAAGCATAATTGATAATAATGTTCAGACCTTTTACAATTTCTCCTTTCAGATCAGCTTCAAAACCTCTGGCTCTTTGTTCTCCATTAGCATAATAGAAGGTTTTTGAAGGGGTACTGTTTACAAAATCTTTGGTTAAAATATTTTGCCTTCTTATCTCATATACCGCAAATGTTGAATTCCATTTTCCTCCGAACCAGTCTTTTTTCAAACCAAATTCAATGTTCTGGCCCTTTAACGGAGCCGATATTGAACCTGTAAAAGTATTGGCGGACTGAGGGGAGAATGTTTTGTCAAATACTCCGTATGCGGAAAAATCTTCTGTGATGGAATAGCTTGCACCTACTCTCGGTGTAAATTCTCCGGCTTTATCAGGAGTAACCTCACCCAGATTGGGATATCCTGCATAAGTTGTTCCGCTGGTATATCTTCCTGCCAGAGTAAGACGAAGCTTATTATTGAACATTTCAATCTGATCCTGTGCATAATATGAAGTATATTTTACTCCTTCATCATCATAGAATGCGGCATTTCTGTTCAGGAAATAAGCATCTTGTGAAGGAAGGGCAGCAGGATCTACACCATACATGATATTGTGAATATTTATAGAGCCTCCGCTTCCCATTGAAGAGAAATCAGCCTGGTATTTTCTGTCTCCATAGTCAAATCCGGCAATGATTTTATGTACAATATTTCCTGTATTCAGGCTTCCTCTTAAATAAGTCTGGAAAATATGATTTTTTCCGATAGCTTGCCAGTTGCTCAGGTCTCTTGAAAAGATATTAGGGTCAGAAGGTGTTCTGAAATCTCCCCACCATGAACCTCCATCATAGTTCATGTCCATATAAGCATACTGTGTGCTCCATACCCAGTCTTTATAAAGCTTTTGATCCAGGCTTAAGAATAAGCTTTGATCTCTTACTTTAGTTTCTTTAAAATTAGGATCATTAAAGTTAGTGTGGACCCCTAGTGTGGCATAGCCTTCTTTCGACATGATATAGGCACCCGGCTGGTTAAATTTTAAATGCTGAAAATTATATTGTGCAGTAAAAGTCGTTGTTTTTGTAGGCCTGAAAGTTATAGAAGGAGCAATGATGATTTTGCTTGTTTTGTCATTTTCTACCCATGATTTGTTGGAGCTTCCCATTAAGTTTAAGCGGTAATCCAATACCCCGTTTTTAATAAGAACGCCATCTAGGTCAGCTTCGCCTCGGAAAAGATTGTAACTTCCTGTTGTGAATCTTACACTGTTTGCAAATTTTCCCGTAGGTTTTTTGGTAACTACATTATAAAATCCGGCAGGGTCTCCCATAGATCCCATGAATCCGGCAGGCCCTTTCACAAATTCTATTCTGTCTATAATGGATGCATCAGGGTTAATAGGCCCCCATGTGGAAGAAACGTTCATTCCGTTCATATAAGTGGCGATACTTGCTCCTCTCATGAAAACGTTTGAATAGACATTATCCCAGTGTTCTACTTTTCTTGCGCCGCTCACGTTTCGCACAATTCCTTCAGACATGTTGAGGGTAATCTGATCGGATAAAACCTGTGAACTGACTGACTGTACATTTTGCGGAAGCTCTATAATAGGAGTCTGAAGTCTTAATGATCCGGAAACTTCATTAAGCTTATATTTCTGATAATACCTTCCGTTGACTACAACTTCTTCAATAGCATTGGATTTGATGGTATCTTTTTTCTGAGCGAAAGCCAGCATAGAACTTAGCATAGAAGCACAGATCAGTATATTTTTCATGAAAGTCAAATTTTCTGCAAATATATTGTTTTTAATTATTCTAAATAAATAACTTAATTGATATTTATCATAATTTTATTATACGCTAAATAATAAAACCCCGCTTCATGCAGTTATGAAGCGGGGTTTTAACTTATTTTATTAATTATTTCCTAAGCAGGAATTTCTCCTTTATATAAGAAAGAAATAATTTCTTTGTTCATTTTGTCTACCATTTCACTGAATAGGTGGAATGATTCCTGTTTGTAAATCACAAGCGGATCTTTCTGCTCATAAACGGCACCTTGAGAAGATCTTCTAAGATCATCCATTTCACGAAGGTGAAGCTTCCAGTTTTCATCGATGATAGAAAGGGTAATATTCTTTTCAAAATCGTTGATAAGGCTTTCACACTGCGTATCATAAGCTTCTTTCAGGTCGGCTACGATGGTCATTGTCTTATGTCCGTCTGAGAAAGGAACCTGGATCATTTTAAACATAGACCCTTGGTTTTGATATACATTCTCAATGATAGGGAATGATTTTTCTTTCAGAAGATTAAGCTTCATCTGATAATCTTCCTGAGCCGCTTTAAATAAAATATTGGTCAGGTCCTGAAGGTTTTTCGTTTTGAAATCATTTTCAGAAACCGGAGATTCCATGGTAAAGGTTTTGATGATATCATATTCGAAATCTTTAAAGCTTCCGGTAGATTTTCCTTTAGCTGCAATAGAATTGGCAACATCAAAAATCATGTTGGTGATATCATACTTCAGGTGATCTCCGAACAGAGCGTTCTTTCTTCTCTTGTAGATCACGTCACGCTGTTTGTTCATTACGTCATCATATTCAAGAAGTCTCTTTCTGATCCCGAAGTTGTTTTCTTCCACTTTTTTCTGAGCTCTTTCAATAGACTTGCTGATCATAGAGTGCTGGATAACTTCACCTTCTTTATGACCCATTCTGTCCATCATTTTAGCAATTCTTTCAGAACCGAATAAACGCATCAGATTATCCTCAAGAGATACATAGAACTGAGAACTTCCAGGATCTCCCTGACGTCCTGCTCTACCTCTAAGCTGTCTGTCAACACGTCTTGAATCGTGTCTTTCTGTACCAATAATGGCCAAACCACCAGCTTCTTTTACTTCTTTTGAAAGCTTAATGTCGGTACCACGACCCGCCATGTTGGTTGCAATGGTTACAACTCCCGGCTGTCCTGCTCCGGCAACGATTTCTGCTTCTTTTTTGTGAAGCTTCGCGTTCAATACCTGGTGCTGAATTTTTCTTAATTGAAGGGCCTTAGAAAGCAACTGTGAAATTTCAACAGAAGTTGTTCCTACAAGAACAGGTCTTCCGGCAGCGGTTAGCTTTTCAACTTCTTCAATTACAGCGTTATATTTTTCACGGTTAGTTTTGTAAACTAAATCCTGTCTGTCATGTCTTAAAATAGGACGGTTGGTAGGAATTACCACTACATCAAGTTTGTAGATCTCCCAAAGTTCGCCAGCTTCTGTTTCAGCAGTACCCGTCATCCCCGCAAGTTTGTTGTACATACGGAAATAGTTCTGAAGGGTAATCGTGGCAAAAGTCTGGGTTGCCGCTTCGATTTTTACATTTTCTTTAGCTTCAATTGCCTGGTGAAGACCGTCTGAATAACGTCTTCCTTCCATGATACGTCCTGTCTGCTCGTCTACAATTTTCACCTCGCCATCAATCACTACATACTCATCATCTTTTTCAAATAACGTATAGGCTTTCAATAGCTGGCTCATGGTGTGTACGCGCTCAGATTTTTCAGCAAAATCAGAGAACAATCTTTCTTTAGCTTCAAATTCCTCTTCTTTGGTAAGGTTTTTAGCTTCTACTTCAGCAATCTCAGTTCCGATGTCCGGAAGAACGAAGAAGTTAGGATCAGAGTTCCCCTGAGACATGTATTCTACACCTTTGTCTGTAAGGTCTACCTGATTGTTCTTCTCCTCGATTACGAAGTAAAGATCTTTATCTACAATCGGCATATCACGGTTGTTGTCCTGCATATACTGAGCTTCAGTCTTTTGAAGCAATGCTCTGTTTCCGCTTTCCGATAAGAATTTGATTAACTGTCTGTTCTTAGGAAGACCTCTGTAAGCCTGAAGAAGTTTAAATCCTCCTTCTTTGTTGTTTCCTGCTGCAATTAATTTTTTAGCTTCATTGAAAATGGTAGAAACTGTTTTCTTCTGAACATCAACAATTCTGTCAATAGAAGGTTTAAGAACATCAAACTCCTGTCTGTCTCCCTGAGGAACCGGACCGGAAATAATTAAAGGTGTTCTTGCATCATCTACCAATACAGAATCCACCTCATCTACGATAGCGAAGTTCAGTTCTCTCTGTACCAGTTCTGAAGGTGAAGTTACCATGTTATCTCTCAGATAATCAAAACCGAATTCGTTATTTGTTCCGTAGGTAATATCTGAGTTATATGCTTTTCTTCTTCCGTCCGAGTTCGGCTGGTGGTTATCGATACAATCGATAGACATTCCGTGGAACTGATAAAGAGGCCCCATCCATGCGGAGTCCCTTTTGGCAAGGTAGTCATTCACGGTTACAACGTGAACTCCTCTTTCGGGAAGTGAATTTAAGTAAATAGGTAATGTTCCTACCAGGGTTTTACCCTCACCGGTTGCCATTTCGGCAATTTTACCACTGTGAAGAATAACCCCTCCGATAAACTGAACATCATAATGGACCATATCCCAGACTACAGGAGTCCCGGCAGCGTCCCATGAGTTTTTCCAGATCGCAGTATCCCCCTGAATCTCTACGAAATCTTTACCCGCAGCAGCCAGCTGTCTGTCCCAGTCTGTTGCTGTAATACGGATTTCTCCGTTCTGTGCCCATCTTCTTGCAGTTTCTTTTACCAGGGCAAAAGCTTCCGGAAGGATCTCACCAAGAACTTTCTCTTCAATTTCGTATGATTCTTTCTTCAGAGATTCAATCTTTGAGAAAAGAGCTTCTTTTTCATCTACGTTAGTTGAATTTTTTACCTGCTCTCTTATCTGTTCTATCTGAGCTGTTATTTTGCTGGTTGCAGATTTTATGTTCTCTTTAAATTCAGCAGTTTTTTGTCTCAGTCCATCATCAGTTAGCTGTTGGATGGCTGGTTCTACAGCTTTGATTTTTGTTACAACTTTTTTTACTTCTTTTAGGTCCTGCGCTTTTTTGTCTCCCAAAAACCCTTTAAGAACTTTGTTTAAAAAACTCATAAATTTTTTGCTTTATGCTTAAAACATGATGCTTTAAGCGTTTTACTGACACGCTTATCGTGTGAATTTTATATCTGAAAAAGGGCAAAAAAGCTCTAAGCATTGTGCTTAAAGCTTATTGCTTTAATTAATATTCGTCTTCGTTCCAAAGGAAATCCTCATCTGTAGGATAGTCACTCCAAACTTCTTCTATTGATTCATAGATTTCTCCTTCGTCCTCAATAGCCTGAAGGTTTTCCACTACTTCCATAGGTGCACCAGTTCTGATTGCATAGTCAATAAGTTCTGCTTTTGTCATTGGCCAAGGTGCGTCACTTAGATATGAGGCTAATTCTAATGTCCAGTACATAATTTTCTGATTTTTTTGCAAAAGTATAAAAATAGCTTATATTATACGCTTTTTTATTACTTGATTTTCAATTCTTTTTAATTAATTTTTGTTCATTGTCCGTCATAGAAAGCATTGCAGCTATGTCAGCAACGTACCTGATGTCATTTTCTCAAAAACCATTCCACAAATTTTTTTATGCCATTTTGGAAGTCGGTGTCTGGTTTGTAGCCTATTAATGTCCGGGCTTTTGCTATATCTGCATTGGTTTTTTTGACATCTCCCGGCTGCATTGGCAGATTTTTTCTGATGGCAGACATTCCAAGTGTATTTTCTATTATGGATACCATTTCAGATAGAGTAATAACCTGGCTCTCTCCCAGATTAAGGACTTCATAGACATTGGAGTGGTCTTCTAAATAAAGGACGGATTTGGTGATTCCATCGATAATATCATCAATATAAGTATAGTCTCTGGCTGTATTTCCGTCGCCATAGAAAGGAATTTCATGTCCTTCAGAAATTAGTTTTGTAAACTTATGAATCGCGAGATCCGGTCTCTGTCTCGGGCCATATACCGTGAAAAATCTCAATTGAATCATGTCGATACCATAAAGCTGATGGTATACATGTCCTAAAATTTCCCCGCATTTCTTGGTTGCAGCATAAGGAGAAATAGGGTTATCCACATTATCCATTTCTTCAAAAGGGATTTTTTCGTTATTTCCATAAACGCTTGATGAAGAGGCGCATATGAATTTTTTAATATTAAATTCCTTGCAGAGTTCCCACAGGTTCATGGTTCCTCTGACGTTGACTTCTTCGTATTCCAGTGGGCGTTCAATAGAGGGGCGTACCCCGGCGAGAGCGGCCAGATGAATAATCATATCAATAGAGTGGTTTTTGAGGATGTTTTCAAGTCCTTTTTTGTCTCTAATATCTTGATAGTAAAGAGTGTATTTGTTGGATTGTGTAAGCTGGGCCAGCTGCCGGATATCCGACTCTTTGTCAGTAAATGTAAAATCCGAATTTTGACCAATAGATTCTAAAGTATTTTTAATTTTGATCTGATAACTGTAGAAATCATCAAAATTGTCAACGTTTATGACAGAATGTCCATTTCTTAATAATTTTTCTGTTAAATGTGATCCGATGAATCCGCTTCCTCCTGTTATTAGATAAACCATTTGTGATTTTTTTTCCGTACAAAAATATAAATTTACTTTTTGAAAATATAATCATTAAATTTACTTAAAAAAGTAATATAAATACGATGCAGTTTCAAGGGCAAATTTTAAAAATGACAAGTTTCGACGCACAGCCGATTCAATATTATCTTAATCTTTCAGGGGATCTTATTCATATGAATGAGCTGTTTGGAAAAGAACTGCATATCAGACATACTGGATTTCAGTGTGTAAACTGCGGTGAAAATAAACCAATTTACAGGATGGGTTTTTGTAAAAGCTGTTTTTTTGAAAGTCCTTATGCCAGTGACACGATTATCCGGCCGGAACTATCTACAGCACATTTAGGAGTTGCTGAGCGTGATCTGGAAGTTGAAAAAGAAATCCAGTTGCAGCCTCATACTGTTTATCTTGCCTATACTGGGGATGTAAAGGTGGGGGTAACAAGAAATACCCAGATTCCGACGAGATGGATTGATCAGGGAGCTACTTTTGCCCTGCCGATTGCCAGAACTGAAAACCGCTACGAAGCAGGAATGATAGAGGTTGCTTTGAAAGAACATCTGCCTGATAAGACTAACTGGAAGAAAATGCTTCAAGATGATTTTGAAGGTGAGATTGATCTTGCTGATTTTCAACAAAAAATAAAAGAATATTTCCCGGAAGACTTCCAGAAATTCTACAGTGAAGGTGAAAATTTATGGAAATTTGACTACCCTTATGAAAAGCCTGCAAAAGTAAGTTCTTTCACATTGGATAAAAAACCGGAATTCACAGGAAAACTAGTTGGAATTAAAGGGCAATATCTGGGTTTTGAAGGAGGAGATTTTATCAATGTAAGAGGGCATGAGGGATATGTAATTGAATTGGTAATAAAATAGAAAATTATAAAAAAAGACTGCTTCAAAATGAAACAGTCTTTTTTATTTATTGTTATTTACTTTTTTTGAAATACTCTACGCCGCATTCGAGGAATTTTTTAAAATCTTCTTTCGGCATGTATCCTGAAACCGGAGTGTTGATTACCTTTCCGTCGGGCGTTATTAAAACATAGTGAGGCTGGGAATTATTATTGAAGTTGACCTGCTGGAATAAGCTCCATCGGTCCCCAATAGTTTTTACCTTTTTGATCTGTCCGTCCCCAAGGTCAATCTTTGTTTTCTGGTCTTCCGGAAGCTCTTCCTTATCATCAACATATAAAGAAGCCAGGACAACATCATTTTGAAGCGTTGGCAGAATATCCGGCTCACTCCATACAAATTCTTCCATTTTACGGCAGTTTTCACATCCATATCCGGTAAAATCAATCAGGATAGGCTTGTTCTCTTTCTTCGCAATTTCAATGGCTTTAAAGAAATCATTTTCAGGATGCATTCCTAAGATGCCGTCTTTTTCGTCATGGAAATAACTTACATTCAGAGGAGGGAGGATTCCGCTTAACAGCTGAAGTTTCGGGCGGTCAGAAGGAATTAATCCCTGAATGAGATAAATCACAAAACCCATTCCCCAAGCCCCCAAAATCTTTCTGGTAATGGAGATTTTAGGTTTTTTATCATCATGCGGGAATCTGATCAGCCCGAACAGATATAAAGCGAGGCCTAATGCAATGATAATCCAGATTGCAATGAAAAGTTCTCTTTTTAAGAAGAATGTTTTGGAAACCAGGTCAGCTTTGGATAAGAATTTTAAAGCCAGTGCCAATTCTACAAAACCTAAGACCACTTTCACGGTATTCATCCATCCTCCGGATTTCGAAAGACTTTGTAAAGCCTGAGGGAATAAAGCCAGTAGCCCAAAAACAATCGCCCATGCCAGTCCGAACCCTGCCAGAGCAAAAGTAAGCAGCATCGGAACGTTGGTAGAGCCTGTTACAGCGCTTCCCAATAAACTTCCCAGAATAGGGCCCGTACATGAGAATGAAACAATCACAAGCGTTAAAGCCATAAAGAAAATACCGATAATTCCTCCTGCTTCCTCAGCCTTTGAAGATTTGTTGGCAATAGAGCTTGGAAGCGTAATATCGTAGTATCCGAAGAAACTACCTGCAAAGAAGATAAATATGATGAAGAACGCAATATTCAGCCATACACTGGTAGAAATTTCGTTGAAAATATTTCCGGCAATTCCATCAATTAAGTGAAACGGAAGACTTAGCAAAACGAAGATTAAAAGGATGAAAAATCCATAGATCAATGCATCTCTTTTCCCCTTTGCCTTGTTCTTGCTTCCTTTAGTAAAGAATGAAACCGTTAGTGGAATCATTGGGAATACACAAGGGGTCAGTAAGGCAATTAATCCTCCGATGAACCCTAAGAACAGATAGGTCCAGTAATTTTCATCCACCTTTGTTGAGGCTGTTCCGCAGTCCGTTAGTGGTTTCTGGAAATCAAGGGTTTCAATTTTCAGCTGTTTTGGATCCAGTTTAGAAGCCTCTGTAATCGTTACTTCTCCTTTTGCAGGATCTGTAGCAACTGTTTCTGTTACTTTTGCGGAATCTTTGGCTGGTTCAGCCGTTTCGTCAGTCGCTGCTGCTTCCTCAACACCTTTTGGAGTAACTTTTTGGTTGAATTCTAAAGTATTGGGAGCCAGACACACCCTGTCATCACAGGTCTGATAGGTAATTTCAGAAGTAACGTCTGCGGGTTTTGTAGGATCTTTTAATTTGAATTTCTGTTTGAAGCCTGCTGTATTGGAGTAATATACAATAGTTCCTCCGAAAGCCTCAGAAAATTCCTCGTGCTTTTTACCGACTTCGGTGAATTTACCAATCAGTTCAATATTTTTCCCTGAAACCTTATATTCAGTAGGAATCCCGGTATCTTCAGGAAGATCTTTGGAATAAATATGCCATCCGCTTTCCATGGTGGCATTCAAAACAGCTTCATACTGATTGTTCCCTAAGTCATTGACGGTGAACTTAAATTTTACAGGATTTTTAATCTGTGCATTGATTCCTGCCGCTAAAAATAGGAGGACTGCTAAAAACCAGTTTCTAAATTTCATTTTACTTTTCATTAAAAATTTTGAGAATGCTGAACTGTATTGATTTTAATATGGTATCTTTTTAAATAAAAAATAGAAGAGGAAAGACTAATAGCTGGTACTTATTCCTAATGAAAAGCCTGCGCTTTCAGGCACGAATCTGCAAACTCCGCCTACACACAATAATCCTCCACGCTGTCTTCCGTATGATGCCTGAATTCTCGTGCTGTTTTTCCTGAAAACAAGTCCTCCTGTATAGTAATGCATTTGTTTTTCCTTGTCCGGATTGCCGTAATTATACAGATCATTGATGAAGAATGACCAGTTTTTGTTGAAATTGTACTCCAGAAGTCCTGCTGCCCAATTTCCATGATAGCCTTCAGCCCATTGATGCTGAAGTTCCAGCTTTACAGAACTTTTAGAAAATCTGTAAATATTATCCAGAACAACCGTTTGTGCTTTTACTTCTCCTGAAGTTTCTTCGGTTCTGTACGTATTATAAAACTGATTAATGAGCACCAAAGCAATTTTCCAGTTATCTTTCAGTCTTGTTCTTATATCAAGACTCTGATCTGAGTAGTATTTTTCTCCTAATGCAAGAAAGTCTGTTTTGTAATCTCTTATATTATTGATGTAGGCCCGGTAAGTTCCTTTCAGTCCGTACCAGTTGGAAATGTTAAGTGACAGATCGGTCCCGTATTTCCCTCCCAGGGGTGTTCCTTTTTTTATTTTATAAAAAATATCAAATTGAGACCCTATTTCACCTGATTTTTTTTGAGGAAGAAATGCCAGCCGGGGTTGTGCCTGATAGACATAAATATTGGCAAGACTGTAGTCGTACTGCTTGGTGAGCGCGGGAACATAGTTCAGAACTGAATTATGGTAAATATTTCCTATCTGGTCTCTTTGAGAATAGAAATTAAAGTTTTCCAGTCTTCTTAAGCTTGCAATAATACCAAACCGGTCAGTTGCATAGGATAGATTGAGAAGATAGGCATTTCCTGAAAATATATTGTTGGGATCCAGTGTAGATACCTGTTTTATATTATCCTTGGTTTTGTATAGATATTCAAATTCCAGGGCAAATTTAGAATACTCCATTTTAAGCCGGGATGAGTAGATATTTACATTTTTAGGATATAGGGAATTTTCTTTATTGTCTTCATATTTGTTTACATAGCTAAAGCCTATGCTGGATCTGAAATCCTTCACTTTCATAAGGGAATCCAATCTCATTTCCGCATCCAGTCCTCCAACAACGCCGTCAGAAAGGTTAAATCCGAATCGTTGTTTTCCTAATAAAGCTTTTAGGGTTACAATCTGGTCCGGATCTGTGTATTTTATTTTTCCACCCAGTAAAGAGTTAGAGATCCCTAGCTGCTTATCTTCCCATACCCGCAATGCTAAACCGCTTCCAAATTGTTCATAAAAGTGACCTAAAGTAATATCTATTCCTGCTTTTTCATTGTTATAATTCACAAAATAAGTTCCAAGGTTGGTTTTGGTTAAAGCAGGCGAATAGTTAAGAAGGGCTTTGGGTTCGTAAGATTCAAGCTGAGCGCCAACGGTGAAATTTTTCAATTTATAATTGACGTTCAGGTAATTGTTTGATCTGAACCTTTGGTCAGCTTCGTTTTCTGAAAGCTTTATTTTATTATCGTCTATGTAATATTGTGAATTGGATTCCAGGTTTACTGATAATTGGCAAAAAGACTTAATGCTAAAGAACAGTAATACTATACTTATTGATTTGTGCCGCATAGAAATTAATGTATAGAGTTACATTCTTTAATCTTTTTTATCAGTTCATCCTCATCCCCGGCAGAATAACCCACGTGTGAGTAAACAATTTTTCCTTTGTGTACGAGAATTACATGAGGGATGCTGTTGATATTTAGAGCACGCTTAAGAGTTTGATTGGGATCAAGAAGTATGGTATACGGCCAACCTTTACTTTTTACAACGGTTTTTACTTTTGACGTAGTACGTGAATCGTCTGTTGAGACTGCATAGATAGTAAACTTGCTTTCTTTTTGCCAGTCTTCATATTTTTCATTGATAGTGGTAAGCTCTTCCATACAGGGTAGGCACCACGTGGCCCAAAAACTCATCACCACAGGTGTTGAAGAGTCAATTTTTGAAACATTAAGTTTTTCACCATTTAAGGTCGTAATAGATACATTAGGGACTTCCTGAGCAAGACATAAACCTAAACAGAAGATTAAGAATCCCGATAAAATCATTTTCAACATAGTATTCTTTATTTTTTGATGACAAATATATAATTTTATTGTCAATATTAAAATAAATCCATAATTTCGATGCGAAATATTTATTAAAATACGTGATTTCATTGAAATATTTTAAATAAAATATGTAAAAAATAAACTTTCTATTAAAATAAGCTTTATAAAATTTTGAAAATGCTCTTTTTTAACTAAATACTTAATAAGATTATGAAAAAAAAGTTATTGTTTCCTTTTTGTGTGATATTTTCACTCTTCTTAATCCTTTCCTGTAGCGGATCTCAGAGCGATGAGGGCGATGCTACAGCTACCTATCTGATTATTTCTTCTGAAGGAGGTAATGAAAAATTATTAGGAAAAACTTTTACATTTAAAGTAAAAGATAATCTCAATCATGATATTACTGCGGAAACCGAGATCTATGTTAATGATAAGCTCATTAACGGTAATCTTTATACTCCCGGAGAAAAAGGGACTTATACTGTTTCTGCAAAATATAAAGCATTTCCGGTAAATCCGATTTCTGTAACGGCAATTGTTAATGAAGGTATAAACTTCAAACATCGGATTCTGTACGAGGACTTTACAGGAACGTGGTGTGGGAACTGTACCCGTGCTGGTGCAAGGGCTAAAAATCTCACACTGCAAACTGATGACGGATTTGTTTTTCTTGGCGTACATGGGCCAAGCGGACAAGATCCCTGGTCTAATGCTATAAGTACAGAACTTGAACTTTTTAAAAATGTTACCGGAGCAGATCTGGGCTGGCCTACAATGTTTATCAATAGAAATACAATGTGGGAGGATATGGAAAATTATACAGATATGTCGTTGCCATTATCTCAATTAAAGGCTTCCAGCAAAATAGGGATAAAAATAGGCTCTGCTATATCCGGTAATACACTGAATATTGATACCAGGGTTTCATTTGCACAAAATTTTACAGGACTTAAGATTGCAGCGTTTATCGTAGAAGATGAACTTGTGGGTAAACAAAAGAATTATATCCCAGCCTTAGGTCCTCCTACTATCTATGATTATGTACATCACAATGTTTTACGGAATAAGCTGACTTCTTCTGTGGCGGGAGAAAATATTCCTGATGAACAAACAGTGGTGTCTGGTGAGTACGCAAGATCATTCCAATTCTCTATTTCCTCAGATTATAACCGTAACCATCTTAAAATCATTGTTGCAGTATTAGATGGAGCCGGAGCAGTGCTCAATGTAAGAGAAGAAAAAATTGGAGCAACAAATAATTACGAATTTTTATAAACCTAATGAATTAAAAATATTAACAACTAAAAAACTACTGAATGAAAAAGATTCTATTTATGGCGTGTATTCTCATGTTTGGAATACATCAATCACAGACTTATTACAGTCAGAATTTTAATACAGGATTAAACGGATGGACAAGTACTGATCTGGACGGAGACGGAAAGCAATGGGCGACTATAAATGCTTCAAACGGATTCCCAAGCTTGGGAGCAGGGTCGTTGATTTCGTATTCTTATCAAAATAATGTGGCACTTACTCCCAATAATTTGATTACATCGCCGTTGATCGATTTGAGCACTGTTACTGCTTCTAATGTTTATTTAACGTATGCTCAGGTAACTCATGCCGGTTATCCTGAAGATAAATATTCAATATATGTTACAGCTTCTAATGCAGCTGGGACTATTACTGCTTCCACACCTGTTTATACTGAAACAGTAGCTGTTGGAGGTCTTCAGTACAGATCTATTAATCTGAGTTCTTTTATTGGGCAGCAGGTATATCTTTCCTTTAGGCATTATGATTGTACCGATCAATATTATCTCCTGATAGATGAGGTTCAGATAAAAACTATTCCGAATAATGATTTTACTCTTAAAAATGTTTCTTTAAATCGTTACGGACTTATAAATACTGATTATTCTATTAAAGCAACTGTTAAGAATAATGGAGCACAGAGTATTAATAACGTTACTCTTAACTGGAATGATGGAATAGCGGATCATATTTCTACCATACCATTAGCATCCCCTCTGGGTTTTGAACAAGAAGTGACAATTACCCATCCTGTTGCTGTAAATTTTGCTTCAGTAACAGAAAAAAACCTCAATATTTCAATCAGTCAGGTGAACGGAACTTCGGATTCTTCGCCTGCAGATAACACACTAGCAACGAAGTTTACCACTGTAAGCCAAAACTCACCTAAAAAAGTAGTTATTGAAGAAGGTACAGGGACATGGTGCGGATATTGTCCAAGAGGAGCGGTTGCCATGGAGAATGCGACAAACAGTTTTCCTAATGATTTTATAGGGATTGCTGTACACAATGGAGATCCAATGCAAGTGGATGAGTATGATACCAATGCGAACTTTAGTGGATTTCCAGGGATGAATGTGGACCGAAGTTTACTGAATGAGGGGGTATCAGTAAGTTTTGCATCGTTTATTAATGAAAGAAAAACCTTAATAATTCCGGCAGCATTAAATGCAACTACTGCTTTGGCTGGACAAGCCCTTACGCTGAATGCTTCAGCAGTATTCAGATCAAACTTTACAAATGCCAACTTTAGGTTTGCAGCAGTATTAATAGAAAACGATGTGAAAGGAACTGCAGCTGGATATAATCAGGTTAACTATTATGCAGGGTCTACAACTCCTATGGGAGGATATGAAAATAAACCTAATCCGGTACCTGCCGCAGATATGGTTTATAATCATGTGGGTAGAATGTTATTAGGAGGATATGCAGGGCAGGCAGGTTCGATACCCGCTACTATTACTGACGGACAAACAGTGAACTATACATTTACAGCTAATATCCCGACCGCCTATAATATTAGCAAAATGAAAGCCATATTGCTTCTGATAGATGCAACAACCGGAGAAATAGTTAATGCTGCAGGACCTTTTGCCATCACTGGTACGCTTGGTGTTCATGATGAGAAAACAGATGCTGATGATCTTGTTATATACCCTAATCCATCAAGAGATTTTATCAAAATACAGACGAAAGGAAAAGTAGATTTGAAAATCTTTGATGCCAGCGGAAGGGTTGTTTTAGAAAAATCAGGAGTAGAACCGGATACTTCAATTTCTGTACAGGATTGGGTGAAAGGTGCGTATATCGTTTCTGTTAAAGAAAAAGGTTCAGAACCAATCACTAAAAAATTAATTATTAAATAACAATTTCAAAAATTCGGGGAGGTCTTACGTGGATCTTCCCGGTTTAATAAAGATTATGAAAAAAATTAATATTACAATATTGTTATGCTTACTCTTTTCTTTCCAGAGTAAAGCTCAGATTGCTTTAGCCAAAGAAGATGGAACTCCAATTGCTAATGGACAAATCATTACTTATAATACAGTGAATGAAATGCCGGCAAATCTTCATTATAAGATCAAAAATACCTCAGGATTTCCAATCAATATTCGTATAAAAATTACAGATATAGTGAATGCTACAGGAAGCAGTTTTCAGTTTTGTTATCTAAGCACCTGCCTGCCTTTCGTCACGAAAAATGCTGTTTATCCTGCTAATTCAAAACCTGCAATTAGCATAGGAGCGAACTCAGAAGTGTCCAATGGATATACAATGTGGAATTCAGATACCGGATCAGGGACATTTCCTATTGACTATGTCATAAAATATTATATGGTTGATGATTTTAATAATGAATTGGGAACTCCTGTAACATTTACTTATAGATATAACCCTAATGCGGTGTTAAATGTAAGTGATGTAAAAAAGGATCAAAATTCTTTTGCCAATATTTACTCAACTCTGATCATGGATAACATTAAGATTATATCTAAAGAAAATGGATTCTACTCCATATACAATATGGAAGGAAGAACTATATCAGAGGGAGGCATTAAGAAAGGTGAAAATCTAATAGACTCTTCAGTATTGCTTTCGGGAGCATATATCGTTACTTTGAAAAATGATAAAGGAGAAATTATTTCAAAAAAAGTGATTAAAAAATAATTGATTCAGTTTTAGTATATCTATAAAAGCAGCTCATTCGTGGGTTGCTTTTGTTTTATTAATTTTACTAGAGTTCAGGTTAAGGAAGCTAAGATTAAAGGATTGAAGATGGAGGTTACTTCTAGTTTTTTCTAATGAAAGCCACTGTAAAATCAAATTATTTTAAAAGAGATGAAAACAGATCAAAACATACTATTGATGACCTCTATAGCCTCCCTCTTCCGGCTCTCAGCTTCAAAACTATGTAAATAAGGAACTTCCATCCTGGACTGAGGTTAATTTTAATTGATGTTAAACTATTTTATGGATTTAAATTACAGGAAAATTAAATTCCTTATATTTAAGGTAGTTAAAACTAAATCACAATATGAAAAAATGGGTTAAAAGACTTCTTTGGGGCTTCGGAGTCCTGCTGGTTATTCTTCTGGTAGCCAACTTCGGTCTCAATATGTGGCTTAAAACTCAGCTTCCTGATTATATTAAAAAGAATACCAATTATAAAGTTTCTTATAAGACACTGGATATAGACCTGGGAACAGGAAATATTCTGGCATCAGGAATTACCGTCAACAATAAAAACCCGCAGAATACTGACGTTATAGGGCTGCAGGGAACAATTGATACTTTAAAGATCAGCCGCTTCGGAATTTATGATGCTCTGTTCAATAAAAAGATAAGCTCATCAGACCTTCTGCTAGCCAATCCCAATCTGAATATCAGTTTAGCTAAACCTGTCAACAAGAAAACTGGTAAGAAAAGAAACCCTGTTTCATTCGAAAACATCAGGATCAATAACGGAACGATCAATATTTTTAAGCATACCAGACAAAAGTTTTTATCGGTACAGAAATTGGATCTGTTTGTTGAAAATCTTCAGATGACAGAAGAGTCGGTAGAAGATAGATTACCCGTTGTCTTTGATCGTTATAATATCAGTGGAGAACGTTTTTTCTTTCGCCCGGATAATGTGTATGCCATCACCATCAGTACGATCAGCACAACAGACGGGCAGATGTCAGTTGGGAATTTCAGACTGATTCCGCTATTGCCTTTTGACCAGTTTAAAAAGTATTATCCTCAGAAAACCAGACTATTCGAATTTTCTATTTCTAAAATGGATTTCAAAGATGTGGTGCTGAGGAAAAATAAAATATCCCTGAGCAATGCTGATTTTCAAAATCCCGTTCTTGTCGTTCATAATACCGGAGTTCAGCCGAAAAAATCAGAAAAAAAGCTCGATTTCGAAGTTAACCTGGATGGTGTAAAGCTTAATAATGCTTCCGTACAAATCAATAAACCTGATGGGAACAGATTATTATATGCTCAAAGTCTTAATTTAAATATCAATCAGCTGAAATTTGACAAGGTCACAGCATCAGAAGTGATTCCGGTAGGCTATAAAGATTTTCTGTTTTCAGGAAAAAATATACAATACTCCAATCATCAGGATTTTACAGTCGGAAGTATTGCATTAAATCCCAAAGGAGGAGAGCTCAGAAATATTCTGCTGAAACCGGGAACTGCGGCGACCGGGAAAACAACAATGGATATGAAAACCAATCTTGTGGCATTTAATATTGATAAATTTGAGTTTGTCAACAGGAAGTTAAATCTGGATCTTAAGAGTGTGCTCATTGAAAATGTCAACGGTACTGTTAAAGCCGGAGAAAATAAGCCAGAGAAAAAAACAGGGCCTGGGATGATTGGGTCTGTGAAAATTCAGAAAATATCTTTTAAAAACTCCAGTATTGTTTATGATAAAGGGAAACAACCGCTGGCATTTCATGATTTGAATGCAACTGTCAATGCTGTTGAAATTACACCAAAGCCTAATAACCAAGGACTGGATCTTAAGGTGAAGGACTATTTCTTGACCACCCGAAATTTCACTTACAGAACAGAATTTTATAACTTAAGCGTCGGGCTTCTTAAGCTGAATAAAAATAAAGTCCAGATCAATAATTTTGCCATGAAGCCTCTCGTTTCGAGAACTCAGTTTATCAGAATGATTCCAGTGGAGCGGGATCTGTATGATCTGAAAGCATCCCAGATCACCGCAGATGGAAACTGGGATTTATTTTCGAATCAAAAATCAATCAATGCATCTAATGTGACGATTCAGACTGCAGATGCCAATATCTTCAGAAGTAAGATTCCAAAAGACGATCCTAAAGTAAAACCTTTGTATTCAAAGCTATTGAGGTCTGTTAAAATTCCGGTTTTGGTTCATAATCTGGATCTGAAAAACTCGGTGTTGGTGTATGAAGAAGATACTCCTGAAAGTGCTGGACCAGGAAAGCTGACATTCAGCAATTTTAATATGAATGTTAAAAACCTGAATTCAGCAAAAACAAAAGGAAAGCCGACCCGTGTTGATATTAAGATCAATTGTTCATTTATGAATCTGGCTCCTCTTTCTGTGAACTGGAATTTTGATGTGGCAGATCAGAATGATGCGTTTGCGATCTCAGGAAAAACGTCCAATCTTCCGGCCAGTGGAATTAATCCGTTTATCAGGCCTTACCTTCATGTGACCGCAACTTCAGGGACGATCCAGGAAATGCTCTTCAGCTTTAAAGGGAACCCTGCCGGGCTGCATGGTACATTCAACCTGAAACATCAAGATCTGAAAATAGCTGTTTTAAATAAGCATAATCACGAGAAAAAGGGAGTTTTAACTGCGGTGGCGAATCTCTTCCTGAAATCCAATTCCGGTAAATTTCCAGAGGCTGTTGATGTGGAAGGGGTAGAGCGTGATCCTACAAAGTCATTCTTTAATCTTTTCTGGAAAGGAGTTGAACAGGGCCTGAAGAAAACCCTGATTGGGAAGAATGTTGATAAAACGGAAAAGACTGTAAAAAATGCGGTTTCTTCTGTAAAGGAAATGAAAGAATCGGTAAAGGAAATTAAGCAGGAGATCCAAAAAGGAAAAAAGGAAACACCTAAACCTCAGGAGGAAAAAAAGGAGAAGAAAGGATTTTTACGAAATGTGTTCAAGAAAAAAGAAAATCCCGAAGCGGAATAGCCTCGGGACAAGATCTTAAACGTAATGGTCAAAAATAGATCTAGAAATTGTATTCTTCACTTTCCTGAACCGGAATATCTCTTAGAAATTCATCAAACTTTTCACCGGGATAATTGCTGTCAGCGCCATAAGAGTCGATAATCATGCCGCGGTTTCCGGCATAGTCCCTTACTACATATAAAACAGCACTGTCGTCAGGGTTGCTGTCGCCTTCAAAACGGTATGTTTTTAAAATGGTCAGATCAGAAGGTTTGTATATAGTGTCAGAATTTTCAAACTTCATTTCACAGTTTTCGTTCATTCTGAATTCCCTGTGTATTCCTCTTTCTGACAATGTTTTCATAACCTGGCTTAAAGTGGTCATTCTGTCAAAGTTCTCTGAATTTTCCATAATAATATTTTTTAAGGGTAGTGCAATAATTAAACCATTATTTTGCTAAATTTAATAAAAAAACAGATTACATTTTTGATGATGATAAAGTCTAATGTTAACAAAATTTATAATTTGAAAAAAAAGAATAGGTACACTTTTTGCAATAGGTAAATCAATAAATCGGACAAAATATGAAAAAAGAAGTTGGAGTTCTACTGGCAGGAGGAGTTGGACTTTTGGCAGTATTAAGTTTTATAGGAATTAAAAAAATATTGACTAAAAAAGATAAAAAATATAGTGATACCTATTCGGATTATCACAGACATTTTGATGAAAAGAACCAGGAGGATGAATACCATGGGGTAGAATTTTACGCAGTGAAGTAGTAAAAGAATATATTTAATTTATGTTTAAATCCAGCACTTTTGAAAGGTCTGGATTTTTTTGTGGATAACTTTAGTGTTAAAACTCATTATTTTATAAAAAAACCATTCTAATTTTACACCATCATGCAGAACGGAAATTTCATAAAAGGACAAGGCGCTCAGCGAAACTTAATCAACCGTTTCGACAGGTATACTTTTGAGCCCGAGGATGAAGATTTCGAAACAATGAAGACAACTTTCACAGAAGTTTTTCCAAAAACAATCGTCAATCAGGTAAAAAGTGAAGACCTTCCGATGGAATATTCTATGAATCCTTATCAGGGATGTGAGCATGGCTGTTCTTATTGTTTTGCAAGACCAACCCATGAATATTGGGGATACAGTGCCGGAATTGATTTTGAAAGAAAAATCATGGTAAAGAAAAATGCTCCGGAACTCCTTGAAAAATTTTTTCAGAAAAGAGGATATAAGCCTGCACCAATTTTGCTTTCCGGAAATACAGATTGTTACCAGCCTGCGGAACGGCAATTTGAGATCACAAGAAAATTACTCAAGGTGTGTCTTGATTACCGTCACCCTGTTAATGTGCTGACAAAAAATGCATTAGTGTTAAGAGATCTGGATATTCTACAGCCTTTGGCAGAACAAAATCTTGTTTCTGTCTCATTGAGTATTCCCACCATCAATGAAGAGCTCAGACGAAAGATGGAGCCTAGAACCAGCTCATCCCAGAATAAACTGAAAGCAGTTGAAATTCTTTCTGAACACCATATTCCTGTGCATGTTATGGTAGCACCCATTATTCCGGGTCTGAACAGTGATGAGCCATTAGGAATTCTGAAAGCTATTTCGGAGGCAGGAGCTAAAAGTTTCGGCTATACCCTGGTAAGGCTGAATGATACTGTTGAACCTGTTTTTGTGCAGTGGATCGAAAAAACTTTCCCGGACCGGGCGCAAAAAGTGCTGAACCTGATCCGTTCTATGCGTGGTGGAAAATTAGGAGAGAAAAAACTTTTTGACAGGCAGAAAGGGGAGGGTAATATTGCGGAAATGATTCATAACACGTTTAAGATCGGAAGGAAAAAATTCTTTGATGGAGGAGCGTTTCCTAAACTTTCTACAGCAGGTTTTACAGGAGCTAAAGATCAGCAGCTGAGGTTGTTTGACTGATGTTTTATTCTTCTGTTGCCTGAGAGGTTTTACAGTATAATAAAATAACCACCTGTTTCACAGAAAAGGTGGCTGTTATAATTTTCAATATTTCAGAGTCTTACATTGTAGGATCTCCTTCAGGACATTTAAAATCATCACTGCAGGTTGCACAAACAATCATGCCATTGCAGTAATACATGCAGAAGTCTGGCTCAGGACGTGTGATTCCAGCACCAGAAATGCCTTTTAACTGCCCTTTGTTTAGTTTTTTTAGATTTTTCATATTGTTTTAATTTGAAAGTTAAGAGTATGGTAAATATAATTAAAAATGTTTTTCATTTGCTAAATAAAAAGCTTTTTAATTAATCAATGTTTGAAAAATCATAGTAATAAAGCTTTACGCTGTCATTTATTACCTTTTTAGATGAATAACTGAGTGTAAGTGGTTGATTTTTAGGCAGAAATTGCTTCTCTTGTACTGTTGAAGAATTCTCTGAAACGTTTTCCGGGTGAAAATTGTTGGAAAAAAAAGAACTTGACCGCAGATGGAGTCTGCTAAGAGGAACCTTGTAGAAAGGAAGTATAAAAGTCAATAACTGACCAGCGGTTATGAAAACCGACTAACGATCAGCTATTGACTTTTTGTATTATTTATTTTTTGATCAGACCTAATTCTATCAGTCTTTCATGCAGAAATTCTCCTGCTGTTGTGTCCTCGTATAACTTTGGATTATTTTCATCCACACAGTTTTCAAGGGCATTTAAAGACATAGCACTGATTGGGTGCATGAAGAAGGGAATAGAGAATCTTGAAGTTCCCCATAATTCTCTAGGTGGGTTTACCACTCTGTGAATTGTTGATTTCAGTTTGTTGTTGGTATGTCTTGAAAGCATATCACCAACATTGATCATCAATTCATCCGGTTCTGCGATGGCGTCAATCCATTCCCCGTTGTGGTTCTGAACCTGAAGTCCTTTACCCTGAGCACCCATTAGGAGTGTGATAAGGTTGATGTCTCCGTGTGCTGCTGCTCTTACAGCATCATCCGGTTCTTCTGTGATTGGCGGATAATGGATAGGTCTTAAAATAGAATTTCCTTCAGCGATCTTATCGTCAAAGTAAAACTCATCCAGACCAAGGTGAAGTGCCAATGCTCTCAGTACGTACTGGCCTGTTTTTTCAAGCATCTGGTAAGCTTCTTTACCTACCTCGTTGAATCTTGGAAGTTCTTCAACGATTACGTTGTCAGGATACTCAGCTTTGTATTTTGAATCATCAGACACATACTGTCCAAAGTGCCAAAACTCTTTTAAGTCTCCTTTTTTGAAACCTTTTGCAGTTTCTTTACCGAATCCTACATACCCTCTCTGGCCACCAATTCCCGGAATTTCATACTTCTGTTTTGTTTCCGTTGGTTGGTCAAAAAAGTTTTTTACCTCTCCATATAAATCATCTACTAGTTTGTCATCAAGAAAATGGCCTTTTAAGGCTACAAAACCAATTTCTTCATAAGCTTTTCCGATTTCATTTACAAATTTCTGTTTGCGTTCCGGGTTGTCCGAAAGGAAATCACGCAGGTCTACACTAGGTATTTTATCCATTTTTAGAAATTTACGAATAGCAAAATTACATTTTTTTTAATTCAAATGATTTTAAAATCATTATTTATCATTTAAATTTGCTGTATGAAAAAATATTCTTCTAAGAGAAGTATTCAGATACTTGCCCATCTTCTTCAGCAGTACGGAATTTCGGACGTTGTGATCTCTCCTGGATCAAGAAATGCTCCTTTGGCGATTCATTTTTCAGAGATTGATGCTTTCAACTGTTACAGCATTGTAGATGAAAGAAGTGCGGCTTTTGTTGGAATGGGTATGGCAAAAAGTGAGAAGAAACCGGTGGCAATTACCTGTACCAGTGGTTCTGCTGTGGCTAATTATTATCCGGCTGTTACCGAAGCTTTTTATCAGAATATTCCGCTTTTAATCCTGAGTGCTGACAGACCGACTGATTTTGTTGATATCTTTGACGGGCAGACGATCAGACAGAGGGATATTTTTCATCAGCATTCTTACGGTGATTTCCAGCTTTTGGAAGACAGCAAAGACGGGGCAGAAGATGTTAATTTTGATCTCATTAAAAAAGCAATTGAGCTTTGTTTTGAAAAGCAGGGTCCCGTACATATCAATATTCCTTTAGAAGAACCTTTATATGAACTGGTTTCTGAGCTTCCGGCTTTTCCTACAGTGGAAAAAACCATCAAGCATAAAGACTATGAGATTCCATCCAATCTTGTTGCAGACTGGCATACCTCCCAAAGGATCATGCTTCTGGTCGGGACGAGGGATTATAGCCCTGAGCTTGAAAATCAGCTTACACAGTTGGTTAAAAATCATTCGGTAGTGGTTTTAAGCGAAGCGAATTCCAATCTTTATCATGAAAAGTTTTTCAGACATATAGACCGCTATATCTTTAATTTCACGGAAGAAGATTATAAAACGTATGCTCCGGATCTTCTGATTACGGTAGGACAGAATGTAGTTTCTAAAAAAGTAAAACAGTTTTTAAGAAAAGCCCGCCCGAAACAGCACTGGCATCTGGATGAAGTATGGCAGCCGGATACCTATTTCTCCCTAACGGAGAAAATTGAAGTAAAACCGGAAGTTTTCTTTTCAAAGCTTCTAAATTTCATCAATCTTGAACCGAGACCTTATTTCAACCTATGGGATGTTTTAAGGGATAAAAAAGATACCAGACATCAGCAGTTTCTGAATAAGGTTGATTTCTCTGATTTTTATTTCTTTAATAAAGCATCACAGACCATCCCGGAAAATTATAATGTCCATTTCAGCAACTCTTCGGCAATCCGTTACGCTCAGCTGTTCGATTTTGGAAAGAGAAAAATATACTGCAACAGAGGAACAAGCGGTATTGATGGATGTACGTCTACAGCAATGGGATTTGCCATTAAAAATGCTAATCCAACCCTTTTAATTACAGGCGATCTTAGCTTTTTCTATGACATCAATGGGTTGTGGAATCAATACATTCCACCGTTTGTGAGAATTATTATTTTCAATAACGGGGAAGGAAATATCTTTAAGATCATTCCGGGACCGGGCAATGCCAATCCCAATACTTTAGATGAGTTTATTGCCACAAAGCACCGGAAGCATGCAGAACATCTGGCGAAGCATTTCGGTTTCTCCTATATTAAAGTAGAGGATGAACCTACACTCGACAGGGTTCTTGAGAATTTCTTCAAGCCTGATACGCAACCGAAAATCCTCGAAGTAAATACCTATGGAAAGAACAGTGCAGATGTTCAGAAAGCGTATTTCGAGTTTATGAAAGGAAATTAAAGGTCCAGATATTCTTCATTTCCAGGCAGGTTGGTAATTCTGCTTATCGGATAAATAAACATATCATCAAAGTCATTCATGGCGTTGATCAGCTGAAAATGGGAAAACTGCTTGATATTCTGCAGGGTGATTTCTGTTTCCTTTATTTTTTTCTGCTTCAGAAGATTTTGTCTCTGTACTCCGTTCAGAAGGTATGAGGATGGTGTAAACCAGTCTTTACCTTTAAGAAAGAGAATATTGGAGAAGGAAGTATCAGTAATATGGTTGTTTTTAACAATAATGATTTCCTCTGCCTTAGACTTCATTTTCATTTTATCTAATTCTTTCCGGTCTTCAAATTTGAAGGAATAGTCAAAGCTGTTATTTTCAACCAGTTGAAAATCATGGATCTCAGGAATAGCATAAGGAATCATCTGTGTTCTGACCCTTTTATCCAGATCATAAGAAATCCGGAGCTTGAAAAGTCCGTCTTCATCATGCTGAAGGTTTTTAAAGATTTTGGCCAGATCAATAGAGCCTTCTTTCCCGAAATGAGTGAAGGTCTGGTTAACACGTTTCTGATGTAATTCCAGTAAAAAGATTTCCTGATCTTCTACTTTAATGCTTTCAATGAATTGGGACATAGATTTTGTTTTTCATTTCCTGATACTCGTCTTCTAATCTGCTCATATGGGTGATGCCGCCTCCGCTTTTGAAATACAGACGATCTTCTTCTTTCTCAATAAAACGGATCATAACGCAGCTGTCAAGGTTTTTACCATCGAACCAGCCGCAGACTCCTGTATAATATCCTCTGTCATAACCTTCAGCGTCCAGAATAATTTCCAGCGTTTTTGGCTTGGGCGCACCCAGTATGGAACCTGCGGGAAGCAATTTTTTCATCATACTTCCTGTTTTTCCTTCAAATTCAGGTTTTATTGTTCCTGATATTTCAGAGCTCATGGCGTACAGGTCTTTCTGCCAGGTTTTGATGAGGTCGATATGCTGGAACTGATCCACTTTTACATCATCTGCTACCATGCTGAGGTCATTTCTGAGGAGATCCACTACCGTATAGTGCTCTGCTTTTTCCTTTTTATCGTTCTTCAATACTTCAGCGGCATTATCTATTGATGCGTCAATAGTACCTTTCATCGGGTAGGTCAGAATTTTGCCGTCTATAATTTTTACAAAAGTTTCAGGAGAAAAAAATACAAAAAAATCTTTATAAAAAACTTTGTATTTCGCATTTGAATGATAAAAAATTTCTTCAAGGCTTAAATTCGTTTGAATTTCAGTTTTTCTAGTATAATTTACAAGGTAAGAGTTTCCAAGGCGTATATTTTTCTGAACTTTATCAAATCCTATTTTAAAACTTTCTAATGTTTCGGGAAAGGATTTCCATTCAATATTTTTGTTAAGTTTAGGTTTCCTTTTTGTGTTTGAAAATGTTTGAAAATCAATTAGTAAGCCTGATTTTTCTATTTCAGACTCTGTATATATCTCTATATTTTCCGAAAGGAAGTCGATCATGAAAAAGTAAGGAACCTTCTGTAGGGAAAGTTCGTCCATTTTCATAAATTTTTGATGATTCACTGAAAACATTCGGCAAAAATACTTATTGATGATTACTTTTGCATAAAAAATTTTTGATGCAGAACAGATATCCTCAGAGACCGGGAGCAGAATTTATATTAAAGCAGGCGTTTTTTTACTGGAATAAGACCTTGATTTTTCAGCTGATGTTTTCCATTGTGTTTTTCGCTATGTTTTTTACTTCGATGTTTTTCTTTGCAGAGAGATACGGAATCTGGGAACAGAACCAGGAACTTGCAGAAGTTTTAAAACAGGGGAGTAAAGCTTACATGGAGAAGCTTTCAGCACTTGCTGCTACTGAAAATTATCAGATGTTCAGCTATGCTATCCTGGGAACATCGGTTTTCCTTTTTCCGTTGAATCTGGGACTGTTTCAGATCTTCAGAAAGATTGATCTGAATGAGAAAATTGAACTGAGAGACCTTTTTGTAGGGTATAACGGATTTAATTTTTTTAAATATGCCGGATATTACCTGTTTTGGGCAATGATTTACAGGATGGGAATTCCTACTGTATTTCTTGCTGTACTGTGGGTTTCAGTAACCGTTTTTGTAGCCCCGCTAATGTTTTTTATGAACAAAGGAATTTTTGAAGCAATATCTTTGAATTTTAAGGCGCTCAGGGTATATTCAGTACAGATATGGGTAGGAATTCTGGTTGCTATTGCTTTTAAATATGCTGGTTTTGCCTTGTTTCTTGTAGGTGGACTATTCACGTTTCCTTTCTGGAATGCCATGGTTTATTCTCTTTATAAAACCATTTTTTCAGAAAAACAATAAAATTTACATGGGTTTAATATGATTTTCTGTCAAAAAAAGTTAATTTTGATGGAATCATTAAATATTAAACTATGTCTGAATTTAACGAATTTGACCAGCAGGGATCCGTTCCAAACAAAGATACGGGATCTATTATTTCGCATGCTTTTGAAATGTATAAAGGGGTCTTCCTTTACGGCATTGTAGCTATGGTAATCTACTTTGTCGGTAGCTTTATCGTGCAGTCTATCAGTGGATTTAATTCTACATCCATGATGGAAGAAATGAGAAATAGCGGAGGAGACTACTCCAGTTTCAGCTACTGGAATGCTCCCGGTTTTACCATGTATCTTACATTATCCAGTCTTTTGGGGCTTTTGCTTGCTCCTTTGTATGTGGGATTGATTTACATTGTTAATAAGTACAATACCAAGAGCCAGATTGAGTTTGGGGATCTTTTTATTGGGTACCGTCAGAATTTTGTCAATATTCTGATCTATAGTTTCCTTTCAGGGATTATTTCGAGTATTGCCCTGGCTTTATGCGTAATTCCGGCCTTTTTTGTGTATCCTTTATTGCTATTGGGGTACCCGATTCTGTTATTTGAAAACGCTTCTGCTACTGAAGCATTAGGAAAGTCTTTCAATATTGCTAAAGAAAATTACGGAACATTTCTTGGGGCAACAGTTGTAGGTGGACTAATCTCTATTGCCGGAATCATTCTTTGCGGAATAGGGATCATTCTTACTGCTCCGTTTATTATGATTGTTGCCTATTCTGTGTATTGTGCCTTTTTAGGGAAGCCAAGACAGATACTAACTAAGTAATTAAAAATAAAATTTAATGTTGAATAAGGATAAACAGATAAGCAGTAATGTCATAAAACAGGTTTCCCTGCTGGCCATTATTCTGGTGCTTGCAGGACTGATCTGCTTTAATCTTTCGCTTTTTATTCCTTCAGTACTTGGGGCAATTACTATTTACGTAGTCTGCCGCAGATATAATTTTTATCTGCAGGAGGAAAAGAAGTGGAAACCCTGGCTTTCGGCACTTGTTCTGATGCTTGCGAGTCTGATTATCCTTATTCTTCCAATTTACTTTATCGCTGATCTGTTGATCGAGAAGCTGGGAAATGCTCAGGCCTATATGGCTAAGTTTAATGTGTTTCTGGATAAGATCCATGATTATATTTACAAAAAGGTAGAATTTGATATTCTCAGCAAGGAAAATATGGACAAGCTGAAGAGTTCTGCAGGTAGGTTTTCAACGTCTGCACTCAGCGGAACCTTCAATACGCTTACCGTAGTGATGTCCATGTATTTTATCCTTTATTTTATGCTGGAACGGCCTAGGTTGTTTGAAAAAATTCTTAGCTCTTCTGCTCCTTTAAAAAGAGCCAATATTTCTTTGATCGGCGATAAACTCAGAAAACTGATTATGGCTAATGCGATCGGGATTCCTGTTGTAGCATTAGGTCAGGGTATTGTCGGGTTGGTTGGGTATTTTATTTTTGGAGCGCCAAGTCCGGTACTGCTTTTCGCTTTAACCGCTGCTGCATCCATGATTCCTGTTGTAGGTGCTGCCATTGTTTATATTCCCGTCTGTATCTTTATGATCGCGGAAGGAAATACAGGGCAAGGACTTGGACTTGCCGCCTACTGTGTGGTGGTGGTCGGACTTACCGATAACCTGCTTCGTTTTACCCTTCTGAAAAAGCTGGAAAATATCCATCCGCTTAACACCGTATTCGGAATTATTATGGGGATGAATCTTTTTGGATTTATGGGCCTTATTTTTGGTCCTATTCTGATCTCATTTACCCTTCTTCTTATTCAGATATATAGAAATGAATTTTCAGAAGAAGAAACACGGCCTGAGCTGCAACTATCAGATAAAGACAGAGAAGGAGATAATAAAGTTGATTTAATCATATAAAAGTGGAAGGAATAAACCCGGAAATATTAAAAGAAATATGCGTCGTTAAAATGCCTTTCGGAAAATACGAAGGAACTGTTCTTGCTGACCTCCCTGTCAGTTATCTGGAATGGTTCAATCGAAACGGAATGCCTAAAGGTAAGTTGGGAATGCAGCTTGCAACGGTATATGAAATAAAATTAAACGGTCTTATGGATCTATTGGCGCCTATCAGGGCATCAGTCAGAAAGTAGATAGTATTGACCTGTAAAAGTTTCGGGCGGCATCGAAGATGCCGCCCGAAACTTTATATTTCTTGTATTATTTTTCTCCTGTATCAGTTTTATTTTTTGATAAATTTGAAATTATAGCCATTGCTTTGCTTTTCAGTATGTAATTCCCTTTTGATAATAACCGGGTTAGGATATATGGTGCCTTCATTTTTTATCTATTATTTCTTTATCAGGATTTTAATGCGGCAATTTCATCCCTTAGCTTTGCTGCTTTAATGAAATCAAGATTTTTAGCTGCTGCTTCCATTTCTTTCTGTTTCTGGGAAATCATTTTATCAAGATCTTCACCACCATAGCTTGCTTTGGTTTCCGCTGCTTTCTGAAGAATCTCTTTCTGAGTGTATTTTTCATCAGGGAAATCTTTGCTTCTGCCCACCAGATTTTCAGATATTTTCTTATTCAAGGCCTGAGGAACAAGTCCATGGTCCTCGTTGTACTTCATTTGCTTGGTACGGCGGTAGGCTGTTTCGTCCAAAGTGGCCTGCATCGATTTTGTAATCTTATCGGCATACATGATGGCTTTTCCGTTCACATTTCTCGCGGCCCGTCCTACCGTCTGTGTCATGGATCTTCTGCTTCTCAACATTCCTTCTTTGTCAGCATCAAGGATAGCTACTAGAGATACTTCTGGCAGGTCTAGGCCTTCCCTTAATAGGTTGACCCCGATCAGTACATCAAAAAGACCAAGACGAAGATCCTGCATAATCTGAATACGCTCCAAAGTTTCCACATCGGAATGAATATATCTTGTTCTGATTCCGAACTTTGTAAAATATTTGGTAAGTTCTTCAGCCATTTTCTTGGTCAGGGTAGTTACCAGTACTCGCTCATCAGCATCCGATCTTTTCTGGATTTCTTCCATCAGGTCATCAATCTGGTTTAAAGTAGGCCTTACCTCAATAATTGGATCCAAAAGCCCGGTTGGACGGATAATCTGTTCAATATAGGCGCCTCCGGTTTTTTCCAGTTCATAATCAGCAGGGGTTGCCGAAACATAGATTACCTGATTCTGCATGGCCTCAAATTCTTCGAATTTAAGAGGCCTGTTATCCATCGCTGCAGGAAGCCGGAAGCCGTATTCCACCAGAGATTCTTTTCTGCTTCGGTCTCCGCCATACATGGCATGAACCTGTGGAACTGTAACGTGGCTTTCATCAATGACCATTAAAAAGTCCTTTGGAAAATAGTCGATCAGGCAGAATGGTCTCGTTCCCGGAAGTCTTCCGTCCAGATACCTGGAATAATTTTCAATTCCCGAGCAGTAGCCTAATTCTTTGATCATTTCAAGATCGAGTTCGGTTCTTTCCTGAAGACGTTTTGCTTCCAAAGGTTTTTCAACAGAATTAAAAAAATCAACCTGTTTTACCATGTCATCCTGAATTTCTCTGATAGCTCCGTTTAAGGTTTCCTTTGAGGTAACAAAGAGATTGGCAGGGTAAATCTGGATCTGATCAAAATTGGCCTCTACATTTCCGGTTACCGGATCAAAGCTTTGGATTTTCTCGATCTCATCACCGAAAAACTGTATTCTTATGGCGTTATCAGCATAAGCAGGGAAAACATCAATGACATCTCCTTTTACCCGGAAGGTTCCTCTCTGAAACTCATTTAAAGTTCTGGCGTATAATGCATTGACGAGAGAGTGGAGAAGTGCTGTTCTGGTTACCTTCTCGCCGATGGCAATTGAAATTAATGATTTGTGAAATTCCGTAGGATTCCCAATACCATAAATACAGGAAACAGATGCTACGATCAATACGTCTCTCCTTCCTGAAAGAAGGCTGGCGGTAGCAGAAAGACGTAATTTTTCAACTTCTTCGTTGATGCTAAGGTCTTTTTCAATATAAGTTCCCGTTGTGGCAATATAAGCTTCCGGTTGATAATAATCGTAGTAACTCACAAAGTATTCAACAGCATTGTTAGGGAAAAACTCTTTGAATTCCATGAATAACTGTGCTGCCAGTGTTTTGTTGTGAGCAAGGACAAGCGTTGGCTTTTGTACATTTTGTACAACATTGGCAACGGTAAAAGTCTTTCCGGAGCCTGTTACTCCAAGAAGAGTCTGGTATTTTTCACCAATCTCAATTCCTTCGGTAAGCTTTTCTATAGCTTGAGGCTGGTCGCCGGTGGGTTTATATTCTGAGTGAAGATTAAAGTTCATAGGAAATGATGTATACAACAAAAATACGAAAGAAAATATTAGTCAGAATAAAGTATTTTAATGCGAATTCAGAATAAGAATAATGAAGTAAGGAATATTGTTTGTGAAAAAAGGAAATTATCAAGCTGTGAGAATCTTAAAATAAAAAAGCGCTAAAATAATAGCGCTTGTTGTTTATGAATGTTCAAAATATATTGAGGCAGGAAATTGGTGTTATTATCTTCATTAATATTAGATGAGTTTTTGGTGAAATAATATCACTTTTTATATGCCTGTGCCTTGAATCCCATTGCTGTAGCAGATTTCTCTTTCAGATACTTTTCAAAAGAAGCATGAGTCAACAGAGTTACCTGGTAAGGCTGTGGATTTCTGGCTGTTCTCGCATTTTTATAGACTTTGCTGATCGATACATGGGAGAAATCGGAAGTTTTGTAATTTTTTAAAGTGCTGTTTTCTATTTTTTTTGAATCAATCCACACCGCATAATTGCTTTTGTTTAAAAAAGAATTGAGTTCATTTTCAGTAGGCGTCCGTTTTTTTAAAGTAGGAACGGTAATGAAAGTGATTTTCTGCTCATCTTTTTGAGCATCTGTTAATTGGGAGTAAAGTTCTTCCAGTCTGGCTTTATCCTGTTCAGTGATTGTTTTAGAAAACTCAGCATATTGTCTGTTGTTCAGAAGATCGGAATATTTGTTTAAAATATCCTTAAATTCCTTATATGGATCAGGAGTTGTTGCGCGGTCTGAATTTTTGTAAGTAATCTCTTTTGAAGAGCCTGCATCAGCACTGGTGTTCACATATTTTTTTTCAGCAAACAGGGTTGCTGCAGCCACAAATGCAGTAAAAGCGGCGGCTTTTTTAAGCAAAATAAGTTTAGATTTTTTAGCGTTCATCATGATAAATCGTTTTTTGGTATTATTAAAATTAAATGAATGGATCAGGGAAAGATTCTGGCTATTGATCATTTCATCAAGAATTAAATTCTGATAGTCTTTAATGTTGAACTGGCTATTCAGAACAGCTTCATCGGCAAGGAATTCATGATTGGTGATCATTGCTTTTTTATACAGAAAAAGAGCAGGATTAAACCAGGAAAAGATTTTTAACAGTTCAATAAATATAAGATCAATACTGTGCTTCTGATCAAGATGGCTCTTTTCATGCAGAAATATCCTTGGATCAATCACATCATTTTGTACATAGTTTTCTCCCAGATAAATGGTGTTCCAAAAACTGAATGGCGAAAGATTTTTTTGAGTTAGAACAACATTATGCTGCTGGTAAATCTGTTTTCTTCCCTGTATTCTTTTTATTGCAACTATGGATAAAATACTCCTTATTAACAACATAAAAGTGACTGCCACGTAAAGGATCCATACGAGATTCATCCAGTCAAAACTCTCTTCTGCAGGCTGTACAAAAACAATTTGCTGCACCGCTTCCTCAAAGATCAACTGAGGTTTTGGGCTGTTTTCTGTGATCGGAGCTTCTGAAGTAACCGTTATAAAAGGAATAGTATAAGACAGAATAAGTGACCCGAGCAGATAGAATCTATTGAATCTGTACATCTTCTCCTTTTCCAGCAACAAATAATATACTGCAATGAATAGGGATGAACTTAGAATAATTTTCAGAATGATCAAAAACATAGCTATTCCTTTATTTGTTCGTCTATTATACTTCGAAGTTCTTTCAACTGTTTCTGGCTAAGTTTGGCATTGGATGTAAAAAATGATGCAAACTGAGTAACAGAACTATTGAAAAAACGGTCAATCATAGAGGTCATTTCCTCTTTGAAATATTCCCCTTTCTCTATCTTCGGATAGTATTCACGGGAATTTCCATACAGTGTATAGCCTACCAGGTCTTTATTCTGCATTCTTTTCAGCAGGGTAGCAATAGTGGTAGCAGCGGGCTTAGGCTCGGGATAAGATTCCAGAATATCTTTCATGAATATCTTTTTCTTGTCCCAAAGAATTTCCATGAGATCTTTTTCAGAATCGGTTAGTTTTATCTCTTTCATTCTACAATGTTGTAATTTGTTCTACAAATGTAGAATAAAAATTTAATCCTGCAAATTTTTATGGCATTATTTTTCCATTCAATTTGATAACCGATTAATCCTAATCTTATGAAATTCAATCAATTTTATATTCCTGTACTAAGTTTTTCATTATTCCTTACTTCATGTAAAAAGAGTTCTGTACAGGCCCAGCAGACCGGAAGTGATGGTAGTGTGGAAACAGAAAAACCGAATTCAGATTATCAGCCGGCCTTTAAAGGACAAACCAGGATTAAGGCGGTAAAGACTGCCGGAGATTATCAGGTAGAAATTCTGAATAAAGATTTAGGCCGTCCATGGGGAATCATTAACCTGCCTGACGGAAAATTTCTGATTACAGATAAGAAAGGGCATATGAATGTGGTTTCCGCAGACGGGAAACAGGTCTCAAAAATTGAAGGGTTTCCCAAAGTAGACTCCAAAGGGCAGGGAGGAATGCTGGACGTAGCACTTGATCCTGATTTTAAAACGAATAGTATTATTTATTTCAGTTTTTCAGAACCCTTCGGAAAAGGAAATCTGACCTCAGTGGCTAAAGGAAAACTGTCTGTCGACCTGAAAAGCATTTCAGAAGTTAAAGTAATTTTCAGGGCAGAACCCTCTTATGACGGAGATAAACATTATGGAAGCAGACTTGTATTTGATAAAGAAGGCTATTTATTTGTAAGTACAGGGGAAAGATCAGATAAGGTTACAAGGGTATATGCCCAGAAAACAGATAATTATTTAGGAAAGATATTGAAGATTACTAAAGAAGGAAAACCTGCTCCGGGAAATCCGTTTGTAGGAAAAGAAGGATATAAGCCCGAAATCTATGCATACGGAATAAGAAATCCGCAGGGATTGGCTATTGATGCTAATGGAAATCTCTGGGATGTTGAAATGGGGCCGAGGGGAGGAGATGAGATCAACCTGATCCTTCCGGGAAAAAACTACGGCTGGGGCGATGTTACCTATGGAATTGAATATTCCGGCCAGAAAGTAGGGCAGGGAATCACACAGAAAGAGGGAACGGAGCAGCCTGTTTACTACTGGGATCCTGTTATTTCTCCCAGTGGCGTTACTTTTTATACCGGGAATATGGAAGAATGGAAAGGTAATCTGTTCATTGGCTGCCTGAGTGGTGAGCATATCAACAGGATTGTGATGAAAGATAATAAAGTAGTGGGAGAAGAACGCCTGCTTGCAGACCAGAATGAGCGTTTTCGGGATGTTCTTAGCGGAATGGATGGTAATTTATATGCTGTTACAGATAGCGGGAAATTGTATAAAATTTCAAAGAAATAAAACAAAATCTCCTGAGAATTTTTTCAGGAGATTTTTAATTTTTAAATTACAGATAGAAAAATTGGTTCTACTAAAAGCTTTTGATAATCCTGTCAAGCCCTTCTTCCAAAATCTCCTGAGAAGTGGAAAAACAAATCCTGATATGGCCTTCTGCTCCTTTTCCAAACCATCTTTCTGAACCGGGAACAACAGCAACCTTACCATACTGTAAAACATGTTGGGTAAATTCTTCGCTGGACATGCCGTTTTCAATTTTCGGGAACAATACAAAAGTGGCTTCAGGCAGATTGGGTGTCAAAATTCCGGAATGGCTTAATTGGTTAAAAGCCAGATCTCTGTTGTTCTGCAGGTGACTTAGGAATTCCTTATACCATGGCTTTGCTCTTTCTATAGCTACACTTCCTGCAATCTGCGATAACGTGGAAACACCTTCTATGGTAGAATTAAAATTTGATTTTTCCGTGAAATCTTCAAGAATTTCAGCATCATTACAAAGAACCGCCCCGATTCTCAATCCGGCAATTCCGAATGACTTTGAAAACCCGTAAACTGTAAAGCTTTTCTTCTTAGCTTCTTCCGAAACGGAAGAGTAAGTATGAAAATCTTTCTGATCATAAATAATATCACTCCATATCTCGTCACTCATTACCCACAGGTTATGGGCAGAGGCAATTTCGGATATTTTTTTCAATACTTCCTTAGAATAAACCTTTCCAAGCGGATTGTGAGGATTACAGATGCTGATCAGCTTCGTTTTCGGATTAATTAATGCAACCATTTTTTCAAAATCTATGGCTCCGGTAGTATGATCTACAGGACATAATCTGACGGTTCCTCCTGCAGCTTCTACCGATCTTTTAAACAGGAAATCAACAGGATCTAAAATGATGGCTTCATCTCCCGGAGAAAGTACATAAGACGCAATAAGAAACATCCCCTGTGCAGCACTGTTGATAGCCAATACATTTTCAGGAGTAAAGGTTCCATGCTTTTCGGTGTTAAAATGTTCTGCAACATTTTTCTTAAATTCCGGAAGACCTGAGAATGGGCCGTAACTCAGATAACCATCCTTTAAATACTCTATAATTCCCTCTTCAATAGCTGGAGCTATCCTGAAATCCGGATCAGCTGCGGTAAGAGGAATGATTCCGTCTTCTATGGCAGCCCATCTTCCGTTGTAGGCTTTTCTTTTTAAGGCTTCAAAATTAATATCGTTATTCGTAAACATTGCTTTATTTATATGAGATGGGTAAAATATTTTCTGATTGCTGGCTAAGAGGGAGTAGGAACTGATCAAGAAGGATTCTTCCGTTCCTGATATGGGTTTCGATTTCCGGTTTTCTTTCTGCTTCATATTTTTTGAAAGTTTCTGTTATGTTTTTTTCCTGAAGCAGATATTGAGTTAGAGTAAAAGAATCCTTTAATGCGGAAGTGACTCCCTGGCTGGTAAAAGGAATAAGAGGATGGGCAGCATCCCCGATGAAAACAATATGGTTTTTGTGAAAAGGATTCAGTTTTTCCAGCTCGTAAACCCTCCACAGATGTACATTTTCGTAGCTGGAGCCTTTCACAATATCAGCAACGAGAGGGTTCCAATCATCAAAAACCTCAAACATGTATTTTTTAAGACTGTCTACTGAGCATTGTTCACCGATTTTGTACTTTTCATTGTCGAATTGAGAGTACCATAAAACGGTATCCGCAGAAAGTTTAAGGATTCCAAAGGTCAGTCCCCCATCTTCATGATGGAATTTCATGAAATTGCTGTCTAAACGGGCAGCTATATCATTACATTTGATGATATTAACCACTTCGTTCTCTCTTACCATCCGCATATTCTCATCTTTAAATATTGCCCTTCTGATCCTGCTTTTAGAGCCGTCGGAAACAATAATCATGTCAGAGTCAAGGTAAGAACCGTCGGTTCTTATTAATTTACCCTGCTGAACAGGGGAGTAAGTAAGTGTTTCTCCATAAGTGATTTTTTCTTCTGGAATATTTTGAGCTAAAATCCGGATCAGAGAGCTCCTTGATATGACAAAAACATTATCCAGATCCTTTTCTGCCAGAATTTCTCCTTTATGAGAATACCGGATATATTTCTTTAAAAAATTACCGTGCTCAAAAAGTTGGGATTGATCCACGATCTGGGATAGATATTCGATCCCTTCCTGAGGAAGCAGGAAGCCATGACCGGTTAAATCATCCTTCTCTCTCCGTTCATAAATGTGATAATTTAAATTGTGCTTTTCTAAGTAACCCGCTATGCTTAAGCCAGATATACCGGCGCCCACGACAGCAATTTTGTTCATTTCGGAATAATGGAGTTTTTCAAGTTAGTGTTTGGGTTTACTTTATGGGTAAACCGTTTTTAAGTATGTGCAAATGTAAATTAAAAACATTCATGATTTGAAAAAAATAAATCACTCCGGTTTAAAATCATGAATTAATAAAATGAAAAGCATAAGGTATTGTGTTTTTTTATAAATGCTGAAATGTAAACCGAATTGTGAAAACACCTTCTTCCTTGAAAGTAGAGTTTGTTTTCTATAATAAATAAAAACCGGGAGTAGATCCCGGTTCTGTTTTTTATGCTTCTTCAAGCTGTACTGTAAAATGTCTTAACAGATCTGGCTCCCAGGTAATCTTGTACCCTTTTGAAATCTCATCCCGTCTTTCATATACATTTTTAATAGCAGCGGCAATATAATCCATATGATTGTTGGTATAGGTCCTTCTTGGAATAGCAAGACGTACCAGCTCCAATTTCGGATAACGGTTTTCTCTAGTTTCCGGATCTCTGTCTGCCAGTAAAGTTCCGATCTCAACAGTTCTGATACCGGCTTCTTTGTAAATCTCAAGACCTAAAGTCTGGGCCGGATATTCCTCGCGGGAAACATTAGGAAGGAAATTAAGAGAATCAATAAATACGGCATGTCCTCCAATTGGCTTCTGAACCGGAATTCCATACTCTATCAATTTGTTCCCAAGATATTCCACCTGAGAAATTCTGCTTTCCAGGTAAGCAAATTCAGTAGCTTCATCAAGACCTACAGCCAGGGCAGCCATATCTCTTCCGGCCATTCCTCCGTAAGTAATAAATCCTTCGTAAATAATGGTGAAATTAGAGGCTTTTCTGAAAACTTCCTCACTGTTTAAGGCAATGAATCCTCCGATATTTACTAAACCGTCCTTTTTAGAACTCATGGTCATCCCGTCTCCATAGGAAAAGATCTCTTTGCAGATTTCTTTAATGCTTCGATTTTCCTGACCTTTTTCTCTTTTTTTAATGAAATAAGCGTTTTCTGCAAACCTCGCTGAATCAAAGAAAACAGGGATTCCGTAACGGTCTGAAAGTTCTCTTACAGCCTTCATATTTTCTAAAGATACAGGCTGTCCACCTGAAGAGTTGCAGGTAATGGTGATCAGACAGAAAGGAATGTTTTCTTTCGGATGGCTTTTATAAACCTCTTCCAGTTTTTCAAGGTTGATATTTCCTTTAAAAGGATGAAGGTCATTAATGTCGAAAGCTTCATCAATCGTACAGTCGATGGCGTGTGCTTTTCTAAACTCAATATGACCTTTTGTGGTATCAAAATGAGAGTTTCCGGGAACAACATCCCCTTCTTTTACCAACACAGAGAACAGAACATTCTCTGCCGCTCTTCCCTGGTGGGTAGGCAATAAATATTTAAAACCTGTGATCTTTTCAACAGTATTCTGAAGCTGTTCGAAAGAACGGGATCCTGCATAGCTTTCATCGCCGGTCATCAGGGCTCCCCATTGTCTGTCAGACATGGCTCCGGTTCCTGAGTCGGTAAGAAGGTCGATGAAAACCTGTGACGATTTTAGATTGAATAAGTTATAATTAGCTTCTTTAAGCCATTGCTCTCTTTCTTCTCTTGTAGACTGGCGAATTTCTTCCACCATTTTAATGCGGAAAGGCTCCGCGTACGGTAAATTCATGCGTTATGTTATTTATTAGATTGTTAACGAAAATTTTTTGAAAATAATTTCAAATTCATCAAAGTATATACGTAAAGGAGCAGAAGGCTGCTATTCAGGAGCTTTAAATATATTGTCGTCAGAATGAAATCCGGCAACACCGCCGCTTACCGCAAACTTCATCGCTGAAGCTGCAGTCATTCCGACAACAGGTTTGATGTTTTTTTCTTCCGTAACAATTACCCATCCTGAAATAGCATAGGAATGAGGTAGATATACCGCAACGTAATTGTGTTTGTCAACGTCCGACATCTCTTTTTGAGTTAAAAACCCGATTCTCCAGATCTCCGGATTCTCATTAGTCTTTACCCAGACAGGATCGTTGAATTTCTTTTTGTCTCCTACAAATGAGGACATAACGTCTTTTGTAGGCGTGTAGATATGCTTAACTCCCGGAGTTTTCTCCAGAAGGCTGTCCATAGTGTCGAAAAAAAATCGCCCCACTACAAACTTATTTCCTAAATATCCGAGAATAGCTGTAAATAGAATGGTTGAAACAAATACCAGCCCCGGGATTTCCTTTGCAACCGAAGGAATAATATTGTCGATAGCACTTACGATATACCAGATTACAAATATAGTAAGGCCTATAGGACCGATAATAACCAGTCCCTGAAAGAAATTTTTCAGAAAAAAATTGGCAATATTTTCGAAGCTTAGCTTTTTCAAGGGTTGTTTTTATTTTAACCGTGTATTGTTTCTTTGTTTCCGTAAGATTGAATAATATTAGCTTCATACTCCAGCCATGCATCCCATCGTTTATTTACTTTTTCAGGATCGCCAAGCTGTCTTGCAAAACCTATAAAAGTGGTGTAATGATTGGCTTCAGAGATCATCAGTTCTCTATAAAATTCCTTAAGCTCTTCATCCTTAATGTTTTCTGTAAGAACTTTGAATCTTTCACAGCTTCTGGCTTCAATCATCGCTGCAAAAAGCATTTTATCTACGATGAGGTCTTCTCTGCTTCCCTGAATGATGAATTTAGCCAGTTCATTTACATAATCATCTTTTCGGGCTCTTCCGAAACGGTAGCCTCTTTTTTTGATGATCTCATGAACCTGGTTAAAATGGTCGAGCTCTTCCTGCGCAATAGCAAGAAGCTCTGTAACGATCTCAGGATACTCCGGAAGCATCGTGATCAGTCCAATGGCATTGGTCGCTGCTTTCTGCTCGCACCAGGCATGATCCGTTAAAATTTCTTCAATGTTTCCCTCCGCAATATTTGCCCACCTTGGATCGGTAGGAAGTTTCAACTTAAACATGTTGTAAATTTTTTGTAAAAATAAAACAAATTAGACATATTCAATGCTTTTGGTTTTGCAGAATTTACTTTCTGTTGGTTTTTGTTCAAATGATAACCGTAATTATTGATGATCAAACGCATTTTATTTTTGAAGATTTTCCCGGCAGATCAGATGGCTGTTTTATTTCTTAAAAACTGCAGAACTTTCCATCCCTGACTATCTATTCTCTTTAAACCCGAAGCAATGATGAAAGCCAGGATGATGTTAATAATATATATGATGACCATCAATAGCCACCAAGGCATATATTCTTTCAATGGTACTACCAGGAAATATACCAATGATGAACTTATCCCTTGTGCGAAGTAAAAGAAAATAGCATTCTTTCCGATATGGGTTACAAAGCTTTCTTTAGTAATCTTTAATCTGTTGTACAATACAAATAAGGTAGTCAAAGAAAATAAAGACCAGATGATATAAGGAATTTTCGGTGGAAATTTATTTTTGTTGATTTTATAGAAGATTTCGCTTCCATAATACCAGAACATCCAGATTAAAGCTGCGGCAACAAGACCATATAATACGGGGATTATTTTTGTCGGAATTTTTTTGCCCCGCATTTGGTGTGCAATCAGAAAAACAGCAAGATAAAAGGCAACATAGCCCACCTGTCCTGCCGGATAATATTCAAGGAAAACGTTAAAAACTAAGGTCAGGCCGATGCACAGCGCAATAAACCAGTTGATATGCTTTGGAAAGAAACGTAATATAAGAACCCCAAATACGGCCAGGATAAAATATACTTTCAGATACCAGAAACTTCCCATCACTACAGGAAAAGTATCGGCATTGGTATACTGGTGAAGGTACCAGTTTCCAAGATTCTGCCACTGAGGATAAACGGAAACTCCGGTTGTGGAATATTTAGATCCAAATGTTGAATAAAACTTCTGCAGCCATTCCAATGAAAAGAAAGACAGTCCGAAGACCTTGAAAAAATAATCTAAAAAGAATAGGAAAGTCACGAAGATCATATAAGTGATCTGCAGTTTTAAAAGCCTGTAGAATGTTTTCTCTATATTCGAGCCTGACGTTATTCCGCTGAGGGCATAAAAAAGAGCCACATCAAAGACCAGGGAAAATACCCTGACTTCCGTAGGAATATAAAACTGTCCCGACCAGAAAGCGGTATGGATGAATATAATAGAAAGCGTTGCCATTCCCTTGGCAAAATCAATGTAGAGGTCTCTGTTCATATATTACAGGATATGGGTCAAAAGTAATTAAACTTTAGTTATTTATCAAATAAACAAAAGAGGCAGAACATGAATGCTCTGCCGCCTTATTAAATATGCTAAAAATGAATGTTTACTTAAGGTGCTTGAATTCTTCCGCAGAAATTTCTCCGGACTGGATTTTTCTCAATTCATCCATATACTGGCTCATATAAGCATCAATTTCCGGATTCTGTGAGTTTTTGCCCATTTTGTATGTTCCGTTCAATACCCCCTGATAATAATAGAAGAAATTATAATCAAAGTTGGATGCATTGAGGTCATACTGTCCCAAAAGGAATCCTAAACGTACTGCAGATCTTCTTTGCGCTGGAGTACCGTGGTGGCCCGGGCTGGAGGTCTGATAATCACCAATACTCTGTGCAAATTCGTATGCTGCAGCAATTTCAGAGAAGTTGGTTTTATTATAACCGTTTGGTCTTCTTAAATAATATCCGGCAAAACCATCCGCTTCCAGCTCGTTAGGTCTGGCTGTAGACTCGTTTACAGAAGGAAGCCCGAAGATATATTGCAGCTGATGGCCATACTCATGAGCAAGGATCATGGCATTAACGATATCACCGCCTTTGTTTTTTGCGTCATAATAGATGGCATAACCGTAATAAATTTTTCCGGTGGAATAAGAAATGGCGTTGTACGTAGAATTGAAATTGGAAGGGTCATCTACGAAACGCAGAGTTGGGTTGCTTCTTCCCCAAAGACCAGCAATTTTGGTCATTTGGGCATTCATGAAGTTAGTATCTGTAGAATTTTGAAGTGCTGTTTTCAGAATTGAAGAAGAAGACCAGTACTGATCTACATAATAACAGACTTTTTCAAGTTCTCCGGGCTGTTCGATTTTTGAACTTTCAGTCTGGGTTTCAGGAAGGACACTTTCTTCCATTTTGTCATCACGGCATCCTGTAAGCAAGAATGCAGCTAGAGCTCCTGCAAATAGGCAGGAATTAAAATTAAATTTCATATAAAATATTTTTTGGTGATAACGAAGGTATGAAATTATATGTTAACTATTAGCACTTTACTGTTAAAAATTATTCAAAGCATAGTGATATGATTTTGGAGTGAAAAAATAGATTGTTGATTGTAAGTTATTTAGAAATTTATTCTTATATTTGCACCTCGAAATAACTAAAAATTTTATAAACAATGTTTGCAATTGTAGAAATAGCAGGGCTTCAATACAAAGTTGAGCAAGACCAGAAGTTGTTTGTAAACCGTTTAAAAGGAGATAAAGGAGGAAAAGTTTCTTTTGATAAAGTACTTCTTACTGTAAACGGAGCAATCACTGTAGGCGCCCCAGCTGTAAGCGGAATCACTGTGGAAGCAGAGATCCTAGATCACGTTAAAGCTGATAAAGTAATCGTTTTCAAAAAGAAAAGAAGAAAAGGTTACAAAGTGAAAAACGGTCACAGACAATCTTTAACTCAAATCGTAATCACTGGTATTACAGGTTTTGAAGGTGGAGCAAAAAAAGCGGCTAAAAAAGAAACTGTGAAAGCAGAAGTTCTTTCTGACCATGCAACTGTTAACTTTGGTGAAGATCACGAGTTGAACTACCACTTAAAGAAAAACAACTTGTCTCAGTCTAAAGAGAACAGAGAAACTTTAATTACTTTAGGTAAAGCAGTTAAAGTGGAATTAGAAAAGAATATTCTTACTCATGAAGAAGTAGATGCTGCTATCATTAAGAATATCGATCAATTTAAAGCACTTAATAAATAATCCAGTAATAAAATGGCACACAAGAAAGGAGTCGGTAGTTCCAAGAACGGTAGAGAGTCTCACTCTAAAAGATTAGGTGTGAAGATTTTCGGAGGACAAGCAGCTATTGCCGGAAATATTATTGTTAGACAAAGAGGTACTCAGCACCACCCAGGTGATAACGTGGGAATCGGTAAAGATCACACTTTGTTCGCATTAGTAGACGGTAAAGTAGTTTTCAGAAAGAAAGCAAACAACAGATCTTTCGTATCTGTAGAACCGAACGCATAATTTAAGCGTTTTATAAAAATAAAAACCTCGGCATCTGCTGAGGTTTTTTTTTATGTTTTTTCGTTAAAAAAATAAAATTTTTCTTCATTTATTCTTTTGTTGGTGAAATATTTTTATATTTGTTAACAATCAAATAACAAATCAGTTGCGGGAGCCGAAAAGCATATAGAGTAGGCAAAAAACTAAAACAAAATACTATGAAAAATCTAAGAAAACTTTCAAAAAAACAACTGAGAACAATTGAGGGAGGAGCTATGATCTGTCCACCTCCGGCAACTACCTGTGCAGAATGGTGTTCATGGACGCCTCAACAGAGATTACGCTGCATTAATATGATTATTGATGCGGATCCTTGTCCATGTTAATATAAATAATAGTATTGAAAAATGAACCTCGACTCTGTCGGGGTTTTTTTATGCAGAAATTGTAAACTTTTATAGGATAAGCTTTATTGAGCAGGATTGTTGTTTTAACTTAAAATCCAATGGAATTGATGGTGGGGAAAATAAAAACCAAAGCAAAAAGTATTGCCTTGGTTTAAATTATTTTTTTTATTTAGTTTGTTAATTTATTCCTTTAGAATCCTACCTGGAATCCCGCTTTCACGCCAAATGTTGAAATATCAGGTCGGTCAAGATAATTTCCTCTCCAGTTGAAATCAACCCTGAAAATTCTCAGATTCCCAAATCCGATGTTTTCAATTCCGAATCCGTACTCAAAATAGATCTGTTCGCTGGGTGCAGAATATTTAAATCCATCTACATTGACTGCTTTGGAGGCATCGCTCAAAGTTCCATATGCACTTCTGATAAATGCAATTTCTCTAAGCTTCAGTTTTTTGATCAAAGGAATGAATGAAAGAATCTTTCCATTAAAATGATGCTCCAGGTGTAAAGTGGAATACGTATCTGCTACAAACTCATAATAATTAAGCTGGGCAAAAGTATTCGGTGCCAGACTGTAGGATTGGTTTCCAGGAATCACGTTCTGCAATGCCAGAGGAAGGGTGTTGAAGGTTTTTCCGGCTTCAAAACTTACCAGTGTTTTTCCCCAGCTTCCCATCAGTATAGGCTTGTAGAACATGAATTGAAGTTTGTTGTAATTATAATCTGCATTGAAAAGCCCTTCAATACCTCTGGTGTATCTTAATATAATGGTTGGCGCTAAAGTACCATGTTCATAACGGTCAACCCCGGTCTGTGAAAATTTGGCTCCCGGTCTTGCGATAAGGCTTAATGTAACGTGAGAGTCATTAACTGTTTTTCGCAGATCACCATTGCGGTAATACATCAGGCTGAATTTCTCAGGATTAGCAGATTTTATGCTCTGTAAAGTTCCGTCTACTCTTACCTGAAAGTTTTTCCATGGTTCAATAGAGGCGAAAATATTGGTTTTATTGATCGTGCTTAAAGAGGCGTTTTCTCCTCTTGCAAATAGGGTGGAAGAAGCGAAAGTTCGAGCCATGATTCCGTCATCTGTGGTAAGCTGCACCCCAAGCTGCTCAATATCTCTTTTGGTTCCTGCTCCAATCATGAATCTGTTGACCCGGTTGAACATATAACGGGCTTCAGCTCCGTATTTAACCTGCTGGTCTTTGAATCCGTAAGCTGTATAAAATTGAAGTCTCCATGGATCATTTTGGCCGAAATAGGTTCTCGCTCCAAGTCTTATCCTATCGCCTTCCACTTCATTTTTGCCGTAGATAGAGAAAATTGGGCCTATGTCAATACCTTTAAAGGCGTTATAATATCCAGATGCAAGGGTTTCGTAGATTTTAACAATACGATTGAATTTTGGGGTCTGTTGAAGCTTGTCAAGCATTTCATAAACTCCGCGTTCAGATTTCGATAAGGTGTCCGGCCTTGCTTTTACCCAATAAGCGTCATCTTTATCCACAAATTTATCATCATACTCTTCCTGTTTGCGGGTGAATACTTTGTCATCAAGAGGTTTGTTGAAATCATATTGGGAATAATCTACAGTCCTCTTGGCAATGATACTTTTTGAAGTCCTCTTTTTTGCGAAAGGAGTTAATTCTATTTCTGTGATGAATTTTTTAGGAAGGAATGTATTTTCGTCCGGATTGTCATATTCCAACTCGGTGGAAATACTATTAATAAAGTTAACATTGATCTTCTGCGTGGATTTTAAAGTAGCACCTAAAACGGCATAGCTATCCGTATCTATATAAAGATAACCCTGGAAGGCCAGAACGTCTTTCCTTTTAGGCTGATAGCGTATTTTATAAGCGTTTTCCCCGTGAATAGAAATGGTGTCTGTTAAATTATAATCATAAGTACTGAATCCATTGGTTCCGACAGGGCTTGGAAATCCGATGTCAAAATAATTCAGGGTATTATCGTAAATATTAATATCCCGATAGAGATTTTTAGCAGTAATGGTGATGACCTGATTGTCCTGAAATCCTGATGTTTTCTGAGCTACCAGTAGTCTTTTCGTCTTTTTCCCCGGTTTGTTTTCTCCGTAATTTTCATAAATAGACTCATTGAGGAAAATTGGAAGCCCGATTTTTCCGCTGGCTGTAGAATCTGCATAGTCGAAGATGAAATCCAACTTATTGAAGATTTTTTTACTCATAAATGCACTATCCAGATTATTCGCATCAAACTGAATTTTTTCGTATTCTTTATAAGTGTACGTATCGAATTTCTCTAACCCGTTGTTTCTTTTCCTTTTCCATACTTCCTGCATAATGGCGTATGCGGGATTCTCCTTCTTATTCTTGTATTTAGGTTTTTCGTTGTGGATAACAATCTCGGCGATGGTGTTTTCTTTTTCCTGTGAAAGTTTCACAAAGATATTTTCCGTACTTCCGGGAACGATGGTAACCGTTTCGGTAATATAATTCTTTTTCGAGAATTTCAGTTTGGATATAAGGCTGTCGGACTGCACGGTAAAACTTCCCAATGAAGTTTTTAAAGCGGGTTCCGTATTATCGTTGATAAAGATATCCACACCTGGAATTTCTTTATTGGTTTTTGCATCAACAATTCTCCCGGTCGCTATATTTTGGGCATACGTCAGGCTGGATATAAAGAGCAGAAAAAAGAGATTGTAATATTTAAAGTTGTTGTTTAACATCATTTGGTTCTTCAGGCAATTAGCATAAACAAAAAGCGTGCAGTTTCTTGTAAAAAGATCATAATTTTTAACGTTTTATGCGATTAATCACAAAACTACAAATGTAACGAAAATAACTGTATAAGATTGTGTGATATAAGAGGTTCTGCGGGAATGTTTATAACTATGATATCTGTTGTGGATACGGTGGATTTTTTAATCGTGATGTGGATAACTCTATAAAGCTCTGAAATTAAGAAATCTGTAAAAATAAAAAGAATGTTGATTACCTGAACGGGATACTGTTTTTGTAGATTGTTCTGCATTTGATTTTGTATCAATTCACATTTTATCCACGTGTTTTAAGACCTTTTTCACAGATGCCTCACTTTGAATCCACATCTTTTCCACGCTTTATCCATAGGTTTTCAGATGCTTTTAAACAGGTTATTAATCTGCTTTTAACAGCATACTAATACGTTTTCCACATGTTTTCCACAATTGGAGTTGGGAGTACACCTGAATGCGTGATATTCTGTCGGATAATGTTAAAAATTACAGGAAAAATGGTTACTTTAGTCGGTATAAAGCCATTGTAATTTAATCTAAACACATTATTAATCATGAATATCATTATTTCTGATGAGCTTCTGAACGGAACCGTCACCAATCAGGTCGAAATCCGGGTGGAAAATGAAATCATCTCTGTGGAAGAACTTATTTATAAAAGAGTTTCCATAGAAGTGGAAAACTATAACAGCCGTTTGCCTGAATATTTCAACGGACTTGTTGAACCTCTGGACGCAGAAAAAACGCTTAATGGCTATAAACTGAAAAAGAAACAGCTAATAGATGCTGAAAAACAGACTTATATCGCATTGGATGCCTTTCAGAAGAACGGTTTTTTTATTCTTGTGGATAATGAACAGGTAGATGATCTGAATCAGAAGATTGTTTTGAAAAGCAACTCAAAAATTTCCTTTATCAAACTTACTCCGCTTGTAGGGGGATAAACTTCAAAGTATGGGAATATTAGATCAGATAAAATCCGCTGTAGGATTAGAAAATAAAGAAAATAAAGAGTTCCGGGATACTTTAAAGCAGTCGGTAGGGCAGTATGAGAAGGTTTCCAATTATTTTTATACAATCACTTTTTCAGATGTACAGATTTACAATGAGGTGGTTAAAAAATGGGATGATAATAAGAAAGCAGATTTTATTATGTTTTTGACCACTGCTGCTGAAAAAAAGAAATCTTTCAGGAATACCTCCAGTGATCCGGTGTATAAAGAAACCCAGATGGCTTTTTCGTATATCCAGACCCTCTTTAAATCTAAGATAAAACTTGGGGAAGACAAGCTGCTGAATATATATCAGGCGTTCTGTAATCATACGGCTGAGTCAGATTATTATAACCACGGAGCTATTGCCTGGCCGCTTGCCGGATGGTTTAAACAGGTCGAGTCCAGCTTTCCTGATGAGACCCCTGAATCCATTAGAAAAGTTCTCAACGAAATTTTAAGTTTTGAGAAAAAACCAGAGGCTTATTACTACAAAGAACATATTAAACTGGAAGAAAAAATTAAATCTTACCTTCATAAAACAGGGGATGGAAGCAATGTTTTCAGGCCGGTTTATTTTTTAGGAGAAGATGCTTTCAGAGATTTTGCCAACGAATTAATAGATGCTCAGAAAGAAGAAGAAAAATCATGTTGGTTCGAACTTGTTGCTATAGCGCAAAAAGCTTCAGGAGGTAAGCCCTCTCAAAAATTTCTGAATGAAGCAAAAGGAGTTATTGACCGCCTGGGATCTGATAAATTTAAAAAAGTAACCCATGACTGGTTCGGGTTTATCATCAATCTTAAAGAATCGATAACACAGCATGAGCACCGGTATAATAATCAGGTGTATACTTATCAGTCCAGTGAATTTCTGAGCGCTCTGAATGCTGATGCAGTTAAAGGCTTTGTCTGGATGTCGTCATGGTTTCATGATAATGCCACCATACAGACAATCGGTAGATTGGCAGAGCGGTGCTTTAAAAAAATTCCTGAAAAAGGACCAGCTGCAGCGGGTATAGGAAATGCCTGTCTGTATACACTGTTTGCATCAAAAGGTCTGGATGGAATTGCGCAGCTTTCGAGATTAAAACTAAAAATTAAGCAGAACAATACGCTGAATCTTATTGAAAAATACATCAATGAAGCGGCAGAAAAATTAAAGATCTCTTCAACAGAAATTGAAGATCTAGCTGTTGATCATTTTAAACTGAAGGATCATCAGCTAACTTATGAAATTGAGGGCTATACCTGCATTCTTGAACTGACAGGAATCGGAAAATCTGTTTTAAAATGGTTGAAGCCGGACGGTTCAGAACAAAAATCTGTTCCACAAGCAGTAAAAGACAATGCGGCTGCAAAACTGAAGAAAATCAAAGATACCCAGAAACAGATTGACCAGACTACTTCGTCTCAAAAAGAAAGGTTCGACAGGATGATGAGAAGCAGCAGAGTTCTTAGTCTTGATTATTTTAAAGAAAAATATCTTAACCATGGGCTTCTTTCATTTGTGATCGGAAAAGTGATCTTTAAGTTTTCAAAAGAAAAAGAAGAGAGGCTGGCTGTTTATCTGAAAGGAGAGTGGATTGATATTGATTACAATAGTATTGATATTGAACAGTATGACACCGTTTCTTTATGGCATCCGGTAACGAGCGGTACTACTGAAGTCAGGGCATGGAGGCAGTTTTTAATGGAAGGTGAAATTCAGCAGCCGTTTAAGCAGGCCTACCGGGAAATTTACCTTCTTACGGAAGCAGAAATCAACACCAGAACATACAGTAACAGGATGGCTTCCCATATCCTTAAACAGCATCAGTATGTTACGCTGGCTAAAGGCAGAAACTGGAAAGCAAGACTTATTGGTGCGTGGGATGGCGGAGACAATGATACGGCTGAGCTGATGATGCCTGAATATCATATTTCCGTTGAATACTGGGTGAATGCCTTAAATGCCAATGATGAATTTAATGCAACAGGAATCTGGAATTATGTAACGACAGACCAGATCAGGTTCATTAATACGGAAACCAATGAGGTGATGAATCTTATAGATGTTCCTGCTGTTGCTTTTTCAGAGGCGATGAGAGATGTGGATCTTTTTGTAGGAGTCGCCAGTGTCGGGAATGATCCTGCCTGGAGTGATTCCGGAGGTCTGCCAGCGTACAGAGATTACTGGCAGTCTTATTCCTTTGGTAATTTATCTGAAATTGCCAAGAACAGGAAAGAAATACTCCAGAATCTTATCCCGCGCCTGAAAATAGCATCCGTTACTCATATTGAAGATAAGTTTGTAGTGGTGAAAGGGAAAATCAGAACTTATAAAATTCATATCGGAAGTACTAATATCCTGATGGAGCCCAATGACCAGTACTTATGTATTGTTCCGGATAGAAGTAAAAAAGATGCGGGTAATGCTCTGTTTTTACCTTTTGAAGGGGATAACGGCCTGTCTGTGATTATTTCAAAAGCACTCCTGCTGGCAAATGATGATAAGATAACCGACTCTACCATCACCTCGCAAATCAACAGGTGATCTATAATTTTTTGAATCAATTAAATAATTAAAAAAAAGACTTACACAGATGCGTAAGTCTTTTTTTTATGAAACGGTTTGCTCTATATCAATTATTTTTTATCAGCTGCTTCCATGGTCTGTCTGATCTCTTTGATCTTGTTCTCGGCATTATTGTTTTGAGGATCCAGCTCAAGAGATTTTGTATAGTTTGCTAAAGCAAGTTTGTAGTTTTTAACAGCAAGATAACCTTCACCTAAACTGTCAAAAGCCATTCCTGACTTTGGGTGTTCTTTGACATTCATTTCAAAAACTTTGACAGCTTCTTCGGCTCTTGAAAGCCCAAGCAGGACGTAGCCAATAGTATTTATGGTATTTTCAAAATCCCATGTCGGATTCTTTGTTTTAATGCTGTAATATTTTTTTTCTGCATCAGGATTTCCTTTTTTCATGAATTCGGAAATGATGGATTCTTCGGCTAACGAATAGGGATCTTTCAGACGGTTGTCTACGATCTGGGCAATATGGTTGACCATCTGATACTGAACCGGGAATCCTTTGTATCCGTTGTACATGATAATAATGGATAAATCACTGTCCGGACAAATTTTGTAAACGCTTACATTGCCTCCGGAAAACCCATAGGATGAAATCCCATTCATTTTGTTGATTTCCCAACCGTAGGCAAAAGGGTATGTACTATTTTCATAAACAAAAGGTTGCCACATCATTTCCTTGGTTTGTTCCTTCAGAAATTTGTTTTTATTGAACTGAATGCTCCACTTTAAAAAAGCAGGAAGGGTAATGGCAAGGCCGTTCCCGGAATGAGATCTCACACCGCTGACGTGTTTTGATTTCTCATATCGGTCTGTTTGTGCGTTGTAATCATATTTTACAATCCGGTTGGGGATGTTTTCCAGAGAATTGGACGAGAATACCACTTCCTTTCGGGAATCCGGAAACTGATTGTTGATAATAAAGTCTTCAAAATGCTGCCCTGTTACCTTTTCAATAATCATGGTAAGCAGAAGGTAATTGGTTTGATTGTATCTGTACTCATTACCTGTTTTAAAATCCATTCTTTCATTGAATAATCGTGCCAGTGATTCCATATTGGATGCATCAACGGAAATATCATTGAAGTAGATAATATCGGGAACCCCTGAAGAATGGGTCAGAAGATGTTTTATTTTTACTTCCTTCCATGCTTCCGGCAGATTGTCAAAATATTTTGAAATAGGGTCTTCCAAAGCGATCTTTCCCTGTTCAATAAGCTGAAAAACACCAACATTAGTCATGAGTTTCGTTGTGGAATAAACCCTGAACATGGAGCCGGGATTAACTTTTTTAGGGCTTTCAAGTGCTTCAGTACCGTAATATTTCTGATAAATAACCTGATTATTTTTGATAATCCCGACAGCCAGTCCGGGTATATCACTATTTTTCATCACCTCTTTTATGTAGTGGTCAATTGATTTTGAAGGATCTGTTTTTTGTGAATATCCCAGGAAGGGAAAAGATAAAAATAAGGTGAACAGAAAAGATAATTTCATTGATTGGGGATGGTTTTATTTTCTAATAGGACAATTGCGGCTTTTATTTCATTACATGGAATGGGTAAATCGTTTGAGAAAGAATATGTGTATTTTTTTTAGTCGGTTGTTAATGTACCGTTTTGGCTTAAAATATTCTGGCCGTCTTTTTCTACTTCAAGAGCAGCGTCTGCACCGTTTTCTTCAGAGATGATATTTCTGTAAACTTTATAAGTGTAATTTCCGCTGGTAAAGGTGATCACGTGATTTCCACCGCTTCCCAGAAAATCCAGTTCGCCGTTATTCAAAATAAGGTCCGGCCGGGTATTTTCTTTGCTGCCTAGTTTCCAGGAAGCGTATCTGTATTTACCGTCGGAAATTTCGTCAATCCTGATGAGGTATTGTTTCGTCTTTATTTTATATACCGGAACTTCGAATTTTTTCAAGGAAATGTGTACGCTTTCTTTTTCCTTTTGGATCAATTTTTTCCTTAAATTTTTTTCAAAAGGACTCTCGTAATTTACAGCCTTTATCTTTCCTTCATAGCTGTCTATCCATACCAGTCCGTTATCCAGCATGATTCCTCTCCAACCGACTTCCGACCATTGGCTGGTTTTTGAATGGGCAATCTGCCTGATAAGAACCTTATCAAAAATTTCACTGAACCTTTGCTTAAATTCCTTTTTGTTTTTAATATCAGGAATAGGATATTTCCTCTGTAAAGGATAATTGATCATATTTGAAATGTCATTTACATTGTTCCTTTTAAATAAAGAGATGATGTTGTTGACATTTGCTTTTTTAGAAGCATCAAGTTCTTCGTCCTGTGCGTGAATGAAACTATACATTAGCAGCACTAATACTAAAAATCTGAATTTCATCTGTTAATTTGGATAATGTTGACTGTGAAATTACTGAAAATAGATGATCATTGTGGAAGTTATTCTTTGGGCTTATTGATATAATCTTTTATCAGAATATAAACACAGAATATAAGAGTGACGAAATAGAGAATTGCGAGACCAGTGCTCTTAAATTTTAGATTTTCAATGTCGAATTGTTTGTACAATGCCGATCCTATAATGATCGCCAGAATGATGAAAATAATGGATGGACCTTTTTTACTTTTCATGATTTTAATAGTTAGTTTTTACACATAAACAAAAAAAGACCTACATTTCTGTAAGTCTTTTTGCTCCTCCTGCTGGGCTCGAACCAGCGACCCTCTGATTAACAGTCAGATGCTCTAACCAACTGAGCTAAGGAGGAATTTTCCTTTGTTTTAAGTGGTGCAAATATAATAGGAATATCAGTACCAAGCAAATTTTTATTTCCTAATATTAAACGAAATCAGCTATCCATTTATTTTTCAGGAAAATAAAATTGTGGAAACCTTAAATTTTTTTTGATGGTATTTAGGCTATGTGTACAAATTGAGAAGTCATCTTTGATGATGAAGCTGTTTTTACTTATTTAGATGAAATATTGTAAGCGCAAATTCTTTTGTGATAAAAAATAATTGCACATAAGATTATTTAACCATATGTTTTAGTCTAGTTCAACTTCTAGCCTGATCCGTTTAATTTATCAAAAGATTATAAACAAAAAAAGACCTACATTTCTGTAAGTCTTTTTGCTCCTCCTGCTGGGCTCGAACCAGCGACCCTCTGATTAACAGTCAGATGCTCTAACCAACTGAGCTAAGGAGGAATGTCCTTTGTTTTAAGTGGTGCAAATATAGGACGAATATTTATACCCTACAAATATTTTCTGAAAAAAATTCAAAAATCTTATAAACTTCCGGTAATGGCTTTGAAAATGTCGCTTCCGAAGATCAGTACCATCAATCCAAGCAGGAAGATAACTCCAACCATCTGGGCATTTTCCAGTATCTTTTGTGGAACCGGTTTTCCAGTAATCACTTCCCATAATGTAAACAGTACGTGCCCGCCATCAAGCCCCGGAATTGGGATTAGGTTAAGGAAAGCCAGCCATACAGAGAACATTGCAGTGAAGCCCCAGAACATAGTCCAGTTGATCGATACTTTGCCTTCTTTAGACTTTTCTACAGGCATATTCTTGATAATCGCAAGAGGTCCGCCTACTTTCTTATATCCCTGAACTTTCTTATTGAAAATTAGTTTAAACTGCTTAACCTGGTACGTTAAACTCTCGATACTTCTTGTATAGCCTCTTCCGATAGCCTGTGCAAAAGTGAAATGCTCAGTTTTTGCATATTTATCCATTTGTTTATAAGAAGAAATTCCTAAAGTTCCTTCTTTGGAAATCTCAAGGCTCAGAGGAACCTGTGTTCCGTTTCTCAATACCTCTACATTAATTGTTTTCCCCGGATTTTTACCGACAACAGTTCGGAATTCATCATAATAAGCGATTTTCTGTCCGTTCACTGAAGTTACCTGGTCACCAACTTTTAAACCAGCTGCTGCTGTTTTAGGATTGACAATGGTATCTATTACTGCTGCAAATCTAGGCGTAAGGAATGCTCTTGGATTTTCATCCTTGAATGCCATTGCTTTTCCGTCGTCATTCGTATTGAAAGTAAGTTCTTTTCCGTCTCTTAACACCGTGATCTGATCACTTAATAAAATATCAAGAGATAATTTGTCAAGGTTATTCTGAGTTTTTCCGTCTACTTTTAAAATTTTGTCTCCATCTTTAAAGCCCATTGCTTTGGCGATCTCCGTATAATGCATCGGAGCATCCACTTTAGACGTGTCAAAAGAAGTTTCTCCATTAAAATAGGAAAGACATCCGAAAATGATCCATGCCAGGAAAAAGTTTACTGTAACCCCTCCAAGCATAATGATCAGACGCTGCCAGGCCGGTTTAGATCTGAATTCCCATGGCTGTGCAGGCTTTTTCATCTGCTCTTTGTCCATGCTCTCATCAATCATTCCTGCGATCTTAACGTATCCTCCGAAAGGAAGCCACCCGATACCGTATTTGGTCTGTTCAGGATGCTTTCTCCAGTCGTTGTCCGGAAGCTTTGATATATCGATAGGAACCTCCTTTTTTTCTCCGTTTACTTCAATTATTTCTGTATCAGGAAGGTTTTTGGATATAAATTTATACTGCCATTTTCCGTTGATCTTCTTCATTGAGAAAATTGAAAACCAGGGATCGAAAAACAGGAAAAATTTCTCTGCTCTGGTTTTGAACCATTTCGCTGGTAAAAAATGTCCAAGCTCATGAAGAACTACTAAAATAGAAATACTTAGTATGAACTGGAAAATCTTGATTGCTAATTCCATTAATAAATTTTAGATTTTAATTTGCAAAGGTAACAATTATCAAAACTATGCCAAATAAAAAAGCTCCTCGAAATGAGAAGCTTTGTCATATATTGTAAGGATGTTACAGATTGAAAGAAACTCCCAGACTGCCATTGTTGCCCACTTCGGCAAAAACACCCACTTTTTCAGTGAAATAGTATCGGGCTCCGATATGCGCTCCGATCCCGAAATCCTTTCCTAAAACCCCAAGATCAACTCCCGGATAGATATCCCATTTGGAAGGTAGTCCAAGAGCCTCCTGAAGGTGAAAGTTCAGTCTTCCGAAAACAAAAACACGGTTATCCTTATCATTGTCTTTATAATCGCCGAAATATGCATTAAGCCCGGCTCCTATGGATATAAGTTTGTTTAGCCCGTAGTCATAAGTTCCTGTTACTCCTGTTCCGTATCCCCAGGCATTAAGTCCCAGCTGAATCTTCTGGTCACCTTTTCCCGTCCACGCCTGAGCATGGGCTGCTGTTCCGAAAAAAGAGATCATAAACACAAAAAGCAATTTCTTCATAAATTTTACATTTTTAATTGAATGTGATGAATAAAAAATATCCGCATCAAAAATAGAACCGAAATCAATGGAAAATCGTATTTTTAGTGAAGTTTTTTAACAAAGTTTATGAAAATTGCAGGACTTAATCTAGATATTGTCTGGAAAAATAAAGACAAAAACTTTCAGCTGATCGAAGGACAATTCAGAGATCACAACGCAGATCTGTTTTTATTGCCCGAAATGTTTTCTACAGGTTTTTGTATGGATGCCGCGGAAGTTTCAGATAAAAATGAAGAATCTCTGGAATTCCTGAAAAAGATTGCCCGTGAAAAAAATGCAGCATTTTGCGGAAGCGCTCCGGTGGAAGAAAATGGAAAGTTTTATAACCGAATGTATTTTGTACAGCCTGATGCTGAAACTGTTTTTTATGATAAGAGGCATCTGTTCTCTTTTTCAGGAGAAGATAAAGTATATACGCCCGGAAATAAAAGGGTAATTGTTAATTATAAAGGATTCAGAATATTGCTGCAGGTATGTTATGATCTGCGTTTTCCGGTCTTTGTAAGAAATAATGATGACTATGATGCCATTTTATATGTGGCGAACTGGCCTGAAAAAAGAGTGGGAGCCTGGGAACATCTGCTGAAAGCCCGAGCGATTGAGAACCTTGCTTTTGTTTTTGGGCTGAACAGAACAGGAACCGATGGGAACAACCTTTTCTATCAGGAAAGCTCACACTGCTTTTTTGCGGACGGAAAAGAAATTTCGGAAAAGAAAGGAAATATTGTTTCTGCCAACCTGGATATGGAAGAACTAAAAAGCTTCAGACAGCACTTCCAGTTTCTGAATGACAGAGATCAGTTTACCGTTGAATTATAAAGTAAAGCCGGGATTGAAATGCAGACAAAATATTCATTGTTTTAATCTCAATCCCGGCCTTAAAATTTTTAAGCATATTGTTTAAGCAGTTCCGTCAATGTATTAACATCGTGAACTCCGCTTTCTTTCCATAAAAGTTCACCGTTTTTGAAAACCGCGAGAGTAGGAACACCCCGTACCCCATATTGAGCCGCTATGGCTGGATACTGGTCTACATCTACTTTTATGATTCTGGCTCCTTCGCCTACGTTTTCCTTTACAGTATTCAAAACAGAAGACTGTACTTTGCACGGTTGGCACCATGTTGCGAAAAAGTCAATAAGTACCGGTCTCTCCGAGTTAATGATTTCCTGAAATTTTTGTGACATAATTCTGGTTTTAGATTTTATGGTTTTCCGGATTGTTTTTCATCCTGAATGGCTTTTACATTTTTCCAGCTGGTTCCATCGTAAGCCTCCATCCCGTTTTTCTTTAAAATTTCCATGGCCTGATCTGCCTGAATCCCTTTATTACAGAAAACAACAACTTTCTTTCCTTTAAGAGCATCAATATTATTTTGTATTTCTGCCAGAGGAATGTTGATAGCACCTTTTGCCGTTCCCGCACTATACTGTTCAGGAATTCTTACATCCACTAAGGTAACATCTGAACTGTTAACCACTTCACGGAGGTTTGTCCTTGGAGTGATTGTCTTACTGGTTGTATTGCAGGATGTTAACGCTAAAGATAATGTGAAAATGAATCCGAAAATTGTTCCTTTCATTAGTTTACAACGTTTTTGACTGGCATACAAAATCAGTTGTCGGAAGTTTTTCTGTTTTTTTGATTCCATTAAATCCACCTTCTATTTCAGTGAAATTTCTGATTCCGTGTGAGTTAAGGATGCTTGCTGCTATCATGCTTCGGTATCCTCCGGCACAATGAAGGAAGAAATGTTCAGAATCATCAATACTGTGTACCCAGTCACTGATGGTATCCAGAGGTTTGTTGTAAGCATTGTCTATATGTTCGGAAGTATATTCACCAAGCTTTCTTACATCAATAACAATTGAATTCTCATCAAACTGTTCCGCAAACTCTGTCGGAGAAATTCTTTTGATCTCATCCGTTTCATTGCCAGCATTTTTCCATGCGTTGAAACTTCCGTCCAGATATCCCAATACATTATCAAAACCAACTCTGCTCAATCTAGTGATTACCTCTTCTTCAGTTCCTTCATCAGTTACCAGCAGTAACGGGTGCTTTACATCTACGATAAGAGTTCCTACCCATGGTGCAAAATCTCCTTTTAAGCCAATATTCACAGAATTAGGGATGAATCCTTTGTGAAACTCTACAGGGCTTCTGGTATCCAGAATCAAAGCGCCTGTTTCTTCTGCCAATGCCTCAAAATCATTTGCAGGAACAGGAGTAAGCCCTTTGTTCATTACCACATCCAGGCTTTCATAACCGCCTTTGTTCATGGCAACGTTCATTCCGAAATATTTTGGCGGGGCTGTAAGTCCGTCAAGCACTTCCCTGATAAAAGATTCTTTATCCGGCTGATTTAAAGCGTAATTGGTTCTTTTCTGATTTCCTAAAATATCTACGGTTTCTTTCTGCATATTCTTTCCACAGGCCGAACCGGCACCGTGTGCAGGGTAAACCGTTATGCTGTCATCCAAAGGCATAATCTTATTCTGAAGACTGTCATATAGAATTCCGGCAAGATCTTCCTGGGTAAGGCTGGTGGCTTTTTGAGCAAGATCAGGTCTTCCTACATCACCAAGGAACAACGTGTCTCCAGTGAAAATAGCAGTTTCAGTTCCGTTTTCATCAATCAGAAGGAATGTAGAACTTTCCATGGTGTGACCCGGAGTATGAAGAACCTTTATTTTTATTTTTCCAATCTCGAAGATCTGGTTGTCTTCAGCAATGACAGCCTCAAATTCAGGCTGAGCAGTAGGTCCGTATACAATAGGGGCACCTGTTTTTTTGCTCAGATCCAGGTGTCCTGAGACAAAATCAGCGTGAAAATGAGTTTCAAAAATATATTTTAAAGTAACATTGTCTTTCTCCAGACGGTCAAGGTAAGGCTTTACCTCTCTGAGTGGATCTATAATAACAGCTTCGTTTTCTGATACAATATAATAAGCTCCCTGAGCCAGACAGCCCGTATATATTTGTTCAATTTTCATGAGGGTCTTTTTAAAATTTTAGATAAAGATACAAAGTATTAGATGAAATGTAAATGAAATGTTAAATCCGGACGATAGTTTCTGTCAATATGTGATGCTTTTCCAATGGTAAAGTCCTTTGTTTTCAGATAAAAAAGCATGTAAAAGAATACTGATTTTGTAGACTGTTTTTTATCATGTCTGCTAAATGAAAATATTTATGTATTGCCAGCTGATAAGGTAGTTTGTTCATGTTTTTTATTTCCATGGTTTAAAATTTGCAGGTGACACGGCTTGAAAATGCGTTTCCGGAGATATTACCTCCGATTTTTCCGGAATATTATTTTAATAACTGAATATTTTACAAAAACTTTTATATTTATATGTTAAAAAAAGAACAAATGGCAGATAAAGCACAATTTATTGAAGAACTGAATGCAAGATATACTCCGAAAGGAGAACACATTATATTAGGAAAAGGAATGCTGGGCGGGGAAGTGGTTCCCGAAGTGAATGTTACTATTCCCTTAAAAACGATTAACAGACATGGTCTTATCGCAGGAGCTACCGGTACGGGTAAAACCAAAACACTGCAGGTTTTTGCAGAACAGCTTTCTCATGCAGGGATTCCTTCTTTAGTTCTGGATATAAAAGGTGACTTTTCAGGGATTGCTGAAGCAGGGCAGATAAATCCTGTTATTGAAGAAAGGTATGCAAAGACACAGCTTCCTTACAATCCGCAGGCTTTTCCGGTGGAACTGATGAGTATTTCCGGAGGAAAAGGAGTGAAATTAAGAGCTACCGTAACTGAATTCGGTCCGGTTTTACTAAGCAAGATCCTTGAACTGAACGATACCCAGCAGAGTATTATGTCTATTGTATTTAAATACTGTGACGATAAAGGGCTTCCGCTGATTGATCTGAATGACCTGAAGAAAGTACTTCAGTATGTTACAGATAATGCACAGGGAAAAGCTGAACTTGCTGCTAACTATGGATCAATTGCTCCGGCTTCTTTAGGAGCTATTCTGAGATCAATCGTTGCGCTGGAGCAGCAGGGAGCAACCAGCTTTTTTGGTGAACTGAGCTTTGATGTACAGGACCTTCTTGAAACAAGAGACGGAAAAGGAGTGGTTAATATTTTAAGGGTATCTGATATTCAGAATAAGCCCCAGCTATTTTCTACTTTCATGCTTTCACTTTTTGCGGAGATTTATATGACTTTCCCGGAAGAAGGGGATAGCGGAAAACCAAAGCTTGTTTTATTCATTGATGAGGCACATCTTATCTTTGATGAGGCTTCAAAAGCGCTTTTGTCTCAGATTGAAACCATGGTAAAGCTTATTCGTTCCAAAGGTGTGGGAATTTACTTTATTACACAGATTCCTGGAGACGTTCCAGAAAATGTATTGTCACAGCTGGGACTTAAAATTCAGCATGCATTAAGAGGTTTTACAGCAAAAGATAAAAAAGAGATTTCAAAAGCCGTAGAAAATTATCCGACTACCGAATTCTACAATGCCTCCAATCTGATCCAGAATCTGGGAATTGGAGAAGCATTTATCACAGCTTTGGACGAAAAAGGAATTCCAACACCACTGGTGCACACTTATCTGATTTCGCCAGAATCCAGAATGGATGTCTTAAATGATGCCGAAATTTCGGAACTGACTTCAAGATCTGCCATGGTTGCTAAATATGAACAGGCTATAGACCGTGAATCAGCATATGAGATGTTAACAAACAGAATGGAGCAGGCCGTTCAGAATTCAGCTCCGACACAAAAAACAAAACCAGTGAAAGAAGAACCGGGAATGTTTGAACAGGTGCTTCAGAGCAAAGCAGGCAGAACCTTTACCTCTACACTGATGAGGGAAGGTGCAAAAGCTATTCTCGGAATGTTCGGGCTGGGTGGAAGAAGAAGATAAAAACTCAATTTATAATCCATAAAAAATAACTGTTATGAAAAGAATATCAGCTTTTTACTTTGTAGGCCTGGCCGTTTTGAAGCTGATTATGGACAGCATTAATGAACGTTTTACTGTTTTTGACATATTTTTTGTTATTTTAGCAGGGCTGCCATTGCTGGCAGATAAAAAGGCGGATGCACCAGTTATTTGGAGGAATTGTTTCATTCATATGCCTGTATGTGATTTTGGCTGTATTTGTTTCTCATGTGAAAGATGCTCAACAAGCTTTGCTTCAGCCATTGCAGACCTATGGCATGGGGTATGCATTAAGTCTTCTGACACGGTGTTTCGGACTACTTATGACAGGAATTATTAATTTGAACTTAAAAAAACAGCAGTATAGCAAGAAAATTCAATGTATTCAATTATAGATATAGAAAGTAATGGTGCAGGTTATAGAAATGAATGCATTATAGATATTGCCATCTACAAATATGATGGCCAGAAAATTACTGACCAGTTTATATCCCTTGTCAATCCGGAAAGTGACATCACTCCTTTCGTACAGAAACTGACGAGTATCACCCCGAAAATGGTGAAAACAGCTCCGAAATTCCATGAAATTGCCAAAAGAGTTATAGAGATTACCCAAAATACAACATTAGTAGGTCACAATATCGATTTTGATTATAGAATGCTGCGCCAGTCCTTTAAAAGGTTAGGCTATGATTATAAGATTAATACGCTGGATACCATTCCTTTGGCTAAAAAGCTAATTCCTGATGAGGTAAGCTACTCTTTGGGAAAGCTGGTTAAGTCATTAGGAATTCCTCTTACAAACCATCACAGGGCTGACGGAGACGCAAGGGCAACGCTGGAACTATTCAAGCTTTTGGCCTCAAAAGACACGGAAAATGAGATCATTCAGAAGCAGCATGAAGAGTCGAATGCCAAAAGCTATATCAACAAGATCAAAGAACTTACACAAGATTTGCCTAATGAAAAAGGGTTTGTGTATTTTCAGAATGAAGCCGGAAAGATTATTTTATCAGATTATGTTCAGGATATTAATAAATTCTCAAAAAAGGTCTTTAATTCCAAGTCTAAGAAATGGGAGCAGGTTCAGAAAGATGTGGAACAGATCAATTATGAGCTTACAGGCACAGATATTATTGCCAGGCTGATTCTTAACTCTAAAAATATCAAGAAAAGAGAAAGTCTGCCTTTCGGACTTTACTTCAGAAATAACAAATACATTGTTGAGAAGAATAAACTGAATAAAACAGAAAAGCCAATCGTGAAATTCAGGTCGTTCACCCAGGGCACAAAAGCAGTACAATTTATCAGCTCTCATGAGGAATTCAATGATATCAATGCTTTCAAAAAGAAAATAGATTTCAGAAAAAGAAACGAACTCTGGCTGGGTACCGGCCGAAAACTGGGCGAAAAATTATTTTTAATCATTGATAACGGAAAAGTTATATCTTATGGTTTTTATGAGCTGTTCACGCAGATACAAACCCTCAGCAAGCTTGCCAAACTGAAAATAGACCTTCCTCTTTCTTCAGCAGATTTAAATAATGAATTACAGCTGGCGCTCCTTCGCGGCGATTTTGAGACCTTACCTTTGCCGAAATAATAGAGAAATTTAAATAGAGGCAATTTTCATCGGAAGAAAAGGCTCTTCAAATCAATTTTCAAGAAATAAAAAAATAAATAGTATTTTTGCAAAAAATAAAAGGAAGCAATGCAAAATTTTAAACAAATAAAAACTGGAAAAAAGGGAGCTGTAAAGTTCTCTAAGGTTTGGAATATTTAAAAGGGTTGTCTTGCATAAAAAAATAATCAATGCGGCAGACTCTTTTCGAAGAATCTGCCTTTTTTTATGTTAAAATGAAATTATGAATTCAAAAGATTTGCTACAGATTGCCAGAGAACATGGCACACCGGTGTACGTTTACGATGCTGAATCTATTAAAACTCAATACGAAAAACTTACATCATCTTTTTTAAAACACACAAAGTTCTTTTATGCTGCTAAAGCGCTGACGAACATTAATATTCTGAAGTATGTCAAGAACCTTGGCGCCTCTTTAGATTGTGTATCAATAAATGAAGTAAAGCTTGGATTGAAGGCAGGATTTCCTAAAGAAAAAATACTTTTTACACCCAACTGTGTAGATCTTGCAGAAATTGAAGAAGCAATGCAGCATGGTGTACATATCAATATTGACAATATCTCTATTCTGGAGCAATTCGGAAATAAATACGGAAACACGTATCCGATTCTTGTAAGAATCAACCCACATATTTTTGCAGGCGGAAATTATAAAATTTCAACAGGGCATATCGACAGCAAATTCGGTATTTCTATTCATCAGGTCCGTCACATCGAAAGAGTGATGAAAAGTACCAATCTTAATGTGGAAGGGCTTCATATGCACACCGGAAGTGAAATTAAAGACCCTGATGTTTTCCTTCAGGCTCTGGATATCATGCTTGAGCTATCTGAACACTTCCCGAATCTTAAATACCTGGACATGGGAAGCGGATTTAAAATTCCTTATCAGGACAGTGAAGAGGAAACAGATGTAAAAACGCTGGGTAAAAAAGTGGAAAAAGTACTTTCAGAGTTCGCGAAATCAACAGGAAGAAAATTTGAATTATGGTTTGAACCAGGAAAATTCTTAGTTGGAAAAAGTGGCTATCTGCTGGTAAAAGCCAATGTGATTAAGCAAACCACGGCAACTGTGTTTGTAGGAGTGAATTCAGGATTTAACCATCTGATCCGTCCAATGTTCTATGATTCTTACCATATGATTGAAAACCTTTCCAACCCTAAAGGCGCCGAAAGAATCTATACAGTAGTAGGAAATATCTGTGAAACCGATACTTTCGCATGGGACAGAAAATTGAATGAAGTAAGAGAGGGAGATATCCTTGTCTTCCATAACGCCGGAGCGTATGGTTTTGAAATGAGTTCGAACTTTAACTCAAGATTAAAGCCTGCTGAGGTTCTGTTTTTAGATGGAAAAGCCCATCTGATTCGTAAAAGAGACGAATTTGAAGATCTGCTGAGAAACCAGATCGAAGTAATCTAAGATTGATAAAAGGTATATATCAGACTCCGCAGTAATTTGCGGAGTTTTTTTGTGAATAAACCTGATTTCTTTATCTGAATGTTAATATCAGATAGTGACCAGTTTAGAATTTATTATCTAAATTTGATAGAGATAGCAGAATAAAACAACCACCAAAAAAATATTGAATTATGGCTAAAAACGTAGCTGAGCAGATTGTAGAAATGCTCGAAAGTGCCAATGTGAAAAGAATTTACGCCGTTACAGGTGATAGTCTCAACCATCTTAATATAGCCGTCAAAAAAAGCAGTATACAATGGATTCACGTAAGACATGAAGAAGTAGGAGCTTATGCTGCTGCTGCGGAAGCCGAACTTGATGGTTTTGCAGTATGTGCGGGGAGCTGCGGACCGGGGCATGTTCACCTGATCAATGGAGCTTACGACGCACACCGTTCCCATGTTCCGATGCTGGTGATTGCATCCACAATCCCGAGTGATGAAATGGGAATGGACTATTTCCAGGAAACCAATACCATAAAGCTATTTGATGATTGCAGTCATTACAATCAAATGATTACCAGACCGGAACAGGTGCAGAGAATTATGCAGACCGCTATTCAGCACGCCATTTCAAAAAAAGGAGTAGCTGTAATCGGCCTTCCGGGAGATGTTTCTGAACTGGATGCAGAAGAGGGAACTACATCGACTCAGATATTCAGAACTCATCCTATCATTCGGCCTTCAAATGATGAGCTGAAACAGCTTGCAGATCTTATCAATCAAAGTAAAAAGGTAACACTGTATGGTGGGGTTGGAGCTGGAAAGGCGAATGCTGAAGTTATTGAACTCTCAAAACTATTGAAAGCACCTGTTGGATATTCTTTCCGCGGAAAAATGGAGATTCAGCCCAATAATCCCAATGAAGTAGGATTGACGGGGCTGCTGGGATTTCCTTCAGCCTATCATGCCATGCACGAAGCAGATCTGGTGATCCTTCTGGGAACAGACTTCCCTTATCAGAAATTCATGCCTGTTAAAAATAAGATTGTTCAGATTGATGAAAGTCCCGAAAGACTTGGCCGCAGGGCAAAGTTGGAATTGGGACTGGCCGGAGATGTAAAAGAAACTATTAAGGCCCTGCTGCCACTGCTTCAGGAAAAAACCAATGCGGATTTTCTTAATGAGCAGCTTGCATTCTATGAAAAAGTAAAAGAAAACCAGCTTTCTTATGTCAGGGATTTTGGTAAAGAAAACGCTATTCAGCCAGAATATGTAGCTCATACTTTAGACCGTTTAGCAGACAGAAATGCTATTTTTACAGTAGATACAGGAATGTGCTGTGTCTGGGGAGCAAGATTCATTACAGGAACCGGAGAACGGAAAATGCTGGGATCCTTCAATCACGGGTCAATGGCCAATGCAATGCCTATGGCTATAGGAGCGTCATTGGCCCATCCTGACCGGCAGGTTATTGCAATGTGCGGTGATGGAGGGTTGTCTATGCTTTTGGGAGACATGGCCACTATTTTTCAGTATAAACTTCCGGTAAAGCTCATTGTTTTCAATAACAGAGCCCTAGGAATGGTAAAGCTGGAAATGGAAGTAGGTGGAATGCCGGATAACGAAACAGATATGATTAATCCGGACTTCGCGATGGTCGCCCAGGCAATGGGATATCCGGGAAAGAATGTCCATAGACCTGAAGATGTAGAAGGAGCAATCCGGGGATGCTTGGATCATCAGGGACCTTATCTTCTCAATATATTCACCAATCCGAATGCCTTGGCACTTCCACCGAAAATTGAGCTGGATCAGGTGCTGGGAATGACAAAATCCATGGCGCAGCTCATGCTGGGCGGAAAAATGGAAGAAGTTCTGGATACCGTTAAATCTAATTATAAACATATTAAAGGACTACTATAGCACATTGAAACAATACAATAGAAAACTTCACGCATTTGTGTGAAGTTTTTCTTTTTTAAAAAGGCATTAAATATTTACCTTTGTTAAAGTAATTTTAATAATTTATCATATATGAAAGCTTTAATGTTATTTATAGCACTTCTTGCCTCCAATCTGACTTGGGCACAGCAGGATGTTGAAGAAAGGGACGATAATTTTATTACCGAGAATAATAAAAATCTGTTAAAAATAGACATCAAAGAACCGCTTTTACAGGTGGCTGTCAAAAACTGTAATGATTTCAAGCCTGCAGCATTTGAAGGAGGCGTAGTTGTTTACAAAGATACCCTGAGAAAATATATGTATGATTATCTTAATTCTGATTTCTACGTTCTGAACGGTGATTTTACTTTTACCATGACGGTAGACCAGACCGGAAAAGTAACCCAGATTGAAGGTTCACCCAAAGTAGCCAACAGTACCTACTTTTTTGATGATATGAAATATGTGGTAAGAAGAATCAAAAAGAATTGGGTACCTGCATCATGCAACGGACAGCCTGTGACTTCACAGATTAAGCTTAAAATGAGTTTCTCTTCCATAGGAACAGACTTGTAATAGCCATTTACAAATGAAAAAATACCTTTTATTATTACCCTTATTATTCATTGGAATTAAAGGATTCTCTCAAAACACAATGCAGTGCGAAATCCCGAGATACACACAAAGAGCCGAATTTCCAAGAGGCGATGAAGCCTTCAGAAAACAGTTTGTGAATATGCTTCACGCTTATGTGGATGCTGAAAGCTATGCCATCAACGGAACCGTAACTTTTGTGATTAATATTGATAAAACCGGTAAAATGGACCGCCTGGATGTTCTTCCCAAGATCAAAAACGGTGAAATGTTTATTGATGACGTGAAATACGCCTTAAAAAAAGTAAAAGGAAAATGGAAACCGGCGATGAAAGACGGAGTAGCTGTAGAATCAAAGTATATTTTTAAGGTTAATTTTACTACAGGAACTTATGAGATCGGTTAGAATATTAATCTTCTTCTTAACTGTTTTTTCTTTAAATATAAAAGCTCAGGAAAAAATATCAGATTCAATTAAAAAGCCTGGAGGACTTGGGGTTTTCAGGACTGAAGTCGCAAAACAGATTGACCTCAGTGATTTTGTCTGGAAAGAGCCATTTAAATTGGTAGTAACTTTTACCGTCAGCAAAGAAGGGAAAATGGAAAATGTAACACTGGAGGAATCTTCAGGAAATGCAGAGTTTGACCAAAGAATTCTTGACGGAATAAAAAGAATGAGAAAGAAAAAATGGACCCCGGCTAAGAAAGAGGGCGAGCTTATAGAGTCTTTTTTCAGATTACCGCTCACATTTCATCCTCCAAGAGAATTTTGAAAAATAAACAAAAACACAAAACCAGATTAAAATTAATTTGATGAAAAAATACTTTCTAATGTTGTTTTTTATATCAGCAATGGGCCAGACTTTTTATGCCCAAATGAATGTCTTGGAAAGCTATCCCAAAGGACAGGATTTTTATGAGGGAGGTTTAGTAACCTTTTATAAAGATGCACACGAATATCTCATCATAAATAACAGGAAAGAATGTGATGGAAAAGAAATTTATCAGCCAAGGATTATTGTTACCGCTTTGGGCAGTGTTAAATTGGTAAAAGATAGTGATACCTTGAATATTGCAAAAAATAAATGTGCATATGACCTTTCCATGGAAGTTCTGAAAAATCTCAAAGGGTGGAAGCCTGCTGAAGTTAAAGGAAATACCCTTGGAGCAGTTACAGAATTTATCTTTTACCCTAAAGATTTGATGAGTAATTATAAAACTGGATATAATGCAGATGCTTTTGTGATGTCTTCACAGTATCCCGGTGGCTTAAAGAAATTTAACAAGGACTTTCATGATAATTTTCAGACGCTTTTTATGGATTATCATATTAATGGTGAGGTTAATTTAGAATTTTATGTAAACGAAGAGGGGCATATTATTAATCCGAGAATTTATCCCTCAATAGATGATAAAAATTTTAATATAAATTTTATGAGAACGCTTTCAAGACTAAAAAAGGTCTGGAAGCCGGCTTTATATTCTAATATTCCAATCAAACAAAGGATAGCCTTTCCTGTAAAATTTTCAATTACATTCAATGAAAGATAGCCCTGCCATTCTGTCACAATATTTTGTATCTTTGCAGACTAATCTGTTTTGGATTTAAAATTGAATGTGAAAAGACACTGAATTTTAAGTCCCAAACCTTTAATTTGATTACCGTGCAGGAAAAATATATAGACGAAACAAAGCAGGGAGAAGCTTTTGCTATTGCTGAAAGACCGGAAAATTCTAAAAAACTGTTTTTAGAAAGCTATGGCTGCCAGATGAACTTCTCTGACTCTGAAATCGTGGCTTCTATTCTAAACGAACAGGGATACAATACCACTCTGAAAGTAGAAGAAGCAGATCTTATCCTTCTGAATACATGCTCTATCCGTGAAAAAGCGGAACAGACTGTAAGAATGCGTCTTTCCCAGTTCAAAAACCTGAAGAAAGAAAAACCGAATATGACCGTCGGTGTTTTGGGTTGCATGGCTGAAAGGCTGAAGACTAAATTTCTGGAAGAAGAACAGCTGGTTGACCTTGTTGTAGGACCAGATGCTTACAGAGATCTTCCTAACCTTTTACAGGAAACAGAAGACGGGAGAGACGCCATCAATGTAATCCTTTCCAAAGAAGAAACCTATGCAGATATTAATCCGGTTCGTTTAGGCGGAAACGGTGTGGCTGCATTTGTAACCATTACCAGAGGCTGCGATAACATGTGTACCTTCTGCGTGGTTCCGTTTACCAGGGGACGAGAAAGAAGCCGAGATCCGCATTCTATCATTGAAGAATGTAAAAATCTCGCAGAAAACGGATATAAAGAAATTACCCTTTTAGGGCAGAATGTAGACTCTTATTTATGGTATGGAGGCGGTCCTAAAAAAGATTTTGCCAAAGCTTCGGAAATGCAGAAGGCAACAGCCGTCAACTTTGCGCAACTGCTTGATTTAGTAGCTAAAGCGGTTCCTGAAATGAGAATACGATTCTCTACTTCCAATCCTCAGGATATGAGCCTTGACGTGTTCAGAATGATTGCAAAGCATGAAAATATATGCCGATATGTTCACCTTCCGGTACAGAGTGGAAGTAATAACATGCTTCAGGCCATGAACAGACAGCATACCCGTGAAGAATATCTGGATCTGATTAAGCAGGCCAAAGAAATTGTTCCGGACATTGCATTTTCCCAGGATATGATCGTTGGATTCTGCAATGAATCCGAAGAAGATCACCAGGATACCCTAAGCCTGATGAAGGAAGTGGAATATGACTATGGTTATATGTTTGCTTATTCAGAAAGACCCGGAACACCTGCACACAAAAAAATGGAAGACAATATTCCTGCAGATGTGAAGCAGAGACGTCTGGCTGAGGTGATTGCGCTTCAGGGTGAACTTTCCAGAAATCGTATGAAATCCTACGTGGGAAGAACACACCAGATTCTGATCGAAGGAATTTCCAAAAAGAACAAAGATCAGTGGAAAGGAAGAAACTCACAGAATGCAGTCTGTGTATTCGATAAACAGGAAGGGCAGAAAATTGGCGACATTGTGGATGTTTTTGTTTATGACAATACACAGGGCACACTTTTAGGGAGAATAGGGGAATAATTTCAGATTTTGATCAAAGCAGTCTCTTTCTTTGCCCTATTTTCTTTCATTCTGATGTCGTGTCAGACAGAAAAAGCAGCGGGACAATATCCTAATACTGTTGGAGATATTGAATTTGATAAGAATCTGGATGATACGGATCTGAAAAAATGCGGAAAAGGAAAAGACAGACCCTTCAGCTTTCAGTATTATCACGGAGCTAAAGAATTTGATTATAAGGGAGAGAAGATTGCCATTATTGAAAAACTGAATAGACAAAATATTCATTCTGAAAAGAAGACCAACGGCTATATTACGGTCAGATTTTTAGTAAATTGTGAAGGAAAAACAGGACTGTTCAGAGTACAGCATATGAATTCGGATCTGGAAAACTCTGATTTTGATCCGGAACTGGAAAAAAAACTGCTGCAGTTCACCAGATCGCTGGACGGATGGCAGCCTAAAGAAATAGAAGGTTTTAAAGTAGATTACTACCAGTATTTAACCTATAAAATTGAAAATGGAAAAGTTTCAGAGGTATTACCTTAGCTTTTTGTTACTTATCGTTTACACCAATACTATTGCACAGGTTAACTGTAATGCAGTAGAGGGAGAGGATTGCAAAAAAGCTTGTGAGTTATACAACTGGGCTTCCGACAGACAAGGTTCCAGTGCATCCCAGGAAGGGTTTGATAAAGCCATTGAGTTATGTCCGGATTTTTCTCATGCCTATATGGAGAAATCCGTTCCCTATCTTAAAAACGGGGATTTTATCACCTGGAGGATACTCATTAATAAAGCCGTTGCTTTAGACCCGAAAAGACATCTTGGATACAGAGGATGGTGCAGGTTTGAGTTTCTGAGGGATTATAACGGCGCCATTCAGGATCTTGAAGAACTGAAAAAATATTACCCTGAAGATCTGGGACGATCACAAAACGGCGACTATCATTTAGATATTGTAAGAGCATTGTCTTACAGTGCTTTAGGTCAGAAAGGAAAAGCTGTCGATATCATTGAAAAACTTCTGGCTTCCAAAAACTATTTCAAAGGCCTGTATGACCATTACCAGTTGGGAGTTACCTATTTTCAGCTGGGACAATATGATCTGGCTTTAAAAAACTTCGAAAAACAAAGCAAAGCATACGACTTTGCTGAGAATATATACTTTAAAAGTAAAGTTTCTAAGATTAGAAACAAAGATTATCTGGATTTAAAGACGTTAGCATTAAAAACGTATGATGAAGGGAAGATCATGAAAGATCCCTATACCCATCATTTCAACAAAGTTTACAGAACGCAGATTGAAGCGTTGTAAGCCCGAATTAAATCAATAATCAAACATTTACTTATGAGCAACGAGTTACAAAATATAAAAAACCGCTTTGGAATTATAGGAAACTATCCTGCATTGAACAGGGCTTTGGAAAAAGCAATCCAGGTAGCCCCTACGGATATTTCCGTGCTGGTGATCGGGGAAAGCGGGGTAGGAAAAGAGTTTATTCCTAAAATCATTCATTCAGAATCAAAAAGAAAACACCAGCCCTACATTGTGGTTAACTGTGGTGCCATTCCAGAGGGAACCATAGATTCCGAATTATTCGGACACGAAAAAGGAGCATTTACCGGAGCCACGGCTACCAGAAAAGGATATTTTGAAGTGGCAGACGGCGGTACCATCTTTCTGGATGAGGTAGGAGAGCTTCCACTGCAGACACAGGTCCGTCTTTTAAGGGTCCTTGAAAGCGGTGAATTTATGAAAGTAGGTTCGTCACAGGTACAAAAAACCAACGTAAGAATAGTGGCTGCTACCAATGTCAATATGATGAAGGCCATCCAGGACGGGAGATTCCGTGAAGACTTGTTTTACCGTTTAAATACCGTACAGATCGACATGCCTCCTTTAAGAGAAAGAAAAGGAGATATTCATCTGCTGTTCAGGAAATTTGCCATTGATTTTGCAGAAAAATACAGAATGCCGGAATTGGAGTTAGATCCTGCAGCAGTTCATTATATCGATAATTATTCCTTTCCCGGAAATGTCCGCCAATTGAGAAATCTGGTAGAACAGATGACTGTAGTGGAAAGAAACAGAAATGTCACGGTAGAAAAACTGGCTGAATATATTCCGATGGAAACCCACCTTCCGATGGTTGTGAATAACCAGACCGCCCAAAAGCAGAACGATTTCGGAAGCGAGCGAGAAATTATGTATAAAATTCTCTTCGATATGAGGAATGATATTAATGATTTAAAATCCTTAACTTCGGAACTCATCAAGAACAGAGGTACAGGTGATCTGAGCAATCAGGAGAAAAACCTGATCAATAGAATTTATGCCGCGGAAACTCAGCAGGCTCCTGTAAATAATAATTCCCTACTGTATTTTGAGGATAAAACCCCGGTGGTGCAGACTCCGTCTATTATTTCAGCTCCTGAAGACAGCTATGAAGATATTGAGGATATTGAAGTAGAAGAAAACAGACCAGAATCCCTGTCCCTTCAGAATAATGAAAAAGATTTGATTATCAAAGCATTGGAGAAGCATAAAGGGCGCAGGAACAGAGCCGCAGATGAACTGGGGATTTCACAAAGAACATTATACAGAAAAATAAAACAATATAACCTGGAAGACTAAAATAAAAACAAGAAAAATGAAGAATTTTGATGTAACGGCCACCAATGGATATGAGATGAATATAGGAAAATTCATATCTGAAGGTGTAGATCTTTTTAAAAAAGATATTGGCGGATTTATAGTAGCAACCTTACTCCTTTTTTTTATTAGCCTTATCCCTTTTTTAGGAGTGATGGCGTTAGGAAATTTTTATAAAATATGCAGAAAAGTAGATGAAGGGCAGAAAGTACAGGCAGGAGATATTTTTGACTTTACAGATTTTGTGACCTATCTGAAACTGTTCCTCCTTCTTTTTGTCATATTATTTATCATTATGATTCCGATTCAGTTATCGCTGCTTCCTATTCTGTTTGCAGCTTCTGCGTCGGATGGGCAGCTATCTGATACCGGTGCGGCTTTATTTGCAGGAGGAATGGGAATCTGGTTTCTGCTCGTTATTGTTCTGCTTTTTGTAGTATCAATATCGATGTATTTTGTACAGCCTTTAATTTCGCTGTATAGAATCAGCAGTGTAAGAGAAGCTTTTTCAATTTCCTGGAAATTGGCCAGAAGAAACTTCTTTATGATTTTCCTGTTCACTATTGTGGTAGGAATTATTTCTCAGTTAGGAGCTATTGTATGCGGAATTGGTCTTTTATTTACAATACCTCTTGGGATCTGTATTAAATATGCTTCCTTTAAAAATATTCTAGGAAGCTCAAATCAAAAAACAGTATGAGTAAATTAAAAATAATATTTGGATTTGTCATTCTTTCGCTGTTTCAGCAGTGTTATTCGTTTACAGGAGGATCTTTATCTTCCCTGACAGACGAAAAAACAATTCAGATCAGTGAATTTCCAAACAATGCATCACTGGTGAACCCAACCCTTTCCCAGCAGTTTTCTACAGATATCCAGAACAGGTTTCTGCAGAGGACTACATTAAAAGGAACCAAATCAAATCCGGATATTCTGGTAGAAGGTGAAATTTCAGATTATGGTTTCTCGCCTACTACAATCAGCTCAAATACACAGCAAAATCCTTCGGGAGGTGTCGTTCAGCAGGCACAGAGTAAACTGACGATTACCGTAAAAGTACATTATGAAAATAAATTGCATTCGGAGCTAAGCTTTGACAGAGCCTATACAGACGAAGCCGTATTTAACAGTAACCTGACCCAGAGCGAGATTGAAGCCTCTCAGGTAAAGATAGTGACAGACAGAATTATTAACAAGATATTTAACGATATTGTAGCGAATTGGTAAGATGAATCCCAGAGTTTTAGAATTATTAAAGAATCCGAAAAATATTCAGTCAGAAGATCTAAATCTTTTGAAAGAAGAAATTCATGCCTTTCCATATGTTCAAAACATCAGGGCACTACATTTATATGGAGTTCACCTTTATGATCAGGAAAATTATCAGAAAGAGCTCTCCACAACTGCTGCGTATACCACAGATAAAAAAATCCTTTATCAGCTCATCAATGGTAAAATCCGTCCGGAATCCAGACCCGTTGAAACGGCTGAAGAGAAGCAGGCTGTAAAACCGGCTGCAAAACCTGCACGCTTCGGGTATAAAGACAAAGCTTTTCCTATTAAAAGAGAGGAGACTGTTGCAAAAACGGAAGAAAAGCAGGACGAAATAGCTGCCTGTATGCTGAACATTCCCCAGGAAGTTACACATATCTATGTGAACGGAGAAAGAAACAGAATTCTGTTTGAAGGTGAAGAAAACTTCCTGAATGAAGAGCATGCAGAAACGATAGATCTTGAATCCACCCTGGAATCCGGAACGCTGGTAACCCAGAAGACGGAATTTGTTTCCAAGCCTGTAAGCCTTATTCAGGAAACAGTTCAGCAGGAAAACGAAAAGTCAGACGCCGGTATAACTCCGGATGCAGATACTGAGTTTACCCCTGAAGAAATTGTGAACGAAGACCAGCTTTCAGATCCAACAGAACAAGAAGAGATTGCCCAGAAAGATCATCAGAGCTTTCATGAAATTGAGCGTTTGGAAGAAATTGTTGATGACGAAGTTAACTCAGAGGCAAAAGAAACAATTTCTGAAGAACAGGAAGAAGCAGTTGAAGAAGCAGAAGCGAGTGCAGAATTTACACCTGAGGAAATCATCAGTGAAGAACAGTCTTCGGAAGAAGAAGTAGAAGAAATCACTGAAGACAATGATATCAGTTTCCATGAGGTAGAACGTTTATCTCCGGAAGCTGGTCAGAAAGAAAATAATATTGCAGAAGAAGCTCCATCTGAAACAGAGCAGGCGGATGATGCTGAAATAAGTTTCCATGGGACAGAGTCCTTCATGTCTGATGTGAAGATTCAGGCTGCGAATACAGAAGAAATGCTGACTGCAGAAGCTGTTGTTAAGCCATCAATCAATAAGCACGAGGAAGAAATGAGACGTCTGATTGAGGAGGTTGAAAAGAAGATGAAGGAAACGAAACCTGCAGCAGAAAATATAGTAGAAGAACCCGAAGCGGAAGATCATGAGATTAGTTTTGCTGAAACCCAGAATTTCCATTTCTGGTCAACAGGAAGTGATGAACCTAAATTAAAAGAAGAAACCGCTGCAGAAAATATTGCTGAAAACCAGGAACCTGAACAATCAGAAGAGATTCCCGAGGAAGAAACAAAAGAACCTGAAACAACGCATGAAGTCAATACAGCGTGGAAACCTATGAGTGTAAATACTCATGTTCCTGATTCTCTGATTTCCAAAGAAGCCGCTTCTCCAGAAGTTAAAACTGAGGATATAACGCCGCCGGAACCTGTTCAGGCCGTTAAAGAAGAACAGGAAGAAATCGTAGCTGAAAGCTCAGTTACAGAGACAGAAACTGTTCAGGAAGATACAGAAGAGGCTTTAGAAACAGCGGAAAATGAAGAAGAAAGCAATGAAACAACTTCGCAGGAGGAAGAAGCTCCGGTAATGAGCGTTTCGTTCTTCGGCTCAGATATTTCAAGCTGGTCTGGTGGTGAAGCTAAAAATGAAACTGAAAAAGAAGAAACGGCACAAAATATAGAACCGGAACAGCCTGCCCAGGCAGTTATTGACAGTAATGTTCCCGGTTTTATCAATACATGGCAGAGCTGGCTGAAAATCGACAGAACTGAAGACGTTGAAAAGGAAAAAACGGTGATCAAAGAAAAAGCAATCGAAACATTCATCGAAAATAATCCAAGAATCAGTCAGCTGAAAGAAGAAAGCTCTTATGTTGTCAAAGAAAGAAATGATGATATTTCCCATCTGATGACAGAAACACTGGCCAATCTTTACTTTGAACAGAAACTGTACAGCAAAGCCATTAAAGCATTTGGAATTTTAAAGAAAAAGCATCCTGAAAAAGCAGAATACTTTGATGCTAAAATCAAGGAAGTTAACGACAGTAAAAGCGGTAAATAGATGAGCATACGCTTGGTGTGTATTTTTCTGCTGAGTTTTATCTCCTTTTCGTCTGCCCAGGTCAGGCTTGATGAAGAATTCCCTGTCAGCACGCTTAAATATACAACAATACTTCCCGTAAAACATTTGAGTAAGGAAGCTGTAATCACCAGATTAAATGAAATGCCACAGGCAAAGTCCCTGTTAAGCCGAGGGTGGGAATCAACAGGATCATCTTTTAATTCTTTTAAAGAAATAAAAGGTTCTGCATTTTTTGATAAGATTAATAAAACAAAAGATAAATACTGTAACTTTTCCATTTCCGTCGTAGCGGTTTATAATAAAGGAAACTTTGATGTTGAAATAACAGCTCAGTTTTTTGATAAATTTCTATCAGGTGGAAAGCCTCGTTCCCCAAGTGATGCAGAATACCTCACGTATTATCAGGAAATGACAAAAGAGTTTATTCCGTTGATTACAGAATATCTCACCGGGAAAAAGACCATTCAGGAAAATCATGATGAAATGCTGAACCGGGCGGCTGACCTGACCTCGGAAGGAAAAACCTTGGACGCTTTAAATATTTACAGCAAAGTGTTGGCTTCAGATCCGGATAACTCATTGGCTCTTTTTAATAAAGCTCAGGTTTTATTCTCATTGAAAAAATACCCCGAAGCTCTGAATATCATTCGTACAGCAGAGAAAAACAAAAATGTATCCGATTTCGATGCTATAGCCTATAAGAATCTGAAAATTCAGATATTCATCATGACAAATCAGAATGAAAAGGCTCTGTCAGAAATTAATAAAATAGGAAGAGACTTTGACAATACAGACCCGGCAAAGATCTTTGAAACCGCTAAAAATGATAACGGAGATACATTTTTAGCTCCTTCGGAAAAAACAGTATTATTTCTAAGATCTGCAGCATATCTTCTTATGCTCAACAGAAAAAAAGAAGCCCTCAATGCTCTGAAAAAGTATGAAAAACTGATTCCCGATCATAACAATAGGCTTTTAAGCAAGTTGTTTACCTACTATTGCCAACTGAAGTTATCGGAAGATGCAGAAAGAATCAGGCTGTTAATTACCAAAGATGATCCTTCATCAGACCTGAAATGCTCTAGCTAAGGTTCTATACTCGTTTTCCGTAGTTTCCGCCATGCTTTTCGGCCATAAACAACAACCAGAATAATAAGAATTACAGCACAAACTGCGGCAACAAAAGGAGCGGCCATGGCCAATACAGACATAATACCTGCCCCTGCCGTTTCAGTAGTTCCCACAACAGAATTTCCCAGTCCGCCCGTTGTCGCTGTAGAAGCTGCCCGGATTCCGGCAAAGCCCGAACTGATGGTTGCTGCTGTCCCACCTCCTGCAATTAATGCAAGCGCCCACTGCGGAAATGTCCCCAAATCTGCAAACTGGCTGGCAAATAATATCGATCCGGCTACCGTAGCCATCGGAACTGATATGGTATCTAGCAAATGATCTACAAACGGAATATAATAAGTTAAAATCTCAGCAATGGTAGCAATGCCGGTTGTAATTAGGGCAGGAAGACCGGAAAGCCACTCAAAACTCTCATTCATGGGAATCCAGTGAAGGTATGAGGCAAGACTTACGGCAAACATCGGGAGAAATACTCTGAAACCTGTTGCCGCTGCAAGACCAATGCCGATAAACGCACTGAGAACATAAGAAAAATAGGGAATGTTGTCTAACATATTAATTTTCAGATTTATTGTTTTCCCTAAAGTTACAAAAACCGGAGCATAAATTGTACTAATCTGTTTTTATTGTAAAGAAATAAACATTGGAATGGCTGGCTTATGATCATGCAGAAAGGCTTCTTTATCCCCGAAGCTTTTTTATTCTCACACAGATTTTTTTAACTTAAATGTGCTTCTATGAGTAAAGTTAAAGTATTAGATTTTCATTTGTGCATCGGTGGCAATTGTTTTTATATTCTCTCGGATCAGGCAGATTACGCAGATTTTTAATCTAATGAATAATAAAAATCGTAGTTTTTAAAAACTTTTGTGAACTTCTACACAAAAAAGCATTAAACTTATATATAACTAAAGTGTAAAAACTTTTGTGTCTGTTGTGGTTAAAAAATAATTTCCCACACATGCCACGGATCTTTTGTGTTTAGCCTTTCAGTATTTCACAGCCAATTAAGACTTCTTCTGCATCTGACACAGTTTGATAAATTCCGCCTGAACATCCTGAAATTTCGGAGGCATTTCCGAAGAAGCCCAAAACAACATGGCAATTGTTTTTTCGCCGAAAGAACTTTTGAATAAATCCTTATTCAGACGATAACATTCTCTTAAAAGGCGCTTTATACGATTTCGATGCACTGCTTTTTTAAAATACCTTTTAGAAACAGAAACACCTACTCGCGTACTTTCCACCGGCTGTCCGGGTTTATCTTTCAGAATGATGATTCTGAGTGGGCCGCAGCTTCTCCATTTACCTTTGTCAAAAAGTAAAGAAATCTCAGTATTCTTTTTGAGCTTTTCTGTTTTGGGATAGTTAAATTGCTGCATTAATCTTGTTTCACTAAATAGTTGATGACCTCGGCGGCTGCATATAAACCAAAGATAGCCGGAATAAAGCTGATGGTACCATAAAAAGATCTTTTAAAATTGCTTCCGTCCGTCATTTTCAGGCTTTCCTCCTGTTGAAGTTCATTAGAGAAGACGCATCTGAACCCTTTATTGATTTTCTCTTTTTTCAGTCTCTTTCTTATCTGTCTGGCAAGATAACAGTTCTGCGTTTTGCTGATATCCCTTACCATTACTTTACTCGGGTCAATTTTTCCACCGGCTCCCATAGAACTGACGAGCTTGATCTTTCTTTTTCTGGCGGCTTTAATCAGACATAATTTGGGCGTAACACTGTCAATACAGTCAAGAACATAATCAAACTTGCCCGAATCCAGCACTTCATCCATTCTTTCAGGATTAAGAAATTCGTTAATCTTGATCAGGTTAAGCTGAGGATTGATGTCCAGCAGTCTCTCAGCAACCACATCTACTTTATGCATTCCTACCGTAGAATGAAGAGCAGGAAGCTGTCTGTTGATATTGGTAATATCTACGGTATCGCCGTCTACGGCTGTCATATTTCCGATTCCGGCTCTCACCAGAAATTCTGCAGCAAAAGATCCTACACCTCCCAATCCTACAACCAGAACATTGGCTTTATTCAGTTTTTCCAATCCTGCTTCTTTGATCAGAAGCTCCGTTCTTTCCAGCCAGTATTTATCCATTTTTTATTGTGTATAAATTTTCTAAAATTTGTTCATTCAGCGTTTCCAGTGAAATTCCCTTTATTTCAGAGACCTTATGATACAGTTCTTCAATACTAAAATCATCATTGTCAGTCTCTAAAAAGAGTTGATTTAAAGGAACTGCCTTTAAAATATCCTGCAAAGATAATTGATACAAAACAGCTTTTCCAAAACTCAGATAAAAATTCCTGGCCAGCAGATCTTCCGCAATTGCTCTCTTTTTATTAAAACCATGAATGATCATCGCCTGCTCAGCCTTTTTTTTAAAAGAAATCACCTCGTAAAATTTTCTTACACAATGAATAATAAGCGGTTTTTTGACCTCATTGGATAAATAAATCTGCCTTAGAAATACTTTCTCCTGAATTTTTTGAGGAACCGGAACGATAGAATCCAGTCCACATTCTCCTATGGCAAAACAGTTTTCAGAAATCGAGGATGCCAGCCATCTGAATTGATCTTCCATAAAATCCGCATCAATATCCTTAGGGTGAATCCCTGCTGAATAAAGATGACTCCTGGGAGTTATACCAAGGTCCAGATTATAGATCCCGTACGTAATATTTTTCTTATGGTGATGAAAATCAAAAAAATCCATTCCCAAAAATACAATTATCCAGAAAATTAATTTAAAATTATTAAACGAACGTTTATAAATCTGTTAAAAATTTCTTAACTTTACTCAAAGTGCATCTCAATGAGAAAAAAATTTACAGAAAAACAGATCCACATACTTGACATTGCCGAGGAACTGATCGCAAAAAAAGGATACGAGGGAACTTCTGTAAGAGACATCTGTTCCAAGGCAAACATCAATGTAGCGATGATTTCCTATTATTTCGGTTCCAAAGAAAAAATGATGTCTTATCTCTATCAGTACAGAGTATTGAAAACCAGAGAAAATTTTTCTGAATTTGCAGATACCATCAAAGAAGGAAAACCTGAGATGCAGATGCGTGAGATGATCAAGTATATTGTTTCCCAACTGTTCAAATACAACTATTTCCATGGTTTTGTAACCCAGGAGCTAAGGCATACCGATAATTTGAAAGACGAATTACTGGACTTCTATCAGCTTTTTGTAAAAAAACTGGATGAGGTGATCAAAAAAGGAGTTGCTTCAGGAGTTTTTACATTTACCCCAAAGCCCGAAGACATTCTTACGATGATTATCGGCTCCACATTATTTGTTATCCGCAACAAAAACTTCTATGAACTTTATGTGCCCAGCAAAAACGAAGAAGCCTATGCCAAAGAAGCAGAGAAAAAAGTAAGAATGAATCTTTTACTCAGTGTTTTTGCAATTTTAGGATACGCTGCAGACTAAAATTACGTTAAATATTCATAAAAAAAAATCTATTGGCAAAAAAGTTATATTTTTGCAAATTAGTAAATCGGCTGTGTAATCCGAAAACTGTTGAATTTTTTATATGAAAAAATATATTTTAGGCCTTTTTGCAGTAGCAGTGGTTTCATCATGCGTAAGCCAGCAGGAAAGAGCCATGAGAAGTGCTGACAAGAATTTTATCTTAAAAGCAGCTAATGAAAACTTTGCTAAAAAGAAGTGGAAGAATGCATTAGCCCTTTACGACAGACTTACCAACCTTGTGGCAGGAACGGATGATTTTCCTAATGTAGGTTTCAATACCGCTTATGCCAACTATTACGATGAGAACTACAAACTGGCAGGACATCAGTTTAAGAACTTTGCCGTAAACTTTTCTAAAGATCCGAGAGCGGAAGAAGCTTCCTATATGTCTGCTTTATGTTACTATGAAGGTTCTATGGATTATAACCTGGATCAGTCTACTACCGAAACAGCAATCAATGAATTACAGGATTTCCTGAATAATTATCCTAACTCAGAAAGATCTAAAAATATAGGCCAGCTTATTGATGAACTGTCTTATAAATTAGAGTTCAAAGCCTATGAAAATGCAAGACAGTATTTCAAAATGGGTGACTATAAAGCGGCTAACGTAGCTTTGGATAATGTTCTGGAAGATTTCCCAAGTACAAAACTTCGTCCGAAGATTTATGATTATATCATGAAGTCCCGTTATGAACTGGCAACAAAATCTATTTATGACCTTAAGGATGAACGTATTGAAAGTGCCCTTTCTTACACTAAAATGGTAGAAAAAGAACTTCCTAATACAGAATATTCCAAAACAGCAGTAGACCTGAGAGGAAAGCTGGAAAAAGAAAAACAGAATTTCGTTGTTGTTAAAAAACAGACTGAAGCGAGAATTGCAGCAATGACAGAAAAACAGAAAAGAGAAGCTGAAAAGCTGGCTGCAAAGAATAAAACCGACCAGCAGATCAAAGATCAGATCAGCAATGAAAAGAAAGCAATGCAGATCCAGAGGGACAGTGCGGCACTTCAGACCCCTCCGCCGGCAGCGACTTTCAAAATTCAAAGATAATTCGTAAATTTGCCATCTTAAAATAAAATAATTTTCTCAAAATGAGTGTAAAAGATACAAAAGCAGAAGTAAATACTATTACTTACGATAAAGATAAGATTGAAGATAAAGTAGGTTCAATCTATGAAGCTATTGTTATCATGGGAAAGAGAGCAGAGCAGATCAATGCGGAGATCCGTACGGAACTTCACAATAAACTTGATGAGTTTGCTGTTCACAATTCCACATTGGAAGAAGTTTTCGAAAACAGAGAGCAGATTGAGATCTCCAAGCATTACGAAAAACTTCCAAAGCCGACTTCAATTGCTATTGAAGAGTGGTTAAACGAAGATATCTATTTCAGAAAGACAGAAGACAGAAAATAGTCATTTGTGTTTTTTATATATGAAGGTCATAAGGGAATTCAGTTCTTTTATGACCTTTGTCGTTGGATAAACCGTCTTTGTGCGAAAAAATAAGTAATTTAGTGATTCAAAAAATTAAAACTAAATGAGTATTTCCGGTAAAAAGATACTTATCGCTGTTTCTGGAGGAATTGCGGCCTATAAAATCCATTTCCTGATCAGGGACTTTATAAAAAAAGGGGCTGAAGTTCAGGTGATCATGACTCCCGATGCAGAGCATTTTGTAACCAAGCTGAGCCTTTCCACCCTTTCCAAAAAACCTGTTTATTCCGATTTTTACGGTGATAACGGAAACTGGAACAGCCATGTGGAGCTCGCTTTATGGGCGGATGTGATGATCGTGGCGCCGTGTACCGCCAATACCCTCTCAAAAATGATCCACGGAATGTGTGATAATCTGGTTATTGCGACTTACATGTCTGCGAAATGCCCGGTATTCATTGCTCCGGCTATGGATCTTGATATGTATGCACATCCTTCCACTATAAAAAATCTTGAGTTGGCAGAAAGCTATGGTCATAAAATTATTCCTGCGGAAAGTGGGGAACTGGCCAGCGGATTGGTAGGACAGGGAAGAATGGCAGAGCCGGAAACTATTGGAAATACCGTTGAAAACTTTTTTGCTTCTTCGGGGAAAACCAAAAGCCTTGAAGGAAAAACAGTGCTTATTACCGCAGGGCCAACCTATGAAGCCATTGATCCGGTGAGATTCATCGGAAATCATTCGTCCGGGAAAATGGGCTTTTCCTTAGCAGAAGAAGCCTCAAAACGGGGAGCAAAGGTCATTCTGATCTCAGGACCAAGCTCACTGGTTACCCATGATGCAGCCATTGATTTACATAGAGTGACCTCGGCAAAAGAAATGCTGACCAAAGTTTTTGAATTTTATGAAGGTGTAGATATTGGGATTGCCAGCGCTGCTGTTGCAGATTATGCCCCGAAAGAAATTGCTAAAGAGAAAATTAAAAAGAATGATGAGAACCTGACGATTGAACTGGTTAAAAATCCCGATATTCTTAAAACAATGGGTGAGAAAAAGACCCGCCAGTTTTTAGTAGGCTTTGCCCTGGAAACCCAGAATGAAGAAGAAAACGCCAAAGGAAAGCTGGAAAAGAAAAACCTGGATATGATCGTGCTGAACTCTTTGCGTGACGAAGGAGCAGGCTTTAAAAACGATACCAATAAAATTAAAATATTTACCAAAACGGAAAAGAAAGAATTTAACCTTAAATCAAAAGATGAAGTTGCCGGAGATATTCTGGATTTCGTTGAGGCTCAACTTTTAAAATAATTTTAATAAATTTCCGTTCTCAATTTTTAATAGATAATGAAAAAAATCATAAGCTTATTTTTCCTGCTTTTTATATATCAACTTAGTTTTTCCCAGGAATTGCTTGCCAATGTGCAGGTTAACTCCCAGCAGCTGGGAGGAAGTAACCAGCAGGCCTATAAAGCTCTGGAGAAAAGTCTCAGGGATTTCGTTAATAATACAAGCTGGACCGGTAAAAAGCTTCAGAACTTTGAAAAAGTAAAGTGCAACTTTGCCATCGTTATTGCTGAGAAGGACGGAAACAGATATAAAGGCAGCATTGTCATTCAGGCGGTACGTCCGGTTTACAATACTTCATATGAGTCACCACTCGTTAATCTTCAGGATCAGAGATTTGCTTTTGAATATGTTGAAAATGAGAATCTTGTTTTTAACGAAAGACAGTTTTCAGGAAAAAACCTGATTGATGTAGTCAGTTTCTATGTATATCTGATCTTAGGGTATGATGCTGACAGCTTCCAGTCTATGGGCGGTTCACCATGGTTCTCAAAAGCACAGCAGATCGCTCAGAATTCCCAGAACAGGAATTACGAAGGCTGGAATACCATTAATGAACCTAGAAGCCGTACCATTCTGATCAACGAAATTATCAATCCAAACTGGAGCCAGCTGCGTTCTGCGATGTACAGCTATCACCGTGCCGGGTTAGATAATCTGTTCAATCAGGATCAGACCACAGCGAAAAAAGTAATCTTCGATGCACTTATGCAGTTGAAAATATATGAAAACTCTTTCCAGCAGGCCTATTTTTTCAATTTGTTCATCGACAATAAAAGTGATGAGATCTTCAATATTTTCAATTCCGGAAACAATGGTGGAATTGTGATGAATGATCTTAAGCAGCTGATGATGACTCTTTCTCCAAAATATACAGAGAATAAATGGAGCAAATGGAAGAATTAAGATATGGTAAAAGAAACGATTGAAGAAATTGTTGACAGAACCCTTAATTCCTGGGTAGAAAATGAAGCCAATCAGCTTCCGTGCGATATTGAAGAAGCTACTTGCCCCGGATCAGCCTGATGAGGAATGGAAATTCTGGCTTCCCGTTAAAAGTACGGTAACCGATACTGAACTTCAGGAACTTGAAGCAGAAACCGGATTTGTTTTCCCCGAAGATTTTAAAAAGTTCCTGAAACATAAACATTTTTACGAGCTTCAGATCTCAGAGATTTCTTTTTGCCCACATCCAATTAATGTATGGAGAGCCTCTCTTCGTGAAATGATGTTAGATACCTACCCCAGAGAATTTCTTTTTGATAAAGGATATATTCCGTTTGCCCTATACAGTGACTGGGGATTATTGTGTTTTGATACGCACCATCATAACGCTGTAGTTCGCTGGGATCACGAAGATGCTGAAACATTCGAATATCAGTACCAAGATTTCTATGAACTGCTAACTGAAATTTCAAAAGTATAAGTCTCATATTTAATCGATGTCTGCCGTTTCTGCTTTCGCTAAAAAAACTTATTTTTACAATCCATATTAACCTCTGATAAAAACGCGGATTATCCATGCTTTCAAGAATTTACATTAAAAATTTTGCCCTGATTGATACCCTTGATGTATCATTGCATAACGGTCTTCAGGTAATCACCGGAGAAACCGGAGCAGGAAAATCTATTATCTTAGGAGCTCTTAGACTTATTCTTGGTGAAAGAGCAGATGTGAAGTCTATTGCCAGCACGGAAGAAAAAAGTATTGTGGAAACTGAATTCGCTTTAAATAATCAGTTCAAAAAATTCTTCATAGAAAATGACCTGGATTATGAACATCAGACAATTATCAGACGGGAAATACTTCCTTCAGGAAAATCAAGAGCCTTCATCAATGATGTTCCGGTTACTCTTGATATCCTTAAAGAATTGTCTTCGCAGCTGATTGATATTCATTCTCAGTTTGAAACCTCCAACTTATTCACTCCTGAATACCAGTTTAAGATTATCGACGGACTTTCTGAAAATAAAACGTTAATTGAAGAATATCAGAATGTATTTTCAGATTTCCTGAGCCTTAAAACTCAGTTAAAAAAACTCCAGACTCAGCTTCTGGAAAACAGAAAGGAAAGTGATTATAAAACATTTCTGCTCAATGAACTGGAAGAACTGAAGCTGGATGATGTAGATTATGAAGATATGCAGAACCAGCTTTCTATTCAGGAAAATGCAGGAATGATCTCTGAAAATATCGGGCAGATTCTTTCCAGATTCCATCAGGAAGAAGTGGGAATTCTTTCCTTCTTTAATGAAGCTAAAAATAAGCTGTCCAGGATTGCTGAAGTTTCAGGAAGCTTTTCAGAATTAAATGAAAGGCTGGAAACTTCCTTCGTAGAATTGAAAGATATCATCTCCGAGCTTGAACATGAAGCGGAAAGAATAGAGATTAATCCTGAAAACCTGGCCTTTCTAACTGAACTTAATAATAAAATCAACGCCTTACTGCTTAAGCATAACGTTTCAGATCTTAATGAGCTGATTGAACTGAGAGACCAGCTGGCGGGAGAGCAGAAAGGCGCTTCAGAACTGGAAGCAGCCATTGAAGAAATAGAAGAGAATATTTCCAAAAAAGAAAAAACACTTCAGTCTCTGGCTGAAAAGCTGTCTAAAAACAGAAAGAAATCCGTTCCTGTCTTTATCTCAAAAGCAGAAGGGCTTCTTAAAAAATTAGGTCTTGAAAAAGCCAGAGTAGATATTGATCTGAAAGATGTACCGGAATTTAACCTGTTTGGAAAAGAAGGCATTCAGTTATTGTTCCAGGCCAATTCAGGATTCCCTTTAAAACCAATCCAGACCGCTATTTCAGGAGGAGAAAGATCAAGAGTGATGCTGGCTGTCAAAAAAATCATTGCGGAAAGTGATGAACTTCCTACCCTTATTCTTGATGAAATTGATACCGGGGTTTCCGGAAAAGTGGCCGAAGAGATTGGAAACCTGATGCGCGATATGTCAGGAGATATGCAGCTTATCGTTATCTCCCACCTGGCTCAGGTTGCTGCCAAAGGAAACAATAACTATAAAGTTCTGAAACAGGACATTGCCGGGAAAACCCAATCTACCATTGTTCCTTTAAGCGATGAAGAAAAACTGAACGAAATTGCACAGCTGCTTTCCGGAAGTAAGATTACGGATGCTGCATTGGCACAGGCAAAAGAATTGATTGGCTGAAAAATTCTGTAACATATCTTACATTATCTTTACTAATGTATAAAAACTAAGATATGTTTCTAAAATTCCTCAAGCTGGAGATTAAAAGCTTTTTCCGTGGTACTTCTGTAGGAGTGAATCTTGCAATGAAGATCCTGCGGTTTATCGGGATTGCTTATTTTATGGCCTGTCTGGCAGGCGGTGCTTTTATTGCTTTCTTCTATATACAGGAAGAAATACATCAGGATCCTTTGAAAGTGGTTTCCCGGTTTCTGATAGCAGCATGGGCGGTAGACCTGATCATGAAGTACATATGGCAGGAAATGCCTACCCAGAACATCAAGCCGTTCCTTACCCTCAATATTCCTAAGAATACCCTCGTCAATTATATGCTGACGAAAACGTTTCTTTCAGCATTCAGCTGGTTAAATTCTTTGTTTTTTGTTACATTTTGCGGGATTGCTTTGTTTAACGGATACAGCTTTGTTGGTATTTTAACCTGGTTTATCGGGATATCTCTGTTGTTTTATCTGAACAACTTTATCAATATCCTTTTCAATGATAAAGAAACCATTGCCATTATTATAGGATGTATCTTTCTGGCAGTGGGAGGGATGGCTTATTACAATATTATTCCGGTGCTTTCCTATTCTGAAAAGTTCTTCTACAGTTTTTACGATAAACCTTACTTTTTGGTCATTGCGGTAATCCTGTTTTCTGCTTTATGGAAAATAAGTTTCAACCATGTGCGTAAAGTATTTTATCTGGATCAGGGGCTTGAGGCTAAAAAAGAAGTCGGAAGAACAGAAAATATCGCTTTCCTCAATAAGTATGGGGTGATAGGAACCTTCATCAATAATGATATTAAAATGCTGAAAAGGAATAAAGTGACCAAAGGAATCCTTCTGGGCAGTTTTCTCTTTCTTTTCTACGGAATGCTTATGTTTTCATCACCATTGTATAAAACCCCAGCGATGATGATGTTTATGGGACTGTTTGTAACAGGAGGATTTCAGTTTCTTTTCGGACAGCGTGTTCCTGCTTTTGACAGCTCTTATTATCCGCTGATGATGACCCTGAATGTTCCTTACAAAGAATATTTAAAAGCAAAATGGTGGCTGATGAATATTGTGACTGCAGCTTCAGTGATTCTTGCTCTGGCTTATGTATATTTCGGCTGGGAAATTTATGTGACTTTTTTAGCAGCAGGGATTTATAATATCGGGGTTAATTCCCAGTTTACGCTTTGGTCGGGTGCATTTAACAAAACCCAGATCGACCTTAACTCAAAAGAAAAGAGATTTGGACAGAAAAATAGCTTTAACATTAAGGCTTTACTTCTTCTGATTCCTAAGATGCTTCTTCCTATGGCGGTTTTCGCATTGTCAAAATACATTTTTGGGATGACAGGAGCCGTAATAAGTATTGCGGTTTTGGGATTGATTGGCTTTCTGATCAGAGAAAAGATCTTCGATATTATCGTAAAGCATTATAAAAGAGAAAAATACAGTACAATAGACGCATTCAAAAATAAAGGTTAATACAATGATTACTATAAATAATTTATCCAAAACATACGGAACAGCAACTGTTCTTAACATAGAGAATCTGGAAATTCCTAATGGAGAAACTTTCGGCCTTGTAGGAAACAACGGAGCCGGAAAAACAACCCTTTTCAGCCTTATGCTTGATCTTATTCAGGCATCAACAGGCTTTGTAAGTATTGACGGGATTAAAGTGAATGAATCTGAAGCATGGAAAAGCAAGGTTTCAGCATTTGTAGACGATACATTTTTAATCGGGTACCTTACCCCTGAAGAATATTTTTACTTTATCGGTGAATTAAGAGGGCAGAATAAAGCAACGGTAGACGAGTTTCTGAAACAATTTCATGACCTTTTCAATGGCGAAATTTTAAAGTCTGGAAAATATGTGCGGGACCTGTCTAAAGGAAACCAGAAAAAAGTAGGAATTGTAGGCGCTATCATCGGAAATCCTGAAATCATCATTCTGGATGAGCCATTTGCCAACCTGGATCCGTCTACCCAGATCAAACTTAAAAATCTGATCAAAGAATTATCAAAGCAGGACGGGGTTACTTTCCTGATATCCAGCCACGATCTTTCCCATACGACTGAAGTTTGCAATAGAATTGTGGTGGTGAATAAAGGCCAGCTTGTAAAAGACATTAGAACCAATCCGGAAACCCTGAAAGACCTGGAACAATACTTTGCAGACCAGGTTTCATCTCCAGCAGCAGCCCAGGAACCTGTTTAAATTGTATTCATCAAGTTTATTAAAATCTGAGTAATCTGCCTGATCCGCAAGAATATAAAAATATCCATAAAGATCTGTGAAATTTGTGAGATCTGTGGGAACCCTTTTTTAACCACAACAGGTACAAAAGTTTTATTGCCACGGATACACTGATAAATTCTTGCATCCGTGGCAAAGAATTATTCCAACTACTAGGGGCACAAAAGATTTAATGCTGTGGGCGTTTTAAGTTGAATACTTTATGAATAGAAGTGCACTTAAGTTTTGATAATTTTCTTAAATTTAAGTCAAGCTTAAAAAAATATAAAGGAAAACATGGGAATAGAATCGCAAAATGTTACGGATTACCCTAACAGTAATACCATTTTTATGGTCTGGAAACTTCACGACAGCCTGCAGCTGAAAGATGTTTTTCAACAGCTCTGTGCTTTGGTTCTCAATCTTAATAATTCTGGTTTCAACAGGTTTCCGGACAGCAGAGTAAGCTGTGTCATGGGAATAGGTGCTGAAGCCTGGAAAAAGCTGGAACTTCCTACACCGCTTCCTAAAGAACTGGCTGTTTTTGAAGAAATAAAAGGAATAAAGCATACCGCGGTTTCCACGCCGGGGGATCTTCATTTTCATTTGAGGGCAGATAATAAAAGCCTGATCTTTGATATGGCGATTGAGATCTCAAAACTTCTCAGTTCCGTTGCGGAAAGCATTCTGGAAATTCACGGGTTTAAATATTGGGACGCCCGCTCTATTCTGGGGTTTGTAGATGGTACGGAAAATCCGCATGGTGATGACAGGGACTTTTTTGCCAAAGTAGGAGATGAAGATCTTCAGTATAAAGGCGGAAGCTATCTTTTTGTTCAGAAATACATTCACAATATGGATGCCTGGAAAAGCCTTTCCACACAGGAGCAGGAAAAAGTGATCGGAAGATCCAAAGAAAACGATATTGAAATGTCCGATGATGTAAAACCTTCCAATTCACATATTGCTCTGGCTAATATTGAAGGTGAAAATGGAGAAGAACTGAAGATTGTAAGAGATAATATGCCATTTGGAAGCCCTTCTTCCAATGAATTCGGAACTTATTTTATTTCCTATGCAAGTACATTCAGTACTACCAAAAGAATGTTGACCAATATGTTCATTGGAGATCCTCCGGGGAACTATGACAGGATACTGGATTTCAGTACAGCAATTACAGGAACCCTTTTCTTTGTTCCTACCAGAAATATGCTGGATGATTTTTCAGGATAATCAGAATACAGGCAGAAGTTATTTCTGTCTTTTTTATTACCCTTTTACCTTTTTTCAAAAAAAATATTTTTTTTGTGTAACCTTTTTAAACTTTCGTTGTCTTTATAATAGAAACAGATTAATCATGAAGCTTTTGTTCGGAAATAAAAAAGAAGATTTGCTAAGCCGCCTGAAAAGACAGGACCCGGCTGCTCAGAAAGTTTTTTATGAGCAGAACGTAAAGAAATTTCTGAGTACGGCCAAAAGCTATGTCAGTGATTTGTATCAGGCAGAAGATTGTGTAATCAAAGCTTTCTGCAAAATCTTTAAGCATATTGAAACTTTTCGGGGAGATGGAAATCTTGAGGGCTGGGCGAGAAGAATTGTGGTGAATGAATGCCTCAATTTTATCAAAAGCCACAAAACGGTTTTTTATATTGATGATGTAAACCCTGCAGTTCTGGTTGAAACCCACAACGAAGATCCAGTCTTCGATTTCAATGCCCAGGACCTTTTAGACCAGCTTCCGGATGCCTACAGAATGGTTTTTAACTTATATGTTCTGGAAGGATTTTCACATCAGGAAATTTCCGAGACGCTGAAGATTTCTGTTTCAGTAAGCAAAACCCAGTTGTTTCGCGCCAAAGAGAAGTTAAGAGCACTTTATCTTCAACAACAAAAAACAATGAAAAATGAACACACTCAGAGATAATTTAGACCAACGCATCAAAAAGCAGATCGAGGAAAGAGAGATTGCCCCTTCAAGAGATCTTTGGGCGGAGATTGAAATGCAGACGGCAGCAACCCCTTCAAAATTTAAGATGAACTGGATTCTGGCAGCAGCCTGTGTGATTCTTGCTTTCGGTTTAGGATTCGTTCTCTTTTTTAACACCGAAAAAGAACCCCCTGTAAATAGTAATATGGTTGAGGTAAAGCCGAAAGCATCAGGGAAAGAAACCCCTGTAAATCTAAATAAAGACATAGAACCTGCTTTGGCAGATCAAAAACAAAATATCATTCAGGAAAATAACAGATCTGTTGAAATTATTAAAGAAATTCCTGCTTCAAAAGCAATGGCAGAAGAAACACAAAAGCTTTCTGTAAAAGAAAAAGCCCCCTTGATTATTCCGTCTGTTCCGCAAATTCCTGTAGAGAAAATTATAGCAAAAACAGAAGATTCTTCAAAGGTTCGGGGAAAAAAGAAAAGATATGTGGATCCTTCTACACTGCTCTTTTCCGTTGAGCATAAAGATATCATTCAGAAAACCAAGGAAAGCAACGTTGCTTCAATAGATCTGAACGGAAAATAACCCTTTTTTAACAATAAAAAATTAATAATATGATCAAGAAATTTATCCTGATGGGATTCCTGTGCCTATTATCCGGCTCGGTGTATGCACAAAAAAAGACATTGACCTTTAACCTCCCGTCAAAAGAAGACAATGAAGTAAGTCCTATCGTAAAGGAAAAAGTAGATGAATACGCCAGAAAAATAGATGCGATCATCCAGGAAGAAAAAAAGAATATGGAAGCAGAACTGCTTGAAATTCAGAATAAAAACCTTGAAAGGTCTGAATTTGATAAACAGAAAGCAGCTATTGCAGATCGTTATTCAGAAAAAATAGATCAAAGAATCGAAGACCTTGGTTTTGATCTGGATACGGTTATCCAGAAACAGGTAAAATATTCACTTTTGAATTCTGATGTGACTTCAAAAGAAGAATTAAAAGAAAAGCTTCTGAAGAAATTTCGTCCTACAAAAGATGTCGGGGGATATATTTCATACGGAATCATGAATCTTACGAACAATAAGGCGGATAATAGTCTTGATAAAAACTTAGGCTATGCCGGAAACTTTGAATTTGGACTTAAATTCAATTACCAGTTCAGCAGAACCAGCGCATGGGGATTGATTTCGGGGATTGGATTTTCCTGGAGAACACTGAATATTGATAATAATATGTTTTTTACGAAAGACGGAAATGCGGATGTTTATCTGGCAAATTATGATAAAGGTTTAGACAAAAGTAAACTGAGAACAGGATACATCGTGATGCCGTTGGGAATACAATATAACTTCTCTAAGCTGAAAAATGCAGGGATGGACGTGCAGTACAGGGATTATCACAAAGGATTAAAAATAGGGGCAAATGTATATGGCGGAGTGAAAATGTCTACCAACAACATCATCAAAGGAGACGGGATCAGCCAGCGCGAAAGAGAAAATTATCAGGTTAATCCTTTCATCTATGGCGGACAGTTCACAGTTTCCTACAATGACTTCAGTATTTTCGTGAAAAAAGACTTTGGAAATTTCTTTAAAGACAACCGCTTTGAAAATGATAAAGCCCTGGTTTTCGGAGTAGGACTTTGGTGGTAAAAAACGTAACCATTCATATAAACAGAAAGAAAGCAGGGAGAGGGAAGTCAATGCAGCCTTAAAAAGACAATCCGGCTTTATTGAATTGTAGAGCCATTAAAAATTATTTTGATATAGAATTATCGGTTAAATAATAACTTCCAACTTCCGGCTTTTCATTCAACAAGTATTTTAATAGAAAAACCTCAGAAATTCTGAGGTTTTTCTATGGTATAGAGTTGTTAGTTAATGTATTATTTCAGGCTGCCAACCATATCTTCAGGCTTTACCCATTCATCAAACTGTTCAGCCGTTAAAAGTCCGAGGTTGATGGCTTCTTCCTTCAGGGTAGTACCGTTTTTATGGGCTGTTTTAGCAATTTTTGCTGCATTTTCATACCCTATATGTGTATTCAGCGCGGTTACCAGCATTAAGGATTTGTCTACAAGCTCTTTAATTCTTTCACGGTTGGGCTCAATGCCAACAGCACAGTGATCGTTGAATGAGATGCAGGCATCGGCAATCAGCTGTGCAGACTGAAGGAAATTATAAGCCATTACCGGTTTAAAAACATTCAGTTCATAATTCCCCTGGGTTCCTGCAAAAGAAATCGTTGTATCATTTCCTAAAACCTGGGCGCAAACCATCGTCATCGCTTCATTCTGGGTAGGATTTACCTTTCCTGGCATAATAGATGAACCAGGTTCATTTTCCGGAATGAGAATTTCCCCAATTCCTGAACGCGGACCTGAAGCAAGAAGCCTGATATCCTGAGCAATTTTGAATAGAGAAACGGCAAGCTGCTTCAATGCACCGTGAGACTCTACAATCGCATCATGGGCTGCCAGTGCCTCAAATTTATTTTCAGCGGTTACAAAAGGATGATTCGTGAATCGGGCGATATATTCGGCTACTTTTACATCATAACCTTTAGGGGTGTTCAGACCCGTACCAACAGCAGTTCCGCCTAATGCAAGTTCCGAAAGATGAGGTAACGTATTTTTTAAAGCCCTTAAACCAAATTCCAGTTGGGCAGCATATCCTGAAAACTCTTGTCCTAAAGTAAGCGGAGTGGCATCCATCAGGTGGGTTCTTCCGATCTTTACAATATCTTTGTAAGCTTCCGCTTTGGCAGAAATGGTATTTTTAAGTTTTTCAACCGCAGGAATGGTTGTCTCCACTACTTTTTTATAAGCCGCAATGTGCATGGCTGTTGGATACGTGTCGTTAGAAGACTGTGATTTATTCACATCATCATTCGGATGAACTTCCGATTGATCTCCCAAAGTTCCGCCGTTGTTCACATGAGCACGGTTTGAAATGACTTCATTGACATTCATGTTCGACTGTGTTCCGGAGCCCGTCTGCCAGATCACCAGAGGAAACTGATCGTTAAGCTTCCCTTCCAGAATCTCATCACATACTTTAGCAATCATATCTCTTTTCTCTGTTGAAAGTACACCTAATTCCGCATTGGTATAAGCTGCAGCCTTTTTCAGATAAGCAAAAGCATCAATGATTTCGTGAGGCATCGAACCTTCCGGTCCGATTTTGAAATTGTTTCTTGAACGCTCAGTCTGTGCACCCCAGAATTTGTCAGCAGGTACCTGAACCTCGCCCATAGTGTCTTTTTCTATTCTGTAATTCATTGTGATTGAAATTTTATAATCTGTTTGGTTTTCTGCCACATTTAAAAGAGTTTTGCGGTCTGATTATTTAATTCCTATAAAGTTACTTATTAACTCAGAACCTCACAATTTATAATCATTATAAATATCGATTTAAATGACTGATTTTACTCATGGTTTGAAGACAAGGAAAATATCATTGCGTAATTTTACACGACTTAAATTTTTCGAAAAAAGTAAATATGGAATTTAGATATCAGGATCCGTATCCGATTCAGAAAGATGATACGGTGTACAAGAAACTTACATCAGATTATGTGAAAGTGGAACAGTTAGGAAACAGAGAAATCTTAACCATTGATCCGAAAGGACTAGAACTTCTTGCAGAAGAAGCAATGGCAGATGTATCGTTCATGCTTCGTTCTTCACACCTTGAAAGTCTTAGAAGAATCATTGACGATCCTGAAGCTACAGATAATGACAGATTCGTTGCCTACAACCTGTTACAGAATGCAGCAGTAGCCGTTGAAGGTGCTCTTCCTTCATGTCAGGATACCGGAACAGCCATTGTGATGGGGAAAAAAGGAGAAGATGTTTACACCGGAGTTGAAGACGGTGAATATTTAAGCAAAGGGATCTTTAATACCTATCAGAAAAGAAACCTGAGATATTCCCAGGTCGTTCCTTTAACAATGTTTGACGAGAAAAACTCAGGCTCAAACCTTCCGGCACAGATCGACATCTATGCTAAGAAAGGAAACTATTACGAATTCTTATTTTTAACGAAAGGAGGAGGTTCAGCCAACAAAACCTTCTTATACCAAAAGACAAAATCCCTTCTGAACGAAAAATCTCTTGAAGAATTCGTTAAAGAAAGAATTTCAGATCTTGGAACAGCGGCATGCCCGCCCTATCATCTTGCGCTGGTTATCGGAGGAACTTCAGCAGAAGCGAACCTTGCGGCCGTAAAAAAAGCATCAGCCAAATACTATGATAATCTTCCTACTGAAGGAAATGAAGCAGGACAAGCGTTCAGAGACTTGGAATGGGAAGCAAAAGTTCAGAAAATCTGCCAGGAAAGTGCTATCGGAGCTCAGTTTGGAGGAAAATATCTTACCCATGACGTAAGAGTAATCAGACTTCCGCGCCACGCAGCTTCATGTCCTGTTGGAATGGGAGTTTCCTGTTCTGCAGACCGTAATATCAAAGGAAAGATCACCAAAGACGGGATCTTCCTGGAGCAGTTAGAAACAGAGCCGAAAAGATTCCTGCCTGACACTCCGCCGCATTTAGAAGAAGCGGTTGAAATAAACCTGAATAAGCCGATGCCTGAAATTCTGGCCGAGCTTTCAAAATATCCGATCAAAACAAGATTAAAATTAAACGGAACCCTGATCGTTGCCAGAGATATTGCCCACGCAAAAATCAAAGAAATCATCGACAGCGGAAAACCAATGCCTGAATACTTCAAAAACCATCCGATCTATTATGCCGGACCGGCTAAAACTCCGGAGGGAATGGCTTCTGGAAGTTTCGGACCTACTACCGCCGGAAGAATGGATGTTTATGTGGATGAATTCCAAAGCCACGGAGGAAGTATGATCATGCTGGCCAAAGGAAACAGAAGTAAAGATGTAACCAACGCGTGTGGTAAATACGGCGGTTTCTATCTGGGATCTATCGGAGGCCCGGCTGCAATTCTTGCCAAAGACAATATTGTATCCGTAGATGTGGTAGATTTCCCGGAATTAGGAATGGAAGCAGTAAGAAAGATCGAGGTAAAAGACTTCCCTGCATTCATCATTACAGATGATAAAGGCAATGATTTCTTTGCAGATCTTGCTCACTAATTAGTTTAAAATCAAAATAAATTATAAAATAGGGCTTGTATCTTTTGTGTAAAAAAATAAAAAGTCCTATTTTTGCCTAAAATCTTTAAGAGAAATGATAACGATTTTATCAGCATTTTGGCCGTTCTACCAGTTCCTTTGGACTGTATTCTTTATAATTATGTTCTTAGTAGGATTCTGGTGTATCTTCATGTTCTTCGGATTGGTTATCCCAATGTGGTTAACTGAAGGTCTGAAAGAATATTTCGGAAAAGTAAAACCTTTTGATCCTGAAGATATCAGAAGAAAAGAACTTAATGAGCAGGAAGGTGTAGAAGTAATCTTCAGCCAGCCTAAAGGGAACGGACCTTTCATCCACGATCACGGACATCATCATTAATTGATTGTCATTGCTTTTTCACCTGAATTCTGAAAAAGTAATATCAAAGCAAAACAACATATATAAACCGCTTAAGAAATTAAGCGGTTTTTTTATTGGAAAGAGCGTAAATTTATTAAGGTAATACAGACTAGATGCAAAACTTTAGGATGGACAAAAAAAACAGAGTTAGCAGAAAGCTGAGAATTATTTTTTCTCATTATACTTTTTCTTGAAAAAAAAGTATACAAAATTCAAGACTGGAATCATCCGCTAAAAATTGAAATTGGCTTCTAAAATTAGCGTATAAGAATGAAAATTCTGCATTAACCCAAAAACGATAATCATCATATTTTTCTTTTTCATCTCCCGTTTCTCATATTTTCAGGAGAAACCCCAAATTTCTTTTTGAAGGCACGGGTGAAATTCTGTACATATTCATATCCGCACTCAATCGCGATTTCTTTGATCATGATGTTTTCATCAATAATCATTTTCCTTGCTTTTAGCATTCTGAGTTCCAGGATATAATGGGCAGCTGTTATATGATACTGTGCTTTAAACGCCTTCCGTATTCTGTTCTGGCTGATTCCCATCAACTTTCCCAGCTCTTCAGCACGGATGTTTTGATGATAATTTTCATCGATGAATTTCCTAACCCTGGAAGAAACAGGAGAATTGATGTGAACCGCATCTTTTTCATTGAATTGTTCAAATACAAGCATCAGGAGCTTAATGACTTTGGCTTCAACAAATAACTTCTGCATTACTCCTTTTTTAGAATAAGAGATAATTTCTTTCAGAATCATGTGCATTTCTACCGTCATTTCCGGAGGCGTTTCCTTATGAAGAAAAATATAATGATTACGGATCATATTTTCCAGGATAGACGCATTTTCTTTGCTGGAGTCCGGTTCTATCAGGTTGAATATATATTGATAATTGATCTGGATCTGAACGAATTTTAATCCTTCCTGATGCGCTGTCCAGAGTTCAGCTGTATTTTCATGAGATGAATAATGAAGGATGTATTGGTTTTTTCTGAATATAAACTTTGCAGCACAGTCTGAGGTTTCAAGATGAATAGCAGGGCTGAGCATAAAAACAAGACTAAAGCTTCTTCTGCTTTCAGTCATATCAGATCTTAGGAACGCTTCAGAGCGGAGATCTTCATGCATGATGATTTTTATATCTCCTGAACTGAAAACTAATCCGTTGCCAGACTCTTCTCTCATATTACGGGTAGGGTACATTTTCAATAATAAAAGCTTTACACGATAACAAAAAGTTCGGAAATGATAACTCCGGATTAATCAGGTAAATTACTTTTGCGCAAAATTAAATTAAATTTAGAATAATTAAAAATAATAATGAAGATGATTCAACATTTACATTTGGTAATGCATAAAATAGGGCTGGGCTTAGTGGCTTTAATAGCTGCCGGAAGCTTTGTGTATGGACAGCAAACATCACTTACATCAAAGAACTGCAATAATACAGATCCTGGAAATACTCCGGGAGATACAGGCTGTGTGACTTTCACGTATCTGGGGCAGTCTGTTACCTATACCACCGTAAGAGGAGGTGATGGGAAAATATGGTTACAGCAAAACCTTGGAAGTTCTCAGGTGGCAACAGATAAAGCGGATGCAGCTTCATACGGCGATCTTTTCCAATGGGGAAGATGGGATGACGGGCATCAGCTGAGAAATTCAGTAATTACAGCTGCTCCGGATGAAAATTTTCCATCAGGACTGGCCGGGAATAGCTCTTATGTAGCCGGAGATCCTGCATGGTGGGCCGAATTTCAGGGGGGAGACCAATGGACAGCTTCTGATCTGGGAAATGTAACACCGGGCAGAGGAATAGATCCTTGCAAAGCCGTAGGATCCGGATGGCAGATGCCTACACAGACAGAGTGGGAAATGATTGTTGGGGCAGAAAATATCAATAACCCGGCAACAGCCTATAGTAGCCATCTGAAACTACCGGCATCGGGCTACAGAAGTTCAGGAAACGGAGGTTTTACATTTGTAGGACAGCGTGGCTATTTCTGGAGTTCAGATACTTCCACCCTCGGAGCAAAATATCTCTATGTAGGAACAATAAATGCCAATCCTTCGGCAGGGGCCCCAAGGGGACAGGGGGCAGCAGTAAGATGTATCAAATCAGGCCCCGTTTTGGGAATATCTGAAACGATCAGAACAAATACCATCGGAATTTATCCCAATCCTACAAAGAATATCCTTTATATTAAAGCAGATTCCCTGATTGACAGTGTAAATCTGTTCAATATGGCAGGCCAGAAAATAAATATACAGTTTTCAGACAATCAGATCAACATGAGTGGGCTTCCCAATGGAAATTATATGGTAGAATTGAAATTGAAGAATGGACAACGTCTTTCTAAAAAAGTGATTAAAAATTAATATCCATATCGTTTGATTGATCAATAAAAGCTTTTGTCGACCTCCATTTAAAATTCAGTTTATATTTAGAAATAAATAAAAAAATAGTTCATTACAATTACTTTTATTGGAAAGGCTTATGAATATTTTCATGGGCCTTTTTCTGGCTGATTCTTTTCCCTGGAAACTGAAATATTTTAAAATTGCTTCCATAGAAAATGGTATAACGAAAAAAAAATTATCCTATATTCGATAAAAAATAAGATATGAAAAAGTTATATTCCATTGTTTTTCTGTTTATTGTGGGAGTAGTCTTTGGACAGATTAACTATACAATCACTCCAAACCCGTTTAATGAGACGGATGCCGTTACGTTAACGGTTCCCGGGGATCAGATCGATGAGTCTGGCTGGGGAGTTTCCAACCACGAAATATATATATGGACATGGTCTTTTGATACAAACTATCAGAACAGCCAGGATTGCCCTACCAATGGCAGCTGGAATAGCTCCAACGAATCAAATAAACTGAATTACAATGCCGCATCAGATTCTTATTCTTTAACTTTTACCCCTACTGCTTTTTATGGAAGAACGGGAATCGGAAGATTTGGATTTTTATTAAAAGATAAAACAGGATCCCATCAGACGTCACCGGATATTTTCGTTAATGTCGGGGTTTTAAATATCAACCTGACAAATCCTGCACCCAACAGTCTTACTTCGGTTCCGGCGGGAAATACCATCAATATTACTGCGACAACCAATGTCAATGCAACATTTCAGTTAAAAGCCAACGGAGCAGTAGTGAATTCGGTTACAGCCCCTTCGCAGTCTTACACTTACACCTATACTGTAACTCAGGATGTCCAAATGGAACTGACAGCATCAGATGCTTCCTCAAATTCAAAAAAAGTAAATTTTACACTTCAGGTTCCGAGAAATGTGGTTTCGGAGGCCATTCCAGGCTGGATCAGACAGGGAATTAATTATCATCCGACGGATCAGACTAAAATAGGTCTTGCTCTTTATGCGCCTTATAAGAACTTCGTACACGTAATCGGAAGCTTTAATAACTGGGCGGTGAATGATTCTTATTTAATGAAACGGGATACCACAAATCCAGATCTTTATTGGATTGAAATTACCGGCCTGACGCCTCAACAGCTGTATACCTTCCAATATAGAACCAATGATCTGAAAAAAGTGGCAGATCCTTTTTCTCCGCAGATCTTGTCTTCCTATGATGACCAGTGGATCTCCAGTGCCACTTATCCGGGGCTTCCTCAGTTTCCTGCAGGACAGGATTTTGAAGTTTCTATCTTTAAAACAGGACAGGCGCCTTATAACTGGCAGGTAACCAACTTCCAGAGGCCAGCCAAGGAAAACCTGGTGGTGTATGAATTGTTACTCAGAGATTTTACCCAGGAAAAAAACTGGCAGTCGCTGATCAGTAAGATTTCATATTTAAAAGGATTGAATATCAATGCCATTGAATTACTTCCTATTATGGAGTTTGAAGGAAATCTTTCATGGGGTTACAACACCTCCTTTCATTATGCATTAGACAAAGCATATGGAACTCCTGAAAAGTTCAAAGAGTTTGTTGATCTGTGCCATCAGAACGGAATTGCAGTGATTTTAGATATTGCTTTTAATCACGCAACAGGACGTTCTCCTTTAGCCAGACTTTGGAATATTGATCCTGATGGAGACGGTTACGGCGATATTGCAGCCAATAATCCTTATTTCAATCAGGTTCCTAAACATTCTTACAATGTATTTAATGATTTCAACCATACAAGTTCGTCAACGAAGTATTATGTTGAAAGATGTCTGCAGCAATGGTTGTCAGAATATAAAATTGACGGTTTCCGTTGGGATTTAACGAAAGGTTTTACCCAAAGCTGCTCTGAAAATGATGAAAACTGTACCAATTCCTATCAGCAGGACCGGGTAGACATTATGAAATACTATGCAGACAGACAGTGGGCTGCAGATCCGAATTCTTATATGATCTTTGAACACCTGGGCACGGATGCCGAAGAACAGCAATGGGCGAACTACAGAACCTCTGAAGGGAAAGGAGTATTACTTTGGAATAAACAGACTGATGCTTACAATCAGAATACAATGGGCTATAAAGAAAACAGCAATTATGACAGAATGAATCATACGCTTCATGGGTTTACAGATATGCATGCTGTAGGATACGGAGAAAGCCATGATGAAGAACGTCTGATGTTTAAAAATCTGGCGTATGGTGCTGTTGAAGGAACTTATGATGTTAAAAACCTGAACACAGCCCTTGACAGGATGAAAACGTTCGGTGCCACATTCTTTACCATTCCCGGCCCGAAAATGATCTGGCAGTTTGGTGAACTTGGATATGAGTTCAGCATCAACAGATGTACAGACGGAAGCATCAACAGCGGTTGCAGAACAGATGAAAAACCGATTGCCTTTACGTTAGGATATGATACCAATACCAACAGAAAATCGGTGTATGATACCTGGGCTAAAATAATCGGTATCAGAAATACTCATCAGGTTTTCAAATCAAAGACATACACTATAGAGTCAAATAATCTTACGAATGATCCTAATGGACTGATTACAAGAATTTATGTTTATGATAACTCCATTAGCGGAATGAAAAATGTAGTAGTTCTGGCCAATTTTGCTACGTCAGCTCAAAATGTAGTGCCTTATTTCCCTTACACAGGGCAGTGGCAGAACCTAATGGATAATACAATTTCCAATATTGCTTCCACAACAGCCCCGATTACGCTGCAGCCGGGAGAATTCAGGATTTTCGGAAATTATTCCGGATCTCTTTCTGTGGTTGATGAGAATGCAGCCCATAAACTATCTCTTCAAATTGCAGATAACCCGGTGAAAAACGGTATGGCAAAATTCATTTATCATAAAGTGAAAAACGGAGAAATCATCATCTACGATATGAGCGGTAAAAAAATGGACTCCTTTAAATTGAATAATGAAAACGGAACTTATGAATTGAAAACGGGCTATCCGGTCGGAACCTATCTGGTTCACCTGAAGTCGGAAACGGGAACAGCTATTCAGAAAATGATTATAAAGTAAAATAAAAAAGCAAATTTGCAGATCAGCAGATTTGCTTTTTTTAAATTTATCTGCCAGAACTCACATAATGAAACATACCAGAAAGCTTTGGTCCAAAAGAGAATTTTTTGAAGATATATTTTTAACGGAATGAATACGGACTCACACAAGATAGGCTGGAAAACAGCGGCTGCCATTGTCGTTTCCAATATGATCGGAACGGGGATATTTACTACTTTAGGGTTTCAGTTATCCGATATTACCAATACATACAGCATTTTCCTGCTGTGGATTATCGGAGGAATGCTGGCATTGTTCGGAGCGTTCTGCTATGCTGAGTTGGGATCTTATTTCAAGGGAAACGGAGGAGATTATATTTATCTCAAGGAAACATATCATCCGGTATTCGGATATCTGGTCAGCTGGATTTCTTTAATTATCGGATTCTCTTCGCCTGTTGCTCTGGCTGCACTTGCCATGTCAAAATATCTTTCGGTATTTAATGAGGCCTTCGGAAATAATTTTGCGATCATAGTCATATTTCTGATAGGGTTGAGTCTGTCATTCAGCTTGAAAACCTCAAGCCGGTTTCATAATTTTTTCACCTTCATCAAGATTGCTTTTATAATTATTCTGATAAGTTTGGGCGTTTTTCTTTTAGATTCCCCAGCCGGAAATAGTTTGAATTTTGATGACAGCTGGCAGAATGAAATCATGCTTCCTGCCTTTGCAACATCTTTGGTTTTTGTTACTTATGCCTACACCGGATGGAATTCTGCCTCGTATATCGCAGGAGAAATAAAAGATGTTCACAGGAATCTTCCTAAGTCTCTGATCCTGGGAACCCTGTTTGTAACGGTAAGCTACCTTCTTGTTAACTTTATTATGCTGAAACATGCCCCAATAAGCCAATTGGCAGGAAAGGAAGATGTGATGGGGGAAGCCGCCCGAAATATGCTTGGAGACCGCTTTGGGAAAATGGTCAATATTTTTATTGCCCTTCAGCTGATTGCTACAATCAGCGGTTATTTGTGGGTAGGTTCCAGACTGACACAGGCTTTTGCTAAAGAAAATTATTTATGGAAGTTACTTGCCGTCAGCAATAAAAAAGGAATTCCGGTACGGGCAATTTTTACTCATGCAGGGATTGCAGCTGTGATTATTCTCACAGGCAGTTTCAAAGAAATATTTGTTTATACCGCTTTTATTCTTCAGTTATTTGCAAGCCTGTCCATCTCTACTGTTTTTTTCCTTAAAAAAGAACAGCGGAAAATTTTCAAATCTAATCTTTTTTACATTTTTCCAACAGTTTTTCTCCTGTTCAGCCTCTATATCCTTTATTTTACATTGGTTCATAATCCCAGAGAAAGCCTCATAGGGTTGGGAATTATAGCGTTTGGGATTGTTTTGTATTTGCTGGACCGAAGACTTTCTAAATCAGAAAACTAAAGGGTTTTTAATTTGAATTAATAATTCTTATCTTTGCACTCTCAAAAATCCTACAATGTCTAAATCATTAATTCCAAAATTAGAAGCTATAAAACAAAGATATAATGAGGTTGCGGACCTTATTATACAGCCTGATATTATTTCTGACCAGAAAAAATATTCTTCTTTGAACAAAGAATACAGTGATTTAGGAAAAATTGTAAAAGTATACGACCAGTATAAAGGTGCTTTGGATGCAATAGAGGAATCTGAAGAGATTATTGCTGACGGATCAGACAGAGATCTTGTAGACCTTGCTAAAGAAGAAAAGCTGGAAGCACAGGCAAAAATTCCGGGACTGGAAGAAGAATTAAAAGTTCTGTTGATCCCGAAAGATCCTGCTGATGACAAAAACGTGATCGTAGAATTGCGTGCCGGAACCGGTGGTGATGAAGCGGCTATCTTCGTAGAAGATATCTACAGAATGTACACCATGTACTTTAAAGCAAAAGGATGGAAACATGAAGTAACAGATTCCAATGAAGCTGCAAAAGGCTACAAAGAACTGATCATGAAAGTAGAAGGAGAGGGCGTGTACGGAATCATGAAGTTTGAATCAGGGGTTCACCGTGTACAGCGTGTTCCTGAAACAGAATCTCAGGGAAGAGTACATACCTCGGCGATTACCATTGCAGTACTTCCGGAAGCAGAAGAAGTGGATGTAGAAATTAACCCTGCAGATATTGAAATGCAGACTTCCCGTTCAGGAGGTGCAGGAGGACAGAACGTAAACAAGGTTGAAACCAAAGTACAGCTGACGCACAAACCTTCAGGGCTTGTAGTAGTTTGTCAGCAGGCACGTTCCCAGCTGGCTAACCGTGAATTGGCTATGGAAATGCTTCGTGCAAAACTATATGATATCAAACTTCAGGAAGTTCAGGGAGATATTGCGGCACAGAGAAAAACCATGGTATCTACAGGAGACCGTTCTGCAAAGATCAAAACGTATAACTATCCGCAGGGAAGGGTAACGGATCACAGAATCAACAAGTCTATGTATAATCTGGATGCCTATATGAACGGCGATATTTCTGAAATGATTGATGCTGTGATCATGGCGGAAAATGCAGAGAAGATGAAAGGAGAGGAAGAAAATTTATAAACAATAATATAGAAAGCTCTTGTTCATCAGGAGCTTTTTTTTGCATAAAACTTTAATCACTTAAATGAATATGAAGAATTTAAAAATTGTTTTGCTATTTGTTCTGGCCATGATCGGGCAGAATCTGATGGCACAGGCTGAGGTAAAGAAACCGGCAGAAGTCTTTGAAATGTATTTCGGGACTTTCGTTAAAAATGATCCTGCTGTACTCAGTAAATTAAATGAATATCTGAAACCAACCGTGGAAGGACAGGATGCTTATCAGGTAGATTTTAAAACAGTATCTGCTGAAACACTGAAAACAAGTACAGACGGTTTTTTATCCGCGTTTTCAAAATCATCAGGAGATTCCAGCAGAAAAGAAGCGGAAGATTATTTTACAGCTATGATGGATAATTTCAAAAATGGTAAAGTTACCGTTAAAGAAGTGAAAATTGTTCAGAATGAGTACGTGGAAGATCAGAAAATAGCTGAGATTACTTATTCAGTTAGCTTTAAAGTCCCTTCTAAAATGCCTGAGGGTCCGTCCGGAGATCCAAAGAAAATTAAAGCGGAAGAACTGAAGAAGTATTTAGCAGAAAGTGTTCAGAAGTTTAAAAATGCAGATAAAGAAGTAACAACGGAACTTCAGTTCAGCTTATATCAGCTTACAGAAGGTGGGAAAATTTATTATTGGAACGGAGGCCCTGATGAAATTGTAACTTCCCTTACTGATTTTTATTTCGAGAGCTTCGGTTCTTAACCATGATAAAAATATTGATTAAAAGTCCTGATTTTTGGGGCTTTTTTTATTTCATATACTTTACGTATTTTTGAGAAAATCGTTCGACATGAATTTTAAACCTATCTTATTAACTGCTGGAGTTCTGTTTTCAGCATCTTTTTATTCTCAAAAAATGAATTATCCTAAAGCATTAAAAGGAAGCCAGACAGATACCTATTTTGGCAATGCCGTTTCTGATCCGTTCAGAGACCTGGAAAATGATTCGGATGCTACCAAAAAATGGGTGGATGAAGAAGTTGCCTATAGTGAGAGCTATCTTTCAAAGATTCCTTTCAGAAATAAGATCAAAGACCAGTTGAGAGACATCTGGAACTACGAAAAGATTTCAGCGCCTTTCAAAGAAGGTGATTATACCTATTATTATAAAAATGATGGCCTTCAGGCCCAGTCTATCCTGTATAGAACAAATAATAAGACCAAAACAACAGAAGTATTTTTAGATCCTAATAAATTCTCTGATAAAGGAACGACATCACTTTCACAGCTGTCATTCAACAAAAAAGGAAACCTTGCTGCCTATTCTATTTCTGAAGGCGGAAGTGACTGGAATAAGATCATCATCATTGATGCCGTTTCCAAAAAACAGATTGATGAAACACTGGTAGACGTAAAATTCAGCGGAATTTCATGGCAGGGCGATGAAGGCTTCTATTATTCTAGCTATGACAAGCCGAAAGAAGGAACTGTGCTTTCCGGAATGACTGATAAACATAAAGTATTCTTTCACAAACTGGGAACAAAACAGTCTGAGGACAAGTTGATATTCGGTGGCGATAAAACTCCAAGAAGATACCTGGGAGCAGGAGTTTCTGAAGACCAGAGATACCTGATTATTTCAGCGGCTAATGCAACAAACGGAAACGAACTTTATATTAAAGACCTTAAAAAAGGCGGTGATTTCGTACAGATCGTAAAAGGATTTGACATTAATGCCAATATTGTAGATACACAAGGCGATGATCTTTTCATTTTCACTGATAAAGATGCTCCAAACATGAGATTGGTAAAAACAAGCATCAAAAATCCAGCGCCTGAAACATGGAAAGATGTCATTGCGCAGACAGAAAATGTATTAGGAATCTCTTCTGGTGGAGGATATTTCTTTGCAACCTACATGATTGATGCTATTGATCAGGTAAAACAATTCGACAAAACCGGAAAACTGGTAAGAGAAATTACCCTTCCGGGGAAAGGAAATGTAGGAGGTTTCGGAGGTAAAGAAACGGAAAAAGAACTTTATTTCTCTTTCAGCAATTATATTACACCGGGAACAACCTATAAATTCAATGCTGATACAGGAAAATCAGAAATATATCAAAAGCCTAAAGTGAAGTTTAATCCCGATAATTACGTTTCAGAACAGGTTTTCTATACATCAAAGGACGGAACAAAAGTTCCGATGATGATCAACTATAAAAAAGGAACCAAGCTTGATGGTAAAAACCCAACCATTCTTTATTCTTATGGTGGATTCAACATTAGTTTACAACCTGCCTTCTCCGTAGTGAATGCTATCTGGATGGAAAACGGAGGTATTTATGCCGTTCCAAACATCCGTGGTGGTGGTGAATACGGTAAAAAATGGCATGATGCAGGAACAAAAATGCAGAAGAAAAATGTTTTTGAAGACTTTATTGCTGCAGGGGAATATCTTCAGAGCAAAGGCTATACTTCAAAAGAATATATGGCACTTTCCGGAAGATCAAATGGAGGTCTTTTGGTAGGGGCAACCATGACCATGCGTCCAGATCTGGCAAAAGTAGCTTTCCCAGGGGTAGGTGTTCTGGATATGCTGAGATACAATAAATTCACAGCAGGAGCAGGCTGGTCATATGATTACGGAACTGCAGAAGACAATAAGGAAATGTTTGAATATCTTAAATCTTATTCTCCGGTGCACAATGTGAAAAAAGGAACCTGTTATCCATCAACAATGATTATTACCAGTGATCATGATGATAGAGTAGTTCCGGCTCACTCTTTCAAATTCGGTGCTGAACTTCAGGAAAAACAGGGATGTAAAAATCCTATTTTGTTAAGAATTGAGAAAAATGCCGGCCATGGAGCAGGTAGATCAACTGAACAGGTAATTGGTGAAAATGCGGATCTTATTTCTTTTGCTTTATTTGAGATGGGAATTAAAAAATAGAGTTAAATAGTATAAAAATAATTAAAGTGGATGATTTTATTGAAATTATCCACTTTTTTTTGATTCTATATTAAGGGTATTCGCTAATTTTGTTCTGGATATTTAAAAATTATTAATTCTATTCAGTTAGAAAAGTTATGAAAAAAAGAATTCTACTAGTTTGTGCATTAGCTGCTGGTGTCGCCAGCTTTAATGCGCAGAGATGGTCGCCCGCCTCGCAAAAGACCTCTGAGATCAGAAAGGAGGTAGATGTTAAATACTCGTACAGAGTAGATTTACAGTCTCTTAGAAATATTCTGAAAGATGCTGTAGAGACAGGAAAAGGAGCTGCTCCGGTTATTATTTCTTTACCCACAGCAGAAGGAAAGATGGAGAAATTTGCCGTATATAGTGATCCGGTTATGGAGAAATCTATGGCAGACAGATACCAGCTAGGTTCATATGTAGGAGTAGGAGTAGATGATCCATCTAAATACTTACGATTCACTACAGCACCTACAGAAATGCAGTCTATGATTATCAAAGATGGGGTTTTTCAGTTCATTGAACCAATATCAAAAGATAAGCAGACATACGGTGTTTTTTATAAGACAAAAAAAACAGCAGGAGAACACGGATTTGAATGTTCTACCGGTGAAAAGAATATACTAGATATAAATGCATTAGAACAACACGGAAAAAAAAATCTTTCTAATGTAGGTATTACTAACAGGCCTTCAAGCACAAAATATAGAACGTATAGACTGGCGATCTCAGTTACCAGTGAATATACGGCTCATTTTGGAGGAGTTCCGCAAGCTATTACTCAGATCAATAACACAATGGGACGTGTGAATGGGGTTTTTGAAAAAGATTTTGGTATTAAGCTGCTTGTTCTTGATATTCCCGGGCTTATTTTTAATGATGTAGCCAATGATCCATATTCAGATGCTGATGAAATGGGTAACTGGAATATAGAACTTCAGAATACTTTAACACAACAAGTAACCAATGCTGGCTATGACATCGGACATTTGTTTGGTGCCACAGGAGGTGGAGGTAATGCCGGATGTATCGGATGTGTGTGTGTAAGCCCTACTTCCGCTGTTCCTACAGGAAAAGGATCAGCTTACACTTCTCCGGCAGATGGCCCGCCAAGCGGAGATAATTTTGATATAGATTATGTTGCTCATGAAATGGGGCATCAGTTGGGAGGAAACCATACCTACTCAAACAGTACTGAAAGCTCAGGGGCCAATGTTGAACCAGGAGGAGGAACGACAATTATGGGATATGCAGGAATTACACAGGATAATCTTCAGCCTCATTCAGATGCCTATTTCCATTACAAGTCCATTGATCAGATCATGACCAACTTGGAAGGTAAAACGACATGTGGTACCGTTGAAAATATTCAGGGAAATACTCCACCTGCACTGGCTGCTCTTACACCATATAGCATCCCTAAAGGAACGGCTTACTTTGTGGAGGCTTCAGCAGTTGATACAGACCCGTTAAACTATACCTGGGAGCAAAATGACAGTGTAGGAGATACCAACTCTATATCAGGAGACAGTGGTTGGGGATATAACTCAATAGGAGCTATATCAAGATCTGTTCCGGGTACAGCAAGTGGAAGAAGATACTTCCCTAGACTTTCAAGCGTAATGGACGGAGTATTGACGGATAAGGTAAATTGGGAAACCGTTTCCTATATTCCTAGAACTCTTAAATATGCTGTAACAGTAAGAGATGGAAATATTAAACCAATGCATTCTTCTGCCGAAGTTACCATTACAGTAGGTAACGACGGACCATTTAAATTCAATGGCCTTACTTCTGCTTCTGTTTTATATAATAATGTTTCCAATACAATCTATTGGGATGTAGCCAACACAAATGCTGCTCCTTATAATGTAGCTAATGTAAAGATAGATTATACAACCGATAATGGGAATACATGGACAGATCTAGTAGCTTCTACTCCAAATACGGGAAGCTATGCAGTACAGATGCCAAGTACTATAAACGGAGCTGTTAAATTAAGAATATCTGCCATAAACAATATATTCTATGCTGTATCTCCAGCAGTCACTATTGGTACTGCACCTACTTCTACTACAAATGCACCTACAGGAGTTTCTACAATAGATACAGAAATTTTCAAAACAACAGCCAGAGTTTCCTGGAATAATGTACCGGGAGCAACGTATTCTATTAACTATAGAAAAGTAGGTACTACTGCTTGGTCTAATGCAACAAGTCCGACAAATTCTGTAGTATTAAATACTCTTGAAGATGAAACAAATTATGAGACGCAGGTAGCTGCTATTGTAAACAGTGTGACAGGAACATTCTCTCCAAACCATGCCTTTAAAACAAAAGGATATAAAACAGGAGTAGATTACTGTCTGATTACAACCGGAGGTAACAATGCACTTAGCCCATATTACAGTGCTCTGTTACAGTTAAATCTATCTAATCTGGAGCATTTAGAAGGGAATGATCCTGTTAGTATTGCAAGAACTTATGTAGATTATACAGAAAACCCAAGTAAGGTTATTAACCTAATAAAAGGAACACAATATACTTTAGCCTATGCAAATTATGCTAATAGAGGGCCTCAGTATAATGACAGATTCCAGGTGTGGATTGACTTTAACAGGAACGGAGTTTTTGAATCTTCAGAGATGATTGCTTCAAGAAGTGCTCTTCCTAACAACAACGGATACCATATAGGATCATTTGCATTTACTGTACCGGCAGATGCTTACTCAGGAAATAAACTTCTAAGAATGAGAGTAGCCAGCAGTTTCTTCAATGCGGTTCCTAACGCATGTGGAAGCCCTTCTGTTCCATCAGGACCTGGAGTGCTTTCCAGAGGATCATTCAGAGACTTCCCGGTTAAGATCACCAGCGGATTAGCTGTAGATGAGACTAACAATCCAAAAGCATCAGAAATCTCTATTTATCCTAACCCTGCAGATACTTTCGTAGAAGTTAAAAACTTGAAAGGAAAAGCAGATTATAAGATCTATAGTGCAGACGGAAGATTGGTTCAGGAAGGAGCTATAGATGGTCAGAGAATCAATGTAGCATCACTCATCAAAGGAATGTATGTCATCACAATCAAAGACGATAAAAATACATACAACACGAAACTGATCAAAAAATAATCAGATCGTATATCAATACTACAGACCGGGCATTTAGTCCGGTCTTTTTTATGTTAAAAATCAGAAAAACAGAGCGTTAACATAAGTTTCATGTTTCATCCAAAAAAATTAACTTTACAGAGACAAAAATTATTGGAATGCGAAAGACAATTTCTGTGAAAAAACCTGACTTTAATGTAGCTCCTCAGGAAAGAGAAATCTACAGTTTTGAAAAAGACGGGCTGGAATTAAAATCATCCTATACCCAGGAAGATGTTAAAAATAAAACATTAACGCAGACCTCTCCGGGAATTGCACCTTACCTTAGAGGGCCGTATTCCACCATGTATGTACAGAAACCCTGGACCATCAGACAATATGCGGGATTCTCTACTGCCGAAGAATCCAACGCATTTTACCGAAGAAACCTTGCCGCAGGGCAAAAAGGTCTTTCCGTAGCTTTTGACCTTGCCACCCACAGAGGATATGATTCTGACCATTCAAGAGTGGTTGGAGACGTAGGAAAAGCAGGGGTAGCCATCGATTCTGTAGAAGATATGAAGATTCTGTTCAACGAAATTCCGCTAGATCAGATTTCTGTATCTATGACGATGAACGGAGCCGTACTTCCTATTTTGTCATTTTATATCGTAGCGGCAGAAGAACAGGGCGTGAAGCAGGAGCTGCTTTCAGGAACCATCCAGAACGATATCCTGAAAGAATTCATGGTAAGAAATACCTATATCTATCCGCCTGCACCTTCCATGAAAATTATTGCAGATATTTTCGAATATACTTCACAGAACATTCCGAAATTCAACTCTATTTCCATTTCAGGATACCACATGCAGGAAGCGGGAGCTACTCCGGTGCTGGAAATGGCGTACACCCTTGCAGATGGTCTTGAATACGTAAGAACCGGAATCAAGGCAGGAATGAATGTAGACGATTTCGCACCAAGACTCTCATTCTTTTGGGCTATTGGGATGAATCACTTTATGGAAATTGCAAAGATGCGTGCGGCAAGATATATCTGGGCCACCCTTTTAAAGCAGTTCAATCCGCAGAACCCGAAGTCACTGGCATTAAGAACCCATTCTCAGACTTCAGGATGGTCACTTACAGAACAGGAACCCTTTAACAATATCACGAGAACAGCTATTGAAGCGTTATCTTCTGCCTTGGGAGGAACACAATCTCTGCATACGAATGCTCTGGATGAGGCTATTGCCCTTCCGACAGATTATTCTGCAAAGATCGCCAGAAATACCCAGATCATTCTTCAGCAGGAAAGCGGAATCTGTGATGTGGTAGACCCTATGGGCGGAAGCGGGTTGGTAGAAAACCTTACCCAGCAGATGATTGAAGAAGCCATGAAATACATTGATGAGGTAGAGCAGGAGGGCGGAATGACCAAAGCCATCGAAGCCGGAATTCCAAAAATGAGAATTGAAGAAGCTGCGGCCAGAAAACAGGCAAAAATAGACAGTGGTGAAGAATTCATCATCGGAGTAAACTCATTCAGAACAGCCCTAAAACAGGATGATATTGAAATTTTGGACATTGATAATACTGAAGTAAGAAGGAAGCAGATCGAAAGACTAGAAAAAATAAAAGCAGAAAGAAATGCTGAAGCTGTAGAACAGATCCTGAACGAAATCCGCGAAAGCGCGAAAACAGGAAAAGGAAACCTTCTGGCATTGTGTATCGAAGCGGCAAGAAGAAGAGTTAGCCTTGGCGAAATGAGTGATGCCATGGAAGAAACTTTTGGAAGATATAAAGCTAATATTAAAACAATCTCTGGAGTTTATGCCATGAATGCCGGAAAAAATGAATACTTTGAAAAAGCCCTTCATCTTACCCAAAAATTTGAAGAAGAAGAAGGACGCCGCCCAAGAATTATGGTGGCTAAAATGGGACAAGATGGTCACGACAGAGGCGCCAAAGTTGTGGCAACAGCATTTGCAGATATGGGATTTGACGTAGATGTGGCACCACTTTTCCAAACCCCAGAAGAGGTGGCAAAGCAAGCCGTAGAAAATGACATCCACATCCTGGGTGTATCTTCATTGGCTGCAGGGCACAAAACACTGGTTCCCCAAGTAGTAGGAGAATTAAAAAAACTAGGTGCAGACGATGTCACAATCGTTGTGGGAGGTGTAATTCCACAGCAGGATTATGAATTCCTTTATGCGAACGGAGCCGACTTTATTTTCGGCCCCGGAACCAATCTTCCTAAATGTGCTGTAGAAATCTTAGAGAGATTTTTGGAAAATTAAACCGAAAATCTTTAATTTCCGTAAAGAAATTAAAAGCATCACCTTATGGGTTTTAAAAATATAATAAAGCCTGCGAAGAAAAAGCTGATTCTCTTCGTAGGCTTATTTTTTGCAGGAATTTTATTGTTTATCTCAGGTAAAGAAGATAAAACTGTAAAAAAATCCCCGGTTCCTGCAGACACAGAACAGGTTAAAAAACATTTAACAGCACTTACCCAAACCCAGGAATTCCGGAATCATAAAAATATTGATCAGCTGAATGCTGTGGCTGATTATATCCATCAGACTTTTGAAACTTACAGTGACAGTACAGTGTTTCAGGAGTATCAGGTAGATGGAAAGGTCTATAAAAATGTAATCTGTTCTTTTGGGACAGAAAATAGCAAAAGAATCATCATAGGCGCCCATTATGACGTCTGTGGAGATCAGCAGGGAGCGGATGATAACGCTACCGGAGTCACTGCACTTCTGGAACTTTCCAGAATGCTTAAAGGACAAAAGCTGGATTACCGGATAGATCTGGTTGCCTATACGCTGGAAGAACCTCCTTATTTCAGAACCGAAAATATGGGAAGCTATATTCACGCAAAATACCTGAAGGATAATAAAATTGATGTTTATGGTATGGCAAGCGTGGAAATGATCGGCTATTTTAAAGATGAAAAAGGATCTCAGGATTTCCCAGTTGGTGCGCTCTCATGGATTTACGGAAATAAAGGAGATTTCATTACACTTGTTAAAAAGTTCAGCGGGGCAGAGCCATTTGTAAGAAACTTTATAGATCATTTTAAAGATTCAAACCAGATAAAAACAGAAACTTTTCCAGCTCCTGGATTTGTAAAGGGAGTAGATTTTTCTGATCATCTGAACTATTGGAAATTTGATTTTCCCGCTCTCATGATCACCGATACCTCATTTTTCAGGAACAAAAATTATCACCAGACTACAGATACCCTGGAAACGCTTGATATCAATAGAATGACAAAGGTAATTGATGCCATTTTTCTCAGCATTATTCACCTTAAGTGAAAAAAATATTTGAAAGATCAGAAAAATTTATATATTTGCACCTGAAAATCAAGTTTAACCCATTAAAAACAACGAAGCAATGTTCAAAACGAATCAGAATTCTACAGCTGGATTACCGCTTATGGCGGAAAGGCTTCGTGGTTTGGTACACTCTTAGAATAATAGTATAACGAAATATCAAAACCCGAAGTCGCCAAGATTTCGGGTTTTTTATTGCGCAATATTTCAAACTCAGAAGTTTTCCCGGAATCTTTTTTAGTGTCATTACAGGATAAAATGCCTGAACTTTTCATGTTCAGAATCATTAGTCCGTCATTGTCAAACCCGTCAACTGAAATTTTAGTTGATTAAGAATGCATGTGATGTATCAGAAATAAAGTTTTGATACTTCACCTCTGATCTCTCTATTAAATGGAAAATGATAACCTTCTGTTTCACCGCCTAAGAAGCGTAAGAAACAGAAAAAGAACAATTAAAAAAGATGTAGAAAAACAGATAAGAAAAAAATATAAACGTAGTGATGAACTCTGGGAGATAAGAAGAAATATGCCGATGATTCCTCTGGATGAACCCTACCAATTAGGATTTGTAAGATTCTTTGTGGTAAGGGATGATGTGATGAGAAGCAAAGACGAAGCATTCTTCGAAGGGATTCTGAAGAAAATAAATACCTATATGTATTCCGGAAGCCGCCAGTTTTTGAAAAAGAAAAGAAAATCAGGGCGGAGAATATATGTGGAACGGGAGCAGAAACTCAACCGTATTTCTTCATATTCCTGGATCAGTCCGAAATTTGGGCTTACCCCAAGAGAAAAGCAGTATTTCCTGAAAAAAGAAGAATACTGTCCTTTCCGGAAATCAAACCAGATTTACTACGAATTCATTGAACCCTGGAGGTTTACCCTGAGAGTAAGACCTCATATGATTACCCACTACAAGCCAATAGATGCACAACTTGAAAAAGAATGTGCAGAACTGGAGTCGTATTTAGGGCAACATAAAGTGAAAGGAATCATTCATAAAACCATTTATGGCAGATCCTACAGCTGGGAAATGAAGTATAAAACAGATCTTATCAAACGCAGGAAATATGTTGCCTGCACAATGTCTGCAACAGAAATTGCAGATAGCTTTCTGGACATTTAAGTCCGCTATTATTTAAAACAAAAACAATGGGAAATTTAAAACTAAAAGGAAAAGATATATTAAAACTGGGCTATCCGAACAATCAAAGTATCAACGTGGCTTTGGAGGTAATGAAAAGAAATTTTGCTACTAAAAATATTCATTATGTGAAATCTCTTTTAAAGGAAATTCTGCTCAATCCGGAGAATTATGAAAAAGACTTAACCTTCGGACAGATCGCGGAATCCCTGCTGTCTTCAAAGAAAACTGAAAAAAGAATGTTGAATACTCAGCGTGCCTCTTTTCAGATCTTTGGAAATAATATTTCTGAAGAAGCCAAAAATCAGCTGTATACGGCTTTAAAGCTGCCGGTATCGGTACAGGGAGCGCTGATGCCTGATGCGCATAGCGGTTACGGTCTTCCGATAGGAGGTGTATTGGCTGTGGAAAACGCGGTGATCCCCTATGGAGTAGGTATGGATATAGGATGTAGAATGTGTCTGAGTATTCTGGATACCCCGGTTTCATATCTTGACGGTGCCAGAGAAAAATATGAAAAAGCGCTGGCCGAACATACCAAATTTGGTATGTATGAGACCCACAAATCTCATGCAGAACATGAAATTTTCGAGAGGGATACTTTTGATCTGATCCCTATTCTGAGAAGATTAAAAGGAAAAGCCATCAAACAGATGGGATCTTCCGGCGGAGGAAATCACTTCGTAGAATTCGGTGAAGTGGAAATCACAGAAGAAGACGAACAGATTGGCCTTCCCAAAGGTAAATATCTGGGAATCCTTTCGCACAGCGGATCAAGAGGACTGGGAGCAGAAATTGCTCAATACTATTCAAGAGTAGCCGTAGAGCAGTGCCCGCTTCCGAAAGAAGCCCAGCAGTTTGCCTGGCTTGACCTGAACACCCATCTGGGACTGGAATACTGGACAGCAATGAATCTGGCCGGAGACTATGCCTCTGCCTGCCATGATGATATTCACAGAAGACTGGTAAAAGCAGTGGGAGGAAGAGTAAAAGCCCGCATCGAAAACCATCACAATTTTGCATGGAAAGAGATTCACAACGGAAAAGAAGTCATTGTTCATAGAAAAGGAGCCACTCCGGCCAGTGAAAATGAGCTGGGAATGATTCCCGGATCTATGACAGCTAAGGGATTCATCGTTCGTGGTAAAGGAAACCCGGAGGCATTGAATTCAGCTTCACATGGAGCTGGAAGAGCCCATTCAAGAGCAGAATGCAGAAGTTTATTCACGCAGAATGACATCAAAAAAGAACTGAAATTAAAGAAAGTCACTCTGATGGGCGGAAATACGGAAGAAGCTCCAATGGCCTACAAAGATATTCATGACGTGATGAATGCACAGAGTGATCTGGTAGAAATCCTGGGAACATTCCAGCCGAGAATCGTGAGAATGGATAAATAAATTGGATTAATTGTTTACAGTAATCAGTTGAGAAAATTTTGCAGAAAGATAGTTTGCAGCCACAACCTTATAGGTTTCAAAAACCTATAAGGTTTATATAAGTTCTGAAAATAACAGATCAACAGAACTGTATAACCTTCAATTTTAATCTCAAAAAACAAAAAAATGGGAGCACCACATAACATAAAAAGGTATGGAGAGGTCTGGCCGGAATTCAGAATCCGTCTGGGGCTTGAAATTTTAGAAAAATTAAAAAATAAAGTTATTATATCAGGAGGCTGAGCATGGCATTTCATGTCAGAAACAGGACATCCGGAATATAAACATGCACATGGCCACAAGGACATTGATGTTTTTGTAATAAAGGAAAATGTAGCAGAAGTAGTAATGATCCTTCAGCAGAACGGCTTTCAGAAAGTCTGGACCCGCTACGATCATTTGCCGAGTAAAGAAAATTTCCGGAGGTATGAAAAAACAGTAGAATTGGAAAGTGATCAATTTCACAGGATCACCATCGATTTTTTTGAAAGAAATGATCTTGAAACCATAGAAACCAATGGATTTGCGGTTGTGAAGCCTGATGTTTTACTTTCATTCTACAGAAACATTCATTCAAGTGATAAATGCTGGGCAGTAATGGCTGCAAAAGAACTATTACAAAAGGGAACGGATCCGGTTGGTCATCCCTTATTAAGCAAAATACCAAAGTAATAATGGAAAAATTAATTCAGATCACCTCAGGAAGAGGGCCTTTGGAATGCCAGTGGGTAACTGCGAAAATTCTGAAGGTCTTCCTTGAGGAAGTTAAAGACAACAAAATAGATTATGAAATCATCCACCGCGAGAGTGGGGATGAAAACCTTACCCTGAAATCGGTAACCATCCTTTTAAAGGGAAAAGACATTACCGGATTCTTGAAAAGCTGGCTGGGAAGTATATGCTGGACCGGTAAAAGTACGTTCAGAAAACTTCATAAACGAAGCAACTGGTTTATCGGAATCTTTGAGCTGGAAGGACTGGAAAAAATAAATTTCAATGAAAAAGATATACAGTTCCAGACCACGAGAAGCCAAGGAAGCGGCGGCCAGAATGTGAACAAGGTAAACACAGCGGTCCGCGCCGTTCATACACCTACCGGAGAAAGTGTATTCGCACAGGACTCACGCTCGCAGCTGGAGAATAAAAAGCTGGCTGTGTCAAGACTGAAAGAGAGAGTCGCAGGACTTTACATCCGCCAGCTGGAAAAACGGATGCAGGATACCTGGAATAACCATCTGCAGGTACAGAGAGGAAATCCGGTACGAACCTTTACCGGAACTGATTTTAAAAAGAACAAAGAGGACAAGTCTTTCAAAAAACAAAGAAATGTTCTGAAAAAAGAACTTAAAAACTACAACAATGACCTTAACTAAAAATAAATACTACTTTGAAGCGGTAGACAACTATCCTTACTACCTCGCAGACTGTCTGGAAGCATTAAACTATGCCCTGGCTTATGATCCGCAGGATGCCGACAGTCTTTGTCTGATGGGAAGAATATATTCTGAAGTGTTGAAAGATTATGAAACGGCAAAAGCTTATTTTGAAGAAGCTTTACAGAATAATATCGGCAATATCAACATCCCCAAATATTATATCAGCTGTCTCTTGAATAATGAAGACTATGATCAGGCAGAAAAATTAATAGAATTTGCTTTAAAACTTAAAGGAATTGATAAGACAGACCTTTTCAGTTCCCAATCGCTTTTGTTTGAGAAAAAAGGAGACTTTAAAAAAGCGCTACAATCTCTTAAAGAAGCAAGGAAAACCAGTCTTTCCCAAAATATGACAGATAAGCTGAAGGAGAAAGAAAAATTTATCAAAAGTAAAATGCCAAAAAGTAAAAAAAAGAAAAAATAAGTCTCCTTTTTTGTAGTTTTAATAGATGAAACACTCTAAAATCTTATTTCTGCCATAACTTAAAATGATGAAAATAACAGTCAATTTCGATATCAGACAGCTTCTGCTGAAAGAAACATTTTCCATCGCTTACGGAAACTATGACCGGAGAGAAGCTTTGCTCATAGAATTATCCTGCCTGAATTTCAAAGGATATGGAGAATGTGTAGGCATAGATTATTATCAGATTAACCTTCAGGATTTTGTTTTAAAATTAAAAGAAATTCAGCCTTTGCTGGAAAGGCAGTCAATTGTTCATCCGGAAGAATTTTTCAGAACTATTTCTGCAATGAATCTGCATCCGTTTCTGTTGTCAGCATTAGACTGTGCTTATTGGGATCTATTCGGAAAGCTTGAAAATAAAAGTTTTATTGAATTGAACAGGCTCCCGTCTGAAAACCTTGCAGAAAGCTCTATTACGATTTCAGTAGGAAATAGTGAAGATCAGATCCGGAGAATGGAAGAAAGTAGTTGGAACAAATTTAAAGTGAAATGCAAAGGATTGAATAAAGATCATATCAGAAAATTGCTGGAGCTTAACCGGAATATTGCCTTAGATTCCAATGCGAGTTTTACGGAAGAAGATTGTATCTGGCTTCAGCAAAACTCAGAAATACAGAAATTTACCTATATAGAACAGCCACGACCGGTTGATCAGTATGCTGTTTTAAAAAAAGAGGGCTTTGCCAATTGGATGGCGGATGAGGACTGCCGGAATATAGATTCTCTGGAAAAATTGATCCCCTATTATAAAAGCATCAATATTAAGCTGATGAAATGCGGAGGACTTACTCCGGCTCTGGAAATGATCAGAAAAGGAAAAGAACTGGGGTATAAAATAATGATAGGATGCATGACAGAATCTACCGTTGGAATCTCTGCCGGTTGTGCTCTGGCAGGACTCACCGATTTTGCAGACCTGGACGGAGCCAGTCTGATTTCCAATGATTATGCCTCCGGAAATCATGTGGAAAACGGAACGATTATACTCTCCGGAAAACCGGGCTTAGGGATAGCACTGAAATAAAATAAGCTTTCGAAAGAAAGCTTATTTTTTATTTACAGAGATCAGATAATCATAAACCATCTGGTGCTGTTCGTCATTTAATTTGGCCTTTGGAGCCATTCTGCTTAACGTTTTTATCCAGCCCTGATCATCATGTTTGGCAGGATCAGGAAGTTTGTGACACTTGGCACATGAATTTTCAAAAATCGTTTTACCCTGAACAAGCTGTTCAGATGCCGTATACTTCGGGCCTGTTACAGCCGTGCTTTTAGGTCCGCATGATACAAGAAATGCAGAACCGGCAGCCATACTTAAAATTAATTTTTTCATATCCCTTATTTTTGTTGATGATGCTTATTTTTTCACAGAAACAATATAATCATAAACCCACTGGTGCTGCTCGTCATTCAGTTTAGCTTTCGGTGCCATAGAGTTCATGATGCCTACCCATTGTACAGATGTATGAGCCGTAGGATCTGGTAATTTATGACATTTTCCGCACGAATTTTCAAAAATTACTTTCCCTTGTGCCATCTGTTCAGCCGTAGAAACAGCAGGTCCCGCAGGAGATGCGGTAGAAGCTTTTGGTGTACAGGATGCTAATAAAATTCCGGTAAGTAATGTGCCAGCGGCTATTTTTTTCATGTTTCTTATATTTGATTAATAACAAATGTAGGAATTTCCCTTTCCCGTTGGGTAGATTTACAGTAGTTTTAATTTAGAAGAAATAAAAATTAATAACAGAAAGGATTCTTTTGTTATGCCTTTATATTATTGACTATTCAGTTTTAATTATTAATTTTGGATCAATGAAATTTTCACCAGAAGAGCTAATAGAAGGAATACGATCAGGAAATAAACGCCTGATTGCAAAAGCGATTACATTAGTTGAAAGTAAAAAAGCAGAACACAGAACCCAGGCAGAAGAACTTTTAAAGAGTATAATGCCTTTTACCGGAAAATCTGTCCGCGTAGGAATAACCGGAGTTCCCGGTGCCGGAAAATCTACATTTATTGAGAGTTTTGGAAGGCTTGCTATTGCCAATGGCAAAAAAGTAGCAGTTCTGGCCATAGATCCCAGCTCTTCTATTAATAAGGGAAGTATTTTAGGGGATAAAACCAGAATGGAAGAACTGGCCAGAGAAGAAAATGCATTTATCCGGCCTTCCCCAAGTTCCGGTTTTTTAGGAGGTGTTGCGAATACAACATTTGAAACAATGATGATCTGCGAAGCAGCAGGCTATGATTATATTCTGATAGAAACTGTAGGAGTAGGGCAGTCCGAAGTTTTAGTTGCTGATATTACAGATGTATTTTTATTTCTCAAAATTATTGGCGGCGGAGATGAGCTTCAGGGAATCAAACGCGGCATCATGGAAATGGTAGATCTTATTTTCATTAATAAAGTAGATCAGGACAACTTACAGAAAGCCAAAAATACAAGACTGGAGCTGAAACGTGCCTTAGATTTTATTCCACCAAAAGAAAAAAACTGGAAAATTCCTGTATTGCTTGGTTCAGCTTTAAATAATGAGGGGCTTGATGAGGTTTATGGTAAAATTGATGAATTCATCAGCCTTAAAAAGAAAGCTGGCCGCTTTGAAGAGGTTCGTGTACAGCAGGCAGAAAAAAGATTTGAATATTGGGTTCAGGAATATATTCTTGCCCTGATGAAAAAAAGTGATTCTGTAGAAGAAGCTTATCTTATGCACAAAAAAAATGCTTCAGAAATGGTTTCCAATCCAAGTACTGAAGCAAAGTTATTTGTTGAAAAGTTTCTGTCAAAAAAGGATTAGGGCTTAGTTTCCTCCTTTTTATTTTCTTCATTTTTTGAAATATAACCGTCATAGGTGATCGGCTGTCTGTCATTCCCTCTGATGGATACAAAGGTCTTTCCGTTTTTAAAAACTTCTATATACATTTCATCTACGTTTTGAACATCGTTGGGTTTGATTTTTAGAGTCCAGGTGCCTTTTTTATTTTGAGATTTCTGCACTGTAAAATCCTTGGAACTAAATCTGTAGCTGCTGCCATCGCGGTTTCCGAAGGTGGTGTTAAATGTTCTTCCAAAATAAGGCAGAACAACCTCCATGGTATTCTGATGCATTTCGATGGTATAATTTCCGTTCAGGTCAAGCATTCTTGATGCAGTGGAATTCGGCATGGAATTCATAATCCTGATCACATCATAGCTGGTGGTGTTGGCACGCTGTGCATGGAATGTGAAATCCTGGGAATTTACCAGAGCATCTACTGTTTTTGGATCTGCTGAAGCCTGTGAAGAACAGCTTTGAAAGAAAAATAGAAATCCAAAAATAAATATAAGTGAAATATACTTTTTCATAACCATAATTATTGTTAATTTTAAATAGCAAAATGTATGCAAATATATTCCTTCTTCACCATTTTGGAATAGAAATTGTAAATGTTGAATTATTAACCACTCGAACAATGAAAATAACACAACTATTAGGAATAGGAGCTATTGCTCTGACAGTTTCAGCTTGTACAACCAACCCGATTACGGGAAGGTCTTCGTTACAGATCGCCAATAATTCAGAAATATTAACAATGTCTGCACAGGAATATAAAACGACATTGTCTAAATCTAAGATCATCACCGGTACCGCAGATGCTAAAAGAGTAGTGAGTGTTGGAAGCAGGATAAAAAGTGCTGCGGAAAAATATTATCAGAACATCGGAAGGTCAGCAGATCTGGCGAATTACAACTGGGAATTCAATCTGTTACAGAGTAATGAACTGAATGCATGGTGTATGCCCGGTGGGAAAGTTGCCGTATATACAGGAATTCTGCCGGTGACAAAAAATGATAATGGTCTTGCAGTAGTAATGGGACACGAGGTTTCCCATGCGTTGGCAGGTCACGGAAATGAAAGAATTTCTCAGGCGATGATGGCCCAGTATGGAGGAGCTATTTTAGGAAGTACAATTTCCAATGCACAGTGGGCAAGTATTTTTGAAAAGGCGTATCCTATCGGATCACAGGTTGCCTTATTGAAATATGGAAGAAGCCAGGAATCTGAGGCAGACCAGATGGGATTATACCTGATGTCTATGGCAGGATATGACCCAAGAGAAGCAGTACCATTCTGGAACAGAATGGAAGCAGCCTCTTCAGGAGCGAGACAACCGGAATTCCTTTCTACCCACCCGAATCCGGAAACCAGAATATCCGATATCAATAAAAACCTTCCGAAAGCTTTAGAATATTATAAAGCTGCCGGAGGAAAGATATAATTTGAATTTTTAATCTTGTATAAAGCCTTATTTTATTTTTTCGTAAATTAGTAAGGCTTTTTTACTACAACCACTAAACACGATATTATGAAGAGCTTATCAATTACCGGGCTTATACTGCTTGCGGTTTCAGCACTGCTTTTTTACCTGACAACGGATTTTACCGTTGAAAAAATTACTCTCTCTCATATGATGGGAATGATGGCTGGTGTAGGAATCGGGCTGATCATTGGGGGAATGGTAGGTTATATGAGTAAAGGAAGTGCTCTTAAAGCTGAGCAGAAAAAAAAGGAATTTAAACAGCTGCAGAAGGATAAAGAAGAATTGGAAAAACAGGCGGCTGAGATTGCCAAACGCGAAGCAGAACTTCAGGAACAGAATAAAAGCCCTCAAATCTAAGATTTAGAGGGCTTTTTTATAGTTGTTATTTCGATTGATTTAAAACTTATATCCTAAACCTACCATAAATAGGTTAGGCCTGTTATCATATCTGATTTCTGATCCTGAAACTTTATTGATGAAGTTTCTCTCATCCTTACTGAAAGCCCCTTCATATCTAGCATTCACAATCAGTTTTTTAATTTCCAGCTGGGCTCCGAACTGGTAACCTACTGTAAAATTATTTTTGGCGTTTTCTTTAAAATCATTGTATGTATTATCAGTACTCAAATTATAGCTTGCCACTGGCCCTACGAAAACCCCCAGCATATTTCCTAATACATTATATCCTACAAGAACCGGCATATCAATACGGTTGCTTTTTACATCGAAAGTAGTATTCTCGGTAGTAAATTCATTTTTGAAGTGAGTATAATATAGTTCCGGCATTACAAAAAGTGAAGTTGGAAGTCCTACTTTTAATGAAAGTCCTACATTGAAACCTGCATTGTTTTTTCCTGTTCCGTCAATCGCATCATTTACCGTTCCCTTGATATTTTTCCATGAAGGAGAACCTGTTGGGAATATTAAGTTGGCTTTACCTGCCAGTGAGATCTGTGCAGTAGCCAACATAGAGAACCCGATTAATGCTATACTAAGTACCTTTTTCATTATCGTCTATTTTTGTGATTGTATTTTCAATCGTTTTATTATTTTCAAGTAGATATTCTCTCAATTCTTTAAACAGTTCTGAAGAATAAACGAAGTCAATAAGATTTTTATTGCCTGCGGTGATAAGAACATCCTTATTTCCTTCCCATTCTTTAATTCCCAGTCTCAGGTATACAATTTTTTCACCAATTGTCATTACCGAATTCATATCGTGGGTATTGATGATGGTTGTGGTGTTGTATTCCTTTGTGATTTCGAGAAGAAGGTCATCAATAATATTGGAGGTGTAGGGGTCAAGTCCCGAGTTCGGTTCATCACAGAACAGATATTTCGGGTTGTTCACGATGGCTCTTGCAATGGCCACACGCTTCTGCATTCCCCCGGAAATCTCAGACGGAAATTTTCTGCCCGCTTTATCAAGGTGTACCCTGCCTATCACTTCAAAAACCCTTTTCTTTTTTTCCCGGAATGTAAGGTTTGTAAACATATCCAGCGGAAACATGATATTCTCTTCCACCGTTAGCGAGTCGAAAAGTGCACTGCCCTGAAATACGGTCCCGATTTCCGAACGCAGATGCTGTTTCTGGTCTCTGGTCATCGTATTGATATCCGTACCATCAAAAAGAATTTCTCCTGATGAGGGCTGATATACATTCAGTAAACTTTTCAGGAAAACAGTTTTTCCCGAGCCGCTCTGCCCGATGATCAGGTTTACCTTTCCTTTGTCAAAAGAAGTTGAAATTCCCTTAAGTACTTCAACATCGCCAAAACTCTTCTTAAGATCTTTTACCTCAATCATCAGCTTAATATTAATTGGGTTAAAATTAATTCGGAAATGATAATAAATACCATTGTCCATACCACCGCCTGGGTGCTTGCTCTACCTACTTCCAGTGATCCTCCTTTTACGTTATACCCGAAATAGGAAGGGACCGTAGCAATGATAAAAGCAAATACAGTAGTTTTGATAAATGCATAATACACGAATAAGTTCGGCATATACATCTGAATCCCTACTATATAATCATTCTCAGTCCAGTTCCCGGTAAGCATACCTGCCAGATGGCCTCCACCGATACCGAATACGATACTGATGGCAATAAGAATAGGGTTGAAAATAACGCAGGCGAAAATTTTTGGAAGTATCAGAAAGTTGGGCGAATTCACCCCCATAATGTCCAATGCGTCAATCTGCTCGGAAACCCTCATGGTTCCTATACTGGATGCAATATAAGATCCTACTTTACCCGCCAGGATAAGACTGATAATGGTGGGCGAAAATTCCAGAACCAAAACTGCTTTCGTAGCATAACCCACGAAGGAAGGCGGAATCGGGAAAGAAGAAGAATCAAAATTATTGAACATCTGGATAGCAACTACTGCTCCCACAAATATAGAAGTGAAGATCACAAGCCCAAAAGAATTGACTCCGAGATCATTAATTTCTCTCATGAACAGCTTCCAGAAAACCCTCATTTTCTGAGGCTTCTGTAAGGATTTACCTAGCAGGATAATGTATTCTCCTACAGCTGTGAAAAACTTTTTTAACATGCTGCTAAATTAGACTTTTTTTATTTAATTAAAGTTAAGAATGAGTTTAAGGTCTGAACGATATTGAACCTCAGAACCCACTGGGTTTTCTCAATCTGTTCCTTAGTATGTTTAACTTATTTCGCGTTTTTATCTCCGCCGATAACCAGGAAAACTGTCTTGAAAATGATCACCAGGTCCAAAACAAAGCTCCAGTTTCGCACATAAAAAGCATCGGCAAGAATTCTTTTTTTCATTTCTATTTCCACATCTCCATAGTCTCCCCGCAGACCACTTACCTGAGCTAGACCGGTAATACCCGGACTTACCATGCTTCTCAAACTGTATCTCCCGATTTTAGGTTTGTAATAATTGTCAACAGCCAGCATATGAGGGCGTGGCCCTACAACAGACATGTCTCCTTTCAATACATTAATGAATTGTGGAAGTTCGTCAAGGCTGGTCTTTCTCAGAAATTTTCCGATACTGGTGATTCTGGAATCATTTTCTTCTGTAGTTTTAATGGCAGACTGATCGTTTACAACCATTGTTCTGAATTTAAGACAATCAAATACTTCTTCGTGAAAACCATATCTTTTCTGAACAAAAAAAACAGGCCCTTTTGAAGTTGCTTTTATGAAAAGAGCAACAATCGGGAATAACCATGAACAGATAAAAAGCAATATGATAATGGAAAATGCCATGTCAAAAGTTCTTTTTACCAGATAATTAGCATAATAGTCTAAAGGATATTTTGCTTGATTAAGAATAGGCTGCGTCTGAATATAGCCTAAGTCATAAAGGAAAAAATCACTTTGGGTAATACTCGGTATCAGGGATACGTGTACTTTATTGTCCTCTGCCAGCCGGAAGATCTGTGTTTCCTCTTGTTCGCTGAAGTTATTTTCTGTTGATAAAAACAGGGTGTGAATACCATTTTTTTTCCAAAAGTTCACTAGGTCTAAGTCATTGATATCGGATTTTTCATATTCAAAGATTTTATATCCGTAATCTTTCCTGTTTTGAAATATATTCTTTAAAATGTCTGTAGCATCTGTTTCTCCCAAAAACATAACGTTCCTGTAGTTGATCCCCAAAGAACGAAAATATTTGATAGAAAAGAATATAATAGACTTCGTAAAGAAAATACAGAAAAAAAGGTAAAATGAAAGCCAGTAAATATCCGAAGTGAAAAATACATTTTTACTTACTTTTCCAATCAGCAGAACACCCAGTATAAAAAATAAAAAGTGTACCAGAAGACGTTCCAGAAACAAGGTGTATGTGAGGTTTCTCGGGATATTGTAAATTTTTGTCCTGCCACTCAGCAGTATCCAGAACAAAAATAGCAGTATCAGAGAGAAAATATTCTGATACCAGGTTTCCTCATGATACTTTAAATCTTCGTTTCTGCTGATAAAAAAGAATATAAAAATAGATGCAATAACCAGAAGGTCAAGCAAAATGATGATCGATTTCAGGTATCTAGAGTATCGAATTCTCTGCATCTATCGGTGTTATAACGGATACGAAGGGCTAAGTTACGTATTTTTACGGGATATTCAGATATTTGTGAGTCTGAACAGAAGCCTGCCATTCCGGATGTGCCAGAATAAAATCAGTGATCTTAGGATACATTTCATCACGCCGGCTCCATTCACTTTGCATATAAAGCCTGCAGTTTTCTGAAACCTGGGCAGCCTGTTCCTGTGCAAAAGTAAAATCATGATTATTGAAAATGATGACTTTAAGCTCATTGGCTTTCTGGTAGATCTCTTCTTTCGGAAGACCTGTCTTCTTTGGGGAAAGTGTGATCCAGTCCAGCTGTCCGCTCATCGGGTAAGCTCCTGAAGTTTCAATATGGATGCTGCATCCCAGTTCTTTTAATTTGGAGGTAAGAATATCCAGGTTCCACATTAGAGGCTCTCCGCCGGTAAGAACAATTGTTTTACAATGTTTTGCAGCTGTTTCTGCAATTTCTTCCGCATTCATCAATGGGTGAAGGTTGGGATCCCAGCTTTCTTTCACATCACACCAATGGCAACCCACATCACAGCCTCCCAGTCTGATAAAATAGGCGGCTTTTCCGGTGTGTGCCCCTTCTCCCTGTAAAGTGTAAAAATGCTCCATCACAGGGAGCATTTTACCTTCTTTTAATAAAATATCTTGTTCTTTATTCATTTTAAATTAGTCGTTATAAACCGATGTTTTATAAGCGATGATGGTATTCTTCATCAGCATAGCTCTTGTCATTGGTCCTACTCCTCCGGGTACCGGTGTGATCCAGCCTGCTTTAGCGGCACAGCTGTCAAAATCTACGTCACCTGCCAGATAATATCCCTTTGGAGAATCATCATCTACTCTTGTAATTCCTACGTCAACAATTACAGCTCCGTCTTTGATCATTTCTCCTTTAAGGAAATGAGGGTCTCCTAAAGCTGTAATAACAATATCAGCTTTTTTCGTGTATTCTTCAATGTCTTTAGTATAAGAGTGAGTAAGGGTTACCGTAGAGTTTCCAGGGAAATCTTTTCTTCCCATAAGGATGCTCATAGGTCTTCCTACAATTTTACTTCTTCCGATGATTACACAGTCTTTCCCTTTGGTTTCGATGTTATATCTTTCCAGAAGCGTTAAAATTCCGAAAGGGGTAGCAGGAAGGAAGGTATCCATTTCCAGTGCCATTTTTCCGAAGTTTTCAGGGTGGAAGCCATCTACATCTTTTCTTGGATCAATGGCATTAATGATTTTCTCCTGGTCAACCTGATCCGGTAAAGGCAGCTGAACGATGAATCCGTCAACTGCTTTAGACTTATTCAGTTCATCAATTTTTTCCAGTAATTCAGATTCAGAAACTGTACTTGGAAATTTAATTAAGCTTGATTGAAAGCCCACTTCTTCACAGTCTTTCACTTTAGCATTCACATAGGCTTTACTTGCCCCGTTATTTCCAACAAGAATAGCTACCAGATGCGGTGCTCTTCTTTTTGACGCTAGAATCTTTTCTACTTCAGCCTTGATCTCTGCTTTTATTTCTTTGGATACTTTTAATCCGTCAAGAATTTCTGCCATTTTTACTTTTTTTACTTTATTTAGATTTATTGAATACAATGGTATGCTGAAGCCAGCTGATTCTATTTATTCTCTTTATAATAATTGATCAGCCCGTTTGTAGAACTGTCGTGAGAACTTACGGCTTCATTATTTTCAAGTTCCGGAAGAATTTTATTGGCTAATACCTTTCCTAATTCTACCCCGAACTGGTCAAAGCTGAAAATGTTCCAGATTACCCCCTGAACGAAAATTTTATGCTCATACATCGCAATTAACTGTCCTAATGTGAAAGGGGTTAATTCTTTGAATAATATGGAGTTAGTTGGAGTGTTTCCGTGGAAGACCTTATAGTTTAACAGCCTGTCTGTTTCTTCTTCAGATTTACCGGAATTTCTCAGTTCTTCTTCTGCTTCCTCTTCCGTTTTTCCGAAGGCAAGTGCTTCAGTCTGAGCAAAAAAGTTGGCGAGTAATTTATCCTGGTGATCAGAAACTTTATTAGGACTCTTTGCATACGCGATGAAATCTGCAGGAATCAATTCTGTTCCCTGATGGATCAATTGATAGAAAGCATGCTGTCCATTGGTTCCGGGTTCACCCCAGATAATAGGTCCTGTTTCATATTCTACAAATTCACCGTTTCTGTCTACACATTTTCCGTTACTTTCCATATCGCCTTGCTGAAGATAAGCAGCGAATCTGTCCAGATATTGAGAGTAAGGAAGAATAGCATAGCTCGTGGCTGCGTAAAAATTACGGTACCAGATTCCTAAAAGTCCCATTAAAACAGGAACATTTTCTGAGAAGTCAGCCGTCTGAAAATGCTGGTCGGTATCAAATGCTCCTCTTAAAAGCTGTTCAAAATTGTCGTAGCCTACTGCCAGAACAATACTCAAGCCAATAGCGCTCCAAAGGGAATATCTTCCGCCAACCCAATCCCAGAATTCAAAAATATTTTCTTCTGCAATCCCGAACTTTTTAACTTCCTGGATATTAGTGGATAAAGCAACAAAATGTTTTGCTACGTCTTCTTCTTTTCCTGCCTTTAAGAACCAGTTTTTGGCTGAATAGGCATTGGTCATCGTCTCCTGGGTAGTAAAGGTCTTGGAAGCGATGATGAATAATGTGGTTTCCGGATTCAGGTTTTTAACAGTCTCAGCAATATGATTGCCATCTACGTTGGAAACAAAATGAACGTTCAGTCTTGTTTTAAAATGTTTTAAAGCAGAACATACCATCACCGGGCCAAGATCAGATCCTCCGATTCCGATATTGACAACATCTGTGATTTCTTTTCCGCTGAAACCTTTATGCGCTCCGGAAATAATATGTTCCGAGAATGCCTTCATATGATCAAGAACTTTTCTGATCTGAGGCTTTATATTTTCACCGTCTACAAGAATTTCCTTATCTGAAAAATCCCTTAAAGCAGTGTGTAAAACCGCCCTTCCTTCCGTTTCGTTAATTTTCTCTCCCGAAAACATCTTGGAAATGGCATCTTCTAACTGACAGTCTTCAGCAAGTTTTAATAAAAGAGCTTTCGTTCTTGAATCGATCAGGTTTTTGGAATAATCAAAAAGAAAATCATTTCTTTTGATGGAAAATTCATTAAAACGATTCGGGTTATACTGAAAAAGGCTTCTCAGGTCGAAATCATTTCCCGCGAAATGTTCATCAAGAGCTTTCCAGCTGTCAGTGTGTATAGGGTTTATTTTTGATAGCATAGGGTAAGAATTATGTGAGTCAGAAAATGAAAAGAACCGTCAAAAAAAAGATCAGAATTCTTATCATTTTATTTCCGATCTGCAAATTTAAGGAAAAATAAAACCTCAATTAAATTTGAGGATGATAAATAACATTTTTTTAAAAAAGAAACCCCGGAATTTGGTCCGGGGATTTCATGGTTATTGGTTTCTGTAAGATTTTAGCTTTATTCGTCCATATCATCAAGAATCTTTTCCAGCTGTTTGGCATTACGTCCATAAACGTACTTCGTCCATAAGACAATGCTTGTAACGAGTCCAAGTGTTCCGATAAGCACAGCCAGAATTAAAGCCTGTTGGTATCCTTCCGAAAGTCCGCTCAGTGATTTTCCCTTTTCTTCGAGAGTATTGTAGATCACTAGCCCGATAGTAATTAAAAAATGCGGAAGGAGCAGAAATCCGAAAGACTGATACCTTTCCATATTGAGACGGAGCTCATGATAGATTTTCCAAAGACTGTTTTTCGTGTTACCGGTATAAATACCGGTTTGTTTATAAAATTGATAAAATCCGAACAGATAATAGCAGGATATGACTGCCATCATTACATACGATGTGTAATAAATAACATACTGAGAGGAAGGAAACTTAAACTGTAAAGGAAAAAACGCAATCAGAATAACAGCGAGTATCTGTGCGGGAAATTCCTTTTTCATGCTTTTCCGGATCCTTTCAATAGGGTGTTTGCTTTCTTTTAACTGTTCTATAGTGTCCGGAATATGAACATTGCTTTCTTCATTATTCCATTGTTCTTTTAATTGATCAAAATTCATAACCTGTTTTTTTTATGATTTGTTGTATTTTTTCTTTTGTTCTGTTGAGTTTTACACGGGCATTACCTTCACTGAGACCCAGATTGCTTCCGATTTCTTTATGGGACATTCCTTCCATGAAATAGAAGATCACGGCTTTCTCTAAAGGATTGAGTTTCTGAACGGCATTGTAAAAAATTTCCAGCTGCTTATCTTTTGCAGGGTTGTAATCTTCACTCTGTACTTCAAAATGTTCAGGAGCATCAGTTTGGTTCTGGGTTCTTTTCTTCTCCTTTTTCAGATAAGTAATCGCTGTATTGATGGCAACACGATACATCCAGGTGGAAAATTCGCTGTCTCCTTTGAAAGTCTGGAAAGATTTCCATAGCTGGATGAGAATCTCCTGCTGAAGATCTTCCCGATCTTCTGTAGAGTCAGCATAGATTCGGGAGGCTTTGTATAAAATGCCTTTGTGCTGATTGACTAGCTTTAAAAACGTAGCTTCAGTTTGACTGCTCACGATAATTTCATGGTTTGGGTTATATTATAGATCTGATACAGGCTTTACAGTATATCCCTTTGCTCTGAGCAATTTAATGATTCCATGATCTCCCATAAGGTGAGCACCGCCTACAGCGAAAAGATTACTTTCTTTTTTCATCATGTCCGGCATTTTTTCTGCCCAGTTTTTATTTCGGTCAGTAAGCATTGCTTTTTCTTGTTTATCGTTCATAAATTTATCATTTTTAAACAGAGTGTAAACCGATTGTACATCTTCTTTTTTGAACGCCTCCACCATGTCTTTAAGAAGACTTTCATATTCTTTGCCCATTTTCAGCTGTTTGATGACTTCTTTCAGATCATACGCTTTGTTGATAGAGGTTAGCTGGTCTTCCACTTTTTCAAGTCCGCCAATGCTCTTTTTGCTTTTAAGGGCCGCCTGTAAAAGCTCTATTTCATAAGATTTTATTTCAGTCTGCGGACATGGAACAGCTTTCATTGAGATCAGAGCGTAGAGCGCCTGAGAGGAAGAATTGTCCATATTTTTCAGATTGGTTCCATAATCAGCAAGAATTTTATCCAGTTCTTTTGCTTCATTTGTCGTAAGCTGGTCAGTCAATTTTTTGTCGGTTTGGAACATTCCCTGCAATGCTGTCATTTCCGAGGGATCTGTATAATTGATTTCCATCACAAAGCGGTCTGTTTTTTCAAGAGCTTTTGTCACTTTCGGTTTTATTTCAAAATCCTTACTGCACATAATATGGCAGGTTCCGGTAATATAAGAAGGTTTTGAAAGGCCATTTCCTGTTACTTCCCAGAGAACACTGTTTTCGTTGGTCTGTTTTTTACCTTGTGCGCCGGCTGTTATAAAAGTCATTAATGTTAATGCTGCGAATCCAAGTTTTACTAAATTTTTCATGATATTATTTTTTTTGATTTTCTGTTCTTTTAAACAGTAGGTAATAGTACTTGGAAAGTCGTTACAGTTTTTTTTGAAAAAAAATAAAACCTCCTTAAAAAGGAGGTCTGTAAAATCTAAAATTATGATGATAACCAATTGGTTAGGGTAGTTTTTAGGATTCTGAAATTTTTGGCTGTTCAGGTTTTATTGTTTTTCTTTTTCTTAAAAAATAAATCACGGCAGCTATGATCAAGACAAACGGCCAGGCAGTAATAAGACCCACTGTAATCTTCTGAATCAGATAAAAGCCTTCTACAAAAGCATTTTTTGCATCATATATAAAATTGAATTTATACTTATTATCAATATTGGTTGTATTGGTAACGGCAATCTCAGCAATGCGCAGTTGGGGCTCTTTAATGTAGAGGTCAATGGTGCTGTATTGAAGATCGTTTCCGGTGTTCATATTGGCCAGCTTCTGAAGATTTCCCTCCGACATATTCTGATCATCCAGCTCTACTTTATCTTTTGTCGCTTTGAGTTTACTGATGTTATCGCCTGTCTTTTTGATTCTTGTACCTTCCATTTCAGCATATTTGATATCGAAGGTCACATCTTCCGCATGAATGATTCTTGAATTAAGAAATAATTTTTTATCATTAACCAACGCTAAAAATTCACCAAGCTTTTCAGCCGGAACACGAACCTGCATCGTATTTTCTGTCTGGTATTTTTTTATAAGCATTGCTTCTTCTCCGGAAGTATTGTAGGTGTTTTCAGAAACTACATTGCTGGTAAGATTGCTGTGGGTCACGAAACCTCCCAGTTCCTGAACTGATTTTTCAATGGAAACCGTTGCTTCGTAAACATCTTTTACTTCCATATTTACATCTGCAGTTTTAATGAACTGCTTATCCTTTACATGGGTGGAAGCGGCAGAAGATATACTGTCTGTGATAGGTACTGCAGCAGAATCTGTCGTTTCGTATGCTTTTATTTCAGAGGCGGAAGCTTCTCCTTTTTTACATGAAAAAGTTCCTAATAAAAGAACAGCAGATAGTGATAGTTTAAGGTACGTCGTTTTCATAGCGTTGATATTTAAGGTTTTGTGTATCCCAAAGTTCAGACAGGATCTTTTGTAACCTTTGAAAATCCAGCGTAAAAAACTTGTAAAGAGAAATTCTGTTTTAATGGATTGTAAATGAGTGTTTTGTAAAATATTTATGAACGGTTGGCTTTGTTTTCGGAGTAATTTTTGCTTATCTTTTACAAATCAATCCCACAAATCATTACTATGTCAAATACTTTTTCCAAAATCAGAAATGTAATAGAATTATTCAGATCCATAGATTTTGAACAATTGGGCTCTATTTCTCAAAAAGTAGATCTTCCGAAACTGATGCATAATTTCTCTAAGCTGGATGATAAACAGCTGCACGGATTAATGAAAATGCTGGACCCGGATAAAAAAAAGAAAGAGCTTCCGCCCATAGATGGTGATTTTTACGATATTTATCATACCCTGACACCGGAACAACGGGAAATCCAGCTTAAAGTAAGAACATTCATGGAAAAAGAAGTAAAACCTCTGGTCAACCATTACTGGCTCAGAGACGAATTTCCTTTCGAATTGATCCCGAAATTTCAGAAGCTTAACATTTGCGGAGTAACTTATGAAGGATACGGCTGTCCGGGAATGCCATTTCTGATGGAAGGGGTTATTGCGATGGAAATGGCTAGGATAGATGCCTCCATAGCTACCTTCTTTGGAGTGCAGTCCGGTCTGGCAATGGGTTCTATTTATATTTGCGGATCAGAAGAACAGAAACAGAAATGGCTGCCACAGATGCAGAAGTTTGAGAAGATCGGTGCTTTTGGTCTTACAGAACCTGAAGTAGGATCCGGAGCTGCCGGCGGATTGACGGTAACCTGTAAAAAAACACCCGAAGGCTGGATTCTTAACGGCCAGAAAAAATGGATCGGAAATGCCACATTCGCAGATGTAATCATTATCTGGGCCAGAGATCTGGACAGCGGTGAAGTGAAAGGCTTTATTGTTGAAAAAGATAATCTCGGATATTCCGTTGAGAAAATCAAAGGAAAAATGGCTCTGAGAATCGTCCAAAATGGACTGATTACGCTGAAAGACTGTCTGGTTACTGAAGAAAACCGGCTGCAGCATGCAGATTCATTCAAAGATACCGGAAAGGTTCTGCGGATGACCAGAGCCGGAGTTGCATGGATGGCTACCGGATGTGCAAGAGGAGCCTATGAAAGCGCATTGGATTATACGCGGAAAAGAGAGCAGTTCGGAAAACCTATAGCCTCATTTCAAATGATTCAGGGGCACCTGGTGGAGATGCTTTCTAATCTTACCGCAATGCAGACTATGGTTTTCAGACTTTCCGAAATGCAGGATGAAGGCATATTAAAAGATGAGCATGCTTCACTGGCCAAAGTTTTCTGTACGCTAAGAACCCGGGATATTGTTTCCAGAGCAAGAGAGGTAATGGGAGGGAACGGTATTTTACTGGAATATGATGTCGCACGGTTTGTGGCAGATGCAGAAGCCATCTACTCTTATGAAGGAACAAAAGAGATCAATTCCCTGATCGTGGGAAGATCAATCACGGGATTCAGTGCATTTATTTGAAATAGGTGATAGGAAGTAGAAGATAGGTTGCAGGTATTAAGCTGCGTTGTTGTAGTCTGGTACCTGCTAACTAACTAAGTTTTTATACTTCTCTTTATTGTCAATAATCATCCAGATATTGATTAGAGAAAGAACAACAGCCATGATGATACCTACCTGGCTTGGATCTCTGTATACATTTTGCAGAACAATTCCAACCATTACAGGGAGAATTACAATAGCACCCAATGCTCTGGTTTTGGGGAAGATGAATAATATACCGCCAATGATCTCTACAATACCTACTAATGGAAACAGCCAGCCGATTTCATTGAATGCAGCGTAAATTTTCAACTGTTCGTCAGTCATTTTAGGCATGGGTGAATATTGAAAAAACTTGTTCAACCCTGCATTAATAAACATAAGACCGAACAACAGGCAAATAATAAACTTTACGATTTTCATGATTGATGATTTTATATCAAATGTAAAATAAAAACATCATATTTTTATTAATTTATGAATAAAAACACATTGTTTGTGTAAAATTAAAGTTCGGTCTTCAAAATTCTGAATTGAAGAAAGTATTGCTCATCACCCATCGCCAATTACCCATTACTCATTGCCCATCCATCAGTCCATTTCCTTCAACGTAATATTCTTGGAGATTTTGTAGCTCTTTTTCTTTTTATTGGGCTTTTCTTCCTCTCCAAGCAATTTTCCCCAAGGCTTCAGCCCTTCCACTCTTTCAAAAATAATTTTAATGATCGCGATAGCCGGGATACACAGGAACATTCCTGCAATCCCCCAAAGGTGTTCGCCCAAAATAATTCCGATGAAAGAAAATAAAGCGTTGATCTTTACTTTAGAGCCTACTACGAAAGGTAAAACAATATTTCCGTCAACAATATGCACGGCAATATATCCAATGGCGACATAAATGCATGTAGAAGGTGTGCCGGTTGCAAAAGCAATAAAGCAAGAGATTAATAATGATATACAAATGCCCAGATAGGGGATTACATTCAATAAACCTGTCAGTACAGCCAGGAGAACGGCATATTTTACCCCTAAAACAGTAAGAACAATAGAAGTGAGTATTGAAACAATTAAAACCTGCAGACAGAGTCCGAAAATATATTTTTTCGTCATTACACGGATCTCAGTGACAACCTCCTGTACGCTGGATTTATGTTTCTCATTAAACACAGTCACAATAAAATTATTCAGAATCCTTCTGTAATTTAAGATAAAGATGAAAAACAGGGTAAAGAATACAATGAACCCGAATCCGGAAGAAAATATTCCGAAAGTAAAGCCGAGAATCACACCCGAAGAAGAAAGCAGTTTATTCAACCCCTGATTAATGTAATCCAGCTGTTCATCAACTTTTACGTTAAATGTTTTAGAAACCCAGTGCTGCAGGCTGCTGAACACTGTAGTTACCTGATCCCTGAGATGAGGAATATCTTTACTGAAATCAGAAAGCTGTGATCCGAAAAAATAAATAAGCCCCGATAAAATCGCCAGCATGATAAATACTGAGGTCATAGTGGATACAGATCTTGGAAACCTTAATCTTCTCTCCATAAAAGTAGCAGCCGGAAGAAAGAGCATGGCCATTAAAAAAGCCAGAAAGAAGGGTGCTAAAATGCTTTGTCCCAGTGCAAGCAGATAGCCAAGTCCGATGATGGAAATAACAACAAGCGTGAGATTGACGAGGAATGGAAGTCTGAGAAAGTTCATAATTTTTCAAATCTGTAGGATAAAAATAAGAAAACCTGTCGAATTGAAAGTTCATTTTAGTTTAATTAACATATTTCTTTTCTAAAGTGAAATATAAAAGACTGGTCGTGTGGTACCTTTATTTTGGTAGGTTTTAAGAATAATGAAATGAATGTTTACAATAAAAAAACGCATCCCAAAAATATGAGACACGTTTCCTTATTGAGAGTTGATATGTTATAAATTAATTTTCGATCGCAATATCAATGACTTCCTCCATTCTGTTTACATAATGTACAGTAAGGTTTTTCAGATAATCCTTTTTGATTTCTTCCACATCTTTTCTGTTGGCTTCACAAAGAATAACATCCTTGATTCCTGCTCTGGTTGCCGCAAGAAGTTTCTCCTTGATTCCGCCTACCGGAAGAACTTTTCCTCTTAAAGTAATTTCACCAGTCATTGCAAGATGAGGTTTTACTTTTTTGTTTTTAAATGAAGAAACCATTGAGGTCAGCATTGTGATTCCGGCAGAAGGGCCGTCTTTTGGAGTAGCTCCTTCCGGAACATGGACGTGAATATTTTTCTTGTCCAGATCTTCCTGTGGAATGCCTAATTCATCATGTTTGGCTTTGATATATTCTAAAGCAATCGTTGCAGATTCTTTCATAACGGTTCCCAGGTTTCCGGTCATCGTTAATGCTCCTTTTCCGTTACTTAGAATACTTTCAATATAAAGGATATCTCCACCTACGCTGGTCCAGGCAAGCCCTGTTACAACACCGGGAACTCCCGTGATTTCAGATAAGCTTTTTGGTCTTGGGACACCAAGGATTTCATCTACTTTTTCTACTGAAATTTTCGGATCATATTCCTTTGCCAGAGCTGTCTGAAGGGCTGTCCATCTGGCAATAGAAGCAATCCTTTTTTCAAGAGTTCTTACCCCGCTTTCTGAAGTGTGTGCTTCAATAATATGTTTCAGCTCAACATTGCCTAGCTTGAAGGATTTAGCGTCAAGTCCATTTTCTTCCTGCTGTTTTTTGATGAGGTGCCTTTTGGCAATTTCAGTCTTTTCCTCCAGGGTATATCCTGCAATTTCTATAATTTCCGTTCTGTCCAAAAGTGGAGTCTGAATGGTGGAAAGAGAGTTGGCAGTAGCAATAAACATTACTTTAGACAGGTCATATCCCATTTCCAGGAAGTTATCATAGAATGATTTATTTTGTTCAGGGTCAAGGACTTCCAGCAATGCGGAACTTGGGTCTCCGTGAAGCCCCTGCCCAATCTTGTCAATTTCATCCAGTACAATCACCGGATTGGAAGTGCCCGATTTTTTGATGGATTGAAGAATCCTTCCGGCCATCGCTCCGATATAGGTTTTTCTGTGACCGCGGATCTCACTTTCGTCATGAAGCCCACCCAGAGATAATCTTACATATTTTCTTCCTAATGCATCAGCAACCGATTTTCCTAAAGAAGTTTTCCCCACTCCCGGAGGACCTACAAGCAATAGGATAGGAGACTTCATATTGTTTTTTAATTTTAAAACAGCCATATGCTCAAGAATTCTTTTCTTGATGTCTTCCAGTCCGAAGTGAGCTTTGTCTAATATTCTTTCTGCTTTTGCAATATCAAAAACATCTTTTGTATAGGTTTCCCATGGAAGATCTGTAAAGAAATCAAGATAGTTTCTTTGTACATTGTAGTCCGGGGAATTAGGATTCTGACGTTGTAGTCTGTTGATCTCTTTCTGGAAATGTTCTTCCACCTCGTGGTTCCATTTTTTGGCTTTGGCTTTAATGATGAGGTCTTCTACATCACTTTCAGGGCCGCCTCCAAGCTCTTCCTGGATGGTTCTGATCTGTTGGTTCAGAAAATATTCTCTCTGCTGCTTATCAAGATCTTTAGAGGTTTTCTGATGGATCTGATTTCTGAGCTCCAGCTTTCTGAAATCCTCATGCATCATTTCGTAGCACTTATTGGCTCTTTCCATCAGATTTTTTTCTTCAAGAAGTCTTTGCTTCTCAAGGGATGAGAAACTGGCATTGGTGCATATGAAATTCAGAAGATCATCATTGTTGCTGATATTTTTAATAGCAAAATTAGCTGCGTTAGGGATGTTCGGATCCAGTTCTATGATTTTCAGGGCCAGATCTTTGATGTTTTCCAGCAATGCTTCATATTCCTCCTTGTTTTTAGGCCTGGCGTCTTTTAGTTTCGTGATCTCAGCCTTAAAATAAGGGCTTGTATCTACGATCTTCTTTATTTTAAATCTGTGAAATCCCTTTGTAATAGCCGTAATATTGCCTTCAGGAAGTTTAATGATCTTAATGATCTTGGCAAGCGTTCCGGTTTGATAAATATCTTTCTCGTCCGGTTGCTCCAGATCTGAATTTTTCTGGCTTACGATTCCAATGAAATCTCCGTTTTTCTGAGCTTCTTCAAGAAGTTGTATTGATGTTTTTCTTCCGGCTGTGATAGGAATTACCACATTCGGGAACATCACCATATTTCTTACGGGAAGAATAGGGAATACTTTCTGCTCGGAATTCTTATCCGTCTCCGAAAAGTCTGAAAGATTGATCTCTTCAGCTACAATATCAAACCCATCGCTGATCATTTCCTCTAAACTCATATCTTCAAATTTCGTCATAATTATTTGGGGTGACAAATTGTCATCTTCGTTTTAAATCATTAAATTGATTACTCACAATATGCGCTGAAAATGGTAAGCATATTATGGTCTTCTAAAATGCACAATACTTATGCCATTTGTTTTTTGATAAAAAATATGGTCAAAATTTCCTTTTTTCGATACCTTCTGTTGGAAAAAAATTAAAATAAAGAAGTTCCGCTTCTCTAATTTCTTAAAAATGTGTATTTTCGCAAACTGATAAAAAACTATAATTTATAAAATGGCAATTTTAGGACAGATTAGGAGTAAGCCTTGGCTATTAATGGGGGTGATTGCATTGGCGCTTTTAGCGTTTCTGGTGAACCCGGACAGTATCGACAAGGTTTTTGGTAAAAATCCTGATGTTTTAGGAAAAGTAAACGGTGAGAAAATCACCCGCGAAGAGTTCAATGACCAGCTTTTCGTGCTGCAGCAGCAGGCTGATCAGCAAGGCCGTCCAAAAAACGGACTTGAAGAGCAGGCTTGGCAGTTACTTGTACAATCTAAACTCATCAAGCAGCAGTTTGAGAAACTGGGCTTTGAAATGACAGATGATTATTTCTGGAATCAGATCCAGTACGACCAGATGTTTGCTCAGAATCAACAGTTCTTTGATGAGAAAGGTAATTTTAAAACACAAGAATTAAAAAAACAGGTTGAAACATTACAAAGCACCGATCCACAGGGATATAACCAGTGGATGAAAACCAGAAAAACAATCGAGTACAGATTGATGGCGAGACAGGTGTTTGCCAATATTTCAGGAGGGATCACTACAGGAAAGAAAGAAGCTGAAGAGCTGATGAAGCAGAGAGACCAGCTTGCTGATATTGATTTTGTAAAGATCGATTATGCTGCTTACCTTCAGAAAACAAAGATCAATGTTTCTACACAGGATCTTGCAAACTATATTAATCAGCACCCTGTAATGTTCAAAGCTGAACCAAGCAGAAACCTGGGGATTGTATATTTCCCTTCTCAGCCTAGTGCAGCAGATGATGCAGCCGCTCAGAAAGAAATTACAAAATTGTATTCAGGAGGAACAGATGCGAGTGGAGGAACGGAGAATTTCCAGAACACGAAAAATGATTCGATGTTTGTAATGGCTAATTCTGATATGCCTTTCAATGCTCAGTATATGAAGCCTAATCAGCTGCCTCAGACTATTCAGGCGCAGATTCCTACAGCTGCTATCGGACAGGTTTTCGGGCCTTACAAAGAGCAGAACTTTTATGTGGTTTCTAAGCTTTTAGATAAAAAGACTTCAGATTCTACCTTATCAAGACATATCCTTATTGCTTTCAAAGGAAGCCCTGCAGGGGAAGGTGTTACAAGATCTAAAGAACAGGCTAAAAAATTAGCAGACTCTATCGGAGCTATTGTAAAAGCAAATCCGGGTAAATTCACAGACTTTATCAAGCTTTCTAATGACCCTAGCTCTGCAGCACAGGGAGGAAGTTTAGGATGGACTACACCAGAAACTCCTTTCGTTCCGGAATTCCTTAAATTCTTAGCAGAGAACCCTAAAGGAGCTACAGGAGTAGTAGAAACTCAGTTTGGTTACCATATCATCAATGTTGAAGATAAAAAATCTGGTGCCATGAGCTATAAAGTGGCTAACCTTGTAAAAGAGGTGAAGCCTTCAGATGCTACAGAAGCAGAATCTGACAAGAAAGCAAGAAAATTCATTCAGCAGGTACAAGGGAAATCTTTCAACGATTTCGTGAACATTGCGAAAAAAGGAAATTACCAGTTCTCTAATCCTAAGACGGCTAAAAGATTTGACGGTCAGCTTCAGGGACTTGGTACTGATAAAGATGGTGAGATCCTGGGTTGGGCTTTTGATAAGAAAAGAGCTAAAGGAGATACAGAATTCTTTACTGTTGAAGGAACAGGAGATAAGATCGTAGTATATCTTAACGGAAAACAGGAAGCAGGTCTTGCAGATCCTGAATCAGTAAGAGATCAGATCGAAATGATTGTTAAAAATAAACTGGCTGCAAAGCAAATCTCTGATAAAATTGCAGGAGCTAAAGCTTCTAACTTAGATCAGATCGCTAAATTATTTGCATCTGCAAAACAATCTGCTCAGGTAAATATGCTTAACCCTTCTGTAGCAGGTGCTATGGAGCCTAAAGTAGCCGGTGCTGCATTTGGAGTGGCGAAAGGAAAACTTTCTAACCCTATTGAGGGAGGAACGGGAGTTTATGTACTGATCAAAAAGTCGGAAACAGTAAACAAACAACCTGGAGATCTTAAGCAGTTCACAGAATCTATTACTCAGAGAAACTCTGGTATGTTCGGACAGGCTTGGATGAAGAGCCTTCAGGATAATGCAGATATCAAAGATTACAGAATCGAGATCTGGAACAAGCTGGGTAATCAGCAACAATAAGAAATCAATTTTTACAGATAGAAAACCATCAGATATTTCTGGTGGTTTTTTGTATTTAACGCAGAGCAATAAAGAAAAACATTAATTTAAAATGTATTATATTTGCTCATTAGAAAAAATTTAGCAAGTGAAGTTCAGTAAAGAATTAAAAGCTGGTGTGATCGCACTTTTGGCTATTGTAGGCTTTGTGTTGTTGTTTCAATTCATGAAGGGCAGAAGCCTTTTTACTACCGATAATATATTTTACGCGAAATATGATAATGTAGAAGGGCTGGCACAGTCTTCTGCGGTTTCTATCAATGGATTAAAGGTTGGGCAGGTTGATAAAATCATTCCCCAGACCTCCAAAGACGGGAAGATCAATTTCATCGTAAAGATTACGGTAGATGATAAATTCGAATTTTCCAAGAATTCAACTCTTGAGATTTTTGAGCCGGGGCTGATGTCCGGAAAAGAAATGAGAGTAAATCTTGTATACGGAGGTCCGACTGCAAAAGACGGAGATACGTTGAAGGGAGCTTTCAAACTGGGAACGCTGGGAAGTCTTTCGTCTCAGGTAGGCCCTGTAAAAGATCAGCTTCAGACCGTTCTGTATAGGGTGGATTCTTTGATGGCCAATGCCAATCAGGTCGTGAATGCACAGAACAGAGAAGAGATCAGAGCCCTTCTGGCCAATCTTAATAAAACCGTAGGCGCTTTACAGACTACTGCAGGAAGCGTAAACAACCTTGTAGGACATAATGATCCAAAACTTCAGAAAGTACTCGATAATGCAGCCGTTACCATGGAAAGCGGGAAAGTAACCCTGGATAAATACGGAAATCTTGCAGAAAGCATTGATACTAAAAAACTAAACGCTACGATTGCCAATCTGGATGCTACAGTAGGAAAACTGAATCAGGTGATTGCAGGAGTGGATAACGGACAGGGAAGCTTAGGAAAACTGATGAAGGATGAGCAGCTTTATAATAATCTGAACTCAGCTTCTACCAACCTCAATGCCCTGATTGAAGATATGAAAGCCAACCCTAAGAGATACATCAATTTCTCAGTTTTTGGAAAGAACAATAAAGACTAAAATAGCCTTATGGAGTACATTGATAACATTATTTTTCTGATCTTACTGGTTGCCGGATTCGGGCTGTTTGCCAAAAGCCTGCAGAAGATCTACAGAAATATTAAACTGGGAAGAGAAATCAACAGAAGCGACAGGAAATCGGAACGCTGGGAAACCATGGCCAGAGTGGCAATGGGGCAGAGCAAGATGGTAAAACGCCCTGTAGCTGGTATTCTTCACCTTTTTGTCTATGTAGGATTCATTATCATCAATATCGAACTTATCGAGATTATTGTTGATGGATTGTTTGGAACCCATAGGTTTCTGGCTTCAATTCTGGGACATGGTTTCTATAATTTCTTTACAGCAACATTAGAAGTTCTGGCGTTGCTTGTTGTCATCGGTGTGGTGGTATTCTTTATCAGAAGAAACTTTTATGGGGTGAAAAGATTAACGATGAAAGAACTTTTCGGATGGCCGAAACATGATGCCAACTGGATTCTTATCATTGAATTTGCCCTTATGATGGCATTCTTCAAAATGAATACCGCAGACTGGGTTTTACAGCAAAGAGGTCTCCTTCCTGAGCATGGAAGTTTTCCAATCAGTTCTACTGTATTGGCACCAATCTTCAATGGTTTCAGTGACGGATTCCTGTTCTTCACAGAAAAAGCGGCGTGGTGGTTCCACTTTGTGGGAATCCTTTTCTTCATGAACTATCTTTATTATTCAAAACACCTGCATATTATCCTGGCATTTCCAAGTACATGGTTTGCCAACCTTGATAAAAAAGGAAAATTCAACAATCTTGATTCAGTAACCAAGGAAATTAAACTGATGATGGACCCTAATGCTGATCCTTACGCTGCTCCGGCAGAAGGAGCAGAAGCAGATGTTCCGTCGAAGTTTGGTGCTGAAGATATTTTCGACCTGAATCAGGTTCAGCTTCTGAACGCTTATTCCTGTACGGAATGCGGACGTTGTACTTCAGTCTGCCCGGCTAATATTACCGGAAAAAAACTATCTCCAAGATTGATCCTGATGAAAACCAGAGACCGACTGGAAGAAGTAGGAAAAAATATAGACAAGAACGGAAAATTCGTAGATGACGGCAAAAAACTTCTGAATGATTATATCACCAAAGAAGAACTTTGGGCGTGTACTACCTGTAATGCTTGTACAGAAGCCTGTCCGGTACTGCTTGATCCGCTTTCCATCATTTTCGAAATGAGAAGATTCCTTGTGATGGAACAGTCTGCTGCTCCGCAGGAATTAAATCTTATGATGACCAATGTGGAAAACAATGCTGCTCCTTGGCAGTATAACCAGGCCGACCGTCTGAATTGGGCTAATGACTAAAACCTGACAGATGAAAAAACTATTCTTAACCTTTTTGCTGATCTGTTCAGCCTTTATGATGGCACAGTCAGCAGATGAAAAGAAAATCCTTGAAGATTCACAGTCATTCATGACCTTGCTGGAAAAGAAGGACTATGACAGGATGCTGGATATGACCCATCCCGGAATTTTTGAAAAAATGGACAAAAATACATTGTCCAACTCTTTCAAAGCCATGCTTGAAGGCAATGAAGAATTTAAAATAGAGATTATAAATGCCGATAAGAATGCTTTCAGCGTATCACAGATCTTTAAAACAGGAGATGATGTAAAATATGCTTTTGTTACCTATCCCATGAAAATGAAAATGACCTTTCTTCAGGAAAAATTTGATGAGGATAAGAAAAAGATGATGCTGGAGATGATGGAAATGCAGGGAATGAAAGCACAATTTGTCAATGATTCCGCTTTGGAAATGAGTAAAGAGAGCATGATTATAGCTTTGAACGATAAAGTAACCAAAGGATCCTGGAAATATCTCAATTATGATGAAGCCAATCCTCTGTATGTTTCGGTAGTTCCGGCAGAAATCATGACAAAAGCTAAGGAATACTATGCTGATTTTTTAATTAAACAGAAAAAGAATGCAAATTAAAACAATGGCAGAATATGCTGCCGAAGGAAAATCCCCTGAAGTTTTATTTTGGGTTGGATGTGCCGGAAGTTTTGACGACCGTGCCAAAAAAATTACAAAAGCATTTTGCAAAATATTGAATAAGATAGGTGTTGAATTTGCCGTTCTGGGACAGGAAGAAAGCTGTACCGGTGACCCCGCAAAACGTGCAGGAAACGAATTTGTTTTCCAGATGATGGCCCTTACCAATATTGAGGTATTAAATGCCTATGAAGTGAAAAAAATCGTTACCGCGTGTCCACACTGTTTCAATACCCTGAAAAATGAATATCCTAGTCTTGGCGGGAATTACGAAGTGGTTCACCATACCCAGTTCCTTAAAACCCTTATGGAAGAAGGAAGATTAAAGATTGAAGGAGGGGCTTTCAAAGGAAAGAAAATTACGTTCCACGATCCATGTTACCTGGGAAGAGCCAATGATGAGTACGAAGCACCAAGAATACTTCTTGAAAAGCTGGATGCAGAGTTGGTAGAAATGAAACGTTGCAGAACAAACGGTCTGTGTTGTGGTGCAGGTGGCGCGCAGATGTTCAAAGAACCTGAAAAAGGAAATAAAGACATCAACATCGAAAGAACAGAAGAAGCATTGTCTTTTGAGCCTAAAGTAATTGCCACCGGATGCCCTTTCTGTAATACAATGATGACGGATGGAGTGAAGCATTTCAATAAGAATACAGAAGTAGCCGTAAAAGATATTGTAGAACTTCTTGCTGAAGCGGAAGATTTATAAAATTCTTATCCATAAAATAAATAACCCAGACTTAGTCCTGGGTTTTTCTTTGTCTTAAACTCAGGAATATTTCTTAATTTTATACTTTAAAAATTGACAGGATATAGAAATCATCTTACAGGATTCTCTGATTGATAAACAAAGATGTAAGTGGGAAATTATATCCGAAAAAAATAAATATTTAGATATGAAAATTGAAGAATCCAATATTGTAGAAACCAACGACTACAGAGTGATTATATACCCGGCATCCAGACCTTTTGAAACAAAAGAGGCTAAAATAATTACTGAAAAACTGTTCGATTTCCTTGCCACTTGGGCAGCTCACGGAAAACCGCTTTCTTCCTCATTTAAAATTGAAAAAAATCAGTTTATTGTGGTTTGTGTAGACGAAGAGAAAGAAATGGCTTCAGGATGCAGTATTGATGCCTTAGGGAAGGTGATGAGAGAGATTGATGAAGAGTACAAGCTTGGACTTTTCGACAGGATGAAAGCCAGCTTTGTAGAGAATGGTGAAGTGAAAACATTAAAGTTAATCGACTTTAAAACCCAATTAAGAAACGGAGAATTATCTAAAGATATTCAGGTTTTTGACTTCTCTAAAAATACATACCTGGACTTTTTAAGTCATTTCTTACTTCCGCTTGAAAAAAGCTGGGCAGCAGGTATTGCTTAAAAATATAGCATAACATAACATTTAGAACTTTAAATTGAAGCCTTCAGGCAGTTTTCTGTTGAAAACCGTTTGGGAAAAGTCCTCAATATAAGGTTCTTTTTGTTTGATCACCCTACACGGATTTCCTACGGCAATAGAATTCGACGGAATATCTTTAGCAACAATAGAACCGGCTCCAATAACTACATTATCTCCTATGGTAACTCCCGGAAGAATTACGGAATTGGTTCCCACAAATACATTGTTTCCGATGGTAATCGGTGGACATTTATCGTGAATGCTGTGGTCATTATGATTATGATTCGCAGAGATAAGAGAAGTTCCGGCTCCAAATCCTACATTGCTTCCGATAATGATACCATTATTTGCCTGGATATAGATATTCGGATTGTCTCCGGGGTCGCATAAAATCCCTTTCTTAATATTCTGGTAGGCTCTTACCTCTGAAGTGAAATGAACCGGCCATGGGACTTTTCCGTTAATTCTCAGAAATTTCTGCGGAACCGTGTACTGAAAAAAAAGAACATGAGGAAGCATGTATTCGTACTTCTGACGGTAATACTGCGGATAGAAAAAATTATTAATTCGGTGAAATATCTGGTACTCAATAAATTTTTTAATCGGATTCATTCTTTTTCAGCATAAACATGATGTAAAAATACAAAAATCCATAGCCTAAAAACAAAAATAGAGAAAAAATACCCACCAGATAGCTGATTCCTTTTTCTTTTCCAATCAGGATCGCAGCAATATTAGCGAGGAAAAGGTAAATGTTAAAAACAAGGGCTACATTACTTTTCTTCAGAATTAGTAATACATCAGAAATGGGATTGATAAGACTTCGCGTCAGGTATCCGAACGACATCAGGAAGATAAATAGTCCCAGATGTTCCCAGTTTTTATTGAAAAATAGTTTCAGAACCGGAATTCCGGCCACATTGATGAGAATATAGAGGGCGAAAATGATATAAAAGTTCATAAGACTCATCTTTCTTGTATAAGCAAACAGTTCGCTTCTGCTATTCCCCCGGTTATTGATTTCTGCAGCTTTCGGATAATATACCGTTGCAATGGAAGAGGATATGAGAAGAAGGGGAACAGACATGATTTTTACCGCTAAAGAATACTCTCCAAGCAGCGAATCTGCAAAATAAAGCGAGATCAGAATCGGCATGATGTTGTTGCCTAGGGCATTGATCAGTGTGGAAGGGTAGGTGTATTTAAAAATTTCAGGCCTTTTTTTCGTGTTGGTGAGGTACCTTTGAAAATCAGGTTTTACAAAATACTTCCTGGAATAATAAATGGCGGCAAAAAAAGCAGTAAGAAAGCCAATTAAACTGCCGATAACAAGACCATTTTCTATTTTAAAGAACACAAACACCACCTGAAAAAGAAAACTTACAACAGAATCTATAATGGTTAGGATGGAGACCTGTTTAAACAATTTTTTTTTAGCCAGAAGAAATTTAGCGTTATTCGTAAATAAATAGATAAATCCGGAAAAAACTCCTAAGAACATAATATCTTTAGAAATATGGAAAGGAAGAAATACCAGCAAAAAGCTGATCAGGGTAAAACCAGCAGAAATAATGGCTGAAGCACTGAAGTTATTATTAATCTCGTGTTCATTTCCTTCAAGCATAATCTGGTGTTCCTGCGCCAGGCTCAGGACGATCGCGAATATGCTCATAATACTCAGATAAATGCTGAAAATACCATACTCTGAAGATCCGTAATATTTAGCCAAAAGAAGACCTCCGATCACCAGTACAAACTTCGAAATGAAATTTCCTTTGAAGATGGTGGTAACGTGGCTGCCGTTTATTCTTTTGAGTTTGTTTAAAAACATGTTAAAATATTACATGGACAAATATATAATTATACATTTGCATAAAAAAGATTATTGAAAATTAACAGCAGATGAAATTCAACTTCAAATATTTTTTTGCAGCAACGTTTAGTGCTATTCTGTTTTTACTGATTTCATGCGGGCGTGATGATGATTCTTTACAGAGAATTGACCAGATCATGAACATTTATGTGACCAATGGTGCAGGACAAGATTTGCTGAACGCTAAAAAACCGGGATCGTATACTGGCTATGCCGTTAATGATATTAATGGTGATAAAGATATTTCTCCGGTACCGATTTCGCTTAAAATGACGACTGACTCGTTATATTATTTTGAATATATTGCCGGAGCCAAAAGAATAGTATTTGATTCCATCAGCCCTGATAGTAAGAATTTCCGTTCCAGAATGACCTTTACTTACTCCAAAAAAGTGGGTGATCAGACGGTTACTGAAAGTGATGTTATGGAGGTCCACTACCGATGGACACCTTCCTTATTTCAGGTTTCTGAAGTATTATACAACGGAAATCCTGTATTTTCAAAAGGAGCAGATGAACCTAATTCAATAAATAAGGTTACTATCGTAAAATAATTTTAAATTTGTAAATTGTTAACTTGATACATAAGTTTAACATCCTAATATTTAACATCTAAATAAAATGTTACAAGTCAATTTTTTGCGCGACAATAAAGAACGCGTTTTAGAAGGTCTTAAAAAAAGACAATTCAAAAATCTTGAGTTGGTAGACAACGCTGTTGCTGCTGACGACGAAAGAAAAAGAATCCAGTTTGAATTAGATTCGCAGCTTTCCGAGATCAACAAAATCTCCAAAGAAATCGGGCTTTTGATGAAAGAAGGAAAGAAAGAAGAAGCAGAATCGGCAAAATCTAAAACAGCACAATACAAAGAGTCGAGTAAAGAATTACAGTCCCAGTTAGATGTTACGGAAAAGGCATTACTGGATATTCTATATCAGTTACCAAACATTCCTAATGAGCAGGTAAAAAGCGGGGCTTCTGCTGATGATAACGAGATTATTTATCAGTCTCATGACGTGGAAGGTCTTGGCGAAGGTGCAATTCCTCACTGGGAACTGGCCAAAAAATACAACCTGATTGATTTTGAATTGGGGGTAAAAATTGCCGGAGCAGGATTTCCGGTTTATTTAGGAAAAGGAGCAAGGCTGCAGAGAGCTTTGGTTCAGTATTTCCTGGATAAAAATGTGGATAAAGGATATACAGAAGTTAATCCGCCTCACGTTGTGAATGAAGCTTCAGGATTTGGAACAGGGCAGCTGCCTGATAAAGAAGGACAGATGTATTACATCAACGAAGATAATTTATATCTGATTCCTACCGCTGAAGTTCCTGTAACCAACCTTTACCGTGATGTATTGTTTGATGAAAAAGATCTTCCTGTAAAGAATACCGCTTTTTCACAATGCTACAGAAGAGAAGCGGGAAGCTACGGAGCCCACGTAAGAGGTCTGAACCGTCTTCACCAGTTCGAAAAAGTTGAAATCGTAAGAATTGAAAAGCCAGAGAACTCTTATGCGGTTCTGGAAGAAATGGTAGAACATATCAAGGAAATCCTTACTGATCTTGAACTTCCTTTCAGAGTGTTGAGACTTTGCGGTGGAGATACCGGTTTTGCGGCAGCAATGACCTATGATTTTGAAGTATGGAGTGCTGCACAGGAAATGTGGCTGGAAGTAAGCTCAGTATCCAACTTTGAAACATTTCAGGCTAACCGTCTGAAATGCCGTTACAAAGGTGATGGGAAATCCCAGCTGGTACACACGCTGAACGGTTCCGCTATGGCTCTTCCGAGAATTATGGCTGCATTGCTAGAAAACAATCAGACAGCGGAAGGAATTAAACTTCCTAAGAAAATTGCAGAATATGCGAGGTTTGATCTGATCAGCTAAATAAGATCAGTGATTTAAAAATAGAACCCATCGGCATCCGATGGGTTTTTTATGTTTTTATTCTGTTGTTATCACTACTTTTTTATCCTTATCTACAAGATTTTTATTGTCGATCAGGTCATTTGATCTTACCGTGATCTGTACTGTTTTGTTATCGATCTGTTTTACAAAATCATGCTTTCCTTCGATTTTTTTAATGGGTTTCTGAAATTTCAGAGTATTGGTAAACGTAAGATTGAACATTCTGAGCATTCCGGCCATTCCTGAAGCCATTTGCTTTCCATACGCTTCAATAGAGTCACTTTTAGTTTGAGGGACTGTATTTTCGGGCTGATCTTTTTCTTCCAGGATTTTCAGGATTCCGTCAGAGTTAAATTTATCCGTATTGATGGTCAGCGATTTTCCGTTCCAGACGGCAATATCCTGAAGCGGAATTTTTTTCAGACGTTTGTCGCTGTTCAGAAGCTGTGTGATTTCTGAAGGCATCAGCTTATCATATTTTAAAGAGAGACCCAGGATTTCTCCTTTGTCTTTATTTACTTTCATATAGAGCTTTTTCAGGGCTTTTGCAGAATCTTCATTAATGGTAATTTTTCCGTTTTTCTGAACATCATACAGGCTTTTCCATTCCGTGGGAAGATTATCCAGTTCCTTAAGTTTCTGGGAATCTGTACCCAGCATGCTCATCATTCCCATGACACTTTTATCCATAAGAATATTGGACTGCATACTTGTAGCGGAATCTTTATAATAAGTAGTTTCTGTATTAATAGAGCAGGACTGCAGTACAGCAAAAAGTACGGCCGCCCATATCCATTGCATCTGTTTTATCATTGTTGAAATTTTTTGTGGTTGAAATTATTATTACAAAACGGATACCAACAAAAAAACTGCTGAATTCAGCAGTTCCTGTTATTCAGTAACGATCACGATATTTTTATCCGCATTTTTAAGTGCTGTTTCCTGTTCATACAGAGCTTTGAGGTTATAACTGATCTTTAAGGTGTAATCATCAATCTGCTTCAGCCAGTCATGTTTTCCGGTGATTGATTTTATTTTCTTCTCAAATTTCAGGTTTGTGCTGATGCTATTAAAGAACATCATCATCATGCTTTCCATCTTTTGAGGATTGTCTCTGGAGGCTTTCGAGATTATAGAAGCTTCAATATTTTTCAGATTAAAATTTTCTGTATTGATAGTAAGCGTTTTTCCATCCCAGAGATTGAAGATGTTCTGATCAACAGGCAGTCTTTCAACTTTAATATAATGGCTGAGTATGGAGTAATCATCCTGAGTGAAATATTCTGTTTTCAGAGAAACACCAGTAGGTTCATCATTTTCTCTGTTGGTTTTCATAAAGATCTTTTTCATGATCCGGATGTGCTCCGGGTTGGTGTCCTTTACTTCTCTACTCTTTTGTTCCAGCTCCTGAAGATTTGTCCAGGCAGAGGGAAACTTATCAAGATCGCTGTACTCATTTAAAGAATCTGGAGTAGCCGCTTTCATTTCTGCGATAAACTGTTTCATATCAATATCGGTCACAGAAGTAGATGTCGCATCTTTATGGAAAACAATTTCGGAGTTTACATTGCAAGATTGTAGGATAAAAAGGCTGGTAATCAATACAAAAAATAGCTTCCTCATGGAAATGAAATAAAAAAGACTGGTTTAATGACAGTTGGTAGAGGTATGATCGTGTCCCTCAATGTGACAGTTAGCGCTATTATGGTCTTTGGAGATGCCCATTGCTTCGGCTCTTGGTGAAATGTAAGGAATACCTAGTTCAAGGCCTCTCAGGATAAACAATCCTCCCAGAATGATCATAATTACAGGGACGGCTTTTAATATTTTCAGCCTAAAAGCCTGATTCATGAGATTTCCGGCTAAAACTACAGCAAACATGAACGGGAGGGTCCCCAATCCGAATAAAGCCATATATAAAGCTCCCTGCCATATTCCTCCGCCTGCAAGACTTGCGGTAAGGGCCATATAAACCATTCCGCAGGGTAAGAAGCCATTCAGGATTCCTGTAGTAAATCTGGATCGGTAATCAGCTTTCTGAAGCAGTTTTCCTAAATTCGATTTTACAGAAAATAAGAACCCTGAAAGAAAAGGTATTTTTGAGGCGAAATCTTTTCCTCCAAAAGAAAATAACGCCATAACGATCAGAAGAATTCCTGCCGTAATGGTAAGATATTGCTGGAAGCCTGCCATTTCAAATCCTTCTCCCACAATTCCTAAAATAGCTCCCAAAAGGGAATAGGTAAAGATCCTGCCAAACTGATACGTAAGGTTCTGGAGGTAGAAATTAGCTGCCTGCTTTTTGGTAAGTCCCATCGACAGGGCAATAGGGCCACACATTCCGATACAGTGAAAACCGGAAGCAAATCCTAAAGCAATAGCCGATACAACAAGTCCTATTTCCATATTACATCATAATCCATTCTATAGTCTGTTTTATCCTTGGTCCAGGATAGTCTTAACGTGTAATTCCCCATCTTTAAAACCTGTGAAGGGATTACAAATGACTGGCTGGCATCAAGCTGTACAGATTTTTTGATATCTAAATTCTGATCGTCGGTTCTGTTTAAAACAAATTTTACCGTAGTATTGGTATTGTTATAATCTTTTGGAAAAGTGATTTTAATTCCGTCTTTTCCCTGGCTGTATACAGGTCTCTCCTGCAGTTCGTCAGCTCTTTTTTTAGCATCAATCACATCCTGATACTGAAGTTCTTCCTCATAATAATTGTCCGTTACCATTTCAGAGTTTTTCTGCCCGTTCGGGAATAGAAACAGCATGGATAAAATAAAAACGATGAATGCAAATAATGCAATAACAACACCGTGTCCCCAACTAAAGTTTTTCATCTTCTAAAATTAAAATTGCAGTTTGAATGGTCCTTCAAAATAAGTCTGGTAAGAATCTACCAGTTCTCCTTTCATATCATAAACGCCAATAGTGATATTCTGTTTAGACAGTTTCATTTCACCTTCTGGGAAGCTGATATTGATAGTTCCCTTGGAAATTTTATCGCGTTCTATCTCAATCTTGCTTGAAGCACTGTAGGTAATCTCTCCGTGAGCAGGATCGATCACTTTTATCGTCACGATCTTTTTATCGTTCGTCTTATTTAAGAAAGTATAATTATAGGTATTGGTAATTTTTCCGTCTCTTACGAAGAATGTGCTGCCCGCAGGTTTAATAAACTTGGCTTCCATTTCTCCTCTGTTGTACAGAAGGAAGCCTAAAAACCCAATCAGAAGGAATAGGAATACTGTAAATCCTTTCATTCTTCCGGTAAATTTAAACTGTGTTTCTTTTTCAATTTCGTTTTCGGAAGCATATCTGATCAGTCCTTTCGGAAGACCTACTTTTTCCATTACTTCATCGCAGGCATCAATACAGGCAGTACAGTTAATACATTCCAGCTGCTGCCCGTCACGGATATCAATTCCTGTAGGACATACCACAACACATTGGTGACAATCGATACAATCCCCTTTTCCTGCTGCTTTTCTGTCTTCTCCTTTTCTCCACTTGGATCTGTTTTCCCCTCTCTTAAAATCGTAGAAAACATTGATGGTATCTTTATCAATCAAAACGCCCTGAAGCCTTCCATACGGACACACCAATGTACATACCTGCTCTCTGAACCATGCAAATACAAAATAAAATGCGGCGGTAAAGAGAATCATCACCATAAAATTGGTAGGATGGGCAAACGGTCCTTCGGATACAATTTTGATCACTTCTTCATAGCCTACAATATACATAAACATAAAGTGGGTAATGATAAGTGAGATTACAATGTATACGGACCATTTCAGACTTCTTTTCCAGATTTTTTCACTGTTCCATTCCTGTCTGTCCAGCTTCATCTGCTTGTTACGGTCCCCTTCAATAAGATACTCGATTTTACGGAAGATGGATTCCATAAAAATTGTCTGAGGGCATATCCACCCGCAGAAAATTCTTCCGAATGCAATCGTAAAAACGATAATAAAAATTAAGGAGGCAATAGCGCCTAAAGTCAGGATGAAAAAGTCCTGTGGATAAAAAGGTTGTCCGAAAATGAAGAACTCTCTATCAATAACATTGAATAAAAAGAATGGATTTCCGTTGATCTTCAAAAACGGTATGGTAAAATAAACGACTAATAAAAGATAGCTTACAATATTTCTATAGTTGGTATACTTCCCTTTTGGCTTCCTTGGAAATACCCATCTTCTTTTTCCGGATTGCTCCATTGTCCCTATAGAATCTCTGTAAGTTTCAGGGTCCAGAACCTGTCCCTGTCCGCCTCGTACTTCTGTTTCTTCTATGTCTGACATATTGTGTAGGTTTTAAAAAAAGAAAAAACATAATTCGTTACTATTTTTTAATCTAATAACAAATTATGTTTTTTTCATATGTTTTCTAATTTTTTAAATTATTCTTTTTCCCAGTGAGCTTCATCTCCATATGGTGGAGCACCTCCCTGAGCCGGAGTAATTGGCTGCTGTTCCTGGTTAATGTGGTATACATAAGCGGCAACATTCTGGATGTCTGTCCCTGTTAATACCCCATTTTTACCCCAAGCCTGCATCGCTGTACCTGTTACCCCATTTTCTACAACGTGGAATACGTTTTTGAATAAGGTTTTTTCAGGCTGGTTGTGCCAGTAGTTATCAGTAAGGTTGGGTCCGATACCCCCTCTACCACCATCAGAGTGACAAGAAACACAGTTGGTTTTGAATACTTCCTCACCGGCAGCAATGTTATCTGCAGAATACTTCGCAGATTCAATTGTTACTGGAGGCTGTTCTTTCATGTATTTGTCAATAGCTGCCATCTGCTCTTTATATTCTTTCTCGTACTCGCTTAACGGGTGTGCGAAGTCTGTAAAAGAGTAGGCTGCAATGTATACAATACAAAAAGCAGTCCCAAAGTAGAATAAACCTACCCACCATTTTGGTAACTGGTTGTCAAGTTCCATAATGCCATCGAAACCGTGGTCAATAAGGATGTCTTTCTCTTCCGTTTCAGATTGCTTTTTGAATGCAGCGTCATACATTCTTCTTAAGAAAGGTATCTTCTTCTCTGCAAGGTAAGCTGCTTTTTCTTCCGGAGATAGTTTTTTGAATTTGTTATTCTCAATCAAATCTCCAATAGCACTGTGGATGTATGCTAAAATGGCACTGATCACAACAGTTCCCCAGAAATAAGGAGAGGCTAAGAACGAGTAGCTCTGTACAAATAAATAATAAAAAACTATTAAAAGTCCGGTTATTATTAAGATGTTTACAACAACAGGTGTTCTTTGTTTCATAATAAATAGTTTAATTTTTTAAATTAAAATCGTCATCTTCATCATCCCCCAGAGGAGCCTCTTCTTCTTCTTTGTAATATTTCTTAGGCCTGCTAAAAACATAGATTACTAAAGCTACGAAGAACAGCAAAAAGAAAATCAGAGCCAACGTCTGGTAGAAACCAGCGTTTTCTGTATTGGATAATATATCTTTAAAGTTCTGAGGAATCATGTGAACCTTTTAATGTTTTTAGTTATTACTTGCTGTTTTGATTTCAGTGGTTTTGATATCTGTTCCTAATCTTTGAAGATAAGAGATAAGAGCTACAATCTCTTTTTTCTCTAATTCTCCCTGAGGTTTCTTAGCGTATTCCGTTTTAAGGTCATTCGCTTCAGAGAAGATATCTTTCACAATTTTCTTCGCCTGATTATCTGCCCATGTATTGGCAGAGTCAATTTCAGCTTTAGTGTAAGGTACATCAAATGTATTCTTCATCAGCTTCAATTTGTCTACCATTTTAGATCTGTCCAAATCGGTAGAAATTAACCAAGGGTAACGAGGCATGATAGAACCAGCAGAGGTAGATCTTGGGTTGTACATGTGCTTGTAATGCCAAGAACTTGGGTTTTTACCTCCTTCTCTATGTAAATCCGGTCCTGTTCTCTTAGAACCCCATAGGAATGGTCTGTCGTATACGAATTCTCCTGCTTTGGAGTACTGTCCGTTTTTACCGTTGAATCTAACAATCTCGTCTCTGAACGGTCTGATCATCTGAGAGTGACAAGCGTTACATCCTTCACGGATATAGATGTCTCTACCTTCCAGTTCAAGTGGTGAATAAGGTTTTACCGCTGAAATGGTAGGTACACTTTTCTTAAGAGATAGAGTAGGAATGATCTCCACCATACTACCAATTGAAATCGTGAATAAAGATAGAACAGTCAATAACATTGGCATTCTTTCCAACCAAAGGTGGAATCCTTCTCCCTCTTTACGTTTGTTTCCGATATTAGCTAAAGCAGGTGCTTCTGCAGGTACTTCCTTCTGGAATGATCCTTTTCTTACCGTAGCAATTACGTTAACGATCATTAAGATAGCTCCTGAAATATAGAATAACCCTCCTAAGAATCTCATTTTGAAGTAAGGAATAATTGCAGTTACTGTATCCAACCAGTTTTTCCATAATAGAGTTCCGTCCGGGTTGAACTGCTTCCACATTAATCCTTGTGTAAATCCTGAAATATACATTGGTACTGCATAGAAAATAATTCCTAATGTCCCTAACCAGAAATGCCAGTTAGCTAATTTTACAGACCATATTTTTGTTCTCCACATGATTGGAACCAGGTAGTAGATAACCCCGAATGCCATGAAACCATTCCATCCAAGAGCTCCTAAGTGTACGTGACCAATAACCCAGTCTGTGAAGTGACCAATTTTGTTGATGTTTTTTGTTGCTAAAAGAGGACCTTCAAAAGTCGCCATACCGTAGCATGTTACTGCCACTACGAAGAACTTAAGAATAGGATTCTCTCTTACTTTATCCCAGGCACCTCTTAAGGTAAGAAGCCCGTTTAGCATTCCCCCCCATGATGGTGCAATAAGCATGATTGAGAAACCTGTTCCCACAGCCTGTGCCCATGCCGGAAGTGCTGTATACTGAAGGTGGTGAGGACCAGCCCAGATATATACGAAAATTAATGACCAGAAGTGAATAATAGACAGTTTGTATGAGAATACCGGTCTGTCTGCCGCTTTTGGCAAGAAGTAATACATTAAACCTAGAACCGGAGTTGTCAGTACGAATGCCACTGCATTGTGACCATACCACCATTGTACAATAGCGTCTTTTGCTCCTGCATAAGCAGAATAAGATTTCCAGCCAGCGAAAGATAATGGAACTTCAAGGTTGTTGAAGATATGAAGCATTGCTACTGCAACCCATGTACCCAAATAGAACCAGATCGCCACATAAAGGTGTCTAACCCTTCTCTTAGCAATCGTCATAATCATATTCACCCCGAAAATGATCCATGATATAGCAATTAATATATCAATTGGCCATTCATGTTCTGCATATTCTTTTGATGTATTGATCCCCATAAAGAAGGTAATGAACGTAGCAACGATCATTAACTGCCAGGTCCAGAAATGAATCCATGACAATGTATCACTATACATTCTTGTTTTTAATAATCTCTGTGTAGAGTAGTATACTCCAACGTAAACAATATTACAAACGAATGCAAAGATTACGGTGTTGGTGTGCAGCATTCTGATTCTACCAAAACCAAATGCACCATGAGTGTTTATTAGCCCTTGAATATTGCCGGAGGCAAGACTATTGATGGTTGTGTCATCAGTTCCGAAAAAGAATTCGGGTAATTCAGGGTAGAAAAGCATTAATGCCGCCGTAAGCCCAAACGTAAACCCTATAAAACCAAAGATGATGGTCGCATAGAGGAACGCACGGACAATACTGTTGTCATAACTAAACTTTTGTGTTTCCATATCAACTATTCACTATTTTTCTCAAATTTATTTATTCTCTCCTATTTTTTTGTCGTCTTTATTTTTGTCGCCATTTTCATCATCTTCTCTGACTACTCTCTCGTCATCGAAAAGGATTCTGACAGCCGGAGATTCATCATCTTCAAACTGCCCTTTTTTGGCATACACTATAAATACGACCAGGAAGATCGCAGCTAAAGAAACACTGCAGACGATCATTAAATATAGAATATCCATTGGACAACAAAATTAACCTATTTTCGGGGTTCAAATTTAGTGAAAAATAATGACATTCATCACGAAATGCCGATTTCAGCTAATTTAAAATCAGTCTAAATAAGAGGCTTTAAGCCTGTTTTTTGAAATGTTTCCGGCCTAAAATCCAGGTAGCAAGTGTAGTAAATGTAACAACAGTAATGGAACTGATTGGCATGATGATTGCAGCGAAGAGCGGATGCATATGACCTGTAACTGCGTAACTTAAACCAACAATATTGTAAAGGAAGCTGATTATGAATGTCATTTTTACAATGGTGATAGAGCCTTTGCAAACGTTCAGGTAATTATCCAGAGTGACCACTTTTTCACCGTTCATAATCACGTCGGAAGATGGAGTAAAGCTGTTCGTATCATCAGCAATAGCAATTCCTACATTACTTTGCTTCAATGCTCCGGCATCGTTAAGACCATCTCCAAGCATGGCCACTTTCATATGCTGATCCTGAAGGGTTTTGATATAATTCAGTTTGTCTTCCGGGCTTTGGTTGAAAGCCATTCCTTTGAAGTTAGGAATAAGCTCCTTAAGCTGTTTTTCCTCTGATGAATTATCCCCGCTCAGGATGAATATTTTGTAATCAGTAAGTTTTGTGAAGAGCTCTTTCAGTTTTGGACGATATTCGTTTTTGAAAATAAATTTCCCTAAGAATTCACCATTTTTACTAATATAGACCGCAGTTTCCAGGTTTTTAGGTTCCTGGTTGTTATATCGTGCAGAACCAATTTTGTAAAGATTTCCCCGTACTTCGGCCTCGTAGCCTTTTCCGGAAATTTCTTTGAAGTTTTCAACGGTGAAATAATCATCACTCACCTCAATGAACTCGTATAGTGATTTTGAAAGTGGGTGGTTGGAGTTTTTTAATAGAGTTTTGATATTTAGAGTATCGAACTCACTAATTTCAGCACCTTCATATCTGATGTTTGATTTTTTACGATGGGTAATCGTTCCGGTCTTGTCAAAAACAATCGTATCAAGCTTAGCGATTTTTTCAATCGTAAGAGTGTCTTTTACGTAAAATTTATTCCGCCCTAATATCCTCATAATGTGGCCGAAAGTGAACGGCGCAGATAGAGCAAGAGCACAAGGGCACGCAATGATCAGGATGGCAGAAATTACCTGGAACATTTTCTCCAGATCGATAAAAGCCCAATACGTTCCGGCTATCACGGCAATGCCTAAAATGATGAATGTGAAATATTTACTGATGCTGTTAGTCAGCGTATCAAGCCCCGTTTCATGCTTTTTGAAAGCTTCTTTGTTCCATAGCTGGGTAAGGTAACTCTGATCGACATCTTTAATGACTTCAAGTTCCAATGAAGATCCGATTTGTTTTCCTCCTGCAAAAATTTTATCTCCGGGCTGTTTACTGATGCTTACACTTTCTCCGGTAATAAAGCTGTTGTCGATATTTCCTTCCCCATTAATCAGGATGGCATCTACAGGAATGATTTCCTGGTTTCTTACTAAAATCCGGTCTCCTACTTTAACTTCAGAAAGAAGAATATTATCCTGTTTTCCTTCAAAATCAACTTTGGTAACAGCAATAGGATAGAAGGATTTGTAATCTCTATCATAAGAAAGCGCACTGTAGGTTCTTTTCTGGAAAATTTTCCCCATCAGCATAAAGAAGAGGAGTCCGCACAAAGTATCAAAATATCCGGGACCGTAATTGGTGGCTACTTCATAGACGCTTCTTCCGAACAGAACAAAGATCCCCAATACAATGGGTACGTCAATGTTAACAATTCCGTTCTTCAGCCCATACCACGCTGATTTATAATAATCCGAAGCTGAATAGAAGACAACCGGGCAGGCCAGCAGGAACATAAGAACTCTGAAAAGACCTTTATAATGTTCCATCCAATAATCTTCTCCACCTACATATTCCGGGAACGCAAGGAACATCCCGTTTCCGAAAGCAAATCCGGCAATCGCAAATTTTACCAACAGTGATTTGTCCAGATGATCTACATTTTTATCTGCTGTTTCAAGGCTGATGACAGGTTTGTAACCTAAATTGGTTAAAAAATTAGCTAGTTCGCTTAATTTGAAATCGTTATGGTTGAATGAAATCTGTAAGGTCTTGCGGGTGAAGTTAACCTGGGAGTAATTAATATTTTTGTTCAGGGTATGAAGGCTTTCTAATAGCCATATACATGATGAACAGTGAATTACTGGGATTTTGAAAGTGACAAGGCTGGTGTTTCCTTCCGAGAAATCAGTGACCTTTTCGAAGATCTCCGGAGTGTCAAGATAATCAAACTGTGAAGAGCTTTCATCACTTGGACGGATTCCTGCTCTTTTATTAAGCTCGTAAAAATTACTTAAATTATTGGTATTCAGAATCTCGTATACAGACTTGCAGCCATTGCAGCAGAAAGTCTTTTCATCAAACAGAATTCTCTCTTTTTCTATACCTTGACCACAATGAAAACAGTTCTCGCTCACCTCCCTAAAATATTGAACTACAAAATTATAACAATTTTTTTTGTTTATCGAGTTAAAAAGTTCTATTTTTGTGATAAATGTCATATAAAATGTCGCAGGAACAACAGATTGCAATTGAAGAGAGGTTCGCCAGAGTTTTTAATGATAAATCTTTTAAGGAAAGACTTTCCAGTGTAGATTTTGAAAAATATATTAACGGCAAAAAAAGACTGAGTTTTCAGAAACATGATACCATTTTTGAGGATGGAGAAACACCAAAGGGAGTGTTTGTTCTGGAAAAAGGGGCCGCTAAATTATCCAAATCAGGGGCTTTCGGCAAAGATCAGATCTTAAGATTTATTAAAGAAGGGGACATTATCGGCTATCGTTCATTGCTTTGCGGGGAAAATTTCCAGGCAAAAGCTGAGGCCATGACAGATATTGAATGCATTTTCCTGCCTGCAGATATTTTTATGTACCTTCTTGAGGTAGATCCGCAGTTGTCTTTTGTGATGCTTCAGAAAATTTCTTACGAATTGGGAGAGTCATCTAATACCATTACTTTCCTTGCTCAGAAAACCGTTAGAGAAAGATTAGCGGAAATATTACTGTTACTGGAACAGAAGTTAGGTGTAGATCCGGAAGGGTTCATCAAAATTTCTTTAACAAGAGAAGAAATTGCCAACATTATCGGTACTGCTACCGAAAGTGCCATCCGTTTGATCTCTGAATTTAAAGGAGACAATCTCATTGAAGTAGATGGAAGAAATATCAAAATCCTGAATCACGACAAACTCATGAAACTAGGTCACGTAGTTTTATAAAAATCATACAAAAATTCAAGTCGGCGCAAGCCGACTTTTTAACTTTTAAAAAATAGATACATTATGTCTGTTCACTCTGAAATTAAAAAAGTTACAACTGAAACCTTGCGTAAAATGAAATTCGACAAGGAAAAAATAACTATGCTTACCGCTTATGACTTTACCACGGCTAAAATGGTAGATGCAGGAGGTGTGGATGCCATTTTGATCGGAGACTCTGCCGCGAATGTAATGGCAGGTTTTGAAACTACACTCCCAATTACATTGGATCAGATGATCTATCATGCTCAAAGTGTGGTAAGAGGTACCGACAGAGCTTTGGTTGTAGCAGATTTGCCTTTCGGAACTTATCAGAGTAATCCTGAAAAAGCATTGGAGTCTGCGGTAAGAATGATGAAAGAAGGCGGTGCACATGCCGTAAAAATTGAAGGAGGAAAAGAAATTTCCAAATCCATTAAAAAGATCATCAATGCTGGGATTCCGGTAATGGGACATCTGGGATTAACGCCCCAGTCTATCTATAAATTCGGAACCTATAAAGTAAGAGCAAAAGAAGAAGCGGAAGCTGAAAAATTGATTGCTGATGCACAGCTTTTAGAAGAATTGGGATGTTTCTCCATTGTATTGGAAAAAATTCCGGCTGATTTAGCTAAAAAAGTTACCGAAAGCATTTCTATTCCTACCATCGGAATCGGTGCAGGAGCAGACTGTGACGGACAGGTTCTGGTATATCATGATATGGTGGGGATGAACAAAGGTTTCAGTCCTAAATTCCTGAGAAGATATCTTGATCTTTATACTGAAATTACAGGAGCCGTTTCCCAATATGTGAAAGATGTGAAAAGTGTTGAATTTCCAAATGAAAGTGAAAGTTATTAATCTATGAACAATCAACAGAAATCACTTCAGGGAATATTGTCTATTGCAGCACTGATCTGTCTTGCTGTAGGCTGGTTTAATTTATTTTCTCCGGAAATCAATCATCTTCTTTCAAGAAAGGTGTTTTATGTACTGATAGGGGCAAGCTTCTTTATTCAGGCACCTTTATTTTTAAACAAAAATCTGTCGTATGCGATGTACGGCGCAGCATTGATCTGTATTGTAGGAGCATTTCTGCCGGATGATTCAAAACTTTCAGCGATTAAAACGTTGGGGCTTTTAGGAGGAATTATCCTTTCATTGGCCAACAGACCGAGATAAATTCAGATGATGGAGGAGCAGATTGTATATGAAGACAACCATCTTCTGGTGGTCAATAAAAAAGTCGGTCAGCTTGTACAGGGTGATAAGACCGGTGATGAATCATTATTAGAGACCATCAAGAATTTTATAAAAAAAAGAGATAACAAACCGGGGAATGTTTTCCTCGGTCTTGTTCATCGTATAGACCGGCCCACCTCAGGTCTGGTAATCTATGCCAAAACGTCCAAGGCGCTTTCCCGTCTTACCCAGATGGTAAAAAACAGGGAAATTAAAAAGACCTATTGGGCAATAGTGGGTAAGGAAATGATCCCGAAAACTCAAAGGCTGGTTCATTATTTAAAGAAAAACGAAAAGAACAACAAAGCAATCGTATTTCCCAAAGCTACAGATGGTGCAAAAGAGGCAATTTTAACCTATCATGTGATCAAAACACTGGATAATTATATGCTTCTTGAAATTGATCTGGAAACAGGAAGGCATCACCAGATCCGTGCCCAGCTTTCTAAAACCGGAGTGCCCATCAAAGGAGATCTTAAATACGGTTCTCCCCGCTCCAACCCGGATGGAGGAATTAATCTTCATGCGAGAAAACTGGAGTTTATTCACCCGGTTACCAAGGAAAAAATAGAGATTACCGCTCCCGTTCCACAGAATGATGCCGTTTGGAGAGCTTGTGATGAATAAAAAAAACCTGCAAATTTTCTGCAGGTTTTTTTATGGCATTCTTTTATTTGTATTTAATGTGCAATGAATTGCATCAATAAAATATTATTTTGTTGATGGTTTTTGTTTAAAAACTAAATTTTGCCTGTTCTGAAAAAATAACTAACTTCGTCCCATACTTTAGGGGTGTCTGTGAACAACAGACTGAGACTTTACCCTTTGAACCTGATCTGGATCATACCAGCGTAGGGAAAAGTAGGTGACTTTTGCTGTGCATTCTATTGTACAATAACAGCCATTCCTAAAGTATATTTAAAATTATTAGGAATGGAACTTACAATCAACCACACCCGAAAAACATTTGCTGTACTTCCCGAAAATCTGGAAGCACTAATGGCTATGGAACTCCCCGGAAAGAAAAAAGGAATTGCCGTAGCCCTCAACAACCGTATTGTTCCGCTGTCCGCCTGGGCAGAGACCATTCTCAATGATAAAGATTCAGTATTAATCATCACAGCTGCCCAGGGCGGCTAATAAAATACAGTTATGGCTCATTCAATCACACGTTCGCCTTTTCCCAACTCTAAGAAAGTCTATGTGGAAGGCACAATACATCCTGTAAGGGTCGCTATGCGCGAAATCCAGTTAAGCCCTACAAAACTCACCAATGGTACTCTTGAAGATAATCCTCCGGTAACGGTTTACGATACCTCGGGACCTTATACCGATGAAAGTTCAGAGATTAATATTCTGAAAGGCTTACCGAGAATCCGGGAACAGTGGATTCTTGAAAGGGAAGATGTTCATGTTCTGGACAGTATCACTTCAGAATACGGAAAGACCCGCCTTGCAGACACCGGTCTTGATGAATTGCGTTTTTCCTATAACCACAATCCTAAAGTGGCCAGAGAAGGGAAAGAAGTAACCCAGCTTTATTATGCAAAAGAGGGTATCATTACACCGGAAATGGAATATGTAGCGATCCGCGAAAATCAAAGAATTGAACAGCTGCAATCGGTTTTAAAAGAAATGGCTTTTCAGCATTCAGGAAACAGTTTCGGAGCCAATACTCCCAAAAGCAAGATCACTCCTGAATTTGTAAGAGATGAAATTGCAGCGGGAAGAGCAATAATTCCGAATAACATCAACCACCCGGAAAGTGAACCCATGATTATCGGGAGGAATTTCCTTGTAAAGATCAATGCGAATATTGGAAACAGCGCTGTTTCGTCAAGCATTGAAGAAGAAGTTGAAAAAGCGGTCTGGGCATGCCGTTGGGGTGCAGATACCATTATGGATCTTTCCACCGGAAAAAATATTCACGAAACAAGAGAGTGGATCATAAGAAACAGCCCGGTTCCTATCGGTACCGTTCCTATTTACCAGGCCCTCGAAAAAGTAAAAGGAATTCCTGAAGATCTGACGTGGGAAGTTTTTAAAGATACCCTTATCGAACAGGCAGAGCAGGGAGTATCTTATTTTACCATTCATGCGGGAGTTCTGCTTCGATATATTCATTTAACGGTTAACAGAGTGACCGGAATCGTCTCAAGAGGCGGTTCCATCATGGCAAAATGGTGCCTTTATCATCATAAGGAAAATTTCCTGTATACCCATTTCGAAGAGATCTGTGAGATCATGAAGAAATACGATGTGGCTTTTTCCTTAGGAGATGGTCTTCGTCCCGGATCCATTGCCGATGCTAATGATGCTGCACAGTTTGCTGAGCTGGAAACTTTAGGTGAACTGACGAAAATAGCCTGGAAACACAATGTACAGGTCATGATTGAGGGTCCCGGTCACGTCCCGATGCACATGATCAAAGAAAATATGGATAAACAGCTGAAAGAATGTCACGAAGCGCCGTTTTATACCTTAGGCCCGTTAACAACAGATATTGCCCCGGGCTACGATCACATCACTTCAGGAATTGGCGCTGCAATGATTGGATGGTTCGGGTGTGCCATGCTGTGTTATGTAACACCAAAGGAGCATTTGGGACTTCCCAATAAAAAAGATGTTAAGGATGGAGTCATTACTTATAAACTGGCGGCTCATGCGGCCGATCTGGCAAAAGGACATCCCGGCGCACAGTACAGAGACAATGCATTAAGCAAGGCAAGATTTGAATTCCGATGGGAAGATCAGTTCAACCTTTCACTAGATCCGGATACCGCCAGAGCTTATCATGATGAAACCCTTCCGGCGGAAGGCGCAAAGATTGCCCACTTCTGTTCGATGTGTGGACCCAAGTTCTGTTCCATGAAAATTACTCAGGAAATCAGAGAGTCTGCCGAGAAAGGAATGCTGGGCAAATCTCAGGAGTTTATAGAAAAAGGAAAGGAAATTTATATATGATCATTGTTATCACTCCTGAACTGATGATTCCTGATGAAACGAAAATGATTAATCAACTGTTCCGGAAAGGACTGGAACTGCTCCACATCAGAAAACCTTTTATCGGGATGAATGGAATGCTGGATTTTCTTAATGGGATCGACAGACTTTTTTATCCTCAGCTGGTATTGCACAGTCATTATGAAGTGGCTGACGAGTATAATATCTCACGTCTTCATTTCAGGGAAACAGCACGGTTGAATGGAGAGCATCAAACATACATCGGTAAAGGTATTCTTTCAACATCTGTTCATGATATTAAAGCTTTCAATAAGCTGGACAAAGAATGGGAGTATGCTTTTATCAGCCCGGTTTTTCCAAGTATTTCGAAAAAAGGATATGGTGAAAATACGAAAACCATTCATGAAATATCTTCTCGGAGCAATCCTGATGTAAAACTGGTTGCGCTGGGCGGAATCAATGAAAATAATATCAGAGAAGCGTTGGATTATGGAGTGGACGGAGTGGCTCTGCTGGGCGGAATCTGGGAGAGTAATCATTCTTTACAAACCTTTGAAAACTGCAGGAAAAATTCTCTTTTGTAATCGAAATAATGAATCAACAATGGAAAAATTACAATACATATCACAGGGAAATACAAGAAAAGAGCAGGAGCTTAATATCCGGAATGCTCTGGATAATGGGATACAGTGGGTTCAGGTCCGGTGGAAAAATGCTCAGGGAAATGAATTGATTAACCTCTGTGAAGTTTCAAAGAAGCTGTGTTCAGAATACCGTGCGTCTCTTATCATTAATGACCATATCCAATTAGTAAAAGAAACCGATGCAGACGGAGTTCACTTAGGGCTTAATGATGATTCGGTTGAAAAAGCAAGGCTGATTTTGGGTGATCATAAAATAATAGGAGGGACAGCCAACACCATAACCGATGTTCTTCAAAGGATGAATGAGCCATGTGATTATATTGGTCTGGGCCCTTTAAGGTTTACGGCTACCAAAGAAAAGCTGAGCCCTGTTCTTGGTTTTGAGGGATATCGCAGCATCATTGAAAATATAAAAGAAAAATCATTGGAGATCCCGAAGATCTTTGCAATTGGCAGCGTTACCCTTGAAGATATTTTACCCTTGCAGCAGATCGGTATTTATGGAGCTGCAGTTTCAGGGGAGATTACCAGACAGCCGTCAATGATTGAAGATTTTAAAAAAGTAATGATATAAAATCGGAATAAACTCAATTTTCCGTTACCCGCTGTAAATGAAAATTGAGATTAGGGGATGATTTTAGAAAAAGCAAATAATTGAATATGAATAATCAAAAATTAGTAATAGCAGACCGGGTATTTGAATCAAGACTGTTTCTGGGAACCGGTAAATTTGGTAGCCTTGGAGAAATGGCAGCATCTATTACCGCTTCAGAAACCAATATGGTAACGATGGCCCTGAAAAGAATTGATTCTCAGGCCGAGGAAGACGGATTGCTGGATTCACTGAAAAGCACCCATGTACATCTGCTTCCCAATACCTCAGGAGCAAGAACAGCTAAAGAAGCGGTATTGGCGGCTCAGCTTGCCAGGGAAGCTCTGGAAACCAACTGGGTTAAGCTTGAAATTCATCCCGATCCGAAATATCTTCTTCCGGATCCTATTGAAACCCTGTACGCAACGGAAGAACTGGCAAAGCTTGGGTTTGTGGTAATGCCGTACATTCATGCAGATCCTGTACTCTGTAAACGTCTTGAAGATGCCGGAACTGCTGTAGTAATGCCTTTGGGAGCACCAATCGGAACAAATAAAGGATTGAGAACACTGGATTTTCTGGAGATTATTATCAGCCAGAGCAATGTTCCTGTTGTGGTAGATGCCGGAATAGGAGCACCTTCAGATGCAGCCAAAGCCATGGAAATGGGAGCAGATGCAGTTCTCGTGAACACAGCCATCGCTGTAGCAGGAAATCCTGTGAATATGGCGGTTGCTTTTAAAGAAGGGGTAATTGCAGGAAGAAGAGCATTTGAATCTGGGCTTGGGGCAGTGATCAATCATGCGGAGGCTTCCAGCCCGTTAACTTCATTTTTATTTGAATAATATTGGTAATGAGCAGCTTTAAAGATATTTTTGAACGCTATCACTGGGATGAAATAAAAATAAGACTGGAGAAAGTAACTCCTTCTGATGTATTGCACAGTCTTCAGAAAAGCAACAAAACACTGGATGATTTTCTAAACCTGCTTTCTCCGGCCGCTGCTGAAAATTTGGAACTGATGGCGAAAATTACCAGAGCAGCCACTCAGAAACGTTTTGGAAAAACAATTCAGTTATATGCCCCGATGTATCTCAGTAATGAATGTCAGAATATCTGTACATACTGTGGTTTCAGCCTTGATAATCCGTTGAGACGGAAAAGGCTTTCGGATACGGAAATTATGGTGGAAGCTTCCGTTTTAAAATCAATGGAAGTGAATCATGTGCTGCTGGTAAGCGGTGAAGCCAATAAAACAGTAGGAGTCTCTTATTTCCGCAATGCTGTTCGTCTGCTCAGAGCTCATTTTGCCAATATTTCAATCGAAGTACAGCCGTTGTCGGAAAAAGAATATTCAATGCTTCATCAGGATGGGGTGCATTCTGTGTTGGTATATCAGGAAACCTATCATCAGGAGGTCTACAAAGAATACCATCCGAAAGGAAAGAAATCAAACTTTCATTTCAGACTGGAAACACCGGACAGAATCGGAAAAGCGGGAATCCATAAGGTAGGTCTTGGCGTCTTGCTAGGCCTGGAAGACTGGAGAGTGGATAGTTTTTTTAATGCGCTTCATATTGATTACTTACAGAAAACATACTGGAAGAGCCGTTTTTCAGTTTCATTTCCAAGACTTAGGCCAGCAGAAGGAATTATTGAGCCTAATTTTATCATGGAAGATAAAGACCTTCTGCAACTGATATGTGCCTACAGGATATGGAATGAAGACCTTGAAATCTCTATATCCACCCGTGAAAACGAAAAATTCAGGGATCATATTATTTCTCTGGGAGCAACAGCCATGAGTGCAGGTTCCAAAACAAATCCCGGTGGTTATGCTGTGGATAAAGAATCTCTGGAACAGTTTGAAACCAGTGACGAGCGCAGTATGGAAGAGATTAGGAAGGTTATTAAAAAGGCGGGATATGATCCTGTGATGAAAGATTGGGATCCCGTTTATAATGGTTTTATATCATCTATATGAAAAAGGAAGATGTTTTTGCACGATACAGCCGACAGATATTTATAGAAGAAATAGGATTGGACGGTCAGAAGAAAATTCAGGCCGCCAAAGTTCTGATTATAGGAGCCGGAGGTTTAGGAAGCCCTGTTATTCAGTATCTGGCTGCAGCAGGAATTGGAATGCTTGGAGTGGCAGACTTTGATGAGGTTGAGCTCCATAACCTGAACCGTCAGGTCATTCATAATGAACATACTGTTGGAATGCCGAAGACTAAAAGCGCAGCGAAGTTTGTGGAAAATCTCAATCATCAGGTTAAATGCATAGAAATTGAGGAAAAAATCAATGAATTCAATGCCGGAAAAATTCTTGATCCATACGATATTATTATTGATGGATCAGATAATTTTTCAACAAGATATCTGGTGAATGATACCTGTATACAATTAAAAAAGACTTTGGTGTATGGCAGTATTTTCGGATTTTCAGGCCAGGTTGCTGTCTTTAATCATAACGGCAGTAAAAACCTAAGGGACCTGTTTCCTGAACCTCCCTTTGATGAAGATATCCCAGATTGCGACCGTCTTGGTGTTCTGGGAGCTCTGCCAGGAATAATAGGAAGTATGATGGCCATGGAGGCTTTAAAAATTATTGCACACCTTCCGGTTAATTTAAACCAACTAACCTTGGTGGATACACTAGGCTGGCGGTTTCAGACCGTAGATTTTTAATAGGTTAAAGGATGTCGGTCGTTCTGCTTATAAAAAATCTTAAAAATAAAAAGAGGCAGTAATCATCTACTGCCTCTGTTTTATCTGTTATTGCGGGGTCTGCATTACCCCTCCGCTTTCTTCTTTTTTAGTCTGGTTTAGGATGTTCGGATCTTCTTTTGCCAGTTTGTTTTTGGTTGGAATCTTATAATTGATTGAGATTCCGAAATTTCTCGTGTCATTTTTAGAACGAATCGTTACCGGTACTCCCTGCAGTGGGCTGGAATGAGCCTGCATTACCTGAGAATTGAAGATGTCATTCGCAAACAGAGAAACCGTTAAACGCTTATCCATAAACTTCTTGGTCAAAGTAAGGTTAAGAGAGTTGTTGAATGGTTTGTCTGCCGTAAAATAGAAGTAACTTCCTTTCGGGGTTAGATAACTGTAATTGGCATTCAATGTTATTTCTTTAGGAAGAAGTAACTGGGTCATTACGTTGAAGATCCAGAACCCTTTGTTGTTCAGGTCATCAATTTCATGCTTCTGGTATCCTGCATAAAGATACATAAAGTTGATCTTGTCAGGATTGAAGTTGAATTTCATAATTTCGCTCATAGGCTTGCTGAAAATCATAAACGGAATCGGAAGACCCACATTAAAATTATGGATTCTCATATTGGAAATATTCACCTGCTGGTTATACAGGTTCTTTCCGTCCCTCATGATAAGCTGTGCTACCTGATTTTTTGCTGAACTTACACTATATCCCACAAAAGCATAGTCAAAAGCAGAAACTTTCACCTCATAGTTATCAAATATAGTCGGCTGAAGGTTCGGGTTACCGTTGATCTGAGTATTGGGGCCTCCAAACGTTGTGTTGTTCGGGTTCAGGGCTGAAATACTCGGAAGACTGATTTTTTTGTTATAATTCGCAATAACATTAACCTGGTTCATCAGACTGTACTGTACACTGGCATTCGGGAAGAATTTAAACTTATTGAAAGGAATAAGATCCGCTTCTACCAAACCTTTTTGTGAACTGTACACTCTGGTAACCCCGGAAATATCATAATTCTCGGCACGGCCTCCCAAAATGAAATCAAACTTTTTCAGCTTAGCCTGGAATTCAAGATAAGTGGATGCCGTCTGTCTTTGGTACTCCAAGTTAGTTATTCCTCTGCTTTCAGTATCGAAATCCATTTTTTCATATAAACCTCCGAAGCTTACCTTACCTCCATCCATCAGCTTGATCGGCTGAGAATAATCTACTTTTAGATTCGCAATTCTCATATCCGTGCTGTTGTTCAGGATGTTTCCGGTAAAATTATTTACTGGCTGACCGTCTGTAAAACGTTCATATCTCAGGATGTTGTCCTGGTTGAATTTATTATCAGATTTTGTAAAACCAAACTGGAAATCAAGCTTTTTCGATTTATCATCAAAACGCTTTTGGTACGTTACTACCGCCTCCTGTCTTACATTATTGGAATTTGACGCATCAAAATTGTTATTAAAAGTATAATCCTTCAGGTAATATCCATCAGGGTTGGTAATATCCGGAATTATTTTCGTGGCAAACCCGCTGCTTAGCGTGTAATTATCATTATTGTTGTGATAAATGTCATAGTTCAACAATAGTCGGTCTATCCCAAGATCAAAAGTAACCCCGGCTTTGGCAAAATAGCCGCGACTTACCCTGTCCGTATTGCTGTTCAGCAATTCGTCCTGCTGGTTGAGCATCATGTTTTCACGGTAATTCTGACCCACGTTCAACTGCCATCCGAAATACTTGTTTCTGGCATTTAAATTCACAGAATTGCTTGTTCTGCTTCTGTATTTATCATAATCCGAGAATGAATAGTTTCCGGAATAGGTAGCCGTTAAATACTTATTGGCATTTTTATTCGTGATGATATTCATGATAGCCCCTCCTGAAGTAGCAGGAAATTCTGCTCCCGGCTGTGTAATGACTTCAATTCGGTCTACGGAGTTGGCTGGCATCCCTTCAAGAAAGGAGTTCAGGTCATTAGAAGTAATATTTAAAGGCCTTCCGTTCAGATAGACATCCAGCATTTTCCCCTGATACATCATTCCTGCAATATCTGTGGAAACCAATCCCGGAAGTTTTTTTACTCCCTCAAGAACATTTCCTGTATTCAGCTGAGGCTGCTCTGAAAAATCGAAAATAGTACGGTCTGCCTTTTGTTCAACGGCTTTTTTAGTTTTGGTGATGACAACCCCTTCAATTTGCTTTTCTTTCGTGGTATTGTTCTTTTCCTGTGAATAGGCGAAAATAGAGCCCAACAGGGATAAAGTCAATATAGTTTTTTTCATAATGTTTTTTTACATCTATTCAGTTAGACGCCGGAAAATGAAATTTGTTACGAAAGAAATTTTAAAATTGAAATTTTAGTTCCTTAAAAAGATCTGTAAGAACCATAATTTTTTATGATAATGAGTAGTGAAAGAGCTATTTAAGTGAAGAAAATTCTACAAAATCATATTCTGCGGAAAACGTAAGAAGTTGTCTGAATACTGCAGCATGGCCATTACCGGCAATCACAAGGATTCTGTCTTCAGCACTGTGAGGGATATTCTGCATATTTCTGAACATTCTCAGGTTTCTGTCATACCAGTACAGAGCCAGCATATCTGCTCCATCGTACTGTCTCAGCTTGAAATCTCCGCTAAGATAAACTCCATAGCCGTATTGATGGTACTCTTTACTGTTCAGATACATAAAATTATCCAGCAGGGACTTAAAGTTTTTAGGCTCAGAAGCTTTATAGAGTGAAGTAAAACTCTGGGATATAGGATCGTCGCTTTTAAAATCATAATCCTGAAGGAGGTTTTTAAAATAAAGGGAATCTGTTTTGCCTATTTTTTCCATCATGTCATCCAGAACTGATCCTGCATCTATGCTATAAAGTTCCCCAATTTTAAGATCCTTGGCGATTCGCATAGCCAGTTGATAACGTTCATCACGCTGGTCACGGTGCTTACCTTCGTTGTATTCCTTCAATTTCTGATTGGCATTCCATTCCGGCCAGGCTTCGATAGCGATTTTAGTAGGCTTGAATTTCTTGATGTAATTGACCAGTTCAGTCACTTCTTTTGAAGTTTTCGGAGATAGTACATCCACCTGATCTTCTTTTAGGGTTTTGTGGGCATCAAGATTAGGATAATCAAAATGGAATGTACCTACTACAAGAACTTTGGTCCTTGGATTTTGAAAATAGTCTGAAGGTTTCTTCTGTGCGGTCATCAATGCAGGAAGACATAGCAGGAGTGTATAAAAAAAAGTTTTCATGGTTATTGTTTTTTTATGATTAAAAAATTTTGTTTTAAAGTTTAGTTCGCTCTGTTTTTATCCTCAAAATCAACTGTTCTGCTGTTGGATTTTACCTTTTGGTTTCCGAAACTGTAAGTAACGCTTAAAGTCAGTTTTCTGGCATCCCAGTAATTATTAAAAGATTGTACATTATCTTCATAATAAGCACTTCCTCTGTATCCCGCCTGTCTGAAAATATCATTGACAGATAGATTCATCTGAAGTTTTTTATCCATTAAGCTCATTTTAACCCCGGCATTCACGCTGGCATTGCTTTTTGAGGTTGAATTTCCTCCTTTGGACGGAAGAGACTGCCAGTAATTAAGAAAAAAGTAAAAAGTTTTCTCTTTATTCAGACGAAATGTATTGTTGGTGGAATAATAAAATGACTGCCCGTTCATAACCACAGCATTGAATTTGGTGATCTGTGTATCGCTGTAGCTGTATGAGGCGGATAGACTGCTTTCCCACATTTTGAAAAACGTATCGGTATAATTAAGGTTGATTCCGTAATTGTTCTGATTATAATAGTTTTCATACGTGCTGGTCATATAAATTCCGTCAGGAAAAGTGATCTGGTCAAAATTACTGGTAGATCTCTGGTAATACAGATTAGCAGACCACTTATTCTTAAAAATATAATTGAATTCTATATTATCATTGAAGGCAGGCAGTAGACTTGGATTTCCTGCATAATAACTGTAAGGATTGGAGTACCATCTGAACGGATCCAGGGCCCGGAAACCAGGACGGTTGATTCTTCTGGAATAATTCAGACTGAACTGGTTATTTTCATTGGCTTTATAGGAAATATAGGCTGATGGGAATAGTTTTCCATATTTATTTTCAGATCGTGACAGTGTGGTTGGTGAATATCCGTTCGTTTCGGTATATTCATACCGGAAACCCAGCTTTGCAGACCATTTTTCGCCAAAATCCTTGCTCGCACTGATGTATGCTGCATAATTTTTTTCATCATAATCAAAAAGATTACTTCTCTCCGGATCTATGATATAGTCATTTCCGGTCAGGTTAAAATAGCCGATGTCTGAACGGTTGGAAAACTGGCTGTACTTTAGTCCGGTTTCCATCTGAATTTTTTTTAAGTTTAAAGCAAGATCTGCCTGTCCCGAATAAATTTTATAATCAACAGATGAAAGGTTTCTTACAATCTTCTCCGCCGAATCCGAAAGATCAGTCGTTATAAAATTAACATTGTTTTCCGGTAAATTTCCATAATAATTGGCTCCTATACTTAGCTTATGTTCTCCCAATTTCTGATCAAAATATAAATTAAGCATCTGGGATTTTGAGGTTGAACGATGTTTAGAATTGGTATTGGTTCTCAGGATAACAGCATCCCCGTTAAAATAATTCTGAAAAGAAGCAATATCCATATTAGAATGTCCACGGGCAATGTCGTAAATCAGACCTAAATTTGATTTTTCAGTCACTGCATAATCAAGGTTGATATTGGCTCCCAGGCCGTCATTCATGTCCCGCCTGTCATCCTGGCTCACAGATGAACGGGTGCTGCTCACAGTATAGTTTTCTACAGAACGCTTGTCTTCATCGTAGCCACGGAGTTTTAATGAAGCTTTTAGTTTTTTATTCTGATAATTCAGGCTTGTACTTCCTCCAAAACCTGCATAGGTAGCCTGTTTGTAGTACGAATTCAGAAAGCCGCTCCATCCCAGGTTCTGGTTTTTCTTCAGAACGATATTGATGATTCCGCTGTTTCCCTGAGCGTCATACTTAGCCGGAGGAGTGGTGATCACTTCAATTTTGGCAATATTCTCAGAACGAAGGTTTTTCAGATAATTCATCAGCTCTGTTCCTGAAAGATTCAGCATACGGTCATTGACCATTACAGAAACACCGCTTTTCCCTATAATAGAAAGAAGTCCTTTGTCTTCATCAACTTTTAGCAGAGGTGTGTTGGCCAGAACCTCTGTTCCGGAGCTCCCTTGTGAGACCATTGAGTTCTGAACATCATACACAAGGCGGTCTACCTTCCGTTCTATAATTTTTTTCTTTCCCTCCAGAGATATAGATTCAATGATTTTCACTTTTACAGTATCGCCCGTCGTTTGGGCAGAGAAAAACATACTGCATAATGCTGAAGTGAGAATGGTTATTTTTTTCATGTTTATTTCTATAATAATAGCCGATATTGGGCTTGTATTATTTTTTGTAAAGCTATCAGGAAAAAACTGAGTGGGCAACAGCAATTAGATGAAACGGTTATTTTTTGACGACAAATAAGTTTTATCGGAAATTTTACAGGGTTCATCGAAAATTTGTAGGGTTTGTCTGGTGTAACTTTTATTTTTATGCGATGAAAAAGAAACAGCTTTTATCCCTGCATATTTTCTATTGGTGCCTCTATTTCATCAAAGAAGTGCTCGAATTTAATTTTAGTATGAAAGAACTGAGTAAACTATATCTTGTTTTTTCTGTTACTTTTTTCATCACCAGTTTTTGCTGTTTCTACATTAATTACTTTTGGGTCGTTCCGAAATTTTTTGATCTGAATAAATTCTATAAAATCATTATCGGGTATTTTATAAGTGTTTTCTGTTTTGTCATTATACGGTATTCTGTGGAGGAGACGCTCTTGCCTGCTTTATTTGGAATAAGAAATTATGCAGAAGGAACCGGACTTGCCTTTTACTTCTATGATAATATCTATTTCAGCTTTATTACCATTTTTGTGAGTACGGTTCTATGTATTTTTAAGTTGTATTCTGCGATGGAAACTGAAAAGAATAGACTCATGACCGAAAAGAAAGACGCAGAACTTCAGGCACTGAAAACGCAGATCAATCCGCATTTTATTTTTAATTCCCTGAATAATATTTACTCTTTGGTATATCAAAATTCTGAAAAGGCGCTTCCTGCGATAGAAGAGCTGAGCCGCTTACTGAGGTACAGTACAAAAGACCTTGAAAAGCCTTTGATCCGGTTGGAAAAAGAAATAGGTTATATTGAAAGCCTGATCGCTCTGGAAAGTTTAAGAATTAAAAACCCGGAACTGCTTGTCATTGAAAAGAATATTAATAATCCGGATCAGGGAATCTCTCCCATGCTGTTGGTTCCGTTTGTAGAAAATGCTTTTAAACATGGTGATTTCAGAGATAAAGGTTTTGAACTTAAAATATCTGATAAAAAAGGATCGCTGCATTTTTATCTTCATAATTTTAAGAACAACAGATCTAAAGATGATTTTTCAGGAATTGGTATTGAAAATGTCAGGAAAAGGCTTGAAATTTTATATCCTGCTCACCAGTTGTCTATTCGTGAAAATGAATCTGAATTTGTTGTAGATTTGAAAATAACTTTTCCGCATGAAAACCATTAAATGTATTATTGTTGATGATGAACCGCTGGCTATCTCGCTGCTGGAAAATTACGTGCGGAAAGTTCCCTTTTTAGAACTGGTCTTCTCCGCAGAAAACCCCATTACAGCGTTGGAATATATCCGGACTAATAATTGTGATCTTATCTTTCTGGATATTCAGATGCCGGAACTTACAGGAATCAACTTTATGAAAATCGTAGGAGATTCACACAAGTATATTTTAACGACTGCTTATTCTGAATATGCATTGGAAGGCTATGAACATCATGTGGTAGATTATCTTCTGAAGCCGATTTCTTTTGATAGATTTTATAAAAGCGTGGAAAAAGCCCGGGAGCGTTTTTCTTTTCATGAAAATAAAAGAGAGTCATATTTCTTTGTTAAATCTTCAGGGCAGCAGCACCGGATCAATTATAATGACATCCTTTATATTGAAAGCATCAAAGATTACGTAAATATCCGTACAACAGATCAGGAATATATTGTTCTGGATACCCTGAAATCTCTGGAGAACCAGCTTTCAGACGATTTTATACGGATTCATAAATCTTTTATCATCAATCTGGATAAAATCAAAAATATAGGCCTTAAGAAAGTGATATTGGAATCTGAACAGGAAGTTCCGATTGGGGAGAGCTATAGAGCAAATCTGTTAAATAAGCTAAAATAAGTAAGCTATTCAAACCTATAAGATTTGGATGTTTTTTTTATCAAAAATCTGCTTAATCTGCAACATCAGTGAGAGGTTAAAAAAGACTATTATACAGGGTTCGGTTAAATTCTTTTTGAAAGACATAAAATAAAAAGACAGCTTCCTCAGAAACTGCCTTTTTTATGATTAATCAATCTAACAATTAATTCTTATTATTTCTCTTGTTGTTTAATCAGGTTCAATGCAGAACCAGCCTTGAACCAATCAATTTGTTGATCGTTGTAGGTGTGGTTGGCCATGATAATGTCTTTAGTTCCGTCTTTATGAATGAATTCTAAAGTTAATTGTTTTCCTGGAGCAAACTGGTCAAGGTCTAAGAAGTTCACTGTGTCATCTTCCTGAATTTTATCGTAATCAGCTTCATTAGCGAAAGTAATTCCAAGCATCCCTTGTTTTTTAAGGTTGGTTTCGTGGATTCTCGCAAATGATTTTACCAATACCGCTTTTACTCCAAGGTGTCTCGGCTCCATGGCAGCATGCTCTCTTGAAGAACCTTCACCATAATTTTGGTCTCCCACAACAATGGTCGGCACGCCTGCTGCTTTGTAAGCTCTTTGTACAGCCGGAACTTCACCGTATTCACCGGTTAGCTCATTTTTAACCTTATTGGTTTCCATATTGTAAGCGTTTACTGCTCCAATCAACATGTTGTTTGAAATATTGTCTAAATGACCTCTGTATTTCAACCATGGTCCAGCCATAGAAATATGATCAGTTGTACATTTTCCGAAAGCTTTGATCAGTACTTTTGCGCCTTCAATATTTTTACCGTCCCAAGCAGGGAACTCTTCTAATAACTGAAGCCTGTCGGAAGTAGGACTTACATTCACAACAACGCTGGAACCATCTGCCGATGGAGCCTGATAACCGTTGTCATCTACTGCAAAACCTCTTGCAGGAAGTTCAGAGCCTTTAGGCTCATCCAGTTTTACCTGTTCGCCGGCTTCGTTCGTTAGAGTATCTGTAATTGGGTTGAAGTCTAGTCTTCCTGAGATTGCTACAGCAGCTACCATTTCCGGAGAGGCTACGAAAGCATGAGTGTTCGGGTTTCCATCAGCTCTTTTTGCAAAGTTTCTGTTGAAAGAGTGAATAATAGAGTTTTTCTCTCCTTTTTCAGCGCCTTCTCTGTCCCATTGACCGATACATGGTCCGCAGGCATTGGTAAAGATTCTGGCGTTCTCAAATTTTCTGAAAGAATTAAGGAATCCGTCTCTTTCTGCTGTGAATTTTACCTGTTCAGAACCTGGATTGATCCCTAAGATTGCTTTTGGCTTAACCCCTTTAGATACGGCATCTTCCACAATAGAAGCAGCTCTTGATAAATCTTCATATGAAGAGTTGGTACATGAGCCTATAAGTGCCCATTCAACCTCAAGCGGCCATCCGTTTGCTTCAGCCTTCGCTCTGAATTCAGCAACTGGAGTTGCTAAGTCCGGAGTAAAAGGTCCATTTAAATGTGGAGTAAGCTCAGAAAGGTTGATTTCAATTAATTGATCAAAATACTGTTCAGGATTGGCATAAACCTCAGAGTCACCAGTTAAGTGTTCTGCAATTTTATCAGCAGCATCTACTACATCTTGTCTTCCTGTTGCAGCCAGGTATCTTCTCATAGAGTCATCATACCCGAAAGTGGAAGTAGTGGCACCAATTTCGGCACCCATATTACAGATTGTACCTTTACCTGTTGCTGAAAGAGATTGGGCTCCTTCACCAAAGTATTCTACGATACATCCTGTACCTCCTTTTACGGTAAGAATTCCTGCTACTTTCAGAATAACATCTTTAGCGGAAGTCCATCCATTCATTTTTCCGGTTAATTTAACCCCGATAAGTTTAGGCATTTTAAGCTCCCAGGCCATTCCGGCCATTACGTCTACTGCATCAGCACCTCCTACACCAATAGCGACCATTCCTAGTCCTCCGGCGTTTACCGTATGGGAGTCTGTACCAATCATCATCCCTCCCGGGAATGCATAATTTTCAAGGACAACCTGGTGAATGATACCTGCTCCCGGTTTCCAGAACCCGATTCCGTATTTATCACATACAGAACTTAAGAAGTTAAATACCTCGGAATTTTTGTTGATACCTTCCTGTAAATCTTTATCTGCCCCTACTTTCGCCTGGATCAGGTGATCGGCGTGTGCTGTTGAAGGAACGGCAACTTTAGCTTTTCCGGCCTGCATGAACTGTAAAAGCGCCATTTGCGCTGTTGCATCCTGCATGGCTACTCTGTCCGGTGCAAAATCCACATAAGAGTTTCCTCTTTCATATGCTTGTTTAGCATTCCCCTCCCAAAGGTGGGTGTAAAGAATTTTTTCTGAAAGGGTAAGAGGTTTTCCTACGATTTGTCTTGCTATAGCAATTCTCTCAGGGTAACGCTCGTACACTTTTTTGATCATATCAATATCAAAAGTCATATCTTATTTTAGTTTTGTTTTTTTTATTAATGAATATTTTCTTTTTCAGCGATTGAAAAAGAAAAATCAATTTTTTATACATCAAAAAACGTTCCTATAATCCAGAAACAGGGGGTATTTTGATTCTAAAATCAATAGATTTTATAATTTTCAATTTAAGAAAAAATAGAATTTATTTTCTGGATTTTATTGAAAAAAAAACGTAACTATCTTAAAATAGAAACATTCTAAACAAAAAATTGAAAGATTTTAAGTCCGGGAGGACTAAAATCTTTCAATTATATTATTTTAAATCGTCTTGCGACTTAAGTATTAATCAAATTAGTGAGCGCTTGTACTTGTTAATTCCTTAATGGAAGGTACGAAAGTAGTAAGGTCAATACCTTCTACAGCAGCTTTATATTCATCAATGCTTGGAATTCTTCCAATGATGGCAGAAAGCACAACTACCGGAGTTGAAGCCAATAAAGATTCTCCTTTTTTGCGTTCAGAATCTTCAACCACTCTTCCCTGGAAAAGACGGGTAGAAGTAGCTAAAACGGTATCTCCTTTCGCTGCTTTTTCCTGGTTACCCATACAAAGGTTACATCCCGGACGCTCAAGGTACATTACATTTTCGTATTCTGTACGGGCCTCCCCTTTTGGAGCATTGTCATTAAATTCAAAACCTGAATATTTCTCTAATAATTCCCAGTCTCCTTCAGCTTTTAACTCGTCAATGATGTTGTAAGTAGGAGCTGCCACTACAAGAGGTGCGTTAAATTCTACTTTCCCTTGTTGTTTTTCAAGGTTTCTCAACATCTGGGAAACAATCTTAAGGTCACCTTTGTGAACCATACAAGATCCTACGAAACCAAGGTCTACTTTTTTCTCTCCACCGTAGTAAGAAAGATCTCTGATCGTATCATGGGTATATCTCTTGGAAACATCTTCGTTGTTTACATCCGGGTCAGCAATCATTGGTTCAACAATCACATCAAGATCTACAACAACTTCAGCATAATATTTAGCGTTGGAATCCGGAGTCAGTGCTGGTTTTTCACCTGATCTGATCTCTTCAATTCTCTTATTTGCTTTATCAATTAATCCCTGAAGAACTTTGTTGTGGTTATCCATTCCTTTGTCGATCATGATCTGGATTCTGCCTTTGGCAATTTCCAATGATTCGATTAGGGTATTGTCTTCAGAAATGTTGATAGATGCTTTCGCTTTCATTTCAGCAGTCCAGTCTGTAAAGGTGAAGGCCTGGTCAGCAGGAAGTGTTCCGATGTGAACTTCAATAATTCTTCCCTGGAATACGTTTTCTCCTCCAAACTGCTTCAACATCTGAGCCTGAGTAGCATGTACCACATCACGGAAGTCCATGTGAGGTTTCATTTCACCTTTGAACGTTACTTTTACAGATTCAGGAATTGGCATAGAAGCCTCACCTGTAGCTAATGCAAGAGCAACCGTTCCAGAGTCGGCTCCGAAAGCCACTCCTTTAGACATTCTTGTGTGAGAGTCTCCTCCGATGATAATTGCCCACTCATCTACGGTAATATCGTTAAGAACTTTGTGAATTACGTCAGTCATTGCGTGGTATTCACCTTTCGGGTCACGGGCTGTAATCAATCCGAAATCGTTCATAAATTTCATCAGCTTAGGAATGTTAGCCTGAGCTTTTTTATCCCAAACAGAAGCGGTATGGCATCCTGATTGGTATGCACCGTCAACAATTGGAGAAATGACAGTTGCAGCCATTGATTCCAGTTCCTGAGAAGTCATAAGACCTGTCGTATCCTGTGAGCCAACAATGTTTACCTGTACACGAACATCAGAACCGGCATGTAATACTTTTCCTGGCGTTGTACCTACGGCATTTCTGTTAAAGATTTTTTCAACAGCTGTAAGGCCTTGTCCTTCATGAGAAATCTCTTTGGACGGAGCAAAAACAGTGGGTGCTTCAATACCTAAAACCTGAGCGGCAAATGTTTGTAATTTTTTACCAAATACAATAGCGTATGAACCTCCGGCTTTGATGAATTCCATTTTCTGAGGAGTTAATGCCTTAGAAATGTCAATCAGCTCCTGATCACCGTTATATAATTTTTTCTCTTTTATATTGATGGTAAGAACAGTTCCTGTAGCTACTGAATAAGCTTCTTCAAGAATGACTTCTCCAGCTTCGTTGCGGACAGGGTTTCCGTTTTCGTCTGTTTTCTTTACCCAGTTTTTAAGATCGATACCGATACCTCCGGTAACATCAACGGTAGTAAGGAAGATAGGAGAAATACCGTTTGTTCCTCCAACAATCGGAGCAATATTTACGAATGGTACATATGGGCTGGCTTGTTTACCTGTCCAAAGAGCCACGTTGTTTACCCCTGACATTCTGGATGAACCTACTCCCATGGTTCCTTTTTCAGCGATAAGCATCACGCTTGCATCAGGATGCTGTGCCTGTAAAGCCTTGATTTCTTCCTGCGCCTGAGGCGTAATCATACATTTACCATGAAGTTCACGGTCTGATCTTGAGTGAGCCTGGTTACCCGGAGAAAGTAAGTCTGTTGAAATATCCCCTTCGCCAGCAATAAAAGTAACCACTTTAATTTCGTCAGCTACTTCAGGAAGTTTTGTGAAGAATTCAGCCTGTGCATAGCTTTCAAGAATTTCTTTTGCGATTTCGTTACCGCTGTTGTATGCCTCTTTAAGACGGTTGGTATCGGCTTCGTAAAGGAAGACCTGAGTTTTAAGAACTTCTGCAGCTTGTTTAGCAATGACAGCATCATCACCTAAAGCTAAGTCTAATAATACTTCAATGGATTTACCTCCTTTCATATGAGATAATAATTCAAATGCGAAAGCAGGAGATATTTCTTCTACTATGGATTCACCAAGAATGATTTCTTTTAAAAACTTAGCTTTTACGCCTGCTGCACTTGTCGTTCCCGGTAGGGTGTTATAGATGAAAAATTTAAGAGAATCTGCCCTGTATTCATTGTCTGAATCTTTAATCTGTGCAATGATTTCGCTTAGTAATTCAGCACCGTCAATCGGTTTTGGATGAAGCCCCTGGTTTTTTCTTTCCTCAATCTCTTTGATGTAATCCTTATACATATTCATAATAGAAGTTCTTTCATTGTAAAGGCAGGTGTCTTAAAAAAGCAGCTGTTGATGCTGTCTTTCTTCTTTACCGGCTGGGTTTATAACATTTTGATCTTTTTCGCATTCCAAGTCGCGATATTAACCGGTATAAAAGCTAGTGTAACCTACACTTTTTCTAAAAGTTTTAAAATTATTAAACAATTCAAAATGTTCCCCAAAATTACGAAATTTTACTATTTTATAAGAATGAAATTATTTAGATTCTTTATAAATATGAATTTGATAATTTCTATTTTTGGCCGTAATTTTGCAGGCAAATGATGAATATGAAAAATATCCTTAATTTTTTGTGCATTTTTATTTCGATTTTCATTTTTTCGCAGACTAAATCTGTGAAAAAAATACCGGTTAAGAATGTAGGGAAAGTAGCCGCAAAAAAGAGTCCTGCAGAACCTAAAACTAATCCGGATCTTGTGGTGATCAAGCAGGATCTCCCGGTTCTCATTCCAAAGAAAAAAGACGGAAAATTCGGGTATGTTAATCAGAACGGAAAATTTATCATCCAGCCGGAATACCATATTGCTGTATTCTTTTATGAAGACTGTAATCTTCTGAATTCTCCGAATGTAAAAGTTAGAAAATTTGGTACAAAAAATTATGCTACAGTAGAAAAAGATATGATTTCCTATCGTGTAGACAAGACAGGAAAAAGAGTATATCAGTTCAAAGAAGCAGATCTCGGAAAATGCAAATTCGAAGAATATAAACAGCAGCTTTATCAGGCCTATGTACTGAACGGTTTTTACGGAATCATCGAAAAGGCAACATTTATGAACCCTATGGATTACAAGCAGTTTCAGATTTACCCCCAATATCAGTATTTATTCATCATGGAAGGGGATGATGTTTCTGATCCTATGATTGTGGCGTCCCATAATGACAGGTTCGGGGTGATTGATGTTCATAATAAAGTTATCATCCCTTTTGAATATTCCAATATCAAAAGGAACTTTAGCTGGAAGCTCGGAAAAATGTTTGAAGTAACTAAAGACGGAACCAATTATTACTATGTGGACGCAGATAATAAAACCTATTAGAACTTTCTCTATAATAGTTTTACTTTTATGAAATAACTGTTGGTTATCTGATATATAGTGTTTTCTGTTATTCCGTTTATTTTTTGTAATTTCGCGGCTGAAATAAAGGGGTGCTGTAACAAGCTGAGATTATACCCAATGAACCTGGAACGGATAATGCTGTTTAGGGAAATTAAAAATGAGCAATAGGTAATGGATAATGAGAAATTCTCAACATATTACTTATTATCAATTACTCATTATTCATCATAATCCGCCCCTTTTATTCATTAAATTTTAAAGATTTATAGAATGAAAGGATTATTTTTTTTAGGGCTTACCGTAGGCTCTGCCGCTTTTATCCAGGCACAGAATAAAGATTCTCTGAAAACCAGGGAAATTGAGGCCGTTAATTTTACCAAAAGACTTCCCGTTGCCAAAGAAATCATCAATGTTCAGAAAGATGTTGACAGCCGAAATTTAGGGCAGGATCTTCCGATTCTTTTAAAAAATCAGACTTCTGTGATCTCTACCTCCGATGCCGGAAATGGTGTTGGTTATACCGGATTCAGAATCCGTGGAGTTGCAGGAAGAGGGATCAATGTGATGATGAACGGTGTTCCGTATAATGATTCTGAAAGTCAGGGGACTTTCTTTGTCAATGTTCCGGATCTTACGAGTTCCGCTTCACAAATTGTTATCCAAAGAGGAGTAGGGACCTCCAATAACGGAGTTTCCGCGTTTGGGGCAAGCATTAATGTGATTTCAAAAGAACCGGATGAGAAAATGTACTTCAAAACGGATGACAGTTATGGTTCTTTCAATACTTACAAATATTCAGCAGAGTTAGGTTCCGGAAAATTCTGGAAAGACAGGCTGTCTGTAATGGGAAGGTATACAAAAATTCATTCTGACGGTTATATTGACCGGGCTTCATCCAATCTGGATTCTTATAACTTTACCGCATTATTTGAAGAGGGTAAAACAAGGCTTCGCCTGATGGCTTTTGGGGGTAAAGAAAAAACATATCAGGCATGGAACGGTATTGACCGGGAAACCTGGGAAACTAATCCTAAGTTCAATTATTCGGGGCAGTATACCGATTTGTTTACGGGAGAAGAGAAGTTTTATGATAATGAAACGGATAACTACAGACAAAATCATTACCAGTTACTTTGGGAGCAGAAATTCAGTGATCGCTGGAATTTAGAAACAACTCTGCATTATACCAAAGGAAGAGGGTATTATGAAAATTATAAAAGGGTAGATGAAACGGATGATGAGGGAACGCATTACCAAGATTATAACCTTGCGGTTCCGATCGTAAATGGTTCCCCGGTTGAGGTAACAGATTTTATCAGAAAGAAATGGCTGGACAATGACTTTTATGGAATGGTTTCCACCCTTTACGGAAAACTGGAGAATGTAGACCTGAATTTCGGAGTGGTGGCCAACCAGTATTACGGAAGGCATTTCGGGAACGTGACCGGAGTTTATTTTCCTCAGATTAATGAATATGAATACTACAGAAACCGTTCCGTAAAAAGCGAACTGGCAGGTTTTGCAAAAGCTTTATGGAGAACGGGAGATCGTTTTGAGTTCTTTGGAGATCTTCAGCTCAGAAATATCGATTATAATACAAAGATTATTACAGCAGGAGATGGAGAAGGCGGAAATCTTGATAAAAACTGGCTGTTCTTTAATCCGAAAGCCGGAGTGAATTATAAAATCGGAAATGGGAAAGTCTTCCTTTCCTATGCCCATGCCCACCGTGAGCCTAACAGAGACGATCTGATGAGCGATAACAATGTGAAGGCTGAAAAGCTGCACGATTTTGAGGCGGGAATTGAAAAACAGTTCGGCATCGTATCATTTACCGCGAATTTATACTATATGTACTATGTTAACCAGTTGGTTTTGAATGGGGAACTGAATAATGTGGGCGCGTTCATCAGAACCAATTCAGGGAAAAGTTACAGAAGAGGAATTGAGATCGGAGCGTTGGCAAAACTTTCGAAGCAGTGGGAAGTATCCGGAAACCTGAGTTTAAGCCAGAACAGAAATGAGGATTTCAATATCAAGAACAAAGGAAATTTAGTTAATTTGGGAAATACCCAGATATCATTCTCTCCGGATATTATTGCTAATCTAGGGTTGAAGTTCAACCCTTCAAAGAGTTTCCAGTTTGCTTTAATGAACCAATATGTGGGGAAGCAGTATCTGGATAACACAGAAGATAAAAATTTACAGTTAAAAGATTATTTCCTTACTGATTTTAATGCTCAGTACCAGTTTAAAATCGCTAATAACGATATGGCACTGAAATTACTGGTAAACAATCTGTTCAATAAAAAGTATGTTAACAACGGAGCTGTTTATGAAGGATCTCCTTATTATTTTTCGCAGGCAGGAACTAATTTTATGTTCGGGATCAGCTGGAAAATTCAATAATAGAGAAATTAAAGTGTGAAAGAGGTTTTAATCCTTTCGTTTTAATACACAATCATCAAAAGACTGCTTAGGTGGTCTTTTTTCATATTGAAGGAAATGTCTTCAAAAGTCATGAAAAAGTTATAAATTTGCTGCCAAATGAATATTTCTGCATACATTTTAGAATATCTGAAACAATTTGGTACTGTGACGGTTCCGGGTTTCGGTGTGTTTTCGCTTAAAAATTCGAAAGCAATCATTAATTCTGAAAACGGAAGCATTCTTCCGCCTGCAAGCGAGATTGTCTTTGCAGTGGATTATGAGGTGGTATCTGATGAGCTGGCTGCTTTTATTGCGTCACAAAAACAGATGTCTCTTGAAGCTTCCAAAAGTGACCTGAAGATCCAGACCGATTTCTGGAAGAAAAAACTGCAGGCTGAACAGGTTCTGGAAATTCAGAATCTGGGAACCGTAATAATTGAAGAAGGAGATACCCATTTTAAAGGGAAAAGAATAGAATCCGGTCATCCCGACTTTTACGGGTTGGAAGAAATCAGAATTTCCGATATCAACAATGGTGAAAAAGTCCGCATTACAGAAAACCGGGAGAAAGATTATAAATTAAAAAAATCCATTCTTTGGACCTTCCTTTTTGCAGTTCCGGTTGCAGGTATCGTATACTATGCATTTACTCAGAGAGAATTGCTTTTCGGAAAGAAATCCTTTGATACTGTCTCTGTACAGACATCAACACACAGGATTGTTCCCAAAGACACCACGAAAGACCCTGTACAAAAACCAGTCCCTGCAGTGTCTGATTCTCTGAAGAAAGATTCACTGATAAAACCAGCCGGGCAACAAGTAAAATCAGCTCCGGCAGTTCCAAACAACACTAAGAAATGGCAAAAGTAAAAAAAGCGTCAGAATCCCTGACCATTATGACCAATATCGTTCTTCCGAACGAAACCAACTCTCTCAGAAACCTTTTTGGTGGTGAACTTTTAGCAAAAATGGACCGTTGTGCGTCTATTTCCGCGGCAAGACACTGTGAAAGAAGAGTAGTAACGGCTTCGGTAAACCACGTTTCCTTCAATCATCCTATTCCCGAAGGTGGAGTAGTCGTGCTTGAGTCAAAAGTTTCAAGAGCATTCTCTACCTCTATGGAAGTGTACGTGGATGTTTGGCTGGATGATCCGATCAACCAGAAAAAAATCCATACTAATGAAGGAATATATACGTTCGTTGCTGTAGATGAATTCAACCGTCCTATTCCTATTCCGGATATGATCCCGGAAACAGAAGAGGAAAAATTGAGACATGCTGCCGCTTTCAGAAGAAAAGAGCTTTCATTGATTCTTTCCGGGAGAATGAAACCTTTGGAATCCGTAGAGCTTAAAAAACTTTTCCAGGAACCTCAGGAACCTAAAAAAGATAAAAAATAGAAAATATAGACACTCATAACACAATGTTCGGCATAAATTTTCACAAATGATTTGTGCCGGATAAAATGAAAAAAATGCAGTGGATATTTTGGTAAAACTAAATTAGTGTTATTTGTGTTTTTTAATATGAAAATTCTTCTTTTAGATAAAAACCATCCCCTTATCACCAAACAGCTTCTTGCTAAAAACTTTGTGCTGGAAGAAGATTTTACATCCTCTTATGATGAGGTTTGTGATAAAATTGAACAGTACGACGGAGTGATCATCAGAAGCCGCATTCCTTTAGATGAAAATTTTCTTGAGAAAGGTAAAAATCTGAAATTCATTGCAAGAGTAGGAGCAGGTATGGAAAATATCGATATTCCTGCAGCGGAGAAACTTGGTATTCAGCTGATCAATTCACCGGAAGGAAACAGGGATTCTGTGGCAGAGCATGTCGTAGGAATGTTGTTGATTCTGATGAACCGTCTGTTTATTGCCTCACAGGAAGTAAAAAACGGAATCTGGAAGCGTGAAGAGAACAGAGGAGACGAACTGCTTGGGAAAACCGTAGGCCTTATAGGATACGGAAATATGGGAAAAGCTACCGCAAAAAGACTTTCCGGATTCGGGTGTAAAGTAATTTTTCATGATATTCTTCCTGGGCTTTCCGATGAATTTGCACAACAGGTCAGTCTGGAAGAGCTGAAGCAGTCAGCAGAAGTGGTAAGCCTTCACATTCCATTGACTTCCGAAACCCATTATTTTGTTGATCAAAAGTTTATTTCAGAGATGAAAAATGACTTTTATTTCGTGAATACAGCGAGAGGGAAAAACGTAGAAACTAAAAGTCTAGTTGAGGGATTGAAATCCGGAAAAATAAAAGGAGCTTGTCTTGATGTTCTGGAATACGAAAAATCATCTTTCGAACATCTGGAAACTGAAAATGAAGACCTCAAATACCTTCTTGGATCTGAAAAAGCTATCGTTACTCCTCATATTGCAGGCTGGACCCACCAAAGTAAGGAAAAGCTGGCACAGTTTATTGTGGATAAGATTGTGTCCTCCTATTGTTAGTGAAAACAAAAGAGTGTGGCCTGATTTTATGTTTTTGGCTTTTTATTCTGTGACAATGTTAAATAATTCATAATATCCCTTTCATATCCAATATTTTTTTTACAGTTTTATTAAATTGCCGCTCATTTTTGAACCACATGAAGACGCGCAATTGTATACTTATTTTAATTGTTTTTTTATCCCTGTTTTCCTGCAATAAAAAATCTGAATCCAAAGAGATTTCAGCAGTAAGCACAACCAATCTTCCGAACTATGGAAATGTAGATCTGGATAACGTTTTTACGGAGGCGGACGGACAGCTTTCAGATAAACAATCATTGGTTGGGTATATTGACCAGTATTATAAAAAGATCTGGGAGGGAAGTGATTTGAGCGGTGGAATTCTGGTAGCAAAAGGAGATGAGATCTTGTATGAAAATTACAGAGGTTTCGGAAGAGAAGGAAACCAGATGCCGATTGATAAGAATACACCCCTGCACGTAGCATCTGTTTCAAAAACACTTACGGCTATGGCGATGATGAAACTGGTAGAAGCCGGGAAAATTAAGCTTTCAGATCATCTTACCCAATATTTTCCAGGTTTTCCTTATCCTAATGTAACTGTACAGACATTGCTGGACCAAAGAAGCGGTCTTCCGAAATACGAATATTTTATTACAAAAATACAGCCGGCTCCTGCTGAACTTTCAAAAACATTTCTTACCAATCAGGATATTCTGGATATGATTATCAAATACAAACCTGATATGGCAAGAGATACAGATACCGGCTTTATGTACTGTAATACCAACTTTGCCATGCTGGCCCTGCTCATTGAGAAAGTAACAAAAACTCCTTTCCCGCAGGCGATGAAAGAAATGGTCTTTACTCCTTTAAAAATGAATAACAGCTTCATCTTTCAGGAAAAAGACATTCCTACCGCTTCACAGTCTTTCTATTACGGAGCAAACAGGCTTTATCCTTTAGACCGTCTGGATCTTATTTATGGAGATAAGAATGTGTATACCACGCCAAGAGATCTTTATAACTTTTCAAAAGCTATGTATTCAAAAGATTTCCTGAAACCGGAACTGATGCAGATGATCTTTACACCTTACAGCAATGAAAAAGCCGGAATGAATAATTACGGTCTTGGTTTCAGAATGAAGATTTTCGATAATGGTGAAAAGTTAACCTATCACAATGGTTGGTGGCACGGTACCAATTCCGTTTTTGCCCATTTGTTAAAATCAAAAGTGACCATTGTGGCGATAGGAAACAAATATTCAAACAAAGTATATACAGCTCTTGCACTGTCAGGATTATTTGAAGATTTCCCGGTTCAGAAAGACAAACTTCACAGCGTGATGAATGATAATAAAGATACTTTAGAAGCAGGACATGAAGTTTATGGAGAATAATGTTTAATTTTGCTTAAATATATTCATGAAAAGACTTCTTTTTTTATTCGTCATCTGTATTCTTGCATTCTCCTGTGCAAGAGTAGGTTCCCCTGTAGGAGGTCCGAAAGATACCCTGGCTCCGAAATTTTTAAGCTCAAATATTGATACCACCAGAGTTAATGTAAAAAGAGATATCCGGGAGCTTCGGCTGGATTTTGATGAATATATAAGTCTTAAGGATATTAATAAAAACCTGATCATTTCCCCGCCGATCAAAAATATAAAAAGAATCCTTCCGTCCAATATTGCAAACAAATTTATATTGATTCAATGGGAAGATACTTTGCAGGCCAATACAACGTATAACTTCAATTTCGGAAACTCTATTACGGATAATAATGAAGCCAACATTCTGCGTTATTTTAATTTTGCATTCTCCACAGGGGAGAAGCTGGATGATCTGTATGTGAGTGGGGTAATTAGTGATGCCACAGCCATCAAAAAGAAAACAGAAACCAACGAAAATAAGCTTGTTGTTGGCCTTTATCAGGTAAAAGATACCATCAATTACAGACAAAAGCCTTATTATATAACAAAAGTTGATGACGACGGATATTATGAGCTCAACTATCTTTCGCCGGGAAAATATAAAATCATTGCTTTTGATGATGAAAACGGGAATTCTGTTTACGATCCTGGAAAAGAGAAAATAGGATTTCAGAAAGAACCTATTGATGTTGAGAAATCGATTTCAGGTCTCAATATGAAAATTTATCCTTCCAAAAAGCCACTGAAATATCAGGAAATGAAAGAAATTCCGGGAGGGATCTTAATGACTTTCACTGGAAATCCTGATGAAGTAAAAGTTCTTTCCGTTAATGAAAAACTTCAAGATATTAAAGTTACGCATCGCCCTAAGTCTGATTCTGTCAGAATCTGGTTTGATGCTGAGAAAAATGGACTAGGGCAGACCGGAACAGACAATCTTAAATTCAGCTATGATATAGGCGTTAAACAAGATACAGTTTCTGTATTTTATAAATACAATAAAAAGAATGCGATGGATCTTGATAACGGAGGTGCTTCTCTGGCCCCGAATTCAGATTTCATTGTCAGATCGGCTTATATTATTGATAAGATCAACCCTGAAAAATGGAGCCTGAAAAAAGACAGCATTACCACTCAGGAGTTCACTGCAAAAATATCGGAAACCAACCCATATGAGATTCATATTCAATCAGATTTTGTGAGCGGGAAAAAATACCAGCTTATCATTCCGAAAGAGACAGTATCATCTTTCTATGCTAAAAATACACAGTCTAAAGGTTTCGATTTTGAAGTGGGTAAAGTTGAAGATTTTGGAAGCCTTGAATTTACGCTCACTAATGCACCAACAACCAATTACTGGATCCAGCTTTTGGATTCCTCCGAAAAGGTAATTTATTCAAAATATACAACGGGAGATAAGATCAAATTTGATATTCTGAAACCCGACGAGTATATCGTAAGGATCCTGGTAGACAATAATGGAAATAAATACTGGGATGAAGCCGATTTTACCACGGAAACTTTTGCTGAAGATTCTTATATTTTCTACAAGAAAGCAGTCGTAAGAGCATTGTGGGAAACCAGAGAAGACTGGGATCTGAAAGACACAAGGACCTTGGATAACCCAAAAGGAAATACTCCTGCGCAGAATGCTGTACCTTCTTCAACAGAAACACCTAAAGAAACTATACAGAAAGAAGTGAATAAAGAATTGAAATCGGAAAATGCGGTGCTGACACCAGTAAAATAAAGAAATGAAGACGGCAAAGAAAGTTATATTCTGGATACTGGTTGTTTTTGCAATGGTTCAGTTTATTCCGGTAGATAAGGTAAACAAACCCGTAGATGCTGCCGTGAATTTTGTAGATGCTAAAAAGGCACCGGAGAAAATCAAAACTTTGATAAAAGGAGCCTGCTATGACTGTCATTCCAATGAAACAGTTTATCCCAAATATGCTTACATTGCTCCGGTTTCATGGTCGGTAAAAAGCCATATCAATGAAGGCAGGGAACATCTTAATTTCTCTGTCTGGGATACTTATAATAAAGATCTGAAAGAAAATATGCTCAATAAATCTATTCAGACCATTCAGAGTAAAACAATGCCAATGCCGGGCTATATTGTCTATCACAAAGAAGCTAACCTTTCAGAAGCAGAAAGAACACTGCTTATCAACTATTTTGAGGAAATGCTGAAATCAAAAACCTATTGATTTACCATTTATTTTCTGAAAAATACCAACTATTTTTGACCACATTACCCATAATAAAATCCCCTAAGATTTTCTAAGGGGATATATAGTATAAAATTACTTCTTTAAATAATCTTCAAAAAATCTCTTCTGAGAATCAAAAGCAATATCATCAAGATTCAGTTGATTCAAAGGAATCCAGATAGCTTCTGAGATTTCTGACAGTTCGAGATTAACCTCAAACTTCTCAGCAACATTATATTCATAAAAGAGATCAATCGTATTGTAATCAATTTCTTTGTATTGATATACATTAGGAAGGCTGGTGATATACTTTAAATTTGAAATATCTACATCAAGCTGCAGCTCTTCGAAAAGTTCTCTCCGGCAGGTTTCTTCCGCACTTTCTTTCGGATCTACAAAACCTCCGGCGAGGTCAAGTTTTCCTTTTTTAGGGTCCCTGTTTCTCCGGGTAAGATAAATTTCGTCTCCACATCGAATGACGACGGCTACGGCACCTGCAACATTGTTGTAGAGGGTGAAACTACATTCGGGACAGCTCCATTTCTTTTCGCCGTCCCAATGCAGACTTTCTCTGCCGCAATTTGGGCAGTATTTCAATAATTTCATCTGTTTATAATTGTTTTTTCAAAGAGCAGATGGAACTTCATTTTATTGAGTAATATTAATATTTCTCGGGTGATAACTCAGGATAACATCCCGTAGTTCTTCCGTTTTCAAATGGGTATAGATCTCCGTAGTGGTAATACTGGAATGTCCCAGCATTTCCTGAATATAACGAAGGTCTGCACCGTTCTGAAGCAGGTGTGTGGCAAAAGAATGTCTGAAGGTATGCGGAGATATTTTCTTGCTTACCCCGGCTTTATCTGTAAGTTCCTTGATGATCAGAAATACGATCACCCTGGACATAGAGGTTCCACGGCTGTTCAGAAACAGCGTGTCTTCATACTTTTTGTTGATCTTGCTTTTTGAACGGACCTCTTTAATATAGGTCTCCAGAAGTTCAGCAGTATAGTCAGCTAAAGGAACAAAACGGGTTTTATTCCCTTTTCCGTTTACTTTGATATACTGTTCTTTGAAGTTGATATTCGATATTTTAAGATCGATGAGTTCAGAAACACGGAGCCCGCATCCATAAAGTACCTCTATGATGCAGTGATTTCTCTTTCCTAGTTCTGTATTTATCTCAATAGCTGCAATGATCTTATTGATGTCCTGCAGGCTTAAGGTATCCGGTAAATACAAACCCAGTTTAGGACCTTCAAGAAGTGCCGCAGGATTATCTTCTCTGAACTCATCTTCAAGCAAGAACTTAAAGAAAGCTTTTATAGAAGAGATCCATCTGGCTTGAGATCTTTCACTGAATTTTTGTTTGGAAAGATTGAAAATATACTCCTGTAAATTTTCGTAACCTATAGAGTCTGGACCGACGTTTGCCAGATCCTCTATGGCGTAATCTTTTAATTTTTTGATGTCTCGAATATAGGCGTCGAGCGTGTTTTCTGAAAAATTTCTTTCGAAACGAAGAAATATTTCAAAATCTTTGATCTTTTCATCCCAAGTCATTTGTGCTTATTTTTTTAGTTCACAGTCCGATATTTGTTCTATTTCAATGTTATGGTTTCTTAAGAACGATATCCCGTCGTCGTCCGAATACTCATTAATATACACAAGTCTTGTAATTCCTGCCTGCAGAATCAATTTGCTGCATTCTTTGCACGGCGAAAGTGTTAAATATAACGTCGCACCATGAGCAGACTGAGTGGAAGCGGCCAGCTTTAATATGGCATTGGCTTCCGCATGAAGTACATACCAGTGTGTTTTCCCCTCTTCATCTTCACAGCAGTTTTCAAACCCCGAAGGAGTTCCGTTGTAACCATCTGAAATAATCATCCTATCTTTTACGATAAGAGCTCCTACCTGTTTTCTCTTACAGTAGGATAGTTTTGCCCATTCCTGGGCCATTTTTAGATAAGCTTTGTCAAACTTATTCATACCGCAGCATTAGTTTTTTCGAAATAATTTGGATTAAAAATCTTTAGAAGTTAGGCTTTCTTTTCTCAAGGAAAGCGGTAACTCCTTCTTTCTTATCTGCCATATCAAAAAGTTCTCCGAAAGACTGAATCTCTGTTTCAAAACCTTTATCCGTGTCAGATAAGTTTACGGCCTGGATGGCCTTGGATATTGCCATTGGTGAGTTGTTGGCAATGATTCCTGCTAATTCTTTTGTTTTGGTTAATAATTCTTCAATAGGGTATACTTCATTCACCAGTCCGATCTCTTTTGCTTTCTGAGCAGGGATCATTTTGGCTGAAAAGATCATTTCGTTGGCAATACCTTTTCCTACAAGCTTCGGGAGCCTTTGAGTCCCTCCGTAACCCGGAATCAATCCTAAAGTTACTTCTGGAAGCCCTAGTCTGGCATTTTCCGATGCATATCTGATATGGCACGCCATAGCAAGCTCTAAACCTCCCCCTAATGCAAAGCCGTTGACAGCTGCAATTACAGGCTTAGACATATTTTCAATCTTGTTAAACAGGATAGTTTGCCCATTTCTGGCCAGTTCTTCGGCTTTTTCCTGTCCAAAATCACTGAATTCCTTAATGTCAGCTCCGGCAACAAATGATTTCTCTCCGCTTCCTGTCAGAATAATTACTCTACAGGAATTATCTGCGTTAAGTTCGTCCATTGCTGAACTGATTTCCTGAATCGTTTTTGCGTTTAAAGCATTTAAACTTTCAGGTCTGTTGATGGTAATGACAGCTAGTTTGTCCTCTTTTTTTAATAATATATTATCGTAACTCATTTTCCACTTTGAAATATTATTTTCTGCAAATTATGAATTTTTTACAAAAAAAAGGAAAAAATGTTAGTTTTTTTTCCTTTTAATTGATTTATCTTTCAAAATACTCACTTTGAGTGATTCATCATATTTGCATCAATATTAATGTTTAACTGTGATGCCACTTTCATGCCAAGTTCAATATTTGTCCTGAAAAAGTGACATAACTGGCGGTTGATGATTTCATCTCTCTTAGGGCCGTCTATAGCCTTCATGCTTCCTACGATATTGCTGATCAGATGTTCCCTGTCTTCAGCATTCATGGCTTTAGTATACAGAAGTCCGGGCTGGGTATAATGATCATCATCATTTTCATTTCGATTGTAGTAGGCTACATGGGCGCTATCCAATTCATATTCATAGTTTTTGTAAGCCGGATCCGGTTTAATGTCATCAAAACTATTTGGGTGATAATTCGGTTTATCCTGATAGTAGCTTGAATCTGCCATAAACCCATCTCTTTGGTAATTGTTTACAGCAAAAGGACAGCGGTTTACTTCCAGTTGATGAGCGTTTACTCCAACTCTGTATCTGTGGGCGTCAGGATAAGAGAATAATCTTCCCTGAAGCATTTTATCCGGTGAAAAACTGATTCCATCAATCAGGCTGCTTGGAGAAAAGGTAGACTGTTCTACATGGGCAAAATAATTGACAGGAACTTCATTCAGCTCCATTTCTCCTACTTCAATCAACGGGAAATCATCATGTGACCATACTTTGGTAACGTCGAAAGGATTCCATCTGAAATCTTTAGCCTGTTCTTCCGTCATTACCTGAATGTATAAAGTCCATTTAGGAAAATCTCCGTTTTCAATAGCATTGCAAAGATCTTCCTGGGCAAAATCCGGATTTTCTCCTGCCATTTTTACCGCTTCAGCATCCGTAAAGTTTTTGATGCCCTGCTTGGTTTTAAAATGGAATTTCACCCATGTTCTTTCGTTTTGACTGTTAATCATCGAAAAAGTATGCGATCCAAATCCATGCATATGTCTGTAGCCATGAGGTGTTCCTCTGTCTGACATTAAAATAAGAACCTGGTGCAGAGATTCTGGGTTAAGGCTCCAGAAATCCCACATCATCGTGGCGCTTTTCAGATTGGTTTTAGGAACTCTTTTCTGAGTATGGATAAAATCCGGAAATTTTTTAGCATCCTTGATGAAAAATACCGGCGTATTGTTTCCTACAAGATCCCAGTTCCCGTCTTCAGTGTAAAATTTTAGGGCAAATCCTCTGGGATCTCTTGCCGTATCTGCGCTTCCTTTTTCACCTCCAACTGTCGAAAAGCGGGCAAACATTCTGCATGAATTTCCTACTTTTGAAAATAATTTAGCTCGGGTATACTGGCTTATATCGTGTGTTACGGTGAATGTTCCGTAGGCTCCGCTTCCTTTGGCGTGTACAATTCTTTCAGGGATTCTTTCCCTAACGAAATGTGCAAGATTTTCCTGAAGGATGAAATCCTGAAGAAGTACAGGTCCTCTTGGACCTACCGTCTGGGAGTCCTGATGTTCGAAATAAGGAGCGCCATTGCTTAGCGTTAATTTTTTAGAATCCATATAGTTATGATTTGTATGATTGTTTTCCCTTGTATGCTGTCATATACAGACGTATTAAATATCAAATTTACTTGAATTTTTGATTGCTGATTGCAAAAACATCATATCTTTGTAATAGATAATATTAATCAGATGAACATTCAGCAATTGGAGTATCTTATCGCGGTAGATAAGTATAAACATTTTGGTAAAGCAGCTCAAGCCTGCTTTATTACGCAGCCAACACTAAGTGCAATGATACAAAAATTTGAAGATGAACTGGATGTAAAAGTTTTCGACAGAACCACTCACCCGATCCGTACTACTGATGTAGGGCTTCAGATCATTGATCAGGCAAAGGTAATAATAGAATCTGTCAATGAACTAAAAAATAAGGCTAATCTTTTAAATAATATTCTGGGTGGAACCATCAATTTAGGGATCATTCCTACCGTTTCTTCTTTCATTCTGCCAACTGAGATTTTTAAATTTCTTGAGGCGAATCCAAAGATCCAGATGAATGTAAAGGAAATGACTACAGATAATATTATCAAAGCTCTTAAAGCCGGTGAACTGGATGCGGGAATTATCTCTACTCCTTATGATACGGCTGATGAGTTTTACCAGGACTTCCTGTTCAATGAAGAACTGATGATCTACAGCTCTAATACGGAAGCCAACAAGAAAAATTCATATATTATTCCGGAAGAACTGAATGTGGAAAAAGTATGGCTTCTTGAAGAAGGAAACTGCCTTAGAAATCAGTTTGAAAATATCTGCCATCTGAAAGAAAATACATTAAAGCCTAAGAACTTAGATTTCCTGGCTTCCAACATCCAGACTCTTGTTCATATGGTAGATAAGGTGGGAGGAATCAGCATACTGCCTGAATTGGCATTGAGCCAGCTCTCTGAAGAACAGAAGAAAAATGTTTTCAGATTCAAAAAACCTTTCCCGTACAGAGAGATCAGCATTATTTATTATAAGCCTACTTTCAAGCAGAAAATCATTGATGAATTATCGCATTCCATTAAAAATTCATTGGAGTTAAAGTTGAATTATCATGAAAGTCCCAAGGAATTTGTGAGCATCAAGCCACAGTAATCGGGGAGACTTAAAATGATATAAGTCAGTAATTTCAATAAAAATATAATTAGTAAACAAAATTTTTGAGTATTAAAAAAATAGTACTTAAATTTGCAGACGTTTATGAACGAGGAAAAATTTGACCTGATTGCAACCTCTATAAAAAAATGCTAAAACAGTATTTCTTTTTCCGGGCAATTTATTCTTAATTTTCTTCCTCTATTTTTTAATCTAAAAAAACAAAGAATAATATGTCTTATTTATTTACGTCTGAATCAGTTTCAGAAGGACATCCGGATAAAATCGCCGATCAGATCTCCGATGCTTTAATCGATCATTTTCTGGCTTATGACAAAGACTCTAAAGTAGCCTGTGAAACATTGGTAACTACGGGGCAGGTTGTTTTGGCCGGAGAAGTAAAATCTGATGCCTATCTTGATGTACAGACCATCGCAAGAGATGTGATCAACGGAATAGGGTATACCAAAGGAGAATATATGTTTAACGGAGATTCGTGCGGGGTTATTTCTGCCATTCACGAACAGTCTCCGGATATCAACCAAGGAGTTGACAGAGCAGTAAACGATGAGTCTTTCGAAGCAAAAGCTAACGCACAGGGAGCTGGAGACCAGGGGATGATGTTCGGATATGCAACCAATGAAACGGCTAATTATATGCCGCTTGCATTGGATCTTGCTCATACTATCCTTAAAGAACTTTCTGCAGTAAGAAGAGAGGGTAAAGAAATTGCTTACCTTAGACCAGATGCAAAAAGCCAGGTAACAATTGAGTATTCTGATGACCACAAGCCGGTAAGAATTGACTCTATCGTAGTATCTACCCAGCATGATGATTTCGGAACAGAAGAGGAAATGCTGAACAAAATTCGTGAAGATATCAAGAATATTCTTATTCCAAGAGTGGTGGCACAACAGTCTGATGATATCAAAGCTTTATTTAATGACGAGATCAAATATCATATCAACCCAACGGGTAAGTTTGTAATCGGAGGTCCTCACGGAGATACAGGTCTTACAGGAAGAAAAATCATCGTTGATACTTACGGAGGAAAAGGAGCTCACGGTGGTGGTGCTTTCTCTGGAAAAGATCCTTCAAAAGTGGACAGAAGTGCAGCATACGCTACCAGACACATTGCAAAAAACCTTGTGGCAGCAGGGATCGCTGATGAAGTTTTGGTACAGGTTTCTTATGCAATTGGGGTAGCTGAGCCTTGTGGTTTATATATCAATACATATGGAACCGCAAAAGTAGATCTTCACGATGGTGATATTGCTAAAAAAGTATCTTCTATTTTTGATTTAAGACCTTATGCTATTGAGCAGCATCTGAAATTAAGAAACCCAATCTATCAGGAAACAGCTTCTTACGGGCATATGGGGAAAGAACATTATGTAGCTGACAAAACGTTCAACAAAGGCCAGAAAAATGAGATTACCCTGAAAGATCTTGAATTCTTTACATGGGAAAAATTAGATAAAGTAGATGAGATTAAAGCCGCTTTCGGAATTTAATTTTCTCTTCATATAGAATAAATAGACTGCTTTATCTTCGGGTAAGGCAGTTTTTTTTAATTTTACATTATAAATAAATTAAAGATGATGAGTTTTAGAACGGCGGTTACCCTACTTTCAATATTTTTCCTGAGCATAGCGGCCAAAGCACAGTACACGATGCATAAGATGGTCAGTGTAGGATATACATACCAGAACCAGAGTTTTGGAGACGTGGGCGGGAAACTGCTTTTCCTGAAGAATGATGATGTGATTTACAGGCTTGGAGCATCAGCTATGATGGGTTCTACAAATTCAAAATTTGCTATCATGCCGAAACTTCAGGCAGATGTTCTTCTTAATTTCGAAAAAAACGTAGATTTTTATCATTCTTATTATTTTCTGGTAGGTGCAGAAGGAACGAATAAATATGTTGCTCCCAAAGTGGGCGTTACACTTTTTGGGATGCTGGATCTTACCGGAGGGTATGCTTTTCCGATTGGAGATACCAGATTAAACGGAAAAGAGATGAAAGGACTAAATATTAATTTTACATTAAATGTCCCTACTGTCTTTATTCACGATATGTTTAAGTGATTTTTTTTAAATTTTTTTGGAAAAAATTAATAATAGGTTAACAGTTATTAAAAAATTATTATATTTACACCATATAATAATTGTACCGCCTATTGATTTTACTTTACTCTAAAAAACTGTTTTGTATTTACGGCTAGAGCCAGATGAAATATCTGGAGAATTGCTGGTCTGCAAATATTTTATTATTGAGAAGAGTTATGAAATCAAAAACGGACAGCTTACTAATTTCCCTTTACCAGAAAGGAGACGAGGAGGCCTTATCAACCCTTATCCATCGTCATCAGAGAGAACTGTTTACATTCATTTTTTACAAAATTAATGATGAAGATCTGGCCAATGATGTTTTTCAGGACACATTCATGAAGATTATCGTGATGTTGAAAGAAGGACGTTACAACGAAGAAGGAAAATTCATTCTTTGGGCAAAGCGGATCGCACACAACCTTATTATTGATCATTTCAGAGTGAAAGCAAAAAACGTCAAAGTTTCAGAAACAACTTTTGAAACCGATGAGTATTCTATTTTTGATCTGATCAGAGAACCTTCGGAAAATATTGAAGATCAATTGGTTACTCTTCAGATTCAGGAGGATTTACTGAGAATGCTTCAGTTTTTACCACAAAATCAGCAGGAAGTGATCAAATTAAGATTTTTTGACGGGTTAAGCTTCAAAGAAATCGCTGATCATACCAATATGAGTATTAATACCACCTTGGGCAGAGTGCGGTATGCACTGATTAACCTGAGAAAAATCATGGATGAAAATAATATTGTATTGACACGATAGGATAATATTTTTAAAAATTTCACGTTTAAAGGAAAACATTCTTCGCCTATGAAAAAAAATGATTCCTTAAAAGTGAAAACTTTGAAACCTAAGAAACAAACAATTGATTTTTTGCTCAACTTTTCCAAAAGCATTGAAATTGTGAAAAGCAAGGGCAAAAGTTATCCTATTTTGAAAAATTAAAATGATTAACTTTGTGCTGTATGAAAATGCAGCACGTTTTTTTTGATCTCGACAATACGCTTTGGGATCACCGCAGAAATGCCTATCTGACTATTAAGGATCTTTTTGAAGCTCAGGATATCACTTCGAGATATAATATTGACTTTGAAGAGTTTCATTCCGTCTACCATGACATCAACGAAGATCTCTGGGAAAAGATCAGAGACGGAATTATTGGTAAAGAATACCTGAGAGAACATCGTTTTTATGATACTTTTCAGCATTTTGGAGTAGATAATAAAGAACTTTCCCTTTATTTTGAAGAAAATTTCCTCGATAATATCGTGGGTTATAATGAATTGGTAGAAGGAGCAGAAGATGTTCTGGAATATTTAAAGGCGAAAAATTATACCCTTCACATTATTTCCAATGGTTTTCAGGAAGTAACGGAAAGAAAATGTACGCTATCCGGAATTGCCCCTTATTTCAAAACCATTACCAGTGCAGATGCCATAGGGATAAGAAAGCCTGATCCTAAAATTTTCGAATATTCCTTGGCACTTTCTGAAGCGAAAAAAGAAGAAAGTATTCTGATTGGTGATGGCTGGATTGCAGATGCTATGGGAGCAACAGATTTCGGAATGGATGCCATCTTTTTCAATGTTTATAAGGAAGATAAACAGAGGGATGGGCTGAAAGCTATTACCCACCTTCAACAGATTAAAGAATATCTGTAATAACTCTTAACATAAAAGCATCTTCTGATTTGGGAATATTTTATCTCTCAAATCAGAAGATGTTTACGCTAAAAATAAAAGGTATAGGTTTCAAAAACTTATAATGTTTTACAGCAAAATAATAATACGCAGAAAGTAAAATATCTGCGTTATCTGCTCGATCTGCGGGCGAAAATTTCCCTCATAAATCAGCAGATTTTTTAATTGGTTAATATATCTGCTTCATCGATTCGACAGAGTTGATGTCCTTTTTTACTTTCTGAAATCAACGGTGTCAATCACCGACTTTGCGTTGAGAAAATGTATTGATCATAACCAATATCTACATTCTTATTTTTTTCATTCATTTTCTTCCTTTCCTAATTCTTTCCCAAATTGATTCTGAACTTTGCTCCAGAATAACAACAGAAAAATATAGCATTATGAAAAATTTTAGAAAAATTACCGGAGCATTTATGTTAATCTTTATGATGGCAAGTGGTTTTATATTCGCACAGGACAGAGCCATCAATGCCAATCAGCTTCCCAAAACCGCAAAGAACTTTCTTGCTGCTAACTTTAAAGGAATTGCTGTAGGTTCAGTCATTGAAGACAGAGCGATCTATGGTGTTGATGAATATAAAGTATATCTGGCTAATGGAACGAAAGTAGAATTTGACAGCAGCGGAAACTGGAAAGAAGTAGACGGAAAACATCAGAAACTACCATATGGATTTATCCCCGCTTCCATCAGAAATTATGCTTCCAAGAACTTTCCGAATACGTATATCGTGAAAATTGAGAAGGAAAGATGGTCTTACAAAGCAGAACTTTCCAACGGTCTGGATCTGGAATTCGACAGCAAAGGAAACTTCAAAAAAATTGATGACTAATACAACGTATTGATGAACACTTTAAATCCTGATATTATGGTAAACTGGAATATAATCAACGGAAACGGAGGAAATACTTCATCCGGAAGAGTAAGAAAAATAATAGTGTCTTTTTTAACAAAACACTATCCATGCAGCATTGTAGATTCTATTGAGAAAAAATTCAATGCTTACAAAATAAGTCTGATGAATGGCCTTTGCCTCACTTTTGATGCAGACGGACGACATATAAAAACCAATTTTTAAATAAAAGATCAATTATAGCCTCCAGATCGGGAGGTTATAATTTTATATATTTGATAGTGTTTAACGGAACCATTCCTGCTGACTGCAGATAAACTACAATTGGTATGAAGATATTAATCATAGAGGACGAACCACAACTGCGGGAAACTGTACAGAGTTTTCTGGAAGCTGAACAGTTTATTGTGGAATATGCTGAAGACTACAGCTCGGGGCTTGAAAAGATCATTTCTTATGAATATGACTGTATCCTTCTGGATATTATGCTCCCGGACGGAAACGGTATTGAACTGTTGAGGGAGATCAAAAAAATGCATAAAAAAGATCCTGTGATCATTTTATCGGCTAAAGACTCTGTAGATGATAAAGTGGCCGGGCTGGAAATAGGGGCAGATGATTATCTGGCGAAACCATTCCATCTTGCAGAATTGATGGCGAGAATCCGTTCTGTAATCCGCAGAAAGAATCAGGACGGGGAAAATACAATCATATACAAGAATATTTCTGTTGATCCGGAAAACAGGATTGTGAAAGTAGGCAGTGAAGAGTTGGTTCTGAACAGGAAAGAATATGATCTGTTATACTATTTTGTGATTCAGCCGGAAAAAACGCTTCAGAAAACTACCTTGGCAGAAGCGATATGGGGAGATTATATTGATCAGGCTGACAGTCTGGATTTTATTTATTCCCAGATTAAAAATCTCCGCAAAAAATTAAAAGCACTTCATGCAGAAGCCGATTTTCAGGCTGTTTACGGAATAGGATATAAATTTGTCTGATGAAAGTTTCATTAAAATATTACACGATAAAATATCTGATCGTCATCCTTCTGCTGATTATTGCAGTATGGGCAGGACTTTTCTATGCCTATATTCTGGATGAGGTCTATGATAATGTGGATGATGGACTGAAAGACCGCAAAATACAGATTATTAAGGCTGTTTATCATGATCCTAAACTATTGGATAGCAAAGATTTCGGATTTAATGAATTCAAAATCAAACCTATTTCAGAATCGGAATATAAAGAGAAGAACAGGCTGTATAATAAAATGTTTTATATGGAGTATGATGATAAGGATCAGCCTTACAGGGTTCTTGAAACGGATTTTATCGATCAGTTCGGAAAACGTCAACGCCTGGAAATACGAACATCCACTGTGGAACAGGATGAATTGGTGTATGATCTCACAACAGCTTTAATTGTACTGTATATTTTGCTTGTCATCAGTATTGTGGTGGTCAATGGATATCTTTTGAATAAAGCAATGCGGCCTTTTTATGCAATCCTGGATAAGCTTAAAAAGTATCAGTTCGGGATCTCTTCTGTTCAGGAATCTCAGGATTATTCAATTACGGAGTTTGAGGAGCTGAATGTAGAAATCAATGAGATGATAGAGCGGAATGAACTGGTTTTTCATCAGCAGAAGCAGTTTATTGAAAATGCATCGCATGAACTTCAGACCCCTTTGGCCATTGTGATCAATAAGATTGATCTGGCGGTTCAGAATGAAAATCTTGACAAAAACAGTCTTCATCTTCTTACCGAAGTAAAAGGCGATCTACGGAGGCTGACAGGGCTGAACAAGTCTCTTCTGATGCTTTCTAAAATTGAAAACAGCCAGTTTAATCAAACCTCAAAACTGGATTTTAATGAAAAGATTTCTGAGCTGATAAAAAATTACGAAGACTTTATTGAGTTTAAAAAAATTAAAGTAAGCACAGAGGAAAAAGGATATTTTATCGCGGACTTCAATCCTGATCTTGCGGATATTCTGCTTTCCAACCTGCTTAAAAATGCTGTGAAATATACTTATCAGGAAGGAGCTGTAGATATTGTCATTGAAGATAACAGGATAATCTTCCGGAATACCGGAGCTTCTGAGCCTCTGGATTCTTCAAGAATTTTCACCCGTTTTTATAAGCAGGGATCAGATCATAGCTCTACCGGACTGGGATTGTCGATTATTAAGACTATCATCAAACAATATCCGGGCTGGGAGATGATTTATAAGTTTGAAGAAGGAATGCACAGCTTCATTCTTACAAAAAATAAAACCTGAAAAGAGCCATACAATAAAAAAACAGGCTGTATCAAAACTGATGCAGCCTGTTTCTTATATTTTTAAAATTCAGAATTAAAATCCTAAACTTGTTCTTACTCTTTTAAGGGTTTCCAGAGCAACAGGTCTGGTTTTCTCAGCACCCTGCTGCAGTTTTGTTTCCAGCTCATCAAGATTGTTCATATAATAAGCGAACGTTTCTCTTTCTTTGGCAAAACTAACCAGGATAAGATCCAGCAATTCTTTTTTAGCATGTCCGTATCCAAAGTTTCCGGCAAGATATTTTGCTCTCAGCTCTTCGGTTTGTTCAGGAGTAGCAATCAGCTGATAGATGGCAAAAACTTTGTCGGTTTCAGGATCTTTAGGCTCTTCCAGAGCCTTGGAATCCGTTTCAATGCTCATGACCTGTTTTTTCAGTTCTTTTTCAGGAAGGAAAATATTGATAATGTTTCCTCTGGATTTTGACATTTTCTGGCCGTCTGTTCCGGGAACATATTTTGTGTCTTCCTGAAGTTCAGACTGAGGAAGAACAAGAATTTCTCCCATCTGATTGTTAAACCTTGAAGCTACGTCTCTTGCAAACTCCAGATGCTGAAGCTGGTCTTTTCCTACAGGAACGATCTCCGCATCATATAATAAAATATCAGCAGCCATAAGGATTGGATATGTAAACAACCCTGCATTTACATCCTGAAGACGGTCTGCTTTATCTTTGAATGAATGAGCTAATGTTAATCTTTGATAAGGAAAAAAACATGATAAATGCCAAGATAGTTCACAGGTTTCAGGGATATCACTCTGTCTGTAGAAAAATGTTTTTTCGGTATCTAGTCCACAAGCAAGCCAAGCCGCAGCAATCTCGTAGGTATTTTGTCTTAACGTCTGCGCATCTTTAATCTGGGTAAGTGTATGAAGATTCGCAATAAATAAAAATGATTCATTTCCTTCCTGTTTGGAAAGTTCAATTGCAGGAATGATGGCCCCAAGAAGATTTCCAAGATGGGGAGTTCCGGTGGCTTGAATGCCGGTAAGAATTCTTGACATTTGTTTAAATTATTTGATTAAAAAATAAAAAACAAAAATACTAAAGATTGCAGTGGCTGGCAAATTCTTTTTAAGACGGATGTTTTAGAAACCTCTGTAACCAATTTTTAGATTATATTTGTAAAAACACCATTGTAATATGGAAAATAACCATTTTTTGTCGTTGAAGCTTTTCAAAGCCGTTAAAAGCCTTTGGGTTTTATTTCTAATCTGCCTGGTTACAGATTTTGTGACCCGATATTTTGATCCTGAGCAGCCCAATACTTTCTCTAAAATACTGGATAATCTGTCATATGCGCTCAATGCATTATTTTTTCTGTGGTATTTTATCGTGAATAAACGATGGAAGTCTGTTCTCATTATCCTTCCGTTTCTGTTGATGTTCTGTTTCTTTATGAAAGACATTCGTGATATAGTGGATTATTATGTTTCGTTTGAAGAACGTATCAATTCTGTTACCCTGAGAAAATGGACCTACCTTATTCTGCAGCTTATCGCGGTATGGGTTATTGCCAAAAGGTATCAGGCTGAAGAAAAACCAGAAGGTAAAAATATCATTGGAAAACTTTTTCTGTTGAATTTAGCTTTATTTTCTTTATATCATTCAGATTTAGGATTTATAGAAAATCTGATTGGTTCTGCTTCTTATGATTCAAAATCAACGGAATTTATCGTCACATTGATTTACTATTTCCTTAGCAGCATCAAAAGTACAGCTTATTTAGGAGCGTTTTTATTTTTGACGGGATGTATCATGAAAGGTGAAAATATTTATACGTTTTCAAAAAATGCTTTGGAATACGCCGGGCGATATTTCTGGACAACTTCTTTCATTATGATCACCAGTGTGATATTTGTCTTTTTTGCCCTTCTTGAAAGTGCATTCAAGCTTGAATTGGATTTCTTTGGAAAAAATATGAATATGTTCGGATGGATCAGTACGATAGTTCTGATTATATTCTTTGTGATCAGCTCCAGGTTTACAGGACAGTTTTTAAAAGAAAGAAGTATTCTGAAAAATAAATATTACGGTGCTGCCGGCGCTTCGGTCTGGATTCCTGTCGTTAATATTATTTCACTTTTAATGATCCGGTTTGATGATAAAATTAAATTCCTGGCTCCTGCCAATACCAACAAAGCAAAGAAAATACACCTTGCTGTTATAACATTGCTTCTGCTTTTTCAGTTCAGAAAAGGAATTATGGCCGGAAAGACGGACGATATTCTGTCGTGCGTTATCTATATTGCTGCTTTTGTTACTGTAGCCTACATCAAAAGATTCACCTGGATTTTCCCTTTGGTTTTAGGACTGATTGTAACCGCTATAAAAGTATATCCTTTCTACAGCGGAATTTACGCACAGGAATTTATCTTTAAAGATTACGTCATGGATTTCCTGAAAAACACAGCTTCCATTGCCCTGATTCTGACGGTTATTGTCTTTTACGGAATATATTATATTGCCTACCAGACACTGAATGATAAAAAAATAAAAGCTTAATTCTTCCTTAAAATAATCGCGGCTTTATTGAACATGCTTTCTCCGTCACTGCCTTTGGATTTTATCTTATAATCGAAGGTATATTTACCGTCTTTTTCAATAGGGATACGGGTGATTTCCTGTTCAAACTGCCAGGATGCTTTCACTAATTTTCCTTCTCTGATTTCAGTACTGTCTGTGGTGGATTCCTGTTTGTCTTCTTCTTCGTCTTCCTGTACCGAGTAATCGGAATTGATTCTCTTTGCTGAACCTGAAAACATCGGCAGAGTAGCATTACTTACCGTATTTCCATCGAGGCTGAGATTGTAAATCAGGTTGAATGAAGGAGTAATACCATTGGTAATAAAAGAGGCATCCAGCTTTCCCCAGACCACAAGAACATCGCCTTTTTTCAGATCAAGATGGTCTTCTGTACTGACGAGCTGAGGATCTACAGGGGTTTCATCGGATATTTTCTCTCCAACAGGATTGCAGGAGAATAGGATCAGAGAACATAATAACAGGGCAGATATTGGCTTCATGGTGAATTAGATTTTTAAATGTTTACTGAAGTAATCATTCATAAGAGCAACAATATCATTGCCGTCCTTATTGGTCATGCTGATCAGGTAAAACTGTCCTTTACCAGTCTTTATCGAACTGATGATAAAATACCCCGGAGGGTTGCTGTATGAATAGCTGTCAGTATCTTCTGCACTTACAAGAATACTGTTGCTGCTGATCCTTTTAACAAATTTAAGCTTATCATCATATCTGTATTTCCCCTGAAAATAGCCGTCTGTAAAGCGGTTTTCAAACGGGATCTCCTCAAAAGTTCCTGAAAAATTGGAATCCGCAAGCAGTTTTGTCTGGTCTATCCCTTTCTGGCTGTGGTTATTATCACGATAGAGATATAGGTCGAAATTAGTCTTCTTGATATCAGTACTATCATTGTCTTTCATGAAATATTTTAATTCTTTCTGAAGCGAAGTGTAATAACGGTCGTAACTTTTCAGTTCAATTTCCGAAAGTCCGGGTTTTATCCTTTCCCAGGTCAGATTTTCAGGAGAGGTCTCTTTATCAAAGGCAAGCAGGTTTCTCGCTTTCTTATAAGCTGAAAACAATGAAGCGTATTGAAGCTTTTCGTCATTATACTTTGGTGTTTCTGCAGTGTAAAGGTAATATCTTTTTGCTGAAGGATCATATTGTCTGTAGTACAGCTTTTTATCACCGAAAGAATCGATAAAAATCAGGGTGTTTTTATCTTCCAGCAGGATTTTTTCTGCCGGATTGAATTTTTTAATATCTGAAACAGGATAAATATTGGGGTTATCTGAGTTCCCGATCATAAGAACTTCCCCGGAATCATCATCAGAAAAATTATTCTTAATACTGATTCCTAAAGGCAGCAATGATTCATCCTCCACCTGTGTAGGGTGTTCCGGATCAGAAAGATGGATGTTGGGGCTTGAAAAAGAATATTCCTTAAGATAATTGCCTAGCGGAAGCATTAAGTCTACCGATGACGCGGAATCTACATCAAAGGTAAGTTTCTTCAGATATACCGGTTTTTTATCTTCTGCCTTCCGTATAGAATCAATGGAAGATTGAGAGATTCCCATAAGCATATCGGTATATCCCGTGTCTTTATCTTTCCCACCGCAGGAAAGGAGAAACAGGAAAGAAGTTATAAAAAGTCCAAAATAAGATTTTTTCATAGCATGGTTATAGATCTTAAAAGTACTAAAATCATTTTATTTCAATCCTATCTCCACCAAATTTTGGTTCAACATTGAAAATAAGATCCCAATATACTTTGGCTTTGGCTAAATATTCCCGCAGATTGGTCTTTAAACCTGCATATTTATTCACATCGGGGGCATTATATCCGAAAGCCTCCATTCCGTTTTTTCTGGCCAGAAAAACAGCTCTTTCATTATGGAACTTCTGCGAAACGATAACCAATTTGGTCTGTCCGAAGATTTCTTTAGCCCTGATTACAGAATCTAATGTACGAAATCCTGCGTGGTCCAGATATATTCTGTTCTGAGGAACTCCATTCTGTACTAAAGCAAGCTGCATATCCTCCGGCTCATTATAGTCTTTGGTACTGTTGTCCCCGCTTACGATAATGTACTGGATTTTTCCGCTTTTATATAGATCTGCGGCTGCCTGAATACGGTTATAGAAATAAGCGTTCGGCATTCCGTTGCTGAGGTTTTTCCCGGTACCCAGAAGGAGAGCGGTTTTGGTTGGGGGAACATCTGCAATGCTATAGGATACAAATTTGCTGCTTTCCTGCCTGATGCTGTAGTTAGCCCAGGCTATAAAAATAATTCCTGCAACAAGAAGAAGCAGGAAAGTTTTAAAAATATTTTTGATTATTTTTTTCATCAGGAATTCCTTTTAAAATTCAAGACCGTTAGGGAAAGCCTTTTTTCTGAATATTAATAATAAGGCTGCTCCTATGGTAATCGCTGAATCGGCAACATTGAAAATGTATTTGAAAAATTCAATATGTTTTCCTCCGATTAAAGGAACACTTTCAGGAACGTTCCAGTCTACCAGCGGGAAGTGAAGCATATCTACCACACATCCTTTCATAAAGGCAGAATAACCGTTGCCAAAAGGAACGAACTTAGAAACTCCACCGTATCCGATCCATCGGTCGATGCTTGCGTCATAAACCGTTCCGCTGTCGAAGATCAGTCCATAGAACATACCATCGATAATATTTCCGATGGCTCCGGCAAAGATAATAGCCATTGGGATTAAAAGATAATTGGAAGCTCCTTCTTTCAGCCATTTTTTGAACATATACACCATTCCCCCAATCAGGAATAGTCTCAGGATAACCAGAAAGTATTTTCCGATAATCCCTCCGAAATGAAGCCCGTAAGCCATTCCCGGATTTTCTACGAAAGTAAGTTTAAAGCCTGGCAAAACAGAAATACTGTCATCCAGATTAAAATGGGTTTTGATGTAAATTTTTGAAGCCTGGTCAATTAATAACACTAGAAATGTTATCGCTAAGATCTTTTTCATTACAGTCCTTTAGGTTTTGACGGTTTTGAAGCTTTTACATTTTTATTATCGCTCGCTTTTTTGATTACTTTCTGTCCGTTAAACGAACTTTTAACATGTGCTTTTTCGAACTTAATGTTCATTTCTTTTAAAACACTTTTCAGTGCGCTAAGCTCCATAGAGTTTTTAGGATGTACTATGATAGATTCCATTTTCTTGTTTTATTTTTTACATTTTGGACAGCTCATCAAGTCTTTTTCTGTCTTTAGCAGAGAGGTCATTGATTCCGTTTTTGCCCATTTTGCTTAACAGTTTGTCGATTTCTTTTTCCCTTTCACGTTTGTCGGAATTAAATTGGTCATCAATCGTATAGTTGGTATGCTGAACCGGGAAAAATCTGTTCCTGATCCATTCCCTGTTGAAGAACAGCAGGGCAGCTGCAACGATAATAACTAAAATAATGACTTCGCTCATGGGTGTATATTAAAAATTAGGTTTATATAGTATCCGTGAATACGATATAAACCCAATATTATTTTACAAACCTTACGGCTTATTTCTGCATATTTTTCGCTTCAATGCTCAGCGTAGCATGAGGAACGGCCAGAAGTCTTTCCTTTGGAATTAATTTTCCTGTTACTCTGCAAACACCGTACGTTTTGTTTTCGATTCTGATTAACGCATTCTTAAGATCACGGACGAATTTTTCCTGTCTTCCTGCCAAAATAGAGTTCTGTTCTTTGCTCAACGTTTCAGCTCCTTCTTCAAAAGCTTTGAAAGTAGGGGAAGTATCATCAGTACCATTATTCTGGTCATTGATAAAACTTTCTCTGATCAGCTGAAGATCTTTTTCAGCTTTTTCTATTTTTTCTTTAATGATCGCTTTAAATTCCTGTAAATCAGCATCGCTGTATCTAACTCTTTCGTCTGACATATTCTTTTCTCTTTTTTAATAAAATTATGAAATGGAATTTGAAATACAATAACTACTTGTTAATTTTTTTCGACATTTATCTTAAAATTAACCTCATCTATTTCGATTTCGTTAAAATTTGAAAGTGAAGATACAATTTCTATTTTATTTGACAAGACCTCGGAGGAAATATATTCCTCATTTTTCTTAATATCTTCAATGAAAGGTGAATTTTCTTCAATGAAGATTTGGATTCGGTCTGTCAGCTCAAAATCTTTCTCTTTTCGCAGGTTTTGGATTCTATTGATGAATTCCCTCGCGATTCCTTCAGATTTTAACTCATCGGTTAACGTCAAATCTAATGCCACAGTGGTTTTTCCATCGGAAGTAACCGTCCATCCCGGGATATCTTTCGTTGAAATTTCCACATCATCAAGGGTGATTTCATATCCCTGGATATCAATTTTTCCTTCTTTTTCAAGGGTGGAAATCTGTTCCGCATTAAAGTTGGTGATCTCTCCGCCTACCGTTTTCATGTCTTTGCCCAGTTTAGGACCCAGTGCTTTGAAATTCGGTTTTATCTGCTTTACAATTAAATGAGATGCCTCTTCAGCATTAATTAATTGTAGTTCTTTTACGTTTACTTCCTGCTTAATCAGGTCTGCCACGGCTAAGATCTGCTCTTCTGTTTTCTTGTCCAGAACAGGAATCAGAACTCTCTGAAGCGGCTGTCTTACTTTAAGGCTTTCTGCACGTCTGATAGACAGTACCAGACTTGTGATGGTCTGAGCCAGATGAGTTTTTTCAACCAGATCCTCATCGATTAAACTTTCATCAGCGACAGGGAAATCCGTTAAGTGTACAGATTCACAGTTTTCTTTTCCTGTTACTTTATTTAAGTCCTGATACAGCTGATCCATAAAGAACGGAGCAATTGGAGCAGACAGTTTAGCCACTACCTCAAGGCAGGTATATAAAGTCTGGTAAGCAGAGATTTTGTCATCAGAATAATCTCCTTTCCAGAAACGTCTTCTGCACAATCTTACATACCAGTTACTTAAATTGTCATTAACGAAAGTATTGATGGCTCTCGCTACTCTTGTAGGTTCATAATCCTCGTAGAATGCTTTTACTTCTTTAATTAAAAGATTCAGCTCAGAAAGGATCCATCGGTCAATTTCCGGACGGTTTTCCACTTCTTTTTCTGAATAATTGAAGCCGTCAACATTTGCATAAAGCGAAAAGAACGAATAGGTGTTATAAAGTGTTCCGAAGAATTTTCTTCTCACCTCGTCAATTCCTTCAATATCAAACTTCAGGTTTTCCCACGGATTCGCATTCGAAATCATGTACCATCTCGTTGCATCCGGACCGTATACAGAAAGGGTTTCGAATGGATCTACCGCATTTCCTAAACGTTTTGACATCTTCTGTCCGTTCTTATCCAGAACAAGACCGTTACTCATTACGTTTTTATAAGCAACAGAGTCGAAAACAGCAGTTCCTATCGCATGAAGTGTATAGAACCATCCACGGGTCTGGTCAACTCCCTCTGCAATAAAGTCAGCAGGGAATGCCTTATTTCTGTCAATCATTTCTTTGTTTTCAAACGGGTAGTGAAGCTGTGCATACGGCATTGATCCTGAATCAAACCATACATCGATCAGGTCACTCTCACGATTCATTGCTTTTCCTGAATCTGAAACTAAAACTACTTTATCCACTACATTTTTGTGCAGATCAACTAAAGCATAATTCTGCTCAGACATATTTCCGATCACAAATCCCTGGAAAGGATTCTCCTTCATGAAGCCTGCTGCAATAGATTTTTCAATCTCATTGTAAAGCTCTTCAACAGATCCGATGATCTTTTCTTCTTTCAGGTCATCTGTTCTCCAGATTGGCAACGGAATACCCCAGTATCTTGAACGGGATAAGTTCCAGTCGTTTACATTCTCCAGCCAGTTGGCAAAACGTCCTTCACCGGTAGCTTTCGGTTTCCAGTTGATCTCTTTGTTCAGGTTAACCAGTCTGTCTTTTACAGCCGTCATTTTCACAAACCATGAATCTAACGGATAATACAATACCGGCTTGTCTGTTCTCCAGCAGTGTGGATATGAATGGACATATTTTTCTACTTTGAAAGCTTTGTTCTCCGTTTTCAGAAGGATCGCAAGTTCTACGTCCCATGATTTTTCAGGAGCAGTTCCTTCATCGTAATACTCATTCTTGATATATTTTCCTGAAAATACTTCAGGAACATTTTCTCCTTTGATGAATTTACCCTGAAGATCTACAAGAGGAACAAGATTATCATTTTCATCTTTCACCAACATTGGAGGAATTCCTGCTTCTTTTGCTACTCTGGCATCATCCGCACCAAAAGTAGGCGCGATGTGAACGATACCTGTACCGTCTTCCGTAGTAACGAAATCACCTAAGATCACTCTGAAAGCATTTTCAGGCGTGTCATTCGGTGTAAACCAAGGGATCAGCTGCTCATACTGTGTTCCGGCAAGTTTTTCTCCGGTGAATTCTTTAAGAATTCTGAACGGAATTACTTTGCTTTCTGAAGTATAATTGGCGAAATCTTCATCGGTTCCTTCCGTATATTTTTTACCGAAAACTTTTGGTAAAAGAACTCTTGATAAAACGATCGTTATCGGTTCAAAAGTATATTGGTTGAACGTTTTTACCAAAACATATTCAATATCTCTTCCTACGGCAAGGGCTGTATTGGAAGGAAGCGTCCATGGAGTCGTCGTCCATGCAAGAACATGCACATCGCCGTCTATATCACCGAATAGCTCAGAAGATTCTTTTTTAGCTTTGAACTGAGCCACTACCGTAGTATCAGAAACATCACGATACGTTCCCGGCTGGTTCAGCTCATGGGATGAAAGTCCTGTTCCCGCCTTTGGTGAATAGGGCTGAATGGTGTATCCTTTATACAATAATTCTTTGTCATACAACTGCTTCAACAGCCACCATACTGTTTCCATATATTTGGATTTGTAGGTGATATACGGATCCTCAAGATCTACCCAGTACCCGATTTTCTCGGTAAGGTCGTTCCAGACATCCGTATAGCGCATTACCGCTTCACGGCACGCCCTGTTATAGTCTTCAATAGAGATTTTTTTGCCAATATCTTCTTTGGTAATTCCTAATTCCTTTTCTACGCCCAGCTCCACAGGAAGTCCATGTGTATCCCAGCCCGCTTTACGGAAAACCTGTTTTCCGTTCTGCGTCTGGAAACGACAGAAAATATCCTTTAATGCTCTGGCCATTACGTGGTGAATTCCGGGCATACCGTTTGCTGAAGGCGGACCTTCATAAAAAACAAACTCGGGATTGCCCTCGCGAATCTCAACACTTTTACTAAACGTTTTATTCTGTTTCCAAAATTCCGCTACATTGTCGGCTACGTCAATAAGGTTGAGGTTTTTGTATTCTTTAAATTGGCTCATTGTAAATATCTCAATATCGTTGATTAATTAAGTCTGCAAATTTAGTGAATTTTGTCGGTTTATAAGATATGTTTTATTTAGGTAATTTCTATTAAAAACTTCAATCTCAGAAATATAAATGCAGAGAATGCTAAAAAGTGAATGGTGAATGGTGAATGAGTGAGTTTTAACACTGTTGTTCACAAACAAATTGGGGTTCTTTTATTCAATAGCAATGAGCTTTAGCCCGCTTGAAAAATAAAAACCAGCTTAGTTTACGGCAATAAAATAGCACGATCATTGCTTGAATACCCGTATATTTAATGTAGACCTAAAAAACCAGATGCAGTATGAAAATCTTTTCCAAATTGATGCTTATTATTGGTTTTATCCACACTATCATCATTCAGGGCCAGAATAATTATCCCCAAAACTATTTCAGAAACCCTCTGAATATTCCCATGCAGCTTGCCGCCAATTTTGGTGCGGTTCGTACCAATCACTTTCATATGGGACTGGATCTGAGAACGAACAGTCAGGAAAATTTATCCGTGGTTGCTGCTGCGGATGGTTATGTAAGCAGGATTAAAGTTGAAAGATATGGTTTTGGAAATGCGGTGTACATTACCCATCCGAATGGTTATACAACAGTGTATGCCCACTTAAACAAATATTATGATAAGTTGGATGAATACCTCAAAGAAAAACAGTACAAAGATGAAACATGGGAGCAGGATATTACTTTCCAGCCCGGACAGTTTCCTGTAGCAAAAGGACAGTTGATCGCTTTAAGCGGAAATACAGGAGGTTCGGCGGGCCCACATCTCCACTTTGAAATACGGGATACCAAAACAGAAGAATGCCTGAATCCTTTACTGTTTGGCTTTAACATTCCTGATCATTTAGCTCCTATAATCAGCGGATTGTATTGGTATAACAGGCGTTTCAGTATCTATGAGCCGGGAGCTAACGGCGTTACTGTTAAAAAATCAGGAAATAATTACACTGCTGATGTAATGAAAGTTAATTCCCCAATAATAAGTTTGGGAATTAAAGCTGTAGATAAAGCCAATCAGGGGTTCAATTTGGGAATTTATCAGGCAGAGTTATTTATGGACGGAAAGCTCATCTATGGTTTTTCTATCGACAAAGTAAGTTACGATGATACCCGCTACCTTAATGGCTGTATAGATTACACTAAATTTATGAGAGATAAAACGGCGATCCAGCATTTATCTTCCTTGCCGGGTATGAAACTTCAGAATTACAGCCGTCCCAATTTATCAGGAATTATTAATCTTCAGGATGAAGAAATCCACAATATTGAAATTATTCTGAAAGATGTGAATGGAAATACAAGCCGTTTGACAACAAAAGTTCAGTTAAGTAAAGTTAATGATAAAGTTTTTTCTACGGATAAAGCTGTGATACCTGATCAGGAAAAAACAATCTCCTCTGAAAATGCAGAACTCAGGTTGGGGAAAAATGAGATTTATGATGCTGTAAATTTCAACATGTCCGAAAAACCGGATGTAGGAACTGGTTCGGTTTCCAATACTATTATTCTTCACAATCCATATATTCCGGTTCACGATGATTATACATTGAAAATAAAACCTAGCAGAAAACTAAACAAGGAAGAAAAAGAGAAAGTAATTATCCTGCTGGATTATGGAAGTGATACAAAAGCTATAAAAGGAGGCTGGGACGGAGACTGGATTGAAGGAAAGTTTAACAGACTGGGTACAGCAAAGTTGGTTCTGGATAACAGCCTGCCTTCTGTTTCTCCCGGTTGGAAAGATGGCGTATTGATTAATGGAGGATCCTTGAGGTTAAAAGGAAGCACAAAAGTCGGGGACATTGTTTCATTTCGTGCAGAACTGGATGGGAAATGGCTCCGGTTTGCCCGTGTGAAGGATGATTTTGTTTATACTTTTGATGAAAAATGCTCCAAAGGTTCAGGATTGCATACTTTAAAAGTGACAACAATCAATACAGCCGGAAATACAAATACACAAACTTTTACTTTTCAAAGATAATAATAGACAAATTTTTATCAGCTAGACTTTATTAGGATGGATGATAGCTGATAAAGGTTTGTGTAAGCTTACGGTTGAAAATCATTCATACATTTTACCTGAATACATGCTACAATTTAATAAATTTGTCCAAAATTAAAATCATTGGACTTTCATCCGGCTATAGAGAAATCAGACATTCAGGGGATAAAAAAGTTTCAGGAGCAGAAGCTTCAGGAACTTATGGCTTATCTTGAAGTACATTCACCTTTTTATCAGAAACTATTCAGAGAACACAATATCAATCCTGCGGAGATCCGGACATTGGAAGATCTTCGGAAAATTCCGACGACTACCAAAAATGACCTGCAGCAGAATAACGATGATTTTTTCTGTATTCCTCAGACCCAGATTGTTGATTACAGCACTACATCGGGAACCTTAGGAGATCCTGTGACTTTTGGATTGTCTGACAGCGATCTGGAAAGACTGGCCTACAATGAAGCCATTTCTTTTGCCTGTGCAGGAATTCAGAAAGGAGACGTTGTGCAGATGATTACAACAATTGATAAACGATTCATGGCTGGTCTTGCCTACTTTTTAGGCCTGAGAAAAATGGGGGCCAGCGTAGTGAGAATGGGGCCGGGTATTCCTGAACTGCAATGGGATTCTATTTTCAGGTATAAGCCTAAATATCTGATTACGGTTCCTTCGTTCCTTCTGAAAATGATTGATTATGCCGAAAAACATGGTCTCGATTATAAAAATTCCAGTGTATACGGCGCGGTTTGTATAGGAGAAAGCATCAAAAATCAGGATTTTACAGATAATATTCTTTCCCAGAAGATTAAAGAAAAATGGAATATCAAACTGTTCTCTACGTATGCATCAACGGAAATGAGCACGGCTTTTACAGAATGTGAATACCAGATCGGGGGACACCATCATCCGGAACTCATTATCACAGAGATTTTAGATGATCATGAAGAGCCCGTAAAGGAAGGTGAAAACGGGGAATTAACCATTACTACACTGGGGGTAGAAGCTATTCCTCTGCTTAGATTCAAGACAGGGGATATTGTGAAAGCGCATTATGAACCGTGTCAATGCGGAAGAAATACCATGAGATTGGGGCCGGTTGTGGGAAGAAAACAGCAGATGATCAAATATAAAGGGACAACGCTGTATCCACCTGCAATGAATGATATTTTAAATGATTTCAATACTATTTTATGCTATCAGATCGTTATTCAGTCTAATGAGATCGGGTTGGATGAAATTATTATCAAGCTGAGTACAGAGAACGATCATGAAAATTTTGTGAATGAAGTAAGAGACCATTTCCGTGCAAAACTAAGGGTAAGCCCGAAAATTGAAATGATTGATTTCGAAATCTTGTCTAAAACAGTTTTTCATCCCAACAGCAGAAAGCCGATTACATTTATAGATTTAAGATAAACTAATAACCAATACACATAACCATGAAAAATTTTTTTGCCTTTCTCCTGCTTGTATTTTCAGCGGCATTAACGGCACAGAGAGTAAAAGTTATTTCCGGAGATTATAATTTCTTAAAAGGTGAAAAATTCTTAAAAGTAGTTTTCAAATTTGAAGGAGTAACTTTTGAAAGAAAGAATTTTACAGAAAATGAGTTTATAACCAAAAGAATGAACGAAATTGAGGCCTCTAAAGGAAAAGAAGAAGCTGAAAAATGGAAAACAGACTGGGAGCTGACCAAAACACAAACCTTTCCTGAAAAGTTTTTAACATCGTGGAATAAAAATACCAGAATTGAAGCCTCAACCCATTTCGAGAAAACCAAATATACCCTTATCGTTGAACCCAAATGGATTCATATGGGGGCATTCATGCCTCTTGCAAGTGATCCCTCATTACTCAACAGCACAATGACTTTTGTAGAAACAGAAAATCCAGATCATGTTTTAATGGTTGTTGAGGGAATAAAAGCTACCGGAGACAACGGTTTCGGAGTTCCCAATAATAACGACAGAATGGCTGAGTGTTACGCAAAGACAGCCAAAATGCTTGCCCTGAAAGTAGAGCATTATACCAAAAAATAATGGAGGTTTCAATAAAAACAGCTTTTAATTTATAACCTAAAAAAATTATCAACTATGAAAAAATTATTATCATTAGTACTCGCTATGACTATATCAGTTACAGCGATGGCTCAGAGAATGAAAATCCAGAGTGGAGATCTTAAATTCTTAAAAGGAGTTGAAACGGTAAATGTTGTTTTCGATTACTCTGAAATGAAACTATTAAAAGAAAACTTCACCGAAGCAGAATATATTCCCAGAAGAATTGAAGAACTGAATAAAAAAACAGAAGGCTCCGGTGAACTGTGGAAAAAGCAATGGGAAAGAAGTAAAGAAGAACTTTGGAATCCCAAATTTATTATGATATTCAACAAAGTTCTTTCTAAAGAAAATATCAACACTAAACTGAAAGAAAATGCTGGAGGACCATACACCTTGATGGTAAAAGTAAAATGGGTTTATCCGGGATGGGATGCAGGGATCATGAAGCAGCCGGCAAAAGTAACAACACAACTTACTTTTGTTGACAGTACAACGAAAAAAGTACTGTGTGATATAGAAAGTATAGAAGCGCCGGGAGATCAGTGGGGAAGTAACTTCAACAACGAAACAAGAGTAGGAGAAGGTTTTGCCAAAACAGGGAAGACACTCGCCCAGAAAATTGAAAGAGAAGTAAAATAATCATAAAAAAGACTGCCAACAGCAGTCTTTTTTATTGTTCTTAATGAAAGAACAACAGGTTTTAGGTGGAACGAAATAAAATTTAACATTTCTGCAAAAGGAACTTTTCATCTATATTTACTATTTTAAAAACATTATCAATAACCATGAAGAAATTACTAATGCTGTTATTTGCGGCTATTACAACAATGACTTTTGCCCAGAATAAAATAAATTATGAATGGGGTAATTTTGATTTCTTAAAAGGTCAGACAGAAGTGAATGTTCAGCTGAAATTCAATAATGTGGTTTTCCATGAAAAGAACTTAACGGAAGCAGAATACCTTGAAAACAGGAAAGCAGATATTACAGCCAAAAAAGGAGAAGCCGCCTGGGGAAACTGGGCTGTTCAATGGGGAGAATTTAAAGAGTGTGGCTATCTGGAGCACTTTTTAAATGGGATTAATAATAAGTCGAAGAAAATAGTCTTTAAAAGTAATGCTGCAACAACATACACTCTAATCATTGATACAAAATGGGTCTACGCGGGCTGGTATGGCGGATTTATCGGTTCTCAGGAAGGTAAACTGACTTCAGAGCTGGCTTTTGTCGAGACTGATAATCCCTCAAAAATAATCATGAAATTACAAGGTGATAAAATTTTAGGGAAAAAGATGAACAGTGAATTTTCTTGGGAATACGGACGAATCGCTGCGGCTTATGAAGCTACCGGTAAGCTCTTAGGAAAAGCTATCAGTAAAGAAATTAAATAAAAATGAAAAGCGGTCTGAATGAATGTTCAGACCGCTTTTTTATGATGGTTCCTGCTGCTCTTTTTCAAGTTTGATGAGGTTGGCAAGATTCTTAATCACAGTGTCGTGTTTCTTTACAAAAGGATTGTCTTTGTTCCAGACATATCCGGCCAGTACGGCACATATCTTTTTCTTCACATCCGGGTTTTCAGGCTGATGAAAGAACAGCTCCTGAAGATTTCCGGTATACCACTCCTTTACATAGGTGGTAAAGACATCTACTCCGTATAATATATAATCGGTGTATTCCTTCTGCCAGTCGATTTTCTCACCGTTAAGCTGTCTTACAGCCAGTTTTGCGGCAAGCATTCCTGATTCCGTAGCAAAAGCCATTCCTGATGAAAAAACAGGATCCAGGAATTCTGAAGCATTCCCGGTTAACGCGAATCCGTCACCGTACAGCTTTTTCACAGAGCATGAATAATCTTTCAGGTGTCTCGGCTCAAAAAGAAATTCCACATCACCAAAACGTTTGATATAATAGTCAGAAAGAGAAATGGCCTTTCTCAGTGCTTCCGCTGGATCTCCGTTTTCAGAAAGCTTTTCAATATATTCCGTAGGGCCTACAATTCCTAAACTTGTATTTCCGTTAGAGAAAGGGATTACCCAAAGCCATACTTCCGTTTCTATAATGTCAAAAGAAATCAGTGTTCCTTCTTCGCCTTCTTCACGATTGATATCTTTTACGTGAGAGAAAATAGCAGAGTGTGGAGATAATTTGGAAGGTTTCTCAAGGTCTAACAGGCGTGGAAGTACACGGCCATATCCGCTCGAGTCAATCACAAACTTAGCATGTATTTCTTTCGTTTCCCCGTCTTTGGTTCTTACAGTAGTCACAGAATCCGTTCCGTTGAACTCAATCCCGATGACTTCCGTTTCAAATTCAAGGTCAATACCTTTGTTGATTACTTCCTGGGCCAAAGTATTATCAAAATCAGCTCTCGGAACCTGCCAGGTCCAGTCCCAGCCTTCTCCGAACTTATTGCTGAAATCAAAAATGCAGACTTCATCGCCGCGAAGAAAACGTGCACCCAGCTTTTTCTCGAACCCCATTTTATCTAAAGCAGGAAAGAGCCCGGCCTCATCAAAATGATCCATTACCCTCGGGATCAGACTTTCTCCGACTACCAGCCTTGGGAATTTTGTTTTTTCGACAACTTTTACGCTGATATTGTTCTTCTTTAAGTATGAAGAAGATACGCATCCGGAAGGTCCAGCACCGATTACGAGAACATCAACAAATTCTTTGCTCATCTTTGATTTTTTATTTTAATAATAACTTTTATCTTTGCCGCAAAATTAGTGACAAATAATTAATATTTTACAAAATTATCAACTATTACTTTTAATTGATGAAAATAAATAACTTTTTACAACTGAAGGATTTTCAAAAGATCATTATTGAAAACGAAAAAATAGAACTGGACGGAACACTTTTAGACAGAGTGGAGACGAGTTTTCAGTTTTTAAAGGAATTTTCAAAGAATAAAGTAATATATGGTGTGAATACAGGTTTTGGCCCAATGGCACAGTTCAAGATCAGTGATGAAGATACCCACCAGCTTCAGTATAACCTGATCAGAAGCCACTCTTCGGGAATCGGTAACCCTTTGCCTGCGCAGGAAGTAAAAGCCTGTATGCTGGCGAGGCTGAATACTCTTTCACTTGGAAATTCAGGAGTACACCAATCTGTTGTACATCTGCTTACAGAATTAATCAATAGAGATATTACACCATTGATCTTTGAACACGGAGGCGTGGGAGCCAGTGGCGATCTTGTACAACTTGCCCATCTTGCCTTAGTTCTTATCGGAGAAGGGGAAGTTTTTTATAAAGGGGAAAGAAAGCTGACCAAAGAAGTTTTTGAAGCAGAAGGACTGGAGCCTATAAAAGTAGAAATCCGTGAAGGACTTGCTTTAATGAACGGAACTTCCGTGATGTCCGGGATTGGGATTGTGAATGCCTATAAAGCCAATCAATTGACGGAGATCTCCATCAGGCTTTCCTGTGCTATTAATGAAATTGTACAGGCCTATGATGATCACCTTTCTGAAGCACTGAACGGTACCAAAAAACACTATGGACAGCAGAAAGTGGCTGAAAGAATGAGAGCCCATCTTGCTGACAGTAAATTAATCAGAAAAAGAGAAGATCACCTATACACTCATTTTGAAGAACAGGAAAAAGTATTTAAAGAAAAAGTACAGGAATATTATTCATTGAGATGTGTTCCGCAGATTTTAGGTCCGGTTCTGGATACACTGGAATATACGGAGAATGTTCTCGAAAATGAGATCAACTCAGCGAATGATAATCCAATTATCAATGTAGAAGATCAGCACGTTTACCACGGAGGAAACTTCCATGGGGATTATATCTCTTTGGAAATGGATAAATTAAAGATCGTTGTTACCAAGCTGACGATGCTTGCCGAAAGGCAGTTGAACTACCTTTTGAATGCAAAGATCAACGAAATTTTGCCTCCTTTTGTAAATTTAGGTAAATTAGGCTTCAATTTCGGGATGCAGGGCGTTCAGTTCACGGCAACATCTACCACGGCAGAAAGCCAGATGCTGTCGAACTCCATGTATGTACACAGTATTCCTAATAATAATGACAATCAGGATATTGTAAGTATGGGAACCAATGCAGCCGTAATTTGTAGAAAAGTAATAGAGAATGCATTTGAAGTATTGGCTATTGAAGCGATTACCATCATTCAGGCTATTGAATATCTTGATTTTCAGGATAAAATTTCGTCTTCTACCAAAGAGCTTTATGACGAAATCAGAAAGATTATTCCTGCATTCTCCAGCGATATGGTGATGTATCCGTATCTGGAGGAAGTTAAAAAATATTTAAAGACCATGTAACTATTAATACGGTTGGATTGTCAATAAACTAGGGATTTAAAAGTTAACTTAAAAAAACTAAAACTAAACAGCTAACACATGAAATGTGCAATTATAACGGGCGGCTCCAGAGGTATTGGAAGAGCTGTCTGTCTGAAACTGGCAGAAGAAAAAAATTATCATATACTGATTAACTACGCTTCCAATGAAGCTGCAGCAAGAGAAACACTGGCTAAAGTACAGGAACTTGGTGCTACAGGAGAAATTCTTAAGTTCGATGTAGCCAATGCCGAAGAAACTCAAAATATTCTTACAGCATGGCAGGACAATAACCCGGATGCTTTGGTAGAAGTAATAGTCAATAATGCCGGAATTACCAGAGACGGATTGTTCATGTGGATGAAGAATGAAGATTGGACAAGCGTAATCAATACCAGTCTGAACGGGTTCTTCAATGTAACCAACTTTTTTATTCAGAAGCTGCTTCGTAACAAATACGGAAGAGTCATCAATATGGTTTCAGTTTCCGGAGTAAAAGGAACAGCAGGACAAACCAATTATTCTGCTGCAAAAGGAGCTTTGGTAGGAGCCACAAAAGCACTTGCCCAGGAAGTTGCCAAAAGAAATATTACCGTAAATGCAGTGGCTCCGGGATTTATCAGAACAGATATGACCCAGGATTTTAACGAAGAAGAGCTTAAAGCAATGATTCCTGCCAACAGATTTGGCGAAGCGGAAGAAGTTGCCGATCTGGTTGCTTTCTTAGCATCAAGAAAAGCTTCTTATATTACTGGTGAAGTGGTGAATATTAACGGGGGAATTTACTCATAAATAGAACAATATACCAATGTATCAGTCCACTGTTGATTGATCTCAATGAAAATATTGTTACATTGCTAGACTGATACATTGTTAAATTCAATATAAATAAATGGAAAATAGGGTTGTAATTACCGGAATGGGAATTTATTCTTGCATCGGGACCTCTTTGGAAGAAGTCAAAGAATCCCTATATCAAGGAAAATCCGGTATTGCTTTAGTGCAGGAAAGAAAAGAATTTGGTTTCAGATCAGGACTTACCGGAGTAGTTCCGAAACCGGATCTTAAAAATCTCCTTAACAGACGCCAGCGCGTAAGTATGGGGGAGGAAAGCGAGTATGCTTACCTGGCTACCACAGACGCATTAAAGCAGGCAGGCATAGACCAGGAATTTCTGGATGCCCATGAAGTAGGTATTTTATATGGAAACGACAGTGTTTCTCAGGCAGTGGTGGAGTCCATAGATATTGCAAGAGAAAAGAAAGATACAACATTGATGGGATCGGGAGCGATCTTTAAATCAATGAATTCTACCGTAACGATGAATCTTTCAACGATATTCAAGCTGAAAGGAATCAATCTTACCATCAGCGCAGCCTGTGCCAGTGGATCGCATTCCTTAGGATTAGCCTATATGATGATTAAAAATGGTTTTCAGGATATGATCATCTGCGGAGGAGCACAGGAAACCAATAAATATTCTATGGCCAGTTTTGACGGCTTAGGTGTGTTCTCGGTAAGAGAAGAGGAGCCTACAAAAGCCTCAAGACCTTTTGATTCAGGAAGAGATGGCCTTATACCAAGCGGAGGAGCTGCTTCCCTTGTGGTAGAAAGCTTGGAGTCAGCGCAAAGAAGAGGTGCTCCAATCATTGCAGAGATCATCGGGTATGGGTTCTCGTCCAATGGCGGGCACATTTCAACACCAAATGTAGACGGGCCGGCTTTAGCAATGGACAGAGCTTTGAAGCAATCCGGATTAAAGCCTGAAGATATCGATTATATTAACGCACACGCAACATCTACTCCGATTGGAGATGCCAATGAAGCAAAAGCTATTTTTGAGATATTTGGAGGAGAAGTTCCGGTAAGTTCTACCAAGTCAATGACCGGACATGAGTGCTGGATGGCGGGGGCAAGTGAGGTTATTTACTCAATTCTGATGATGCAGAATGATTTCGTGGCACCGAATATTAACCTGGAAAATCCTGATAATGAAGCTCAAAGGATAAATTTAGTCCCAAAAACGAAAAATCAAAAAATTGATGTATTTTTGTCGAATTCTTTCGGATTTGGGGGAACCAACTCCGCATTAATTGTTAAAAAATTTGATTAGAAAAACATGGAAAGGGAAAAAATTGTTGCCATCGTTAATGATTTCTTAGTAAACGAATTCGAAGTGGATGGTGATGAGATCAGCAATGATGCCAACCTTAAAAGCACTCTGGGCTTAGACAGTCTGGATTATATAGATATGGTGGTAATCATTGAATCTAATTTCGGGGTGAAATTAGGAGAAGCAGACTTTAAGAAAATGATCACGTTTGACGATTTTTATACAACTATTGAAAATAAGATCGCAGAAAAAAACGCCTAATTATAGATTGAATCTTTATTCTTTTAAAAAATGTACCAATGTAATAATGTAGCAGTGTACCAATGAAAGATATTGTTGCATTGGTATACTGTTACATTGGTAAATTATATATATGAACAAGTGGAAAGGTAAATCTAAAGGAACCATAACAGGATACAAAATATTCGTCTGGTGTATTAGAAATATCGGAATCAGGAGTTCCTATTTTGTTCTTTATTTTGTTGCTTCCTACTATTTTTTGTTTCTGAACCGAAGCAACCGCTATATCTTTTATTATTTCCGAAAAAGACTTAATTACGGCTATTGGAAGGCCAAAATTTCAGTTTTTAAAAGTTATTTCACCTTTGGAAAGGTTTTGATCGATAAAACAGCTATTTCTGCAGGACTGCGGGAAAAATATACCTATGAATTTGACGGGATTGAAAATCTGAGAAACCTTCTCGCCCAGAAAAAAGGAGGAGTCCTGATCAGTGCCCACATCGGAAACTTTGAAATTGCAGAACATTTCTTTGCCGATATTGACTTTGACTGCCAGATCAACCTGGTAACCACAGATCAGGAAGTAACCGTTATTAAAGAATATCTTGAAACAGTAGCCGTAAAAAAGAGCAATATCAAATTCATTTACGTAAAAGAGGATATGTCTCATATTTTCGACATCAATAAAGCTTTATCAGACAATGAACTGATCTGTTTTACCGGAGACCGCTATTTTGAAGGTTCCAAATATCTGGAGGCAGATCTGCTGGGGAAAAGTGCAAAATTTCCTGCAGGTCCTTTCCTTATTGCTTCCCGCCTTGGGGTACCTGTAGTCTATGTATATGTGATGAAAGAAAAAAATCTTCATTATCACTTATATGCCAGGGTTGCTCAGAATATTAAAAACCGTGATTCTCAGGGACTTCTTAATTCCTATGTACAGAATCTTGAATCGATGATTAAAAAATATCCGCTTCAGTGGTTCAATTATTTTGATTTTTGGGATGATATGGATTAATTTTTCTAATTTTATCCCGAAAACTAAATAACAGACTCAAATCATTTGGAAAATTAGGATTGTAGAAAGAATAAGCATTTAAAATCCCTTATTTTCTGAATTTTTTAATTAAAAACACTCAACTTTCTCCTTTTGAAAAAAGAATACGACATACTTGTGATCGGCAGCGGATTGGGAGGCCTTGTTTCGGCTCTTATTTTGGCGAAAGAAGGCCTGAAAGTATGCGTTCTGGAGAAAAATAACCAATACGGCGGAAATCTGCAGACCTTTTCAAGGGATAAGCTGATTTTTGATACTGGAGTTCACTATCTGGGAGGGCTTTCAAAAGGACAGAATCTCCATCAGTTTTTCTCTTATCTTGAGATCATGGATGAGCTGGAACTTCATCAAATGGATGAAGACGGTTATGATAAAATAAGTTTTGAAGATGAGAATATTGAATATCCTCACGCACAGGGATATGAAAACTTCATTGAACAGCTCACCGCTTATTTTCCCGGAGAAAAGCAAAACCTGGAAAACTACTGCGAAGAAATTCAGTATGTCTGCGGACAGTTTCCAAGATATCATGTCGTAGGAAAAGATAATTATAATGAAGAGATCCTGCATCTCAACACCAAAAGATTTATAGAATCCGTTACCCAGAATAAAAAGCTACAGGCTGTATTGCTGGGATCTAATTTTCTATACGCCGGAGATTCTGAAAATATACCGTTCTATGTACACGCACTAACTGTAAACTCTTATATTCAGAGCGCATACAAATGCGTAAAAGGAGGAAGCCAGATTTCAAAACTGCTCATCAGGAAGCTTCGGCAATATGGAGCAGAAGTTCATAAACATTCCGAGGTTTCTGAATTCGTTTTTAATGAAAATGATGTTTTAACTTCCGTAAAAACCAGTGACGGAAAAGAATATACAGCGAAAAAATTTATTTCCAATATAGAAATCCGTTCAGCAATAAAACTCATCGGAGAGGAAAGGCTGAAAAAGTCTTTTTTGAACAGAGTACTAAGCTGGAAACCCGTTTCTTCATGCTTCAGTGTCTATCTGGTTTTGAAACCACATTCAGTTCCGAACTTCAATTATAACCTGTACCACTATCAATCGGAAGAACAGGTGTGGAATGCTTATCAGTATACCAAGGAAAATTGGCCCGTAACCTATATGCTTTCTTCCACTCCGTCCAAGCATCATCCGGAATATGCAGAAAGCCTCACGGCCATTTCCTATATGGATTTCGAAGAAGTGAGAATCTGGGAGACAACAGTCAATACTGTTGCAGAGGAACACGAACGGGGGGCGGCTTATGAAAAATTCAAGCTGGAAAAAGCGGAAAGAATGATTGAAGCTCTGGAAAAGAAAATTCCGGGACTAAGAAATTCTATTAAAAGTGTTTATACTTCATCACCGCTTTCTTACCGGGATTATATCGGCAGTTTAGAGGGAAATATGTATGGATATATGAAGAGTTCGGATAACCCTTTAAAGACAATGGTTTCACCAAGAACGAAGATTGATAACCTGTTTCTTACCGGACAGTCTGTGAATATGCACGGAATTCTCGGGGTAACGATAGGCGCTTTTAATACCTGTGCGGAAATCTTAGGAAAAGAACATATTGATGCCCGCCTGACCCAAATGATCAAGAATAATGAAAAACTATAACAGGCTGTTTTCCGGAAGCAGGAGAGCTTATTTTATCCTTCTTTTTATGCTCGCTTCCTGCGGGGTTTCAAAATCTGTCCGTCATATTCCGGAGATCAGTCAATATAAGTTGGAAACTCCGAATGTTAAAAAGATTAATGATTCAACATTCAGCTTCAACAGGAATTATTTAACCAAAAACAAACAGCAGCTGTGGGAATTATATATCAAAGGAAATCCTCTGCAGCTTGGATATAACAACGGTGCCCTTACCCAGAACCTGATGCAGCATCAGGAAGAGATCTTCTTTTCCAAAGTGGAGGGATTTGTACCGTCAAAATTTAAGCAGAAACTGCTGCGTGGATTTCTTAAGTGGTACAACCGGAAGATGTACCTCAATGTAAGAGAAGATTACCAGGCAGAACTATACGGTTTATCTCAATATTCATCTGATAAATACAATTTTATTGCTCTAAAATACCTGAGAAGCCTCTATCTTCACGGAGCCCATGACATTGGCCATGCCTTGCAGGATCTTGCTATGGTTGGCTGTTCTTCGCTTGCTGTATGGAATGAAAATACAGAAGACGGAGACCTTCTCATCGGAAGGAATTTTGATTTCTATGTTGGAGAAGATTTTGCTAAAAATAAGCTGATAGAATTTGTAGAGCCTGAAAACGGAATTCCCTACATGTCTGTAAGCTGGCCGGGAATGACGGGGGTTGTTTCCGGGATGAACAAAGAAGGCATTACCGTGACGATCAATGCCGGAAAATCTAAAATTCCGCTGACCGCTAAAACTCCGATTTCCTTTGTGACAAGAGAAATTCTTCAGTATGCAAAAAATATTGATGAAGCTATTGTCATCGCTAAAAAAAGAAAAGTATTTGTATCCGAATCTATTTTGGTAGGTAGTGCTCATGATAAGAATGCAGTGATTATTGAAGTTTCACCGAAAAATTTCGGTGTGTATAAAGTACAGAATACAAGCCAGCTTATTTGTACCAACCACTTCCAGTCTGATGCTTATAGAGAAGATAAGAGGAATCAGAAACATATTGCGGAAAGTCATTCCGAGTACCGCTATGAAAAATTGCAGGAATTGTTGCAGGAAAATAAAAAGCTGAACCCTGAAAAAATGGCGGCTATTTTAAGAGACCGTTCCGGATTGAAGCATGAGAAAATAGGCTATGGAAACGAAAAAGCGCTTAACCAGCTGCTCGCTCATCATGCCGTGATCTTTTCGCCGGAGAAAAAACTGGTGTGGGTTTCTTCAAATCCTTATCAGCTGGGAGAATTTGTCTGCTATGATCTTAATGAGATCTTTTCAGACAAAAATACTGCGGAAAGCCTGAAAGCAAGAACCGGACTAAACATCGCCAGAGATCCGTTTGCAGATTCTGAAGACTTTGAAAAATATGAACAGTATAAATTGATGAGTACCGAGGTTAATAATGCTGCCGACATTGAAGATATAGTGCTTACAGAAGATTTCATCCCTTACTATGAATCTCTGAATCCCGATTTTTGGCTTGTATATTATCAGTCAGGAAAATATTACTTCAATAAAAAAGAATATTCAAAAGCTAAAACGGCCTTTGAAACAGCCCTTACCAAAGAAATTACTACAGTTCCGGACCGGAAAAATGTAGAAAAATACCTGAAGAAAACGCTAAAAAAATTAAAATGATCTCTAAAAATATCAAGCTTCTCTTTTGCATCCCTTTTGTGATCATTATTTGTTACACGGTGTATCTGTTCACTATATACACTTCTGTTCCGGATATTATCCCGATTCATGGATACGGAGGAAAGAATGACGGTTTTGGAAGTAAGCTGTTTCTTTTTGCTCCCATTCTGCTGAATCTGGCTATTCTTGTATTTATCTGGCGAATTATCAGAAATCCGGAAAAGATCAAGTATTCTTTCGAGGTTAAAGAAGAGGATCTGCAGAAAACCCATAATACAATACAGATCGTTCTGGTTATTATCGCAATATTTGTTACCATTGTGATGAGTCTGTTATCATTTTCGGATGTCGTTTATAAATAAATTACCATGAAAAAAACATTCATCTTATTTTTGATTTTAGTATCATTAGTCTCATTTGCCCAGGAGAGGAAAGATCTGGGAAATACTTTTATTAAAACCCTTCTGGTGGATAAAAATACAGAAAAGGCCCATGCCTCTTTTGATGCTTCCATAGCGGGAGAGATTCCTGTAAGAGACCTTAAAAGTGTTGTAGATCAGATTTTAGGTAATCTGGGAGCATTTAAAAATGTTGTGGAAGTTAATCAGGAAAATGATAAATACTACTATTATTCAGAATTTGAAAAATCAAAACTGGATATCCTGATCACCTTTAATGAGCAGAACAAGATCATCGGTTTCCTGTTGGTGCCTCATAAGATTTTTGATAAAGCGGATGATAAAACCGCTTTGAAAATTAAAAGCGGAGATATTGAGTTAAAAGGAACACTGCTGGTGCCTGAACAGAATTCAAAGAAAAAGTTGGTTGTTTTTGTTCACGGCTCTGGGCCTCAGGATAGGGATGAAGCGATTGGAGATAACAGGCCTTTTAAAGATATAGCTGACGATCTTTTCAAAAATGGAATAGCTTCATACCGTTATGATAAGCGTACCAATTCTAATCCGGAAACCTTCAGCGAACAGTCTACAGCAGCGGATGAAACTATTAATGATGCTGTCAATGTGGTAAACTATTTTAAAACTAACGCAGATTATAAAGATTACCAGATTATTGTTCTGGGACATAGTCTGGGTGCTTATCTGATGCCGAGAATAGCTGGGAAAGCCAAAGCTTCAAAATATATTTTTATGGCAGGAAATGCAAGACCTATGCAGGATCTGATCCTGGATCAGTATGAGTATATTCATAAAGTAAATCCTACCGGACTGCCGCAGACAGAAGTGGAAAATATCAAAAAGCAGGTAGCATTTTTGAATTCGGGGAAATTTACTGCAGATACACCATCGTCTGAACTTCCCTTAGGTCTTTCGGGTGCTTACTGGAAATATTTACAGACTTATAAACCGCTTGATGAGGTAAAGACGATCCAATCACCGATGTTCTTTGCTCAGGGAGGCAGAGACTATCAGGTTACGGAAAAAGATTTCAGTCTTTGGAAAAATGCTCTTAAAAATGATAAAACAGCTGTTTTCAAATGGTATCCGTCCCTAAGCCACATATTTATCAAAGGTACCGGAACTCCTTCTCCAAAAGACTACGGAATTAAAGGAAATGTGGATCAGGAATTTTTAAATGATCTTATACAGTTTATTTTAAAATAAATTGAATATCAGTTTTTTAACAAGTTATCGATAGCTTGCTAATACGTTACTAACAAGTTATCCACAATTGAAAATAGAAGATTAATGCCCTATAAGTCTTCGATAATAACCTCATTAAGCTTAATTTATTGACTTAATGAGGTTATTTTTTTCTGCCACTAATGCACGAATTATTTATTAGTGGCAAGAAGATTTTCACATAATTATGCTATTGATTTTTAAAAAAGCAAATTCGTCACTGACTAAGTGGATGGTTAAAATGCCCGCTTCATCGAATCAACGGAGTTGATTAAGCGGTATAGAATGAAACCCTTTGCGATAAAAAAACAAACATTGTATAATGGAAAATTTCGATTCTAGAAAAGTAAATTCCCTCCTAATCATTCTCAGGATTGAGTTTATTCAGGAAAAGAAAAACGGCAATTCCAGAAATAGAAGATAAAGCTGTACTCAGGATAAAACTTCCGATAACATATTGCAGCAGATTATTTTTTACCAGTTCGAAATTGAGGTCCTGGCCCAGGATATTACTGTCACCCTGCACAAACGGAGCTCCTAAAAAAAGAGAAGCTGCTATGATAAAAGGAATAAAAGGGGGCAGACTTACATTGGAAGACACAAATGCCAGTACTTTATTCAGTTTAAAAAGAACAGATAGGCTGATCACCAGAAGGGTTTGAAATCCCCAGAAAGGAGAAAGCCCTATGAAGACCCCCAACGCAATGGAAAAAGCCTTGATACGGTTGCTTCCGTCGCTTTCCAGAACATCTTCTTTTATGAATCTTTTAAAACTTTTTTTTTTGAAGTTATTCACGAAGTTTCTCGGAATAATATAAAAAAGGGTAATGATTACCAGGATGGTGTTCAGGATGCTGATTCGTGTAAAATCTTTGAACGGCCTGAAGTGGGAAACCCTCTCTGCCGGATCATATAATACTTTTATCGGAACGTTCTTTACCGGAACATGCCTCCAGGCAGTCCTTACAATAATTTCGATCTCAAATTCAAATTTTGGGGTGAAATATTTCTTCGGAATTTTAAGAAGGGGATATAATCTGTACCCGGATTGGGTATCTTCCAGCTTGATTCCGGTTTCGAACCAGAACCAGAAATTGGAAAAACGGTTCCCAAAACTGCTTTTTTTCGGAATTCCATCCTGAGACATATTACGGTTCCCGATCAGGAGAACATCCTCTTTTTCCTGAAGAAGAGTCTCTACAAAAACAGGAATATCATCCGGATAATGCTGTCCATCTGAATCAATCGTTATGGCATAATGATAGCCGAGTTCTTTAGCTTTTCTAAAGCCGGTTTTCAGACCATTTCCTTTTCCTTGGTTCTCTGCCAGCGTAATAACCGTAATATGTGGATATTGGGCCAGAATATCAGGTGTAGCATCTGTAGAGCCGTCATTTACCGCAATAATATTTTCAGTGTAATCTAAAACACCGTCTATCACTCTTTTCAGAGTTTTTTCATTATTGTAGGTAGGTATTAAAATGCAAATCTTTTTTTCGGAGATTACATTCTGTACTTCAGGAAGGGTCATGGTTTTATTTTAAAGATGCTTTTTCAGTATCTGAGAAAGACTTGGACTGCATGGCAAACTTTTTAACATAGTTTTTAAGCGTTGTATTCTGCTTACTGTAATTGTCGATAAGGAAAGCTTTATCATCTTTGATGCTGCCGCGGTAGCCTACAATTTTAGGAATATTTTCCTGTACGCTTAATCGGATCAGGCGGAGTTCAATATTATTCGGATTGTTCTTGATAATGCTTTCAAGACTGGTTGCTCCGTTTTTTACGAGTGCTTTCCTGTTCTTTTTGGCAATTTTAGCTTCCATAATCTGAGCAGCAGCTTTATAACCGGAAGTAACCGCATCAGAACCGGACTGCTTCTCTGCCAGGTTGATGAATGATTCTGTATTGGTGTTGGATGAGTTAGCCTTTGCATAGCTGTTTCTTAAAGCTTCAAGATCAGTCTGAAAGAATAGAATAAAGGCTGTTATTAAAGAGAATATAAGTTTCATGACATTAATTTTTTATAGCTTACCGTCATTTTTAATGCAATAGTCTCGCCAAAAGAGGTGATGTTTTTTACTTTAACATCTGTTTCGTCTTCGGTAATATCCAGCTGCAGCTTCAGATCCGGTGTCTCAAAAGGATTGATAATTGCCATGAACTTTACATTCGACGCCGTTTTTAAAAATAATTCTGAGCCGGTGAATTTTTCAGCCAGTTCCTTTACGATCTGCATCATACAGACTCCCGGAGTCACCGGATTTCCCGGAAAATGCCCTTTGAAAATATCATGTTCCTTTTGCAGGCTGATATGGGCTGTAAAACTTCCGTTTTCCCCTTTTTCATAGGATTCTAAAGTATAAAAGTCTGTAAGTAGCGTCTGCATGATTTTATTTTTTCAGATTAAATGTATAGTAGAGTCCGGTCTGGAAAACTACATTATAGTGGTTGTTATTATAGCCTTCTACAGGAATAAATCCTTTTTTTACGCGGGCTTCAATACCCAGATTGGGCGTAATATCATATCCTGCACCGGCAGTTATCCCAAGATCGACTTTATTTTGAGGTTCAAAATTCTTATTGTCAAGTACAAATTCCACAGTTGGGCCTGCATGGACATTAAACTTATTGAAATAAAACTTATTGACAAGCTGAAATCCTAAATACGATACAGAAAGTTTTGTTCCGTTCCAGTTATTCACATTGGTATCTATTTTGGCACCCTGTCTGGAATAATTAATTTCAGGCTGAAGCGCATAAAATTTTGTAAAACGGATGTTTCCTAAAAATCCGATATAAAAATCGGTTTTCGTTTTAAAATCCAGATAAGGTTTGGCCGCATTGGGAAACTCTTCTGCATAATAATAGTTATACTGCTCAGTGTTGGAAAAATGTGAAAAATTAGCACCTGCTCTGATTCCCGGGCTGAAAGTAACCTGTGCAAAAGACAAGGCTGATATCAGTACGAATGATAAAATAATAAGTTTTTTCATGGCTAGTTAGTTTCAGTTTCTGTTATTTGGTATAGTTTTATATTGATCTTGAAATCCTTATGCTGAAGGTTCAGACTATCTGCGAAGATATGTTTTTTTGCATCAAAAGTAAAATCGATTTTTTCCTTATTGTTCTTTGTATACACGATCTGTTTCAACAGTCCGTTTTCTTTTCCGAAAAACAGATAATAGGTTTTGTTATCCATTTTAGACAGGAATATTTTCGAATGACCATTCTCAAAAGTTTCATTCACCGGATATTGTTTACGCAGAAGTTCCCGGAAATCATTCTTTAAGAAATTAATGACGATTTTTTTATCCAAATCAGGAAGAACGTAATTCAGTTTAAAATCATTTTCAGAGATCTCAAAATCAATTAATTTATTTCCGAAGTCTGAAGTCATCGCAACACGGTGTGTTGTTTCATTCAGTTTTTTGACGATCAGAATGCCGCTTACGTGGTTCTTGTAAATATCCATCTGGCATTTGTAAACATAATCTTCACCGGAAGAGAAATACAGATTTTCAACAGTCTTTTCAGAGTATGAAACAGGTTTTGCCCCTGTAAGCTGATACGTTTTACAGGAAATAAGCAGGATGAAGACCAGACTATAGACTAAACTCTGACGCAGCAATGGCAGCATTGATCTTGGTATTTTTGAAAACAATATTGGTGGTATCGCCTGAAGGCTCTGTCATATTCACCTGTGAAACCGTAGATTGGTTTTTAGGAAAGTGAAGTTCAATCTGCTTGATATATTTCAGCAATTGGGCGGATTTTGGAGTAAACCGGGCAATATTAAAGTTTCCGTTCTTGAAATAAGCCACTGTAAATTCCGGGTCATTGAACATTTTTCCGTTTGAACTTCCCACAATCAGCTTATTGATCTTCTCAAATGTTTTGCTTTTGGCATCTACAGAAGATTTTTTCCCCTGATCATTGATGAAGATCTTGTTGTCTTTAAAAACAATGCTGTACTGATACGGTTTGGTATATCTCCAGCTTAGCGTATTGGGCGTCTTCAGGGACATTTTGCCGTAAGTAACGATGCTTTTGTCCAGAAAATCCATTTTTTTTGTCTGGGTAAAATCACTCTGCAGGGTTTTGATTTCCTGGGTTTCTGATGAAACCTTTGTAACAAATGCTTTGGCTTCTGTGGCAGACATGGAAGTATTCTGTGCAGAAAATAACGCAGAAACTAATAAAAACGCTCCAAAAGCAATATTTTTAATCATTTTTCTTTGATTTTATAAGAGTATCAACGGTAAACGTTGAGTATTTTTTATCCTTCAAAAATAACAATAAATCAGCCAATACCCGATACGTTTTTTCAGAAGTGTCGTGAAGAAGGATTATACTGCCTTTCTTCAGGCCTTGAGTTACCCTTTTGTAAATTTTCTTTTCGTCATCAATAATGGTATCCAATGAACGGACATTCCAGCCGATGCTTGTCTTGTTTGTTTTTCTGATGGCTTTGACGATATTCGGATTGGTGACGCCAAAAGGAGGTCTGTACAGATCCGTTTTAATATTTCCGATCTTCATCATGACCTCATCGCATTTTTCAATCTCTTCTGTCATTTTTGATGTTGATAGGAAGCCGGTTGAATTGGAATGGGATAATGTATGGTTTCCAATGGTATGTCCTTCTGCTATAATTCTTTTGAAAATTTCAGGATACTTTTCAATTTGTTTCCCGATGCAGAAGAAAGTAGCTTTTACTTCATGTTCTTTCAGAAGATCCAGAAATTTAGGAGTGAATTCGGTTGGCCCGTCGTCAAAAGTCAATGCTGTTTCTTTGATCCTTGTTCTTTTATGGGTGATACTGTTGACAAAATATCCCAGTTCAATATCGAAAGAACCCCATACTACCACCGCAGAAAAAGCCAGAAAGCCAGCCAGATACACCCAAAAGCTTCCATGAAACGCATAGATCATCACGTTGCAGAAAAGATAAAATAGTATAAATGGATAGTGTTTCACGGGCAAATCATTAATTGTTTTTAAGTTTCAGCATCAAAGTTCCTGAACGTTAAATTAACCTTACAGTTTATAGATCTTAATGGTTTAAAATCAAAATCTAAGCCCTTTCCAAAAGTACCAGACTGTGATCTTCTCCCGCCAGATGATTATAAAGTAGAATATTTCTGACCTCTCCTTTTTTCACATCATTGATCATCATCACATCCGGAATTTGCTGATCTTTCAGAATATGGCAGGCCATAAACGTTGAAAAACCGCTTGCCGTATTAAATTCTCCACTCAGATGTTTATAATACAACAGGGTAGAAGCCGGAAAAAGTTCCGCAGCTTTGGTATAATACAGGTCTGACTTTGCATCTCCGCTGAATCCAAGGATCACAGCATCAATGTCTTCATTTTTTACATTATTTTGAGCTAAAAACCCATCAATAAAATCCTGGGTTTCATCCAAATCTACTTTACTGCTGATCTGAATGTTTTTAAGCCGGGCATAAGAATTATTTGTTTTATTCTTTCCAAGTACGAAGAAAGCTGCCCCTTCGCCCCAAATTACTCCATTAGTTTCCGAATGCAGATAATCAGCAGGAAGATCTTCCTCTTTTTTAATGGTGTTATTTAAACAGTATAATTCCATTGTTCTGCCCGTCTGCTCGTCTGTAGAGCCAACAAGAACGTTGTCTGCTTCCCCGTCATTAATCTGAAGCTTGGCATCCAGAAATGAAAATTCCAGAGAAGAAGAGGTGTTGACATACGTGAAATTATAAGCGTGACACTGCAGCCCCAGAGCAATTTGCCCGGCTACGGTATTGTGTGTTGATTGGATGAAGAATGTAGGGGTAAGGAATTCTTCATGATTATCGATTACATTTTTCAGAAACTTCTCAGAATCCTGGGAACACCCCATTCCGGTACCAACGATAATGGCGTCCGGCTGCTCAATTCCGGCTTCTTTCAACGCATAATGAGATGCAACGGAACTCATTTTTACCGTTTTGGACATTCTCCTGATCATGGCAGGAGGAATAAATTCTTTATAATTCGGATCAATTGCCTTTAAGGTCTGAACCGAATTTTCAGGGTTGAGATTTTGAAAAAAGTTCTCTTTTAAAGTATCCTGAACTGAGATGCAGGATGCACTGTTGATGTATACGGCACTCATGATTTTGAAAAAATTAAAGTAGAACAATTTCCTCCAAATCCGAATGAATTGGAAAGGACATGATGGATGCTTTTCTCTTTCAGCTCAGTGATTGGTGTAAGGTCGAACTCTTCCATTTTCGTTTTAAAATTCAGGTTCGGGAAAATAACTCCATGCTGCATGGCCAGAATAGAATATACCGCTTCAATACCTGCCGCTGCTGCCAGCGTATGCCCGGTAAATGCTTTGGTAGAGCTGAACTCAGGAACCTGTCCTTCACCAAATATCCTGATCATGGCAATTCCTTCAGAAAGGTCATTATTAGGTGTTGCTGTTCCATGAACGTTGATATAGTCGATGTTTTCTTTGTTCAGTCCTGATACTTTCAGAGCCTGCTGCATGGCAAGGAAAGCCCCCTGTCCGTTTTCCGAAGAAGCGGTCTGGTGGTGGGCATCATTGGCATTACCATATCCGGAAAGATAAGCGAGAACCTTTTTGTTTTCTTTTTTTACCACCTCATCAGATTCAAGAACGATATAAGCGGCTGCTTCTCCCAGATTCAGACCTTTTCTGTCGTTATCGAAAGGGGTATTGTAAGAATCAGTGAGGATCATCAGCGTGTTGAATCCGTTCAGGGTAAATTTGGAAAGAGAATCCGTTCCGCCAACAATGACGCGGTCCAGCACTCCGTTTCTGATGAGTTTTGCCCCCATCATAATGGCATTGGCTGCCGATGAACAGGCGGTACTGATGGTAGAAACCATTCCTTTCAAACCTAGATAATCAGCAATGGCCAGTGAGGAATTTCCCGCATCATGAGCATCGATGTATTTTTGCTTTTCAGGAAAGTCTTCGTAAGAGTAGAAGTATTTTTCAGTAACATCCATTCCGCCTACGCTGGTGGAAGAAATCAGCCCGGTTCTGTATCCGTTGATATCTGAGATTCCGGCACTTTCTACTGCTTCTTTAGCGGCAACCATACCCAATAAAGAAGTTCTTGTAATATTGTTGTCTTCAGAAAGCTGAAGTTGCTGTACAAGTTCTTCATTGGATTTTTTTATTTCACCGGTCTTGAATGTTCCTGCGTGACGGGTTTCAAACATCTGAATGTCTGAAATACCATGTCTCCCGGTTTTCAGTGAAACAAAATTTTCCTCCACGTTGTTTCCGATGGAAGAAATGATGCCCATTCCTGTTATGGCAATTTTCTGATTCATTTTAAATAATGTAACAATGCATGAATGTAACAGTTTACCAATGATGGATAGGTTGATACACTGTTACATTGTTATATTTACTTCGTTCTGTTCTCTTCAATGAATTTCGCCATAGTGTCAATAGACTGGAAGATTTCCTTTCCTTTTTTAGGATCAGATAATTTAATTCCGTAGTCTTTATCCAAAAGAACGATCAGTTCAAGAGCGTCGATAGAATCAAGTCCTAATCCTCCTCCGAATAAAGGATCTGTATCTTTAATTTCTTCTGCGGAAACATCTTCAAGGTTAAGAACTTCAATGATTTTGTGCTTTAATTCAGTTTTTAAGTTTTCCATAAAATAGTTTAATAATGTACCAATTCAACAATGTATCCGTATATCAATCCTTAGAATTCAAAATGGTTACATTGTATTTATAGTGTTTAATTTTTTTATAAGGTCAGCAAATATACAAAAGCTTTGTAATTATCCTGATAAAGTTCTGTCCATCCGCAGAGAACTTTTTCTGCTTTCCCCGATAAAAGGAGCTGCTCGGCATAATCGTTTAAGAATTGCTCATCAAATTCTTCCAGAACAAAGAAAGCATTTTCAGTCTGCATTTTGTGCCTGATGCTGATTTCCCCTACACAAATATTGGGAAGGGTATATACAAATACGGCGGGGCTTGGGAAATAATTTTCCTGCGAATTGATGGTTTCCTGGTATTTATGATCGGTATCCAGACTGGAAGAACGGTTGGCAAGAACCAAAGCGGTACGGCTGTGGTCTTCATCCTTTAAAATCATTTCAGCGGAAAGAAAAGCCAGCTTGCTCAGGTTATCCATTTTATGAAATTTAGGATAGCTGAGTTCTAAACTTTTATAAGCTTCTTTTGCAAATTCCTGAAAAGAGGTACTGTGACTTTCAAAAATAAGGTTTTCATCAACGGTTATTTTTGAATGTTCTATGATGCAGCGGGTTGTTTTCTTCATGGTCAGCAACATTGCTTTTTTTTACAAATATAAAATAATTTGAAATGATAACTGTTGGGTATTGGTTTATAACGGAAAGTTGTTACATACAGAATAAGAGATAAATTATTTTTTAAAAATCACCTAATTGGGAAAAATTAATTATATTTAATCCGCTAGAAAACAAAATGTATGAGAGAAAAATTAAATGTAAGACAGCTGCTTCTGGTTCTCCTGGCAGCATTCTCTATCTATTCATGTGCCCGCGAAGATTTTCTTCAGCAGGAAACCTCAAAAGAGGCAGTATCTGCTTCTTCAGCTAAATATGCTTCCAGAAGCTTATGGAAAGAAGATGATGTATATATCGGGAAAGTACAGCAGGTTTTCCTGAAACATGCCAATCTGGAACGTTTCAATACCACGTATGGTGAACTGTATTGGAATTATGCGATGAGTTTCGGTCAGTTTGGTGAAAAATACCTACTGGTTCCTATTGTGAAAAAAGATAAGGTTGTCCTTTTGATGGAAGCGGTAAGAAAAGGAGACAGGCTATATTTCTATGAAAAGAACGATATGGATCTTTTGACCTTCTTCCAGCATGTATTATATTCCAGCATCATCAGCCACAGCGAAGTGATAGACGGTAACAAGGCTGCTAAAGCAAAATACATATGCTCTACAAGAACCATCGTCATTGGCTGTCTGAATGGACAAACAGACTGCGAACCGGTAAGCTATTCTCACATGGTCTGCGAATGGCAAGGAGACAGTGGCGGAGGTGTTCCTCCTAAAAGCTTTCCTCCATTGGGTGATCCGTTTGGAGGCGGTGGAGGTGGCGGCGGAGATGATGGATATGAATATCCTGATCCGCCGGAGGAAAATCCTAATCAGGATATAATCAATCAATTAACAGATTATCCTTGTGCTCAAAGTCTTCTGGAGCAATTACCTAATATGAATAATGAGTTAGCAAGAGTATTAAAAGATATTTTCCAAAATAATGACGACTATAGAATTACATTTAAAGGTAAAAGCGGTTTAGGAGATAAAGATGGAATTACAAGTACTGTTTCTAAACCAGATAGTAATAAATTTTTCGCTACTATTTTTCTAAATGATAATGTGTTAAAAAATGCAACAAAGGAATATATTTTGATAACCATGTATCATGAAGTAGCACATGCTTATTTAGACTTTGAACTTAAACGTCTAGGACAAGCACAATTTGATGAAACATATCCTGTTTATGTAACAGGTGCAGATTATGCGCCAGATGGAACTATTGTGAATAGATTTGGGTTTAAGGAAGGGCATCAAAATGTTGGATTCTTTTTAAGTACACTTGAAAATATTTTATCCGCTTATAACCCTAATCTACCTCCAGAAACAGTAAAAGCAATGGCTAAAGCTGGAATAACTACAATGACTGAAGAAGAGAAAGTCCTTAATGCAAATGAAAGAGATACAACTCTTGGAAAACAAAAGGGTACAAAATGTCCGTAACTTAAGCCAGATACTATGAAAAATATCATACAAACTTTTATATTGTTCTCTTTTACCATTGTTATTTCTTTGAAACTACACGGACAAGAAAAGAAGTTACAAGATACCTGGATCTCAAAGAATAATGATGTTATCGTAATAAAAGAGAAAGGCAATAGGTTTAATATTTTAAGTACGCTGGAAGAAGAAGAGCAGCTCCCTTTAAATATTACGGGTGACAGCCTCAATTTTTATTCTGAGTATACAAAAGTTGGATCAAATAAACAATATTTGAACAAATATGATTTTTTTATCAAAAGCCTAAGCAAAAAAAAATTAATACTTCGCCCTGTATCTGATTTATCAAAAGAATATTTTGGAAATAGGGAAGAGGTAACTTTTATCAGGCAGAAGTATAATATAGATCCATCAATTTCATTTGAAAAAATAGTGTATCATACAACCGGTTGCCTTGGAACTTGTTCGGTAATTGACTTAGAAATCGATAAAAACCGGAACATTTATTGGGATGGGGAAGTCTTGAATAATAAAGATCGATCAGGACAGTTTAAAGGACAGCTATCAGAGGCCTTATATGATGAATTGATCAATATTTTGAAAAGCTCCAACCTAAAAAGCTGGTCATTTCCTGAAAAAGAAGGGCATGACGGAGCGGTAACCACCTTGATCCTCTACTATAATGGAGAAAGAAAGTATTTTAAATCAATGTTTCCGCCAACTATTGCACAGCAGTTAATTGATTTTTTGTACGGACTGGATCAAAAAGTAAACCTTATCCGTACAGATAAGAAAAAAGTATTAGAAAGATAGGATATTTTTAATTCATTATACTCATAGCTAATAAACTTCATTACTGTTTTTGAATAAGGCCTTTCTTCAATAATTGAAGCAAAAAATGAAAAATATAATTTATTTACTAACTATAATATTCTGTGTAATCTTTACTAACTGTTCTGCTCAAAGCAATTACCACAGACTAGATCCCAATGCTGACAAGTTTGCAGGAACATGGAAATGGGGAGATACCAATAATGGTTTCCTATTAATCATGAAGAAAGAAAATAATATAAAAATTATTGAAACAAGTTCTGATAGGTTAGATCTAATTATTGGTTTTCACAAAATTTATAAAAATGGGCAAATAACAGAGGATAACACAATGTTTAGCAATACCGATTTTAGCGATAAAAAAAGATCAATTAAAGCATTGACAGAAGATAATCATCCTAATCTATTAACTGTATTTATGCCGCATAAAAATAAAGGTATAATGATGAAGATATCTTATATAGATTCTACTCACATCAAGATAATAGAAGTTGAAAATCAGGAGGGTGTAAGATTTATTCTTCCTGGTCAAAGCCCTACAGATTGGTCTATTGATATACCTAATAATATTGTTCTGACAAAACAGTAAGTTCTATTCTAAAATAATTTTATCATAAAAATACCCTTTCAAAAATCCTGAAAGGGTATTATTTTATTTTTTCTCTAAAACAACCGCCGCATTACATCCACCAAAGCCCGAAGCAGTTTTTAAAATATACTTAATCTCTGCCTGCTGGTTTTCCCTGATGATATTCAGTGGCTCTGAAACACCCATTTCCTCAAAGTTTTTTGAAGGAATTAATGTTCCGTGAAGGGCACTTTCCATTGAAATAATGCTTTCAAGAAGACCGGAAGCACCCAGACAATGGCCGTAATAGCCTTTCATACTGTTGAGGGGAATATGCTGAAGGTTCATTCTGCTGAAAGCGATGGATTCCATCTCATCATTGTAAAGAGTAGCGGTTCCATGCGCAGAGATAAAATCGATTTGTTCTGCTGTTACTTCAGCTTCTGTCAAGGCATTTCTGATACTGGCGTACAATCCGTCTCCCGTTCTGGAAGGCCCGGAAATATGATTCGCGTCATTCACTGCCGAGTCTCCTAATATTTTAAACCTTAATTTTTCATTTTCAGAGGGGGAAGAGGTGATATAAACAGCTGCCGCAGCTTCACCGATATTGATTCCGTTTCTGTTTTTATCATAAGGCTTGCACGGCCCGTCTCCAATGGCCTGAAATGAATTGAACCCTGAGATCACAAATTCAGAAAGTTCATCACCCGCAATCACAAAAGCATCTTTATATTTTCCGGCCTGAATCATATTTTTGGCAACAGCAATAGCCATCACCCCTGAAACGCAGGCATTGGAAACTACAATAGGTTTTGTGGTAAAACCAAAATAATCCGCGATTTTTTGAGCCAGTTTGGATAGATAAACGCCTTCCGGAAGCTTAGATTGATTCTTTAAAAGACTAATGTTTCCTTTGGTTGTGGATAAAATGAAAGCTGTTTCTTCAGAAACCTGATGCCTTTTCATCAAAGGTTCCATGCTTAGGAGAAACATTTTTTCAAGCCTTGTAAAATGAGTGTCCTCAAAACGGCTGTGGAATTCTTCTTCCAGTTTTTCAGAATCGATCATTGAAGCATAAAAAGCCTCCTGACTATCTATGATCTTGTGTAGTGCTACACCGGATTTTCCTTCCACAAGAGCGTTCCAGTTGGAAGAAATATCAAATCCTAAGGGAGTGACGCAGTTATAGTCTGTAATGTAGGTTTCCTTCTTCATGATAATCCCATTTTATCTTTCCATGCCTGAAAAAAATCAGGATTGTATAAGCATAAACCTCCATTATTGTCTAAGAATACTTGGATGGTTTCTCCGCTGCACACCAGCTGGTTATCCTGGTTGAAAAGTTCATACCTGTAGATCAGCTTAGCAGAAACAGAATTGATGAAAGTCGTGACGATTCTGAAAGTTTCTCCATATTTTAGAGGAAGAAAGTGTTCACACGTACTTTTCACGATAGGTGTAACAAATCCGGCCTTCTGAATATCAAGATAGGTTAGTCCGTGTTCCCTTCCGAAAGCTTCCCTTCCGTCTTCAAAATAAACGATATAATGTCCGTGCCAGACAATGCCCAGCGGATCTGTTTCATTGAACCGTACCCTTACTTCTTCCGTACAGGTTAATCTGTTTTCTTTAGACTGCATTTTGTTTTTATGATTACCGGAAATCCCGGAAATTTTAATGATGAAATATATTAAATATTATGACGTTTTCTTTCGTAAAAAATGGAAACAGAAACCATCACCACATAAAATGCCAGCAATAACGCCAGCTCTTTGGCTATTCCTGCAATACCACTATTTCTCAGAATAATATCATAATAGGCATTCAGCCCCCAGTTCATAGGGGAGAATTTGGCTACGGTCTGCATAAATTCCGGCATCAGGAAAACCGGAACCCAGATTCCTCCGATTGCTGCCAGAACGACTACTGAAGTAGCGCCAAACGGTGCCGACTGTTCCTGAGTATCTGCCAGAGTTCCCAGTAAAACGCCAAATCCGATGGCCGCTAATCCTGAAAACAGGGTGACAGTCATCAGCTGGAACATTTTTCCGCTCACATCAAAAGCAGGAAGATCCATATACGGGAAAAGGTAAACGCCTACTGCTACCATCAGCAGAAACTGAATCATACAAATGATCAGATACGTACATGTTTTTCCTAAAATATGAACAAAGTATGGGGTCGGGCTGATCCTTGCCCTTACGCTCGTTCCCTGGCTCTTCTCTTTGACCAGATTAATGGAGAGCGGAACCACAATAAAGAAGATGGCAAACAAAGTCCACGCAGGAACATTATGCTGAACAGAATTCGGCATTACATCCATAGCTCCCTTTTTCGGCGTAATTTCTTTAAAGCTGATGAGGTTTTTGTTTTCCTCAAGATTCTCTTCCGTACCCAGCTGGTCCTGGAAAGCTTTGTAGATCTTTTTATTTTCGATCTCAAACACCATTTTATTCACGGAATTCATCACCGAGTTTTTAAATCCTACATTGGTTGCCGGATCAAAGTAAAGGTGGATTTCCTTGGCTTTTGGAGCTGGTTTCGGTGTTTTTGCAGAATCTCCTTCCAGTCCGAACGAACTTACGATCGTCTGAACTTTAGAGTCAATATTTGAATTTAAATCTTTCGTTAAGTTTTCAGGAATGACGATGGCCATCTGGTATTCACCGGAAAACACGGCTTCCTGGGCAGATTTCTCATTATAGTTGGTCAGCAGCTGGAATGTTTTACTGCTTTCCAGCTCATTTTTTATATTTTTTGAAACCTCAGATTGATCGTTATCAATAAAAATAATCGGGATCTTTGAGCCTTCAAGGTTTTTGAAAGTGGAATCCTGAATCAGGGTAATGGTTACGATAAGAAGAAGCGGCATGACGAAAATAATGACGATTCCCCCGATATCCCTTTTCAACAGAAGGATTTCCTTAATAAAGCTTCTCCACAGTTTATACAACAACATCTCTTAATTCTTTTCCGGTTAATGAAATGAAAACATCTTCTAAGTTTTCGGCACTGGCGATCTGGGCAACAAGCTCTTCCGGTGTTCCCACAGCATGAATTCTTCCTTTATCTATAATTGCAATTTTGGTACAGAATTCCTCTGCTTCAGAAAGGTGATGCGAAGTATAAATAATGCAGGTTCCGTTCTTGTTCAGCTCCTGTAGAAAGTCGATGATCACTTTTTTAGACTGTACATCAACTCCAACAGTAGGTTCATCCAAAAATAATACTTTCGGATTGTGAAGAGTTCCTGCGATGAGGTTGCATCGGCGTTTCATTCCTCCTGAGAACTGTTCTACCTTTTTATCAGCAAACTTTGAAAGTCCCATGATCTCTAAGGATTCCTCAATGGCTTTGGTTAAATATTTATGCTTTAAACCGTACAGGCTTCCGAAGAACATCAGATTTTCTCTGGCAGTAAGAGTAGGATAGAGCGCATATTCCTGAGGAACAATTCCGATGATCTGCTTTATTTTGAAACTGTCCTTCTGAGGTGACAGGCCGTTGATCTTAAACTGTCCTGAAGTAGGCTTGATCAATCCCGAAAGCATAGAAATCAGCGTAGTTTTTCCTGCTCCGTTAGGTCCTAAAATTCCGTAGACTTCATTCCTTTCGATATTCAGGGAAATATCATTCACTGAAAACTCATCGGCGTTTTTGTACTTTTTATAAAGATTTTTGATCTCAATTATATTCTCCGCCATATCAGATCGCTTTTCTCAGTTTTTTATAGAAAGCTTCTTCCAGATCAGCAATATGAAGCATGGATTTAGAAAGTTCGTTGTAAATATTGCTCTTAGAGTTCCTGTTTTTGTAAACACGGGCAATATCAACGGCAAAATCCCTCCAAAGATCACCGATTGCTGTAATTTCTTTGGAAAGTTCCTTTAGCTCATCATTTTTAAGAATCACTGAGGCTTCCTGAAGAAAGGCTCCGTAAATAAACCTGAAGCCTCCTCCTCCGGTTCCTATTTCTTCCTGCATTCTGATCAGCTGTCCCAGATAATGATTGGTGACTTTTGTTCCTTTCTTTTCTGCCCATTTCGGAATGCTTCTCGCCACCCATCTCATCGCTTTTACGCCGATAAGGGGAACGGGAGCCAGCATATTTTTGCAGGTATCTTTAATTCCTTTTCTGATAGCTTCTTCCAGATTTACATTTTCCGGAATATAAGTTGGATAATACATATGGCCTTTCGGAGGCAGAGCTCCTTTGGCGTATCTTACTTTTTCAAGTTCCGCTTCGGTAAGAGAGGTTGTATAATCCATTACAGGATCACTGATCAGGAATTTACCATCTTCTTTTCCGTATACCACAAGGTTGTGGGCATTGAAATGGAATTTATATTCTTCAGGGAAATAGGCAAGGTTAAAAACACCTACCTGAAGTCCTGTAGGGATATTCTGTTCTAAATTTCGTTCCAGTGCTTTCTGGGCATCTCCGGGATTCGAAAATTTTTCTCTTTTGATTTTGATTCCCAGTCTTTTAGCTGCTTTGCTGAAAATAGCGCCGGGCATCGGACGATAGCTGAAGCCGGGAGCAAAGTTTACTTTCAGAAAAGGTAAATAGACAAAAAACAATCCTGAACCGATCCCGAAGATCATAGGTTCACTTAGTTTTAAGCCTTTGTTAAGCAGTAGATTGGAGGCGACACCGTTTTCGCAATGGGCGGTTTGATGGTGTTCAAAGTTTAGTTTCATTGTTCAGCTATGGTCTTTTCATTGTCAAATGAATCTGGATCTGTTTGATACAGGGATTCATTTTATTTTCCGTCGAAGTTTTTTAGTTCATCTGTTGAAATCCCAAATGCATCTGCATATTTTTTCAATACAGATTCGCTTAGAGATTTAAATACTTTAGGTTTAGCATGTCTTTTCACTCTCCATTGCCACATTTCCACATAAGCGGCAAGTACAGCAAGGTCCATTTTATTCAGTTCCATAAAATAGATAATTGGACTTACTTTCCCATTGGCCACGTCTTGTTTTGCTTCTTCAATTCTCTCATGAATAAGCTCCATAGACTCGTCCAGGGCGGCTTTTTTAGCATCCCATCCCGTGCTGTTGGCGGTTGTGTAATTGTCGTTTTCGTCCGTCACATACAAGACTTCGGTCATGTTGGCAGACTTCAGATTGCTCTCGTCCTGAGGCAGGTCTTGTTTTTTCATGCAAACAGTATTATTTTTTAGATTTCAGATAGAATAAGGTTCCCTTTTTTTGATTCTTTTAATCAGGTGGCTAAAATAGTGAAAATACATAATATGTAAATCATGTTAAAAATCAACAGTGTCTAAGGGCGCTGGCTGTGAAAAAGGCCTATTTTTGCCTAAAGGTCTTTTGGTCAAAACATGTAATAATTTCATTGTAACAACTGTATTGGTTATAGAGACTAATCCTAATTAGAAATTTAGATTAAAAATAAATAACTGTTATGAAGAAATTTTTTATTTCTGTTTCAGTTTTCTGTATGCTGAATGCTATGGCACAGAAATTTGATACACAGAAGGTAACGGACAGCCAGGGATATTCCTACGAGACTGTGAAAAATGATCAGACCGGGGTAAGGGTATACACTCTGAAAAACGGACTGAAGGTTTATCTGGCAAAAAATGATGACGCGCCAAGAATCCAGACTTATATTCCGGTAAGAACAGGGTCTAACAATGATCCAAGTGACAATACGGGATTGGCTCACTATCTGGAGCACATGGTTTTTAAAGGAACTTCACATCTTGGAACTCAGGATTGGGCAAAGGAAAAGGTTCTGCTTCAGCAGATTTCTGATCTTTATGAACAGCACAAAGCGGAAAAAGATCCGGCAAAGAAGAGAGAGCTGTATAAAAAAATTGATGAAGTTTCCCAGGAAGCTTCCAAGTATGCTATTGCGAATGAATATGACAAAGCTATTTCTTCACTGGGAGCTACGGGAACCAACGCCCACACTTCTCTTGATGAAACGGTTTATAAAAATAATATTCCTTCCAATGAGCTTGAAAAATGGCTGAAAGTAGAAAAAGAACGTTTCTCGGAACTGGTTCTGCGTCTTTTCCACACAGAATTGGAAGCGGTGTATGAGGAATACAACAGAGCCCAGGATAATGACGGTCGTCTGGTAAATTATGCGATGCTGGAAGCTCTTTTCCCTAAGCACCCGAACGGGCAGCAGACAACAATCGGAACTTCCGAGCATCTGAAAAGCCCGTCTATGGTAGCCATCCATAAATATTTTGATACATATTATGTTCCTAATAATATGGCGGTTGTATTGGTAGGTGATCTTGATTATGATAAAACGATCAAATTAGTTGACCAATATTTCGGTTCCTTTAAATATAAAGAGCTTCCAATGAAGAAAATGGTAAGCGAGGAACCAATGACCCAGATTGTAACCAGAACAGTAAAAAGTCCTACTACGCCTAGAATGACCTTGGCATGGAGAACAGATTCTTACGGTACTCAGGAAGCAAGACTGGCGGATGTTGTTTCTAAAATCCTAAGCAACAGAGGTGATGCCGGACTTATTGACCTTAATATCAGCCAAAAACAGAAAACTTTAGGAGCCGGTGCTTACGAATCACCTTATAAAACATACGGTGCTTTTGTAATGGTAGTGGTTCCGAAAGAAGGGCAAAGCTTTGATGAAGCTAAAAAACTTCTTCTTGAGCAGCTGGATCTTGTGAAAAAAGGACAGTTCCCTGAATGGATGCTGAAGGCTATCGTAAACGAGAAGAAAGTGCAGCGTATGAAGACTTGGGAAACTGCGGACGGACTGGCAACAGATCTTTATGATTCCTATATCAATGAAAGAAGCTGGCAGCAGGAACTGGATGAGATCAACGAATATGAAAAGATCACCAAAGCAGATGTGGTAAAATTCGCGAACAATTTCTTTAAAGATAATTATGTAGTAATCAATAAGGAAAAAGGAGTGAATGATAAACTTGTCCGTGTGGAAAACCCGGGAATTACTCCGATCAAGCTGAACAGAGAAGCTCAATCACCTTTCCTTAAAAATATTTTAAGTACAAAAGTAGCAGAGATCAAACCTGAGTTTATTGATTACAATGCAGCCATCCAAACAACTCAGATCAAAGACAAGAAAGTAAGCTTTGTGAACAACAAATATAATGATGTTGCCCAGGTAAGCTATATCTTCCCTTTCGGAACGGATAATGATAAAGAGCTTCCTATCGCTTTAACACTTTTCGAATATCTTGGAACGGATAAATATACTCCGGAGCAGTTAAAAGAAGAGTTCTATAAATTAGGAATTACCAACAGCTTCAGAGCTTCCAATGATCAGATCATTGTTACGCTGAGCGGTCTAGAAAGCAATATGAAGAAAGGAGTAGAGCTTATGAACCACTGGATAACGAATGTGAAAGCGGATAAGGATATTTATAGCAAAACGGTTAAAACAATGCTGGAGTCAAGAGCGGTTGCTAAAAAAGATAAAACCAGAATCATGGCAGCTCTTTCCAACTATGCTAAATACGGAAAGAATTCCAGAATGACAGACATCGTTTCCAAAGAACGTCTTGAAAGTATGGATGCAACTGAGCTTACGAAGAAGGTTAAAGCGTTAACTCAATATCCTTATGAGATTTTCCTTTACGGAAAAGAACAGTCAGGGTTGGAAAGAGCGGTGAAACCTTACATCACAACAGCCAGCCTTCAGCCAGCAAAAGCTAAAGAATATCCTGAACCGGCTACTGAAGGAAAAGTGTACTTCACCAACTATGACATGGTACAGATGGAGATGTCTAAAGTAGCAAAAGGAAATACCGTAAACCTTGGAAACTTCGGAAAAGCGAACGTATTCAATGAATATTTCGGAAGAGGTCTTTCTTCCATCGTATTCCAGGAGATCAGAGAAAGTAAATCATTAGCATATACTGCTTATGTTTCTTACGGAACAGCATCTGAAAAAGGGCATCCTAACTATATCACGAATTATATCGGTACACAGTCAAACAAACTTCCTCTGGCGGTTAATGCGATGAATGATCTTATGGTTTCCCTGCCACAGATTCCGGTACAGTTTGAAAACGCGAGAGGTTCTGCATTGAAGCAGATTGCGTCCAACAGAATCAACAGAACGAATATCTACTTCAATCAATTGGCACTTAAAAAGCTAGGGGTTAACTATGACATCAGAAAAGATATTTATTCTGAAATCCAGGGGCTGACATTACCGCAGCTTACAAACTTCTATAACACAGAAGTAAAACCGGTGAAATACAACACGGCTATTATCGGTAAGAAGGAAAACCTGAACATGGAATCCATCAACAAAATGGGACAGTTCGAGGAAGTTTCTCTTGAAGAGATCTTCGGATACTAATCCTTTTGGTTTAAATAATTGTAAAAGCGGAGCAGAAATGTTCCGCTTTTTTGCTGTATGAAATAATCCTTCCCTGATTATGAAGGTTTCACAGAGGTGACAATGTTTCACGTGAAATAGAGGACCAGAAATTGGTGTTTTTTATCGGTTGGTAATGATAATAATTATAGAAAACATACATGTCAGATGATGAGTATAAATAAGTGTAAAGCTATACATATTCAATAGAGGCGGGCTTTAGCCCGCCTTACAATTAACCAAACCATCCATTGGCTTTAGCCCAAACCTATTGCCCATAATAAAACAAAAAAACCGCACAATCATGTACGGTTTTGTATCGGTTGAATTTATTTTTAAGATTTCACCTCCTGAATAAAAAGGTTGATCTCTGCCCTGATCAGTATTTCATCACGGTGAAAAGTTTCACAGAAAATATTGCAGATATTCTCATACTGTGATATAAGTGAAGCTTTGGAAATAATCTTATCTCCAATTTTGGGAAGAGCGAAGATTTCTATCTTCTTGATGTTGGTAATAAAACCAATCACTTTGGTATCTGCTTCAGGATTTTCGAAGAAGCTTTGTCCCATGATGGAGGAACAGGTCTGGGCAAGGTTTTCAATCAGGCCGCATTCTGCAAATTTATTATTGTGGACAAAGATATTGTCTTCTTTTATTTCAAAGGAAGTTACAACCTTTTCTTCGGTCAATTCCAGGATATAATCTGCCATCAGCATCGGTGTGCGGTGCGGCAGAAAGTTGTGTATATTGATGAGTTGGTCTTCCTTAATTTCCATTCCCTGTTATTTTACTGCAGTTTTCATTTGAGACTTTGCAATGATCTCATTATTCAGTCTGGTAACGATGTCTACCAATGTTACGCCCATTACTTCGTTGAGGATCGTTACTTCCGAAATCAGCTGGTCTCCTGTTTTGGGAAGAGCACCTGCTTCGAAAGATTTGATGGCTCCGATATATCCGGTAGGTGCTTCTTTTCCCAATAAATAATATTTGTATCCGGTATGTAAAGCAACACTCTGTGCCTGATGCTCAATCAGTCCGGATGCCTGGAAAATACCGTTCTGAACAAAAATATTATCTTCTTTGATTTCAAATCCTGAAATCAGGCGGTCTTCAGAAAATTCAGCCAGCTCATGAACCATTACAAAAGGATAACGCTGCGGAATAAGGCTTTCCACAAAGTCCTTGTCGGTTGTAGGCAGTCTGTTTTCCATTAGCAAACCGTTAATAATGAACAAGAATAGGCAAATCTTCCACTTTCAGGAACGCATAGAAGAACTTTTTCCCCTTTTTTCAGTTTTCCGGAATTCATAAGATCTTTCAGTGCTACAAAGATAGATCCTGCCCCAATATTTCCGATGTCAGAAAGGTTGTAAAACCATTTTTCTGCAGGGAAATCCATTCCTTTTTTGGCAAATTCATCCTTCAGCCCCTCTTTAAAGTAGCCGGACGAAATGTGAGCCAGAACGTGATCAATCTTTTCAGGATCAAGGTTATGTTTATCGAAAGAAGATCTTAAACTTTCAGCACCTTTTACCAGAATGTATTTATCAAGGATCTTTGTATCTTGTTTGATGGCGAAAATAGACTGCTTCAGCCATTCATCTGAAGGATAATCGGCCCATGATTTAAGGCTTCCGTCTTCCTGCTTATCGCATCCTGCATACATACAGGCTTCAATTTCGTGAGCATAAGAGTAGAAATCTATAAATTCAATCTTTAAAGAAATACTGTTCTCTCTAGGTTTATTTTCCAGTAAAAAAGATCCTGCACCATCAGAAAGCATCCATCTCAGGAATTCTCTTTTGAAAGCGATAATAGGTCTTTCTTCCAGTAGTTTTAAATTTTCAGCTTCATGGTTGAATTTATCTGCAGTCATCCAGGCAGACATTCTCTCGGAACCTGCACATACCGCATTTTCGTGTACACCAGCTTTTACTGAAAGGAACCCGTAGTTAAGCGCATTCATTCCGGAGTTGCACAGGCCTGTTGCGGTATTAATTTCAATAGATTTTCCGATGTTCAGTTCGCCGTGAACCATAGAAGCGTGTGAAGGCTGGATCTGGTCAGGAGAGGTAGTTCCTACCGATAGCAGCTTCATGTCTTCTTTTTTGAAATTTTCGTCGAACAGTCCTTTAATAGCATTTGCCGTAAGCTGTGCATTAGTGTGGGTAGGATTTCCTTCTTTATCTAAAGCATAGTATCTTGTCGTAATTTTATTATTTCTTAAGATCAGTGATCTCGCTTTAGAAGGAGCATCATTAATCAAACCTAAATAGGCCTCCATTTCATCATTCGATACCGGGTTATTCGGTAAATATGCTGATGCTTTTGTTATAAATACGTCGTACATTCTATTTTAAATTAATTCCTTGTAAATATCTTTTTTGTTTTTGTCTTTTAAACCAGAAAATAGGGGTTGTCAGTAAGTGTAAAACCAGAACGACCGGTGAAATAATCCAAATCGCCGCCATCAAATATACCTTAAAGAATTTTATCAGCAATGGACGTTTTTCTTTTTTCTTGATAATCAGGTTCGACCATACGGTGAAAATCTTGTTTCCTACTTTTTCTACCCGTACCAGGAAAGGGCGGATTTCTATGGCTCCGTTCTTTACCAGCTCAGGCTGAAGGTTCTGTAAACTATTGTTACTGAAATGTTTTTCTATAATCCGGCCATACTTTACAGACCCTGAAATTTCTTCATCCGAAACTCCTGCTGCAGGAAGCATTCCTGATTTTTCTTTCTGCCCCGTAGTCAGCCATCGAAGGATCGTTAGTACACTGGTGTAATTGTCATGACGGTCTACTAAAGCAATATTTCCTACCAGATTTGCCCTCAGGTCCCTTAAATATACCTTCAGTTTTTCCTGGGAAAGCATCCACATATTGCGGGTTCCGGAAATGGTAACCACATCTGTGTCTTTCAGGATCTTCTCTGCAAATCCGCTTTTCAGGAAAGAGATGATCGGAATAGACGGGGTAAGATACCAAACCTGGTAACCGAACAGGATGAGGTCATATTTTTTATTCAGAATCTCATCAGAAGGGGGTAAGATCTCTTTCGGGATCTGAAGGTAAGATTCCGGAAAAGTATCGAAAAAAACATCTTCCGGCCATGGAAAAGGGAAATCTTCTTTCAGGCGAATATTGTAATACGTGACATCATACTCCTCCTTTTTAGCTTCAAAAGGCAGAGCCATGTTTTTCACAATATCTTCCAGTTGCCCGGTTTGTGAGTAATATATAACGAGTATATTTTTTTTCATTAATATTCTTTAGCGGTTACAAAAATATGCTTTTCATATTTATTTAGTGTTTTTTGAATATTTTTATTGCTTCAGAGCTGAATTCTTCATGATAATCCGAATGGTTCAGGGGCGAAGATTCCTGGTTCAGGTAAATAATGGTCCCGGGAATATGCTGAAGCGAGCTGATATCAAAATTCTTATCCGAAATCAGAAGCACATCGATACTTTTAGTCACTTCAGAAACATTCTTTATATAATGAAGTTTTCTTCTTTTTACGAGATAATTATGAGCTGCAATGGCTCTCCTCTCGTCATCCTGAATCAGAGAAAAGATTTTTCTTTCGGCCTGATAAAGGGTAAGGAGAACATCTTTTTGTCCGAAATCATCAGCTATATGCAGGATATTGGCTTCTTTCGGAATGTGTTTATTCAATTCAAAGTAAACAGATTTGTTGGCTTTAAAGTCAGCTTTTACCTCGTTTACTACCTCACTTTCTTTGTATAAATAACTTAAGAACAGTTTTTTCTTAAAGTAATTTTCATCTTCAATTTCATTTCTGAGCTCTGCAAACTTCTGTCTGAAATAGGCATTGATCTTTTTCGTTCTTTCAGAATAGTTTTTTCCGAAACTCATATCATCTTTGCTGATCCTTTCACCAACTTTCACCGTGATGCTTCCGTCATAGATGATGAAATCTCCTTTGGGAAGTACCTCAGAATTTCCATGGATGTATAGCGGGAGAATATCTAATCCGAATTCTTCAGCCAGATAAAATGCCCCTTTGTGAAATCTTTTTACATCGTTGGTATAGGAACGTTCTGCCTCCGGGAAAACCACCAGAGAATACCCCTGATTAATCTTTTCTTTCAGCTTTTCCTTTCCATTTTCTATTCCTTGTGAAACCGGATAGAAGCCCAACGCTTTTACCAGTCTTCCGAAAACTGGGGAGTCATATACCCAGTCATTGACAAGATATATAATTTTATGGGTAGCCATAGCAATGGCAAGAGTATCGAGGAAAGAAGTATGGTTGGCAATGATCACAGCCGGTTTACTGAAATCTTCTGCCGGATTTTTAATGACCTTTTTCTTTACGAGAGGGGTCGTGTGCAATACGGAGGATAAAAATTTAGCCAAAACCAATTTGATGATATCCAGAGTTCTGCCTTGTGCTCTTCTGATGAAAATACTTCCGATCAGTGAAAATACAAACCCTCCCAGTCCGTAATACAAAAATGAAAATACAGACCGCAGGAATAATCTGAAAGTGATGGGGGAAAGTCCTTTTTTCGCTCTGTTGGTAATCAGCAGCCTGAACCAGAACGGATATAATGTGGAAGTAATAACAATTACCGAGAACATTCCAATCAGGGCAACCAAAGCCAGGGAATGAAGGGCAGGATGTTTAGCAAAGATTAGGGAGCCAATGGATAAAATAGTAGTGAATACAGCCAGAATAATTGAAGTTCTGTACGTAGGAAGCTCATTTTTTCCTGTAGTGTGCTCCTTCTGCATAGCCTTGGTAAGGAAGATGCTGAAATCATCACCGACTCCGAAGACAAGAGTACATACCACAGTACTGAAAATATTCAGTTCCAGACCCAGAAAATATAAGATTCCAGCTGTTACCACTCCGGTCAGAACGATAGGGAACATGGTAAGGACGGTCAGTTCAAAATTTCTGAAGAAAACAATGATCGTCAGAATAATAGCCAGTAAAGAATAATTGATCAGGGTACTGAAGTCTCTTTTCAGAAGTCCCAAAAAGTTTTCATTCATCTGCTGGCGGTCGATAGCCAGAGCTTCATGTTGTTTCTCAATATCTTTAATAAAAGCATCTCTTTTCTTTTCATCCACTTTTACCACATTGGAAACGGTGTAAAATCCTTTTTCACTGCTTAGGAATTCAGAGATCTGCAGGGCTTTTACCTTTTCGTAATCTTTCAGGCTTAATATCGGATACTCTTTATTTAAAACATCATTGAAGCCGGTAAATGCACTGCTGTTGAAGCCTAGCTTATTCCCACTGTTCACTAATTCCAAAATGGTTCTGTTCTTTTTGTCTCCATCCCAGAACTTTTTCCAGTTTTCTATTCTCTGCTGCTGGTCTTTTTCGGAAAGAACAACACTTCCCAGTGAGTTGTAGCTTAAAATTTTTCCCTGTTGCTTTTCTTTTTCAAGGAAATGAGCCAGCTGGGAGTTTCTGGTGAGAGCTTCATTTTCAGAATCTCCGTAAGAAATGGTATAAATAGATTTAGACGTAATATCAGAAAGCTTCTGAAGTTTTGCCTCACTTATTTTTAATTCTTTGGGAATATAGTTCAGGTCACCAATATCCTCATTGAATCCAACATGCCGGAATCCGAACAGACACGCAATAATGAGAAGAGAGCAGCCAATAATCAGCGGTTTATTTCTCTCATAAGGATAAGACCCGATCTTGTCGATGAAATTGATGCTGGGTTTCCCTTCTTTTATTTTTGGTTTGTAAAGCTGGGGGACGATGATCAGCGCCGTTATTGAAGAAAGAATTACCGTGATGGCAGCAAAAATTCCAAGATCTTTTAAGGCTTCAGAACGTACAAAAACCAGACATAGGAAAGATACGGAAGTTGTGGCACTGCTCAGTATAATTGGCTGGGTAATCTCTTTGTAAAGTTCTTCAATATTGTTATTATGTTTATAGTGGGTAAGAATATGCAGGGCATAATCAATAGTAATCCCAATAAGTATAGCTCCTACACTTAGAGAGATGGCAGAGATTTTATCTTTAATGAAGTAAAGAATCAGCAGGGCTAATAATACAGAAAAGACGGTGGGAAGAAATACAATAATTGGAGTGAAAAAGTTCCTGAAATAATAGATCAGAAGCACCAGAAGTACCGTCATAGAGATCATTACGGTATTCTGAATATCTTTTTTGATCTGTTTGGCATTGGCAACTGCGATTACCGGAGAGCCAAAATAGCTGAGCTCTGTTTTTCCTTTGAATTCTTTGTTGATACTATCCTTTACTGTATTAAGCTGGTCAATAAAAGCCTCATTGTTTTTCGTGTCGTTGCTTTTGTTCTTAGGTTCAATAAAAAGCAGGAGACTCTTTCCGTCTTTGGTGACGATGTAATTGTCTTCAAGCCTGAAATCCTGGCTGATATTTAAAGCGTTTAATTTTTTAATTCCCAGATAGGTAATTCCCAGAGGGTCTTTTTTGATGAATTCTTTTGTGACAAGACTTGTAGGAGAAGCCAGAGCAATATAATTATTTTCTACCTGTTGGGCAATGCTGTCTTTCTGAAGCTTTCGTTCAATTTCCTTATAATCATTTTTATCAAGGAACAGTGGCAGATTCTGGTTGACAAAATCAAAGGTTTCGGAAATTTCATTGTCATTTACTTTTCCCTGTACAGCACCAATGTATTTTTTCAGAGGCTCAATCTTGCTCATGAAAGTATCTGCAGTCTCAGAAAGATGATAGCTATCCTCATTAGACTTGTTCTCTATGATGACAATAATCTTATCCGAGAAATTAAGCTGCTTAAGGACTTTAGCGGTAAGATCAGATTTTTCGTTCTTAGGGATTATCTGGTTAATATCTTCTTCAAAATTTATTTTTGAAGCAAAAAATCCACATATCAAAGCAATTCCCACAGCAGCAGCCACAGAAAGAATTTTGTTTTTTGAGATCAGATAATATAAAAATATAAAGAAATGATGCATTACCTTGTAAAATCGAGTCTGCAAATTTAAATTTTTCAGTATTAGTTCAAAACATTTAGACGATAAGTTTTGTCTGAAAATCAATAAAATATTCTAGGAAGAATAAAAAAATATTCTACTTTTGCAAAAGTTCCCTTTAATGAAATGTATTTTAAACCTCAATTATTATTAAAAAAATAAGAATCTGTTTTAGATATGTTGAAAAAGAATGATGAAAAAATAAACGGATTTCTATTTGTAATAGTACTCCCCCTTCTTTTGTTTGCCATGTCTTACTATGGATTTGAATCGTCCTATACCAGACTGAAGACATCAGAAAAAACGCCATCTTATTTATTTACTTCCGTATATGCATACAGGGTAATCCCGAATTATCTCAGTGTGCAGATGACCGATCTGATGTACACTCTGATTAACGGCCCTCTTATTTTCTTTAAAGAGTTTCTTTCCAAGAACGGAACCCCTTTCTATCACGGACTTTTTTTGATGAACAGCATTTTCTTTTTATTATGCTCTGTGCTGTTGAATGTTTTGTACAAGCTTAGTTCTGTAAGCTGCTTTCAGAATATCAATGCAAGAAGAGTTGTTCACCTGCTGTCCATTTTCTTTATTGTCATTACGCAATATGCACCTACCAATTGTGATACCATCGCATTGTGCTGCTATCTGACGGGAATGCTTTTGACATTAAAATATTTGCATACACAAAACCCCATATATTTTTATCTTTTAATTGTACTTACAGCGCTGTCTACCTTTGTAAGAGAAACAGCCTGCCTGAATATTGCATTTTTTGCAGCAGTATTTGTGAATATAAAAGAGATAAAGTCTGGGAATTATAAAATAGTCTGGAAGATTATTCCATTGGTTCTGGCTTTCATTATTCCTTATTTAATCCTGAGAATGATCGTAGGAAAGGAAACCGTGACTTTTGTAGAAGGAATTTATATCGATAGAAATTTTTCAAGCCCCTTTAATCTGGCAGGATTAATTTTTACCGTGATAGTGCTTTATTTTATATACAAACTATGCACAAGCAAGGAAAACAGGGCTGTTTTTGAAAAATATCTTTTTTTTTCCACTCCCTATCTTCTTATGATAACCATGGTAGGACTTTACTGGGAAGTAAGGCTTTTCCTGCCACTGTTTCTTACAGGAATCATTGTTGCCTATTATCAGTTTAATAATTCTTCAGAATCAGCATGAGTTTACTGCATCCATATTTTATCATTGCAATGATCTATATGCTGTTTTTCAGCATCCAGGAAGTTTTTGGGAAAAAAGTAGAAAAGAAATGGTTCTGGTATCTGGGGATCTACTTAATCATTCTTGTAGGATTCAGAGATAATGTGGGACCGGATTATGGTAGTTATAAAGGGCTGTATATCTACTCAGATATGAAAAGTTACCAGAGTATCTTTATGAAGATGCTCCATATGGAAGGCCCTGACCACCTCGATGTGGAATGGCTCTATACTTTGATCAATAAAATCCTGCTGAACATCTTTAATGCTCCCTTTTATATGCTTACCCTGGTTATTGCTATCATTGCGATAATCTTTAAGATAGAATATACCGAGGATAATACCTTTTATCCCTTTACATTTACGCTGTTTATGTTTATTCCTAACTTTTTTGTTGGGGAAAGTGGCCAGATCAGGCAGAATCTGGGAACTTTCATTGTCTATTTTGCGATACGGTATATTAAAGAGCAGAAATTCTGGCATTACCTCTTCTTTATATTTCTCGGAGCGGGAATTCACAGTGTCTGCTATATGTTCCTTCCCATGTACTGGCTTGCGCGGATACCGTTGAATAAACCCATAATGCTTGTTTTAATCATTACCTCTGTGTTTCTGTCACCATTTGAGGTGTACAGGGCATTTGGTAGCTTTTTGAATGATATGGCATCAGATAATCTGCTTGTAGAAGGTTTCAGCGGATATATGGAAGAATCTGTTCAGAGGCTGAATGGTGGTTTCGGAATTCCGGAAGGAATGATGGTTATCCTCACATTTTTCCTGTTTGCTTTTGATACCAAAATGAAAGAGCTTTACCCTTATTACGAGTATCATAGAAATTATGCAGTAATTGGGATTTGTTTCTATTTTATCTTCAGGAACAATCCTATATTTTCTTCAAGGCTTGCAGGAACATTTATAGCATTTTCATATATCATCATCATCAATTCCATGTATGTGGTTTCAGATGGAATGAAAAAAGCGATCTATGCATTCATTATCTCTCTTGTTGTCTTCAATTTTGTAGTTTTCGGATTCTTTAATAATATTAAGATCGGACGATTTACAGTAGAACTCTACAGAAATCATGTGCTTCCATAATCAGATCGATTTTTTAAATCTAAAATAGTAAAAAGACAGCTTTAGGCTGTCTTTTTTGTTGTATTGCTTTTTCTGAACAATCTAATCCTGATATTGTTTATTGTTGTAAATGAATGATTGTATTGATAATTATTTAATATTATTTCATTTTTAATATAATATTAATATTATTTCGTTGTTAATACAATATTAGAGTTATTTTCTTTGAGGCTTAAAAATTGCATTTTCTATTTTAATACACACACAAATCCAAGGATATGAAAAAACTGGTTAAAACTTTGGTGGCAATATATTGCCTCGTGTCGACGAGTATCTATGCCCAAAACAGTATAGAAGTAAAAGAAAGTTCTTCCTTTGTAGAAGATACAAACGGAAAGGATATATCTAAAAGAAATGAACTGGATGGAACTGCTCCTAATCGGTTTCGGGAAGCAGAAGCTCCTGACTGGACAAAAGCTCCGAATAGCTATATTTTTGACCCGTCCCTTGCCGCAGAAGGACTAATTATTCCGGTGAAAAAAGCTTTTGCCATGTGGACCGATGGCGGTTATCTTAAAGGTAGCGGAATTCCATCCGGGAAGATGACAGCGGAAATATTGTGGGAAGACGCTCATGGACTGATCAGATCCAACCCCGGTTACTCATTAGAAATTCTTGATTCCGGAGAAAATGCGAAAATAAAAGTTCCCATTAATAAAACAAAAAAAGGAAATGCAGTTATAGCGCTTAAAATAAACAAGGATATTTACTGGAGCTGGCATGTCTGGGTGACAGATGATCCTACTAATGGATCTACTTATAAAAGTTTTAATGAAATTAAAAGATTAAGATCAGACGGAACAATAGAGCCAATTCCTGATGCTGATTGGGGATGGATGGACCGTAATCTCGGGGCATTAAGCAGCTCCATCACCTCCTCAGACTGGAATCGTAGTATTGGATTACTGTATCAGTGGGGAAGAAAAGATCCTATTCCTCCTTTAATCACAAGAGCGAATGATTTTTATGAAGTATCAGGATCTATAGGAAGAGTAAGGCACAGAGGAGCCAAGAATCTTACCAATGCCGTCAATATTGATGCTCTTACAAAAACTGTTTTGCTCTCAAATGCAGAAGTCGGTAAAAATATTATGCTTTCAGTGAAAAATCCGTTAAGTCTCATCTATATTAATAAAGATGATAACAGTGGCCAGGCCTATTATAATAACAATGCCAATTTGCCGGTCAACTGGTTCGGAAGACTTGCCGGAATGGCAGACAGCGAACTGTCAGAGCTGAATTTGTGGTCTGACAATTCACAGGGGAAAATCAAAACAGACTATAACAACGACAGTAGTGCGCAGCCTTACAGGGATAAATCTCCTTATGATCCCTGTCCCAATGGTTGGCGGATCCCGTCTATGCTGGTGGCCAATCTTGCTTCTCAATCTTATACCGATGATATCAGAATTGATTTTTCACCTTTCGGAGTAAGAACCAATATGCCCAAAAATGTTTTTGAAGCCAACAGATATCATATTATCAAGCCTGCCGATATGGGAACTCCTGCATTTATGACAGGCTTCAAAGTATATCCAAATTTAGGGTTCGATCTTTCAAACGTAGGCGGGTTAAATATGGGAGTATTTCCAGGATCCGGACAGCTGATCCGGAATGCTCATCTTGGGCAATATAGTGACCAGCATCACACTGCGCTGTGGACAGCAACACTTGCCAGACATTTTGATGCTTCGCCGGCTGTAAGTGTAAGAGGGCTGACGATGATTCCGGATAAGGGACAGCCTGATATCCCTGATCCGGGTTACCCTAATATTAAAGGAAGATTTTTTTATATGCCGGCGTCCGGAATGTATACCTCGGATGCTAATGGATGCAGATGTATAAAAGACCCTCTGTATACTGTCAATAGCTACGATTTTCCGACACAATACCTGGCTTCTTCGGTAGAGTACAAAGAAGGAATTGATGATCCGAATACCTACCAGGCAGTCAAAAGTGCACAGCCTTCCACCATTGAAATTCCTGTGAATAAAGCATTCTCAATACAAAGCCAGATGCTGAATAATCCGGATATCCTCAATCCGTCAAGTTTTAACAGCTTAAAAGCGAATGTACTATGGACTACAAACACAGGCTTGATTAGCAAGGTTTCTATGATTAATGCTTCTCCCTCGTCACTTCAGGATCTCGGTAATTCCCGGATAGCGGTGGAGATTAATCCTAATCAGAGTGGAAATGCAGTAGTAACCCTGCATAACGGAAGTATCTCGGCTCCGGTTTATTGGAGCTGGCATATCTGGATTACCGATACAGGATTAGGCTCCTACACCTATACTACAGAAATTCCTGCGCTGGAGGCTACGAACTATGTGAATTACGTCAACAAAGCAGATGTCGTACTCAAAACAGAGTTTATGGATAGAAACCTGGGGGCTGCAGAAGCTTTTCCGATTGTAGCTAATCCTCTTACTCCTAATACAGCTGAACTTGCGAAGATTAGAGCGTCTGCCGGAATGCATTATCAATGGGGGCGGAAAGACCCGATTCCTGTTTTTCAGAATGCAGATAACAGAAGTTCCTATAACATCTATCTGGGCACCGCAACCGTTGCCGGAACCATAGCCTATACTACGCTTACTCCCGCTGCATACAATAATCTGGCAGGAAGTTATATTATCCCTTTTAATACCTATGCTGCTGCCTCCAACATACAGGATTCAGATCAATCTGCAGATAAAGTAGCTAAAATATTATCCTATTCTGTGAAGAATCCTCTGGTATATATGGTCCCGAGTGCTTTTGCACCTTTTAACAGCGGAAACCCCAATTATACCAACGGCACAGACTGGCTTGCCAGCGAACCGAATATGGCACCGGACAGATGGGGGCATGGTGGTAAAAAATCACCTTTTGATCCATGTCCTGAAGGTTGGAGAATCCCGGATCTTACCAGTGTTTCGCTCGTCTCATTTCAGGATTTCGGACAAACCCCGTGGTACAAGAAAGATAAAAATATAGCCACATCTTATAGTGCCATTACAGATTATGCCGGGGCAAGAGTCAGAAACCCTTCTACAACTTCTACTATTGGGTATATGTTTATCAATGCCTCTTATGTGACAGGAAATTATCCGAATTCAGGATCACGGGGATTCAGGAGTGTTATGGGAAATCAGACTCCGCAGGGAACATTCAATGTCATTAACTATCAGTATCCGGGAGTATGGACAGGAGCTTTAAACTCCAATTACATAGGTAGGGCCGTCAATATTTTATTTAATACAGCCTCTACGGCGAATCGTTTCATTGCTTTCCATGATAATAATGATCCTTATTTCGGGATGAGCTGCCGATGTGTAAAAATAAAGTATAATGCAGAAGGAAAAGAAGAGGGACCTATTCTGGGTTCTCAGATTATGTCGCTTTCATTGAATAAGCTTCCTGATGTTCTGAATGTTTCTGATGTGAAAGAAATGAAAGAGACAAAGATCACTTTATTTCCAAGTCCGGTTAAGGATGTGCTCTATATTAATGCAGAAGAGGGTAAGGACTATTATTATCAGATGTACAACGCATCGGGCCAGCTTGTAAAATCCGGGAAATTTGAAAATGGAAAAATAAATGTCTCTTCTTTAATTTCCGGAGTGTACCTGATAAGAATAAATAATTCCAAAACAGGAGTGAAAGTCATTAAACAATAAGGTTATCATCAGAATTAAACAAAAAGCAGGATGGGTTTTCCGTCCTGCTTTTTTATATGCATATACTTTACATCTATCACCATTGATGAAAAATTCTATTTCCTTGCTTATTTTTAACCTAACTGGTACTGTATAAATAACTTGATACCTCTGGAGGTGCTTTCTGGAATGCCCATTAAACCTATCTAATTGTCAAATTAAACAGACAGAACAAAATGTATATAATAAAAAAGCTTTACTTTTGCAAAAATTTCTAGAATGTCGAAAAATTTAGTAATCGTAGAGTCCCCGGCAAAAGCAAAAACTATTCAGAAGTATTTAGGAAAGGATTTTGAAGTGAAATCCAGCTTCGGACACATCCGTGATCTGCCTAAAAAAGGAATGGGAATAGACCTTGCCACCTTTGATCCGGATTACGAGGTTTCTGCAGACAAAAAGAAATTGGTTACTGAGCTGAAAGCAGCTGTAAAGAAAGCAGAAATGGTATGGCTGGCTTCCGATGAAGACCGCGAAGGAGAAGCTATTGCATGGCACCTTGCGGATGAATTAAAGTTAAAACCTGAAAACAGGAAAAGAATTGTTTTCCACGAGATTACTAAAAATGCCATTCTGAAAGCTATTGAAAATCCAAGAGATATTGATCAGAATCTTGTAAATGCCCAGCAGGCAAGAAGAGTACTGGACAGAATTGTTGGTTTTGAAATGTCTCCGGTGCTTTGGAAAAAAGTAAAGCCGGGATTATCTGCCGGAAGAGTTCAGTCGGTAGCCGTAAGATTAATCGTTGAAAGAGAAAAAGAAATCCGTGAGTTTGTGCCGAAAGCAAGCTTTAAGCTGGATGGAATCTTTTTAAATAAAACAGAGCAGGAAATTGCAGCTAAACTGAAAAAAGACTTCGAAAAAGAAGAAGAGGCTGAAAAATTCCTTGAGCAGGCTAAAACAACAGAATTCAAAGTTCTGAATGTTGAAACAAGACCGGGAACCCGTTCTGCATCTGCTCCTTTTACTACATCAACGCTACAGCAGGAAGCTTCTTCAAGACTGGGATATAATGTAACAAATACCATGCGTCTGGCACAAAGACTGTATGAAGAAGGATACATTACCTATATGAGAACAGACTCTGTAAACCTTTCTCAGGAGGCCATTGAAGGAGCCAAGAAGCAAATCATCTCAGAATACGGAACAGAATATTCAGCACCAAGAAATTATACTACCAAGTCCGCTTCTGCACAGGAGGCTCACGAAGCGATCCGTCCTACAGATTTCGGAGTAAAGAGTATCGGCGATGCTCAGCTGAACAAATTATACCAATTAATTTACAGAAGAACACTGGCTTCTCAGATGGCCAATGCCAAGATTGAGAAGACCGTAATTGAAATAGGAAACGCTTCCCTGCCGCAGAATTTTGAAGCACAGGGAGAGGTGATCATTTTCGATGGTTTCTTAAAAGCTTACGGAATTGTAAAAACAGAAGATGATGATGAGGAAAACAACGAAAAATTACTGCCGAAAGTTAAGGTAGGAGAGATTTTAAGTTATAAAACAATCACAGCATCTGAAAAATTTACCAAACCAAGTGCAAGATATACCGAAGCAGGACTGGTAAGAAAGCTTGAAGAATTGGGAATTGGCCGCCCGTCTACGTATGCGCCGACTATTCAGACCATTCAGAACAGAGAGTATGTGGATAAGCGTGAAATTGAACCACAGATCCGGGAAGTGATCAAAATGTCTTTAACCAAAGATAAGATCAAAAAAGCGGTTCTTGAAGAAAAATTTGGCGGTGATAAAAATAAATTTATTCCTACAGATATAGGCGAGGTTGTTAATGACTTCCTTACCGATAATTTTAAAGAAATTCTGGATTACGGATTTACAGCAAGAGTAGAAGAAGGTTTCGATGAGATTGCCAATGGTGATCAGAAATGGAAGGAAATGATGACGAATTTCTACTCCAAATTCCATCCGAGAATTGAAGATGTAGAAGAGAATGCAGACCGTGCTACAGGAGACAGGCTGTTAGGGGTGGACCCGAAAACCGGTAAGAATGTTCATGCAAGAATCGGAAGATTTGGAGCGATGATTCAGATTGGGGAAACGGATGATGAGGAAAAACCGGTATTTGCATCACTTATGACAGGTCAGAATATTGCAACCATTACTTTTGAAGAAGCTTTAGAGTTGTTCAAGCTTCCTTTTGATCTGAATGATTTTGAAGGGCAGACGGTTTCAGTAGGCGTTGGAAGATTTGGTCCTTACGTAAAGTGGGGTGAAACATTTATCAGCATTCCGAAAGGAGAAGATCCGTTATCCGTTGATCAGACCCGTGCAGAGGAAATTATTCATGAAAAGAAAAAGGCAGATGCACCCATTGCAACTTATAAAGGTGATCCGGTAACAAAAGGTACAGGAAGATTTGGTCCGTTCATCAAATACAAAGATATTTTTGTAAACGTTCCTAAAAAATATAATTTTGAAAACCTTTCCCAGAGTGACATCAACGAATTAATTGATGCTAAACTGGAAAAAGAAGCCAACCGTTATATCCAGCAGTGGGAAAAAGAAAAAATTTCCATTGAAAACGGAAGATGGGGACCATTTGTGAAATTCGGAAAAGCAATGTTCAAAATTCCGAAGAAAAAAGATGATACCAAATACGATGCTGAAGAACTGAAAGACGTTTCTTTAGATGAGGTTAAAAAATGGATTACCGACCAGGATAAAAATGCTTTTGCAGAAAAGAAAAAACCTGCCGCTAAAAAAGCAGCCACTGCAAAGAAAACTACAGCTGCAAAAAAAACAGCAGCCAAAAAGAAATAATCAGAAAATAATTATACCAAGCCGTTAACACTACTGTTAACGGCTTTTTTTTTAATAAAAAATCCGGAGTAATACAGACTTGCACTGGTTTTTTTGTATGTTTGTTCAATTAATACAGTATTATTTCTCCCAATTTTTGAATTAAAATATGGATTTTGAAGATTTTATCATTTCGCCAAGAAATTTCAAAACAGAAAGCTGGCAGATCGGCAGCAGAATCACGAAAAATATAAAAGAAGACAGCATTGTTCTTCTTTTTGTATCAGATTACAGAGGAGCAGACGGTGATGCAGAAGTACAGGATTTTACGGCCATCAGAAAAGAATTTTACAGACTTTCACAGCTGGATTTTGAAATTCCGGTAGTCGATCTTGGAGATTTGGTATCAGGGAAATCAGTTCAGGATACGCACTATATTTTACAGGAGGTCTTGTCTGCCTGTCATTACAAAAGAGCGCTTCCGGTCATCATCGGAGGATCTAACGATTTTGCCTTTTCACTTTTCTCGGCTCTGAACTTTCATCAGAAAAATATCAATTATACCCAGATCAGCAATATTATTTCTCTTCAGCAGGGCGAAAAAATTAATGAGTATACCTTTTTAGGGAAGATACTGGGCTCCAAAAACTTTTCAATTAAAAATTATCATCACTTAGGTTACCAGAAGCATCTCAATGAAGCAGATTCTGTAAAACTGATCAAAGAAGTACAGTTTGATATCATCCGCCTGGCAGAAATGATGAATTCCACTGAAAAAACAGAACCTTTCTTCAGAAAAGCAGATCTGGTAACTGTCAACTGCGATGCCATTGAAAGCTTTAGTGAACCTTTTTCCGTAAATCCACAGGTAAATGGACTAAACAGAAGAGAAATCTGCGCCTATATGAAAGAAATAGGACTGAGCAGTAATCTGAAATCTGTAGGAATTTTTAACTATAATATTTATACAGAAAGCCAATTGAACCATCAACTGCTGGCACAAATGATCTGGTATCTTATTGAAGGGATCAATATTCAGAGGTCACATCCGAAAGAAAGGCAGTATGAACTGTTTTATGTTTTGATTGGTGAAGATCAGTATGCGTTTAAGAGGGATACATTCAGTAATTTGTGGTATTTCGGAGATGATGAGAATATAGAAAACTGTACTCCCTGTTCAAAAAAAGATTTTGAAGAAGCTAAAAGAGGAATGCTTAATCCCAGGCTTACCTTTTAACACAATACACACAAATGAAAAAAAAGATACTTATAACCGTTGTGCTGCTGATAGGCGTATTCTGCACAGCCTATTTCTGGAATAAATACTCCTATGCCAATCAGGGAAAATATTTTGCTTCCCAGACTAAGCCACATGAGGGACTTCAGATTGGAATTATCGGAGACAGTTGGGTAGTTCGTCAGAATCTGGATTCTCTTCTTAAAACCAAACTTCTGGAGCAGGGACTTCATGCCGAAATTTATTCATCGGGAAATCCGGGAGCCAAGACCAAACGTATTTATGAAAATCTGTTTAAGAGTGAAAAGGAGGACTTTTCTTCCAAAGAAATAATTGAAAAGAAGCCGGATTACTGTATTATCATTGCCGGAGTAAATGATGCGGCTACCCATGTGGGCCCTGATTTTTATACTCATCATATGCTAATGATCATTAATACATTGTTACATTACGGTATTCAACCCGTTGTCATTCCTCTTCCTGAATTTGGTCTCGAAGAAGATTCTGAAAGAAAAAATATCCTGAGCAGCCTAAGTAATAAAGGCGGAGAATTAGTTCTGAACAATGGAAAAAGATTTGAAATAAAGGACTATAGAAACACACTTCTGAAAGAATTGGAGCATGAGGGTCTGGATAAGAAGATCATCCTTTTGAATTTTGATGAAGTAAGTTCTGATTTCGATAAAGACCGGAAACTCTATGCAGATCCGCTTCATCTGAACGAACAGGGATATCAGAAATTCAGCAGTTTTTTAGTTAAAAGCATTATCAACCTACACAACAGCAGATGAAAGTTTCTATCATTGTTCCCATATACAACGTTGAAAATTATCTGGCAAAATGCCTTGATTCTTTAGTTAACCAAAGTCTTCAGGATATTGAAATTCTGGCTGTTAATGATGGCAGTACCGATGGTTCGGAGCAGATTATTCAGGAATATGCTGAAAAATTTCCCCAAAAAATAAAAGCTTTTACCAAAGAAAACGGAGGTCTGAGCGATGCCCGGAATTTCGGAATAGAAAAGGCTTCAGGAGAATATCTCGGCTTCGTAGACAGTGATGATTATGTAAAGGAGGCGATGTTTGAAGAGATGCTGCAGCTGGCAGAGAAGCATGATGCTAAAATAGTAATCTGCAATATTCAGAAGGTAGACCAGAACGGAAATATCACCCAAAAGCTGACGCAGCTTCCGGATATGCCTGAAAAGATTATATTGGAAGATTATTTCTCCGTATTCTCAGATCTTAGCTATTTTGCTTGTAATAAACTCTTTAAAAAAGAACTTTTTGAGCATAAAAGATTTAAAAAAGGAGCTCATTTTGAAGATATTCAGCTGATTCCGCAACTGTTATTGGAATGCAGTACAATTGCACAGACCCAAAACTTTCATTACCAATATCTGGAACGTACAGATTCCATCACAAAAACTCATACCGAAAGAGGGCTGGATATTCTGAAAGCAGTAAAAGATGTGGAATTGGTTTTTGAAAAATCCGGCTATTCCCATAAAAGAAAAGAATTGAAAAATTTTCAGATCTTTGAAGGGGTTTATTCTTTTCTTGCCTATCTGGCGTATGTGAAAAACGAAACAGATTTTTATAAAATGGCTGATGATCTGACAGTTTTCATGAAAGAAAGAGGAATAAAAAATCAAGATATATTGAAGTATAGTCGTTTTGGTAAGAATTATCTTTTATCTTTGCCATTGAAAAAAAAGATTTTTTATCTGTTGTTTTTTGCAGGACAGAAAAAATTGATAAGAAAATTGATATAAACACAAATGCAAGTACAATTGTTTCGGACAGTAAAACTTTAGCGAACGGATTTTGTAATCTCTTGTCATTGTTTTCATTAGAGACGATAGGTGCTTTGATAAGGAAAAAAATGAAGAATTTTGAATTGTTCTTAAGCGAATCAGGAATTTCTATTTTTTATGTGAAAATAGGATTAGGTTTCGTGTTCTCTTTTTTAATTACCTTTTTTTCAATCCCTACCATTATTAAAATCTCCAGAAGGAAGAACCTGATGGATGAGCCGGGAGTAAGGAGTTCCCATCTCAGAAAGATTCCTAATCTGGGCGGAATTGCTATTTTTTACTCTATTGGAATCTGTGCCTCAATCTTTGCTTACGAACTTTTTGACCTCTATAAATTTCTGTTTGCATCACTTATCATTCTCCTGTATATAGGTGTGATGGATGATATTGTGGTGATGAGAGCCTATAAAAAGCTTGTTGCCCAGATCATTGTATCGTCACTTGTTGTGATTGGTTCAGATATCAGGATCAGAAGCTTATTCGGAATATTCGGGATTTATGAGCTGGAATATGTGATAAGTGTGATCTTCAGCATTATTACCTTTATTGTACTCATTAATGCCTTTAATCTCATTGATGGTATTGATGGACTTGCCGGAGGATATTCGGTAATCTGCAGTGCTTTGTTTGGCATCAGTTATTACAGACTTGGAGAGTACAATTATCCGCTGGTTGTTTTATCAGTCGTGATCATTGGAACTGTTCTGGCGTTTCTTTATTATAATCTGTCCAATTACAGAACCAATAAAATATTTATGGGAGATACAGGCTCTATGCTTCTCGGTTTCCTTCTGGCATTTACCTCCATCTGCTTTATTGATATTTTTATAGATAAAGAACTTCCTAATATTCCAAGATACCACCTTCAGTCGGCTCCGGTTGTTGCAGTCGCCATCCTTATCTTGCCAATTGTAGATACGCTTAACGTGATTATTGTAAGGATTTGCAATAAGAAATCCCCTTTTGATGCAGATAAGAACCATATCCATCATAAATTGCTGAAACTGGACCTTACCCATAGAAGGGCCACATTTTATATCATTGTGTATTACCTTCTGATTGTGGCAGTAGCTTATTATTTAAGACATATCAATATCAACTTGTTGCTGCTGATCATTATTATGCTTGGTTTTTTAGGAGCTTATCTGCCGGATCTGATCTATCGTTTACGAAATAACAAGAAAATATCAATATAATTTTTACTTTTGCATACAATATTCAAATATGATGAAGAACTTTAAGTATTTATTTTTAATATTACCCTTTTTTATTACATCCTGCATCACTAAAAAAGATGTAAGATACATGCAGCCCAGCGAAAGCCTTGTGATTAATGAAGAAGGTCTTATTCCCTACAATATTCCCGTTTACAGAATTACCAAAAATGACATTCTTAATCTTAATATTGTAACCACTCCCAAAGGAGATGCAGCACAGTTTTACTCCACCTTCAATACTTCCGGAGGAACCGGAACCGGGGCAGGAGTCAATACTATGGCAACAAGGTTCGGGGGAGCTACCTCCACCAACAGCGGAGGAAATATGAACTTCTATTTTAACGGGCTGAAAGTGGATTCCAAAGGTGATATTAATGTATTTGGAATTGGATATATTAAAGCAGAAGGAAGAACACTTGAAGATGTTACCAAAGAACTTCAGGATAAAGTAAATGAAAATTTTCAGGAAGGAAAAGCTGAAGTAAGGCTGAATACGGATGGAATCACTTACTACATCTTAGGAGATGTAGAAACAACAGGACTTTCAGGAGAAAAAGTAGCCCATAAAAATACATTAACCATTACAGAAGCATTGGCAATTAATGGAGGATTGAACAGAACCGTAGACCGTAAAAATATTGTTATTCACAGAAAACTTCCGGAAGGAATTAAAAAAGCTCAAATTGATCTTACCCGTGAAGATATTATGAATTCCCCTTACTATTATATACAAAACGGGGATGAAATTTATCTGAATACCAGAGGAAAGAGTCTTAATGGATTCGGAAAAGATCCAATACAGACTTTAACGACCGGAGTATCGGTAATTACTACCGCATTGTCAATTTATCTTCTTCTTAAAAACCTTTAATCATGATTCCAGGTAAAGACGAAAAAATAGGGAAGAACGAGCCCCAGAAGGAGAAGTACGGATCGTTTGCGTTGTTTGATATTGAACATTTTCTCAGACGGATACTCAGAAACTGGTATTGGTTTATTTTCATGCTGTTCTTAGGGTATATCATCTCGTGGGTATATAGTAAATATTATGCTCAGAATGTTTTTGCTTCAGATCTCTCTCTGAGTATATCCAATAATACCTCCAGTTATTTTACACCCAATCAGTCAATTAACTTTATTTGGGGACAAAGTGGAAATCAGGACGGAATTTATCTTAAAAAGATGCTGTTGTCCAGATCTCACAACGAATTTTTGGTAAAAGAGCTGGATTTGTTTGTTAATTATTCTACCAAAGGACTAATCAAGTCAACCTATATTGATAGAACAGATTCACCAATTTTCCTGCAGATTGATAAGAAACATCTTCAGCAGATTAATTATCCTATTACCCTGATCCCGAAAGGAGGTGATTCTTATGAAGTGATTCTTCCTGAAGAAGGGCAGTCTTCCTCTTTGTACAGTTATGAAACTGAGGGTTTGCAGTCTATTAATGAATATGCCAGACCTGCCAATAAAATCATTAAGATTAATGAATGGTATAATGCCCCAAACCTTAGATTCAGATTGCTTAAAAACCCGGTCTCCCCTAAGATTAAGGTAGATAATATCATTGTAAACCTGACCTCTATAAATCAGAGTGTTAACGAAATTGTGTCCACAATTGGAGTAGATTTTGACAGGGAGATCAACACCATCATGTTCATTACCAAAAAAGGGTATAATCTCAACAGTACGGTAAACTTCCTGAATAAATCGGTTGCTGAACTTCAGAAAAAAAGATTAGCGGATAAAAATATCGTTAATAAAAATACAGAACTTTATTTGCAGGGCAATCTGGATAATATTCGCAAAAAACTAGATTCAAGTGCCGCTGTTCTTAACTTTCTGAAGACATCCGAAAAGCTTTATAATATTAAAGACAGGGATGAGAAATCCTTAGAAAAAATTAAAGATCTTGAAGCGAAGAAAGCAGACCTTGTAAGCAAAATTAGTTCGCTGAACAATATTAAAAATACGCTTCAATCCCAGGATTTTGAAAAAATGATAAGTACCAATGCTGCCGGTTTTGAAGACGGATTTTTCTCTGCTTCCGTGTCTGAGCTGAAAGCACTCTATACCAAAAGGAGAGAAATGGCAACGATCTATAAGCCTAATTCTGAGCCGATGAAAGAGATTAACAGGCTTATCAATGAAGCAAGAGCAGGATCTTCCGGAAGTCTGAGAAATTACTATACCAGATATTATGATGAAATCAATAAAATAGACAGACAGGTTGCTGAAGCGAATACCGATCTCATCTCCTATCCTGAAAAAGAAAGGAAATATCTGGATGCCGAAAGAGGATATAATATGATTGAGGCTACTTACAACAGTCTTTTGGGACGACAGAATGAAGCCCAGATGAAAGTGGCTACCAATCAGTCGGATATTACGGTAATTGACCCGGCCAAAAATCTTGGACAGGCTCCGATAGGTCCGAATGTAAAAGGAATAAAAATGGCTATTATGCTGGGGTTATTACTGCTTCCGCTAACATTTATCCTGATTGGTGAAGTGCTGGATAACAAGATCCGTAACATTAAAGAACTGTTGAGTGCAACCAAAATTCCTCTTCTGGGAGTAATCGGAAACAACAGTAATGAGAACATGCTTACCGTTCTTGAGCAGCCTAAATCATCTGTTTCAGAAGCATTCAGGGGTATCAGGGCCAGTATGAGATTCCTGATGGAAGGCAAGGAAAGCGGAAAAGGAAAAATCATCCTGGTAACTTCATCCATCGGAGGCGAAGGAAAAACATATGTGTCCATCAACCTGGCTTCTGTAATAGGATTAAGTGATAAAAAGACTATTCTTTTAGGAATGGACCTTAGAAAACCTAAGATTTTCGGAGACTTTAATATTGATAACAAATATGGTATTTCAAACTACCTTACAGGAGAGGTTGGAATAGATCAGATTATCAATAAAACCAAGATCCCTAATCTGGATGTTGCTACATCAGGGCCTATTCCGCCTAACCCGTCAGAACTTTTGATGAGTGAAAGTAATATCAGGTTTATAGAAGAACTGAAAGAAAGATATGATTTTATCATCATCGATTCTCCACCGGTAGGTCTTGTTGCGGATTCATATGAATTAATGAAGTATTCAGATGCCAACATCTATGTTGTACGTCATGAATATACCGAAAAATATATGCTGAAGATGATTACCGAAAAATATCACGCTAATGAAATTAATCATCTGGGGCTTATCTATAATGATTACACCACCAAGCAGGGTTATGGTTACGGATATGGCTACGGATATGGCTATGGCTACGGGTATTTTGATGAAGATAAAAACTATAAAGAACCTCTATTGATAAAAATAAGGAATAAGGTACAGGCAATATTTAATAAAAAATAAAGTTATAAACCCTCACCCACTGGGGGTTTCTTTATATTTTAAGTAATTGAATTCTGTGAAAAAAAGAATATTTTCGTTACTTTGCCGTTTACTTTATAACAAATTATGTTTTTTTGTTTATTTTTAACTAAACATTAAGAATATCATTAATATAAAAATGTTTTATATTTGCAAAAATTAAATTTTAAAATAACCATAAATCCATATTCTTTTATGAATAAAAAATTATTGTTTAGCTTCCTTGCCTTCCTTGGAATGGTAAGTGTTAAAGCACAAAGAAATGAATTGGGAGTTCGCCTGGGGATGAGTAATCTTGTGGGGGACGTAGGGAGAACCAATTATATCTTACAAAAGCCATTGGATTTAGACAGAGCGTCAGAATGGGGCTTCCCGTTTTATGGAGGCATATTATACAGATTTAATTTTAACCCGCATCAGACTGTACGATTGGATTTAGGTTATAACCAGGTTCAGTTCAGTGATAAAGCGGCAAAAGAAGAATACAGAGTGAAAAGAAACTCATACGGAAAAAATAACGTATATGAGGCAAGCTTAATGTTTGAATACAACTTTTTTCCGGTAAATAACGAGCAGATAAGCATGGTAAGCCCATACATCTTTGGTGGTGTAGGTGCTTTAATGTTTGATGCCCCTAAAGCAAATCTGGTGAATGACTTCAGAAGAGATGCCGATGGTGTGGCGCAGGCTCCTATCAACGAATCAGACTTCAAAACTACTGAAGAATATTCATTGGGGAAAAAAGTGACAATGCATATTCCTTTTGGAGTAGGATTGAAATACAAGTTTAACCATAACTGGGCTATCTTTGCAGAAGCTACATTCAGATATACGCTGACTGATCAGCTGGATCACAGCAAAATATTATCTGAAGATGTAAAATCTTCTTTTAATGCAGATATATTAGATCCTGCTACCGGTGGTTCGCTGCTGCAGTCTGGAAATTATTATGCAGTTTCCAAAGAAAGAGAGCAAGAGTTTATCGGAAGAAGAAATATTGGTGATGGAAGATCCAAAGACTGGATGAATACTTTCAGCTTAGGACTGACTTACTCTTTCGGAAGACCTCCATGTTATTGTGATTAATGAATATGTCGTTGATTAAAGATAAAATAAATTCTGAGAATTTACCAAAACACGTAGCCATCATTATGGATGGTAATGGAAGATGGGCAAAATCCCGTGGCGAAGAAAGATCTTTCGGTCACAAGAATGCCATTAATGCTGTAAGAAGTGCCATTAATGCTTGTAATGAGATCAATATACCCTATTTAACACTTTACACATTTTCATCCGAAAATTGGAGCCGTCCCGCAGAAGAAGTCAGTACCCTGATGAATCTGTTGGTAGAAACCTTATTGCTGGAAGCCGAAGAAATTTTCAGCAAAGGATTGAGAATGCATGTGATCGGGAATCTTGAGAAACTGCCTTCCATTGTGAGAGAACAGCTTGAACGTGTAGTAGAGCTTACCAAAGAAAACACAAAAGGAAATTTAGTATTGGCAATTAGCTACGGCTCTCAAAATGAAATTTTGGAAGCCGTGAAAAATATAAGTTCTGATGTGAAAGAAGGAAAAGTAGAAGCAGAGAATATTGATGAAAAACTATTTGAAAGCTATCTCTACACCAAAAATTTTCCTCCTGTAGACCTGCTGATAAGAACCAGTGGAGAAATAAGAATAAGCAATTTTCTCCTTTGGCAGATTGCCTACGCAGAACTACAATTTTTAAATGTCCTATGGCCGGACTTTACCAAAGATATTTTCTTCCAATGTATTGTAGATTATCAAAACAAAGAAAGAAGATACGGTCTCACCGGCGATCAGATAAAAGCCCAATAAATTTAAAGAAAAGAAAGACTCGATAAAATGAAGTTTAGACTATTACCCATCATAATGTTTGCTGCTTCTGCACATTTTTATGGACAAGTAACTCCTCAGGACAGTACAAAAGTAAATAGTGCTGTACATGCAGAAAATGAAGCAGGAACTTACACACTTAAGGACATTGTTGTAGATGGGGTCAAAAAATATACACCCGCTCAGATCTTACGATTTACAGGTCTAAGCAAAGGAGAAGTTGTGGACATCCCGGGACAGAAAATCAGCAATGCTGTTAAAAAACTATGGGATACCCAATCTTTTTCAGAAGTAGAGGTGTATGTTCAGAGTATTGAAGGACAAACTGTCGTTCTGAGATTCTACCTGGAAGACCTTAAAGACCTTGGAGAAGTAAAATTCAAAGGGAAAGGGATTGGTAAATCCAAAAATGAAAAGCTTATAAAAGATAATAACCTGAAGCCAGGTACTAAGATTACACAGAACCTTATATCAAGTCTTAAAACTAAAATACCTAAAGACTACATAAAAAAAGGTTTTGCTGATGCTAAGATTACCATTCAGGATAAAGTAAATGCAAACGATCCGTCTATGGTAGACTGGACCATCAATGTAGATAAAGGGAAAAGAATCAAAATTGACCATATCGAATTTGAAGGCAACCAAAGCGTTTCCGATGCTAAACTTAGAAAGAAAGCTTTCAAAGAAACCAAACAAAAGAGATTCGGAATTGGTGGTATTCTTAAATCTTCAAAATTTATTGAAGATAAGTATCAGGAAGACAAACAAAGTCTTATCAGCTACTATAACTCGTTAGGGTATAGAGATGCGGTAATCGTTTCAGATTCTGTATGGAGAAACAAAAGAAATAATTACGAAATCAATGTAAAACTGAAAGAGGGTAAAAAATATTATATCGGAGATATTACATTCACCGGAAATACCGTATACCCTACAGAACAATTACAGAGATTATTAGGATATAAAAAAGGAGATATCTACGATGCCGTAGGTTTCAACAAAAAAGTAGGAGAAGACGGAGGAAAAGAAGATGATTCAGATATCAAATCTGTTTATATGAACAATGGGTACCTTTTCTCCAATGTTACTCCGGTAGAAAAATCCGTATCGGGTGATGCCGTAAATCTTGAGATCAGAATTAATGAAGGAGAACAGGCTACCTGGAATAAAGTAACATGGCAGGGGAATACAACAACCCATGACCACGTTGTATTAAGAGCTTTAAGAACAAAGCCGGGAGAACTTTTCAAAAAAACAGAGATCAAGAGAACCTACTTTGATTTAGCAGGGATGTCTTTCTTTGATCCTCAGCAGGTAGGGCAGGATATCCAGCCAAACCAACAGGATAATACAGTAGATATCAATTGGAAACTTGTTGAAAAAGGATCTTCTCAGGTTCAGTTGCAGGCAGGTTACGGTGGTAACAGCTTTATCGGAACATTAGGACTTACGTTCAGTAACTTCTCACTAAGAAACTTCCTTAAGTTTAAAGACTTTAAACCGGTACCTCAGGGAGATGGGCAAACCTTATCCATTCAGGCACAGGCAGGACAGTACTTCCAGAACTACGGAATCTCATTTACTGAGCCATGGTTGTTCGGAACAAAGCAAACAGCGCTTTCTGTAAGTGTGAACAATTCCAGAGTAAAATATAATGATACTTATGGAAATGCCCAGAAATTGAACATTTTCTCTGCATCAGCAGGTCTGAACAGACTATTGAACTGGCCGGATGATTATTTCTCTTTATATACAGGAATTCAGTTTCAGAAGTATAACTTCAAAAACTATCCGTTCCAGTTTGGAGATACAACAGAATATAATGGAGATGCCAATAACCTCAGTATCAACTTAGGTTTAAGCAGAAACTCAGCCGGAATTGACCCGATTTTCCCAACAATGGGTTCTAATATCGAACTTTCTGCAAAACTAACCCCTCCATATTCACTGTTCAGTAATAAAGATTACTCTACAATGAGCCCTATCAACAAATATAAGTGGATGGAATTCTACAAAATCAAGTTCAAGGCTGACGTATACAACGAAATTGCTGGAAAACTGGTGTTGAGATCCTCTGCCGAAATGGGATTCATGGATGGATATAACAAGCAGCTTGGAGCTCCGCCTTTCGAAAGATTCTATGTAGGAGGAACCGGACTTTTCGGAGGTAGATATGACGGTCGTGAACTAATTCCTTTGAGAGGATATGAAAATGCATCTACTTACGGTGGAGAAACAGAAGATATTACTCAGAAAGGAGGTGGAACCATCTATAACAGATTTACATTAGAATTAAGATACCCAATCTCAATGAGCCAGACGGCAAAAATCTATGCACTAACTTTTGCAGAAGGTGGTAACGTTTGGAACTCATGGAGCACTTACAATCCTTTCCAGTTGAAAAGATCAGTCGGAGTAGGGGTAAGAGTTTATATGGGAGCATTTGGTTTGATCGGGTTCGACTTCGCATATGGATTTGATAAAACAATTTCCGGAACAGAACCATCTGGATGGAAGACCCACTTCTTGATGAATCAATCACTATAATTCATAAGATATGAAAAACTTTAAAATAACTTTCACATTTGTATTATTACTGCTTGCCGGGATTTTTAGCGCCCAGAAAGTAGGCGTGGTGGATACCAATGAAATTTTAAGTAAAATGCCTCAGTACAAAGAAGCAGAAGCAAGACTTAACGCCCAGATTGATACCTGGCAGTCTGAACTTCAAAATCTGCAGTCTGAGTACGAAAGAAAAAAGGCAGCATTTGAAAGTGAAAAAGTTTTACTGATCGGCGACCAGCTGAAGCTTAGAGAAAAAGAAGTAATGGATCTTGATAAAAGCATCAAAACAACAACAAGTTTAAGATTCGGTGCCAATGGAGAGATCACAAAGCTTAGAACCAATCTGGTTTTACCTTTCCAGGATCAGATCTGGGGAGCCATTAAAACGATGGCAGAGAAAAACGGATTGGGCACGGTTCTTGATAAAACAAGTAACAATGTGCTTTTTCTTCAAAAAAGGTATGATTATACCGAGAAAGTTCTTGACATTCTGTTGAAAGGAACCGAAAAAAAAGAAAAAAGTAACAGCAAAAGTAAAAAATAATACAAATTAACTTTTGCACACATTTGAAATCTAACAAACAAATTAAATTATTTATTAACCAGTTATGAAAAAATTAAGTGTATTATTTGCAGCGGTGATGATGGTTGTATCAGTAGGTATGGCAAAAGCTCAGAAAATGGCTACTTTAGATGTATCTGCAGTTCTTAATGCAATGCCTGAAAAGAAAAAAGCTGATGCTGAACTAAAAACATTCCTAGATACAAAACAAGCCGAAATTAAGAAAAGAGTAGACGCAGGTGAAGCTAAACTAAAGCAATATACTGAAGAAGCCCCTAAGAAAACGGCTGATGAAAACAAAGCCAGAGAAGCAGAATTAACTAAAATCCGTGAAGAAATCGGACAAATGCAGGAGAAAGCTCAAAAAGATCTTGGGGTAAAGCAAGATGCGATCTTCGGACCAATTGAAAAGAAATTGAACGATGCTGTAGAAAAAGTTGCTAAAGCAAACGGATATGACTACATCATGGATTCAAACTCTCAGGCATTCATTTACAAAGGAGGTATCGATGCTACCGCCGCTGTAAAGAAAGAACTAGGAGTTAACTAAGAAATTAACAAAGTTTTATAAATTCAACCGCCCCCTTTAGAGGCGGTTTTTTTTGTATTTTTGCACCATGGAAAAAGAAGTATCAACCACGGTAAAAGTCCGTTTCAGCGATTGTGATCCAATAGGACATCTGAATAATGTAAAATATCTGGACTATATGTTCAATGCAAGGGAAGATCATGTAGAGACATTTTACGGATTTACATACGAAGAATATACTAAACAGACCGGCTGTACGTGGATTGCCATTCAGAATGAGATCGCTTACTTAAAAGAAGTACGATACAACACTCAGGTAGTCATCAGCAGTAAGACGATTGAAATACAAGACAGAACTGCAAAAGTGGAAATACTAATGAAAAGCCTGGATGAAAAAACAGTTCATGCCGTTTTATGGGTTACCGTGATTTACTTTAATATTAAGACAAGAAGATCCGAGGTTCATCCTGAAGATATTAAAGAAACCTTTCACAAGTTCTATGTAGATCTGGAACAAAAGGACTTTCAGCCAAGAGTTAAATTCTTAAGATCACAGAACGCAAAAAATTCATAACGAATAACCAATAGGAGTATTCCTAATTTACAACCATACATATAAAGTTACAGATGAAAAAAATAGCAGTAATAGGCAGCAACGGACAATTGGGAAACTGCATTAGGAAAATAGCCCCTGATTTTGAAAATGCCTACGAATTTATATTTACCGACTCAAAAAACCTGGATGTCACGAACGAAGATCAGGTTAATGACTTCTTTTATGATAACAAACCTGATTACTGCATCAATGCTTCAGCTTACACAGCCGTTGATCTTGCAGAAAAAGAAACTGAAAAAGCATTTGCCGTAAATGCAGATGGGGTAGCTCATCTGGCTCAGGCATGTACAGAAAATAAAAGTATCCTGATTCATGTTTCAACAGATTATGTTTTTGATGGAGATACCAATCTTCCTTATTCAGAAGATGATTTTACCAACCCAACAGGAGTATACGGAGAGTCAAAAAGAAAAGGAGAGGAACTGGCGTTGGAAATTAATCCCCAAACCATTATTTTGAGAACATCATGGCTGTATTCAGAGTTCAATAAAAACTTCGTTAAAACAATGCTGAATCTGTTTTCTCAAAAAGATGAACTGGGAATCGTTGCCGATCAGTTTGGCCAGCCTACCAATGCGAACGATTTGGCTGAAGCGATTATGAATATTATTGAAGCGCCGGTTAAAACTTTTGGAATTTTCCACTTCTCCAATTATCCTGAGGCTACCTGGTTCGATTTCGCCAAAAAGATTGCTGAATTCTCCAAATCTTCGGTAAAGCTGAACGCTCTCACTACAGAACAGTATCCCACTCCGGCAAAAAGACCGGCAAGAAGCACCATGTCATTAGATAAAATAGAAGAGACCTATAAAATAGAACCAAAACATTGGGAGAACAGTCTGGAAGAATGTGTCAAAATCCTGGTACCATAATAGAATTGATATGAAAAATCTAACATTGGCCTTTTCTGTTTTGTGTACTCAGCTATTTTGTGCACAGAACATATATCTTACAAAAGTTGAGAAAATCAATGAGAACACAGATAAATTTTTATACAGAAAATTTGATGCCGTAACAGATGCACAATATCTCGGTGTAATTGATGTGCAGGGATTTTCAAAAGAGGATGCTGCCGTTTTTTCGGTAGTTTATAAGAAGGCAAAAGAAATTGGAGCCAATTCAATTGCTTTAAAACCCTTTGAAAATGTAGATGGGGCTCCACAGCCATTCAATCCTTCCAACTATAGGCTGGCATTATATTATACACCAAAAGAAAAGTTGATAACCGAGAAAGGAATGCTGTATATATTTGCATCCTCAGAAAAAGATCAGAAAATAAATATCAATAAAAAAGATTATACACTCTCGCCAAGATCTTTTATTACATTGGAGATTATTCCCGGCGAAGTTTATACGATGTCAACAAAAAAACTGCTAGGCTCCACAATTAAGATCCAGCCTAAAACAGCTGATGAGAATTTATATTTTCAGATTTCATCACTAAAAGTTAAATCCGATACCTCTGGAATAGGCGGTTTAAATCTTAAATCAGGAGATATTATAGGACTGGAAAAATCGTATGCTGATTTTTTAAGCCTGATTTATCAACAACAAAAACAATAAAACTCATTTGATGTAAGATTTTGGTGAAATAATTAAACAATAGTTTGAAATTTTTCTCCCTGCATTACAGCCGTTTATGTCCTTTTTATTAAATGAAGATGAATTTTATGTTAAGTAAGTTTGTTTTATGACAGTATAAGTTGTTATCTTTGCCGCACTGAAAACGAGAGATTATCAGTAAGCGCAGAAGAATAAAAAACACTCTAAGTATTCATTTAAGGAGAC